>SCPN01001481.1_pt1:202500-913181 | contig 913181 bp, 951 predicted proteins | sample 6106831 | NCBI WGS metagenome assembly SCPN01 (sample SAMN10720447, study PRJNA508395) | human gut metagenome | isolation source: Participant 1, 0 month
CCTGGAGTACGCCCAGGAGGAGGGAGAAGCCCAGGCCGATGGCCAGGGCCAGGTAGAACACCTCTCCGGTCCGTGCCAGCACCCGCACCGGCTTGCGCACCAGCCAGAGGGTGAGCCCCAGCAGGGTCAGCAAAAACAGACCCAGGGGGGCGTTCCGGTAACTGGTGGACAGGAAACGGAGGGCGAAAAGCCTGGCGTTGGCGCTGAGCAGAAGCAGACCCCACAATAAATAAAGAAGAAGCACCCCCTTGCCCAACCCCCTGCCCAGGACGGTCTCGGTGACCTGGGCCAGCCCCGCCCCCTCCCCTGCCGGGCGCAGGAGGGCAAAGAGCACCCAGCACAGCCCCAGCAGTACCGGCAGGGCAGCCAGGGCGGACAGCCACCCCGCCTCTCCGGCCAGGGCGGCGGTCTGGGAGGGCAGCACGCCGATGCCCGGAGCCAGGAGGGCAGCGAAGAGGAGCGCCAGGAGCTGGCGCAGGGAGATTCGGTCGTCAGGCATGGGTATACCGCCTTTCCTTTGAGCTGCCGCCCTCACCGGGCGGCGTCATAGCTGCGCTGAAGCTTGGCCGTCACGTGCAGCTCCAGCTCCAGCGCGCCCAGAGAGGCCCCTTCCAGCGCCTCCTTGTGCCAGGGCCGGGCCAGGGCCGCCCGCCGGAGCAGCCCCAAATAGTCCGCGTCCAGCTCCTGTGCCAGTTCCAGCGCGGACCGGATGCGCGCCTCCTCCACCTGGGCCAGGGCCGCCTCGAGGGAGGCGTGTACCTCCTCCGTTCGGAGGTCCAAATTCCCCTCCGCCATATTGGCGTCCAGCGTACAGGTGAGGGACAGGCCGGTAAGGGCGCCCCCGTCCATCACCGGGCGGACGGAGGTCCTGGCCCCCACCACACGCAGGGCCGCCACTCCGCCTCCATCCAGGGGCAGCTCCACCACATATCGGCGTCCACCTGGCCCAGTACCAGGTTGACCCCCAGGGCGGCGTCCCCCTCAGCCCAGCCGGCCAGGCTGTCCCCTTTTAATATGCCATACCCGGCGGCGGTGAGAGCCTCGTCCGCCTCTACCGCCGGGAGAAAGGTGGCCCCCTGGGCATAGAGATCCGAGAGGGCGTCCTTTACGGTGCGGGGCATGGAACCGGCCAGCAGACCCGCGTCCTCCGCCAGCGCCTCCAGCCGGTCAGCGGCGGAGCCGTCCTCCCCCGCTGCTGTGATCGCCTTGCCTGCTGTGCCGCCCCGCACCAGATAGAGGGCGGTGTCCAGCCGGGTCTCCACATCCCGGAGAATATAGTCCAGGGCGGGCTCCACCCCCTGCCTGGCCAGCTCCTCTCCCAGCAGGAGCTGGCCCACGTGGCCGAAGTAGAGGTAGGAGGAGCCCTCCCCCTGCATCCCCAGCACGGCGGCGCTGATGGTGCCGGCCTGGCCGGACACCACGGTGGCCGCCCCCTCCGCCGGATCGCCCGAGCCGCTGGAGGCGGTTACCTCCACCTGCCCCTCCCCGGCCCGGTCCACGCCCAGGGTCTGCATCAGCTCCATGTCCTCGATTTCCCGGGCATAGGGCAGCAGGCCGGGCCCACGGCGGCAGCCGGTGAGGGTCAGGGCGGCCAAGCCGGCCAGCAGCAGGGCTGTTATGCGTCTCATTTCTGATTCCTCCGGTTTCGGGTTTTCCAGGGCCGCCGGGCGCTGCTTCACCCGCGGCAGGGGCTGGCGGAACACCGCGTGCCCCTCCACCTGCTCCCCGGCATTCGAGGCAAAGGGGGTCAGGTAGGACACGCCGAAGCTTTCAATGCCCGCCAGATGGATCACCAGCGCCGACAGGCCGGCCACCACGCCGAACAGGCCCGCCGCGCTGGCCAGCAGGGCCAGCAGGAACCGCCAGATGCGCAGGGCGCCCGCCACCTCCTGAGAGGGCATGGTGTATCCGGCGATCCCCGCGATGGCCACCACGATGAGCACCGCGGGGGAGATGATCTTGGCCTCCACCGCCGCGCTGCCCACCACCAGGCCGCCGATGATAGACACGGTCTGCCCGATGGACTGGGGCAGGCGGAGCCCCGCCTCCTGGAGAATCTCAAAGGCCAGCAGCAGGACGATGACCTCAAAGACGGAGCGGAAGGGTACGTCCTGCTTGGCGGCAATGATGGACAGGGCCAGGCGGGTGGGAATCATCTCCTGGTGGAAGGTGACCATGGCCACATAGAGGGCGGGCAGAAGCAGGGTGCCCAGCATGCACAGGTAGCGCAGCAGGGTGAGGGCGGAGGCCAGCAGCCAGCTCTCGCTCTTGTCCTGGGGCGCCTGGAGGAAATCCCCCAGCACGCCGGGGGCCAGGTAGCCCAGGTGGCAGGCCGTCGATGAGGATGCCCACCCGCCCCTCGGCCAGCCCGGCGCAGAAGCGGTCGGACCGCTCGGTATATTGCACCAGCGGGAAGGCGGTGCGGGCGGCGGGGACGATATACTCCTCAATATTGCCCGTGGCCAGCACCGCGTCGATGTCAATGTCCGCCAGTTGGGCGGCCACCTGCTCCACCAGGTGGGGATTGGTGAGCCCCTCTATATAGAGGATGTCCACCGACGTGACCGACTGGCGGCCCACCACCTGCTCACGGATACGCAGCTCAGGGGCCTTCAGGTGGCGGCGGACGATGCTGGTATTGGTGCGCAGGCTCTCCACAAAGGCGTCCCGGGAGCCCTTGAGCACCGTCTCGTTGCTGGGAGAGCTGATGGAGCGCTTTTCCTCGGTGCCCACAAAGAGGGACAGCACCGCAGATTCCCCGGGAAAGAACATCAGGCACCATCCCGCCACCAGGTCAAAGGCGGCCTCGTCCAGTGTGGTACGCTCGGCCGCAGAGAGATTATACAGCGCTCCCCCCATCATCTCCTCCATGGCCTGCCGGGGAGTCCCGCAGCGGGCCAGCGCCTCGTCCTGGGCCAGCGGCCGGAGCACGTAGTCGCTGACCCGCTCCATCTTCACCATGCCGCTGAGGTAGCACAGGGTGAGCGTACACGCGCCGCCCTCCCCCAGGGACACCGGACGCTTGGTGAAGTCCACGCAGTCCTGGAAGATCTGCTCCAGCCGTTTCAAGGTCAGCGGCCCGTCAAAGCGGGGCTCCTTCCGGGGATGGGGTACGCTGGGGGCACGCTTCCGACCAAAAAAGCCCATGGCGCACACCTCCTGTTGTCTATTTTGCTGAATCGAACTTTTTTAGGATGGCCCGTTTTCGCCCGGTTATACAAATTTAAACGAACCAGTTGCAATTTTCCAGGGATGTTGATATACTTTATAAAAACTATAAAGTTTAATAGATGAACTATCTACTTTCCTTTTGGTAATTATCCCATGTCCTCCGCAGGACAGGGTTCATTTTATGTGATAAGGAGGAGCCCCTTATGAAGCCCTTTACCCAGACTGCCGACACCCTGGACCAGGAGCTGGCGGACAAAATCGACGGCATTCTCGCCGCCCATGGCGAAGATCCCACCCAGCTGGTGGGCATCCTGCTGGACGTGGAGGCCGCGGTGGAGCGGCACTACATCCCGGAGGCCGCCGCCTACTATGTGGCGGAGCGCCTGGGGGTGAAGCCCACCCAGGTCTACGATGTCATCTCCTTCTATACCGCCCTTCACGACAAGCCCAGAGCCAAGTTTACCCTGGAGGTGTGCTCCTCCGCCCCCTGCCGGGTGAAGGACAGCGACACCCTGCTGGAGCGGCTCAAGCGCCTTTTAAATCTGGAGGTGGGCCAGGTGACCTATGACGGCCGCTTTTCCATCGAGCAGGTCCCCTGCTTCGGGGCCTGCGACGTGTCCCCCGCCGTGCGGGTCAACGGCGTGGTATACGGCCATCTGGACAGCGAGGAGCGTATCCTGGATATGCTCCAGCAGCTCAACTAAGGGGGAACGGACATGAGCAAGACGGTTTGTTTCATCACCCGGAATTTCGGGAAGTACGACCCGGACAGCCTGAAGGGCTATGAATCCATCGGCGGCTTCCGGGCGCTGCGCAAGGCCCTGACCATGGAGGGCTGCGACATTGCCGACGTGCTGGCCGCCAATGGCGTCCAGGGCCGGGGCGGCGCGGCCTACGACATGGGTAAAAAGTGGCGGCAGGCCCGGGAGGTACCCGGCGCCCACAAGTGCGTGGTGTGCAACGCCGACGAGGGCGAGCCGGGCACCTTCAAGGATCGGGAGCTGCTCACCCACGACCCCTTCCAACTGCTGGAGGGCATGATCATCGCCGGCTGGGCCGTGGGGGCGGACAACGGATACATCTACCTGCGTGAGGAGTACTCCCACCTGCGGCCCCGGCTGCTCTCCGCCATCGCCCAGTGCGAGGCGGCGGGCTATCTGGGGCGAGAACATCTTGGGCTCCGGGCTGAACTACCGCATCCACCTCTACTCCGGCGCGGGGGCCTATGTCTGCGGCGAGGGCTCCGCCCTGGCCGAGTCCATCGGCGGCCACGCCGGCCGGCCCCGGATGAAGCCCCCCTTTATCAAGCAGTGCGGCGTGTTCCACCTGCCCACCTGCGTCAACAACGTGGAGTCCCTCTCCCTGGTGGCCCCCCTGCTGCTGGACGACGAGGGCTACTATAAGAGCCAGGGCACGCCGGACTGCCCGGGCACCAAGATGATCTCGGTGTGCGGCAACGTCAAGCGCCCCGGCGTGTTCGAGGTGCCCTTCGGTATCACCATCCGGGAGATCGTCTATGATCTGGCCGGCGGCATGGAGAGCGAGGATTACCCCCTGCGCCTTGGTGCAGCTTGGCGGCGCGTCGGGCCGCATCTGCTCCCCCGCCCAACTGGACACCCCCTACACCTACAAGGGCATGCGTCAGGCGGATCTCACCGCCATCGGCTCCGGCGCGGTGCTGGTGGTGGATGAACGCACCAGCGTCATCGGCTTTCTGCGCATGACCCAGGAGTTCTTCTCCCACGAGAGCTGCGGCCAGTGTACCCCCTGCCGGGAGGGCAACCGCCACATCTCCCTGCTGCTGGACAAGGTGGCCGAGGGTACCCACACCGCCCAGGACATCGCCACCCTCAAGAAATTTGCCGACATTATGTCCAGCGCGTCCCTGTGCGGCCTGGGTGAGACGGCCCAGTCTGCCCTGCTGAGCTGTATGAAGCGCTTCCCGGAAGTCTTTGCCGTAAAAGAGGAGGTCGCCGTCCGATGAGCGAGATGGTACATATCACAATCAACAAGCAGCCGCTGGAGGTGCCTGCGGGCACCCGCATCATTGAGGCGGCCAAGATGCTCAACATCGATATTCCCCACCTGTGCTACCACCCGGACCAGACCATCAAGGCCCACTGCCGGATGTGCATGGTGGAGGTGGTGGGCTCCCGCAAGCTGACGGCGGCCTGCTCCACCGTGGTGTGGGAGGGCATGGAGGTCATCACCGACTCCAAGAAGGTGTACGATGCCCAGACCGGCGTGCTGGACCTCATCCTCTCCGATCACAAGACCAACTGCCTTTCCTGCGCCCGCAACGGCTCCTGCGAGCTCCAGGCGCTCTGCCGCCGCTTCAACCGGCTCCACCCGGAGCTGCCCGACATCTCCTCCGACGAGCCGCTGCGCATCGACAACCCCTCCATCGTCCGCGACCCCGCCAAGTGCGTCAAGTGTGGCCGCTGCGTGAAGGTGTGCGCCGAGGTCCAGGGCTGCGCCGCCCTGACCTACTCCGGCCGCTCCGCCGGCTTCAAGGTCACCACCGCCTTTGACCTGCCCATGGACCAGACCGACTGCGTGCTGTGCGGCCAGTGCTCCCTGGTGTGCCCCGTGGGGGCCATCGTGGAGACCGACTACACCAACGAGGTTACCGCCGCCATCCAGGACTCCTCCAAGCACGTCATTGTCCAGGTGGCCCCCTCCGTCCGGGTGGGCCTGGGGGACGAGTTCGGCATGGAGGCCGGCGCCGTCGTCACAGGCAAGATGGTCACTGCCCTGCGGATGCTTGGCTTTGACAAGGTGTTCGACACCAACTTTTCCGCCGATCTCACCATCATGGAGGAGGGCAGCGAGCTGCTCAAGCGCATCCGGGAGGGCGGGAAGCTGCCCATGATCACCTCCTGCTCCCCCGGCTGGGTCACCTACCTGGAGAAGCACCACCCCGAGCTCATCGACCACCTCTCCACCGCCAAGAGCCCCCAGGCCATGTTCGGCGCGGTGGCCAAGACCTACTATGCCCAGAAGATGGGCTGGGATCCCCACGACGTGGTAAGCGTGTCCGTCATGCCCTGCACCGCCAAGAAGTACGAGGCCAGCCGCCCCGAGCTGGGCCGGGACGGCTATCAGGACGTGGACTACGTCCTGACCACCCGGGAGCTGGCCAAGCTCATCCGCTATGTGGGCCTGGACCTGTCCGTGCTGCCCGAGAGTGAGTTTGACTCCCCCCTGGGCACCGGCTCCGGCGCCGGCGCCATCTTCGGCGCTACCGGCGGCGTTATGGAGGCCGCCCTGCGCACCGCCTACGAGCTCTACACCGGCAAGACCCTGCCCCGGCTGGAGTTTGACGCCGTACGGGGCGACATCAACGCCATCAAGGAGGCCACCATTGACCTCGACGGCACCCCCCTGAAGGTGGCCGTGGCCAACGGTCTGAAGAACGCCGAGGAGCTTATCCGCCGGGTAGAGCGCGGCGAGGCCGACTATATCTTCATCGAGATCATGGCCTGCCCCGGCGGCTGTATCGGCGGCGGCGGACAGCCCATCGGCACCAACAACGCCGTCCGGGACGCCCGTATCCAGGCCTTGTATGAGATCGACCGGAGCCTGCCCCTGCGCAAGAGCCATGAGAACCCGGAGATCAAGACCATCTACGAGGAGTTCTTCGGCGCGCCCCTGTCCCAGCGCTCCCACGAGCTGCTCCACACCCACTACCATGCCCGCAAAAAGCGGCACGATTTTTCCCACCTGAATTAAGCGCAGAAGGGCCGTGGGGCCGCCGGATCCGGCGGCCCCACGGCCGTTTTATGAGCTTATTCCGGGATAAATTCCGTGGTGCAGTCCATGCCGTTCCATACCTCCCCGTCGGAGCGGTAGTACTTCCGCTCTGATGTTCCGTCCTTCCGGGTGTAGCCCAGGACAAACACCTGCCCAGCCTCAATCGGCATGGGATAGTCGTTGCAGGGCAGCACATCGCTGCTCTCGGGACAGTCCTCGAAGTCCTCATAGGCCCCCTCCAGCCGCCAGAAGGCCCGGGACTGGTAGTCCCCGGCCCAGCCGGAGATATCCTCCTCCCCGAAGTAGGACGCCTGGTACTCCTTCCCCGCCACGGTGAGGGTATCCGTCCGCTGGGGCTCCCAGGCAATCCAGGAGATGTCCTCGGTGTGAAGGGAGTCCCCGTACCGCTCTACCAGCTGAGCGGCCATGGAGGGGACGGTTCCCGCGGAGTCCGCCATGGCATCCGGGTCGGTGTGGGCCGCGCCATAGATGCCCATGACGCTCTCCCCATCCAGGGCGTCAAACTCCCGGATGAAGTTCTCTGCCATCCGGTTTTCCCGGTAAATATCGGAGCCACGCTCGGCAAAGGTTTTCCCCTGCTGGATGGCCTCCAGGGTCAGGCGGTAGTCCTCCGTGTCCGCCAGGCCCCGCTCCTCCAGATAGTCTTGGTAACGGGCCCCGGTGCTGTCGTACTGGTGGCCCACGTCGGTGCCGTGGAACACCGTCTCGGGGCACTGCTCCTTGATGGTGCGGTAAAAATCCAGCGTCTCGGCGCCGGATGAGAGCGTGCTCTCCCAATCCTGGTGGAGCTGCTCCAGAATCTCATCGTCCTCCGCGTCCATCCACAGGTTGAGCCACTGGGCCGTGTAGTGCGAGAGCTCCACAAACAGGTGCCGCATCCCCCGTTCGTAGCACTCCTTCCACCGCTCCGCCTCGTACTCCTCGATGGCGGCGATTCCGTGGATCTCCCCGTAGAGGTAGATCTGCCCCGCTGGAATGCCCTCATCCGTCGCCACCGGGGACTCTTGTACCGGCTTCCCGGCGCAGCCCGCCAGCATCAGGAGCGCCAGTACGACCGCAAATTCTTTAACATACCTCATATTCGGCACCTCCCAAGGCCTTTTTCCCAGTGTAGCAGATCCCACCCTGTCAAAAAAGGGTTCTCAGATTAAAATTTGCTGTAATCCACCCACCCGGCGGGCCCGGCCCAACTTTTACAAAAAAGAGCTTGACAAACCGGGCCGCCGCCGTTATACTGTAGCAAATCAAATCGGTAAACCGATGACGAAGAGGAGTAGTCCGGTATCAATGCCTCTCAGAGAGCCGCGGGTGGTGGAATCGCGGCAGGCAGCGCTCGGATGAATGGACTTTTGAGGGCACAGCGAACAGCCTTTGGGCTCAGTAGCGCGACGGGGACTCCACCCGTTATCCGGGGAGCATGGGCTGATCGGCCCGTGAAAGTGAGTGGGCGTATGCGCTGGTATACGTCAATCCGGGTGGCACCGCAGAGGCTGAAGCTACAGTCCTTTGTCCCAGAGAAACAATCTTGGGGACGAAGGGCTTTTTTGTACCCTTTTCCCCTGCAGCACAGAAAAGGAGTGTATCAACATGAGCAAGATCCCCCACCGCCTGTATCTGACCGAGGACCAGATGCCCCAGAAGTGGTTCAACCTGCGCTCCGCCATGGCCGAGCAGCCCGATCCTCTGCTCCACCCCGGTACCCTCCGGCCCTTGGGTGTGGACGACCTCTCCCCCATCTTCTGCGAGGAGCTTGCCCGCCAGGAGCTGGATGGCGCCACCGCCTATGTGGATATTCCGGAACCCATTCAAAACGTCTATAAGATGTACCGCCCTTCCCCGCTGATTCGGGCTTACGAGCTGGAGAAGGCCCTGGATACCCCGGCCAGGATCTACTACAAGTTTGAGGGGAACAACACCTCCGGTTCCCATAAGCTCAACTCCGCCGTGGCCCAGGCCTATTATGCCAAGATGCAGGGCCTAACCGGCGTCACCACTGAGACCGGCGCCGGCCAGTGGGGCACCGCCCTCAGTGAGGCGTGCAGTTACTTCGGCCTGACCTGCGACGTGTTTATGGTCAAGTGCTCCTACGAGCAGAAGCCCTTCCGAAAGGCGGTGATGAATGTATTCGACGCCTCTATCACCCCCTCTCCCTCCCCCACGACTGAGGTGGGCCGCCAGATCCTGCGCGACCACCCGGAGACTACAGGAAGCCTGGGCTGCGCCATCTCCGAGGCGGTGGAGTCCGCCGTCCAGAGCGGCGGCGCCAAGCGCTATGTGCTGGGCAGCGTGCTCAACCAGGTGCTCCTCCACCAGTCCATCATCGGCCTGGAGAGCAAGCTGGCCATGGAGCAGCTGGGGGAATATCCCGACGTGGTGGTGGGCTGCGCCGGCGGCGGCTCCAACCTGGGCGGGCTGATCGCCCCCTTTATGGCCGACAAGCTGCGGGGGATACGGAATCCCCGCATCGTGGCGGTGGAACCAGCCTCCTGCCCCTCCCTCACCCGGGGCAAGTACGCCTACGATTTCTGCGACACCGGCCGGGTCACTCCCCTAGCCCGGATGTATACCCTTGGCTGCGGCTTCATCCCCTCCGCCAACCACGCCGGCGGCCTGCGCTACCACGGCATGAGCCCCATCCTCTCCAAGCTCTACCACGACGGCTATATGGAGGCGGTGGCCTATGAGCAGACCCGCGTTTTTGAGGCGGCGGTGCTCTTTGCCAAGCGGGAAACCATTCTCCCCGCCCCTGAATCCGCCCACGCTATCCGGGGGGCCATCGACGAGGCTCTGCGGTGCAGGGAGAGCCGCGAGGCCAAGACCATCCTTTTCGGCCTCACCGGTACCGGGTACTTTGATATGACCGCCTATGAGAACTACCTCAACGGAAAGATGAGCGATTCCATCCCCACCGATGCCGACCTGCAGAAGGGTTTCGACAGCCTGCCAAAAATCCCCCAGAACGAGGGTATTTGAGGCTTCACAGCAAAACTTTAGGTTGCACATTGTCCCCCGGCTGGCTATAATAGGAGGGACAATAAACACAAAAGAAGGTTTTGCCATGGAATTCCGCGCAAACGAGGGAAAGAGCGTCACCATAGAGGTGGGCGGAAAGACCTACGCCCGCCACGCCATCCAGACCCATTTCGTCCAGGTGGGCGAGAGCTATATCGACCTGGTGGAGCAGTACGTCAAGCCCGTGTGGCAGCCCGGCGACCTGCTCTCCTCCAGCGAGAAGATCATCGGCCTGTGCCAGAAGCGGGTGGTCTACAAGAAGGACATGAAGGTGGGCCGCCTGGCCCGGTTCCTGTCCCGCTTCGCCTCCCACTCCTCCGCCGGCATCGGCGTGGACAGCCCCTACAAGATGCAGTTCGCCATCAACGAGCGGGGCGCCCTGTTCGTGCTCTGGGCCGCGTTCTGCGCCGGCGTGGCCAAGCTGTTCGGCAAACGGGGCGTGTTCTACGAGATGGTGGGCCAGGAGGTGTCCGGCCTGGACGGCTTCTACGACCACGAGTTCCAGGAGTACGGCGAGTTCGGCATCCGCATCCCGGAGAACCCCGGCAAGGTGTGCGACGAGATCGAGGCCGCCACCGGCGTGCAGGCCATGATTGTGGACGCCAACGATCTGAACGTGGAGATTCTGGGCAAGGCGTCCTCCGTCACCCTGGACGACGAGACCCTCAAGGGCCTGATCCGGGACAACCCGGCGGGCCAGTCCCGGGAGCTGACCCCCTTCATCCTCATCCGCGAGGTAAAGGAGGAGCGCGCGCCTGAGGAGGCGCAGGCATAAATCCGTTTACAGACAGCACAAGAGGCGGAATTCCCCCCGGCCTGCGGCCGGGGGGAATTCCGCCTCTTAATTCGTCCCGGCTCAGCGCCGGGCACAGGCTGGCTCCACCTTCTCCGCCCGCGCCGGACGGCGGGTCCGGCCGCGGCTCACGGCCTTGGCCAGCTCGCACACCACCACGGGGGTAATGGCCAGGGCCAGCACCACGGCCCACTCCAGAGGGCTCATGGGAACGGTGCTGAACACCACCTGAAGGGGCGGCACGCACAGGACGGCCAACTGCATGGTAAGGCCGATGAGAAACGCCTTGTTCATGGCCGGATTGGAGAACACCCCGATGTGAAAGAGGGACGAGCGCTCGCTGCGCACGTCAAAGGCGTGGAAGAGCTGGCACAGGGTGAGGGTGGCGAAGGCCATGGTGTTGGCGGCGGCGTGGGCCTCGCCGGGGTCGGAGAGCACATACTCCCCCAGGAAATAGGCCGCCAGGGTCAGCAGCCCCACCATCACCCCCTGCCAGGCCAGCCGGAAGGCAAAGCCGTGGGCAAAGAGGGAGGCGTGGGCGTCCCGGGGCGGCTGGGACATGACCCCCTCCTCCACCGGCTCCACCCCAAGGGCCAGGGCGGGCAGGGAGTCGGTGACCAGGTTGAGCCACAGAAGCTGCACCGGCACCAGAGGCATCTGGTGGAAGTGGAACACCGTGGCGCAGAAGATGGTGAGGATTTCTCCGATGTTGCAGGAGAGCAGGTAGTGGATGGCCTTCTTGATGTTGGCGTAGATGCCCCGGCCCTGCTCCACGGCGGAGACGATGGTGGCAAAGTTGTCGTCGGTGAGGATCATATCGGCGGCTCCCTTGGCCACGTCGGTTCCAGTAACCCCCATGGCGCAGCCGATGTCCGCCACCTTGAGGGCGGGGGCGTCGTTGACGCCGTCGCCGGTCATGGCCACCACCTTTCCCCGGGCCTGCCACGCCTTGACGATACGCATCTTGTGCTCGGGGGACACCCGGGCATAGACGGAGAACTTCTCCACCTCCTGTTCCAGCACCTCCTGGGGCAGAAAGTCCAGATCCTCCCCCGTCAGGGCCAGGTCCCCGGGGCGGTAGATGTTTAGCTCCCGGGCGATGGCCACGGCGGTGAGCTTGTGGTCGCCGGTGATCATGACCGGCTTGATGCCCGCGGCGTAGCACTGCTCCACCGCTGTGCGCACCTCCGGCCTGGGCGGGTCGATCATGCCGATGAGTCCCACGAAGGTGAGTCCCTGCTCCAGAGCGGCGCTGTTCAGCTCCCGGGGCAGCATGGCCAGATCCTTGTAGGCCACCCCCAGCACCCGCAGGGCCTTCCCCGCCATGGCCTCGTTCCGGCTCTCCAGCCGCCGGGCGGCGGCGGAATCCAGCCTGCACCGGCGGGCGAGCACGTCGGGGGCCCCCTTGACGCACACCCGCCAGCCGCCGCCGGGCCTCTGGTGGACGGTGGTCATGAGCTTGCGCTCCGAGTCAAAGGGCAGCTCCCCCCGCCGGGGCCACTCCCCCTCCAGTCCATTTTTATCCAGGCCCTCCCGGGCCGCCGCGTCCACCAGTGCGGTCTCGGTGGGATCGCCGGTGGACACCGGCTCCCGCCCCTTCCAGGCCAGGGCGGCATCGGAGCACAGGGCTCCGATGGTGAGGGCCAGGGCCCGCTCGCCGCTCCGGGGCGTCCACACGTCCACCACGGTCATGCGGTTCTGGGTGAGCGTGCCTGTCTTGTCCGAGCAGATCACCCCGGCGCACCCCAGGGTCTCCACGGCGGGCAGGCGCTTGACGATGGCCCGCCGCCGGGCCATGCGGGCCACCCCCAGGGCCAGCACAATGGTGACGATGGCGGGCAGCCCCTCGGGGATGGCGGCCACCGCCAGGGAGACGGCGGTGAGAAACATGTCCAGCATGGGCCGCCCCTGGAGCAGCCCCACCCCAAACATCACCGCGCACACGCACAGGCAGACGAAGGACAGGGTCTTGGAGATCTCCGCCATCTTCTTCTGGAGGGGGGTCTGTCCCTCTCCCTCCCCCAGCAGCAGCCCGGCAATGCGGCCCACCTCGGTGTCCATGCCGGTGCCGGTGACCACGCACACCGCCCGCCCCCGGGTGATGACGGTGGACGCGAGCACCATATTGTGCCGCTCCGCCAGGGGGGTGTCCTCCGGCAGGGCGGACAGCAGCCCCTTGGACACGGGGACGGACTCGCCGGTCATGGCGCTCTCATCGGCCTGGAGGGAGGCGGCCTCCAGAATCCGGGCGTCGGCGGGCACCAGGTCCCCCGCCTCCAGATGGATGATGTCGCCGGGCACCAGCCGGTCGGTCTCCAGCCGCTGAAGCGCCCCGTCCCGCACCACCTTGGCCAGGGGGGCCGACATCTTCCGCAGGGCCTCCAGGGCCTTCTCGGCGCTGTCCTCCTGGGAGATGGAGATACAGGCGTTCACCACCACGATGACCAGGATGATGGCCGCATCCAGCCAGTCCTCGCCGCCGCTGGCCCACAGGGACAGGGCCGCCGCGGCCAGCAGCACCAGGATCATGGGGTCCTTCATCTGCCCCAGGAAGCGCAGCAGCAGCCCCTGCCGCCTCCCCTCCTCCAGCCGGTTGGGCCCCCAGCGGGCCAGCCGCCGCTCCGCCTCCGCCCCGCTCAGCCCCCGGGACTTGTCCGTTTCCAGCTCAGACAGGGTCTGTCTGGTGCTGTATGTATGCCATACGCCCATGTCGCTCGCTCCTCGCTCACTGTAGTTTCCAATTTCTGGCTACAGTATAGCAGAGTGCCTGTCCGATTTCAGGGGAAACGCGGCGGCCTCCACCCCCAGCCCGGACGCGCCCATCCCCCGCAGATAGTCCGCCGCCGCCCGCTCCCGGGGCTCCAGGCAGAGCGAGTGAAACAGATCGGGCAGGGAGTCGAAGTTGAGGGGCTTTATGAGATAGTAGCTGGCCCCAAGCTGAAAGGCCAGCCGGATGACCGTGGGCTCCGAGGCCTGGGAGGCCACCACCACAGCCGGGCGCTCATTGCGGCGGCGCAGGGTGCGGAGGAAATCAAGCCCGTCCATCCCGGGCAGAATCAGATCCAGCAGCACGATATCGGGCCTGGTCTGCTCCACCAGCTCCAGCCCCTCCAGGCCGTCCTTTGCCAGCGCGCACAGACAGACCCCCTTCCGTCCGGACAGAAGGGCCTCCGTCAGCATCCGGGTCTCCGGATCATCCTCCACCACCAGGACCCGGATCTCCAGCGCCACGCCTACTCCTCCGGGCCCAGCTCCTGGGCGGCCCGGAACGCCAGATGCAGCATGTGAACGGCCATATCCCGCTGCACCGGAGAGAGCTGGCGCAGGTGGCAGAGCAGGTGCTCCAGCACGGGCTCCTCCTTCTGCGCGCCGTGGGCGAGCTCATCCAGCCCTGTGTGGAACACCTCGCCCAGCTCCACAAAAATCGCCATGGACATACACTTTTTCCCCTGTTCAATATCATTTACATATTGGGAGGAGATGCCCAGGCGCTCGGCCAGCTCCTCCTTGCTCATCCGCGCCAGCTTCCGGCTGTGGTACACCCGCTCGCCCACGGCCTTTTGCAGCGCCAGCTTTTTCTCCTTGTCCTCCATTGTGTCTCACCCTTTGTCCCAAACTTTAGATATAGATTGACACAACTTTGGATTTTTACTATAAACAATAGAATCTTTCTTTTAAACTATAGTTTTTTAATCAAAAACCCCGCCGGATCGGCGGGGTTTTTGCCTGTGCTCATTGCGCTCCGCTCCCGGTGGCACCCGGTGCGGGCTCTGTGCTCTGTGCCGGGGTCCCGGTCTCGGGCGCGGGACTGGCGGTCGCCTGAGCGGCCTCCTCGGCGGCCTTCTCCTCCTGCCACTGCTCGGCAAAGGCCACCATATTCTTGTAGAAGGAATTGGGATCCAGCTTCTCATAGGCGGGCTTGACCTCTACCTTCGCCTCCTCCACCCACTGCTCGTTCAGCTTGCTCATGGCGTAATCGGGGTAGATGGCCGCCATGCTGTCCCGGAGCTGCTGGCGCTCCTCGTCGGTAAAGTCCTGGCGCAGAATGATGTGGTAGCCGTAGGCGGTTTCCACGGGCTCGCTGATCTCACCCACGGCCAGGGCCTTGGCGGTACTCTCAAACTGAGGCACCATCTGGCCGGCATAGGCCAGGTAGCCGTCGGGCGCATAGAGCTGGTTGTTCTCGTCCCGGCCGTCGTCGCTGCGTTCGTTCATCACCTTGTCAAACTCCACCAAGGGGTCTGCGGCGGTCCGAATCTGGGCCAGGAGCTGGTCGGCCTCCGCCTTGACGGCGGCCTTCTGCTCGTCGGTGACGGCGCTGCCGTCCTCGTTCTCCGGGAAGGCCAGCAGGATGTGTTTGGCCTTATAGTACCCCGCCTCCTCCACCATGGCATCCAGATCGGCGTCCTGGGCGGTCAGCTCCCCCGCCTCCTCCATCTGGGTCTGGAGGCTCCGGGCCAGATAGGGCACCTGGTTCAGCTTGCGGAAAGCCGCCTCGCTGATGCACTGCTGGTCCAGGTACTCCTGAAGGGTCATCCCGTAATAGCTGTCCACCCGCTGGGTCAGCGTCTCCAGCTCAGCGTCCGCCTCGGCCTGCTCCTCCTCAGTTACGGTCAGTCCCGCCGCCGCCGCGTGGTTGGACACCGTGGTGTAGAGCACGCTGGTGTTCCGCGCGTCCTCCTTCAGATACTCCGCCGTGGGGACGCCGTTGAGCTCCTCCTCCCAAGCGTCGTCGTCCGCCAGGTAACCGCTCTGCTTGGCCGAGGCCACGCTCTGGAGCAGCCAGAACAGGTACTCGTCGGCGGTAACCTCTGTGCCATCCACCGTAAAGAGCACCGTGTCCCTGGTCACACCGGCGGTCTGATAGGCCACGTCGGACGGGTCCACCTCCGGCGCGCCGGGCGCGCAGGCTGTCAGTCCGGCCACGAGCAGCGCCCCGGTCATGCCGGCGCACAGAAACTGTTTCACGTTCATGCGTGTTTGTCCTCCTTATTTGGGTTCCAAAAGCCTGTTCCAGTGTACACCATTTCCCCAGCGGATACAACCGGAAGTTTTGCGCGCCGCCCTACGGTTCCGCTTTGGGGGCGTTTTCGGCGTAGTCCTCCACCAGCCTGCGGCCAAATTTCAGGGCGTCTTCAGCCCCAGCCCGCCAGCAGCGGGCCGGGGGCCCCGTTTCATTTCATTTCGCTGGGCGGAAGTGAATCCCGCCCAGCTCCGCCGCACACGCGGCGCCGGCTGCCGCCGGCAGGGGGAGTCCACCCCCGCTCTATCCCTCTGTCTGAGCCGGGGCGGTCTTGGCGTAGTCCTCCACCAGCTTGCGCCCGAATTTCAGGGCGTCCTCAGCCCCAGCCCGCCAGGAGCGGGCCGAGGGCCCCATTTCATTTCATTTCGCTGGGCGGAAGTGAATCCCGCCCAGCTCCGCCGCACACGCGGCGCCGGCTGCCGCCGGCAGAGTCCACCCCCGCTCTATCCCTCTGTCTGAGCCGGGGCGGTCTTGGCGTAGTCCTCCACCAGCTTGCGGCCGAATTTCAGGGCGTCCTCCCCCTTTTTGAGCCGCAGGGCCAGATAGGGCCGCTCCCCGGCGGAGAAGAGCAGGCGGGAGCGGTACTTCTCCAGGCCGCACAGGGCGCTCACCCGCTGGAGATCGAACTGGTCCAGATAGAAATTCAGGTTGGCGCCCTTCTGGTCAATCTGGGAGATCCCGTTCCGGGCGGCATCGGCGCGGAGAAGAGCCACGGAGATGAGGTTGTTGACCGTGCGGGGTGGGTCGCCGTAGCGGTCGATGAGCTCATCCATCACGTCGTCGGCGTCCGCCTCGGAGCGGATGGCGGCGATGCGGCGGTAGAGGTCCATCCGCTGCTCCGGCGAGGGCACATAGCGGTCTGGGATGGAGGCGGCCACACTGAGATCGGCGGCGCACTCGGTGGGGCGCTCCGGCTTCTCGCCCCGCTCCTCCAGTACCGCCTCCTCCAGCAGCTTGAGGTACATGTCGTAGCCCACGCTGAGCAGGAAGCCGCTCTGCTCCGGCCCCAGCACATTGCCCGCCTCCCCGGATCTCCAGGTCGCGCATGGCGATTTTGAAGCCCGAGCCGAACTCGGCAAACTCCCGGATGGCCCCCAGGCGCTTGGAGGCCACCTCGGTGAGCACTTTGCCCCGGCGGTAGGTCAGGTAGGCATAAGCCCTGCGCGTGGAGCGGCCTACCCGGCCGCGGATCTGGTGGAGCTGGGCCAGGCCCATGTGGTCGGCGTCCTCAATGATCAGGGTGTTGGCGTTGGCGATGTCGATGCCCGTTTCGATGATGGTGGTGCACACCAGCACGTCCACCTCGCCGTCGCTCATGCGGGTCATCACGTCGTTGAGCTCCTCCTGGCTCATCTTGCCGTGGGCCACCGCCACAGCCACGTCCTCCCCCAGCATCTCCTTGATGCGGGCGGCGGTGCGGGTGATGGTCTCCACCCGGTTGTGGAGGTAGTACACCTGGCCGCCCCGCTCCAGCTCCCGGCGCATGGCGTCGGAGAGCACCCCCCAGTCGTGCTCCAGCACATAGGTCTGCACCGGCTGGCGGTCCATGGGCGGCTCCTCCAGGGTGGACATGTCCCGGATGCCGGAGAGGGCCATATTCAGCGTCCGGGGGATGGGGGTGGCGGAGAGGGTGAGCACGTCCACCTGCTTGGACAGCTCCTTGAGCTTCTCCTTGTGCTGGACGCCGAAGCGTTGCTCCTCGTCGATGACCAGCAGGCCCAGATCCTTAAATTTCACGTCCTTCTGGAAGAGGCGGTGGGTGCCGATGAGCAGATCGATGCCCCCCTGCTCCAGCCGCCGCAGGGTGTCCTTCATCTGGGTCTGGGTGCGGAAGCGGCTGACCACGTCGATCTCCACCGGGTGCTTGGCAAAGCGCTGCTTGGCCGTCAGGTAGTGCTGCCGGGCCAGCACGGTGGTGGGCACCAGGATGGCGGCCTGTTTGCCGTCCAGCACACACTTCATGATGGCCCGGAAGGCCACCTCCGTCTTGCCGTAGCCCACGTCGCCGCACAGCAGCCGGTCCATGGGCCGGGCCTGCTCCATATCCTGCTTGATCTCGGCGATGCAGCGGAGCTGATCGTCGGTTTCGGCGTACTCGAACTCGTCCTCAAACTCCTTCATCCAGGGGGAATCGGGGGAGAAGGCGAAGCCGGGCTGGCGCTGCCGCTCGGCATAGAGCTGAATGAGCCCCTTGGCCAGATCCTTGACGGCCTTCTTGGCCCGGGTCTTGGCCTTCTCCCAGTCGGTGCCCCCCAGCCTGGAGAGCTTGCGGGTCTCCTGGGCGTCCTCCCCGGAGCCGATGTACTTGCTCACCAGGTCGAGCTGGGTGGCGGGGACGTAGAGCACGTCGGCCCCGGCGTAGGCGATCTTGACGTAGTCCTTCTGCACCCCGTCCACCGTCATCTTGGTCATCTCCAGGAAGCGGCCCACGCCGTGGTGCTCGTGTACCACCAGGTCGCCGGGAGACAGGTCGGCGTAGGAGCCCAGCTTCTGCCGGTTGGTCACCGGCTTGCTCCTGCGCTTTTTGCCCAGCAGGGACTGCCCCTCGGTGAGCACGGCGAAGCGCCCCACCGGGTACTCCATGCCGGCAGTGAGCCCCCCCACGGCAATCACCGCCTTGCCGTAGCCGGGCAGCTCGTGGAGCTGGAAATCCACGGCGGTGGTCATCTTCTGCTCCCGCAGGAGGGCCTGGAGGTTGAGGGCACGCTGCTCACTGCTCACCAGCACCACGGTGCGGAATCCGTCGGAGACATAGTGGGCCAGGTCGGAGACGGCGGTCTCCAGGCTGGCGCCGTAAGAGGGGAGCTGCTTGGTCAGCAGGTTGAGCAGGGTGCGGGGCCGCTGGGGGTACCGGGAGGAGGTGAAGGCGTCCAGGTAACAGACCGGCCAGTCGGCCAACACCTCGGTCAGCTCCTCAAAGGTGCGGGCGAAGTCAGCCAGCTCCCCGGCCAGCTCTCCCCGCTCCATCAGGGCCTTGGCGTCCTCTCCCAACTGCCACAGGTAGCTCTTTCCCCGCTCGGCCACCCGGGGGCTCTCGCTGAGCACCACCACCGCGTCCTCGGGAAAGTAATCCGCCGCCGTGGCCATGACGGGGTAGATCAGGGCGATGTAGCGGTCCATGGCCGGGAAGGCCGTGCTGGCCGCCAGCCGCTCCCGGTCCTCCTCCAGCGTCTGCACCAGTGTCTCGCTCCCCTTGCGGCGCTTTGCCTGGGAAATGAGACGGTCCAGCCCATCCAGCAGCCCGCCGTACCCGCCAGGGGTAAACTGGGGCAGCACCTCCGCCGCCGGCAGGATCTCCGCCGCGCCGAGGTTCTCGATGCGCCGCTGGGTGTCGGGATCGAAGAGGCCCATGGCGTCGATCTCGTCCCCGAAGAACTCCACCCGGACGGGCTTGGGGTGGGCCGGGGAGAAAAAGTCCAGGATGCCCCCCCGCAGGGCGAACTGGCCCACGCCCTCCACCTGCTCGCAGCGGGTGTAGCCCGCGGCGGCCAGGGTGCCGGCCAGCTCCCCCAGGTCGTGCCGCTCTCCCATCCGCAGAACCTGGGCCGCCTGGGTCAGCAGGGTTTTGGGAATGGTGCGCTGGAGAATAGACTCCACCGTACAGACCAGCAGGGGGCACTCCCCCGCCGCCAGCGCCCGCAGGGTGGACAGCCGCCGGTGCTCGTACTGCCGGGACACCACCGCGGCGTTGTGGAAGGTGAACTCCCGGGCAGAGAGGGTGCGCACCGCCTCCCCCGACAGGGCGGCCAGATCCCTGGCCATGCGCTCGGCCTCCCCCTCGTCGGCGCACACCACCACCACGGGGCGGTTCAGCTCCTGGCGGATGCCCGCGGCAAAATGGGCGCGGTGCACCGCCGACAGCCCGGAAAAGGCCGCCGGACAGGCCCCGTTGTCGATGGCCGCCAGCAGGGAGCGGTATTCAGGTATGTCGTTGAGGGCGGAGAGCAGTGGCTTCATAGGACACCTCGGCACAGAAAAGATCGGAAGTTGTGGGCGCGGGCCGTTCGGAGGCCCGGCGTGGGATGGGCGGCGGGGAGTCTCAGAGGCAAATCTTCATCCGCCGCTCCCGGTAGACCGCCCCGTCAAAGGTATACTGGATCTCCCGGACGGCGCGGAAAGCCCAGCTTTTGATACATCTCATAGGCCGCCGTATTCTCCAGCTCCACATGGAGGTAGAGCTCCCGCACCCCCATGTGTTCCCTCATAAAGTCCAGAAAGCGGAGCACGGCCTCTTTGCCCAGGCCCCGCCCCTGGTACTGCGCGCCGATCATGAACCGGCTCATGCACCACCCGGGAAGCTCGGGGTCATAATCAAACAGGACAAATCCGACCATGACGCCGTCGGAATAGACGGCCCGGGTATACAGGCCCTCTTCAAACCGGGCCTCGGCCAGGGAGCGGGCGTTATCCGCCACAAAGCCGCGCTGCTCGTCCTTCACCTTTAGGCAGATGCATTCCATATAGTTGCTTTTATCAATTTCCCGAAAGGTGATCATGGCGCACTCCTCAGCCGTTAAAGCGGTTCATGGCCTTGTCCGGCCCCTCCTGAATGAGGCACTCCACCGCGTCGGCGGCCTTACGGATGGCCTCTGTGATGGTCTTGAGATCCTCCCCGGCGAATTTGGAGAGCACCCAGTCGGCCATGTCATAGTCGGGGTGGGGCTTCTGGCCCACCCCGACCTTGATCCGGGGGAACTGGTCGGTACCCAGGTGCTGGATGATGCTCTTGAGGCCGTTATGACCCCCGGCGGAGCCGCCCTTGCGGATGCGCAGCTTGCCCACGGGGAGGGACACGTCGTCAGAGATGACCAGCACCCGCTCCGGTGGGAGTTTATAGAAGCGGGCGGCCTCCCCCACCGCCTCGCCGGACAGGTTCATATAGGTCACCGGCTTCATAAGCAGCACCTTGACGCCTCCCCACCTCCAAGGTGTTGGTAAGGGCGCGGTGCTTCAGCTTCTGCACGGGCACCCGGGCCCGCTCGGCCAGCTCGTCCACGGTGAGAAAGCCGACATTGTGGCGGGTATTCTCATATTTTTCGCCGGGGTTGCCCAGGCCCACCACCAGCCATTCAGCCCTGGCGCCCCGATTTTTGTCAAAAAACAACGTTTTTCCTCCATGCGGCAATGGGGGCGGAGCAACGCTCCGCCCCCCGCCATATTTGTACTATCCTGTCCGTCTTATACAAAGAGTTTCGAGACAGACACTTCCTCGTAGATGCGCTCGATGGCCTCGGCAAACATGTGGGCCACGGAGAGATACTTGATCTTGTCGCAGGCGACGCCAGCCTTGGGGGGCACGGTATCCAGGAAGTAGACCTCCTTGAGGACACTCTTCTCAATGCGCTCCACGGCGGGGCCGGAGAGCACGCCGTGGCTGGCGCAGGCGATGACGTCCACCGCGCCGCCCAGCTCCACCAGGGCCTGGGCCGCGCCGCAGAGGGAGCCGGCGGTGTCCACCATGTCGTCGAAGAGGATGACCTTCTTGCCCCGGACGTCGCCGATGATGTTCATGACCTCGGAGGAGTTGGCCTTCTGGCGGCGCTTGTCCACGATGGCCAGGCCCATGCCCAGCTTCTGGGCGAAGGCGCGGGCGCGGGCCACGCTGCCCACGTCGGGGGAGACGACGATCACCTCGTCCTCCCTGCCGTTAAAGCGGTCGTGGAGATAGTTGGTGAAAATGGGGTTGCCCAGCAGATTGTCCACGGGGATGTCAAAGAAGCCCTGAATCTGGTTGGCGTGGAGATCCATGGTGAGGACCCGGTCGGCGCCGGCGCGGGTGATCAGGTTGGCCACCAGCTTGGCGGAGATGGGGTCGCGGGGCTTGGTCTTGCGGTCCTGGCGGGCGTAGCCGAAGTAGGGCATCACGGCGGTGATGCGGCCGGCGGAGGCCCGCTTGAGGGCATCGATCATGATGAGCAGCTCCATGAGGTTGTCGTTGACCGGGGAGCTGGTGGACTGGACCACGAACACGTCGGAGCCGCGGACGGTCTCATAGATGGAGACAAAGTTCTCCCCATCAGAGAAGGCGCCCACCTCGGCGTTGCCCAGCTCCGTGCCCACCTCCTTGCAGATGGCCTCGGCCAGGGGGCGGTTGGAAGTGCCGGAAAAGATCTTGATGTCCTTACCGTGTGCGATCATTCTTGTAACATCCTCTCACATTTTTTCTCTATCCTGTATCCCGCGGCTGCGGGAAAGAGCTACTTTCTGCGGTTGCGCCGCTTGGCGGCCCACTGCTTCTTGACGGTCTGGCGGGTGCGGGCGATGGCCAGGGAGTCGGCGGGCACCTCGTCGGTGATGGTGCTGCCCGCAGCGGTGTACGCCCCCTCCCCCACCCGCACGGGGGCCACCAGGTTGGTATTGCAGCCGATGAACGCATGGTCGCCGATGACCGTGCGGAACTTGCTGGTGCCGTCATAGTTCACCGTGACAGTGCCGCAGCCGAAATTGACGTGGCCGCCCACGTCGGAGTCGCCCACGTACGTCAGGTGGGAGATCTTGGTACCCTCGCCGATGGTGGAGTTTTTCAGCTCCACAAAGTCGCCCACCTTGACGCCGGGCCCCACGTGGCAGTTGGGGCGGATGTACGCGAAGGGGCCGATCTTCACCCCGTCGCCGATGGTGCTCTCATTGAGCTGGGAGGCGTTAATGGTGACGCCATCCTCCCACGGTGCAGTCCCGCACCATGGCGTTGGGACCCACCTCGCAGTCCCGGCCGATGACGGTCTCCCCCCGCAGGATTGTGCCGGGCAGCAGGACGGTGCCCTCCCCCACCTTCACCCGGGGACCCACATAGCAATGGCTGGGGTCCATAATGCGGACCTCCGGCTTCCAGCAGGCGGCGCACACCGTGCTGCCGGGCCACCATCTCAGCCTCCATGCGGCCGTTCCAGCCGGAGCGGATGGGATAGGCGCCCTGGAACCAGACGCCGCGGCTGTTGAAGCGGTCGCCCTTCTCCTTCAGGGCCTCCTCCAGGCCAACGCCCTCAGCCAGAGTCTGGGACAGCAGGCCGCCGTCGATGCGGTACACGCCGGTGTCCTTGCTGTCGAGTACGCCGCCGTTCTCCAGGCCGGCCAGCGTCCGGGCATCCCCCCAGTCCAGCAGCACCGGCTTGGTGATCACGATCACCTTGCCCTCCAGGGCGTTGAGGAAGGCCGATAGCTGCTCCACCGCGTCGCCGCTGCCGCCGGTGACAAACTCGGTGCCGGCGGGGAAGCAGGCCGCCGCCCGGGCCTGGTCGTCGGTGTGGCAGACCACGAAAAACCGCTCCACTCCGGCGGCCCTGAGCGACTCCGCCAGCCACAGGGCCGCGGGATCGAAGAGGAGCTCCTCCAGCATCAGGGACGGGCCGTTGCCCTCCCGTGGCAGGAATACGACCGCTCCAGTCGCGTTCATGTTGAAATCACCTCAAAAACATGGATTTCTTGCAATCAGATTATAGCAAAGCAGGACTGAAAATGCATCGGAAATTTCAAAAAAAGCGGGTAATTTTTCGCTCTTGGGAGGCTTGCACAATTTCCCGCCCCTTTTTTCCGTTCCTTTCTTTGCAAAACGGCCCCTCGCCGTCCCCATTTAAAAAACAAAAGCAAGCCTGTCAGAGACAGGCTTGCTCACGCGCCGCTCAAAACCGCCCGGCGCAGGCCCAGGTTCCGCCAGATCTGCATGATTTCAGCCGTGGCGCACAGCTTGTCGGCCAGGCAGACCGCGGCCGCCTCGCGGCTGCGGGGCGCCCGGCGGGACAGGGGCCACATGTGGGCCAAAATGCAGTTTTTCTCCCGGGCGGTCAGGCCGCCGCACAGCGCGGCCGCATTCTCCGCGGCGGCCACCGGATGGGCAAAGCACTGCCGGTAGGAGGGCAGGGTGCGGGGGTCGTAGAGATACAGGTCGTGGAGCAGCCCCGCCCGCGCAGCGGTGCGCGCGTCGGCCCCCCACCGGTCCGCCAGATACCAGGCCACATAGGACACAAAGACACTGTGCTCATAGCAGGACACGCCGGGGTGGTGCCGGATGGACTTCATATGCTGCACCTGAGACGAAAACAGCAGCTCCTCCACACAGGCACGGTACTCCATCCAGGCCCTCTGGTTCATGGGTGTCACCCGCTTTCTCTTGATAAGGTGGTTCTATTATACGCCTATCCCGCCCTGTTGTCACTGGAAATTTGGCGGATTCTGCCCCGGGACTGCGGGCTGTTTTAAAAAAACGTCAGAAATAATTAAAAACTTCCCCTCCGGCGGCGTGTATACTAAGTGTACTATTTCATGTAATACAGTTTCCGGAAGGGAGACGACGGTATGATCCAACTCAATTACCGGGATGCGCGGCCCATCTACGAGCAGGTCAGGGACGGCCTGCGCCATCTGGTGGTGACCGGGGCGCTCCAGGCGGGAGACAAACTGCCCTCCGTGCGGGCGCTGGCCTCCTCGCTGGCCATCAACCCCAACACCATCCAGCGGGCCTATGAGTCCCTGGAGCAGGAGGGCTATCTCTACACGGTGGCGGGCAAGGGCTCCTTCGCCGCCCCCCAGGCCGACGTGAATGCAGCCAGAAGGGACCGCCTGCTCCGGGAATTTGACGCCTCGGCGGCGGAGCTTCTGTTCCTGGGCATGACCGCGGGGGAGCTGGCCGGGCGGCTGGAGGCGGCGGCCCGGCAGACTGTGAGAGAGGAGCGCAGCTATGATTGAAGCAAAAAATGTGGTCAAGAGCTTTGACGGGTTTCGGGCCCTGGACGGACTGACCATGACGGTGCCCCACGGGTCCATCTACGGGCTTGTGGGCCCCAACGGCGCAGGCAAGTCCACCCTGCTGCGCCACGTCACCGGCGTCTACCGGCAGGACAGCGGCTCGGTGCTCATTGAGGGCAACCCGGTGTACGAAAACCCGGCGGCCAAGTCCCGCATCGCCTCCATCCCCGACGAGCTTTACTATTTCCTCTCCGCCTCCACCCGGGACATGATGCGCTTTTACCGGGGCTTCTATCCCCGGTTCGACGTCAAGCGCTACGAGGCGCTGAAGGACGTGTTTACCACCATTCCGGAAAAGCAGCCCATCCGGCGGCTCTCCAAGGGCATGCAGAAGCAGTCCGCCTTCTGGCTGGCCCTGTGCTGCCGGCCGGACATCCTGGTGCTGGACGAGCCGGTGGACGGCCTGGACCCGGTGATGCGGCGGCAGGTGTGGTCCCTGCTGATGGGAGACGTGGCCGACCACGGCACCACAGTGCTGGTATCCTCCCACAACCTGCGGGAGCTGGAGGACGTGTGCGACCATGTGGGCATTCTCTCCAGGGGGAAGGTGCTCATTGAGCGGAGCCTGAGCGCCCTGCAGGAGAACGTGGTCAAGATGCAGGTGGTGTTTCAGGAGAAGGAGCTGCCCCAGCTTCCCGGGGACCTCCAGGTGCTCCACGTCTCCCAGGTGGGGCGCATCCACACCCTCATCATCCGGGGCAACGCCACCGAGATCACCAACCGTCTGGCCGCCTTCGCCCCCATTCTGATGGAGGCGCTGCCCCTGACCCTGGAGGAGATCTTTATCTATGAGCTGGGAGGTGAGGACTATGCGGTCCGCGACATCGTACTTTAATTTTACCCTGCTGCGCAAGAATTTCGCCCGCTTCTGGCCCATCTGGTCGCTGTACGGCCTGTTCTGGCTGGCGGTGCTGCCCCTCAATATTCTGTCCAACCGGATACATTGGGACGGGGGAATGGCCCGCAGCCTGCCCCTGAACTACCTGGACGGCGGCCCGAGCGCCGCCGTTACGCTGACCGCTCTGTTCGGCCTGCTGTGCGCCATGGCGGTGTTCTCCTACCTCTATGCCAGCCGCTCGGTGGGCATGCTTCACGCCCTGCCCCTGCGGCGGGAGGGCCTGTTCCTCACCAACTACCTGTCGGGGCTTCTGTTCCTGCTGCTGCCCAATCTGGCGGTGTTCCTGCTGGCCCTGGCGGCGGAGGTCTTTGCCGGCACAGTGGTGTTCAGCAGCCTGTTCACCTGGCTGGTGGTGGTGAGCCTGTTCGGGCTCTTCTTCTACTCCTTTGCCGTGTTCTGCGCCATGTTCACCGGCCACGTGCTGGCCCTGCCCGCCTTCTATGTGGTTCTCAATGGCCTGGCCGCCGGGCTGTGCTGGGTCTTCAGCCGTATGGCCGAGGAATTTCTCTTCGGCTTCACCAGCGCTGCCTGGCTGGAGAAGCTGGGCGTCTGGCTCACCCCGGTGCTGCTGCTCTCCGAGGCCTGTCACGTCCAGTATGATACCATAACGGACGCCGCCGGAAACAGCATGCTGGGCGATCCCTACTTTGCCGGTCTGGGCTATGCCTCCCTGTACGCCCTCATCGGGCTGGTGCTGGCAGGGCTGGCCCTGGCGGCCTACCGCCGCCGGCATTTGGAGAGCGCCGGCGACGTGGTCAGCGTCCGCTGGGTGCGCCCGGTGTTCAAATACGGTGTGGCCTTCTGCACCGCTGTGACACTGAGCACTGTCTTTTACTACGTTTTGGACCCTCTGCTGCCCCGCGGGCCGTGGACGCTCCTGGTTCTCATGGTGGTGTGGGGCGCGGCGGGCTGCTTTGTGGCCGAGATGCTGCTGTGCAAGAGCTTCTGGGTATTCCGGGGCGCGTGGAAGGGCTGCGTGGTCTTTCTGTGCTGCCTGACGGCCGCCATGTGCGCGATGGAGTTCGATATAACCGGCTTTGAGGGCCGGGTGCCCGACGCCGCTGAGGTACAGAGCGCCCACCTGTCCGGCGTGGAGTCCGCCCCCTATGACGACCTGGGCTACGCCACCCTCACCTTGGACACCCCGGAGGAGCTGGAAGCCCTTACCGGCCTGCACCAGTCCATTGTAACGCACAAGGAGGAGCTGGAGGAAGTGGGCTGGGAGAGCACCTGGTCAGAGGACGGCAGCGGCCTGAGCATCCAGTCCGACGGCTGGACCTATGTGGACATTTCCTATACCCTCATGGACGGCTCCTATCTGACCCGGAAATACCGGGTTCCCCTCAGCCAGTCCGAGCTGGACACGCCGGGCACCCCCGCCGCCCGGCTGGACGCCCTGCTCAACGCCCCCGGCCTGGCTGGTGAATCTTACTTCCACGCGCAGCGGGAGGGAGACCGGCTGGTGGACGCCTGGCTCACCAACCCCGATACGGACAGCGCGATTGTCCCCGCCTCCGCCCTGACCGGACTGGAGGAGGCCGTCCGCGCCGATCTGGCCGAGGGTACCCTGGGCCGCCGCTATTTGCTGGAGAACCGGGACCGGCTGGAAAACTGCTACTACAACGACCTCTACCTGGAGTTCCGGCCCGCCGGACGTGCCGGCGGCGAGGAGGAGGACGGCTACACGGTCTGCATCACCCTCCAGTCCGGGGCCCGGCACACCCTGGCCGTACTCCAGGCCTGCGGTCTGGACGGCACGCTGGTCACCCAGGCCCAGATTCAGAAGGAGGACGCCGTCTACGCCCAATCCACAACGGGGCGCGGCTGAGACAGGCCGGGCGGTTCGGCAAAACCCGAACCGCCCGGTTTTGTTTTTTTAAAAAACCTGCCCTTACCAATTTACCAGTGGTTGATTTTTTAAAAACGGAGGGGTATAATCAAACCCGAAGGGTATTTTTCGGTATGGGGAGAAAATGAAATTACGATCTGGAGGTTTACTGCAATGAAAGAAGTGTATGTGGTCAACTGCTGCCGGACGGCAGTGGGCTCCTTCGGGGGCAGCCTGAAGGACACCCCCGCAACGGAGCTGGGTGCCGTGGTGGTGAAGGAGGCGCTGTACCGGGCCGGAGTGGAGCCGGAGCAGGTGGACGAGCTGATGTTCGGCTGCGTGCTCACCGCCGCCCTGGGCCAGAACCCCGCCCGCCAGGTGGGCGTGAAGGCCGGCCTGCCCTACTCCGTGCCCGCCTACACCGTGGGCATGGTTTGCGGCTCCGGCATGAAGAGCGTCATCGAGGGCGCCCGCGCCATCCTGTGCGGCGATGCCGACATCATCGTGGCCGGCGGCACCGAGAATATGTCCGCCGCCCCCTACGCCCTGCCTGACGAGCGCTGGGGCGCCCGCATGGGGGACAAGAAGGTGGTGGACACCATGATCAAGGACGGACTGTGGGACGCCTACAACAACTACCACATGGGCACCACTGCGGAGAACATCTGCGACGTGTGGGGCATCACCCGCGAGGAGCTGGATGCCTTCGGCGCCGCCTCCCAGCAGAAGACCGAGGCGGCCCAGAAGGCCGGACGGTTTGACGACGAGATCGTGCCCGTCATGGTCAAGAAGAAGAAGGAAATGGTGGAGTTCAAGGTGGACGAGTTCCCCCGCGCCGGCACCACTGTGGAGAGCCTGGCCAAGCTGAAGGGCGCCTTCCCCGTGGGTCCGGAGGGCGTGGAGGACGAGATTGTCCACACCTTTGAGCCCACCCAGGTTCACGCGGATGACGCCCACAAGCATGTGCAGCGGGTGACTGCGGGCCAGGCCAGCGGCATCAACGACGGCGCGGCCGCCATTGTTCTGGCCTCCAAGGAGGCCGTGGAGAAGTACGGCCTCAAGCCCATGGCCAAGCTGGTGAGCTGGGGCCACGGCGGCGTGGATCCCAAGATCATGGGTGTCGGCCCCGTGCCCGCCAGCCGTCAGGCCATGAGCAAGGCGGGCCTGAAGATCGAGGACATCGATCTGGTGGAGGCCAACGAGGCCTTTGCCGCCCAGTCCATCGCCGTGGCCCGCGAGCTGGGCTTCGACATGGAGAAGGTCAACGTCAACGGCGGCGCCATCGCCATCGGCCACCCTGTCGGCTGCTCCGGCGCCCGCATCATCGTCACCCTGCTCCATGAGATGGCCAAACGGCCCGAGGCCAAGAAGGGCCTGGCCACCCTGTGCATCGGCGGCGGCATGGGTGTTGCCACCATCTTCGAAAAGTGCTAAACTAAGCGGGAGCAAGGGCGGCGGACCGTCCTTCCTCCCAACTATAACGCGAACACCCCACTCTAATTTGAACTAGGAGGGTAACACTGTGCGCAATAAGATTATTTCTGTTGCGGAGGCTGTGGACATGATCCCCGACGGGGCGACCATCATGTACGGCGGCTTCCTGGGCTGCGGCAGCGCCCATCACATCATCGAAGCTCTGGCTCAGAAGGGCACCAAGGACCTGACCATCATCGGCAACGACTGCGGCATGGCCACCGGCCCCAACGGCGAGGAATTCTACGGCGTGGCCAAGCTGGTGCACAACCATCAGGTCAAGCACGTCATTGCCACCCACGTGGGCATGACCCCCGACGTGGGCACTCAGGGCATGGTGGACAAGACCCTGACCGTGGATCTGATTCCCCAGGGCACTCTGGCGGAGATGATCCGCGCCGGCGGCGCCGGCCTGGGCGGCGTGCTCACCCCCACCGGCGTGGGCACCATCGTGGAGGATTCCCCCTTCTGCCTGGGCAAGCAAACCATTGACGGCAGAGACTATCTGCTCATGAAGCCCATCCGTGCCGATTTCGCCCTCATCAACGGCTATCTTGTGGACAAGTTCGGCAACATCTGGTACAAGGGCACGACCCGCAACTTCAACATCGTCATGGCCACCGCCGCCGACGTGGTGATCGCCGAGGCGGACAATGTGGTGGAGATCGGCGACATCCAGCCTGAGAACGTCGTGACCTCCGGCGCCTTTGTCAACTACATCGTGGATGGAGGGAATGCGTAATGGAAAAGTCTGAGATCAAGGGCTTTATTGCCAAGCGCGTCGCCCAGGAGCTGAAGGACGGCGACGTGGTCAACCTGGGCATCGGCCTGCCCACCCTGGTACCCGCCTACCTGCCTGAGGGGGTGCATGTGATTCTCCAGTCCGAGAACGGCATCATCGGCACCGGAGCCAAGCCCACGCCCGAGGAGGCCGACCCCCGCTATAAGACCGACGCCGGCGGACAGCCCGCCCAGGCCGCTCCCTTCGGCTGCTACATCGACTCCGCCACCTCCTTCGGCTTTATCCGCGGCGGCCATGTAAACGCCACCATTCTGGGCGGCCTGGAGGTAGACGAGGAGGGCTCCTTGTCCAACTGGATTATCCCCGGCAAGAAGATGCCCGGTATGGGCGGCGCCATGGATCTGCTGGTGGGCGCCAAGGAAGTCATCGTCGCCATGGAGCACACCGCCAAGGGCAACCCCAAGATCCTGAAGAAGTGCAGGCTGCCCTACACCGCCGTCCACTGCATCACCAAGATCATCACCGAGATGTGCGTCATCAACGTGACCGACAAGGGCCTGGAGCTGGTGGAGATCAACCCCGAGTTCACTGTGGAGCAGGTACAGGCCGCCACCGAGGCCACCCTGATCGTCTCCCCCGACCTGAAGCCCATGTGCTGATTGTCAAAAAGACCTGCGGCAAATGCCGCAGGTCTTTTTTTCGTCCGGGCGGGGCGATGCGGGTACCGCCCCCCTACCGCCTGTGATCCAGCCCCAGCAGATAATCCACACTTACCCCATAATACCGGGCCAGAGCAATCAGCGTCTGGCTGGGAATATCCAAACGCCCGGTCTCATACCGGGAATAGGTGGCCTGACTGACCCTCAATATCTTTGCCATTTCCGCCTGGGACAGATCATGATCCTCCCGCAGTTCCGCCAATCGCGGGTACATAAGCATCACCGGTAATCAGCATATATCATGCAAAAACTGCATATTGCATTTTATGCACTTTTTGCATAAAATAGTCTTAGGTGATAAGGATGTATAAATATGAAATTGTAGACGGACAGGTATGCGGGACTTGCGTCCACTACCGGCAGCACTATATTTACCGGGATGGCAGCTATTTCCCCCTTTGGTACGGGCACTGTCATTGTCCACGGCGCAAGAACCGAACCCCGGACCAGGTATGCACGTATTGGGAGCCAATTCCGCACGGCCCGTAGGGGCCGATGCCCTCATCGGCCCACAAAACGGGAGACGCCCGACAGGCGTCTCCCGTTTGTCTTTATTCCCCTTTTCCCACAAACCTGTGGGCCTCGTTTACCGCCCGCTCCACGGCGTTCAGAATATTCTGGTAGCCGGTGCAGCGGCACAGGTGGCCGGAGATGAGCTTGCGCAGCTCCTCCCGGGTGTACTGCTTGCCGGAGCCCACGATCTCCACGGCGGACATGATGATGCCGGGGGTGCAGAAGCCGCACTGGACGGCGGCCTCCTCCACAAAGGCCCGCTGGATGGGGGACAGGCCCCCATCTGCGTCCTGGAGGCCCTCCACGGTGAGGATGCTCTTACCCTGGGCCCACACGCCCAGGTAGATGCAGGAGTCGATGGCCGTGCCGTCCACCAGGACGGTGCAGGCCCCGCACTCCCCCACCTCGCAGCCCTTCTTCACGCTGGTGAGGCCCAGCCGCTCCCGCAGCACGTCGGCCAGGGACTCCCGGGGGTCGATACCCACCTCCACGGGCTTGTTGTTCACGGTACAGCGCAGCACTTCGATCATACGTCGGCCCCTCCCTTCCGGGCCGCCTCCCGCAGGGAGCGGGCGGACAGCTCCTTGACCAGCTGGATGCGGAACTCCTTGGACGCCCGCCAGCTCGTGCGGGGGTTCACGTCGGCCAGGGCGGCCTCGCCGATGGCGGCGACGGCCTCCCCGATGGGCAGGCCCCGCACCGCCGCCTCGGCGGCCGGAGAGCGCATGGGCACCGGCCCGGCCACGCCAAAGGCCAGGGCCGCGTCGTCCACCATTTTTTTGTCGCTGGTGAGCTTCACCAGGCAGCTCACCCCCAGGGTGGCGATGTCCATGGCGTTGCGCTGGGCATATTTGATGTAGTGGCCGGTATAGCCGACATAGTTGTCGTATGGGATGACGATTTTCACCAGCAGCTCATAGGGGGCCAGGGCCACCTTGCCCACCCCCTGGTACCACTGGGAGATGGGCACCTCCCGCTCGCCCTTGGGGCCGCGCACCCGCAGCACCGCGTCCAGGGCCACCAGGGTGGAGGCCGTGTCGGCGGAGGTAATGCCGTTGCACACGTTGCCGCCGATGGTGCCTGCGGCCCGGAGCTGGGGTCCGCCGGCCATGTCGGCCGCCTCCCCCAGCACGGGGATTGTGCGGCGGATCACGTCGGAAAAGGTGACGCCGCGGAAGGTGGTCAGGGGGCCGATCTCCACGTCGCCGTTGTCAGCCAGCGTCACGCCGGAGAGCTCCTCTCCCAGCTCGTGGATGGACACCAGGGAGCAGCCCGCCAGCTTCCCCTCCCGGATCTTGATGAGCACGTCGGTGCCGCCGGCGATCACCACGGCGGCGGGATCGGCCTGGAGGGCGCGGATGGCGTCGTCCACCGACCTGGCCGAATAGATGGATGCAATGTCATACATGTCAGATCAGCCCTCCTCTCGTAAATTCCTCCACCAGCTTCTGGGGCGACAGGGGCAGGGTGTTTACCGCCACGCCGGTGGCCTGGAGCACCGCATTGCGGATGGCCGGGGCCACGGGGATGGTGGGCGGCTCGCCCAGAGCCTTGTTTCCAAAGGGGCCGGAGGGATCGTCGGTCTCCACGAACAGGGCGGTGAGCTCCGGGTGGTCCATAGAGGTGGGCATCTTGTAGTCCAGCAGGTTGCCGTTGAGCAGCCGGCCGGTCTTGGGGTCGAACTTCATCTCCTCGGTGAGGGCGTAGCCGATGCCCATGCTCATGCCGCCGTGGACCTGGGCCTCCGCCAGGGCGGGGTTGATGAGCTTCCCCGAGTCGTGGACGTTGACGATGCGCAGCACCCTCACCTTGCCCACGGGTATGTCCACCTCCACCTCGGCAAAGCAGCAGCCGAAGGCGAAGGTGTTCTCCTTGCAGTGGTTGGTGTCCTCGGCGGTAATATGGACGCTGTGCTCCAGGGAGTAGAAGGCGGTCATGGCCAGGTCGGCCAGGGAGATGAGGGCCTCCCCCGCCCCGTCCACAATCTGCCGCTCCCGGATGTCCAGGCCCGATGCGTCGGGGAACAGCTCGGCGGCGTAGGCGAGGAGCTTCTCCCGGAACTCCTCCCCCACCTTTTTGATGGCCTTGCCGGTGACGTAGGTCTGCCGGGAGGCGTAGGCCCCAGTATCAAAGGGGGCGGTGTCGGTGTCCTGGAAGGAGACAATATGTACGTCCTCGGTGGGAATGCCGATGGCCTGGGCGGCCATCTGGGAGAACACGGTGTCGCCCCCCTGGCCGATCTCGGTGGCCCCCAGGTGGAGCTGCACCGTGCCGTCCTGGTTGAGCACCATGCGGGCGGAGGCGGTCTCCAGGGAGATGGGGTACACGCCGGTCTTGTAGGAGAAGCAGGCCATGCCCACGCCCCGGCGCACCGGGCCGGTCTGATTCTGGTACTTCTCCCGCAGCTCCGCCCAGCCGATGAAGTCCGCGCCCTTCTCGATGCACTCGGCCAGGCCGGTGGAGTGGCAGGTGATGCCGTTGAAGGGGTCTACATAGCCCAGGGGCATGAGGTTTGCCAGCCGGAAGGCCTTGGGATCCCAGCCCTTTTCCCGGGCAATGTCGTCCATCATGCACTCCACGGCAAAGTTGCACTGGGGGAATGCCGTAGCCCCGCATGGCGCCGGGGGCGGGCCGGTTGGTGTAGACGGTGTAGGCCGTGGAGTGGTGGCCGATCCGGTCCAGATAGAGCTGCCGGAAGCCGGTGACGGCGTTGGCCACGATGGAGTGGCCGTGGGAGGCGTAGCCCCCCTGGTTGGAGACGGCCGTGCAGGAGCGGGCCATCAGGCGCATGTCGCCGTCCACCGCCGCCGCCACGTCGAAGGAGATGGGGTGGCGGGAGCGGGTGTTCTGGAAGGTCTCCTCCCGGGACACGTCCAGCCGGACGCACCGGCCCCCCACCTGGGTGGTGAGCCAGGCGTTGAGGGGCTCGTAGAGCACCTCCTGCTTGTTGCCGAAGCCGCCGCCGATGTAGGGCTTGATCACCCGGATGGAGCCCCAGCCGATGCCCATGGCCTGGCCGATCACCCGGCGGACGATATGGGGGATCTGGGTAGAGGTGACCACCACGATGCGCCCCCCCTCCATCCAGGCGTAGGAGATGGGGTTCTCGATGTGGCAGTGCTGCACCTGCTGGGTGTCGTAGCGCCCCCGGAACTGGTAATAGGCGGGGCAGGCCAGCACGTCCTCCACGCTGTGGAAGTCCGGCTCCGGCATGGGCGTGCGGAGATCCATCCGGGCCAGGATGTTGTCCGGGTGCTCCTCGTGGAGCACCGGCGCGCCCTCCGCCATGGCCTGCTCCGGCTCCAGCACCACGGGGTACTCCTCATACTCCACCCGGATGAGCTCCAGGGCCCGCCGGGCGGTGATCTCGTCCTCCGCCACCACGGCGGCGATGTCGTCGCCGTAGATGCGCACACGGCGGTTGAGCAGCTTGCGGTCGGACACGTCCTGGTGGGCCTTCTCCACGCTCCAGGGGTGGCCGGGGGTGGGGTACTGGATGTCCGGCACGTCAAAGCAGGTCAGCACCTTCACCACCCCGGGCAGGGCCTGGGCGGCGGAGATGTCCATGGACTTGACCCAGCCGTTGGCAATGGTGCTGTGGAGAATCTTCGCCTCCAGCACCGGACGGGGGCAGAGATCGTCGGTATATTTGGCGCGGCCGGTCACCTTGTCGGCGGCGTCCACGCGGGGGATGCTCCTCCCGACTTCCATAAAACGCACCTCCTTCTGTTTATGCCTCCAGTATACCGCACCGGGCAGGAAAAGGAAAGCCCGATCTTTCCCCGCGCCGCATTCCACTAAATCAGGCCCCATACCCTTATTTTTTGCGGCACCCAGCCGAATTAAGAGTAGGGTTATTTTCCTGTTTCTCAATAGTTATGTGTTGCTGCCTGGCACAGGAGTCCAAGGCGTTTCCCCGATCAACAAGGAAAAGAGTGATATGGCTTGTATAGGATTGCAGTTTGTGACGACAACCCGGAAATTCTTACCCAGGTCTGTACCACGCTGAGCGGTTCCCCCCTGGGAAAGGAACTGGAGCTGACCCCCTTCCATTCCGGTGCGGCGCTGGCTGCCGCCCTGCGGAGTGGAGCCCGGTTTGCGCTGCTTATCCTGGACATCGAACTGGATACCGTGGACGGCGTTGCCATTGGGCGCCTGCTGCGGGAAGAGCTGCGGGATTCTGTGACACAGCTTTTGTATATCTCCGGCCAGCAGCAGTACGCTATGGCTCTGTTTGATACCCGGCCGCTCAATTTTTTGCTCAAGCCCCTAGACGAGGCAAAGCTGCTGGATTGTGTGGTTCAGGCCATCCGCCTGTCCCGTCCCGAAGAGGCCGTGCTTACCGTTTTAGTGGAGCGGACGCCCCGCGCCCTGCCGACCCAGGCCATACGCTATATTGAAAGCTACCATAAGCGGATCACCGTTCATTCCGTCCAGCATGAACTGGTGTGCCGTGACAAGCTGGACACTGTGGCCCGCCAGCTCCCGGAGCAGTTTTTTCTGCGTATTCACCAGTCCTTCCTGGTCAACACCCTGTATGTCCGCCGCATCCAATATGATCGGCTCACTCTGGACGACGGAACAGAGCTGCCCATCAGCCAGTCCTACCGGCGGGTGGTGCGGGGGCGCCTGCTGAGATGGACTCCCGGGGGGGATGGTGCTATGACCGACCTGCAAACCGCCTCCTACCTGCTCATTAACGGGTTTCACTGGTACCTCTACCGCCGCCTGCTGACCCTCTTTTCTGGGCCAGCGCAGGGTGGGATGCCCGGCAGAGGCGGCAGGCTACCTGTGTGCCTATGTACTCAACAGCCTGTGCTTTCTGTTGGTCGGCGTCCCCCTGCTGAACCTGGCCTCCTCCCTGCTCCCCCTGCTGCTGCTCTCCCTGCTCTACCGTGCTCCGCATTGGCAAAGGCTGTGGTCTGCGCTGGTCATCTACGCCGCCAGCTTTCTGCTGGATACATTGGTCTTTCTGCTAATGCCTGCCCATACCTCCCAGCTTGGAAACCTGGTATCCGCCCTGCTCCTGTTTTTTATGGCCCTGGTGTTGGAAAAGCGTTGTCCCTCTTCCGAAAAAGAGCTTCAGCCGGACGGCCCCTTCTACTGGTTCGCCGTACTTCTGATTCCCTCTACCTCCATTGCCATGGTCATACTTTTGTTTTACTTTGCCCACTGCCCTGCCTGGCTGTCCCTGCTTGTGGATGGGATGCTCATTCTTCTCAACCTCCTGGTATTCCATCTCTACCGGCAGGTGGGACGCAGCTATTACGCGCAGTACCGCGCCCGTATACTGGAGCAGCAGAATCAGGCCTATGCCAACGAAGTAGCCCTTTACCAATGCGGGGAACGGGAGCTCCGCACCCTGCGGCACGATATGCGCAACCACTTGGCCGCCCTACATCTGTTGGCCGGCCAGCAGGACACCGGAGCACTGCAGGGTTACCCGGAACAGTTTTCGAAATGTTTAGAGCCCTCGGCCCTCTGGGCCAGCAGCGGCAATCCCGAACTGGACAGCCTGATCAACTTCAAGTTAGCCGAGGCCCGGCGGGCAGGGGCGCAGGTGCGGGTAGAGCTCCGCCTCCCCGCAGGACTTTCCCTTCCCCTCTTTACCGTCAACACTATCTTGGGTAATCTCCTGGATAACGCGGTGGAGGGACTGGCCCGTTGCCCCCAAAAGGAGCTGTCCCTCGCCCTGTGGGCGGACAGGGGCCTGTGCCGCCTCCGTGTGGAGAACACCTTTGACGGCACGCTTTTGCAGGATCACGAGGGCAACTTTAAAACGAGAAAGGCAGGAACCTCCCTGCATGGTATGGGGCTGGACAGTGTACGCCGGGCCCTGTCCTCTCTGGACGGCTTTTTACAGGTACGGATTGAGGGCCGCCGCTTCATTGCCGAGGCCATCTGGTATCTGCCCGAGCACCCCCAAACGACGGATATTACCTCTTAAACGACGGAATCGGCAAACTGGGTAGACGGTACCCTATGTCTACGCTATAATAGCACCACTGTTTGCAGAAAGGTGTTATTACCATGAAAACCTACCATATCACTTTACAAGGCCAGGACTACACCATCTGTTTACGATCCTACTCCGTGGAAATCAACGGAACGCGCTACAAAATCCGCTCTCTTCCGGCGCGGAAGCTGCTGTTTCTGACCATGGAGGTGGATCTCCCAATTTCCGGCGCCCATGTGATGCTGGTGTCCGGCCTGTGGTCCATGGAGCTGGTGGTGGACGGCGTGATGCTGCGCACCGGCAAGCCCTACACCCCCATCGGCAAAATCCCGGTGTGGGCTTATGTAGTGTCTGCCCTTAACCTGGCGCAGATTATGAACGGCGCTGTTGGCGGAGTGCTGGCCGTGCTCGGCATTTTCCTGACCCTTCGGCTGTCCACCTCCGAGAATCTGGCCCCCGCGCTCCGGGTCCTGTTGAGTATTGCCTATCTGGTGGTCTCCTGGGCCGCAGTCTTTGCCCTTGCCTTTCTTCTGGTGAGCAGTGGAACAATTTACTATTAATTAATACAAAGCAGAAACCGAAAGGAGTATGTTTTGATGCACGAGCATCCTAATTCCCTTTTAAAAGTAGGCTGCCTTCTGTTTATTGTGGGCGGCCTTGCCTCCGCCCTTGTCACGCTGGCCGGACTCCTTCTCTCAGTGGGGAGCATGATGGATTCCGAACTGTATCCCTATGTCGATCAAATGGCCCGGGCACAGAGCGACGGCCTGATCGGCGGCGACGAGATAATGGCTGTTTTCTCCGGATTTGTTTTTGTAATGGGCGCGATTGCCGTAATCATGCTGATCATTGATCTGACGGTTGGTATTCTGGGGCTCTCCCGGAGCCGGCGGCCAGAAAAATACCGCTTTTTCCTGGGTTGGGGAATCCCACTGCTGGTCATCGGCGGTATTGGCACCCTGCTGACCGGGGTGGTTACCCCCAACGGTGTTGCTTCCCTGGTCTGCGGCGTTGCAGCCCCCATTCTGTTTATCGTTGGGGGCATTCAGCAGAACAAAGCCTATAACGAAGCACACACACCCACGCCCTGACGGGATCTATGTATACCATACATATCCATAAAATCCGTACCAAATAACTGAGAGGAGCTTATAACATGAACACCGCAAAGAAACGCATTCTTTCCCTGACCCTGACCATCTGCCTGGCCCTGTCCATGATGCTCACCCTGTCCGCCTGCGGCAAAAAGAACCTGGAGGAGTATTTCAACACCGACACCATGCAGAAGCTTGTCACCTCTTCCGTTGAGCAGTACGAATCCCAGGGGATGGAGCTCAAAATGTACGCCGAGGGCGACGAGCTGCACTACGACCTCACCCTGACCACCATTGAGACCACCGATGACGACCGCTCCGTGTATGCCGAGGCTCTGGAGGCAGGACTGGCCGAAACCGCCCAGACCTTCGTGGACGCCGCCAAGGACGTGCAGAAGTCCGTTTCCAATGAGACCGTCCTGGTGGTGGTCACCTATTTTGACGCCGCCGGCGTGGAGCTGGCCTCCCAGTCCTTCTCCTCTGCGGACTGAACCCGGTACGCACCGAGGGAGCTGCACCTGTGCAGCTCCCTTTTTCGCTCCAAAAAGGGGAGCTGACAGCCGTCAGCTCCCCTTTTGCTCCTCTTTTTCCCCGGATACGCCGCCGCCCGACAGACGGTTGTAATCGGCAAACAGGTCTGCTGTTCTCTGAAGGATACCTCTCTGCTCCTGGGTCAGCCTGCTTACATCGAGGGTAACGCTGCCCATCCTCCGCCGCCCCAGCAGCGAATCGGTACTCACTCCAAGAATATTCGCAATCCGAATCAGAATATCATAGGAGGGCAGCCGCGTCCCGTTCTCGTAGGCCGACACAGAGGCTCCGGTCACCCCCAGCCGGCAGGCAAAATCGGCCTGGGTCATCTTCATTGAGGTCCGATATTCCTTGATCCGCTCCCCTAGGTCTTTCATCCATCCAACCTCCACCCTTAGCCTGCTACCCTATTTTATCGAATGGCAAAAAACATTTGGTTTTATTCTTATCTACAAGATGTTGAATATATATCTCTGCTGTGTTATACTGTCAGTAGAATTATTTCCTTGTATGCCGTTCTGTCCCCGGATCCCCCTCCGCCGCGTCTTACCCGGTTCAACTCCCCCAAAATACGCGGCCCCACCGCGGCGTCCGCCTTTGGATGCCTGCCTTCGGGCACTGTGCAGGAGATCTGCATTGCCATATCATCCGACTGAGAGGAGAAAACCAAATGAAAAAACGCATTCTGTCCCTTGCCATGGCCGCCTGCCTGGCCCTGTCCATGATGCTCACCCTGTCCGCCTGCGGCAAAAAGAACCTGGAGGAGTATTTCAACACCGACACCATGCAGAAGCTTGTCACCTCTTCCGTTGAGCAGTACGAATCCCAGGGGATGGAGCTCAAAATGTACGCCGAGGGCGATGAGCTGCACTACGACCTCACCCTGACCACCATCGAGACCACCGATGACGACCGCTCCGTGTATGCCGAGGCCCTGGAGGCAGGACTGGCCGAAACCGCCCAGACCTTCGTGGACGCCGCCAAGGACGTGCAGAAGTCCGTTTCCAATGAGACCGTCCTGGTGGTCGTCACCTATTTTGACGCTGCCGGCGTGGAGTTGGCCTCCCAGTCCTTCTCCTCCGCGGACTGATTTCCGATCTGACCCGAGGGGCGCTGCACAGATGCAGCGCCCCTCTTCTCTTATGTCCGGCGCGAATTGCGCTTGATTTCTGCCCGCCTTGTGCTATCATGGGAGTATGGCAATTCGGAGTAAGGAGGCTTTTGCATGATCGACCTGACCATCCACCGCCAAGCACTGGACCGCAACATCCAAAAGGCCCGGTGAGAGCGGCGTCGTCATCCCCACCTTCGAGAACATGAAGCACCCGGAGACGGTACCGGAGCCCATCCGGGCCCGCCTGAGGGGCGTGGGCCTGTGGGATGTGGCCCCCCTGAATCTCTTCCGCATCACCTGGAAGAACGAGCCCATGGAGTCCGGTGGACTGTACCGCGCCGTACCCAACTACATCGAGCTGCCCCCCGCCCTCACCGGCGTGTCCGCCCGCATCATCGCCCTGGTGGGCAAGTGGTTCCCCACCGGCTGCCACAAGGTGGGGGCCTCCTTCGGCTGTCTGGCTCCCCGGCTGGTCACCGGACAGTTCGACGCCGGGTATCACCGGGCGGTGTGGCCCTCCACCGGCAACTACTGCCGGGGCGGCGCGTTCAACTCCAAGCTGCTGGGGGTCCGGTCGGTGGCCATCCTCCCGGCGGGCATGAGCCGGGAGCGGTTCGAGTGGCTCTCCCAGATCGCCGGGGAGGTGATCGCCACCCCCGGCTGCGAGTCGAACGTCAAGGAGATCTTCGACAAGACCCACGAGCTGCGGCAGGAGCCCGACTGCATGATCTTCAACCAGTTTGAGGAGATGGGCAACCACCTGTGGCACTATCAGGTCACCGGCTCCGCCATCGCCGAGGTCTTTGAGGCGGTCAAGCGCCCCGGCGACCGGCTCTCCGGGGCCTGCTTCACCTCAGGCAGCGCGGGCACCATCGGCTGCGGCGACTACCTCAAGGAGGTCTACCCCGGCCTGAAGCTGGCGGTGGGCGAGGCCCTTCAGTGCCCCACCATTCTGGAAAACGGCTTCGGCGACCACCGCATCGAGGGCATCGGCGACAAGCACATCCCCTGGATCCACAATGTGAAGAACACCGACATGGTCATCGACATCGACGACGAGGACTCCCAGCGGCTGCTGCGGCTGTTTAACGACCCGGCCGGCCATGACTACCTGCGGGAGGCCGGGGTGCCGGAGGAGACCCTGTCGCAGCTCTCCCTGCTGGGTATCTCCGGCATCGCCAACGTGCTGTGCTGCGTGAAGCTGTCCAAGTACTACGAGCTGACGGAGCACGACGTGGTGGCCACCGTCCTCACCGACTCGGCGGACATGTACCGCTCCCGTATCCAGGAGCTGGCCGACCAGTATGGCCCCTATGACGGGCGGGCCGCCGCGGTGGACCACGCCCTCCATCTGCTGGGCCTGCGCACCGACGCCATGGCGGAGCTGAACTACTACGACCGCAAGCGGGTGCACAATCTGAAATACTACACCTGGGTGGAGCAGCAGGGCCGCGACATGCACGAGCTCAACGACCTCTGGTACGGCAGTACCTGGGACGACGTGCACCGGCAGGCCGCCGCCCTGGATGAGCTGATCACCGCCTTCAACGAGGAGACCGGGGTGCTCAAGCGCCTGTAAACCGGGGCAAGCAGGGCGATGAGGGCATCGCCCCCTACAGCCGTTACCCTCATAATGTGTAGGGGCTGATGCCCTCATCGGCCCGCCGTCCCACATCCGAAAGGGGGATTTTATGAAATATGTCCTGGGCGCCAAGTGCGTCAAATGCGGGCGGGAGTACCCCGCCGCGCCCGGTCTGACTACCTGTGCCTGTGGGGGCATCCTGGACATCGTATACGACTACGCCGCCATCCGGCGGCACTTCTCCCCCAAATCTCTGGCGGACTGCCGCGACTACAGCATGTGGCGGTACCGGCCCCTTCTGCCGGTGGAGGAGGAGTCCGCCCCCCCGCCCCTGCGGGTGGGCTGGTCCCCTCTCTATAAGGCCGACCGGCTGGCCCAGGCCCTGGGGCTGGATACCCTCTACCTCAAGGACGACGGCCAGAATCCTACGTCCTCCCTCAAGGACCGGGCCTCCGCCCTGGCGGTGGTCAAGGCCCGGGAGGCGGGGGCGGACACCATTGCCTGCTCCTCCACCGGCAACGCCGCCTCATCCCTGGCGGGCAACGCGGCGGCGGCCGGGCTGTCCACCTACATCTTTGTGCCCAGCCGCGCCCCCAGGGGCAAGGTGGCCCAGCTGCGGATCTTCGGCGCCACGGTCATCAGCGTGGAGGGCTCCTATGAGGACACCTTTGAGCTGTCCAGGGCCGCCATCGACCGCTGGGGCTGGTACAACCGCAACGCCGCCATCAACCCCTACCTCTCCGAGGGCAAAAAGACTGTCACCCTGGAGATTCTGGAGCAGCTCGGCTGGCAGACGCCTGATTACATCGCCCTGTCGGTGGGGGACGGCTGCACCATCGCCGGGGCGTGGAAGGGCCTCAAGGATCTGTACGCGGCCGGGTTCATTGACCGGCTGCCCAGGCTCATCTCCGTGCAGGCGGAGGGCTGCTGCCCCCTGAACCGGGCCATCGAGACGGGAAAGCCTTGGGAACCCATGGCGGAGAACACCCTGGCCGACTCCATCGCCGTGGGGGTGCCCCGCAACCCGGACAAGGCCCTCCGGGCCATCCGGGAGTCGGACGGCGTGGCCGTCAACGTGTCCGACGGGGAGATCCTGGAGGCCATGCGCCTGCTGGGCCGCACCCAGGGGGTGTTTGGCGAGCCCGCGGGGGCGGCCGGCACCGCCGGGGTGAAGAAGGCCGTGGAGCTGGGCCTCATTCCCGCCGGGAGCACGGTGGTGAGCATCGTCACCGGCAACGGCCTGAAGGACGTGCAGAGCGGTATTCAGGCCGCCGGGGAGCCCATGCGGGTCTCTCCTGACATGGATGCCCTGCTTGCCGCCTTCGCCGCCCAGGACATCCGGCCCTGAAAACCAACAGAGAAAGGAAACCACACTCATGAACGACCGCTCCGCCAAAATAGGCGTCTGGGCCTATCTGCTCTTTACGCTTGCCAGCTTTGCGCTGGCTCTCTATCTTTTGCTGGCTGAGGGGGGATACCGCTACAACGTCTCCCTGGTCGCCCTGCCCGTCTGGATGGGCTATACCGCCTTTAACACCATTAAGAGCGTGTCCGATCTCATCGGCGCTCAGAACCGAACCGCCAACTTCACCCGTATGCTGGCCCGCTGGGAGGATACCTTTGAGAGCCGCGGCAAAGCCCTGGCCCTGTTCACCTTTATGACCCTGGTGGTGGGCCTGATCAAGCTGGCTGTCCCCATCCTCCTGCTCCAGTTGGGGCAGGCCTTTGCCTGAGCGGCTGGGCGCTGTCCTCATGGCCTCCGGCTTTGGACGGCGCTTTGGCTCCAACAAACTGCTGGCAGAGGTGGACAGCGTCCCGCTCTACCACCGGGCCATGGCGGCTCTGGCCCCTGCCGAATTTGACCGGGCAGTGGTGTGCTCCCCCTATCCGCAAATTCTGGCTGCTGGTGAACGATTCGGATTTCTTCCGCTCTATAACGGCGGTGCGGCGGAGGGGATCTCCGCCTCCATTCGCTTGGGCCTGGCCCGGATGTCGGACCTGGACGGGGTGCTCTTTGCCGTCTGCGACCAGCCATGGTTGACCACAAAGAGTATCATCTGCCTCAGAAAATTCCTTTTTGGAATCACCAGACGCCATTTACGCTCTCTCCTGGCAAGGACGGAGAGGCAATCCAGTGGTGTTTCCCGCCGACCTGTTTGGAGAGCTGGCCGCGCTTACCGGGGACACCGGCGGCGGCGCGGTCATCCGCCGCCACCCGGAGCGGCTCCGGCTGGTGGAGGCGTTTTCCCCAAACGAGCTTTTGGATGTGGATAACCCGGAGGCACTCCTCCTAAAAACAAACGGATATCCCACCGGCAAATGAGCCGGTGGGATATCCGTTTTGACATATTTCCGCTGCTACGACACCGGAATGTGCTCCCCCAGAAGGAGCAAATGGTCGATCTCCGCCACCTCCACCGGGCGCTCCAGCTCCCAGGTGTTGTAGGCGTCCCATACCTCCGCGCCGGCGCCCTCTCCCACGTTGGCGTAGCGGCCCGCGCCGCAGGCGGCGGGCACCTCGGTTCCATCCTTTAGAACCACCGTGAGCTCCGCCGTGCTGAAGCCGCCGGTGTCGTCGCTGTCCATGGTGACGGTAAGGGGGGAGACGGTGACGTGATCCACCCGCCGCCCCGCCAGGGTGCCCGTCCACTCCAGCACCGCCGAGGGGTAGTGCTCCAGCGGGAAGTCGATGCTCCACGGCCCGGCAATGTCCACACCGGGGCGCTCATAGCCGCCGTAGAAGTACACCTCCCCCAGCTCGGCCTCCTCCCCCGCTTTGATCAGGGGGAAGAGCACGTCCAGGCCCCCTTCCACCTGGGTGATCACCGTGGCGCGCCAGTATTTCTCCTCCGCCGTCCGGCGCTCGTCCCTGGGGTAGACGCGGGCGAGGAAATAGCCCATGTCCAAATCCTCGTGGCCGATGCCGAGGGGCGTAGGCCACCCGGACGTGGAACCGCCCGTCGCTGGCAAAGCCCATGGAGGAGATGGTCACGTCGCCGGTGCCCTCCAGGGGCATGGGTGTCTGGCCGGGGGCCAGCACCACCCGCTCGCCGGGCAGAATGGAGGCGGGATAGCCGCTCTCCTCCACCCCCATCACCACCCGGTCCCCCTCCCCCAGGGGCAGGCTGTCCAGAAGGGCCGCCGTCACTCCGGCGCAGGAGGCGCCGGCGTCCAGCTCGCCCTGCCGGGTGGTCAGGCGCTCCACCGCCAGATGGAGCGTGTCCGGGACGGCGCCGCCGGTCGTGCCGAGGCCCACCGCGCCCTCCGTCTGGGGCCGGTAATAGGACAGGCCAGCCGCAAACAGGGCGGTGCGGCTCTCCGAATCGTACTCCACCAGCCGGCCGGCCAGATCGCTGTCCGCCCCGCAGTGCAGGGTGAGCTGGCTGTCCAGCCGGTCCCCCTCTACGTCGCGGACCGTGAAGTAGACCTCTCCCCGCACGTCGTCGGCCAGGGCGCTGAGCACCTGTATCTCAATCCCTCCGCTGGTGCACACCGCCCCCTCCACGGTCTGGGCCAGCCCGGCAAAGGGGCCCTGGCGGGCCTGAATATACTGCCACAGGGACGGCCCCGCCGCCACGGCGGTGGCGCACAGAGCGGCGTGCAGACCAGCGCAGCCGCTGCGCCGCGTCGGAGCGCAGAACCGCCCCGTTTCGCCGTAAAGGCCTTTTCCCTGACAGCATTTTTTCGGTTCTCGTCGAATACCAGGCCGGCCACCGGCCGCTCCAGCGCCTTGCGCAGCTCAGTCATAATACCACTCCTCCAGCATGGGCCGCAGCTTCCGCTTGGCCCGGGTCAGCCGGGCGGACACGGTGCCCGGCACAATCCCAAGGGTGTCTGCAATCTCCTCCAGGGTAAACTCCTCATAGTAGCGCAGCAGCACGACCTCCCGGTACTTCCGGGGCAGGGAGAGCACGGCCCGCAGGGGGGTATCGTCCCACGGCGCGTCCTCCGCCGCCGGCTCGGCCAGGGCGGACAGCTCCATCCGGTGGGTGTGCCACGGGGAGCGGAGCAGATCCCGGCACACGTTGAGGGCAATCGCCGTAATCCAGGTGCGCTCCGCCGCCGCCTCCCGGAAGGTGCCGTACCTCCGCCACGCCCGGAGCAGGGTCTCCTGGGCCGCGTCCTCCGCCAGTGCGGCGTCCCCCAGCTGGAGGGCGCACAGCCGCAGAAGCCCCGTGCCGTACTCCTCCATCAGCCGCTCCAGATCGGCGGCGCTGCCCGCCTGATGTGCCATCTCGCTCCCCTCCTCTGTCCCATTCTATTCCATTGGACGCGCCAGCGGGGGATTTTCATGCAAAAGGGACGGATTTCTTTCAAAGAAATCCGTCCCTGAGTGATTTGTTCCCGGCCGTTGCGTCCCTCTTTATTCCAGGGGGAAAGGTCTCTCCCAGAAGGGTGACCGAGGCCAGCTCGTCCAGCGCCGCGGGCGTCTCAAAGCTCCACAGCCCGAGGTTCAACCCGTCCTCCGCGCCCGCGCTCATCATGCCCATGGGCACTCCGGTCCGGACGCCGTTCTTATCGGTGGCCCACACCACGAACCAACTCTTGTCCCCGCCCCGGTAGTAGACGGCAATATTCATGCCCGACACCTCGATGCGCTCCACATAGAAGCCGTCCTCCAGGGTGCGGCCCACCAGGATCACCCTCTGCTCCGCCGGCTCCAGCTCCACAGGGAGGCTCCACTCCCCCTCGATGGCCGCCTCGGGGCCGCGGTAGGCCCCGTAGACCCGGATGGAGGCCATGTCCGCCACGTCGTCCGGCGCAACGCCGCCGATGGCGTAGTCCATGCCGCCGTCCACCGCTGTACGCTCCAGCGTGGAGCCCATCTGCTTCCCCCGCCGCGTCATAGGGCACTGCCAGCAGCCAGCCCGCGTCAAAGCCCTCGGCCATGGCCAGGCGGATGTGGAAGCGCCCCTGGCCGTCAAAGCCCATGGAGCTGATGGTGAAATCCGCGGTGTCGGGGCTGGTCTGGGGGAGTCTGACCGGGGGAGAGCACCACGGCCCCCTCCCCCGTGGTGTCGGTGTCCAGCGCGCGGGCCTCGGCCGGAGGCTGGAAGCGGGCGCCCCGGATATAGCGCTCGCCGGGGTCGACGCAGGTGAGCTCCAGCGTCACGGCCCGGCTGGTGTCCAGGCCCTTCGCGCTGGCCTCCAGCAGCAGGGTGCGGCTCTCAGCGTCGTAAGAGACCACCTGGTTGCCGGTGCTTCGCCCCATAGCCGCTCTGGCGCCCTTCAACCCGCCGGAGACCTGGGTGTGACCGTTGAGCCGGTCGCCCGTCTCGTCGGTGAGGGTGTAGTACACCCGGGCGGTATAGCCGTCGCTGACCGCCTTCACCAGCTCCAGCCGGAGGCCCTGGCCGGACGTTTCCCCCTCCACCTCTGCGGCAAAGGGGGCGTAGGGCCCCAGGCGGGCCTCCAGCGCGTCCCACAGGGTGGGGCCCGCCGCCACAGCGGTGACGCACAGGGCGGCGCACAGGGCCAGGGCCGCGGCCGCCCGGCGGCCCAGCCGCCGGGGCCGCCGGGCAGGCGCTCCCTCCTCCAGCAGGCGGTTGAGCCGCTCCACCGCCGCCGGGCTGGGCCTCAGCCCGTCCATCTCCCGCCTATAGTCGTTCTGAAACATCGTCGTCCTCCTTCAAATACCGCCGCAGCAGCGCCCGGGCCCGGAACAGCCTGGACTTGACCGCCCCCTCGCTTTTGCCCAGGACGGCGGCGATCTCCGCCACACTCAGCTCCTCATAGTAGTACAGGTGCACCGCCATCCGGTACTGGGCGGGCAGGGCCAGCACCGCCTCCACCACGCCGCCCTCCCCGGGCGGCTCCGGCGCGGGCAGCGCGTCGTCCAGCGGCCCCTCCCGCCGCCGCCACGGGGCGCGGAGCACATCGGCGGCGCAGCGTGCGCCCACCCGCAGCAGCCAGGCCTTGGCGTGCTCCTCGTCCCGGAACTCCGGCCTGGCCCGGAGCAGGCGGACAAAGACCTCCTGCATCACGTCCTCCGCGTCCGCCCGGGAGCCGGTGCGGGCGTAGGCCAGCCGGTAGAGCATCCCGGCGTACTGCTCCGCCAGGGCCGCCGGTTCCCGCCAGCGTTCCTCCATGGGCCTCCCTCCTTTCTGCCTTTAACACGGCGCGGACGGCCGTTTGGTTTCGCATCCGCGCAAAAAAAGACGGATTTCCCCCATGGGAAATCCGTCTGCCCATATACGCGGGCCTCTCCTTACCGTTTTTCCTCCGCCGGGGCGGGCGGCCACAAGGGCCGCCCCTACATCGCTGCTGCCCGCTCCACCGGCGCGGCGCACATACTGCCAGTACGGAAAAAGCGTGGGCCTGTCCCCACCCGTCACACCCCCGCGGGCTCCCCGGCGGCGGCGCGGAACACCGCCTCCACGTCGGCCCGCTCGGCGTGGCCCTCGTGCACCTTCACGCCGTCCACATAGTAGCAGGGGACATAGTAGTAGTCAAAGGTATCGGCATAGGCGGGCTCCGCCGCCTCGTCCACCATTCGGAGGGGGATGTCCCGCCACGCGGGGTGCTCCTCCAGCAGCTCCTCCTGGAGCCGGAGGGCCAGCCTGCAGTGGGGACAGTTGTTCAGAAGAAACAGGGTGATTTCTTTCATTTGCGCACCTCAAATTCCACGTCGATGTCGCCCCCGCACACCATGCCCAGCTCGGCCGCGCCGGGGGTCAGATCATAGTGTCTCCGCACCGGGCCGCCCCCATGCGCCCACAGGGCCTTTGCCTCCTGGACGGCCAGGTGCTCCACCGCGCCGCCGCCGATGGTGCCCAGCACCGAACCGTCGGGCCGCACCAGCATCCAGGTGCCCACACCCCGGCGGGGCGGAACCCCGCTTGGCGGTGATGGTGCACAGCACGCCGGGTTCCCCCGCCGCCGGGGGCGCGGCCGCCGGCCCCCGGCGGGCCCGCTCCTGCACCAGCTCGGCGGCGATGGACACGGCGATCTCCGCCGGGGTCTGGGCCCCGATGGACAGGCCGATGGGGCTGTGCACCCCGTCCAGGATTTCCCGGGCAATGCCCGCCGCCTCCAGGGCGGCCTTCACCGCCGCCACTTTGGTTCTGCTGCCGATCATGCCCGCATAGGCGTACTTCCCCCGGAGCACGTGCTCCAGGCAGTCCCGGTCGTGGGCGTGGCCCCGGGTAAGAATCACATAGTAGTCGCTCTCCCGGCTGCCCAGGGCGTCCAGCGCCTCCCAAGAAAGGGGGCGCACACCACCCGGGCGGCCATGGGAGAAGCGCTCCCGGCTGGCAAACTCCGGCCGGTCGTCGATGACCGCCAGCTCAAACTCCAGCCGCCGGGCGATGTGGGCCACCTCCAGGGACACGTGGCCGCCGCCACAGAGGATCAGACGCTCCATAGACCCGCCCTCCTTCCAAAGTATAAAAGCCCCTCCAGCACGCCGCCGCCGATGGCCCGGGCCTTGTCAGAGACGGTGAAGCAGTGCTCCGCCCGGCACCGGGGGTCGATGTCCCCCGCCTTCATGCCCGCCGTGACGGCCAGCCCGGCGGGGAGCATCCCCCGCACCACGCCGGTGAGCTGGGCGCAGGCCGTCCGGCCCGCCACCCGGGCCACCGGCTGGCCCTCCTCCACCCGCTGGCCGATGGCGGCCAGCGGCTCGAACGCCCCGTCCGCCGGGACGCGGATGATGCGCTGGGTGGTGTAGCCCCCCACGTCGCCGGGGACGCCGGTGTTGGGGGCGGCGCTCCCCTGGGTGAGCAGGCGGCCCAGATTATGCCCCCGCATGGTCTCCACCACGCCGTGGCAATCCACCCCGGCGGTGAAGCCGGGGCCCAGGGCCAGCACCACCGGCGCGTCGGTGATGGCCGTGCCCAGGTTGCGCTTGGCCAGGATGGCGTCCACCACCCCGTCAAAGGGCAGCTCCCATCAAAATGGCCGCCTCCGGATCGCAGAGCACGGGAACCTCCCCCCGCTCCAGCGCCCGGCGGGCCGCCCCGGCGTCCTCCGCCCGGCGGGCGGAGATCCCCTCCACCTGGGCCGCGCCGTCGCATGGGCAAGGTCATGACCACCGGTATGCCCGCCCGGTACAGCCGCACCGCCGTGGGCTGGGCCAATCCTAATCCGCCCCGCTCCTCCTCCCGATAGTAGGTAATGGCGCTGTGAATGCCCCGCTCCGCCAGCCGTCCGGCCACCGCGCTGGCGTGGGCCGCCCGCTCGGGGGTGTCCGCCTTGTTGAGTACACAGCGGAAGGCCATGGCCGCCCCGCCCTCCTCCCTGAGCACGTGCTCCGCCCCCGCGCCCAGCTGGCCGGTGGCAGACCGCCCCCACGGCCTGTCCCACCGCGTCCATGCCCGCCACGGCGGCCACGGCGTCGGCGCAGGGGGGGATCACGGGCTCGTACTCCGCCGGGGCCTTGAGGGGCAGGCGCTTGGCCCCGTCGGCCTCCACCAGTACCACATCGGCCGCCCGGCGCAGCTCCTCCGGAGTTCCCGCGCCGGAGAGCTTGTCCCCCCGGAAGACCGTCCCCACGGTGACCACCCCGTGCCCTTCCAGGGCGGCCCGCAGGCGCTCCGGCGTCGGCTCCTCCACCAGGGGCAGGCCGGGGTGGCGCAGAATGTGGGTGGTGGTAGTGACCACCACCGTCCGCCCGCTGTCCGCCGCCTGCCGGGCCAGGGCATACAGGGTGGAGGTCTTGCCCCCCGCCCCCACCAGGGCCACCATCCGGTGGCGGGCCATATCCAGGCCCAACTGCTCCCAGATGCCCATGCTCAGCCTCCCCGACAGGTGCTCGATGAGGATCTTCACACCGATGGCAATGAGCACCAGTCCCCCCGTCAGCTCGGCCCGCCGCTGGAACAGGCAGCCCAGGCGGCGGCCCACCAGGCCGCCGGTCACCGACAGGGCAAAGGCCACCACGCCGATGACCGCCGCAGAGGCCAGAATATGGACGCTCATAAAGGCCATAGACACCCCCAACGGCCAGGGCGTCAATGCTGGTGGCAATGGCCAGCACGCACAGCCGCTGGGCGGACAGGTCGGGGGGCGCCTCGCCCTCCTCCCCGCAGCCCCGGCGCAGGGACTCCCACGCCATCTTGCCGCCGATGACGGCCAGCAGGCCGAAGGCTACCCAGTGGTCCACCGCCTCGATGTACTGGCTGACGCTGCTGCCCAGCAGCCAGCCCAGAAGGGGCATAAGAAACTGAAACGTGCCGAACCACAGACCCATCTTAACGGCCTGCCGGGGACCGAAGCCGGGGATGGAGATGCCGCTGGACACGGATACCGCGAAGGCGTCCAGCGCCAGGCTCACGGCAATCAGGAAAATCTCAACCAAACCAATCACCTGTCTGCAAAATATTGTTAGGAGAGTGAAATTTATTATAGCATACCTTCCATGGATATGCTATAACAATTAGAGATATGAAGGCACAACATGGGAGGGCTTTATGGAACACGAGGAGTACATGCGCCAGGCGCTGGAGCTGGCCAGGCTGGCCATGGCGGAGGGAGAGGTGCCGGTGGGCTGCGTCATTGTGAGGGACGGCGCGGTGGTAGGGCGGGGCCGCAACCGGCGGGAGACTGCCCAGACCGCACTTGGCCACGCGGAGCTCGAGGCCATTGCCCAGGCCTGCCGCACCCTGGGGGGGTGGCGGCTGGCCGGATGCGCCCTCTACGTCACCCTGGAGCCCTGCCCCATGTGCGCCGGGGCCATCGTCAACGCCCGCATCCCCGCCGTATACTACGGGGCGAAGGATGACAAGGCGGGCTGCTGCGGGTCGGTGCTCAACCTCTTTGAGGAGCGCTTCAACCACCACCCCCGCATTTACGGCCGGGTGCTGGAGGCGGAGTGCGCCGCTCTGCTCCAGGAATTCTTTCAATCTTTGCGCTGATTTAACGCTTTTTTAACAAGGCGTGCTCGATTTTGTAACAACCCCCTGGTAGTATAACACTTGCAAGAGACAGAGCTTCTTTTCATTCTATCCTCCAATCATGTGACGGGCAGCGGGTGAGCACCGCTGCCCGCCTCATTTTACCGGCGCTTTACATAAGAAGCAAATTATTTAAAGGTTCTGTAACACATTCCGATTTATTCGTTAACATCTTTCGGGTATTATAATACTCGCAAGAGACAGTTTCTTTTCATTTCATTGTATCCTCTTTCCTTCGATAAGGCCGGACGTCAGGAGCAGACGTCCGGCCCTTGTCGTTTTTTTGCATAAAGCAGCGCCCCCGGCAAAAGCCGGGGGCGCTGCTTTTGTCCCTCTTATCCAGTAAAACAGAGCCCTACCGCTCCTCCCGGAAATATGCCAGGCCCAAACTGGCCGGCGGCTGCTTGTCGCGGTTGTTGCGCATGGAGGTAAAGACCAGCACGATCACGGTGACCACATAGGGCAGGATCTTGTAGATCTGGTCGGGGATCAGGTCGATGGGCATGCGCAGGTAGAGAATGAGCAGGCCGCCGAAGAGGATGGAACCCCAGATGGCCCGGTAGGGGCTCCACAGGCAGAAGATCACCAACGCCACGGCCAACCAGCCCACGCCGGAGAGGCCCTCGTGGTTCCAAACGCCGCCCACCACGGTCATGATATACACCATGCCGCCGATGGCCGAGATGCCGCCGCCGATGACGGTGGCCAGATACTTGCAGCGGGTGACGCTGATGCCGGCGGCATCGGCGGTGGCGGGGGACTCGCCCACCGCGCGCAGGTAGAGGCCGGAGCGGCTGCGGTGGAGGTACAGGCCCATGGCCACGGCCAGGGCGATGCCCAGATAGGTGAAAATGCTGTGGCTGAAGAGCAGCCTGCCCACCACCGGCAGCTCCTGGAGGAAGGCCGGGAAGGGCGAGCCGTTGAAGGCCCCCTTCAGGGTGTTGCTGACGGCCACGTAGGTGCCCTCCCGCACCCGCATGAATTCACCGATGTACTGGCCCACGCCGGTGCCGAAGATGGTGAGGGCCAGGCCGGTGACGTTCTGGTTGGCCCGGAGGGTGATGGTGAGGAAGCTGAAGAGCAGGGCGGCCAGCGCGCCAGCCAGGAAGGAGGCGGCGATGGCGATGACCACCGCCAGGGGGGCGGACACCGCCGCGCCCGCCAGCTTCTCATAGTAGAACGCCGCGCCCAGGCCCAGGGCGCCGCCCATGAACATCATGCCCTCGACGCCCAGGTTCAGGTTGCCCGACTTCTCGGTGAGGATTTCGCCGCTGGTGCCGTAGAGCAGGGGCGTGCCGTAGAGGACGGCGGCCGTGATCAGGTTGAGCAGAAAGGTCATTTCGCCGCCTCCTTCCTCTTGTGGCGCTCCTCCGCGCCGCGGAAGACCAGCTTATAGTTGATGAAGAACTCGCACCCCAGCATGAAGAAGAGGAGCACGCCGGTGATGACGTCGGAGAGGGACGCGGGGATGCCCATCTGGGTGTTGAGGGTGTCCGCGCCCTTCTGGAGGACGGCCAGCAGGGCGGATATGCCCACCATGGCGAAGGGGTTGAGCTGGGCCAGCCAGGCCACGGTGATGGCGGTGAAGCCCGCCCCGGCGGCTACGCCGGAGTACAGGGTGTTGTTGGCGCCGGAGACCAGCAGGAAGCCCACCACGCCGGCGATGGCGCCGGAGAGGAACATGGTGCGCATGATGACCCAGCCCACGTTCATGCCCGCGTACCGGGCGGTGTTCTCGCTCTCGCCGATGACGGCGATCTCATAGCCGTGCTTGGTGTATTTCATGTAGAGGAACATGAACACCGTCAGGGCCAGCACCACGATCCAGCCGCAGTACACGCCGGCCACCCGGGGCAGGCAGGCGTTGGAGGCGAACTGCTCAATCTGCTGACTGCCCCGGGGGATCTTCTCCCACGGGCCGCCCTGGAGCCACTTCACCACGCCGATGATGATGTAGTTCATCATTAGGGTGAACAGAGTCTCGTTGGTCCCCCAGCGGGCCTTGAAGAAGGCGGGCACCAGCGCCCACAGGCCGCCGCCGATGGCGCCGGCGGCGCACATGAGGAGCAGCAGGGGCACCTGGGGGATGGAGTCGGCCCAGAAGAGGGCGAAATAGGTGGCGCACATGGCGCCGGCGGTGATCTGTCCCTCGGCGCCGATGTTCCAGAAGCGCATCTTGAAGCAGGGGGCAATGGCCAGGGCGGTCCCCAGCAGGGGGATGAAGTTCTTCACGGTCTGCCGGATGCCGGAGGTCTTGCCCAGGGCGCCCTCCACGATGATGGCGTAGCCCTGGATGGGGTTGTTGCCCGAGAGCAGGATCACCAGGCCGCCCACCACCAGGGCCAGCAGGATGGCCGCGATGCGGATGCCCCACTGGCCCGCGCCGGCCATGCCGTCCCGCTTGGCCAGGCGGATCAGGGGTGTTTTGCCGCTGCTATGCACGCTCGCCCGCCTCCTTTCCGCCGCCCACGTGGGTCATGTAGAGGCCCACCTCTTCCTTTGTGGTATTCCGGCCGTCCACGATGCCGGAGACCTTGCCGCCGCAGAGCACCAGGATCCGGTCGCACAGCTCCAGCAGCACGTCCAGATCCTCCCCCACCAGGAGCACGGCCACGCCCTTCATCTTCTGCTGGTTGAGCAGGCCGTAGATGGTGTAGGACGAGTTGATGTCCAGGCCCCGGACGGGGTAGGCGGTCATAAGCACGGTGGGGGTGGAGTCGATCTCCCGGCCCACCAGCACCTTCTGCACGTTGCCGCCGGAGAGCCGGCGCACCGGGGTGCCGACGCCGGGGGTGACGATCTCCAGCTCGTCAATCAGCCGCTGGGCCAGCGCCCGGGGGGCCTTGCGGTCCACGAAGGGGCCCTTGTGCTCCCGGTAGGTCTTGAGCATCATGTTGTCTACCATGTCCATGCCCGCCACCAGGCCCATGCCCAGGCGGTCCTCCGGCACGAAGGCCAGGGACACGCCCACACGGCGGATCTGCATGGGGGTCTTGCCCACCAGCTCCTCGCCGTCCCGGTCTACGGGGACGTGGTAGCCGGCGATGTCGCTGTTGGGGTGGGGCGGGTAATAGAGCACGCTGCCCGCCTCTGCGGCCTGGAGGCCGGCGATGGCCTCCAGCAGCTCCTTCTGGCCGGAGCCGGCGATACCCGCGATGCCCAGAATTTCGCCGCCGAAGGCCTGGAAGGACACGTCGTCCAGGGTCTTGACCCCCTCGTGATCCCGGCAGGTCAGGCCCTTGACCTCCAGGCGGAGATCCCGGTACTTGGCCTCCGGCCGGTCGATGTTCAGGCTCACCGCCCGGCCCACCATCATCTCGGTGAGCTTCTGGGGGATCGGTGTCGGCTGTGTGGACGGTGCCGATGTACTTGCCCTTGCGGAGGACGGCCACCCGGTCGGAGAGGGCCATGACCTCGTGGAGCTTGTGGGTGATGATGACGATGGCCTTGCCGTCAGCGCGCATGTTGCGCAGGACGGCGAAGAGCTTTTCGGTCTCCTGGGGGGTAAGGACGGCGGTGGGCTCATCCAGAATCAGGATGTCCGCCCCCCGGTAGAGCACCTTGAGGATCTCCACCGTCTGCTTCTCCGACACCGACATGTCGTAGACCTTTTTGCCGGGATCGATGTCAAAGCCGTACTTTTCGCTGATCTCCTTCACCCGGCGGGCGGCGGCCCGGAGATCGAAGGCCCCCTTCCCCTCCAGGCCCAGGACGATGTTCTGTGCCGCGGTGAACACGTCCACCAGCTTGAAGTGCTGGTGGATCATGCCGATGCCCAGGGCGTAGGCGTCCTTGGGGGAGCGGATGGTGACCTCCCTCCCGCCCACGCAGATGTGTCCCTCGTCTGGGAAGTAGATGCCGGAGATCATGTTCATCAGGGTGGTCTTGCCGCTTCCGTTCTCCCCCAGAAGGGAGAGAATCTCGCCGCGCCGGACCTCCAGATCAATCCCGTCGTTGGCCACGACGCTGCCGAAGCGCTTGGTGATCCCCTTGAGCTGGATCGCGCTGACCTGTTCCAAACCCAGCCTCCTTTCCCGGCCCCCGCGGGGCCGAAGCGTTCTCTTCTCTCTCACTCGCTACTCCTTGCGGCAAAGGCCCCCGGCGCGGTCGCGGGGGAGAAATCCGGGGCCGGCCCGCCTGGGCCGGCCCCGCCTTTGCTTCCGGTTTGATCTTTTGTTTACTCCTCGGTGATGCCGTCGATGACGTAGCAGAACTGAGGTGCGGACAGGCCGCCCTCCTGGCTCAGGTCGGATTCGGGGAAGAACTCGCCCTCACCGATGCTCCACACCTCGCCGTCAGGATTCTGGGCCGGGTGGCCGGACAGGGGGCCGGCGAACACGTGCAGGCCGCCCGCCAGATCGGCCTCCGCCTTTTCCAGCGCCTCCTCAGTGCCGGGGGCGGCAATGGCGGTGTTCAGCTCGGTCAGCTTGACGGAGCCATCGGCGTAGCCGGCAGTCCAGTCCTGGTCAAAGCTCTCACCGTTGGCCACGGCGGAGATGGCATAGACGAAATAGGGCGTCCAGTCCACGCGGCAGGAGATGAGGCTGGCCTCGGGGGCCACGCCGGTCATGTCGTTGTTGTAGCCGCAGTGGAACACGCCGGCGTCCTGGGCGGAGGTGGCGGGGGTGGTGTTGTCGGAGTGCTGGGAAATGAGCACGCAGCCCTCGTCGGCCAGGGCGGAGGCGGCGGCGGCCTCCTGGGGCGCGTCGGACCAGGAGTTGACGTACTTGACCTTCATGGTGACAGAGGGACACACGCTCTTGGCGCCCTGGTAAAAGGCGGTGTAGCCGGAAACCACCTCAGCAAAGGGGAAAGCGGCCACGTAGCCAATGACAGCCTCCTCGGCGGTGATGGTGCCCTCGTCGATCATCTGCTGCAGCTTCATGCCGCCGGCCACGCCGGCCAGGTAGCGGCCCTCGTAGATGTTGGCGAAGGCGTTGTGGGTGTTGTCCAGATCGTCCACGGCAGAGGCCTGGTTGGTACAGGAGATGAACTCGATTTCGGGGTAGTCGGGGGCCACCTTCAGCATAAAGGGCTCGAAGCCGTAGGAGTTGTTGATGATAATATCACATCCATCCTCGGCCAGCTCGATGTTGGCGTCCTCGCAGCCGGAGTCCTCCAGGATATTTTTCTTGTAGCTCCACTCCACGGTAATGCCCCGCTCGGCCAACTGGGCGGTGGCCTCCTCCACGGCCTTCATAAAGTTATAGGTATAACCCTGGTCGTTCTCGTCGCCGATGCAAACCATGCCCACCTTGACGGTTTTACCCTCGGCGGAGGGCTCACCAGTGCCGTCAGTCACCGGGGTGGTCTCCCCGCCGGCCGGGGTGTTGGCGGAGCCCTCGTCCCCGCTGTTGCCGCAGGCGGCCAGTCCAACAGACATAGCGCCCGCCAGGAGCAGTGCAAGCAGTCTCTTTTTCATCGTTTAAGTTCCTCCTTAATTGCGTCTCTCAATCAATCGGGTCCTCTATTCAAAACGGCTGCCTGAACACGGGGGCACTCCCCCCTGCTCACCGACGGGCGCCATACGCGCCGAACGCCAAAATCATCCGCTCATCACGGAGGGACGTCCTCCGCCTGCGGCAGCCGGTCTTGCTGTGTAAGACAGGAGCCCGGAGGCTCCCCGACGAACCGTAAGACCTCGGTTCATCCGGCGGAGGCGCCCGCCTCCGCTTTTCTCTTCGCTTTCTTTCCTCCGCCCTCCCGGCGGGCGGCCACAAGGGCCGCCCCTACGGGATGCGGCGGCTGGAGCTGTGGGCTCAGCAGAACTCCACGCCGCCCTCCACGCTCATGGCTTTGATGCGGGCCAGGGACTCCACCCGGACTCCCATACCGCGGATCAGATCGCCGCCGGGCTGGAAGGCCTTCTCCACACAGATGCCCGCACCCACCAGGGTGGCGCCGGCATCCTGCACCAGGTTGATGAGGCCCTGCAGGGCCGAGCCGTTGGCCAAAAAGTCGTCAATGAGCAGTACCCGGTCCTCGGGGTGCAGAAACTCCTTGGACACGATGATGTCGTACACCTTGCCGTGGGTAAAGGACTCCACCTTGGAGGTGTAGACATCGCCGGCGATGTTGCGGGTCTTGTTCTTCTTGGCAAAGATCACCGGACAATCAAAAAACTGCGCGGTTACACATGCGATCCCGATCCCCGATGCCTCGATGGTCAAAATCTTGGTAACCCCGCAGTTCCCAAACAAGCGCAGGAACTCCTTGCCCATTTCCTGGAACAGCTTCACGTCCATCTGATGATTCAGAAAGCTGTCCACCTTCAGCACGCCGCCTTCACGGATTTTCCCGTGGGTCCGAATGCGCTCCTCCAGCAGTTTCATTATGTCCCTCTCCTTACTCCACAAGAAAAAGTTATTTCTATTGTATCGAATTTGACAGACAACTGCAACTGCCTATATTCTATCAAAAAAGATTGCTTTCGTCACCTGTTTTTAGAAATTTTGTACGGAGGTTCTCCCCGCTTTCCGGTTTTTTTTCATTGTGCTTTTGCGCCGGGTTTGGTACAATGCTGTTGATCGCTTTTGAGCAAGGAGGTTTATTGTTATGAAACACCGTTTCTGTGCGGCAGCCCTGGCCGCCGTTTTGCTTTTGAGCGCCGCACCCCTCTCCCCCGCGGCCAGCGCCGCATTTTCCGACGCGGAGGGCACCTGGGCCGCAGAGGTCATCGAAAAGGCGGAGGGCTATGGCCTGATGAACGGCTACCCCGACGGCACCTTTGGCGTGGGGAAGGAGCTGACCCGGGGCGAGTTTGTGGCCGTGCTCTGCCGCATGTTCGGCTGGGATGCCGCCTCCCCGGGCGCGCCCTCGTTTTCCGACTGCCCCGCCTCTCACTGGGCCTACTCCTATGTGGAGACCGCCCTGGCCCACGGCGTGATGGACGCCGGCGGCGCCTTTCCGTCCGGAGGACTATATCAGCCGGGAGGAGATGGCGGTCATGCTGGTGCGGGCCCTGGGCTACGGCACGCTGGTCCAGTCCCTGTCCGGGCTGGAGCTGCCCTTTGACGACATCACGGACAACCGGGGGTACATCGCCATCGCCTATGACATCGGCATGATCACCGGCGTGGCCGGGGCGGGCGGCCAGCTCAAGTTCCTGCCCCGCGACTCCGCCACCCGGGAGGAGGCCGCCGCCATGCTGGTGCGGGTGTACGAGCGGTACACCTCCAAGCTGGACTGGCTCCACGGCTTTTACGCCTTCTCCTCCTATTCCCAGATTGATCTCACCGCCTCCATGGACGCGGTGAGCGTAGGCTGGGCCCGGATGGAGTACGACCCCGCCGCCGGGCCCGTCCTCAACTCCTCCCGCACCAACGGCAACGACTGGGTGCGCCCCGACGACCCCACCCCCGCCACCGATTACTGGGATGCCCGCAGCCTCCCCTACAACTTAAATGTATATGCCTCAGCGGGCGATTCCATCCCCCTCCCCGACGGCACCACCACCTCCACGGTGGCGGCGGTGACCGGAACGCCCGAGGTCCGGGCCCAGGCCGTGGCCGCCCTGGCGGCCGCCAGCACGGACTACGCGGGCCTGACCATCGACTTTGAGGGCCTGAAGGGGGATACCATAAAACTGAATTATGTAACCTTTCTAAAAGAGCTGGATGCCGTCCTGCCCCAGGGGAAAACCCTCTATGTCTGCGTCCAGCCCGACACCTGGTACACCGGCTTTGACTACCGGGGCATTGGCGAGGCCGCCGACAAGGTGATCCTCATGGCCCACGACTACCAGTGGACCTCCGTCCCCGACTCCTATGTAGGCACTACCAACACCGACTCCCCCGTCACCCCCTTCGCCAGCGTGTACGAGGCTCTGCGTGATCTTACCGACCCGGCCACCGGCGTGGCCGACCGGAGCAAGCTGGCCCTGCAGATCTCCTTTGGCTCGGCGGGCTTCCACGTGGACGGAGAGGACCGCCTGCTGGAGACCACTATCTACCACCCCGCCCCCTCCACCCTGGCTCTGCGCCTGGCCCAGCCCGACACCCAGGTGGTCTACTCGGAGGAATTCCGCAATCCCTGCGCCCTCTACACTACCGAGGACGGCAGCCGTTACAAGGTCTGGTACGAGAACGAGCAAAGCGTGCTGGACAAGGTGGCGCTGGCCCGGATGTTCGGCATCACAGGAGTCTCCCTGTGGCGCATCGGCAACATTCCGGCGGACGGTACCTACGACGTGTGGAGCGCCCTGCTGACCCAGCGCTGACCCGCTTACCATCTACTTAGGAAGTGAAACGGATGACCAACCGCAAGGAACTGCTGCGCGAATTCCTGCTGATGAACCTGGGCACCCTGCTGGTGTCGGTGGGGGTCTACTTTTTCAAATTTCCCAACCATTTCTCCATGGGCGGCGTGTCCGGCCTGGCGGTGCTGCTGGGAAAGCTGCTGCCCCAGCTCTCCCCCTCTACCTTCAACACCATCATCAATGTGCTCTTTTTGGTGCTGGGCTTTGTAATGCTCAACAGGGGCTTCGGCGCCCGGACGGTCTACTGTTCCATTCTCTCCGCCGGGCTCATTCAGCTCTTTGAGTGGGCGTTTCCCATGGACCGTCCTCTCACCGACCAACTCATGCTGGAGCTGTTCTTCGCGGTGATCCTCCCCGCCCTGGGCTCCGCCATCCTTTTCAACATAGACGCCTCCTCCGGCGGCACCGATATCGCCGCCATGATTCTCAAAAAATACACCGGCCTGGACGTAGGGCGTGCCCTGCTCCTCTCCGACGTGGTCATCGCGGCGGCCGCCCTCTTTGTCTTTGACATCACGGCGGGACTGTGCTCCCTGCTGGGCCTGGCCCTCAAGTCGGTGCTGGTGGATAGCGCCATCGAGTCCTTCAACCGGCGCAAGGCCTTTTTCGTCATCTCCTACGACCCGGAGCATGTGTGCGACTATATTACCCATACCCTGGGCCGGGGCGCCACCGTATGGCAGGCCCAGGGCGCTTATACCCACGCAGAGCACCACGTGGTGCTCACCGTCCTCACCAGGGGGCAGGCCGTGCTTCTGCGCCGCTACCTGAAAAAGATTGATCCCCATGCTTTTCTGATTGTAGCCAACTCCAGTGAAATCTTTGGAAAGGGCTTCTTACAGCCCTGATTCTCCGCCCGCCCGGACCTAAATGCCGGGCGGGCTTTTTTGCTGTGCAGGAGCAGAGCAAAATTAGCCCTGTGCCGCTTAACAGCGGCACGGCCATGGGATGACAGCGCGTGGGTCGGTACGGCCCACATACGCAACCACTTCATGCGCCTGAGCCTTTGCGTCGTTTCGCGGTACGCCCTGTGCGCACGAAGCTTTCTGTCATTTTGGAAAATATTTCCCAATCGACGGCATTCGGCTTTTTTTGCGCCAAAATATGGTAATATATGGTTAGTCAATATTCTACCGCAAAGGAGGCTTTCCGATGTCCTTACTGCGTCGAAAAGGACTGTTTGAGAGCACCAAAGTGCTGTTTCTCCCCATTGCCGCCATTTCCCCCAATCCGGACCAGCCCCGCACCTGCTTTTCCCGGGAGGGCCTGGAGGAGCTGGCCGCCAGCATTCAGGAGCTCGGCGTACTCCAGCCTCTGTCCGTCCGCCGGTCCAAGAACGGCGGCTACGAGCTGATTTCCGGGGAGCGCCGCCTGCGGGCCTCCCGCATGGCCGGTCTCACCGAGGTGCCCTGCATTCTGGTCAGCGTGGACAGCCAGGGTTCTTCTTTGCTGGCCCTGGTGGAGAACCTTCAGCGGCGGGATCTCAACTTTGTGGAGGAGGCCACCGCTCTGGCCAAGCTGATCGAGACCTACCATCTGTCTCAGGAGGAGGCGGCCCGCCGCATCGGCAAGTCCCAGTCGGCGGTGGCCAACAAGCTGCGCCTGCTCCGCCTCCCGCCCGATGTCCTCACCCTGCTGCGGGAGCACGGCTGCACCGAGCGCCACGCCCGGGCGCTGCTCCGCCTGGAGGAGCCGGAGCTCCAGCGCACGGCCGCCCGGCATGTGGCAGAGCAGGGGCTTACTGTGGCCCGGACGGAGGAGTATGTGGAAGCCCTGCTTCATCCGGCAGACAAGCCCGCCCGAACAAAAAACCAACCTTTGTAATTAAGGATGTGCGGCTGTTTCTTAACACCGTGACCCGGGGACTGTCCATGATGAAGAGCGCGGGCGTACAGGCCAACTGCAAGCGCCAGGAGACGGAGGACTCCATCTTGCTGACCATCACTATTCCCAAGTAGAGGCGCGCCGTACGCGGAGGCCATGGCGGTTTTTCTGAAAGGATGGGGCTGTTTCACGTGAAACAGCTCCATCCTCTTTTTTTCCTGTTTCACGTGAAACAGCGCGAATTTCAGTTGAATTACGTCTACCGCCGCTATATAATAGAACCTGACCCTTTGCAACGACCCAAAAAGGCAGGTGTGCTATGGCAAAGACCATTGCGATTGTGAATCAAAAGGGCGGCGTGGGAAAGACTACCACCTGTGTCAACCTGGCGGCGGCTCTAAAAAACCAGGGCTGCCGGGTGCTGGTGTGCGATTTTGACCCCCAGGCCAACACCACTTCCGGCTTCGGCGTAGACAAGACCACCTCGCCCAACATCTATGACGTGCTTCTCAACGGGACGGAGACCGCCAAGGCCATCTCCTCCACCTCCTACGGCGATGTGCTCCCCTCCAACAAGGCGCTGGCGGGGGCCACCATTGAGATGATCGCCCTGGAGCAGCGGGAGTACCGGCTGAAAAACGCCTTGGAGCAGGTGGCGGAACACTATGACTACATCTTCATTGACTGTCCCCCCTCCCTGGAACTGCTGACCCTCAACGCCCTGTGCGCAGCGGACACCGTACTGGTACCGGTGCAATGTGAGTACTACGCCCTGGAGGGGCTCAGCGACCTTCTCTCCACCATTCGCATTGTCAAGCGATCCCTCAACCCCAAAATTGCCCTGGAGGGGGTGGTACTCACCATGTACGACGGCCGTACCAATCTCTCCATGCAGGTGGCGGAGGAGGTCAAACGCCACTTCCCCGGCCAGGTGTACGCCACGGTGATCCCCCGTAACGTCCGCCTGTCCGAGGCCTCCCAGCTTTGGCAAGCCGGTGTCCGCCTATGACGCCCTCTCCCGGGGCGCGGAGGCCTACGATGCACTGGCCCAGGAGCTGCTGGAGCACAATCAATACGCCGTCACCCGTGTGGAAAGGAAGGATTGACCTATGGCATTGGAACGCGGCCTGGGCAGGGGCCTGGGCGCACTGCTGGGGGACGCCGCCCTCCAGTCCCAGGAGGGGGGCTCCCTCTCCCTCCCCATCTCCCAGGTGGAACCGGGGCTCAAGCAGCCCCGAAAGCGGTTTGACGAGGAAAGCCTTCAGGATTTGGCCGACTCCATCCGCATCCACGGGATCATTCAACCCCTCACCGTCCGCCGGCTCTCGTCGGGCTACTACCAGATCATCGCCGGGGAGCGCCGCTGGCGGGCCGCCAAGCTGGCGGGCCTGAGCGAAATCCCCGCCGTCATCATTGAGGCCGACGACCGCAAGGTGATGGAGCTGGGCCTGATCGAAAACCTCCAGCGGGAGGATCTGAACCCGATTGAAGAGGCCAACGGCTACAAGGTGCTCATGAGCGAATACGGTCTCACCCAGGAGGAGGTGGCCCAGCGGGTGGGCAAGTCCCGCCCCGCCGTTGCCAACGCCCTGCGGCTGCTGACCCTTCCCGACCCGGTACACCTGCTGCTGGAGGAGGGCAAGCTCTCCGCCGGCCACGCCAGGGCCATCCTGGCCGTGCCCAGCGGGGAGCTACAGAAAAAGCTGGCGCAGAAGGTCATTGCGGAGGAGCTCTCCGTCCGACAGACCGAAGCTCTGGCCAAGCGGTTGGCCGCGGAACCCAGAGAAGCTGCGGAGCCCAAGTCCGCCGCCGGCCCTGACCTGTCTATCTATCTGCGGGAGGCGGAAAAGACCCTGGCCACCCGCTTCGGCCGCAAGGTTCACATCATCAACGGCCGAAAAAGGGAAAAATCGAGCTGGAATACTACAATCCAGAGGATTTGAACACTCTGCTGGAGCTGCTGGAGCAGCTTCCCTCCGCCGGGAAAGGAGGGGGGTCTCCCTTTGAGCACCGATTCCGACAAGCAGGAGCGCAGCCGCCTCCAGCACGAGGCGGAGCATGAGCGGCCCCACAAGCGCAGCTCGGTACTGCTCTATCTGGTCATCCTCTTTGCAGCGGCTTTTCTCCTGCTGCTGATGTCCTACTTCATGCAGCAGCGAGCCAACCAGGAGGCCATGGACAAGCTGGAGCAGACCTCCGACTCGGCCACCCAGTCCCTGGAGAACATTCTCCAGGAAAACGAAACCCTCAAGGTGGAAAACGAGGCCCTGAGCCAGCAGGTGGCCCAGCTCCAGGAGGCGCTGGAGGACGCAGAAAGTGCCTCCGACGACGAAGCCGCCCTGGTGCAGTTGGAGGCGCTCTGCTATTTGAACCAAATTCGCGCCCTATACAACGACGGGCGCTACTCCGATGCCCGGGATGCGGCCGCCGCCGCCGAGGCCGCTCTGGCTGGAGAGGGCGGCATGGAGGGGGTACTGGGTACAGTGGCCGATGGTCTCACCGACCAGCAGCGACAGGACTACAACCCCCTGGAGGCCTATCAGTCCCTTATGGAGTGGCTGGGCTGATTGTTTCACGTGAAACGGCGTCGGGGCAAAGTCCGCTCCATTCCATCCGTCGCACAGCGCCGGATAGCCATTCCGTTCCCTTGCCCCTCCGCTTCCCCACGCGACCCGCTCCGCTGGGCTCCCGTGGGGGCCCCATCTGCACAAAGTCCGCTCCATTTCATCCGGCGCTGTGCGCCGGATATCCATTCCACTCCCTTGTCCCTCCGCTTCCCCACGCGACCCGCTCCGCTGGGCTCCCGTGGGGGCCCCATCTGCACAAAGTCCGCTCCATTCCATCCGGCGCACAGCGCCGGATAGCCATTGCACTCCCTTGTCCCTCCGCTTCCCCACGCGACCCGCTTCGCACTTTTCTCTCCCCTATAGGGGCGGCTTTATGGTCGCCCGCGGGCGACTACAAGGGTCGCCCCTACGGGTTTATCTCACACCACTTTATTGAAGGAGAATCAACCATGCTGGACATTAAATTTATCCGGGAAAATCCCGACGCCGTGAAGGAGAACATCAAAAAAAAGTTTCAAGAACAGAAGCTCCCCCTGGTAGATCAGGTGCTGGAGCTGGACACAGAGAACCGCCGCACCATCCAGGAGGCCCAGGAACTGCGCACCGCCCGCAACGCCAAGAGCAAGCAGGTGGGCATACTGATGGGGCAGTCCAAGAAGGACCCCTCCAAGCTGGCGGAGGCCGAGGCGCTGAAGGCCGAGGTCAAGGCCGACGCCGACCGGCTGGCCTTCCTGGAGGGCCGGGAGACCGAGCTGGCCGAGCAGCTCCGCCACATCCTGCTCCAGATTCCCAACATCATCGACCCCTCCGTGCCCATCGGCCCCGACGACTCCTGCAACGTGGAGGTACAGCGCTTCGGCGAGGCGACCGGTTCCCGCCTTTGAAATCCCCTACCACACCCAGATCATGGAGTCCTTCGACGGCATCGACATGGACGCCGCCGGCCGGGTATCCGGCGCGGGCTTCTACTACCTGATGGGCGACATCGCCCGCCTCCACGAGGCGGTGCTGGCCTACGCCCGCGACTTCATGATCGACAAGGGCTTCACCTTCTGCATCCCCCCCTTCATGATCCACGGCAACGTGGTGGAGGGCGTCATGAGCCAGACCGAGATGGACGCCATGATGTATAAGATTGAGGGAGAGGATCTCTACCTCATCGGCACCTCAGAGCACTCCATGATCGGCAAGTTCATCGACCAGATCATCCCCGAAGACAAGCTGCCCCAGACCCTCACCTCCTACTCCCCCTGCTTCCGCAAGGAGAAGGGCGCCCACGGCATCGAGGAGCGGGGCGTCTACCGCATCCACCAGTTCGAGAAGCAGGAGATGGTGGTGGTGTGCAGGCCCGAGGAGTCCATGGACTGGTACGAGAAGATGTGGCGCTGGTCGGTGGAGCTGTTCCGCTCTCTGGACATCCCCGTGCGCCAGTTGGAGTGCTGCTCCGGCGATCTGGCCGATCTCAAGGTCAAGTCCTGCGACATCGAGGCGTGGAGCCCCCGCCAGCAGAAGTACTTCGAGGTGTGCTCCTGCTCCAACCTGGGCGACGCCCAGGCCCGCCGCCTCAAGATGCGGGTCAAGGGGGAGAACGGCACCTACCTGCCCCACACCCTCAACAACACCGTGGTGGCCCCTCCCCGCATGCTCATCGCCTTCCTGGAGAACAACCTCCAGGCCGACGGCAGCGTGAAGATCCCCGCCGCCCTGCGGCCCTATATGGGCGGCAAGGAAGTGCTGACGCCCAAGCAGTAAGCCGCTCTCCCACGTATTGAAAGGAGCGCCTTTGTCATGAAGCACCGCTTACCGGCCGCCGCTCTCCTGCTCGCCGCCGCCCTGCTGCTGGGCGGCTGTACCGCCGGGCCCCAGCCTGCGGAATCCGCCCAGCCGGAGGAGACGCTTACCCAGGAGCAGATTGACGCTATCTCAGAAAAGTACGGCCTGGAATCCCCCACCCCGCACACGCCCCCCATGGATATGGACTGGGGCTGGAGTGTCAAGAATCCCTAACTGGGGCTATTCTCCCCGTTCTTTTGTCGCTTATCGTTTAAATAAGGAGTTTTTATGTCTGCTAAAGAGAAAACCACCGGCTTTTTGGCCGAATTCCGCAAATTCATTGCCCGGGGCAATGTGATGGATCTGGCCGTCGGCGTCATCATCGGCGGCGCGTTCAAGGGAATCACCGACTCCCTGGTAAACGACATCCTCAACCCGGTGCTCGGCATCTTCGCCGGGGACAATGAGGCCCTGGCTGGCCTGTCTATCCCCCTGCCCGGCGGCGGCGACCTCATGCTGGGCAGCTTTCTCAACGCCGTGCTCAGCTTCCTGATTATGGCGTTTGTGGTGTTCTGCATCGTCAAGCTGCTGAACCGTCTCCACAAAAAGGAGGAGGCCGCCCCTCCCCCGCCCCCCAAGCCATCGGCGGAGGAGGCGCTCCTCACGGAGATTCGGGATCTTTTAAAGGAGCGAAAAAATGGCTGAACTACCAGATAATAAAAATCAGGAGGAGTCGTCCTCCTATACGCCTGCCTCCCCCTGTCAAGCGGATCATCGCCTGGGTGGGGGTGACCTACATGCTCATTTTCGTGCTTCTCAACCTCTACCCGTTTTTCCACGGCGGAACCTATCTCCAGGGGCTGGCCCCCCTGCTGGTCTGCCCCGGTGCCGCCGGTCTGGCGGTGATTGCCGTCTGGCAGTTCCGCCGGCCGGAGTGCACCTACTCCAAAAAAGCCTGCATGGCCCTGCTGGCGGCGGCCTGCGGAGTGATCCTTGTAATCGGCCTGGTGCAGGGCGTGCCCGCCCTGCTGGCCGGACTGGGGGTGTGAGCATGCAAGCGCGTATTGCCTCCGGCCTGACCGCCCTGGGCCTCACGCCTCCCGACGGCGCAGCGGCCCGGCTGGCTGAGTACGGCCGTCTGCTGCTGGAGCAGAACCAGGTCATGAACCTCACCGCCATCACCGAGCCCGACCAGGTGGCCGACCTGCACTTTCTGGACTCCGCCGCCCTGCTCACCCTGGGGGAGGACCTCCGGGGCAAGCGGCTCATCGACGTGGGCACCGGCGCGGGCTTCCCCGGCCTGCCCCTGCGCATCCTGGAGCCCAGCCTTCAGCTCACCCTGCTGGACAGCCTGGGCAAGCGGGTGAATTGGCTTGCCTCGGTGTGCAATACCCTGGGCCTGGAGGGGGTGGAGTGCCTCCACGCCCGGGCGGAGGAGCAGGCCCTGGTGGACGGCTACCGGGACGGCTTCGACTACGCCGTGTCCCGGGCCGTGGCCTCCCTGGAGCTCCTGTGCGAGCTGTGTCTGCCCTATCTGAAGGTGGGCGGCAGATTTCTGGCCATGAAGGGCGTGGACAGCGGCGAGGAGATCAACCACGCCGCCCGGTGCATCTCCATCCTCGGCGGGCGGCTGCTGCCCAGTGTGGACTATGTCATTCCCGGCGCCAATGTGCGCCACCGGGTGGTGCTGGTGGAGAAGTGCACCCCCACCCCCAATGGCTACCCCCGCCGGTGGGCAAAGATACAGAAAGCCCCGCTGTAGCAGGAATTTTCTCACTATTCTGCACAAAAACCCATTGATTCCACTGTGGAAGTATGATATGGTATTTACGTCAAACAACGGGAGTGAACCTATGTCCACTGCAATTGTGATCACGTCGGGAAAGGGCGGCACGGGAAAGACCTCCATTACCGGCGGTGTAGCCTCCTGTCTGGCCGCGCTGGGCCACCGGGTGCTCTGCATCGACATGGATATCGGCCTGCGCAACCTGGACCTGACCTTGGGTCTGAGCGACCGGGCGCTGATGGACTTCACTGACGTGCTCTGCGGCCGCTGCACACTGGAGCGGGCCGCCGTCCCCCACCCCGTCATCCAGGGCCTGTTCCTCCTCACCGCCCCCGTCACCCTGCCCGAAGCGCCGCTCAGCGAGGCGGCCATGAAGGAGCTGATTCACCGGGCCAGGGAGGGGTACGACTACATCCTGATGGATTCGCCAGCAGGGCTGGGCGAGGGGTTCCGTCTGGCCTGCTGTGCGGCGGACCGGGCCATGGTGGTTTCCACGACCGACGCCTCCGCCCTGCGGGACGCCCAGCGCACGGTTTCGGTGCTCCGGAACCGCATCCCCCGCATCCATCTGGTGGTCAACCGGGTACAGCCCCGGCTGCTCCGCCGCCTTCACACCACCATTGACGACGCCATGGACGCCGCCGGCCTGCCCCTGCTGGGCATTGTGCCGGAGGATCCCCAGGTGATGCTGTGCGCCAACCAGGGCCAGCCCCTCATTCTCCGGGCCAGCCGGGGCGCCGCCGTCGCCTATCTCAACATTGCCAAGCGCCTGCTTGGCCAGAAGGCCCCCCTTATGAAAATACGATAAGCGCAACACGCTGTGGAAGAGAGGTTAGTACGATGAATATTGCCCTGATGAGCCATGACCGGAAAAAAGAGCTGATGGTGCAGTTCTGCATTGCCTACTGCGGCATTCTCTCCAAGCATACCATCTGCGCCACCAACACCACCGGCCGCCTGGTGGCCGAGGCCACCGGCCTGCCTGTCCAGCTCTTCCTCTCCCACGAGCACGGCGGCAGCCAGCAGATCGGCGCCCGCATCGCCTACAACGAGATCGACATGGTGCTTTTCTTTTCTTCTCAGACCCCCAGTCCAACGATCTGGACGCGGATCTGAAGTATATCACCACTCTCTGCGACCAGTACAACATCCCCTTCGCCACCAATGTGGCCACGGCGGAGATTCTCATCCACGGCCTGGAGCGGGGGGACCTGGACTGGCGCGATATCATCAACCCCAAGACCAAGCCCTTTACCGCGTAACTGGGCGGTTCCCGGTTGACTTTTTCCCCGCTTTGGGGTAGTATTGTGGAGCAAAAACCGCCCTGACGGGGCAAGTACCGCCCACACCGCCGCAGCAGAGAAGGGCGCCTCCGGCTGAAAGCGTCCGCGGCAGGAGGCCGGGAGACGGCCTTACCAGCGGGCCCGGAGACGGGTGTGGTCCCCTTCCCGCAACAGAAGGACAGAGGGAGCGGAATTCCGCTCTGAACATGGGTGGCACCACGAAAGCAGGCGCTTTCGTCCCGTGGCAGGGGACGAGAGCGCCTTTTTACGGCCCAACCCGGCCTCTGAGTCCCCTCCGCCGCCCGGTAGGGGCCGACGCCCCAGGGCGGCCTCTCTTGCCCCTCTGGGGCAATTCACCTTCTGCCCACATCGGCCCGGCCATTGTGGAGACGGGACGCACCCTGTCCGGCTTCATGGAACTGCTGACCAGCGGGTCGGTGCCCCGCCGGGGCCCCTCTTTTTCATCCAAACAGGCCGAAGTGAATTCGGCCTGTTCCAAGGTTTTGCTGCGCAAAACGCTTGACGCCGCTTTCGCGGCGAGGCGGGCAGCAGCCTCAATTACTGTTAAAAAGGAGCATCACTATGGCCCAGATCAAACCCCGCACCCTGTCCGGCTTTATGGAGCTGCTGCCCGCGCGGCAGGTACAGTTCGACCGGATGGTGGAGATTCTGCGCAAGTCCTATTCCCTGTACGGCTTCACCCCCCTGGATACCCCGGCCATCGAGGCGGCCGAGGTGCTGCTGGCCAAGGGCGGCGGCGAGACGGAGAAGCAGATCTACCGCTTCACCAAGGGCGACTCCGACCTTGCCCTCCGCTTTGATCTCACCGTGCCTCTGGCCAAGTATGTAGCCCTGCACCAGAATGAGCTGACCTTCCCCTTCCGCCGGTTCCAGATCTCCAAGGTCTACCGGGGAGAGCGGGCCCAGAAGGGCCGCTACCGGGAGTTCTACCAGGCGGACATCGACGTCATCGGCGACGGCAGCCTGAACATCACCAACGAGGCAGAGATCCCCTCCATCATCTACAAGACCTTCACCGCCCTGGGCCTGCGCCGCTTCAAGATCCGGGTCAACAACCGGAAGGTGCTCAACGGCCTGTTCGCCATCCTGGGCCTGGAGAAGCAGGCCGGGGACGTGATGCGCACCATCGACAAGCTGGAGAAGATCGGCCCGGAGAAGGTGCGCGCCATCCTGACGGACGACTTCGCCGTACCCGGCGGGGCGGCCGACGCCCTGCTCGCCCTCCTGGCCGCCGGCGATCCCATGGCCGCGCTGGAGCCCTTCAAGGGGAAGAACGAGCTTTTCGATCTAGGCGTGGCCGAGCTGGAGACCGTGATCAGGTATATGTCCGCCTTCGGCGTGCCGGAGGAGCACTTCATGGTGGATCTCACCATTGCCCGCGGCCTGGACTACTACACCGGCACCGTGTATGAGACCGTCATGCTGGATCACCCGGAGGTGGGTTCCATCTGCTCCGGGGGCCGTTATGATAACTTGGCGGAATATTATACCGATAAACAACTCCCCGGAGTCGGTATTTCCATCGGTCTGACCCGCCTGTTCTCCGTACTGGAGGCCCAGGGCTATCTGAACGACGCCCTGGTCACCGCCCCGGCGGACGTGCTGATCCTCCCCATGACCGAGGAGCTCTCCCCCGCCATCTCCTTCGCCACCGCCCTGCGGGACGCGGGGGTGCGCGCCCAGCTCCACTGCGAGAAGAAAAAGTTCAAGCAGAAGCTGTCCTATGCGGACAAGCTGTCCATCCCCTACGCCGCCTTCCTGGGGGAGGACGAGATTCAGCAGAACAAGGTGACGGTAAAGGATCTGACCACCGGGCAGCAGCAGACCGTGACGGCCGGGGAGGCCGTGGCCCTTGGTACAGGCCGGGCTGGCGGCCCGGGCGGGCGGTACTCCCATCCAAGAGCCGGAGGCCTGATGGAACCTTCTCCCCATGTCCCCGTCTAAATGGGGAAAACCCGACGTACAGGAGGAAATGTTCCATGAAAAAGCAGCTCATCGCCCTGGCTCTCTCCACCGCCCTGCTGGCAGGCTCCTCCGCCGCCATCGCGCCGGAGGAGGCCTTCCCCGCCGTCAACACCTATCCCGGCTTTGCCGATGTGGCCGGTTCGGCCTGGTACGCCGCCACCGTCCAGACCTGCTATGAGGTGGGCCTCATGACCGGCACCGGCGCCGGCTTTGCCCCCGACCAGGTGCTCACCGTGGGCGAGGTGGCCGCCATCGCCGCCCGCATGAACGAGGCCATCACCGGCGACTCCATTTACCTGGTGGATTCCATCCTGCCCTGGTACACCTCCTATGTGGACTATCTGGAGAAGCTGGGGGTGGAGGTGCCCGATCCCGTCAAGCAGGCCACCCGCCAGGAGTTCATCGCCATGCTTGCCGCCGTGGTGCCCGAGGATATGCTGACCCCCATCAACCAGATCACCGCCCTGCCCGACACCGCCGACGCCGCCGTGCTGTCCTTCTACAACGCCGGCATCCTCACCGGCGTGGACGACTGGGGCACCTTTGCCCCCGGCAAGACCCTCACCCGGGCGGAGACCGCCGCCATGGTGGCCCGGGTCGCCCGGCCGGAGCTGCGGGAGCGCTTCACCCCCGCCGACTACGCCATGTTCACCGCCGCCTACCTCAAGCCCGCCGACGTGCTCTTCACCAACGGCGTCACCGCCGGGCAGTATCTGCCCTATATCCAGACCCTCATCGACGGCCTGGAGGCCGACTGCGCCGCCCAGGGCATGGAGTTCAACTGGTTTAACACCGTGGACGGTGTGACCTTCCTGGACTATGTGGAGGACACCGCCCTGGCCCACTTCGGCGTCACCGCCAAGGACGGCACCCAGCTCTACCAGGACTTCGACATGCAGGTGTATTACAGCCGCTATCAGGATCAGAAGGGATAAGCTCCGGGCGGGTGTGGGCACCCACCCCTACGATCCCCCTATACACCCCCTCTCCCGTAGGGGCGGCCCTTGTGGCCGCCCGTGTCTCCCGTAAAGGCCGATGCCCACATCGGCCCGCTCCGGGCGGGGACAAGCCCCGCCCCTACGATCCCTCTATACGCCCCCTCTCCCGTAGGGGCGGCCCTCGTGGCCGCCCGTGTCCCACGCAGGCGCCGATGCCCATATCGGCCCGCCTCCGGGCGGGGACAAGCCCCGCTCCTACGATCTCCCTATACACCCCTCTCCCGTAGGGGCGGCCCTCGTGGCCGCCCGTCTCCCTCGTAGGGGCCGATGCCCATCGGCCCGCTCCGGGCGGAGACAAGCCCCGCCCCTACACCCCTCTATACGCCCCTCTCCCGTAGGGGCGGCCCCCGTGGCCGCCCGTGTCTCCCGTAAAGGCCGATGTCCACATTGGCCTGCCTCCGGGCGGGGACAAGCCCCGCCCCTACACCCCTCTATACGCCCCTCTCCCGTAGGGGCGGCCCTTGTGGCCGCCCCTGTCCCACGTAGGAGCCGATGCCCACATCGGCCCGCCCCCGCGTCCCTTTGGGCGTTCCGATCTGCCTATATGGCTCTCTTTTCGATCCTATTTGTATTTTATCCTTCTTATATTACAATTTGGAGTTGATTTTTGATGCAGACAACCCATACCCATTACCGCACCCACACCTGCGGGGATCTCCGTATGGAGCACGTGGGCCAGACCGTCACCCTGGCGGGCTTTCTGGAGAACGTCCGCGAGGTGGGCCAGAACTTTGCCTTCGCCGTCCTGCGGGACTTCTACGGGGTGACCCAGGTGGTCGTGGAGAACGAGGCCATGTGGAAGGCCTTCAAGGGGCTGAACAAGGAGTCCACCGTCCAGATCACCGGTGTGGTGCGGGAGCGGGACTCCAAGAACCCCAAGCTGCCCACCGGCGACATCGAGGTGGTGCCGGAGGCGGTGGAGGTGCTGGGCCGCTGCCGCCACAACGAGCTGCCCTTCCAGATCAACCGCAGCCGGGAGGCCGACGAGTCCGCCCGCCTGAAGTACCGCTATCTGGATCTCCGCAACCCGGAGGTGAAGAACAACATCATCCTCCGCTGCCAGGTGGTGGCCGCCCTGCGGAAGGCCATGCTTGACCACGGCTTCCTGGAGATCACCACCCCCATCCTCACCGCCTCCTCCCCGGAGGGCGCCCGGGACTATCTGGTGCCCAGCCGCAAGCACCCCGGCAAGTTCTACGCCCTGCCCCAGGCCCCCCAGCAGTTCAAGCAGCTGCTGATGGCCTCCGGCTTCGACAAGTACTTCCAGATCGCCCCCTGCTTCCGGGACGAGGACGCCCGGGGCGACCGCTCCCCCGGCGAGTTCTACCAGCTGGACATGGAGATGGCCTTTGCCGATCAGGAGGACGTGTTCGCCGTGTTGGAGGACGTGCTGCCCCCCATTTTTGCCCAGTACGGCACCTACAACGTGGCCTCCACCGCCCCCTTCCGCCGCATCTCCTACCGGGATGCGATGGACAAGTACGGCTCCGACAAGCCGGATCTGCGCATTGATCTGACCGTCACCGACGCCACTGAGGCCCTGGGCGCCTGCGGCTTCGGCCCCTTTGAGGGGAACACCGTCAAGGCGGTGGTGGTCACCGGCTTCGAGGGCACCCGCAAGCAGATCGACAAGCTGTGCGCCGACGTGGAGGTCCAGTCCGGCGAAAAGGCCTACTGGTTCCGCTACGACGAGAACGGCGAGATTGTTGGCGGCATCGCCAAGTTTGTCCAGCCCATGAAGGACGCGGTGGTGGCCGCTCTGGGGCTGGAAAAGGGCTGCTTCGTGGGCCTCACAGCCGGCAAGCTCCTGGCCGCCCAGAAGGCCGCCGGCGTGCTCCGCTCCAAGCTGGGCGCCTTCTGCCCCAACCACATGGACAAGGAGTGCTATGAGTTCTGCTGGATCGTGGACTTCCCCATGTACGAGATCGGCGAGGAGTCCGGGCTTTTGGAGTTCTGCCACAACCCCTTCTCCATGCCCAACGGCGGACTGGAGATCCTGAAAAAGGCCGCCGCCGGCGAGGTGGACCCCCTGTCCATCACCGCCTTCCAGTACGATCTGGTGTGCAACGGCGTGGAGCTCTCCTCCGGCGCCGTGCGGAACCACGATCCGGAGATCATGATCGAGGCCTTCCAGCTCGTCCGCCTGGGCGAGGACGACGTGAAGGCCAAGTTCCCCGCCATGTACAACGCCTTCACCTACGGCGCGCCCCCCCACGCGGGCATCGCCCCCGGCGTGGACCGCATGGTCATGCTGCTGGCCGGCGAGGACTCCATCCGGGAGATCATCCCCTTCCCCATGAACAAGAACGCCCAGGATCTCATGATGGGCGCCCCTTCCTTCGTCACCCAAGCCCAGCTGGACGAGCTGAACATCGTCTGCACCAAGAAGGAGGAGGACGAGGCCGCCGAGTAACCGCCTTCGCAAGTTTTCCACAGGATCCTTTCCGCATGTGGAAAACCGGATCAAACAAAAACCAGGAGCACACCGCTGTGGTGTGCTCCTGGTTTTGTATCTCATAGTATCCTCTTTGTAGGGGCGGCCCTTGTGGCCGCCCGCGCTTCTCCCGTAGGGGCCGATGCCCACACCAGCCCGCCTGCGGGCGGGGACAAGCCCCGCCCCTACGCCCCCGGCGAAACCCTTGTACGGCGCAAGCGCCGCCCCACCTTGTGGGGCCCCAGAGGCCAAAAAGAAGATGCCGTCATTCCTCGTCCAACTTGAGAACCGCCACCGCAACGTTAAGCAAACGTGCCGGTGGCACGTTTGTAGCGTAGGCCGCAGCGGCTATGCCGCGAGGAGGGAACTTTGCGGATGCTTACTCTTCGTCCAATTTAAGCACCGCCATGAATGCCTCGGTCGGGATCTGCACCGTTCCCAAGCTCCGCATCTTCTTTTTGCCCTCTTTCTGCTTCTCCAGCAGCTTCTTTTTCCGGGTGATGTCGCCGCCGTAGCACTTGGCCAGCACGTCCTTGCGCATGGCGCGGACGGTCTCGCGGGCGATGACCTTGCCGCCGATGGCGGCCTGGACGGGCACCTCGAAGAGCTGGCGGGGGATGTTGTCCCGCAGCTTTTCACACAGCCGCCGGGCGCGGGGGTAGGCCTTCTCCCGGTGGGCGATGAAGGACAGGGCGTCCACCTGATCGCCGTTCAGCAGCATATCCACCTTCACCAGCTCGGAGGGCTCGTACTTGTCCAGCTCGTAGTCCAGGAGAGGCGTAGCCCTTGGTGCGGGCCTTGAGGGTGTCGAAAGAAGTCGTAGATGATCTCGCCCAGGGGCATGGAGTAGTGCAGCTCCACCAGGTTGGTGTCCAGATACTGCATGTCCTTGAACTCGCCCCGGCGCTCCTGGCACATGGGCATGATGTTGCCCACATAGTCGGGCGGCGAGACGATGGACACCTTGGCGTAGGGCTCCTCAGCCAGCTCGATCACCGCCGGGTCAGGGTAATTGTGGGGATTGTCCACCATGACCACGGTGCCATCGGTCTTGGTGATACGGTAGATCACCGAGGGCAGGGTGGTGATGAGATCCAGATCGAACTCCCGCTCCAGCCGCTCCTGGATGATCTCCATGTGGAGCATGCCCAGAAAGCCGCAGCGGAAGCCGAAGCCCAGGGCGGCGGAGGACTCGGGCTCGAAGGACAGGGAGGCGTCGTTGAGCTGGAGCTTCTCCAGGGCGTCCCGCAGATCTGGATACTTGGAGCCGTCCTCGGTGTAAATGCCGCAGTACACCATGGCGCGGGCGGGGCGGTAGCCGGGCAGGGCCTCGGCGGCGGGGCGCTCCACACCGGTGACGGTGTCACCCACCTGGGTATCCTTCACGTTTTTGATGGAGGCAGTGAAGTAGCCCACCTCGCCGGCGATCAGCTCGCCGCAGGGCTCCATCCCCAGGGGGAGCAGGTGGCCGCACTCCAGCACCTCATAGGACGCGCCCGAGGCCATCATCTTCACCTTCATCCCGGTCTTGATGGTACCCTCCATCACACGGAAATAGACGATCACGCCCCGGTAGGCGTCGTACTGGCTGTCAAAGATCAGGGCGCGGAGCGGGGCCTCCGGGTCGCCCTTGGGGGCGGGGACATTCATTACGATGTCCTCCAGTACCGCGTCGATGTTCAGCCCCACCTTGGCGGAGATCTCGGGGGCGTCCTGGGCGGGCAGGCCGATGATGTTCTCAATCTCGTCCTTCACCCGCTTGGGGTCGGCGGCGGGCAGGTCGATCTTGTTGACCACGGGCAGAATCTCCAGGTCGTGCTCCAGGGCCAGGAAGGTGTTGGCCAGGGTCTGGGCCTCGATGCCCTGGGCGGCGTCCACGATGAGCACCGCGCCCTCGCAGGCGGCCAGGGAGCGGCTCACCTCATAGTTGAAGTCCACGTGGCCCGGCGTATCGATCAGGTTCAGCTCATAGGTCTCCCCGTCGGCAGCCTGATAGTTGAGCTTCACCGCCCGGGCCTTGATGGTAATGCCCCGCTCCCGCTCCAGGTCCATGTTGTCCAGCAGCTGGCTCTCCATCTCCCGCTGGGAAACGGCGTTGCACTTCTCAATCAGCCGGTCAGACAGGGTGGATTTGCCGTGGTCGATGTGGGCGATAATGGAAAAGTTGCGGATTTTGGATTGGTCAGTCATGGCACAGTCCTCCCTTCGGCAAATCCACCCGGAACCCCGCGCAGCGGGGCGCGGCGGCCTGCCGCGTCCAAGCGTTTTGTCCCCCGGACAAAACCTTGCCGAAGGCGGAATTTACTTCCGCCGAGGATGCAAAATAACACGGGGTACCCGCGGAGTCGGCCGACTCCGCGGGATTTGATTTGCCGTGGTCAATGTGGGCAATTATCGAAAAATTACGGATTTTGCTCTGGTCGGTCAAAAAAATACACCTCCGAAGATGTGAAAGCGTCGATTGACATTGGAGCGATACTCTGCATATCCCTACTGCGGCCGCCCCGGCCGTTCAAGGGCATGGTACCGGTGGCGCCCCCCGGGCGTACCCGGTAAACAGGCGGCGCGTCCGGGATGCCGCGCCCTACTTCTGGTTCTGAATCTCCATCCGGCGGTTGACCCGCTCCCCGGTGTTGTGGATAATCTGGAGCAGGGACTGGTACAGTCCGGGGTAGTTCTCCATCAGCGCGTCGTTGTGCATGGGCGGGAAGCTCCCCTTCTCCTTGACGTGGGCGGCCAGGGCGTCCACATACTGGGCCTCGGTACAGATCATGTCGGCGGTGGCCACGCCCGCCATAAACTGCCGGGCGGGCACGGAGAAGAAGTCCTCGTTCTTGCTGCCATCCGCCCGGTACAGGTGGCGAAACATCTTGTAAACAGCGGTACCCAGGTAGTCCGCCGCGGCGTTAATGGCCTCCTTGCGGCCGGTCTTGCCCAGCAGGTCGAAGAGCACGCCGATGGAGTTGACCAGCAGCTTTTTGTTCAGCGTGGCCATAATGGAGCCGTGGAGCACGTTGTCCTTCTCGGTGGAGTAATCGTACAGCTCTTCGGCGGCGATGGTGGTGCCGTCCCGGGAGAGGGTACGGCCCAGCAGGAAGTCCGCCGACACATTATAATAGTTGCAGGCCTTCGTGACAAAGGCCAGACCGGGCTCACGCACGCCGTTCTCATAGTGGGAGAGCAGCGCCTGGCTGATCCCCAGATCCTTTGCGGCCGCGCGCTGGGAGATCCCCTTCTCCTGCCGGAGCAGGGAAAGGCAGCGGGAAAAATCGGAACTCATAACACACCTCAACTTCAACTGGCTTCAAAACAGTAGGTATAGTATAAATGTGAGAATACAAAAAGTAAAGTGTATTTTTTCACAATCTTATGGCTTTTAGGCATTGAGAACCGCAGTCGAAATGGTGTATAATAGCTCCGACGCCGAGCATTTTGGCATTTGACGTACGTTTTTTATGATGGAGGAAGATACCAATGGCCATTCACATGTTTCAGCAGCTCATCGACACCCTGAAAAAGTCCCCCAAGCGCATTGTCTTTACCGAGGGCACCGACGCCCGCATCCTGGAGGCCAGCGCCCGCCTGCTGGCCGGCACCTGGCTGGCCCCCATCCTCATCGGCAATGAGGCGGAGGTAAAGGCCGCGGCCGAGGAGGTCGGCTTCAACATCCGGGGTGCTGAGATCATCGACCCCGCCACCTATCCCGACATGGACAAGATGGTGGAGGAGATGGTGGCGCTGCGCCGCGGCAAGATGACCGCCGACGAGTGCCGCGCCGCCCTGATGAAGGGCAACTATTTCGGCACCATGCTGGTGAAGATGGGCGTGGCCGACTGTCTGCTGGGCGGCGCCACCTACTCCACCGCCGACACCGTCCGCCCCGCCCTGCAGCTCATCAAGACCAAGCCCGAGAATAAAATCGTCTCCTCCTGCTTCATTATGGTCCTCGAGGGCGTGGGCGACAACACTGTGCTGGCCATGGGCGACTGCGCCATCAACATCGACCCCTACGGAGGACGAGCTGGTGGAGATCGGCCTGGAGTGCGCCAAGTGCGCCAAAACCTTCGGCATTGACCCCAAGGTGGCCTACCTGAGCTACTCCACCAAGGGCTCCGGCAAGGGCGACACTGTGGACAAGATGCGCAACGCCTGCGCCAAGGCCAAGGCTGCCGCCGCCCGAGCTGGCCATCGACGGTGAGATGCAGTTCGACGCCGCCGTCTCCCCCACCGTGGGCCAGCTCAAGTTCCCCGGCTCTCCCGTGGCCGGCTATGCCAACACCTTTATTTTCCCCAACATTAATGCGGGCAACATTGGTTATAAGATTGCCCAGCGCCTGGGCGGCTTCGACGCCTATGGCCCCATTCTGCTGGGCCTGAACGCCCCCATCAACGACCTCTCCCGCGGCTGCAACGCCCAGGAGGTCTACTCCATGGCCATCATCACCGCCGCGCTGGCCTAACAGCCCTCCAAAGTCCGGAGTTTCCTTCAGGGGCTCCGGACTTTTTCCGGCCATAGAGGAGACCTCCGCCCACTCCGGGGGCACGGCGCTCGCGCCGTCAAGCGTTTTGCGTCAAGGGCGCAAAACCTTGATGCCGGGGCAATTTACTTGCCCCGCGCAGTAAAAAAGCCGGGGGCCCCACAGGCACCTGCCTGTGGGGGGCTGCTCCATGGCCATCATCACCGCCGCGCTGGCCTAACAACCCTCCAAAGTCCGGAGTTTCCTTCAGGGACTCCGGACTTTTTCCGGCTATGGGGGGAGATCCCCCGTCCCCTCCGGTCCCCCGCGGCACCAAAAAGGATGCCGTGGGGGCTTTTCGTCCCGGTCAAAGTGGACAAATCTTTTTGCTGCTCTGCCCTGACCATTTCTCCTTCTGGTAGTAGTAGGACATCTTTTTGAAAGCCGCCCACTATATGTCGTGTCGGTTGTGCTTTGACCTTCAATTGCCGCGGATTCCCGCCTTTTCCAGTCAAAGTCTTGACTTTTTGGCAAAAAGCGTGTATGATACGCCTTGTAACCATTTGTAACTTTTCGTTTCTGACTGTTACCTTTCGGCCCTCGCGGGCCTTCTTTTACGCAAGAACAAATAATTAGGAGGGTTTCCCTCATGGACGAAATTCTGCATACGCCCCGGGAGGAGTCTTCGGCCATCCGGCCGCCCCTGGCCCAACTCCGGGACAGATGGGAGGCGGGTACCGCGGCCCTGGCGCAGCGCGTGGAGCCGCTCCGCCGCCGGCTGGACGCCGCCACTGCGGGCGGCCGCCGGCTGATCAATCCCCTGCATTTCCTGGCCGCCGCCGTGGTCATCGGCGTGGCGGCTGTCGTGGGCACTGTCTACACTCCCAGCTATGTGGTGGAGGTGGACGGCGTGGCCCTGGGCACCGTCACCAGCCCCTCTGTGTTTGAGGATGTGGTGGACCGGGTGGAGAGCCGTGCCACCGATATTCTGGGCTACGACTATACCATGGACGGCGCGGTGACCTACGCCCCTGCCCTGACGGAGCGGGAGTCCATCACCCCCGTGGCGGACTTTGAGACCTACCTCTTTGACCAGATTGGCGAGGTAATGAAGAGCTATGTGCTCACCGTCAACGGCCAGTTCATCGGCGCGGCCCAGGATCGGGAGACCCTGAATGGGGTGCTGGAGCAGGTGAAGGCTGCCTATGTAGATGAAAACACAGTGTCCGCCGAGTTTACCTCCGGGGTCTACATTACCCACGAGTACACCCCCTCCGATGTCAATCAGGACCCGGCGGCCATGCTGGCCACCCTCACCGCCAACACCAACGGCCAGACCACCTATGAGGTGCAGAAGGGCGACACCTTCATGCAGATCGCCTTTGACAACGACATGAGCATGTCGGAACTGGAGGCCCTCAACCCGGATGTGGACATTAACCGTATCTACATCGGCCAGCTCCTCAACGTGAAGGAGGAGATTCCCTTCCTCTCCGTCAAGACGGTGGATAACGTGACCTATACCGAGTCCATTGAGTGCCCGGTGGTGGAGGTGCAGGACGACTCCATGTACCAGGGCGAGTCCAAGGTGCTGGATGCAGGCGTCCCCGGCGAGCAGATCGTCAACGCGGACATCGCTTACCTCAACGGCGTGGAGCAGGAGCGCACGGTGCTCTCTACCCAGGTCACCCGGGAGGCCACCAACAAGGTCATCGCTGTGGGCACCAAGGTGCGCCCCTCCTGGCTGCCCAACGGCTACTTTATCTGGCCCGTATACGGGCGCATTACCTCCTACTTCGGCTACCGCTCCATCTTTGGCTCCTACAGCTACCACGGCGGCATTGACATTGCCACCTCCTACGGCACCAACATCGCGGCCGCCGATGGCGGCACCGTGGTCTTCGCCGGCCGGGCCACCGGCAGCATGTGGAGCTACGGCAATCTGGTCATCGTGGATCACGGCAACGGGAAGCAGACCTACTACGGCCACTGCTCCAGCGTCCTGGTTTCCGCCGGCGACAAGGTCTACCAGGGTCAGCCCATCGCCAAGGTGGGCTCCACGGGCCGCTCCACCGGCAACCACTGCCATTTCGAGGTGAAGATCAACGGCACCTCCGTCAACCCCCTGTCCTATCTGAGCTGAAAAAGACCGGCGCACCCTGACGGGTGCGCCGGTTTTTTCGGCTCAGCGGAGCTTCAGGATTTCATCCAGCAGACGGTGGGCGGCCTCCTCCTTGGTGAGGAGGGGCAGCTCCAGCTCCTCCCGGGGGGAGATCAGCGTGAGCAGATTGGTTGGCACTGCGAAGCCCGCGCCCGGCTCCTTGAGGTTGTTGGCGGCAATCAGATCCAGGTGCTTCTTCTCCAGCTTCCTGCGGGAGTTTTCCACCATGTCCCGGGTCTCCATGGAAAACCCGCACAGGAACTGCCCCGGCCGGCGGTGCTCCCCCAGCCAGGCCAGGATATCCCGGGTGCGCTCCAGGGGAATGGACAGCTCCCCCTCCCCCTTCTTCACCTTGTCCTGGGCCACCTGGGCCGGGCGGTAGTCGGCCACCGCGGCGGCCTTGATGATGATGTCCTGCTCCGGGGCGCGGGCGGTGACCGCCTCGAACATGTCCTGGGCGGACACCACGTCCACCGTCTCCACATAGGCGGGCTTCTTCAGCGCCGTGGGGCCGGACACCAGCGTCACCTCCGCCCCGCGGGCGGCGGCGGCCCGGGCCACGGCGTAGCCCATCCGCCCGGTGGAGTGGTTGGTCAGGCAGCGCACCGGATCCAGTGCCTCCTGGGTGGGGCCGGCGGTGACCAGCACCTTCAGTCCCTCCATGTCCTTGGCATGGGAGAGGGCGTGAAGCACCGTCTCCAGCAGCTCCTCCGGCTCCGGCATCTTCCCCTTCCCCACGGCCCCGCAGGCCAGGCGTCCGCTGGCCGGCTCCACAATCTCCCAGCCGTACCGCCGCAGGAGGGCCAGGTTATCCTGGGTAACCGGATTCTCATACATGCGGGTGTTCATGGCGGGCGCGGCGATTTTGGGACAGTCACAGGCCAGAACGGTGGTGGTGAGCATATCGTCGGCCAGGCCATGGGCAAGCTTAGCCAGAACGTTGGCCGTGGCCGGGGCCACCAGTACCAGGTCGGCCTGGTCGGCCAGGGCGATGTGCTCCACCTGGAACTGGTAGTTGCGGTCAAAGGTGTCCACGCTTACCCGGTTGCCCGTCAGGGATTCAAAGGTGTGGGGGCCGATAAACTCCGTGGCGTTTCGGGTCATGAGTACCTGGACGTTCGCCCCCTGCTTCACCAGGGCCGAGGCCAAGCCGGCCGACTTATAGCATGCAATGCCGCCGGTGACACCCAGCAGCACAGTTTTTCCCTTTAACATGCAGGTCTCTCCTTTGTCAGTGGGCGGATGCGGACATCCGCCCCTATGCTCCGTTATAGTCATCCAATTATACCAAAACAGCCGCAGGTTTTCCACAATGGGATTGCAATCTGAGGATATAACCGTTATAATGGCCTCGGCTGTCCCGGGCGGCGGGCCGCTGTACTCCCCGGAGGGAGACGGCAGGCCCATCTCTGCCTGTGGCTGCATCCAAATACGCGCTGTATCCCGCCCGTCGGGAACGGCAGCCTGGAGGTAATTGAATATGAACACCCACACCCCCCGCGCCCAGCAGCACCGGCAGGTGCAGAGCCTGGCTGTCCTGGCCATGTTTACCGCCATTCTCTTTCTGCTCACCTTCACCCCCATCGGCATGATCGACCTGCCCATCATTAAGGCCACCGTGCTCCATGTGCCAGTCATCATCGGCGCCCTCCTTCTCGGACCCAAGAAGGGAGCCTTTCTGGGCGGCATGTTTGGTCTGGCCAGTCTTTTGAAAAATACCCTGGTACCCAACCTGTCCTCCTTTGCCTTTTCCCCCCTGATACCGGTACCAGGCCTGGACCGGGGCAGCCCCTGGGCCCTGGTGGTTTGTTTTGTGCCCCGTATCCTTGTCGGCGTGACCCCCTGGCTGGTCTATACGCTGCTTCAGGCCCTGTCCCGCCGCCGGGGCTCCGTCCTCCAAGCCGGCAGCATGGCCCTGTCCGCCGTGGTGGGCGCCTTTACCAACACCGCCCTGGTAATGGGACTGATTGCTCTGCTGTTCCGGGATGCCTACGCCGCGGCCCAGGGGATTCCAGCCGAGGCAGTGCTGGGCTTTATTCTGGGCATCGTGGCGGCCAACGGTGTGCCCGAGGCCATTGTGGCGGCCATCCTTGTCCCCGCAGTGTGCATCCCCATGGGAAAGGCTCTCAAGCTCAACCGCGCTCCCCTGGCCGCCCGGGAGCCCGTCTGAGCCATGCTGCTGACCATTGACATTGGAAACACTACAGTCGCTGTTGGCGGCTTTCTGGGGCCGGAGCTGCGCTTTGTCCGCCGCCTGCCCAGCGACCGGAACATGGACGCCGCCGCCTGCGCCGCGCGCATGAGAACCCTGCTGGCAGAGGAGGGAGCGGCCCCCCAAGACGTGGAGGGAGCGGTGCTCTCTTCGGTGGTTCCCTCCCTCACCCAGGTCGCCGTCCAGGCGGCGGAGGCCCTCACCCGCCGCCCTGTCCGGGTGCTGGGGCGGGATCTCGACCCCGGCCTGCCCACCGGAGACTATGACGCCTCCAACCTGGGCATGGACCGGCTGGTGGACTGCGTGGCCGCCCTGGCCCGGTGGCGGCCCCCTCTGGCGGTCTTTGACATGGGCACCGCCACCACCCTGTCGGTGGTGGATCGGGAGGGCATATTCCGGGGCGGCATGATTCTCCCGGGGCTGCGCCTGTCGGTGGACGCCCTCAGTGCCCGGGCTGCCCAACTCCCTTGCATTACTTTTACCCAGCCCGAGGGACTGCTGGGTACCGATACTGTGTCCTGCATGCGCAGCGGTGCCCTCTACGGGGCCGCCGCCGCCCTGGAGGGGATCTCCCTCCGCCTGGAGGAGGAGCTGGGCCCCGTCACCGTAGTCCTTACCGGCGGTCATGGCCGTGACATTCTACCCCTGCTCCGCCGGGCGGTGGAGTATGAGCCCCATCTTCAATTGATGGGTCTGCGGGAGCTGTGGCTCCGCAGCCTGTGAAAAAAGGCGGCGTACCGGATCGGTACGCCGCCTTTTTTCAGCCCGGCCGCTCACCTGTGACCCGCCGCTTTTTGTGGCGGTACCACACGCAGTTAAAGACATTTCCCAGAATCAGGATGTTTCCACACAGGTAGAGCCACACCAGCAGGATAATCACCGAGGCCAGGGACCCGTAGACCAGGGAGTACCTGGAAGACAGGCCGATAAACCAAGAAAACAGGGCGGTGGCGGCCACAAGGGCCACGGCGGCCAGAAAGGCCCCTGTAAGGATAGGCGGCCTTGGCCTGCCTCGGGGCGCGGCCATCCGGTACACCAGCAGGACAAAGAGGAACACCAGCAGGAACAGCAGCAGAAAGCGGAACCATTGCCAGTCCCAAGGCAGGGTGACCGTTTCCAGGCGAAACAGGCGCTCCACCAGATGGAAAAGCCACCCGCCTGTGAGGAGCACCACCAGGGCCAGGTAGATGGTAAGCAGAAAGAGCACCGAAAAGGCCACGCTGGCCGCGATGCGCCACACCCCTGCATAGCTCTTGCGTCCGTAAAGATCCTCCATAATATTCATCAGCGCCCGGAAGGCGGCGGAGGCGGAGAACAGGGTCATAATCCCTCCCGCGGCCAGCAGGGCGGGTGACTGGTTTCCGGTAATATACTGAATATAGTCCCCTAAAATCCCCAGCGTCTCCCGGGGCAGGAAGGGGGAGGCGGCCTCCAGTACGGCGTTGATGTCCAAATGGAGCAGTCCGATGAAGGCGTTAATGCAGATAAGGACAGGAAAGAAGGTGAGAATCAGAAAGTAGGCCAGCTCCGCAGCCGAACGGGATACCCGCTTGGAGAAATAGAGCTCCCCTACCTCCAGCCCAAACCGGACCGGCTTCCACTCCAGCAGCTTTTTCATCCTTCCCCGCCTCCCCCGCGTCTCTTTTCCAGCATACCCGTTTTCTCCCGCGAAAAAGCGAAAAAGACCGCCTGCGGATGCAGACGGTCTCCCCTTCGACCAGACCTTTAGGCCAGCTTATTCAGCTTAATGGTCATGGCGCTCTTCTTGTGAGCGGCGTTGTTCTTGTGCAGCAGACCCTTGACCACAGCCTTGTCGACCGCCTTGACGGCCACCTTGTAAGCGCCCTCGGCCTCGCTGCGGTTGCCTTCGACCACCGCGGCCTCGAACTTCTTGATGTCGGTCTTCAGCGCGGACTTAGCGGCCTTGTTCTGCGCAGCCTTGGTCTTGTTCACCAGGACACGCTTCTTGGCAGACTTAATATTCGGCAAACCAAACACCTCCTCCGATGACGTAATCGTTATTTACACAGTTTGCCCGTGCAGATTCTTATTTTAACAGCCATTCTTTAAAAATGCAACTCTTTTTTTGAACTTTTTTCACTTTTTTTGCATATGGAGGCGCTCTGCGCAAAAAATAGGGGCATCTGGTGTCATCAACACCACATCTTGGGGTATGGAGGGACGTATATGTTGAAACGGAGAACCGACCTGGCTCTGGAGGCCGCCCAGCTCTGGCAGGAGAGCGCCGGGGAGGCCGGGACGCTGCCGGGCGTGGAGTCGGAGGAGGCAACGCGGGAGGGCTATCCGGTGACCACCGTGCGCATCCGGGACGAGGCGGGCGCCCGGGCCCTGGGCAAGCCGGTGGGCACCTATGTGACCCTGGAGCTGGACGGCCTGGCCCGCCGGGAGGAGGACGCCTTCGGCCGGGCGGCGCGGGCCCTGGCGGCGGAGCTGGGGGCGCTGCTGGGCCTGGAGCCGGGCGCGCCCGCCCTGGTGGTGGGCCTGGGCAACCGGGCCATCACCCCCGACAACATCGGCCCCAAGGCTGCCGACCAGACCATGGTGACCCGCCACTTGGTGGAACGGGTGCCGGAGCACTTCGGCTCCTTCCGGCCGGTGGCCGCCCTGGCCGCCGGGGTGCTGGGCACCACCGGCATGGAGAGCGGCGAGGTGGTCCGCGCCGTGGCCGAAACCCTCCGCCCCGCCTGCGTCATCGCCGTGGACGCCCTGGCCTCCCGCAGCCTCCGGCGGGTCTGCCGCACCATCCAACTGGCCGACACCGGCATCACCCCCGGCTCCGGCGTGGGCAATGCCCGGGCCGCCCTCAACGCCGAGACCCTGGGCGTCCCCGTCATCGCCGTCGGCGTCCCCACCGTAGTGGACGCCGCCACCCTCACCTGCGACGTGCTGGCCGAGGCGGGCAAGGGGGAGCTGAACCCCGCCGCCCTCCAGGGCGCGGGGGACGGCCTGATCGTCACCCCCAAGGACATCGACACCCAGGTGCACGATCTGGCGAAGGTCATCGGATACGGGATCAATCTGGCCCTTCACACCGGCCTGACCATCGGGGACGTGGAGCTCTTTCTCAGCTAACCCGGGTCGGCCGCCCCGTCCGACACCTCGATCCGAAACACATTGATGGTGTCCACATCGGGGCAGCAGAACACCGCCGTGCCCGCCGGCTGGCCGGGGATGGCACCGCCATAGCGGAGAATATCCACATAGGGAAAGGCCACATGCATGGCCATGGGACAGAGCTTCCCCCGCTCCGTGTCAAAGTCAAAGCTCTCCCCCACCCGGTGTCCCCGGTGGCAGCCCCGCTTTCCCAGCCGGTCAATGAGGGTGATGCGAATCGCCGGACGCGCCATGGACAACAGCCTCCTTCTGTTTTTTATCCACATCATAGCACACAATGTGGATTTTGTCTCCCCCGCTTCTTGATCTTTTCCCCCGGCGGGCATACACTCTGAGCAGAGAGGAGTGCTGCCCATGGACGCCTGCCTGGACTATCTGCGGGAGAACGGGGCCGAGCCGGCCCTGGTGATCGACCCACACACGGTGGTCACCGCCCCCTGGACCACCTTCAAGTGCCAGTTCGGCTGTGAGAATTTCGGCAAAAACCACTGCTGCCCGCCGGAGGCCCCGGACTACGCCCGCACCCGGGCCGTGCTGGACAGCTTTTCCACCGGCATCCTGTTCCGGGTCCACCACTGGAACGCCACCGCCATGGCCGCCGAGGGGGCCAGGCGGCTCTTTCTGGACGGGTACTACAAGGCCCTGGCCTTCGGCAGCGGGCCCTGCAAGCTGTGTCCCTCCTGCGCGCCCGAGGGGTGCCGCTTCCCCGGGAAGGCCGTCCCCGCCATGGAGGCCTGCGGCATCGACGTGTTTGCCACCGCCCGCGCCCACGGCCTGGAGGTGCGCACGCTCCGGGTGTTGGGGGAGGAACGGAACCATTTCGGCCTGATTCTGGTGGAATAGGCCCCGAAACGCCTTGACGGCGGGCGGTTTGCGTGATACAATAGCGGCCAGAAACAGGCATTGACCGGGAGAAGTACCCCGTCCCACCGTCCCAAGAGAGGAGCCGTCTGGTGCAAGGCTCCGGCGGAGGCAGGGGAAGGCGCCCGCCAGCCGCGGGGAGGAAATGCCCCGCCGGTCCCCCGCCGTTACCGGGTTTGAGCGCGGGGCCTCTGCCCCGAATTCAGGTGGCACCACGGAGTTTGCTTCGCCCTGAGCCGTTCGGCTCAGGGCGTTTTTTTCCGCGCAGAATAACGCAAAAAGGAGCTTATGGATATGAAGAACACCGAAAAGACCATGGATCAGATCGTGGCACTGTGCAAGGGCCGGGGCTTCGTCTACCCCGGCAGCGAGATCTACGGCGGCCTGGCCAACTCCTGGGACTACGGCCCCCTGGGCGTGGAGCTGAAAAACAACGTCAAGCGGGCCTGGTGGAAGAAGTTTGTCCAGGAAAACCCCTACAACGTGGGCCTGGACGCCGCCATCCTCATGAACCCCGAGGTGTGGGTGGCCTCCGGCCATGTATCCACCTTCAACGATCCCCTCATCGACTGCAAGGCCTGCAAGATGCGCCACCGGGCCGACAAGCTCATCGAGGGCTGGTGCGCCGAGAATGGCCGCGACGACGTGAATGTGGAGGCCATGACCAACGAGGAGCTGGTGGCCTTCATCCGGGACAACGGCGTGATCTGCCCCGGCTGCGGCAAGGCGGACTTCACCGACATCCGCAAGTTCAACCTCATGTTCAAGACCCATCAGGGCGTCACCGAGGACAGCAGCACCGAGGTCTACCTGCGCCCCGAGACCGCCCAGGGCATCTTCGTCAACTTCCCCGCCATCCAGCGCACCACCCGCAAGAAGCTGCCTTTCGGAGTGTGCCAGGTGGGCAAGTCCTTCCGCAACGAGATCACCCCCGGCAACTTCATCTTCCGCATCCGGGAGTTTGAGCAGATGGAGCTGGAGTTCTTCTGCCAGCCGGGCACCGATCTGGAGTGGTTCCAGTACTGGCGGGAGTTCTGCCGCAAGTGGCTGGTGGATCTGGGCCTGAAGGAGGAGAACCTCCGCCTGCGCGACCACGAGCCCGAAGAGCTGGCCTTCTACTCCAAGGCCACCACCGACTTCGAGTTCATGTTCCCCTTCGGCTGGGGCGAGCTGTGGGGCGTGGCCGACCGCACCGACTACGACCTCAAGCAGCACCAGGAGCACTCCGGCAAGGATCTCACCTACTTCGACCAGGAGAAGAACGAGCACTATATCCCCTATGTCATCGAGCCCTCCCTGGGCGCCGACCGCGTGACCCTGGCCTTCCTGGTGGACGCCTACGACGAGGAGATCGTCGGCCAGGACATGAAGGGCAACAACGACGTGCGCACCGTCCTGCGCCTCCACCCCGCCCTGGCCCCCTTCAAGTGCGCCGTGCTCCCCCTCAGCAAGAAGGAGGTCCTCTCCGGCCCCGCCCAGCAGCTGCGGGACGAGCTGGCCCGCGACTTCATGGTGGACTATGACGACACCGGCTCCATCGGCAAGCGCTACCGCCGCCAGGACGAGATCGGCACCCCCTTCTGCATCACCCTGGACTTCCAGACCGTGGGCGACGACACCACCCCCGCGGATCACTGCGTCACCATCCGGGAGCGCGACTCCATGGAGCAGGTGCGTATCCCCATGAGCGAGGTCAAGAATTATATCGCAGAGCGCATCAAGTTCTGAGTTGTTTTCCAAAGGCGGCCCATTTGGGCCGCCTTTCCTTTTCCTTCCCCGCGCCCGAAAAGCGTGGACATACAGGGACGGATGTCCGCTGCTCCCCCCGTTCAACGCTTACACGTAGGGGTGGGGCTTGTCCCCGCCCGCCTCTTTCGTTCCCGCCCCAGGCTCCGGCCAGCCGGGCGGCCACAAGGGCCGCCCCTACAGAGAACGGCTGGTTGCCGCTGCTCCCCCGTTTCAACGTTCACGTAGGGGCGGGTGCCCACACCCGCCCGCCTCTTTCGTTCCCGTCCCAGGCTCCGGCCAGCCGGGCGGCCACAAGGGCCGCCCCTACAGAGAACGGCTGGTTGCCGCTGCTCCCCCGTTTCAACGCTCACACGTAGGGGCGGGTGCCCACACCCGCCCGCCTCTTTCGTTCCCGTCCCAGGCTCCGGCCAGCCGGGCGGCCACAAGGGCCGCCCCTACAAAGCGCGGCTGCTTTCCGCTGCTCCCCTCGTTCAATGCTCACGCGTAGGGGCGGGGCTTGTCCCCGCCCACCTCTTTCCTCCCCGCCCCAGACTCCCGCCGTCCGGGCGGCCATAAGGGCCGCCCCTACAGAGAACGGCTGGTTGCCGCTGCTCCCCCGTTCAACGCTCACACGTAGGGGCGGGTGCCCACACCCGCCCACCTCTTTTGTTCCCGCCTCAGGCTTCGGACAGGCGGCTACGAGGTCCGCTCCCACTTGTGTCCCCGCCCGGATTCTGCTATACTCAAACCAACTTTTCCACACTGGAGGCGTTTTTTGTGGGATCCACCCCCCTGTACGACGCTCTGCGGGCCTTTGCCGCCCAGCGGCCCCTGCGGATGCACATGCCCGGCCATAAGGGTAACTCCCTGCCTGCGCCGGAGCTGGCGGCCATTGCGGCCATTGACTTCACCGAGCTGCCCCCCACGGGGGATCTCTTCTCCGGGGGCGGGGCCATCGGGGCGGCGGAGGCCCTCTGGGCGAAGGTTTTCCACATGGCCTCCTGCCTGTTTCTCACCGGCGGCTCCACCCAGGGGTTCACGCCGCCCTGGCCCTGGCCTGCAAACCGGGGGAGACGGTGCTGCTGGACCGGGGGAGCCACCGCTCCGCCTACAACGCCCTGGCCCTGCTGGACCTGAAGCCGGTCTATCTGGAGCGGCCCTGGCTTGCCTCGGAGGGGATCACCGGCCCCATCTCCCCCTCGGCGGTGGCCCAGGCCCTAGAGGAACACCCGGAGGCAAAGACGCTCTGTATAACCTCGCCCACTTACTACGGAGTGTTGTCAGATCTTCCCGCCCTGGCGGAGCTAATGCACCGGCGGGGCGGGGTGCTGGTGGTGGACGGAGCCCACGGGGCCCATCTGCCGTTCCTGGGAAATGACCACCTCTCCGCCGCCGATCTGGCGGTGACATCGGCCCACAAGACCCTCCCCGCCCTGGGGCAGAGCGCCCTGCTGTTGGCCGGGGAACGGTTTCCCCACGCCGAACTGCGGCGGGCCGCCACCCTTTACGGCTCCTCCAGCCCCTCCTATCCCATGATGGCCTGCCTGGATCTCTGCCGGGCGTGGATGGAGGAGGAGGGCGCCGCCGCTTACCGGGCCGCCGCCCGGCAGGTGGCCGCCCTGCGGCGGGACTACCCCAGCGTGTCCGGCCCGGCGCTGGACCCTGCCCGGCTGGTGCTCCGCGCCCCCGACGGCTTTGCCGCCCAGGCGGCCCTGGAGGGGATGGGGGTGTGGCCCGAGATGGCCGACGCGGGCCATGTGGTGTTCATCCCCACCTGCGCCGACACGGAGGAGGACTTTATCCGGCTCCGGGCCGCCCTGGATGCCGTGGCCTGGGGGGACGGCGCTCCCCTGCCCCCGCCTCCGCCCCCGCCGGAGGCGGTTCTCACCCCCCGTCAGGCCCTCTTTTCCCCGGATTTCCCTCCCCCTGTCCGCCGCGGAGGGACGCATCTGCGCCCAGCAGGTGGCCCCCTATCCCCCCGGGGTACCTATTTTCGCGCCTGGGGAGCGAATTTGCAAAAAAACTATCGCTTATTTGAAACAAATAGGTTATAATACACTGGAAGACGTTGAGGTTGTTTCCGAACCTGTGTGTGCCTCATAGAATGAGCAAAGGAGCGTCTTTCCTTCAGGAGGGAAAAGCAATGAAACTGATTCTTGCGATTATCAATCACGATGACGCCAACACCGTCACCCAGGCCCTGACCAAGAAGGGCTTCTCCTCCACCAAGCTGGCCACCACCGGCGGCTTTCTGATGGCGGGCAACGTGACCATTCTCATCGGCGTGGACGAGGAGAAGGTGCAGACCGTCATCGACATCATCCGGGAGCATTCCCACAGCCGCAAGCAAATGATCCCCACCACCACCGAGATGAGCTACGGCTACTACCCCTCCATGCCCGTGGAGGTCGTGGTGGGCGGCGCCACCATCTTCGTGGTGGATATCGAGCGGTTTGAGCGGGTCTGAGTCTTTATGAACCTGACCCGGCTGGCGGGCAACGCCCCGCTGAAGCGGCAGCTGGAGCTGGAGACGGCCCGGCGGGGCCTCTCCCACGCGTACATCCTCAGCGGCCCGGCGGGCTCCGGCAAGCGGACCCTGGCGGGCCTGCTGGCCGCCGCCCTGGTGTGCGACCGCCGGGGCGGCGCTTTGCCCTGTCTGTCCTGCGCCGGCTGCCGCAAGGCGGAGGGGGGCATCCACCCCGACATCGTGCGGGTGGGGGACGACGGGAAGGATATCAGCGTGGCCCAGGTGCGCGCCCTCCGCGCCGACGCCTACATCCGGCCCAACGAGGCCGAACGCAAGGTCTACATCCTGGAGAACGCCCAGACCATGAACGCCAGCGCCCAGAACGCCATGCTCAAGCTTCTGGAGGAGGGCCCGGCCTACGCCGCCTTTCTCCTGCTCACCGATAACGCCGCCGCCCTGCTGCCCACAGTGCGCTCCCGGTGTGAGCATCTCCCCCTCTCCCCCGTCACCCAGCGGGAGGCGGAGCTCTGGCTGGACGAGCACTACCCCGACCAGCCCCAGGCGGCCCGGCAGGCCGCCGCCGACCGCTGCGAGGGCCTGCTTGGCCGGGCAGCCGCCGAGCTGGAGGGACAGGCCGCAGGCGACACCCAGGCCCTGGACGGCGCGCTGGAGCTGGTGCGCCGCCTGGACGGCGGTGACGAGCTGGCCCTGCTGGAGCACTGCGTGGCCCTGGAGAAGTGGGACCGGGAGCAGCTGCGCGCCCTGCTGGACGAGGGCGTTCTCCTGCTGCGGGATGCCCTCGTCTGCTCCGCCGGAACCCTGCGGGAGTCCGACCCCCGCCGGCGTGAGGCGGCGGAGCGCGCCGCCCGCGCCCTCTCCCCCCGGCAGCTCACCCAGGCGGTGGGCGTGCTGGAGCGGCTGCGCGCCGCCTGCGGCTCCAATGTGGGGGCCGGGCACCTGGCCGGCTGGCTGGGGGCGGCACTGAGCACCCTATGACCGGGCGGGCCCGACCCCGCCCATACACCTGATGCGGAGGTAATCATGACCGAAATCATCGGCGTCCGCTTCAAAAGCGGAGGCAAACAGTATTATTTTGACCCCAATGGACAGGCCGTGGCCCCCGGTCAGGGGGTCATTATCGAGACCTCCCGCGGCCTGGAGTACGGCGAGTGTACCCAGGGCAACACCATGGTGGAGGACGAGGCGGTGGTACAGCCGCTGCGCCCCCTGGTCCGCCTGGCCACCGAGAAGGATCTGGACACCGTGGCGAAGAACCGTGAGAAGGAAGCGCGGGCCTTTTCCATCTGCCAGGAGAAGATCGCCGCCCATGGCCTGGATATGAAGCTGGTGGAGGTGGAGTACAACTTTGAGGGGAACAAGATCCTCTTTTTCTTCACCTCCGAGGGGCGGGTGGACTTCCGCGCTCTGGTCAAGGATCTGGCTGGGGTATTCCACGCCCGCATTGAGCTGCGGCAGATCGGCGTCCGGGACGAGGCCAAAATGCTGGGCGGCCTGGGCATCTGCGGCAAGCCCTTCTGCTGCGCCACCTTCCTGGACGAGTTTCAGCCGGTGTCCATCAAGATGGCCAAAACCCAGAACCTGTCCCTCAACCCCACCAAGATTTCGGGCACCTGCGGACGGCTCATGTGCTGCCTGAAATACGAGCAGGAGGCCTATGAGGACGCGGTGCGCCGCATGCCCAAGAACGAGTCCTTTGTGGAGACCCCGGAGGGGGTGGGCACCGTATCTCAGGTCAACCTGCTCAAGGAGACCGTGAAGGTACGGCTGGAGGAGCAGCCCGAGGCCCCCAAGTGTTTCCACAACTGCGAGATCTGCGTGGTGCGCAACGGCAAGGGGAAGCTGCCCGAGGGCTATGTGCCCCCTCCCCCGGAAGAGCTGGCCAAGCTGCGCAAGATCACCCCTGTGGAGGAGCCCCACCGCCTGTCCGGCAGTGTGGACGCCGCCCTCAGCGGCCTGGGCGTCGCCCCCGCCGAGCCGGAGAAGCCCGCCGAGGGAGGGGAGCGCCGCTCCCGCGGCCGGGGCCGCCGGGGCCGGGGCGGGAGCAGGCCGTCCGCCGAGTCCGCCGCCAAAAAGCCCGCCGAGGAGGGCAGGCAGGCTCAGCCCCCCAGGCAGAAGCAAAAGGGGGAGCAGCAGCGTCCGCCTCGGCCGGAAAAGCAGCCCAAGGCGTCCGCCGCACCACCCCCGGCCTCCGACGGAACAGCGGCCCTTCCCACCGGTGAGAAAAAGCGCCCCCACCGCCGCCGCTACCGGGGCAAGCCCAAGGGCGACAGGCCCCAGGGCCCGAAACCGGAATCCTGACCGGCATGAGACGGGCGGGCGCTGTATGCGCCCGCCCGTTTGTTTGAGGTGATTTGCTATGACGGAATATCAGAAAATGCTGGGCGGCCAGCTCTACAACGCCCAGGACGGCGAGCTCCAGGCCATGCACCGGACGGCCATGGAGCTCTGCCACGCCCTCAACCAGCTCAACCCCAATCAGAAGGAGGAGGCCCGCGCCCTGCTGCGGCAGCTTCTGGGCCGGACCGGCGAACACTTCACCATCAAATCCACCTTCTGGTGCGACTACGGCCGGCACATCACCATCGGCGAGAACTTCTTCTGCAACTACAACTGCGTGATGCTGGACTGCGCCCCCATCACCTTCGGCGACAACGTCATGGTGGCCCCCAACTGCGGCTTCTACACCGCCGCCCACCCCCTGGACCACACCCTCCGGGACGAGGAGCTGGAGTACGCCAAGCCCATCACCGTGGGGGACAGCGTTTGGATCGGCGGGGGCGTCACCGTTCTGCCCGGCGTCACCATCGGCAGCCGCGCCGTCATCGGCGGGGGCAGCGTGGTGGTCCACGACATTCCAGAGGGGGTTGTGGCCGTCGGCAACCCCTGCCGTCCCATCCGCACCCTTTAAATGCAAAAAAGGAGCTCCGCCTTGGGGCCCATACCGTAAGGAAGTTAACACCCGCCAAAAGAAGTTGCTTTTCGGCGGGTGTTGCCTTATATTAATTTCACCGACAACGCGGAGTTAGGAGAGATACAATGGATAGACCGGTCACAACGCTATTTATGCTTATGTCTGTTGACGGAAAAATCAGCACAGGGGCAACAGATAATTTAGATTTAGACAGAGATCTCCCCAAAATTGCGGGCGTTCAAGAAGGACTGCACCAGTATTATGAGATAGAGCAGACAACCGATCTGTGGTCGCTCAATTCTGGGAGAGTACAGGAAAAGCTAGGCGTCAACTCCAAGGAAATGCCGAACAAGTTGCCTGTTTCCTTTGTAATGATCGACAACCATCATTTGACCAAACAAGGTATTCGCTATTTTTGCGCCCGCTCAAAAGAATTTGTGCTGGTCACCTCCAACGCAGACCATCCAGCGTTTCAGATGGATGAGGACAACCTTCATATCATCTGTCAGAGCAAGTTGTCTTTACCTGACGCGCTTGCACAACTCAAGTCAGAATATGGCTGTCAAAGGATCACCATACAAAGCGGCGGTACATTGAACGGGCTGTTTCTTCGGGAAAAACTGTTTGATTATATTGATATTGTGATCGCCCCTATTTTAGTCGGCGGCAAGGATACATCCACACTGATCGACGGGAGGTCTTTGCTGTCAGAAAGTGAATTATCCCAATTAGGCGTGCTGAAATTGCAGGAATGTATGGTCTTGGAAAACTCGTATCTCAGATTGCGTTACCAGGTGATCCATTGACAGCTTCCAGTTTACTGTTCTTTCCCACGAGTACTTTCCCCGAAAGTGTCATAGTGGGTTACATACTATAAAAAGGGCAAGACAGACCGTAATGGTTTGTCTTGCCCTTAACTTCTTTATAAAGCCATGCCCTTATGGCGGAGCTCTTTTTTATTTGGCCAGCATAGCGGCTGCAAAGGCCCGCGCATCCGCCAGGTCCGTCCCGTCGGGGTGGGACAGGGCCTGGTCATAGGCCCGGAGCATGTTCTCCAGCCGGGCGTCGCCGGGCTTCTCCTTGAGCTGAGCCTCATACCGAGCCCGGACGGCAGGGGGCATCCGCCCCGGACAGAACCAGGTACCCAACACCTGATTTTCCTCCGGCACCTCCGCCCGGAACCGGTCGGAGAGAGAGGCAAAATACATCTCAGACAGGCCAAAACCCGCCGTGCCGAACAGGGCCACCCGCTTCCCGTGGAGTCCCTGCAAAAACTCCTTTACCGCCGGGGCACAGGTGCCCTTGTCCGTCCAGGAGCCCACAAAGATCAGCTTCGCCTCCCCCACGTCCCGGGGCAGCGGGCCGAAGGCCACAATCTCATGGCCCTGACATCCCTCGCGGATGGCCTGGGCAATCTGGGCGGTGTTGCCCGTCTCGCTGGCGTATACAATGGCAATTTTCATCATGTCCTCCTCTGAAAAACGGCGGGCGGCCACAAGGGCCGTCCCTGCGGTGGCAATAACGCAATACGCTGTCCGGCGGGATTGATCCCCAACTGGCGGAAGCCCCGCTTTATTTGCTATGCAAAAGCATCGCAGAATTGGCCATACGCCCGCTTACAGCGGCACGGCCATGGGATGACAGCGCGTAGGCCGGTACGGCCCACATGCACAAACACTTCATGCGCCTGAGCCTTTGCACCGTTTCGTGGCGCGCCCTGTGCACATGAAGTGTTATGTACGGCGCAAGCGCCGCCCCGCTAGAGCGGGGCCCCAAGGGCTTATTTATATTTTCTGCTCTCCGCAACCGCCAGCTCGTCACAGCGGTTATTATGGGGATTATCCGCGTGGCCCTTGACCCAGTGGAGACGGACGGTGTGGCGCTCGCACAGCGCGAGAAGCCGCTCCCACAGGTCAGGGTTGAGGGCCGGCTTCTTGTCCGACTTGATCCACCCACGGGCCCTCCAGCCCTTGGCCCAGCCCTTCTGCAGGGCGTCAATGACGTACTTGGAATCGGAGTAGAGCTCCACCTCACAGGGCTCCTTCAGCGCCTCCAAGGCAGTGATGACGCCAGTAAGCTCCATCCGGTTGTTGGTGGTGTGGGGCTCCCCGCCGGAGAGCTCCTTGCGGAACTCCCCGTATTGCAGGATGGCCCCCCACCCCCCGGGGCCCGGATTGCCCGAACACGCCCCGTCGGTATAGATCGTGACTGTTTTCATAAATCTCCTATGGCCTTCCCCTGGGGGAAGGTGTCCCGCAGGGCCGGATGAGGGGAGCGCCGCCCTGACCTGCCGGTCAATGGCAGCGCACACACCTTCAAAATTTTGTTTGATTTCCAGGTTGGTAAAGCGCAGGACTCTTATTTTTTCAACCTCTTGCAAATAGGCTGTCCGAATCTTATCCTGCTCCGGACCATTCCCCTCATAATGCTGGGAGCCGTCCAATTCAATGGCTAATTTCGCTTTATGGCAATAAAAATCTACAATATAGGGGCCAAATGGTTTTTGCCGGAGAAATTGGACCGGATAAGTCCGCAAAAAATCATACCACAAATGATTTTCCTCTTTTGTGGCGTTTTTGCGCAGTTCCTGGGCACGGGTAAGGGGCTTTTCCTTCTGTTCCATATTCGTACTATTCCCCTCATCCGCCCCAGTGTGCGCACTGGGGCACCTTCCCCCAGGGGAAGGCCCTATTGATCCACCTTGGGATGCTCCTCCGGCCACTGACAGCGGAAGTAAAGGCCCTTTTCGTGAAAGACGCTGTACACCCCCACCACGGCCGCGGCGGCCAAAACCAGAAGCCAGACCACACCCACGATACCCAGGTAGAAGAAATCCCTCTGCCCCAGGAAGAACACGATCAGGCGTACCGCGGCGGCGGCCAGCCCTCCGCCCAGAACACGGCTCAAGATGATCCTCACCCTGCCGGGGGCGCGGGCCATCTGCACATATCTCATGCTCTGCTCCTCCCTGCCGTTCAGGGGTCATCCGGGAACTGCCGGCGCTTTTCCCCCTGCGGCCCGTGCTTACGCCTGTTCCGGGCCGCCGGCGGGAGTCTCCCCTTCAGCGGCCTCCTCTTCCTCCTCGTGGTCGGTACGGGCGAAGGAGATCACCTTGACCCCCTCCTCCAAATTCATAATCTTGACGCCCTGCGCGGTGCGGCCGTAGGTGGAGATGCCGGCGGCCGCCATGCGGATGATCACGCCGGCGTCGTTGATCACCAGCACGTCGTCCCCGTCGCTGACCACCTTGACCCCCACCACTGGACCGGTTTTCTCGGTGATATTATAGCCCTTCAGTCCAAATCCGCCCCGCTTCTGAGGCCCGTCGGCGCGGATATACTCGTCCATGTCGGTGCGCTTGCCGTAGCCGTTTTCGGTGATCATCAGCACCTGGTGGTCCCGCTTGGCCCGGGCGGCCCCCACCACGTAGTCGCCGGGGCGCGTAGGTTGATGCCCCGGACGCCGGCGGCGTCACGGCCCATGCAGCGCACGTCGGTCTCCTTGAAGCAGATGGCCATGCCGTCGTGGGTGACGATCAGGATGGCCTGGTCGCCGTCGGTCTCCCGCACGCAGATGAGCTCATCCCCCTCGTCCAGGGTGATGCAGCGGATGCCCGCCTTGCGGGCGGTGTAGATGGAGGAGAGCTGGATGCGCTTGACGGTGCCGCTGCGGGTGACCATTACCAGATAGCGGTCCTCGGGGAATTCCCGCAGGTGGATCATGGCGGTGACCTTTTCATCCTGCTCGATGGGCAGCACATTGACCAGGTTGGTGCCCCGGGCGGTGCGGCCCGCCTCGGGGATCTGATAGCCCTTCTTGCGGTGGACCCTGCCCTTGTTGGTGAAAAAGAGAATGAAATCGTGGGTGGAGGCGGTGAACACGGTGTCCACATAGTCCTCCTCCTTGGTGGACATGGCGGTAATGCCCTTGCCGCCCCGGCGCTGGGCCTTGTAGGTGGAGGCGGCGGTGCGCTTGATGTAGCCGCCGGCGGTGAGGGTGAAGACGCACTCCTCCTCCTCGATGAGATCCTCGATGTCGATCTCGTCCTCCACGTCCTGGATCTCGGTCACCCGGTCGTCACCGTACCTGTCCCGGATGGCGGTGAGCTCGTCCTTGAGCACGCCGCGGATCTTCTCCTCACTGGAGAGCAGCTCATTGAAGTAGGCGATGCGCGCCTCCAGCTCCTTGTATTCGTTCTGCAGCTTCTCCTTCTCCAGCCCCTGGAGCCGCTTGAGCTGCATGTCCAGGATGGCCTGGGCCTGCACGTCGCTGAGGCCGAAGCGGTTCATCAGGTTCTCCTTGGCGTCGTCGTAGCTCTCCCGGATGGTCTGGATCACCGCGTCGATGTTGTCCTCGGCAATCAGCAGGCCCTCCAGCAGATGGGCCCGCTCCTGGGCCTTGCGCAGATCGTAGCGGGTGCGGCGGACGATGACCTCCTCCTGGAAGGCGATGTACTCGTCCAGGATGTGGCGCAGGGAGAGGATCTTGGGCTGGGGCTGGCCGCCGGACTGCACCAGGGCCAGCATATTGATGGCAAAGGTGGTCTGGAGCTGGGTCTGGGCGAACAGGCGGTTGAGCACCACCTGGGGATTGGCGTCCCGCTTGAGCTCGATGACCACCCGCATGCCGTTGCGGTCGGACTCATCCCGGATGTCGGAGATGCCCTCCAGCCGCTTGTCCTCCACCTGGTCGGCCATGTTCTTGATGAGCATGCGCTTGTTGACCTGGTAGGGGATCTCGGTGACGATGATGCGGGTGCGGTTGTTGCCGAACTCCTCAAACTCGATGCGGGCCCGGACGCACACCCGGCCCCGGCCGGTGGCGTAGGCCGCCCGGATGCCGGAGCGGCCCATGATGATCCCCCTGGTGGGGAAAGTCGGGGCCCTTCACGTGCTCCATCAGGTCGGACAGCTCCGCCTCCGGGTTGTCCAGCACGCAGATCGTGGCATTGATTACTTCCCGCAGGTTGTGGGGCGGAATATTGGTGGCCATGCCCACGGCGATGCCGGAGGAGCCGTTGACCAGCAGATTGGGGAACCGGGAGGGCAGTACCCGGGGTTCCTTCCGGCTCTCGTCGAAGTTCGGGTCCCAGTCCACCGTGTCCTTCTCGATCTCCCGCAGCATTTCGTCGGAGATCTTGGCCATGCGGGCCTCGGTGTAACGGTAGGCGGCGCGGGGGATCGCCGTCGATGGAGCCGAAGTTTCCGTGGCCGTCCACCAGGGGGTAGCGCATGGAGAAATCCTGAGCCAGGCGCACCAGGGCGTCGTACACCGAAGCGTCGCCATGGGGGTGGTAGCGGCCCAGCACGTCGCCCACGCAGGTGGCCGACTTCTTGAAGGGCTTGTCCGCGGTCAGGTTGTCCTCATACATGGCGTAGAGAATGCGCCGGTGGACCGGCTTCAGGCCGTCCCGCACGTCGGGCAGCGCCCGGCCCACGATGACGCTCATAGCGTACTCGATGTAGCTCTGCTCCATCTCGTGCACCAGATAGGAGGTCTCTATCTTCTGGTCTGGAAACCGGATTTCCTCCGGATCATACTGTGGCTTTTTACTCATGTATCTGCCTCACATTCTTCGTGATAGGGTGGTTCACGGCGGGCGGCCGCAAGGGCCGCCCCTACAAATTGCGGGTGGGCGTTTCGCTGTTCCCGGCGATTTTTTCCTTTGTAGGGGCGGATGCCTTCATCCGCCCGTTTTTGTTGCCTGGGCGGCACCGGAACGTCGGGCCGATGTGGGCATCGGCCCCTACGATACGCGTTCCGGGCACGTTGTCCGTTCCCCAATCCCTTAATAGTCCAGGTTGACGGCGTACTTGGCGTTGCGCTCGATGAACTCCTTGCGGGGCTCCACCTTCTCCCCCATGAGGACGGTGAAGGTCTGGTCGGCCCGGACAGCGTCGTCCAGCTCGATGCGCTTGAGGGTGCGCCGCTCCGGGTCCATGGTGGTTTCCCACAGCTCATGGGGGTTCATCTCACCCAGGCCCTTGAACCGGGAGATGTCCACCTTGGCGTTGGGATTGTCCCCCCGCAGCTCGGCGGAGATGGCGTCCCGCTCCTCCTCGGAGAAGGCCAGGCGGGTGGTCTTGCCGCGGCTGAGCTTGAACAGGGGGGGCACGGCGGCGTAGACGTAGCCGTGCTCAATGAGGGGCCGCATGAAGCGGAAAAAGAAGGTGAGCAGGAGCGTGCGGATGTGTGGGAGCCGTCCACGTCGGCATCGGCCATGATGATGACCTTGTGGTAGCGCAGCTTCTCCAGATCGAAGTCGTCCCCAATGCCCGCGCCCAAGGCGGTGATGACGGGGGTGAGCTTGTCGTTGCCGTATACCTTGTCGGCCCGGGCCTTCTCCACGTTGAGCATCTTGCCCCACAGGGGGAGGATGGCCTGGAAGCGGGAGTCCCGGCCCTGGGTGGCCGAGCCGCCGGCGGAGTCGCCCTCGACGATGTAGAGCTCGGTGAGCTCCGGGTTGGCCTCGTTGCAGTCCCGCAGCTTGTCCGGCATAGCGGCTCCGCCCAGGGCGGTCTTGCGGCGGATGGACTCGCGGGCCTTGCGGGCGGCCTCCCGGGCCCGGTTGGCCATGAGGGCCTTGTCCAGAATGGCGCGGCCCACCGCCGGGTTCTCCTCCAAATACTCGGAGAGCTTGTCGGTGACAATGTTGTTGACCAGGGTGCGGATCTCGCTGTTGCCCAGCTTGGCCTTGGTCTGGCCCTCGAACTGGGCGTCGGTGAGCTTGACAGAAATGACGCAGGTGAGACCCTCCCGGCAGTCGTCGCCGGAGACTTTGTCATCGTCCTTGAGAATCTTCATCTTCTTGCCGTAATTATTGAGCACCGTGGTCAGGGCCCGCTTGAAGCCCTCCTCGTGCATGCCGCCCTCCGGGGTGTGGACGTTGTTGGCGAAGGAGACGATGTTCTCGCTGTACCCGTCGTTGTACTGGAAGGCCACCTCCGCCATGGCGTCGTCCTTCTGTCCCGCCATGTAGACCACATCGGGGTGGACCGGGTCCTTGGACTGGTTGAGGAAGGACACAAACTCCCGGATGCCGCCGGCGTAGTGCATGGTGTCCTCCTGCTCCCGGCCGGGGCGCTCATCAATGGTATGAATTTTCAGTCCGGCGTTGAGGAAAGGCCTCCTCCCGCATGCGGGTGTGGAGGGTGTCGTAGCTGTACTCGGTGATCTCAAACATCTCGGGGTCGGGCTTGAACACCACCTCGGTGCCGTGGCGGCCGGTGTCCCCCACCACCTGCATGGGCTGGGTCACCTTGCCCCGGGAGAACTTCATCTCGTAGACCTTGCCCTCCTTGTGAACCCGCACCTCCAGCCACTCGGACAGGGCGTTGACCACGCTGGCGCCCACGCCATGGAGGCCGCCGGACACCTTATAGCCGCCGCCGCCGAATTTGCCGCCGGCGTGGAGGATCGTGAACACCACCTCCAGGGCGGGCAGGCCGGTCTGGGGCTGGATATCCACGGGAATGCCGCGGCCGTTGTCGATGACGGTGATGATGTCCCCCTCTCCGATCTTGACGGTAATCTCGTCGCAGTAGCCGGCCAGGGCCTCGTCGATGGAGTTGTCCACGATCTCGTACACCAGGTGGTGCAGGCCGCTCTCCGACGTGGAGCCGATATACATGCCGGGGCGCTTGCGGACGGCCTCCAGGCCCTCCAGCACCTGGATCTCAGAGCCGCCGTACTCGTGCTCCACCTGGGTAGTGCTGTTCTCGAATTCTTCAGACATTTGAAAACCTCCATTGGGATATCCGGGCGGCCAGGGGCCGCCCCTGCGGCCCCGCCGCAGGAGCCGCCTCCGGCGGCCCGTTTGGATTGTTTATTCGAAGCTGTTGTTCTCCGCCCGCCGGAGCAGCGTGGCGGTGGACAACTGGGAGAGATAGACGGTGGCCTCCCCGCCCGCCGGGCGGCAGAGGACAAACGACTTGGGCAGATCCTCGGCCACATTGACTACCTGCCCGGCCTGCTCGGCCCGCTCCAGGAACCTGCGGGTCAGGTGGGAGGCGCTGGTGTTGTCCAGATCAAAGAGGGCGAGCACGTCCCGGTAGGGTACCACAACGCCCTGGCCCAGATGCAGATACATTCAGCGAGCCCCCTTATCCTTCACCACCCGCGGGCCCCACAGCCGTTTCCACAGCCGCCAGCCCGCCAGCAGGCCCAGAGCAGGGCAAACAGCGCCGGCAATCCCGGCACAAAGAGCAGTTGGGTCAGCGGAGACTGGTCGGACTCCCAAACTCCGGCCCGCCCCACAGCCACCGCAGCCGTCAGCGCGACGGCCGCCGCCGGGGGAAGCAGCTTCCACCAACGCCGCCGGGTCAGCCGGCACACCAGATATTCTGCAATCAGCCCCGCCAGAAAGGGCAGCGCACAAAAGATACCGATAATAATGGGCATATGCTTCTCCTTGGATGCGTCCATGTGTGGAATGAAGGATTGCACGGGCCGCCGTTATCCCGCCCTATATGGGCAGGGGGTACGGACACCTTCCCCTATGGCTTCAGCGCCCCGCCGTGAATGTGGAAGACCTTCCCCTCCTCCAGACCCTCCAGCCGGGCGTCCTCACAGCAGGTGATGAACACCTGCCCGCCGTTGATGCGCCGGAGCACGAACTCCTGCCGCCGGGCGTCCAGCTCGCTGAGCACATCGTCCAGCAGTAGCACCGGCCACTCGCCGGTCTCCTGATAAAAGATCTCCCGGGAGGCCAGCTTGAGGGACAGCGCCGCGGTGCGGGTCTGCCCCTGGGAGGCGAAGGTCTTGGCGCTCATGCCGTTCAGCTCCACGGTGAGATCGTCCTTGTGGGGGCCGGAGAGGCACTGGCGGGACTCCAGCTCCGCCTTCCGGTGGCTCTCCTGATGGGCCAGGAGCTGGGGGAGGATGCTCCGGGGGCTGTCCTCCGGGTCGGTGACGGTGGATACCGTCTCATAGGCCAGGCCCAGCTTCTCCCGCCCGCCGGAAAAGTCCAGATGGATGGGGGGTGTCACCTCCCGCAGGCGCTTGACGAAGTGGGCCCGGTAGTGGATCAGCAGGGCCCCGGTCTGGGCCATGCGCAGGTTGAACTCGTCCAGGGTGTCCAGCAGGGAGGGGTGCTCCTCCCAGTCCCGGAGTATGCGGACCTTATGCTCGTAGAGGCGGCGGTACTCCGCCAGGGCCTCGGCGTACTTGGGCCGGAGCTGGCAGATACACCCGTCCAGGAACCGCCGCCGGGTAGCCGCTCCCTCCCGGATGAGGTAGAGGTCCTCCGGGCAGAAGAGCACGGTGTTGAGCACGCCGGACAGCTCCCCGGCGGACTTGAGGCGCACCCCGTTGGAGTAGAGCTGCCGCCGCACCCCCCGGCCCAGACGGGCCTCCAGGGTGAAGTCCCGCCCACGGGCGGATACCTCCGCCTTCACAAAAGCATGGTCCACGCCGAACTGGATGAGCTCCCGGTCGTACCGGGCCCGGTGGGAGGAGGCGGTGGACAGATAGGCCACCGCCTCCAGCAGATTGGTCTTTCCCTGGGCGTTCTCGCCGTAGATGACGTTGACCTCCGGGGAAAAACGGGCGTCAAGGTGGACGTAGTTGCGAAAAAAATCCAGGGCAATGGAGTGGACAATCATACCACTTTCAGTGTCACGCCGTCCAGCGAAACGGTGTCGCCGGGGCGGATTTTCCGGCCCCGCATGGTGCAGGTCTCGCCGTTGACCAGCACCTCGCCGTCCTGTATACGCTCCTTGGCCTCCCCGCCGGTGCCCGCCAGTCCCTCAAACTTGAGCAGGGCGTCCAGCTTGATGAATTCCGTGGTGATTTTGACTTGCCGTTGTTCCATAGTTTGTTCCTCTCTCAGTCAGGGGTGGTGAGGGCCTCCAGCCGCCGGTAGACCTCCGGCAGGGCCTTTTTCAGCGCCACCGGCCGGCCCTTGGCCCGGTCATAGAAGAAGTGGCCGGAGGTGCCCTCCGCCTTCAGCTCCCCGGTGGACGCCTCCCGCATCTCGTAGCCCAGCTCCAGCTTGGCCGGGGACAGGCGGCGTATGGATACCGTAATGGCCAGCTCCTCGCCGAAGCGGGTCATGGCCCGGTATTTGCAGGAAATGTCCGTCAGGGCGAAGTCGATGCCCGCCTCCACCGCCCTGGCGTAGGGGAAGCCGAGCTGATCCATAAAATCGGTGCGGGACTCCTCCATCCAGCGGACGTAATTGCCGTGCCAGATGATGCTCATGCCGTCGGTCTCGTAGAACTGGGGCCGGCGAAGGTAGGGCTTGATCTCCATGCTCACTCGCCCGCCTTCAGCCGCACGGGCAGCACCATGTAGAGGAAGTTCTCCTCCCCCTCGGTGGGCAGGATGACGCAGGGGGACACGCCGGTGGTCAGCTCCAGCCGCACCTTGTCCGCCGGGGCGGCCTTGAGGGCGTCCATCAGGTACTTGTTGTTGAAGCCGATCTCCAGTCCGCCGCCGTCGCCGCTGAGGGGGACACTCGTCGTAGGCGTCGCCGATGGCGGTTTTGGTGGAGATCTTCAGCAGATTGCTGTCAAATACGCAGCGCAGGGGACTTTTCAGCTTGTCGCTGATGATGAGGGACACGCGGTCGATGGAGGAGAGCAGGGCGCGGGTCTCCCCCTCCACATGAATGGTGTTGTTGCGGGGGATGGCCTGGCGGTAGGCCAGGAATTCGCCCTCCAGCCGGCGGGACACCAGCATGGTGTCCCCCACCTTGAACATCACGTGGCGGGCGCCCTGGGTGACGGAGGCCGGCTCGTCCACGTCGCTGCAAATTTTTTCCACTTCGGACAGGGCCGCGCCGGGCACTACGAAAGAGAAGGTCTCCGCTCCCTCCTTCTTGTCGATGGCCTCGTGGCGGAGGGCCAGGCGGTAACCGTCCACTGATACGATGGTGAGACCGTTGCTGTCCACTTCAAACAGGGAACCGGTGTGGATGGGGCGGCTCTCGTTGTCGCTGACGGCGAAAAGGGTCTGACTAATCATGGCTTTTAGCCTGGATTGCGGCAGAATCAGGGAATTTTGGTATTCTACGGTGGGCAGCTCGGGGAATTCTTCCGGATCGGTGCCCAGAATGTTGAATTCGCTCATGCCGCATTTGATGTTGACCATATAGTTTTCTGATTGAAAGGTGACGATGTCGTCGGGCAGCTTGCGGACAATTTCACCAAACAGGCGTGCGCCCAGCACCAGAGTGCCTTCCTCCCGGATGTCGGCAGGGACAATGGTGCGGATGCCGGTCTCCAGGTTGTAGCCGGTGAGGCGGAGGTCGTTGCCGGCCTCCAGCAGAATCCCTTCCAGAGCGGGAATGGAGCTTTTGGGAGATACTGCTCTGGATGTGGTGGAGATGGCGGCCTGTAGCAGAGCTTTTTCGCAGGAAAATTTCATGATTGGTGACCTCCATTTTGTAGTGAGTGTGCGTGAATCCCCGGAGAAAGGGGAGAGTGAGATCGTAATAGTAAGCCGTAGGGGAAAATGATGTGGAAAAACGGCGGAATCCGCTGGGGGGGAAGGGCTCCCGTTTCCACAGGGGGTGGGGATGTTTTTGTCGCCTTTCCACCGATGAGGACGAAGGGATGGATTTTTCCACACAGGGTTGTCCACATCTTCACAAAATACCGTGGAAATGTGGACAGAACGGTCAATTATTCGTAGCGGGCATTGATGTTGGCGTTGATGTCCTTGATAACCTCGGCAATCTCCGGGTTGGTCTTAGTCAGCTTCTCGATTCGGTCAATGGAGTGCATGACGGTGGTGTGGTCGCGGCCTTCGAACTCCTTGCCGATCTCCTTGAGGGAGAGGTTGGTCATGCGGCGGATCTGGTACATGGCGATCTGCCGGGCCAGGGCGGTGTCCTTGGTGCGGCCCTGCCCCCGGAGGGCGTCGGCGTCGATGTTGTAGAACTTGCTCACCTCGTCGATGATGATGTCCGGCGAGGGCAGGAAGTCGGCCTTGTCCTTGAACATGTCCCGCACCGCCCGGGTTACGGTGTCCACGTCCACGCTCTCCCCCATCAGCTCCTGGAAGGCAAGGATTTTGTTGACCGTGCCCTCGATCTGCCGCACGTTGGAGGTGATGTTCTCCGCGATATACTGGAGCACCGGGTCGGGCAGGTTCATGCCGCGCCGGATGGCCTTGTTTTTGATGATGGCCACCCGGGTCTCGTAGTCGGGCGGCTGGATGTCCACGGGCAGGCCCCACTCGAACCGGGTGCGCAGCCGGTCGTCCAGCCGCAGCATCTCCTTGGGCGGCCGGTCGGCGGTGAACACGATCTGTCGGCCTGCTTCGTACAGGGTGTTGAAGGTGTGGAACATCTCCTCCTGGGTGGACTCGCGGCCGGCGATGAACTGCACGTCGTCCATGAGGAATACGTCCGCCGAGCGGTACTTCTCCCGAAATTCGGGGTTGCGCCCCTCACGGATGGCCTGGATGAGCTCGTTGGTGAAGGAGTCGCCCTTAATATAGACGATCCGGTAGTCCGGGTGGTTCTGGTGGATCTTGTGGGCGATGGCGTACAGCAGGTGGGTCTTGCCCAGGCCGGACTCGCCGTAGATAAACAGGGGGTTGTAGGTCTGGGCGGGCCGCTCGGCCACCGCCTGGGCCGCCGCGTGGGCGAATTTGTTGGACGCGCCCACCACGAACCGCTCAAAGGTGTACTCCTCGGTGCCCGGCAGAAAGACATCGTCGGTTTTTTTCTTGCCGAAATCCTCCAGCTCGCCCTCTCCCAGGACTACCACCTCGAAGTCGGCGGAGAAGAGCTCGTGGAGCGCCTTCTGGATCACGGGCAGATAGCGGGCCATGATGATGTCCCGCTTGAAGTTGGAGGGGGTGTGGAGCACAAACCGGTTGGCGTCCAGCGCCACGGGGGTGGCGTCGTCAAACCAGGTGTTGATCGTGGTGGCGGTCATATCCCCCTCCATGAGGGAGAGCACCTTGGGCCAGATATCGGCCGGGAAATTCACGGAAAGACCACCTCTTTCGGAAAATATCAATAGCACTTTATTATACCAAAAAATTGCCTTAAAAGCAACGTATACTACTAAAAAAAGAATCTCTTTTTTTAAAGATTTTTCCACCGGGCCGGGATCGGCGCTGCTTCCCCGTTACCTGCTTGGGACTGGGGGCTGCGGCCCCGGAACCCCATGGAGCCGGGCGGCGGTACGTTGTACGATGGCGGCAAGACTTGAAGGCGGTTGCGGCCCGTATCGGCCGGCGCGTGTCGATGCTTTGCCTGACGGCCCCGGCGGATTACCCACCCAATTTGGCGGCATGTGCGCTGTACTTGCCTGGGCAACGCCACCCCGGACTGCGGTGCGCCGGAAATGCCGCCGGGCTCCGCCCGGCCTGTTTTTTACCTCTATGGTCCCCTATGCGCCTACCCTCCGCGCTTCTGCGTAGGGGCGGCCCTTGTGGCCGCCCGTCTGGCGGGAGGTTTGGGTGAGGAGGAAAGAGGCGGGCGGGGACAAGTCCCGCCCCTACGGGTGAGTGTTGGCCGAGCGGGCCCAATGGGCACAAGATGTAGTACCCGGAGCGGAAGCAGGCCCAAACCGCAAAAAAGATTGCAAAAATGGTGTTGACAGGCTATTTTGAGATAGGCTATAATATCATCTGCATCGTGCAGGCCTGCACGGTGTAAAGCAGTTTACTTTGACGACCGCAGCCGGAAGGCTGTTGTGGTGGGCGGCCCTGCCGCCGGATTACAGTACAGGAGGTGTACCGACATGGTCCGTACCTATCAGCCCAAGAAGCGCCAGCGCTCCAAGGAGCACGGGTTCCGTAAGCGTATGCGTACCGCCAACGGCCGCAAGGTCCTGGCTCGCCGCCGCGCGAAGGGCCGCGCCCGGCTGACCCACTAATGGGTCCGCGAATGGAATAGGGCTTTCAGAAGGGGCGGGGGAGTTTTCCCACCGCCCCTGCGTAGCATACGGAGAAATCGAGGAGGCGGCAGGCGTGGAGCACACCGTTTCGCTGAAACTCAATCACGTGTTCCGCCGCCTGTACGGAAGGGGAAAGAGCGCGGTGAATCCGTGCCTGGCCGTCTACTGCCGGAAGAACAACCTGGGCTACAGCCGCCTGGGCCTGACGGTGGGGGTCAAGCTGGGCAAGGCCGTGGTGCGCAACCGCACCCGCCGCCGAATCAAAGAGGCCTACCGCATCCATGAGGGGGCCTTTCTCCCCGGCTACGACATCGTGGTGGTGGCCCGGGTGCGGGCCGCCCACAGCCGTTACCGGGAGTTGGAACGCTCGCTCCTGTCTCTGGCGGACAAGCTCGGCCTGCTCCGGAAGGAGGGGGCCTGATTGAAGCGCCTGCTTCTGGCCCTGATCCGGGGCTACCGCACGTACATCTCTCCCTCCCGTCCCCCCTGCTGCCGGTTTATCCCCACCTGCTCGGCCTATGCCCTGGAGGCGGTGGAGAAATACGGGGCGTGGAAGGGGGGCTTTCTCGCCCTGCGCCGTATCCTCAAATGTCAGCCCTTCCACAAGCAGGTTTCCATTGAGTACGATCCGGTCCCGTAAGGGGCTCAAACTGAACTTGGAGGCGCGCAAATGGATTTTGCACAGATTATCCTCTCCCCCTTTGTGTGGCTGCTGACCTTCTTTTACAATTTTTTCGGCAGTTACGGCATCGCATTGATCTTATTCGCGGTCGTTGTCAAGCTTATCCTGTTCCCGTTTGCGCTGAAGGGCAAGCGGAGCATGATTCAGATGAACATGCTTCAGGGCAAGATGCAGAAGCTGCAGAAGCAGTACGGCAGAGACCGTGAGCGCTATAATCTGGAGGTCCAGAAGCTTTATGAGCGGGAGAAGGTCAACCCCATGGGCGGCTGCCTGTGGTCTTTTCTCCCTCTGCTGATTCTGATTCCCCTGTACGCCATCATCCGCCAGCCCATCAAGTATATGATGGGCATCAACGATGTGGAGATACTCAACCAGATTGCCCAGGTGGTGGACTGGAACTCCATTGCGGTGAGCAACGGCTGGATCAAGGAGGCCGGCGAAGCTTTCTCCAATGTGGGCTATAACCAGCTTTACCTGTCCTCCCTGATCACCCCGGAAAACCTGGAGGCGGTCAAGGCCGCTGTGGGCGAGGTGGGCAGCCGGATTTTCGCCGTCAACTTTGATTTCCTGGGCCTGGTGGATCTGGCCCGTATTCCAACTCTGAAATTCTGGACCGTGGCGGGCGGCTTCGCCCTGTTCCTGCTGCCCGTGGTGTCCGCCGGTTCCAGCCTGGTGTTTTCCTTCATCTCCATGAAGACCAACGCCGTCAACCAGCAGGCCGCCCAGGCGGGGAACAACGCCAGCATGAAGTCCATGATGATCATTTCCCCCCTGATTTCCCTGTGGATCGGCTTCTCCATGCCCGCCGCCCTGTGTCTGTACTGGATTGCCCAGAACCTGCTGAGCATGGTGCAGGAGTTCATCTGCGGCAAGCTGCTCAAAAAGGACTACGAGAAGGCCGCCGCCGCCCGGGCCGAGCAGGAGCGCCTGGAGAAGGAGGAGGAGAAGGAGGAGCGCCGCCGCAAGGCCGAGGAGCGCGCCCGCCGGATCGAGGAGGCCAAGCTCAACAAGGGCAAGAAAAAGAAGACCGAGAAGAAGCACGACGAGGACGAGGACAAGATCCCCGGCTCCGTCAAGGAGCACAGCCGCGTGGGCCTGCGCCAGTATGCCCGCGGACGGGCCTACGACCCCTACCGCTACAGCGAGGAGGGTCCCACCGCCTACCCCGGAGAGGCCCCCATCTTCCCGCCCAGATCTGACTCCCGCGCGCTGAAGCGGGAGGCCCATGAGATCGAGGAGGAGCTGCGGGAGATCCACACCGACGAGGCCATTGAGGACGCCATTCTGGAGGAAAAGGCCCTGGAGGCCCCTGTCCAGGAGGAGACGGAGGTTGTCTCCGCCGGGGAGGAGTCCGAGGCCCCCTACGCCGAGGAGTCCGAGGACGAGGACGACACCGACAAGACAAAGGAATAACGGCCCTGCCGTGGATTCATAAGGAGAGATGCCCATTATGCTGAAATGGATCGAGAGCACCGGCAAGAGCGAGGAGGCCGCCATCGAGGCCGCCCTGCAGAAGCTGGGCATGGACCGGGATGAGGTCTCCGTGGAGATTCTGGAGCGGGCCAAGTCCGGATTTTTAGGCATCGGGAGCTGCCCGGCCAAGGTCAAGGTGAGCTATGAGGCCCCCGACGAGCCGGAGGAGCGCCCCGCTCCGGCGGAAATTACCCCTGCCGAGGCGGAGCCAGTCAAGGCGGCGGAGCCCGCCGTCCGGGAGGAGGCCCCCTCCCCCGCCGCCCCCAGTGGCCGAGGGGGAGAAGGCGGAGCGCATCGACGCCTTTCTCACCGGCCTGCTGGCCCAGATGGGGGCCGAGGCCAGACCCGTCATCCGGATGGATGAAAACGGAACCTATCAGGTGGAGCTGGTGGGCCGGGAGCTGGGCGGCCTGATCGGCCGCCGGGGCGAGACCCTGGACGCCATCCAGCAGCTCACCGGCTACGCCGTCAACCACGGCCAGTCCAAGCGGGTCCGTATTCATGTGGACGCCGAGGGCTACCGGGCCAAGCGGGAGGAGTCCTTGGTCCGCCTGGCCCAGAAGGTGGCCGGTAAGGTGGTCAAATACCGCCGCAACGTCACCCTGGAGCCCATGAACGCCTATGAGCGCCATGTGATCCACACCGCCCTCCAGGAGACCCCGGACATCACCACCTACTCCATCGGCACTGAGCCCAACCGCCGCACGGTGGTGGCGTACAGCCGGGGCGAGCACCGCTGACTCAGAGAGAGCGGCGCTTTGCGGAGACAGTTATGACAAATGGAAAGGGCGCCCGTCGGGGCGCCCTTTTTCCACAAGCGAGGAAGTATGTGTGAATAAAACGGAACTGCTGAATAAGCTGGCCCGGGACAACGGGGAGCGGCTGCTCCTGGCCCGGGCGCTGGACAAGCTGGAGCTGGCCCGGCAGCGGAACATACCGGCCTGCACCGGCTTTTTATCCCCACAGGAGCGGGCGAGTGTGGAAAACCTGCTCAATACCTGCGGCCATCCCCGCCACCTCTTCTTCGGCGGGTACGAGGGAGCGGAGCGCACCGTATGCGCCTTCCTGCCCGACTGGCAGGAGGCGGAGGACTGGCAGGGGGACGGGGAGAGCTGTCCCGTCCGCGCCCTGCGGTGCACCTGGAGCGGCGGCCAAAAGCTTACCCACCGGGATTTCCTCGGCTCCATCCTTGGCCTGGGCCTGGACCGGGAGAAGGTGGGGGATCTGCTGGTGGGCGACGGGCGCTGCGACGTGCTGGCGCTGGAGGAGGTCGCCGACTTTCTGGTGTTCCACATGGAGCAGGCGGGGCGTGTAAAACTCAAGTGTTCCCTTCTGCCCCTGGACCGGCTGGAGCCCCCGGCGGTGGAGACCAGAACCATTCGGGACACCGTAAGCTCCCTGCGGCTGGACGCGGTGGCCGCCTCCGGCTTCTCCCTGTCCCGGGGCAAGGCCGCCGACCTGATCTCCTCCGGCCGGGTACAGCTCAACCACCGGGAATGTGTCAAGCCCGACCACGCCGTGGCCCAGGGGGACGTGCTGAGCTGCCGGGGGCTGGGCAAGTGCGTGCTCACAGAGGTGGGCGGCCCGTCCAAAAAGGGGCGTATTCTCATCGTATTGGAGCGGTATGTATAATGGAACAGGCAAAAATCGACCGGATCAATGCCCTGGCCAAAAAGGCCAAAAGCCCCGAGGGCCTCACCCCAGAGGAGACGGCGGAGCGGGACCGGCTGCGGCAGGAGTATATCGCCGCCTACCGGGCCAGCCTGGTGAGCCAGTTGGAAAACACCTATATCGTGGAGCCCGACGGCACCAAGCATAAGCTGGGGAAAAAGCCGTGAAAAAAGGCCGCCCCTCCGTTGGGAGGGGCGGCCTTTCCGTCCGGTACATCGGAGGTCAAAAAACACGTATCGCAATCCACGTGCCCAGGGCGAGCTGCACCAGCAGCAGGGCGGGCAGGCCGTACCTGAAATACCAGTGGCGGGTCTTGTGCCGAAAGGTCCACATGCCCAGGAGGGCCCCCGGCGTGCCGCCCAGCAGGGCTACGCAGAAGAAGGCCCTCTCGGGCACCCGCCAGCGGTCGTGCCTGGCCTTCCACTTGTCCACACCCATGAGGACAAAGTCCAGGAGGCTGGCGCACAGCACCCAGAGCAGAAAATACTTCATGCCGGGTCCCCCAGGGCGGCCACAAAGCCGCCCCGCCGCTTGGTGGTCTCGTACCAGAGCCTTAGATCGATGCGCAGTGCGCTGCCGCTGTCCAGAATGACCGCCGTGGTGTCCTCCAGAGCGGTGATGGTGACCCAGTGCCAGTAATCCAGCTCCTTCACCCTGCCGTTGTGGAGGTTGAGGAAGGCCACGGGACAGTCCCGCTCCAGGGCGCGGCGGACAAAGGCCTCGACCTGCTCATAGGGCGGGCGCTTGGTGCGGGCGGAGGGGAATACGAACAGGCCGGGGGTCAGAGTGAGGCCCCGGGCGGCGGCAAAGGAGGCCATGCCCTCCGCCATCTGCTCCGGCCGGTTGAGACCGTGGGAAACAGGGGTCACGTGCTCCCACACCCGGCACATCAGGCCGGTGAAGGAGGCGCGGTCCATGGCCCCCTCCGGGTAGAGGGGGGCCAGCTCCGGCCGGGTCCGGGCCAGATAGGAGAGGATGACGGCGGCGGCGGTGGGGCCGCAGCCCGCCCGCTGCTGCCACAGATCGGGAAACCAGTCCTGATCCGCCCCGTGGGTCACGGCCCCGTCAGGGCCGGTGATATCCATCCACGCGGGATGGGCGATGGAAACATGCGCGCTCAAGGTCACATCTGCCTTTCTTTTTGGGTTGACTGTGCCCAGTATAACACCCGCCGCCCGGCCCGTCAAAGGTTGTCTTTCCGCCGGGGGCGTGCTATACTGTCCGGGTACGAAACAAAAAGGAGTGTACCGCCATGTCCCAGCTCTCTCTCACCGAGGGAAATGTCAGGCGGGCGTTAAGCCGCTTTGCCATCCCCTTCCTCGGTGCTTCCCTGCTGCAATTTCTGTACGGCGCGGTGGACCTGATCGTGGTGGGACAGTTTGCCGACCAGGCGGGCATCGCCGCCGTGTCCACCGGCAGCCAGGTCATGCAGGCGGTGACCAATTTTATTATCGGCCTGTCCACCGGCGGTACGGTGCTGGTGGGGCAGTACCTGGGCGCCCGGCGGGGGGAGGACGTAAACCGGGCCATCGGCACCCTGTTTTCCCTCTTTTCCCTCATCGCCGTGGTCCTGGCGGCCGCCTTCGCCCTGTCCACCAACGCCATTGTGGCGCTGATGCAGGTGCCCGCCGCGGCGGCGGCGCCCGCCCGGCAGTACCTGTTTATCTGCGCCTGCGGCCTGGTGTTCATCACCGGCTACAATATGGTCAGCGGCGTGCTCCGGGGCCTGGGGGACTCCAAGCGGCCCATGTACTTCGTGCTGGTGGCCTGCATCATCAACATCGTGGGGGATCTTCTGCTGGTGGGAGTGTTCGGCCTGGGGGCGGCGGGGGCCGCCCTCGCCACCGTGGCTGCCCAGGGGGTGAGCCTGGCCCTGGCCCTGGCGGTACTCCGCCACCGGGACTTCCCCTTTGATTTTAAGCGGCGTTCCTTTCGGATTCAGGGGGACAAGGCGGCCCGCATCCTCCGCCTGGGCCTGCCTGTGGCGGTGCAGAATGTGCTGGTTACCCTCTCTTTTCTTATCATCACCGCCATTGTAAACCACATGGATGTTCTGGCCCAATCCGCCGCTGTGGGCCTGGTAGAGCGCATCACCGGCTTTATCATGCTCTTCCCCATCGCCTTCCAGTCGGCTATTTCCGCCATGACCGCCCAGAATATGGGTGCGGGCCGCCCCGACCGGGCCCGGCAGGGGCTGAAATACGGTATCCTGTTTTGTCTGGCGGCCGACATCGCCATGTTTGTCCTGGTTCAGCTTGTCCCGGGGCTGGCCATGCGGCTGTTCACCCCCGATGCCGAGGTGATCTACCACGGGGTGCTCTACCTGCGCACCTACAGCATCGACTGCATTCTGGTCACCCTTGTGTTCACCCTCAACGGTTTTTACAGCGGCTGCGGCCGCACCGGCTTCACCCTGTTCAACAGTTTGGCATCCACCTTCCTGGTACGGGTACCGGCGGTATTTTTCATCAGCCTGCTCCCCGGTGTCACTCTGCTGCACATCGGTGTGGCCGCGCCGGCGGCCTCCGCCATCCAGGTGCTCCTCCAGCTCCTCTACTTCCGCACCGGCCGGTGGAACCACTCGGTTCTGGGGGAGGCGCAGACATGACCGCCGAAGTGCTGGCCTTCCTGGGAGGCGCTCCGGGCCCCATTTCCCTCTTTGAGGCATGGGAGGAGGCCGTCCTGGCCTGCGGGGAGAGCACCATGAAGGTGTCCAAAACCCAGATTTCCTGGGGAAACCCCCTTCAGTTTGCCGTTCTCTCCCAGCCCCGGCGGGCCGCCCAGCGGCGGACCGGGGCTCTGCTGGCCACCCTGGGGCTGGGCCGCCGGGTGGAGCACCCCCGCATCCTCCAGGCCGTGGAGCCCTATCCCGGCCGCTGGACCCACCATCTGCTCCTGACCGCACCGGAGGATGTGGACGGGCTGCTGGCGGCCTGGCTGGCCGAGGCCTACCGCTTTGCCAGGGAAAAACAGAGGCGCGCCTGATCTCAGGCGCGCCTCTGTTTGGATGTGTCAGGGACGCAGACCGCTGCCGCCCTGCATGGTGATGGTCTCACCGGAGATATACTTGGCATCCTCTGAGCACAGGAACACAGCGGTGCGGCCGATGTCCTTCTCCGGGTCGCCGAAGCGGCCGGCGGGGATACCCTTGATGGTCTGCTCGTATACCGCCGGATACTCCTCCCGCCACTTCTTGAGGGCGTCGGTCATCACCAGGGGGCAAATGAGGTTGCAGTTGATGCCGTCGGGGCCCCACTCGGTGGCGGCCACACGGGTCATGCCCCGGATGCCCTCCTTGGCTGCGGCGTAGGAGGACTGGCCGGGCTTGCCGAACAGGCCCGCGCCGGAGGCGAAGTTGACCACGGAGCCCTTCGTCTCCTTCAGGTAGGGGTAGCAGTGCTTCATATAGAAGAAGGCGGCGTACAGGCCGGAGTAGATGGCCTGGTCAAACTGCTCCTTGGTGTGCTCGGCCAGGGGGACGCCGGAGGCCGAGTTCTGGGCGTTGTTGATCAAAAAGTCGATGCGGCCCAAGGTGTCCGCCGCCTGCTTCACCACGGCCGCCACCTGCTCCTCCACGCCGCCATCGGCCTGGCAGGCCAGCACCTTCACGCCGTAGAGCCGCTCCAGCTCCTCCTTGGCGTCGTCCAGCTTCTTGGTGTTCCGGCCGGTGATGACCAGATTGCAGCCCTCCTTGGCGAAGGCGGTGGACAGGCCGTAGCCGATGCCGCCGCCCTTGCCGCCGCCGGTGATAATCGCTACTCTGCCGTCAAACTTACCCATATCGTCTCCTCCTTGAACTTTTTAGTTTTATTTTGATACTATTTGTATCATACTCCTTTCGACGGCGGATTGCAAGAGAAAACTACCTCTATACGGCGGTTTTAGGGAACATATGTTTGCATTTTAACCCAGGCTATGCTATACTGGCTTGGGAGTATACCAATAAGGAGGGTCTGCCATGAAAACGCTCTCGCCCAAGCAACAGCAGATCTATGACTATATCGTTTCCTTCTCCGGCCTCCACGGCTATCCCCCCTCGGTGCGGGAGATCGGGGAGTATGTGGGGCTCAAGTCCCCCTCCACTGTCCACTTCCACCTGAAGGGGCTGGAGGCGGCGGGGCTGATCACCAAGGCCGAGGGAAAGACCCGTGCCATTACCATCAGCGGCCCACACCCGGGCGCGCCGGAGCCGGCGGGAGAGGAGCCCGACCAGGTGCCTGTGGTGGGCAGTGTGGCCGCCGGAGCCCCCATTCTGGCCCAGGAGTGCATTGAGGACTATCTGACCTTTGACACCGGAGGACTGACAGGGGAGCACTTCGCCCTGCGGGTACGGGGGGAGTCCATGAGGTACGCGGGCATCCTCCCCGGCGACCTGGTGGTGGTACACCAGCAGCAGGACGCCCGCAGCGGGGAGATCGTGGTGGCCCTCTTTGAGGATGAGGCCACGGTCAAGACCCTGCGCCGCAGGGACGGACACACCTGGCTTATGCCGGAAAACCCGGACTATGAGCCCATTGACGGCGACGGCTGTACCATTCTGGGCAAGGTGGTGGCCGTGGTGCGGAGGTACTGAGGTTGAGTCCTGTGCCGAAGCCCGGTTGGATGAAACAATGAATAAGGGATTATACTGCTCATGTCCGCCCGCAGGCGGAAGAAAGGAGCCTGACCGATGGGAAAGAACGACCGCTTTCAGATCATCTATACCCAGGGGATCACGGATATCACCCGTATCCTGCTGGACACCCGGACGGGGGTGCTCTACCTCCAGACGGTGAGCGGCTATGCCGGCGGCCTCACTCCCCTGCTGGACAGCGAGGGCAGGCCCATGAAATGGCTGCCGGAGGAGGGAGAGGCATGAGACTGGTTACCTGGAACGTCAACGGCCTGCGTGCATGCCTGGGCAAGGGCTTTCTGGACTTCTTCCAGCGGGTGGACGCCGACGTGGTCTGCCTCCAGGAGACCAAGCTCCAGCCCGACCAGATCGCACTGGAGCTACCCGGCTACCGGCTTCTTCTGGAACAGCGCGGAAAAGAAGGGCTACTCGGGCACGGCGGTGTTCACCCGGGTGGAGCCCCTGTCCGTCACCTGCGGCATCGGTCTGGACGAGCACGACCACGAGGGCCGGGTCATCACCGCGGAGTTCGACGGCTTCTTCCTGGTCTGCTGCTACACCCCCAACGCCCAGAACGAGCTGGCCCGCATCGACTACCGGATGCAGTGGGAGGACGACTTCCGGGCCTACCTCATAGAGCTGGACAAAAAGAAGCCGGTGGTGCTGTGCGGCGATCTCAACGTGGCCCATGAGGAGATCGACCTGAAGAACCCCAAGAGCAACCGGGGCAACGCGGGCTTCTCCGACCAGGAGCGGGGCAAGATGACCGAGCTGCTCTCCAGCGGCTTTACCGACACCTTCCGCGCCCTCTACCCCGACCGGACGGGGGCGTACACCTGGTGGAGCTACCGCTTCAACGCCCGGAAGAACAACGCGGGGTGGCGCATCGACTACTTTATCGTGTCCGACCGCCTGCTTCCCCGGGTGAGGGACAACATCATCCACGCGGAGGTGGAGGGCAGCGACCACTGCCCCGTGGAGCTGGTGCTGGACTGATCATCCAAAACGGAGCCCCCGCCGGCACACGCCGGCGGGGGCCTTTTCTCTTGCCGCCCGTCACTCCTTCAGCCCCAGCAGCACCTGCCCCGCCGCCCGGGCAAAAAGAGCCGCGCCCCGGCCAGGGCCTCCTGAAGGGTGTTGCCGTGGGTGCCCACCTCCACCAGCAGAGAACCGTTGGAGAGCTGCTGGTTGTACCGGGAGGAGCGCATGGTCATGGGCCGGGCCAGGGTGGGATAGAGGGTGTTCATGCTCTCCTGGATGCGGCAGGCCAGGGACAGGTTCTGCATCCAGTTGGGGTGTTCTCCCCCCTCGCTGGAGCCCAGCACCAGCATGACCTGGGCGGTGTCCACCCCGTCGATCCGGGTGACGGCCTTGTATACCGTGCCGTCCTCCCCCACCAGGGCGTCCCGGTGGACGTCCAGCACGATTTTGATGGAGGGATATTGCTCCAGGTACCGCTGTACCGCCTCGGCGGAGCGGTCATAGGCCCCGTTGTACTTGGGGTAGTCGTATAGGGTGCGGTCGTGTACCACGGTGAGGCCCAGCTCGGTGAACACCCGCTCCATCTCGTCCCCCACCCGAACCACGTTGTAGTTTTCGTCCAGAGTGCGGGTGTTGTTGTCCGAGGGCTCGTAAATGTCGGTGCCGTCGGGCGTGTAGGCCTCGCTGCCGTGGGTGTGGACGATCAGAATCTGGGGCCCCTCCGCCGGGAGGGCAATGTTTACGGGGGCTGCCGCGGCGGCGGCCAGATCCACGTCCAGCCCGGTGCGGTTGTAGAGGTACAGGCCTCCCGGACACCTCATAGCCCTGGGTGCTGGTGGGAACCAGGGTACGGGCAATGATGTCCTCCGGCGCGGCAGTGGTCTCGGGAGGCGGCTCGCTGATGTCGTCGTGATCCTGGGCGGGCTGCCCGGCGGGCAGATCGGGGGTGGCGGGCGCAGAGCCGTCCAGATGGCCGGCCACGGCGTCCCCATTCCCCCGCAGCAGAGGAGACTGGTCCACCACCAGGCGGGCCCAGCCGCTCAGGCCGGACAGGGGACCGTCGTCCTCCGCTACTTGTCCCAGTTCTGCGGAGAGGGCGGCGGAGACAAAGCCGGGGTCCTGCCCCAGACTGCGGAAGGCATTGGCGGCGGAGCCTCCGCCGCTGCACACCAGCAGGGCCCATACCGCCAGGGTGGCCAGAAAGAGGGCGAGACTGCGGCGGAGCAGGCGGCCCCATTGAATTCTGGGCTTCATAGTTCATCATCCTTTGTAAGTAAGATGTCCCCCTCGGGGGCGGATATGGATCTCTATGCGCCCCACAGGGGGAATATGCCAGAGGGCCTGTCTTGACTTTTTCAGTCAATTCGATATAATGCTTTTACGATCGAATGCAGAGGGGGCGGTCCGGGTGGAGAGCCGCGGAGAGGTGCTCAACCAGTTTCTGGTGGAGGTGTTTGGCCAGATCCTGAAGGCGGAGGCCGCCTGCCTGGCCGGGAAAGACCTCTCCCTGCGGGAGCTGCACCTGATCGACGCCGTGTGCCGGGCGGTGGATCAGGGCGGGGACAACCGCTCCACCGCCATTGCCGCCGCCCTGGGGATCACAGCGGGCACCCTGACCTCCGCAGTAAACCTGCTGGAGAAAAAGGGGTACCTGCTCCGCCGCCGGGATGAACGCGACAAGCGGGTGGTACACCTGTTGCCGACCGAGCGGGGCCGGGCCGCCGACGCGCGCCACCGGGACTTTCACCGGCAGATGGTGGCCCATGTCCTGGACGGACTGACCGACGAGGAGGCGGAGTGCACCCTCCGCGCACTGGGCCGGGTGGCCGAGTTCTTCCGGCGCGGCGCACTGGAGCGGGGATGAACAAGACCTACATCGCAACGATGGGAGAGAGGTTCTTTATGAGCAAAATAGCTATTGCCACAGACAGCAACAGCGGCATAACCCAGGCCCAGGGCCGGGAGCTGGGTATCTTTGTGATGCCCATGCCCTTTTACATCAACGACGAGCTCTTTCTGGAGGACATCACCCTGAGTCAGGAGCAGTTTTACCAGCGTCTGGAGGAGGGGGCCGACGTTAAGACCACCCAGCCCGCCCCCGGCGACGTGCTGGAGCTGTGGGAACGGATTCTGAAGGACTATGACGAGCTGGTTTACATCCCCATGTCCAGCGGCCTGAGCAGCTCCTGCGAGACGGCGGTGATGCTGGCCCAGGACTACGGCGGAAGAGTACAGGTGGTCAACAACCAGCGCATCTCCGTCACCCTGCGGCAGTCTGCGCTGGACGCCCAGGCCCTGGCCGCCGCGGGCCGGAGCGCCGCGGAGATCAAGGCGCTGCTGGAACAGACCAAGTTTGACTCGGACATCTATATTACCGTGGACACCCTCAAGTATCTGAAAAAGGGGGGCCGCTGCACCCCGGCTGCCGCCGCCATCGGCACGGTGCTCAACCTCAAACCGGTGCTGCGCATCAAGGGCGAGAAGCTGGACTCCTTTGCCAAGGCCCGGGGCTGGAAGGCCGCCAAGAAGACCATGCTGGACACCGCCCGCAGGGTGATGGAGACCGACTTCGCCGGCTGCCGCGGGCCGGAGGACCTTCACATCGCCGCCGCCTTTACCGGAACGCGGGAGGAGGCCCAGGAGTGGCTGGAGGAGCTGGAGGCGGCCTTTCCCGGCTACCCCATCCACATGGACCCCCTCTCCCTCTCCGTGGCCTGCCACATCGGCCCCGGCGCCCGGGCGGTCACCCTGACCAAGGCCCTCCCCATCTGAGCCTGCCTAACAGAGCCGCCGGCTATGCCGGCGGCTTTTGCTATGCAAACGCATAGCAAAATTGGCCATGTTCCGCTTACAGCAGCACGGCCATGGGATGACTGCGTGTGGGCCGGAACGGCCCACGTGCGCAAACACTTCGTGCACCTAGGGCTTGTTTGAAAAATGTCGACATGCCCAATCGACGGGCCTTTTGACCGCTGGACGGCGCAATTTTTTCCTTGAAATCCGTCAGGATTCCTGCGAAAAAATTGCTTGCCAGCGGCCCCAAATTCCTCGCCGCTGGGCACATCGCCAATTTTCAAATAAGCCCTAAGCCTTTGCATCGCTTTCTGGTGCGCCCTGTGCGCATGAAGTTTTATGCGGAATTTAAAAAACATGCAAATTTTCTTCACGCTTTATACATAATTTGCGGTTATTCTATGTACCGTTAAAAGAAATGAACCCGTCAAAGGAGTGACCAGTTATGTATAACAGTGACTATAACAGACCCCCTGAGGAGCGGGAGCCCATAGAGACCGAGCATTTTCACGTCTGGGACGCTGAGTCCCCCAAGCCCCCCAGGAAAAAGAGCGGGGCGGCCAGGTTTGTGGCCCTGGGCCTTTGCTGTGCCCTGGTGGGCGGCCTGGTGGGCGGCGGCGGCGTACTGGCCGCCAGCCATCTGAGCGGAGGAAAGACCACTATTTACCAGGGTACCTCCCCCAACAGCATCGTATCCCTGGCCCATGTGGACGGGCAGACCGTCCTCTCACCCGAGCAGATCTACGCCGCCAACCTGGGCGCGACGGTGGGCGTCAACGGCAATGTGGATACCAATGTGTTCGGCTATACGGTGAAGAACGCCGTATCCGGCTCCGGCTTCGTCATCGGCAGCAACGGCAGCTCCAGCTACATCCTCACCAATTATCACGTCATCGACGGCGTCAGCGACATCAAGGTGTTTTTCTCCGACGGCAAGAGCTATGACGCCACCCTGGTGGGCGGTGAAAAGGAGAACGACATCGCTGTGCTGAAAATCGACGTGGGCAACCTCCAGACGGTCACCCTGGGCGATTCCGATCAGCTCAACGTGGGCGAGGACGTGTACGCCATCGGCAACCCCCTGGGCGAGCTGACCTTTACCTTCACCGGGGGCTATGTCTCCGCCAAGGACCGCTCCGTCACCATGAGCGATGGAACGGTAATGAACATGCTCCAGACCGACACCGCCATCAACTCCGGCAACTCCGGCGGCCCCCTGTTCAACGAGTACGGCCAGGTGATCGGCATCGTCTCCGCCAAGCTGTCCAGCAGCTCCAACTCCGAGGCTTCGGTGGAGGGCCTGGGCTTTGCCATCCCGATCAACGACGTGAAGGATATGGTTACCTCCATCATTGAGCACGGCTACGTCACCGGCAAACCCAACGTGGGCATTCTGATGAAGGACGTGCCCCAGGAGGCCCAGCAGTACGGCGTTCCCGCCGGCTCGGAGGTGCTGGCTGTCCTGGACGGCTCCGGCGCCGGCAAGGCCGGCCTCCAGGCGGGCGATATTATCACCGCTGTCAACGGCACTGCAGTGTCGGGCAGCGAGGCCCTCAAAGCCGCCGTCCAGGACTGTAAGGCGGGCGATAAGGTGACCTTCTCCGTTTACCGGGACGGGGACACAGTGGAGCTTGAGATCACCCTGGATGAGGATAACCAGACCACCCAGGAGGCTATGGAGCAGCTCCAGAAGGATTATCAGGAGCAGCAGGCCCAGCAGGAACAGCAGCAGCCCCAGCAGAATGGCGGCTATTTTCCCTGGCCCTTTGGCTGGTAAGACGTCAGAATTTAGATAAATGGATGATAGAAGCAGCGGCGCACGGATATCCGTGCGCCGCTGCGATTGCATATAATGCCTCCGGCCAAAGGCGCCGGAGGGAGGGAAAGTGTGAAAGGGAACCGTCAGGGTTCCCTTTCGCGTAAAATAGAATGACTTTTTGAGACATCAAAAAGTCCGGCAGCCTGTCGGAAAAGTCCGGCCGGACTTTTTTGACAGGCTACAGCGGCGCACGGATACCCGTGCGCCGCTGCTTTTTAGGTGACTCCCCGGTACTTTTTGCGGGTTGCGATACCGCCCCGGATATGCCGTTCCGCTTTATTTTCGTCCAGCACCTGCTTGACCTGGAGGTAAAGAGGCTTGTTAAAGGCGGGCAGACGCTCGCTTAGGTCCTTGTGGACCGTGGATTTGCTGATGCCGAACCTCTGGGCCGCGCTGCGCACCGTCGCTTTGTTCTCTATGATGTAAAGCGCCAGCTGGCAGGCGCGCTCCTCGATGTTCCCTTTCAAACAGCAACACTCCCCGCAATGATTCTCACGGGGCATGTATATGCGTCGGAGCGGGGAGATATGTTGCGCGCAGTTACGTCTGCATGTTTCCGGAAGGTCTGGCGCAGGGCATGCAACTGGCGCGTTCGACGATATGGTAGGGCAAGCTAATTTTAACGGGCAGTTGGTGACCGCCATTGATTCGGTCGGCTAGGGTACGGACTGCCATCTTGCCCATTTCATCCAAAGGGACGTGTATGCTGCTTATTTTGGGCTGGACATAGCGAACGTTTGGAATGTCGTTAATTCCAATAATGGAAATTTCGTCAGGAACCTGAACGCCCAACTCCTTGCAGGCCCGAAGCGCGCCGATAGCGGTCATATCATTGGCGCAGATGACGGCTGTAATGTTGCGGTTCTGGCTGAGAAGCTGCTTCATACCCTGAAGACCGCCGTCCATGGAGAGCGTATTGATTTGAACCAGATGCTCCGGACAAGGGGGCAGGCCGCATAGGCGGAGCCCTTCTAAATAGCCACGGTAGCGTCCCTCCTGCTCTGCTCCAATAAAAGCGATATTCCGATGATTCCGGTCATAAAAATAGCGTACGGTATCCCGAACGGCAAAAAAACAATCACAGAGTACCTGGTCACATTCAGCCTCCAGATTATTGAGGCCAACATAGACAATATTGCGGAATCGTTTTTTCATGGAGGTGAGGAGCGAGGGCTGAAACCGTCCCACAATGATCAGGTTGTCTGAGTCACAGCCCCCGGACTGGCGTGCTGCCGCCGGAGTTTGAAATTCCAGCATGGAATAGGTGTATTTCAGTACAAAGTTGCTTTGAAATGCTTCCTGCTCAATACTGGAGATAATGCGGGGGAAAAAGGGGTCATCCCGTACCTCCCCGGGGGAACAGGCAATTAATCCGTAGATAGACTGCATAACCGGGGTGGGCTGTAAAGCATGCCGGAGCTCGCGTGCGACTGGATTGGGGACATACCCGGTTTTTCGAACAATGTTCCAGATGCGCTCCTGTACCTGAGCGCTGGCCGCTTTGGTGTTTGGCTGGTTTAAAACACGGGAGACAGTGGAGATGGAAACGCCCGCTTCTTTCGCAATTTCTTTGAGTGTCATGATACGCCTCCCTGTTTGAATAATTTGTTATTATTTTAACACAAATTTTGAGTAAAACAAGAGATACACTTAAGAAATTTTATGAACTCTCGTGCCAAGTGGCAAGATATTTGTAAAATTTTTTACATTATGTGCAATATGTAAAAGGTATACTACTCCATATTGTATTAAATCAATAAAATTAGAACAAAAAACAATCGATTGCTTAAAAATGGGTGCCAAAGTTTGAGTAATATTGTTGAAGTTAATGATATAGTGTGTTAATATCTTGGTGTAATTTAGTAATATTATATAGTCATAAAAAGTATTAGGAATAAACTTAACTTTTCTTAAAGCAAATTTGCGTAAATTAGAAGAGGTGATTTTGTGAAACTGGAATTTGAGTACGGGCAGGGCCTGGTGGGCGCGGAGCTGCCCGACAGCACGGACATCTTCATCCCCGGGGAGACGGTAGCGGATCCCCGCCCTGTCTGCCCCAGGACTGGGACAGCCTGTACGCCGCTACCCTGGCGTCCATCCGCAACCCCATCGGCATGCCCCCGCTGAAGGAGCTGGCCGGGCCGGGCAAGTCGGTGGTCATCGTCATTCCGGACATCGTCAAGGGGGGCAACCAGCCTACCAGCCACCGGAAGGTGGCCATCCGTGCCTGCCTGGACGAGCTGTACGCCGCCGGGGTGGAGCAGAAGGACGTGCTGCTGCTGTTCTCCAACGGCCTGCACCCCCGGGCCACCGTGGCCGAGATGCAGACCATCCTGGGCCCCGAGCTGTTCGGCGAGTTCTACCCCACCGGCCAGATCACCAGCCACGACAGCGAGGACTACGACCACTTGGTGGACCTGGGCTACACCGCCCAGGGGGACCACGTGATCATGAACAAGTACGTCTACGACGCGGACGTGGCGGTGCTCATCGGGCACACCCAGGGCAACCCCTACGGCGGCTACTCCGGCGGCTACAAGCACTGTGCCACCGGCATCTCCCACTGGCGGAGCATCTCCGCCCACCACGTGCCCCAGGTCATGCACCGGCAGGACTTCGTGCCCGTGTCCACCAACAGCGAGATGCGGCACAAGTTCGACCAGCAGGGCATGCGGATGGAGGAGAAGATGGGCAAGAAGTTCTTCTGCTGCGACGCCGTGCTGGACACCAAGAGCCGCCAGATCGAGATTCACTCCGGCTGGGCCAGGGAGATGCAGCCCGTGTCCTGGAAGATGGCGGACAAGCGCACCTACGTCCACTGGGCGGAGAAGAAGTACGACATCATCGTCTTCGGCATGCCCACCAACTTCCACTACGGCAACGGCATGGGCACCAACCCCATCCAGATGATGCAGGCCCTGTCCGCCCAGGTCATCCGCCACAGGCGCATCATGAGCGACCGGTGCGTGTTCATCGTCACCTCCATCTGCGACGGCTACTTCCACGACGAGCGCTGGCCCTACCTGCGGGAGCTGTACGACCTGTTCCAGCACGACTACATGAACATCCTCCCCGACATGAACCGGTACGGCGAGTACTTCGCCACCAAGGAGGAGTACATCCGCAAGTACCGCTTCGCCAACGCCTTCCACCCCTTCCACGGCTTCTCCATGATGAGCTGCGGCCACCTGGCCGAGGAGCACACCAGCGCCATCTACATCGTGGGCGCCCGGGAGCCGGGCATCGCCCGCGGCATGGGCCTCAAGACCCGCGCCACCTTCGAGGAGGCCCTGGCCGACGCCATGCGCAAGTACACCGGCCCCAACCCCAACATCCTGGCCCTGCCCCGCACCTTCACCACCGCCGCCGTCCACCTCTGCATGAAGGACCCCGCCCTCAACTCCGCCCCCGTGGGCGGCTGCCCCTGCGGCGGCTGAGCCGCAAGGAGTGGCCGAGGAAAGAGGGGTGAGGAACCAAACATTGCTCCCGGTCTATTGGGTTCCAATAATTGAAAGGAGAATGATTATGAAAAAGCTGTTGTCTCTTGTACTTTCGTTTGCTCTTGTCTGCACACTGATTTCCGGATGTGGCCCGAAGGGGGGAGGAGGAAACTCGAGCAACCAGCCTCTGGACGCCGCTGAAACGACCTTCGGCCTGACGCCCCTGCCGGAGCGCACCACACTGACCATCGGTTTTTTCTCCGGCTCTGCCCACTCCATGCCCTGGTATATTGCTGTTAGAATGGGATTTTTTGATGAATTAAACATCGATGTGGAGTATGAGTCCTTTATCGGCGGCCCGGCCATGATGGAGGCCTGCGCCAGCTGGGACATCTGTGATGTGGGTGCTCCCGGTATTCTGAACGGCATGAAGAACTATGATATCCAGATGCTGGGCCTGTGCGACAACGAGTACAATACCGCCCTGTTTGTCCGTCCGGACAGCCCTCAGGCCGCCGATCCTACCAATCCTGAAATATGGAAAGGGATTGAGTGCATTCTGCCCACCGGTACGACCCTGCAGTACATGTTCCTCAGCTATCTTCAGTCACTGGGACTTTCCGCGGATGACGTGACAATTACCAATATGGATGTTACGCCCGCGCTGACCGCCTTCAATGCCGGAGAGGGCGACGCACTGTGCGTTTGGAATGCCGTGGCATACAACGCCGAGGACAGCGGACTCGTCCGTATTACCGATGTCAGCGAATTGGGCATCAACAATGTCTGCGGCCTGGCGGCCACAAAGGATGCTATGGAGAATAAGAGCGACCTGATCGACCTGGCCTGGATGGTCTATTATCTGACTTGGGACTGGTGCCAGCAGAGCGAGGACAATATGGCGCAGGCGGTGGAACTCTATGTGGAGTCCTGCGAGGACGAGGGTGTGGTATCCAATGAAAGCATCTGTCAGCGGGCTTTGGATATCTTTGCCTGCCCCAGCCCCTCTGAGGCCGTCAGCGTGATGACTACAGAGGAAGAGGATCGCCTTAGCTTGGCGGATCGTCCGGTGTTGGCCGCTGAAAACGATCTGCTGGAGACAATGGACTTTTTCATCTCCATCGGCAGCTATACTGAGGAAGACCGTACCGCCATCCTTGATAAGGAGCTGGTGAACTCCTCTGTGGCGGAGCGGTGCGCCGAGACGCTTAAAACGCTGGGCTATCTGGAATAATCAGCTGCACATCTGCGCAACCCGGGGCTGCATTGTCGTTCCGCTTAGGCACGCAGTGCAGCCTCCTTGCCTGCCAAACGGCGGGGAAACTTGTTGTAAGGGGGAAGTAATATGCAAAATGCTTCCAGCGCGGGCCGGAAGCTGACCAACGAGGAGCGCGTCGAAGTGGTCAAGCGGCAGAAAAAGCGCAACAGCTTCCAACTGGCCATGCTGTCGGTCATCGGCATATTGGGTTTTCTACTTCTCTGGCAGGCAGCTGTTCTGGCGGGGGTTCTGCCCAGCCGCTACGTCCCGGCGCCTACGGAGGTTATCGCACTGTTTGCTACAAAGCTGGTGGATCCCAATCCGGACGGCGCGGTGCTGGGGGTTCACATCATGGCCAGCCTCCAGGTGGCCCTGACGGGTTTTCTGCTGGCAATTGTCATCGGAATTCCTCTGGGGCTTTTTATGGGCTGGTTCCGGGGATTCGACAAATTTATGCGGCCCATCTTTGAAATTCTGCGGCCCATACCGCCGGTTTCCTGGATTCCGCTGACCATCATCTGGATGGGAATCGGCCTGCAGGCCAAGGCATTTATTGTATTCTTTTCAGCCTTTGTACCCTGTGTTATCAATGCATATACCGGCATTAAGCAGTCCAGCCCGGTGCTGATCAATGTGGCCAAAACCTGCGGAGCCTCCAATTTTACGGTGTTCCGCAAGATTGGAATTCCGTCTGCCATGACCATGACCTTTGCTGGCATCCGCGTGGCCCTAGGAAACGCATGGGCCACGCTGGTGGCCGCTGAGATGCTGGCGGCCAATGCCGGACTTGGGTACATGATCCTCCAGGGCCGACAGTTTGCCCGGGCCGACATCATTATCCTGGGTATTGTTGTCATCGGCGTGATCGGCGTCATTTTCACCTCGGTCCTGGGACTGCTGGAGAAGAAAGTGCTGAGGTGGAAACGATGAAACAGAGCAGTACCAGTGTTGTTGTCATGAGCGACGCGGAGCGCCGTGAGAGACTCCGCAACCGGATTTACGCCGTGTTTCCTGTAGTTTCCGTCCTGCTTCTGATCCTGCTGTGGTTTTTGGCCGCGGGCGCGGAAAACAGCACCTTTCCCTCTCCTGTGGATATTTGGAATCGATTTCTGCTGCTGATGGAAAAACCGATCAAGCAGCTCAACCTCTTTGGTCACATTTGGGCCAGCCTTCTGCGCGTATTTATTGCCCTGGCCTTTGCCTGGCTGCTTGGGATCTCTTTCGGCATTCTGATCGGCTGGAACAAGAAGGCCAACGCACTACTGGGGCCCCTCTTTACCGCCTTTCGCTCCGTGCCGCCCCTGGCCTGGGTGCCATTGATGACCATGTGGTTTGGCACCGGTGAATTTCCCAAAATTCTGATTGTATTTATCGGCGCGCTGATGCCGGTGGTGGTCAACACGCAGGCGGGCATTTCCAATGTGCAGAACATGTACCTCAATGTGGGTACCATTTTCCACGCCAACAAGCGGCAGATGCTCTTTGAAATCGCTATTCCATCGGCTCTGGACGCCATTTTTGCCGGTGTGAGAACCTCTACCTCTGCCGGCTGGATGGTGGTGCTGGCTGCGGAGATGCTGGGCGGAAAGTCCGGCATTGGTTTCCTCATTACCCGCGGTATGGACTCCGGAGACTATGCCCTGTGTCTGTTGTCCATGGTGTGTATCGGTTTGGTCGGCGCGCTGCTGGCCATCATTACCCAGCTCTTAGAAAGGATGGTTTGTCCATGGACGGCAAAAGAAAGTCAAACTGAGACTGGAGCATATTTCTCAGAGCTACATTGTCAAAAATGAGGTGTCAGACGCCGTGGTTGACGTGTCTCTGGATGTGTACGACAATGAGTTTCTGGTCATACTCGGCCCCGGGCGCTGCGGTAAAACTGTACTGCTGAATATGATAGCCGGGCTGGAAAAGCCGGTGGACGGGAGTCTCTTCCTGGATGGAGAGGAGATCCATGGGAGCGACGAGCGTATTGGCATGGTGTTTCAGAAGCTGGCGCTGATGCCGTGGAAAACCGTAATGGAAAGCGTAGAGTTCGGCCTCAAGATGAAGGGTGTGCCCAAGGCTCAGCGCCGGGAGACGGCCCAGAAGTACATCAGCCTGGTGGGCCTGCAGGGCTTTGAAAAAAGCTATCCCAGCCAGCTCTCCGGCGGCATGAAGCAGCGGGCAGGCATTGCCCGCGCCTATACCAACAATCCGGAGATTATGCTGATGGACGAGCCCTTCGGACAGCTGGACGCCCAGACCCGATATTCCATGCAGGACGAGGTGCTGCGAATCTGGGAAAGTGAAAAGCGCACCTTTATCTTCGTCACCAACAATATAGAGGAGGCACTCTATTTGGCCGACCGCATTGTGTTGCTGACCAACTACCCTGCGCAGGTCAAGGAAATCTATGACATCAACCTGCCCCGGCCCAGAGATACGGTCAGCCCTGAGTTCCTGCGCCTGCGGAAAATCATTAGTGACAACACGGATCTGGCGCTCTGACGGAGGTGGTTAAGGATGAGCGAACCAAAGAGTGAATACAAGGTGGAGGTTAAGAACCTCACAAAATATTTTGGGGATCTGCACGTGCTCAACGACATCTCCTTTAATGTCAGAAAGGGTGAATTTATCTGTATTGTGGGCCCTACCGGCTGCGGTAAGACCACGTTTCTCAACCTGCTGACCCGCATTTACATGCCATCCAAGGGCGACCTTCTGATCGACGGAGAGTCCGCCGACCCCAAAAAGCACAATTTGGCCTTTGTGTTTCAGGAGCCGTCCTCTATTCCCTGGAAGACGGTGGAGGAAAACCTGCGCTTTGGGCTGGAGCTGAAAAAGCTGCCCAAAAAAGAGATCGACGAGCGGGTGGAAAACATTATCAAGCTGATGGGCCTGCAAAACTTTCGTGACGCCTATCCGCACCAGTTGTCGGTGAGTACCGAGCAGCGTATTATCATCGGCCGGGCCTTCGCCATGAACCCGGATCTGCTGCTGATGGATGAACCCTATGGGCAGATGGACATCAAACTCCGCTTCTACCTGGAGGACGAGGTGGTTCGCCTTTGGAAGGAGACAGGCAGCACGGTGCTGTTTATTACCCACAACATTGAGGAGGCTGTTTACCTCGCCGAACGCATTCTGATCCTGACCAACAAACCCACTACAATTAAAGAGGACTTCAAGGTAGACCTTCCGCGGCCCCGCGATGTGACTTCGCCGGAGTTTACCAAAATCCGCCAGTATGTTACCGATCAAATCAAATGGTGGTAAGGGAGGCTTTTCAAACTAATGTATGACGTTCTGATCATCGGCTGCGGAGTAATTGGGTCTGCCATGGCGTATACGCTGTCACGGTATCAACTGAAGGTCTGTGTATGTGAACGGTTCAACGATGTGGCCAACGGAGTAACCAAGGCCAACAGTGCCATTCTGCACGCCGGCTTTGACTGCCCGCCCGGCAGCCTGGAGGCCCGCATGAACCTGGAGGGCATTGCTATGGCCCGGGAAATCTGCAAGAAACTAGATGTAGAGTACCGGGATATCCCCTCGTTTGTGATCGCCTTTGACGAGCGGGAGATGGAGTATGTAAGGGAGCTCTATGACCGCGGCGTGGCCAATGGCGTACCGGGCGTGCGTATTATTGACCGGGAGGAGGCGCTCCGGCTGGAGCCTGGCCTCAATCCCAAGCTGATCGGCGCCCTGTATGCCCCTGGCTCCGGTATTATTAACCCCTGGGAGTACGCCGTCGCCATGGCGGAGACGGCAGTACGCAATGGCGTGGAGGTGAAGTTGTCATCCCGCGTAACCGGGATTGAGCGGAATGAGGATCACTTTGTGGTGACAACCAGTTCCGGAAGCTATGAAGCCCGCTATGTTATCAACGCCGGGGGGGCCTTTTCCGCCCAGGTTTATGAGCTGGTGGGGGGCCACGGGCTGAAACAGACAAATTTTTGCGGCCAGTATTACGTTCTGGACAAAAGCCAGGGGGGCATCATTAACTCCGTGGTATTCCCCTGTCCCGACGAGCACGGCTTCAAGGGAATCCTGGTGGCCCCCACGGTTCATGGAAACCTGATTGTGGGTCCCGACGCATATCAGGTGGAGGATGGTGACCATGTGGCCACGGTCGAACCCTATCTGAGTCAGGTGAAGAGCGGAGGACTGCGCTCTGTTCCGGGCATTGACTTCCGTCAGACGATTCATGAGTACGCCGGAGTGCGTCCCAATACGCAAATACCAGACTTTGTTATTGAAGAGTCCCCCATTTGTCCTCATTTCATCAACCTGGCGGGTATCAAGTCACCCGGACTCTCCGCAGCTCCGGCCATTGCCCTGGAGGGATTGCGCATACTGTCCGGGTGCGGTCTTGAGCTGACGGAAAAGGAGACGTTTATCGACCGGCGCAGGCGCATTAAGTTCCGGGAACTCAGCAATGCGGAGAAGGCCGCGGTGATTGCCGAAGATCCGCTCTACGGCCGGGTTATCTGCCGGTGTGAAACCGTGACGGAGGGGGAGATCGTTGAGGCGATTCACCGTCCCATTGTCCCCCGTTCCATTGACGCCATCAAGCGCCGCTGCAACGCGGGTATGGGGCGCTGCCAAGGCGGATTCTGCGGCCCCCGGGTGCATGAGATCCTGGCCCGTGAGTTGGGTGTTTCCCCAATGGATATAACAATGGATGAGGAGGGGACCTGGCTGCTCAGCTCCCCCATCAAGGAGGTGTCCGTCCATGACGCTTAACTATCAGGTGGTAGTGGTCGGCGGCGGCCCTGCCGGACTGGCCGCGGCCTGCAGCGCGCGTGAGGCGGGAGCGGAGCGGGTGCTGGTTCTGGAACGGGACAAGGAACCGGGCGGCATTCTGAATCAGTGCATTCACAACGGCTTTGGACTGCACTATTTCAAAGAGGAGCTGACTGGCCCTGAGTACGCGGGACGTTTTATTCAGCGGGCTTCTGAGCTGGGAGTAGAGATCCTGCTGGATACTATGGTGCTCTCTGTGGAGGAGGATCACACGGTTCGTGCGGTCAATTGCCGGGACGGACTGCTGGAGATCCAGGCGGATGCTGTCGTGCTGGCCATGGGCTGCCGGGAGCGTACCCGTGGGGCCATCGCCATTCCGGGAGACCGTCCGGCCGGAATTTTTACAGCCGGTACCGCCCAGCGATACATTAACATTGAAGGCTGGATGGTGGGCCGCCGGGTGGTTATTCTGGGTAGCGGAGACATCGGCCTGATTATGGCGCGCCGCATGACGCTGGAGGGGGCCAACGTATTGGCCTGTGTGGAACTGATGCCCTACTCCAATGGATTAAACCGAAACATTGTGCAATGCCTGAAGGACTATGGGATTCCCCTTTACCTCTCTCACACTATTACGAATATCGTGGGGCGGGAGCGGGTGGAGCAGGTTGTGGTCTCTGAGGTAGGCGCTGACCGCAGGCCAATACCAGGTACGGAAATCACGTTTGACTGCGACACCGTTCTGCTGAGCGTTGGACTTATTCCTGAAAACGAGCTGACCCGCGCCGCAGGAATTCCCATTGACAGCCGAACCAGCGGCGCCGTAGTTTTTGAAAACATGGAAACGGTGACTCCCGGAATTTTTAGTTGCGGTAATGTCGTCCATGTCCATGATCTGGTCGACTTTGTCACGGCGGAGAGCCGGCGGGCCGGTGCAGCGGCGGCCCGGTATGCGGCGGCAGGTCAGAGCTCCCCTGCCCTGTCCTGCCTGGAGGTGCAGAATGGCGCGGGGGTCACTTATACGGTGCCGCAGAAGATACGGCCCGCCCATGTAGAGAAGGGCGTGGATCTCTTTTTCCGGGTTGACAACGTGTACCGGAACCGTCGTATCTGCGTGACCTCTTCAGGGGAGGAGCTATGCAGCTTCTCCAGGGAGCACATGGCTCCGGGTGAGATGGAGCACATTGTCCTGCCCAAGCGTCTGCTGGAGCGGGCGGGGGACGGGAAACTGACGGTTTCTCTGGCGGCGGAAAGGGGGGCGAAGGAATGACGGAGCTTACCTGTATTGTGTGCCCCAAGGGCTGTCGCCTGAATGTGGATGAGGAGAACGGGTTTCTGGTTACGGGGTATGGATGCCCCAGGGGAAAGGAATATGGACATAAGGAGCTGACAGCGCCCACCCGGACGTTGACCAGCATTGTTCGGATAGAAGGGGCAATTCACCCCTGCTGCCCGGTCAAGACCTCGGGGGAGATTCCAAAGAGATTGATTATCCAAGCCATGAATCTGTTAAAAAAAGTCCGCCTCAGCGCTCCGGTGGCCGCCGGAGCGGTGGTGGTTCAGGATATCTGCGGAACGGGTGTGGACTGGATTACCACAAAGAATATGTAGACAGTCAAGGCGCTCAACAGCCCAGAGGCCCCGGAACCAGACGGTTCCGGGGCCTCTGTTATGCTGATTGCAGTTCGCCCGCCGGAGGCGGGGGTCATGAAGGACAGCGTTCCAGATTACACGTTAAACCGGAACAGGACGATATCGCCGTCCAGCCCCGCGGAATACATTCCGCGGGGGCCCCGAATTGAAAAACAGCCGGCGGAAGTGAATTCCGCCGGCTGGCAGGGTTTTGTGGGGCAAAACGCCTGCGCGGCGCAGGAGCGCCGCCGCCGCCTGCGGCGGGGGTCATGAAGGACGGCGCTCCAGATTACACGTTAAACCGGAACAGGACGATATCGCCGTCCTTCATGACGTACTCCTTGCCCTCGGAGCGCACCAGGCCTTTCTCCTTGGCCGCGTTCATGGAGCCGCAGGCCATCAGATCGTCGAAGTTGACCACCTCGGCGCGGATGAAGCCCCGCTCAAAGTCGGTGTGGATCTTGCCCGCGGCCTGGGGGGCCTTGGTGCCCCGTTTGATCGTCCAGGCGCGGCACTCGTCCTCGCCGGAGGTGAGGAAGGAGATCAGGCCCAGCAGGGCGTAGCTGGCCTTGATGAGCCGGTCCAGGCCGGACTCGGCGATGCCCAGATCGTCCAGGAACATCTTCTTCTCCTCGCCATCCAGCTCGGCGATCTCCGCCTCCAGCTTGGCACAGACGGGGATGACCTGGGCCCCCTCCTTGGCGGCCAGCTCCTCCACCACCTTGTAGTAGGCGTTGGCGTGGCAGTCGGCAAAGCCCTCCTCATCCAGGTTGGCGGCGTAGATGATGGGCTTGAGGGAGAGCAGCTCGGCGGCGGCGATGATGGCGGCGTCGTCCTCGTCACAGTCGAAGGAGCGGGCGGAGTTGCCGTCGTTGAGCCAGTCCTTCAGGGCGGAGAACACCTCCACCTCGCGGAGATACTTCTTGTCCCCCTTGGCGGCCTTCTGGGCCTTGTCAATACGGCGCTCCACCATCTCCACATCGGCCATGATCAGCTCGATGTCGATGACGCCGATATCCCCGGCGGGGTCCACGGGCACGTTGGTGCTGGTGTCAGCTACCACATGCATGATGTTCTCGTCATCGAAGCAGCGCACCACGTGGACGATGGCGTCGCACTCCCGGATGTTGGCCAGAAACTTGTTGCCCAGGCCCTGGCCCTTGGAGGCGCCCTTGACCAGGCCGGCAATGTCCACAAATTCCACCACGGCGGGGGTGGTCTTCTTGGGGTGGTACATCTCGGTCAGCGCGTCCAGCCGGTGGTCGGGTACGGCCACCACACCCACGTTGGGATCGATGGTGCAGAAGGGGTAGTTGGCGCTCTCAGCGCCGGCGTTGGTAATGGCGTTGAACAGGGTGCTCTTGCCCACGTTGGGAAGGCCCACAATGCCTAATTTCATCGGTAAAAACCCTCTTTCGGAATGTTCGTTTCCACATTATATCCGATCCCGGTGGAAAAAACAAGCGCGCCGGGCCAATTCAAACAGCCGCCTGCGCAGCGGGGTGGGATGTTCTGGCCGTCCGGGCATTTTTGCAGGGGAAAACGGCGCGCCCCCCTTGCTTTTCCGACAGGAAGCGTGTAGAATCTTAACGCTCCTTTAACGATACGACAAAATATGGAGGGATCTCCCATGGGACTGCTGCGCCAGCCCACCAGTGATATCACCAAGGGCGTGATCTGGAAACAACTCCTCGCCTTTTTCTTCCCCCTGTGGTTCGGCACCTTTTTCCAGCAGCTCTACAATACGGTGGACACCCTGGTGGTGGGCCGGTTCGTGGGCAAGGTGGCCCTGGCCGCCGTGGGCTCCACCTCCGTCATCGTCAACCTGACGGTGGGCATCTTCACCGGCCTGGCGGCCGGAGCGGTGGTGGCCATCGCCCAGCACTTCGGCGCCCGCCGCTGGGACGAGGTGCACGAGTGCGTCCACACCGCCATGCTGCTGAGCATCCTCATCGGCGCATTTTTTATGGTGACGGGCTTTGTCCTCACCCCCTGGGCCCTGCGGGCCATGGGCACCACCGAGGATGCCCTGCCCGGGGCCATACTCTATCTGCGGGTCTATTTCCTGGGTATGGTGCCCAACGTCATCTACAACATGGGTACCGGCGTGCTGCGGGCCATCGGCGACTTTCGGCGGCCCCTCTACTTTCCTCATGGCCGCATCCCTGTGCAACATTGTGCTGGATCTGCTGCTGGTGGTAGTGTTCCATATGGGGGTGGCCGGCGTGGCCATCGCCACCATCTGTTCTCAGCTTCTGTCCGCCGTGCTGGTGGTGATCTCACTCATGCGCTCCGAGATGACCCCCTATCAGCTCTTTCCCAAGCGGCTGCGCATCTATGCCATGCCCATGCGCAGCATCCTGATGATCGGTGTGCCCACCGCCCTCCAGTCGGTGATGTACAACGCCTCCAATATCGTCATCCAGGCCTCCATCAACTCCTTTGGCACCGACGCTGTGGCCGCCTGGACCGCCTACGGCAAGATGGATATCATTTTCTGGATGACCATTACCGCTATGGCCCAGTCCATCACCACCTTTGCCGGGCAGAACTACGGCGCCGGGGAGTATGAGCGCCTGAAAAAGGGCGTCCGGGTGTCGGTGGCCATGACGGCGTGCTTCACCGTCCTGCTCAGCACTGCCTTTTTCCTGCTGGCCCGGCCCCTGCTGGCCATCTTCTCCCCCGACCCCGACGTACTGGAGGTGGGGAGTGGAGATGGTGCGCTTCCTGGCCCCCTGCTATATCACCTATATTCTCATCGAGCTGCTCACTGGAGCCATCCGGGGGGCGGGCAAGTCGGTAGCCCCCATGCTCATCTCGGTCTTCGGGGTATGCGGCCTGCGGCTGCTGTGGCTGTTCACCGTCGTGCCCGCCCACCACACCCTGCTGGCTGTGGAGGCCAGCTACCCCATCACCTGGGCGGTCACCTCCGTGGCCATCCTGCTCTACTACCGCTTCGGCCGGTGGCTCCACCCGCCCAAGAAGGCGTAAAAGCGCCGCCCCCATATTTTGCGGGGGACGCCGTCATTGCAGAGCCGTAGGGGCGGGGGCCCACACCCGCCCGCGGTCAATCTGCGGCCGGATCAGCGGGCCGATGTGGGCATCGGCCCCTACGTTGTTCAGGAGGCGGAACGATACCCGCAGGACTGTAGGGGCGGGGCTTGTCCCCGCCACGGGATTGGGGCGGGCGGCCACAAGGGCCGCCCCTACATTTGGAGGGAGCGGTACCATTGCAGAACTGTAGCGGCGGGTGTCCACACCCGCCCGCGGTCAATCTGCGGCCGGATCGGCGGGCCGATGTGGGCATCGGCCCCTACGTTGTTCAGGAGGCGGATTGATACCCGCAGGACTGTAGGGGCGGGGCTTGTCCCCGCCCGCGTCTCTCTTGCCCACGCCGCAGAAGAGAAAGAGGACGCGCACGCCGGAGGTGTGCGCGTCCTCTTGGTTTAGTCATGGCTCAGGTAGTAGGGCTTCATCAGGCTGGGCTGCTCGGTGGAGTCCTTCTGCCCATTGGTGCGCAGGGTGACCTCCGGGGGACGGCCCCGGCCGCCGTGGCGTCCGCCGCCCTTGCGCTTCCGCGCCGCCTGGGGCTCCGGCTTCGCAGGGGGTTCCGGGGGCCTGGCGGCCTTCTTCCGCTTTTTAGCGGGCTGTTCAACTGGTTTGTCCTTTTTCGGTGCGGTCTGGGCCCGGCCGCGAGGGGCCAGCAGGCGGGCGGTGGCGTCCATGATCACGTCGCTGGCCAGGGGGTCGGGCTTGTGGAAGTCGGCAAACTCCGCCTGAACCGGCCGGGCGGGGGCAGTGGCCGTCAGGGCCTCCTCCAGGGTGGCGCTGTTGCGCTGGCCCCGCTTGCGGCGCTTTTTGGCGGAGGTCTCCCCGGCTGGCTCCGGCTGGGGAGGCTGCTCCAGTACCTTCTGGTTGGCCTTGGCCTTTCGGGCCTCGGCGGCGGCCTTGTTGGCCGCATCCCGCTGGCGGCGGCGCTCCTTGGCGGCGGCCCGGGCCTCGGCGTCCTCTGGATTCACCACCCGGCCCTTCTTGTCGCGGGGCAGGGGCTCCAGCACCTCCATGGGCCAGGGGTGGACTTCCACCACAGGGATGGCGCGGCCGATGAGCTTCTCAATGGCCTTGAGCTCGTCCTTCTCGTTGATGTCGCAGAAGGAGATGGCGGTGCCGCCCCGCCCGGCCCGGCCGGTGCGGCCGATGCGGTGGACGTAGGTCTCCGGTACGTCGGGCAGGTTGTAGTTGAACACGTGGGAGAGCTCCTCAATGTCCAGGCCCCGGGCGGCGATGTCGGTGGCCACCAGAACCTGCACCGCGCCGCTCTTGAAGTCGGCCAGGGCCTGCTGTCGGGCGGTCTGGCTCTTGTTGCCGTGGATGGCGGCGGCGGAGATACCCGCCTTGACCAGATCCCCGGCCACCTTGTTGGCCCCGTGCTTGGTGCGGGTAAACACCAGGGCGTTTTTCACGTCCAGCTCCCGGATGAGGGCGGCGAGCAGCCTGGTCTTGTTGCCGCGGTCCACGTAGTAGAGCTTCTGGTCGATCACCTCCACCGGGGAGGAGATGGGGTTGACCGCCACCCTGGCGGGGTTGTGCAGCAGGGAGTCCACCAGCCCCTGCACCTCGGGGGGCATAGTGGCGGAGAAAAAGAGGGTCTGCTTTTGGGCGGGCAGCCAGCCAAGGATGCGGCGCACGTCGTGGATGAAGCCCATGTCCAGCATCCGGTCGGCCTCGTCCAGCACGAAGATCTCCAGCCGGGACAGGTCGATGAGCTTCTGGCCGTAGAGGTCGCCCAGGCGGCCGGGGGTGGCCACCAGGATGTCCACGCCATTTTTCAGCCGCTCCACCTGGGGGGCCTGGCCCACGCCGCCGAAGATGACGGTGGAGCGCAGGGGCAGGTACTTGCCATAGGCCTCAAAGCTCTCCTGGATCTGGAGGGCCAGCTCCCGGGTGGGGGTGAGGATCAGGGCCCGGATGGGGCGGCCCTGGGCCTTATGGCCGCTAAGCTGCTGGAGAATGGGGGCGGCGAAGGCGCAGGTCTTTCCGGTGCCGGTCTGGGCGCAGCCCAGCACGTCCCGGCCGGTCAGCGCGGGGGGAATGGCTTTTGCCTGGATGGGAGAGGGCTGCTCGTAGCCCTGGTCGGCCAGGGCCCGCAGGATGGGCTCGTTGAGGCCGAGTTCTTGAAAGGTCATGTTGTTCGTCCTTTACAGCGTTTTGGCCCCTCCTGCGCCGGGGGGCGGTTGCGGGTCATACCCCACCGCGCAGAGGTGGGGGAAAACGCGGCAAAGCCCGCCGGAAAACCAGCGGGCATTTCGCACGCGATATTCGTACTCCTAAAGTATACCACAAATTTGGAAAAATACAAGTGGGCGCGGCTCAGCCCTGGGCCTGGGCGGTGTTGAGCCCCAGCAGGCCCTGGAGCACGGCGGCTACCGTCTCCTCCAGCCCTCTCCCCTCCCCCACGTCCACGGTGAGGTCGGCGTACCGCCGGTAGAGGGGTTCCCGGGCGGCGTACACGTCGGCCAGGGTCTGGCCCGGGGCCATGGCGATGCCCCGGGTGGTGATGTTGTGTATCCGCCGCTCCAGCTCCGACAGAGGGACGTGGAGGTAGACCACCCGGCCCAGGGCCCTCAGGTGGCCGATCGCCCCCGCCCGGCAGACGGCGCTGCCTCCGGGGGCGATGACGGCGCCCGTGCAGGCCAGGGAGCAGATGGCCGCCTCCTCTGCGTCCAGAAAGGGCTCCACGCCCCGGTTGTCCAGCAGCTCCTGTAGGAGGGCCCCCTCCCGCTGCTGAATGAGGAGGTCCACGTCCACAAACTGAAAGCCCAGGGCCTTGGCCAGCAGGACGCCCACGGTGCTCTTGCCCGAGCCGGGCATGCCGATGAGAGTGATGTTATTCAATCTGATTTGCTCCTTTTTACACGGTTCCGACCGCGCCCCAGGGCAGCTCCAGGGGAATCTGATGGACGGCAGAGGGGGTGCTGCTGTCCGGCTCCCCCTCGTACAAAGCCAGCACGGCCCCGCCGGAGGCATCCTCGGGGACAAAGAAGATCATCTGGCCGTACAGGGGGTCCTCCCACTGGGCGTCGGAGAGGGTGACCAGATATACCCCCGCGTCCTTGAGCTGCCGGGCCAGGGAGGCGTCGTCCTCCGCCAGAAGGGCGGTGCCGTCCTCCAGCCGCAGCTCGGCGGGAAAAAAGGTCAGGTCGTCCCGGCGCTCGCCCCCCTCCACCCAGAGATCCACGGCCAGGCAGCGGAAGCCCTCCCGCCGGGCCAGGGGTACGTAGGTCAGATCCACCTCCCAGGGGTCCTCCACGGTCACCTGCTGGGTACCGTGAATGGAAAAGGGCTCCCAAAGGGCGTGAGTCCCGCCGGCGGGCTCCGCCTGGGCAACCGCCCCCGGCTCTGGGCGGCGGCCCGCAAAGGCTTCGGACAGGTTAAGCATAAGACCCAACACGAAGGGCAGGACAATGCAGAGGAGGAACAGCGACACGAGCACGAGCACCAGAAGCTTGAGCGGGGAGCGCTGCCTCCGTGCGGGGGGCTCCTCCCAGGGCGTCCCTCCCTGGGGGCCGCCGTAGGACACCGTCCGGGGGCCCACCGGTGGGGTCTTGGGCTGGGCCGCCGGGCGCGGCCGGTCCTTGGAAGCGGCCGAAACGCGGGCGGGCGGAGCCTGCGCCGGGCGGGCCCCTGCGCGGTCCGGCGGGGGATTGTAGCTGCCGCACTTGGGACAGAAGTCGTCGCTGTCGTAGTCGTAGGGCCGGCCGCAACTCGCACAGGTCACCTTCCGCATGAAAATGCCCCCTTCTCGGATTTTCCTTAGAGTTAATTCCATTATAACAGAAAGCAGGCCCGGCGGCAACCGTCCTCCGGCCATGACCAAGGCTTCATACCGCACTTGACGGCCGACAGTGGTTTCTTATACCATAAAGCGGTACGGAATGGTATAATGGGGCCAGACTTTGCGCCATCTGTACCGGTCGCAGGCCGGAGAAACAGCCATGAGAAAGAGAGGACATTTATCCATGACCAACCGCTTGGACCGCGACTTCCACCTGCCGGGGCTGCTGCGCTTTGCCCTGCCCACCATTATTATGATGCTGGTGGTCAGCCTCTACACCATCGTGGACGGGGTGCTGATTGCCCGCCTGGTGGGAGAGAACGCCCTGGCCGCCGCCAATGTGGCCTATCCTGCCATCAGCTTTACCCTGGCCATGGGGATCATGCTGGGCACCGGCGGCTCCGCCGTGGTGGCCCACAAGATGGGGGCTGGATATCTGGAGGAGGCCCGGAGGGACTTCGGCTTTCTGGCCCTGGTGGCGGTGTGCATCGGCCTGGCGGTCTGCCTGGCGGGGGCCCTGTTCGCCGGGCCGCTGGCCCGGCTGCTGGGGGCCAGCGATCTGCTGCTGGACGATACGGTCACCTATCTGCGGGTGCAGCTCTGCTTTGCACCCATGGCCATGCTCCAGCTCCTCTTTGAGAGCTTCTTTGTCACTGCCGGGCGGCCCGGCCTGGGCCTGGGGCTGGCGACTGCGGCGGGCGTCACCAACGCCGTGCTGGACTATCTCTATATGGGGCCTATGCAGATGGGCATACTGGGCGCTGCCCTGGGCACTGTTACGGGCTACTCGATTCCCGCCGTGGCGGGGGTGCTCTTTTTCCTGCTCCGCCGGCAGGGGCTCCGCTTTGGCCGCCCCCACGGGGATCTGCGCATGCTGGGCCGGGCCTGCTTCAACGGCGCGTCCGAGATGGTGACGAACCTGTCCATGGCGGTGACTACCTTTCTCTTTAACGCTATTATGATGGCCTACCTGGGGGAGGCGGGCGTGTCCGCCATCACCATCGTGCTCTATGCCCAGTTCCTTCTGGTGGCCCTGTATATGGGCTTCTCCATGGGGGTGGCCCCGGTGTTCAGCTTCAACCGGGGGGCGGGGCGGTATGACCGGATGCGGCGTATTTTCGGCTACTGCCTGCGGTTTATCCTGGTTTCGTCCGTGGCTATTCTGGCGGTGGCCCTGGCCCTGTCCGGGGTGGTGGTGGGGATCTTCTCCACACCCGGCTCTCCGGTGTACGCCATCGCCCTGGACGGCTTTCGACGGTTTGCCCCCGCTTTCCTCTTTGCCGGGGTAAATATCTTCTCCTCCGCCCTCTTTACCGCCCTGTCCGATGGGCGCACCTCCGCCATTATCTCGTTTGCCCGCACCTTCGGCTTCCTGCTGCTGGGGCTGCTTCTGCTGCCCCGGCTGCTGGAGGTGGACGGCGTGTGGCTGGCCGTGCCGCTGGCGGAGCTGCTCTCCTGCCTGCTGTCGGTCTGGTTCCTCCGCCGCAAGCGGGCCGACTTCGGCTTCGGCGGTGGGGATCTCCCCCGACACGGTGGACGCGGCGGCGGACGGATCTGACGGAAGCGAAGCCATTATAAAAGCCCCCGGCGCAACGCGCCGGGGGCCTCTCATTGTACTTTTTAGAAGGTAATAATGCCCTTTTTCAGAATCTTGCGGTCCAGCAGCTTCTGGTAGGCCTCCACGGCCTGGTCAAAGGTGAAGTAGTCGGAAATAAAGTCCTTAATGTTCAGCTCACCGGAGCGCATCCACTCTACCACCTGGGCGTGGGCCTCGCCTTCCTCGCGCTTGCGGGGCATCTGCTGGTAAATGACGCGCCAGTTGTAGTCGGCAGGGCTGAAGTCGATGGTGACCTCCTCCTTTTCGGGCACGCCGTAGCACAGCACTGAGCCTCGGTCCTTGATAAGCCCCATGCCCTGGTTTACAATGGCGGGGGAACCGGCCGCGTCCAGCACGTAGTCCACACCGCCGGGGAAAAGCTTGCGCACCTCGGCGCGCACATCGCACTCCTTGCTGTTAATGAGGTGAGTAGCGCCGTAATTCCTGGCCTGCTCCAGTTTTTCGGGCAGGATGTCGCAGGCCACCAGATCCTTTACACCCAGCAGGCTCATAAACTTCAAGTATGTAAGACCCACAGGGCCGCAGCCAAACACTACCACGGAGTCCTGGGGCTGGATACCGAAATAGCGGATGTTGGAGAGCACCTCACGGAAGGTGACGATCATAGTGGCGTCCACGGGGTCCAGATCGTCGTCCAGCACCGTCTGAGCAAAGGCGCAGTCGGGAGCGCCGCCGGGCCAGGGGGCTTTGGGATCGCACACCACAGCGTACTCACTCAACGCGCCCCAGCCGGAGCCCAGCCCAGGCAGGTTTTCCGGGTCAGGATCCACAAAGGGCAGCAGCACCTTGTCGCCCACTTTAAGGCCTTTGACCTTGGAGCCCACCTCCACGACTTCGCCCACGCCCTCATGGCCCAGCATAATGGGGTAGACCGATTCGGGGAAGCCCTTAAAGGTGCGGTGGATGAGCTTGATGTCGGTACCGCACATGCCGCAGGCAATGGTCTTAACCAGCGCCTGATACTCGTTGTACCGGGGCTTGTTGACCTCGTGAACGGTAATCCTGCCATCTCTCTCGACGACCAGCGTTTTCATAAAAAAGGCCCTCCTTTAATGAATATCGTAATATTGGAATGTCACTACATAACAAGATAAAAAACAAAGCAGCATGTATTTACAAGAGAGATCATAACACAAAGCATTTAAAAATGCAACTAAATTAGATGTAAAAATAAAATGAGTTTTATACATATTTCCATGGAAAAGGAAGGAAATAAGCGGTATGATACTGCATATATTATGATACAAAAACGGTTCCTATTACGCTTGTGTGCAGAATCAATAATTTGGACAGTGAAAAAACGTAAATTATGCACCAATTTATGAAAGCTATATTGACAAGTTTAAAATTTGAGCTATACTAAGGGCAACGATATGTTACTACATAGTATCAATGCAACGCAGTCCGGCGCAAACCGGATACCATAAACACAAAGTCGGCCGCGGACAACGGCCGTTTTGTAAGCAAGGCAACCCAATACAAGAAGGAGGAACACCCGAATGAAGAAGAAGAAACTCATTGCAACGGTCCTCTCCGCATCCATGCTGGTCGGACTGCTGGCCGGCTGCGGCAGCAGCACAGATCCGGCTGAAAGCCCCACTGGCGGCGGTGAAACCACCCCGGCTCAGGGCGAGACCACTCCCGCCCAGAACGACGTAGACTATGCCAATTTTGTGATCGATCCCGCCCAGATCCCACAGGAAAAGCTGGACACCACCCTGTACCTGGCCGTCTCTGTCCGCGGTCTGGAGAACCCGTACATCGCCACGATCAACGAGGGCATGAAGCTCTTTGCCGAATATCTGGATTCCATCGGTCAGAAGTATGAGATGCAGGTGCTGGATTCCCAGGGCGACAGCGCCAAGGAAGTCGACAACATGCGCCAGTTTGCGGCCAAGGCCAACGGCAACGCCATTGCCTACGCCGATCCCAACGAGGACACCATTGCCTACTCCCTGGCTGAAGCCATGGCGGAGTCCGGCGGCTATCTGGGCACGGCCTGGAACAAGCCCGCCGATGTGGGCCCCTCCGATCTGGACCCCAACTGGGTGATCCACACCTCCCCCGACAACGTGGTGAACGGCTACAATATCGCCAAGGCCCTGTTCGACTCCATGGGCGGCGAGGGCCAGATCTTCGTGGTGCAGGGCCTGCTGGGCAACACCGCGTCCAACGCCCGTTATGAGGGCCTTCAGAAGGCTCTGGAGGAGTATCCCAACATTGAGGTCGTGGCGGACGACACGGCCAACTGGAACACCGACGAGGCTCTGGCTCTGGTCGAAACCTGGCTGACCCAGTACCCCGACGTGGGCGGCATCTGGTGCGCCAACGACAATATGGCCACTGGAGCCCTGCAGGCGCTGGACGCGGCGGGCCTGAAGGGTAAGGTCGGCGTGTGCGGCATTGACGCCAACACCGATATTGTGGAGGCCATTGCCAACGGCGAGGCCACTGCTACCGTCTCCTCCAATGGATACCTCCAGGGCGGCTATACCCTGGCCATCTGCTACGCGGCCTGGGCCGGCCTGCTGGACCCCGCCGCGCTGCCCGCCGACTTCCGCGAGTTTGCCACCCCCACTGTGCTGATTGACAGCCCCGAGGCCGCAAAGGATTGGCAGAACTACAAGCCGGAGTTTGACTTCAGCCGTCCCTTTGACTGCCGCGTGGCCGGGTGACCGGCCGGAGCACCAATCCTGAATAACGGATAGTCAGAACGGCCGGGGCTGGGATCGTGGTCCCAGCCCCGGCTTCATATTAAGTCTCGCCGTCAGAGATCGCTGCCGTGGTGTGAGGGAGTGGTCCGTCCTAGAGCGAAATTGGAGCGACGATTATGATGAAATTAAATCCTGCGGCGACCATCACGGAAGAGTTCGCCGAACGCATCAAGAGTGAAAACCGCAGCGCAAAAATGATGAAGCTGGCACCGTTGATCGTGCTGGCCTGTCTTGTGGTTGTCTTTCTCATTGTCTGTGGGGCCAGCTTCCTCTCCCCCAAGAATATTATGAATATTCTCAACCAGATGGCCCTGCCCCTGGTAGTGGCCCTGGGACTGACCTTTGTCATTATGCTGGGCAGCATTGATCTGTCCATTGACGGAAGCGTGGGCATGGCGGGCTCCCTGTTTGCCTGCTTTGTCCTCAACAGTGAATTTGCGTACGATCTGGGTTTCCTCAGCGTGGTTATTGCGGTAGGTGTGAGCATGCTCTGCGGTCTGCTCATCGGCCTGTGCCACGTCTACCTCAAAATCCCCTCCTTCATGGCCTCCTTTGCCTTTATGTACATCTGCAAGGGCATCGGTATGGTCTCTTACCAGGGGCATCCTCCCACGATCAAGGACCCCGTTATTACGGCTCTGCCCACCACCACCTTCCTGGGCATCCCCTTTATCACCTGGGTTGCCATTGTGATGTTCCTGCTGTGCTTTTTTATTCAGGAGTATACCGCCTTCGGCCGGCATATTTACGCCGTGGGCACCAATGAGAACATTCCGCGCTCCGTGGGCGTCAGCGTGGAAAAAGTCAAAATCGGCGTGTTTACCCTGGCCGGTTTCCTGTTCGGCGTGGCGGGCGTCATCGGCGCTATCCGCCTGGGCCAGGGCCAGATCGCCATCGGCGACGACAAGATGTTTCCCGCCCAGGCGGCCGTGGTGGTCGGCGGCACTTCGCTGGCCGGCGGCAAGGGCGGCGTGGTCAACACCATTGTTGGCGTGCTGATTATGACGGTGCTGGATAACGGCTTGGTCATGCTGAACGTCAACCCAAACATCCGCACCGGCGTCCAGGGTGTCATCATCCTGGTGGCCGTCATCCTGACTGCGGCCCGCGGCGCCAAGGTCATCAGCAAATAAGGGGGCGGGCAGAATGAGTGAACTGGAACGCAAGAACGGCCCCTCCGCAGTGGCGGAGACCGTGACCAAGGACGGCCGCCGGATTGGAACGGAGGTCCTCTTCAGCGCCAAGGACATCACCAAGACCTTTGGCGGCACCCAGGCCCTGAAGGGAGTGGAGCTTGAGATCCACCCCGGCGAGATCGTGGGCCTGGTGGGCGAGAACGGCGCGGGCAAGTCCACCCTGCTGAAGATCATTATCGGCGCCCAGCCCCAGACCTCTGGTACCATGAGCTTCCACGGCGCCCCCTATGAACCCAAGACCCCCATGGACGCCAACAAGGCGGGCGTGGGCATGGTCTTTCAGGAGCAGTCCCTGATTGTTACCCTGAACGTGGCCCAGAACATTTTCTTTGGCCATGAAAAGGACTTCAGGAAGGCCGGCGTCATCAACTGGGCCAAGATGAACCGGGCGGCCGCCGAGGTGCTGGCCGCGGTGGACATCACCAACATCAGCCCCACCAAAAAGGTCAGCGATCTGAACTTCGCCACCCGCCAGATGGTGGAGATCGCCAAGGTTATGAACGTCACCAAGCAGTCCGGCAGCGAACACTGTCTGATCCTGCTGGACGAGCCCACTTCCGTGCTCAACGAGGCTGAGGTGGAAAACCTCTACAAGCAGATGCGCAAGATCGCGGCCCAGGGCCATGCGGTCATCTTTGTTTCCCACCACCTCAACGAGATTCTGGAGGTCACCGACCGCATCTATGTCTATAAGGACGGCACCAGCGTGGGCAGCCTGGACACCAGGGACGCCGACGAGGCCAAGCTGTACGAAATGATGGTGGGCCAGTCCACCACCACGGAGTACTACCATCTGGACCGCCAGACCGCACCCCAGGATGATGTACTTCTGGAGGCCAAAGACCTGGGCCTGCACGGAATCTTCAAGCATGTCAACTTCCAGCTTCACCGGGGAGAGGTGCTGGGCCTGTGCGGCGTGGTGGGCTCCGGCGCGGAAGAGGTGTGCGAGGTGCTCTGCGGCGACGAGAAGCCCTCCTTCGGGGAAATCTCGGTCCGCGGCAGGGCCGTCCGCTTCCGCTCGCCCAAGCAGGCGCTGAGGGAGGGCATCCTTATGATCCCAAAGGAGCGCCTGTTTGAGGGCATCGTCTCTACCCTGTCGGTGGAGGATAACATTGCCCTGTCCAACGCCAAGCAGATGGCCAAGGGACCCTTTGTTTCGGGCGCGGCGGTGCGCAGGCAGGCCAAGCACTGGATCGGCGAGCTGCGGATCAAGACCCCCGGGCCCCAGGCGCTGCTGCGCCAGCTCTCCGGCGGCAACCAGCAGAAGGTGGTATTCTCCCGGGCCCTGGCCAGCGGTGCGGACATCCTGCTGCTCAACCACCCCACCCGCGGCGTCGATGTGGGCGCCAAGGAGGAGATCTACGCCCTGATCCGCGACATGACGGATGAGGGCAAGGCTGTAATCGTACTGGGCGATACAACAGACGAATGTATCGGCTTGTGTTCCCGCCTGCTCGTCATGAAGGACGGCCTGGTCACCGGCGAATTTGACGCCCCCGCCGACCACAAGCCCTCCCAGGTTGACGTGGTCAGCCTGATGATGTAAGGAGGAATCGAGCTATGAAGACAAAAACTCCCAATGTGTCCGGCAGGAGTGCATGGCTGCGGGACAACATCACAAAATACTTCAGCTTTTCGGCCATCATTATTCTGCTGGTAGCCCTCTCCCTGACCCAGGACAACTTCCTGGGCACCAGCAACCTCAAAAACCTGCTGCGCGACACGGCGCCTCTGATGATTATGTCCGCAGGCATGACAATGGTGCTTCTGTTCGGCTCCATTGACCTGTCCATGGGCGCGGTGTGCTCCGTATCCAACGTGACCTACATCCACCTGAAGCTGGCCTTCCAGGACAGCTTCAGCAATCCTCTCCTCACCAGCCTGGCGGCCATGGCGGTCTCTCTGGCGTTTGGCCTGGCCTCCGGTCTGGCGCTGGGCATCATTCACGTCAAGCTGAAGGTACCCTCCTTCATCGCCTCCCTGGGCTTTATGTCCCTATGGCAGTCGGTGGCCCTCCTCATCACGCAGAACCCCGAGTCGGTGCCCAAAGCCCTGTGGGGCACCGTGGAGTGGTACAAGATCGCCTTCGGTGTGGTGGGCCTGCCCCTGATTGTGGCAATCGCCATTATCCTGTTCATCCACTGTGTTACCCGTTACACCCCCAGCGGACGGACCATTTTTGCCATCGGCGGCAACGAGCGCACTGCCCGGGTGGCCGGTATGGGCGTGGATAGGACAAAGATTCTGGTATTTGCCATCAACGGCGTGCTGGCCGCTCTGGCCGGTATCTTCCTGGCGGCCAACCTCCGCTCCAGCGCCCCCACCATCGGCGACCCCTTTACCCTAAAGATTGTGGCGGCCTGCGCCCTGGGCGGCACCTCGCTGGCCGGCGGCAAGGGCAGCGAGCTGGGCACCATCCTGGGCGTGTTTACCGTGGCCATCATTGAAAACGGCATGAACTTTATCGGTGTCAACGCCTACTATCAGAACATTGTCTTTGGTATCTTTGTGTTGGCGGCCATCGCCCTTACGGTGGACCGCAGCATCCGCGGCCAGATCGTCAAGTAAGAAAGAAGGAGTGCCTCTTATGTCCGATGTAAAACCGTTTGTGCTGGACTTTGACCTTGTAAGCGGCTTCTGCACGAGCGGCAAGGTCAAGCCCACCCAGCGCAGAGTGTCCGACATGGTCGCCCAGTTTGCCAATGAGGCGGCGGCCCGGGCCATGGTGGAGGGGGGCGACCCCCTGCTGTATGAGTTCTACGGCCTGGATCTGCCCGAAGACGACTCCGGCGTGCTCCAGTTCGGCACCACCATCCTCTACCCCGGAAAGGTGGGGGAGGAGTATTTCATGACCAAGGGCCACTTTCACACCATCCTGGACACCTCCGAGATCTACTACGGCCTCAGCGGCCACGGCATGATGCTGATGGAGACCCCCGAGGGCCAGGTGGACTGGAAGGAGATCGGCCCCGGCGAGGCCCTCTACGTCCCCGGACGCTGGGCCCACCGCAGCATCAACACCGGCACCGAGCCTCTGGTGATGTTCTTCGTCTACCGGGGGGACGCCGGCCACGACTACGGCACCATCGAGGAGAAGGGCTACCGGAAGCTGGTGGTGGAGCGGGACGGAGGGCCCGCCGTTATCGACAACCCCAAATGGAAGGTGTAGCCCCGCCCTTCGCGGCCGTCCTGTTTGATCTGGACGGCGTCCTGCGCAACACCGAGCCATACCACCGCATGGCCTATGCACAGCTGGCCCGCAGCCTGTCCGGGGGCGCGCCCCCGGACGCCGGAGAGATCGCGGGCAAGTCCAACCTCCAGCTCTACGAGGCTCTGGTGGCCCGCTTCGGCGGGCCGGCCTCGGCGGAGGAGCTGTCCCAGCGGCACTTCCGGCTGGTCTGCCAGCTGCTGGAGGAGTACCGGGTGGGGCCGATGCCCGGCCTGGAGGAGGCCCTGGACGCCCTGCGCCGCCGGGGTATCCCCTTTGGGGTGGTGTCCTCCTCGTGGCGCTGGTATGTGGAGCGCTGCCTGCGGGAGCTGGGGATGTACGAGGACGCCGCGGTGATCGTCACCGGCAGCGACGGCCTGCCCCTCAAGCCCGCCCCCGCCCCTTATCAGGCGGCGGCCCGGGTCTTTCGTCCTGCCCCGCCCGGCGCGGTGTTGGCCGTGGAGGACAGCGGCAGCGGCGTCCGCTCCGCCGTGGCGGCGGGTCTGGCCTGCGCGGCGGTATACAACCCCGACTCGGGGGCGCAGGATCTGTCCCCGGCCCGGTGGCGGCTGAACAGCCTGTACGAGCTGCCCGCCCTGCTGGACGGCAACTAAACCAATCCGATTTTTGTTTACATAATAAGGAGGTCATTTCCATGTCCATGCTGCAGCATTCCACCCGCGCCTGGGGCTCCCCCAGCCGCTACATCCAGGGCCGCTATGAGCTGGAGAACATGAAAACCCACACCGAGGTCTACGGCCGCAGGGTGTTCTTCCTCATTGACGTGTTCTTCTTCGCCGACTACAAGAAGCGCTTCGAGGCCCTGTACGCCGGCAGCGACAGCCAGATCCAGTGCGAGCAGTTCGGCGGCCAGTGCACCGAGGAGGAGATCCTCCGCTGCACCGGCCTGGCCAAGGCCCTGAACCCCGACGTGGTGGTGGGCATCGGCGGCGGCAAGACCATGGACACCGCCAAGGCTGTGGCCGACAACTACAACGCGGCGGTGATCATCGTCCCCACCACCGCCTCCACCGACGCTCCCGCCATGGGCCTGTCCGTCATCTACACCGCCGCGGGCGAGCACGTGGGCGCCCGCCACTACAAGAAGAACCCCGATCTGGTGCTGCTGGACACCGACATTCTGGCCAAGGCGCCCATCCGCTTCCTGGTGGCCGGCATGGGCGACGCCCTGTCCACCTACCCGGAGTGCCGGGCCAACGTGCAGTCCGCCTCCCCCAACTACGTCAACAGCGGCTATCACCAGACCATCGCCTGCATCGCCGTGTCCAAGGCGTGCCACGAGACCATCCTGACCAAGGGCGTCAGCGCCAAGCTGGCCGCCGAGCAGGGCCTGTGCACCAAGGACGTGGAGGACGTCATCGAGGCCAACACCCTGCTGTCCGGCCTGGGCGTGCAGAACGGCTCCTGCGCGGGCGCTCACTCCATCGCCGAGGGCATCACCGTCCTGGAGCCCTGCGCCAAGCTGCTGCACGGCGAAGTGGTGGCCTTCGGCATCCTGGTGCAGCTCATCGTGGAGGGCGCCCCCGCCGAGGAGCTTGACGAGCTGTACACCTTCTTCGAGGAAGTGGGCCTGCCCACCACCTTTGACGATCTGGGCATTCCCGACGCCACCGAGGCCGACATCAGGAAGGTGGCCGAGACCTCCATGCACTCCTACTGGGACGTGGAGCCCTTCGCCGTCAACCCGCAGATGGTCTTTGACGGCATCATGATGGCCAACACCCTGGGCAAGCGCCGCAAGGGCCTGTAAGCGGGCCGCGGCCGGACGGAAAGGAAGCGCACGCATGAAAGCCATTCAATACACCGCCCCCCGGCAGTTTGCCGTGGTAGATCTGCCCAAGCCGGAGCCCGGCCCCCACCAGGTGGTCATCCGGGTCAAGGCCTGCGGCATCTGCAAGACCGACCTGACCATCCACGACGGAAGCTTTCTGGCCAAGTTCCCCCTGGTGAACGGCCACGAGTTCGCCGGCGTGATCGACTCGGTGGGCAGCGCCGTCACCAAGTGGAAGGTGGGCGACCGGGTCACCGCCGACAACACTGAGCTGTGCGGCTACTGCGAGCCGTGCCGCAGCGACAAGCCCCTGTACTGCGAGAACTTCAACTCCCACGGCTGCAACATGCCCGGCGGCTTTGCCGAGTATGTGCTCATCAACCACGACAAGGTGTTCGCCCTCAGCGACAAGCTGTCCTTTGAGGAGGCCACCTTTACCGAGCCCACCGCCTGCGCGGTCCACGGCGTGGACCGCATCGCCCCCCGCTTCGGCGACTCCATCCTCATGTTCGGCGCAGGCCCCACCGGCATCATCCTGGCCCAGCTGCTCCGCCGGGCGGGGGCGGGCCGCATGGTCATCGCCGATCCCCACGCCGACAAGCTGGACATTCTGCGCAAGTATGGCTTTACCGACCTGGTGGTCATGGACAAGGCCGACCCGTCCAAGCACACCGCCGAGATCAAGGCCATCATGCCCAAGGGCTTCGACATTGTCATCGACGCCACCGGGGCCGCCTCGGTGTTCGAGTCCTGCTTCCACTTTGTCCACATGGGCAGCAAGATTGTGGCCTACGGCGTCTGCGCCGCCGACGCCAAGGTACCCGTCAGCCCCTACGACATTTTCAGCCAGGAGTACACCATCCTCGGCTCCTTCGCCCAGACCCACTGCTTTGGCCGGGCGCTGGAGTATCTGGAGAGCGGCGCGGTGCAGGTCAAGGAGTTGATCTCCCACGAGCTGCCGCTGGAGGACTACGGCAAGGGCCTGGACTACATCGTCCAGAAGCAGGCCCGCAAGGTTATCATTCACCCCTGAGAGCGCCTCCTCTCCGTGTGCCGAAAAAAGCCCGCCCGCCCCGGCTTGGGGTGGGCGGGCTTTTATGTTTCTCGCTAGGGCTCCACGTCCAGCATCGCCATGGTGGCGGGCATTTCGTGGGCGGTATTGACCTTCTCCTCGTCGGTGACCAGATCGAAGCAGGAGACGATGATCTTGTCCCCCCAGACGCACGGCTCGCCCGGCTCGTCCAGCTCGCCGTGGAAGCCGTCGGTGTCGGGGGAGCAGGCCATCCGCGTCACCCGGCCGTCGGGGGTGATGCGGGCGATGGCGTTGGCCGAGAAGTCGGCCACGTAGATGTTGCCGTAGGGATCGATGGTCATGCCGTCGGTGGACTTCAGGTTGGCCGGATCACAGGCCCACTTGCGGTTCTCCTTCACCGAGCCGTCGGGGTTGAAGGTGATTTTGTGCACCACCCCGTCGCCGAAGTTGCCGACGTAGAGGTTGCCGTCGTGGTCGAACACGATGCCGTCCACGCCGTACTGGCACTTGGGGTTCTCGGTGATAAAGGTGAGGAAGATGTGGGGATCGGCCAGGGTGTTGGTGCAGTGGATGCCCTCGGCGTCCAGGGGGAAGCGGTAGACACAGCTCATGAGCTTGCCGCTGTCCGTCTTCTGGCGGGTCATGCAGCTCTGGGTGACGTACATGTAGTCCCCCCAGATGCGGATGCCGTTGGGGTGCTCCATGTTGTCAGCCACCACGGTGCACTTCACCACCCCCGCGTCGTTGAGCCGCAGGCGGAGGATGCGCCCGGTGAACACCATGTGGGGCTCTCCGGTCCAGCCCGCGTTGTCCACCAGATAGAGGTCGCCGTCGGGGCCGAACTCGATGCCCATGGCCCGGGCCTCACCGGTGTACTCGTTGCGCGGCACGTCAAACCACTTCTTGATGTTGCGGTCCTTGTCGATTTTCAGCACGCAGCTGGGCATGGACAGATCCGCAAAGTTGGGACAGGACAGAATCAGGTTGCCGTCCCTGTCGATGGCCATGCCGTCGGGGGTGCACACCAGCTCCTCCGGCAGCAGGGTGAACAGCTTGGATGTCTGCATAAAGCGCATTGCCTCCTTTTACGCGGTCAGCTCCTTGAGGAACCGGCAGGCCCGGCCCGCCATCTCGTCCAGCCCGGCCTCCCCGGCCCCGCCGCTGAGATCCCGCCAGACCTTGATATCATAGGGAATGGTACCCCCCATGAGCACGAAGGGCTCCATCACAATGGCCCCCTGGTAGTTCACCTGCTTGAGGGCGGCGGCCATGTCCTTCCAGGGCAGGCGGTTGGTGGAGCCGGCGGGGCGGCGGTTGTTCTCCCCCACGTGGAAATGCCCCAGCCAGGGGCCCGCCTCCAGAATGGCGTCCACCATGCTGTCCTCCTCGATGTTCATGTGGAAGGTGTCCAGCAGCACCCGGGCGTTGGGACTGCCCAGGCGCTTGACAAACTCCACACCCTCTTTGGCGGTGTTGAGCAGGTACTGCTCGAAGCGGTTGACCACCTCGCAGCAGTAGAGCACGCCGCAGTTCTCCGCCACCTTCATGAGCCGGGACATGGACTCCAGGGCAAGCTCCTCCTTGCGGCGCTTCTCATCCAGGGTGATTCCGTGGTCGGGCAGGGCCTGCCACCCGGCGTAGGACACGCCGTTGAGGATGGTCGCCCCCACCTTGGGCATGCTCTCCAGGATGCGGGTGACATGGCGGATGCCGTTCTCCCGCACCGCCGGGTCGTCGCTGGCCAGGTCGTATTTGGCCTCCAGGCCGATGGAATAGGTGATGCCCAGGCCGTTGTGATCGGCGCAGGCCTTCAGCTCCCGCAGCCTGGCGTCGTCGTAATAGCCCCACTCGGCGGAGGCCACCTCGCAGATGTCAAAGCCCAGCCAGGCCAGCTTCTCCATCAGGGGTATGTATGCAATCTCGTCCCAGTTGTGGCTCCAGAAGCCGTAGTGCATTCCAATCGGGTTCATGGCGCGCCTCACTGGCCCCGGGCAGCGCGAATCTTCTCCACAAACTGGCGGGCGGTCTCGGTAATCTTGCCGTAGTCGCCGGTCTTGGCCCCGGCGGTCAGGCTGCCGCCCGCGCCCACGGCCACCGCGCCGGCCGCAATCCACTCGGCCACGTTGTCCAGAGACACGCCGCCGGTGGGCATCAGCTCGGCCTGGGGGATGGGGCCGTGGATGGACTTGAGAATCTTCGGCCCGAACAGCTCGCCGGGGAACACCTTGATGATGTCCGCACCCGCCTCCATGCCGGCCACCACCTCGGCGATGCTCATGGCGCCGGGCATGCAGGCCACGCGGTAGCGGTTGCACAGGCGGACGGTGTCGCCGTTGAAGTAGGGGCTGACCACATACTGGGCGCCGGAGAGGATGGCCATGCGGGCGGTCTCGGGGTCCATGACGGTGCCCGCGCCGATGACAAAGTCGGTGCCGTCATACTCTCTGGCCATCTTCTCAATGATGGCGTTGACGCCGGGGGTGGTGTAGGTCAGCTCGATGCCGGCGCAGCCGCCCTCGATGCAGGCCTCGGCGATGCGCATGGCGTCGCCGGCGTCCTTGGCGCGGACCACGGCCACCAGGCCGCAGGAGCGAAGCCTTGGCAAGTACCTGTTCCTTTTTCATGGGAAAAACCTCCTTACGCATTCTTGTGGGACGCCATATACTCGTAGACGGGCAGCATGGCCTTGTAGCACACCTCAAAGGCCTCCTTCACCGGGCCGTAGGCGGCCACGGCTTCGGGGTCGGGCTCCACCGTGCGGTTGAGCTCGAGCATCTGGTCGATGACCTCAAAGCCCTTGAACACCCCCACGCCCACGCCGCCGGTGACCGCGGCGCCCATGGAGGTGGCCTCCTCCAGCAGGACGGGCACCTTGATGCGGGCGTTGTAGACGTCGGCCATCATCTGGCACCAGAGGGCGCCCTTTGCGCCGCCGCCCACCACCAGCAGCTCGTCGATGGGGATGCTCCGACGGAAGGACTCCAGGATAATGTTCAGGTTGAGGGTGACCCCCTCCAGTACGGCCCGGAAGAGGTCGCAGCGCTGGTTCTCCATTTTCAGCCCCAGCCAGGCGGCCGTGGCGTCCGGGTTCCAGCGGGGGGCCCGCTCCCCCAGCAGATAGGGCAGGAAAAGGACGCCGTTGGCGCCTACGGGGCTCTTTGCCGCCTCCGCGTTGATGAGATCGTAGGGGCTGATGCCCTGCACTTTGGCCACGGCGGTCTCATATTTGGCCACCTGGCCCTTGAGCCAGTTGTAGGAACTGCCGCCGGCCTGCATGGTGCCGGTGGGCGAGTACAGCCCGGGGACGATGTGGGCCCAGGTGAAGGTGCGCATCTCCTCGTCAAAGAGGGGCTTCTCGCTGGTGGTGGCCACCCAGGCGGAGGTGCCGATGCAGCTGAAGGTGCGGCCCGGGCTGATGGAGCCGGCGCCCACGTTGGAGCACAGGCCGTCGCCGCCGCCCGGCGGCCAGGGGTCAGGTGGAGGGGACGATCTCAGGCAGCTTGTCGCCGTCGATGCCCGAGGCGTTGACGATCTTGTCCGACCACTGGAGGGTGTTCAGATCAATGCAGGCGTTGGAGGTGGCGTCGGAGGGCTCGGTATAAAACTTCCCCGTCAGGCGCAGGACAATGAAGTCTTTGGCGTTGAGGGCCTTGTAGGTCTTGGCATACACCCCCGGCTCGTTGTCCCGCACCCACATGAGCTTTTGCAGGCCGTAGGAGGCGCTGTTGCGGTGCCCGGCGATGTGGTAGAAGTCCCGCAGGGAGATCTGCTCCCCCAGGGCGGCGGCCTGGGCCTGGGCCCGCTGGTCGGCCCAGATGATGGAGGGCCGCAGGGGGTTGCCCTGCTTATCCACGCACAGGCACCCCATCATCTGGCCGGAGAAGGAGACTGCGGCGATGTCGCCGGGGTCGATGCGGGCCTTGTCAATCAGGTTGCGGCTGGTGACGCAGATGGCCTTCCAGAAATCCTCGGGATCCTGCTCGGCCCAGTTGGTGTTGAAGTAGTGGCAGTCGTAGCGGAACACCTCGCTGGTGATCATTTTCCCCTCGTCGCTGAACAGGGTTGCCTTGTTGCCGGAGGTGCCCAGATCGTGGGCCAGTATGTATTTCATCGCTGTCCTCCCGCCCTACAGGCCCAGATCGTGGATGAGGTTGGCAGTAGCCATGCGCCCCATGTTGCGGGACGCGCCCGCCGTGGAGGCGGCGCAGTGGGAGCCGAGCACCACGTTGTCCAGGGTAAACCAGCGGGGATCCTTGGGCGGCTCGGAGGAGAAGGCATCGATGCCCGCGCCGCAGAGGCGGCCCGCCTCCAGCGCGTCCAGCAGGGCGTTTTCATCAATGAGGCCGCCCCGGGCGGTGTTGATCAGGATGGCGTCCGGCTTCATTTTGGCCAGCTCCGCCGCGCCGATGAAGTTCTCCGTCTCCGGCGTCAGGGGCAGGTGGAGGGAGATGACGTCGCACTCGGCGAAAATCTCGTCGGGGGCGGCGCGGGTGATGCCGTGGGCCTTGGCGTACGCCTCGTCCCAGAAGGGGTCGTGGGCCAGCACCTTCATGCCGAAGCCCTGGGCCCGCTGGGCCACGTTGCGGCCGATGGCCCCCAGGCCCAGGATGCCGATGGTGCCGCCGGTCACGTCCCGGGTGGTGATCTTCTTCCAGTCGCCCTGGCGGCAGTGCTGGTCAATGAGCACCGTCTTGCGGGCCACCGCCAGGAGCAGGGCCATGGCGTAGTCCGCCACCGCCTCAGCGTTGGCGCCCACCGTGCGGGAGACCTTGATATCCCGGGCCTTGGCGGCGTCCAGATCAATGTTGTCCACCCCCACGCCGTATTTGGCGATGGCCTTGAGCTTAGGGGCGGCGGCGATCACCTCGGCGTCTATGGGATCCACTCCCACGATCACGCCGTCGCAGTCGGCCAGCAGGGCCTTCATGCCCTCCTTGTCCAGGATCCCGCCCGTCTCATTGCGCACCACCTCCAGGCCGGCGGCCCGGAGCATGGCAAAGACCTCGGGATCGGTTTTCCCGTAAGAACGGGGTGTGGTAAGTACCTTCATGACAGAGCCCTCCCCTTGGCGTCACTTTCTCATTTCCCGGGCCAGCCGGTCGCAGGCGGCCAGCCGCTCTCCGGTGATGTCGATGTGGAAGACCTCGGCGATCACCTGGGTCCAGCCATGGATAAAGTATGTCCAGCCGTCCTCAATCAGAAGCCCCCGGCGCTCCCGCTGGGCCTCCGCCTGGTGCATGAACTCCAGGGTGCCTCGGTAGTTGAGCTCCCACACCAGGCCGTTCTCGGGGAATTTGCAGTGGTCGGTGAGGGGGGAGCCGGGCCGGTCCTTGCCCAGCCCGGTGGCGTTGATGACCAGGGAGCCGGCGGGCAGGGCCTCTACAATCCTGTCGTTGAGCTCGGGGGTCTTGCACAGATGGTAGCTCATGGGGACGTTCAGGTACTCCAGGATGCGCACGCCTTCGGCCAGGCGGGGGGCGGAGCGGTTGTTCAGGTGGATGCGGCTGGGCAGATCCTTGCCGTGCCGCTCCTCATTGCCCAGGTAGGCGGAGATGGACAGGGCGGAGCCGCCGGCGCCGATGATGCACACCTCCGCGCCGGTCTTAAGCCAGTGGCCCTCGGGCACGAAGGCGTCCAGGGCCAGGCCGGAGGAGATGGGGTCCTTGGCGTGGGCGCGGAGCTGGCCGTCCAGCTTGGAGATGGAGGACAGCTCCCCGAAGCGCTGGGCATAGGGGTCCAGGTAGTCGAACATATCCTTTGCGGCGTTATACATGTCAATTTTGTGTGTGGTCACCAGCGCGCCCAGGGACAGGGGGTCATCCCGGAAGAACTGCACCACCGCCCGGTAGTCCTCGGCGGGGGCGTGGATGGGCAGGTCGATGCCCTTGATCTCCGCGTCCAGCCCCAGCTCCTTGGCCCAGATGGGGAACATTTTCATGATGGAGGACTGTCCGGTGGTGACGCCCACAAAGTACATGGTGGGCCGTTTGGCGGGTTCGGGGAGTTTGATCATGGTCAGGCGCATCCTTTCTTGACTGATTTGGTATTGAAATACCGGTCAGCCGGCGAAGAGCCGCCGGCAATTGAGCACGGTGAAATCCGCAAGGGTTCCGGGGGGGAAGCCGGCCGCCTCCAGCCGGGGCAGAAAGCGCTCCAGCAGGTAGCACAGGCTGATCTCGCCGCCGTAGGCGGCCATGCGCTGGGCGGTGGTGTCCAGAGACAGGAGCAGCCTCTGGGTGTACCCCCGCTCACACATGTGCCGCAGCAGCGCCACCTCCTCCTCGTCGGAGTGGTACTTGAAGCGGCCGATGGTGTCGTAGTCCAGGTACACGCCGGTGGCGGCGATGGCGTCATGGGGGCCGAAGTCGGCGGCCTGCCGGTCCACGTGGCAGACGATGAGCCGTTCCGGCGTCAGGCCCGCCCGAAAGCAGAGCTCCAGGGCGGGCAGGGTATTCTCCCCCCGCTCCGTGTGGAGCATCAGCGGCACCCCGCAGCGCACCGCCGCCCGGGCGGCCGCCCGCAGCAAAACGGCGTACCGGCCCTCGGCGCCTTCGGCCGGAATGGCGGCCTTTACCAGGCCCGCCCGAAAGGCCGTCGGCTGCGCCGGGCGGCGGTCCGGCTCGGGCCGCCAGGGGAGCATGCCCTCCAGCAGCTCACCGCAGTAGAGGTCGTACAGGCCCTCCTCATCCAGGCTGTGGACCCAGCAGTCCGCCGGGTAAAAGCCCAGCAGATGGTAGCCGGTAGAGGCCGCCACCGCCACGCCGCTCTCCCGCGACAGCGCGCCGAGGCGCTCTGCATCCCGTCCTGCGGCCACGGGCTGGGCGTCCGCCAGGAAGCCTCCCCCCGCCGCCCGGTAGGCGCGCAGCTCCTCCAGTGAACGAGCCGGGTCGTCCAGCCGGAGGGCGGGATTTTTCTCCGCCATGGGCGTCCGGTGGACAAAGATGTGTTCATGGATCTGGCTGTGCCCCAGCGCGTCCGGTGCGATGGGGCCGCTGACGGTTTGCACATGGAACATGACCTGACCTCCTGATAAAGTATCGTAGGATTGTAACTATGTTACTACATAAAAGGGGAAGCAAATTCCGCGCGTGCACTCACTCGCGGAACAGCTCGACACGGAACCGGCTCTGGTCGCCCCGGTAGTGGGCAAAGGAGAGCTCAATCAGCTTGCCGCTCTGGTTATAGCCGATGGTCTGGAAATAGTGAACCGGGCGGCCCCGCTTCAAGCCCAAAACCGCGGCGTCCTCCGGGTCGGCGGCCCGGGCCTCGCAGATACGGGTGACGTGGGTGACCCGGGTGTCGTCCCGCTTGGACAGCACCTGATAGAGGGACTCCCGGTTAAAGTCGTGTCCCAGGATAAAGCTGCACGCTTCATAGGGCAGGTAGGTCTCCACCCGGACGATGGGCTCGTCGTCGGCAAACCGCTTGCGGTAGAGATAGATGGCCTTGGTGCCCGCGGGCAGCTCCATAAGCTGCGCCACCTCGGGCTCCAGCTCCACCAGCTTGAGATCCAGTACCTCGGTGCTGGGGGTACGGCCGGTGCTGCGTACGTCGTCGTCAAAGGACTGGATGCTCTGAATGAAGCCCTGTACCAGCTTGGGGTGGGCCACAAAGGTGCCCTTGCTCTTGATGCGGTACAGGTGCTCCTCCCGCACCAGGTCGGAGATGGCCTGGCGCACGGTGGTACGGCTGATGCCGAACATCTGGCTGAGCTCCATTTCGGTGGGAATCATGCTCCCCACCGGGTAATTTCCGTTGTCGATCTCCTCCAGGATCAGCTTTTCAAGCTGGAAATACAGGGGAATAGGCACATCCTTATCCAGTCTCTTGTCTTCCAGCATGGCACGATCCCTTCCTCTCTTTTTACAGTCATTGCTTTAACTAGATTGGATTGTTGTAACATATATACATTATAGTCTATAAAGGGGCCCCTTGGCAAGGGGGTCAGGCAAATTCTCTAATTTTGCACAAAGAAATGAGTCAGATATCGCCGAACTGACCAGTCGCAGCCAGACGCTGCGCGGCCTACAGCCTCTGGCTGAACTCCACCGTCTCTCCGTTGGGGCCCAGTAGGTTGAAAAAGCGCACGCCGTTCTCCCAGAAGGGGAGGAACTGAATGGCATCTTCCAACGGGGCCAGGCCGGCCATCCGCACTTCCTCCCAGGCGGACTCAATGTCGTCCACGTCCAGGGCCAGGTGGTCGATGGCTCCGGGCCGGCGGGCGGGCGCGGCGCACTCGTAGGTTTCGATGCACAGGCCGCCGCAGGTGAGAAAGCACACCCGCTCCCCCGTGCCGGGATTGACAGTGCTGTGGGCCCGGACAAAGCCAAGGGACTCATAAAAAGCGGCGGTCTCGTCCAGCGCGGCGGTGGGAAGCCCCAGGTGCTGTAGGCCGGTTACATGCTCTGCAATGCTCACGGCGCTCCCCTCCTCAGTCGTCGCTGGGGTCCACGTCGATGAGGACCTTCATGGTGGTTTCCTGGTGCGTATCGATGTACTCGTAAGCGGCCAGATAGTCGGTAAAGGCAAAATGCCTGCTCATCAGGGGTTGGAGCTGTACCATGCCCTCGCGTACAAAGCGGATGGCATCCACATAGTCCTCGTGGCGATACATCATGGTGGTGTTCAGATCCAGTTCGGAGTCGTTGAGCTTGGCCAGATCACAGTGGGCCAGGCCAGCGTACACCGCAACCAAGATGATAACGCTTCCCTTCCGGGCGTTCTGGATGGCCTGATCCATGGTGGTGTCATTGCCCGCGCAGTCGTAGATGATGTCCGCCTTGTCGGGGCCGAAGCACTCCGTCAGAGCCGCGCCAAAGGGGCGGGTTTTGGTGTTGACAGCGTAATCCGCTCCGCAGGTGCGGGCCAGCTCCAGCCGATAGTCGGAGATATCGGTGGCCATGACCTCGGCCGCGCCAAAGGCCTTCAGGGATTGAACCAGCAGAATGCCGATAGGGCCGCAGCCCAGCACGCATACCTTCTTGCCCGCTACGTCCCCCGCCCGCCTGGCGGCGTGCACCGTGACGGCCAGAGGCTCCAGCATGGCGCCCTCGTCATAGCTCATTCCCGCAGGCAGCGCCGTCACCTTTGAGGCGTCCACCGCGAAGTATTCACTGGCAGTTCCGGTGGTCTGAAAGCCCATAACCTTCAGGTTCTCGCAGAGGTTATACTTGCCGTGGGTGCAGGGGTAGCATTCGCCGCAGTACACCTGGGGTTCAATGGTCACCCGCTGACCCACCTGGAATTGGGTGACTCCCTCCCCCAGCGCCGCGACCTGGCCGGAGACCTCGTGGCCCTGGGTGACCGGGTACTTGGTGTAGGGGTGCTTGCCGTGGTATACGTGGATGTCGGAGCCGCAGATGCCGATGCGCTTGATTTTCACCAGCACCTGCCCGGGCCCGGCCGTGGGAACGGGCACCCTGTCAAACCGGATCTCCCTGGGGGCCGTCATCACTTCCTGCAGCATGGTTTCTTGCATCATACTCACACTCCTTTGTTTGGTCCCGTCCGGTGTGCAGGGAGGCCGGACGGGTAAAATCCATCTATATCATGCGAGTATGGGAGGGGAAAGTCAAGAGGATTTTCGTGAAAAATGCACAGAACATCAGGTAAAATCAGCACCCCGCCGGGGAGAGAGCAGGGGCACTCCGGCTTACCCGGAGAGCCCCTGCTCTGGAATCAGCCCTCTGTGACGCCGATAAAGCCGCCGCCGGTGGTGTAAATCTTATCAATGACCACCTCGGCTGGATCCCCAGAGGTGGGAACCGGGTCGGCGGGGGCCTCGGGGGCGGTCAGATCCACCACCACGGCCCCCTTGGGAGGCTCGGTTTCAGGGGCGGTCTTGCCCTCGGTGTACCGGCCGGACATGGAGAATTCCAAGTCCATCAGACCGGCGGCATCACACTGCATAGAGGCCTCCATCCTGCCGTCGGCGTCCATGGACTCCTGGAGGGAGATGGACATGGGAGCGGAACCGTCGACATCGGCGGAGAGCTCTACGGACAGGTCATAGGCGGATACGTCATCTCCCCGCATGGTGAGGGTGAAGGTGAAGTCGGCGGCCACGCCGTCCTGCTCCAGGGCGTAGTGAAGGATGCGGTCGTTCCCGCTGACCGCCCAGGCGTCGTCCCGCAGGAGCTGGGCGGCCAAATCTACGGCCTGGGTCAGCTCGGAATAGGCGGTGTCCTTGTCATTGGGCTCCACGGTGGAGAGAAGCAGGGACAGCAGGGCGGTATAGTCCACGTCGCCGGTGATCATCTCCATGAGGGCACCGTAGTCCAACCCCATGTCCTCATATATGGCACTCATATCCATAGAGTACCAGGTGTCGGCGGGCAGGCCGGCGGCCTGCTCCAAAAATGCTCCGCCCAGGCTGATATAGAGCTGTCCGGCCTCCAGATCGCCCCGGAGCTCCATATGGATACCTTCCTCGGCAAGGGCATCCAACAACTCGGTATCGCTGGCGCTCATACCTCCGTTCTGGCCATCCGTCAGAGCCTTCAGGAAGGGGCGCAGATCCATAGTCAGGCCCATAGCGGCGTCCATCTTCGCGCCGCCGGCCATGACGCCCTCCAGAGTGCCGTCCAGGGTAATGGGCGCAGATTCCGCCGTACTTCCCAGAAGAAGGCCCGTCATGTCCAGAGAGGCGTCAAAGTCGGCGTTCATGTCCCAGATTCCCGTGCGGTACTTCTGGCCGTATGCCAGGTATTTTTCCAGATAGGTAAAGTCATACTTGGATAGGGTCTCCTCCACCAGCTTTTCCATGTCAATGAGGATCACGGTGCGGTCGCCGGCGTCCCAGCCCACGGCGCAACCAAAGGCCTGAGCGGCGAAGCGTACGGGCACATAGGTGCGGTTGTCGTGGGCGTAGGGGGCCGCGTCCATGGGGATGTGGGTGGTGACGCCGCTGCGCTCCACGGTGGCTGTTGTGCCGCCCAGGGCCATGGTGACGGTGGTGCCGTCCCGAAAGGCGGTAATGGTCTGAGCGGCGGGGGAATAGCTTACCTCGGCCCCCATGGCCTCAAACACGGTGCGCACAGGCAGGAAGGTGCGGCCGTCCCTCGCCTCAGGTGCGGCGTCAGGGAAGGACAGATTCCGGCCGTCCAGTTGGACGGAGATGCCGGTGGATGGGGCGGAGGCGGGGACGGACTCCGCGGCCAGGGCGGAGGTGCCGGTACCCAACAGGGCTGCCGCACAGGCGACAGCCAGGGCGCGCTTGGGAAGTGTGTGCATGATTCCATTCCTCCTTTTGTCGGTAGAGCCACTATAGCACGCTTTTTTTGCGGTGACAAGAGGAGCGGGAGCTCTTCTTTTGAGGAAAAATCAAATTTTTTACTTGACTTAGTCATGTTTGGAATAATCATAGCACAGCCCCCGTGATACTGTCAACTGAGGTTACCTATCTTTGGGATAAACGGGGTGCGGAGCTTGAAGATCTACAGACCGGGCGGACGGTGCAATATATCTGGCGAGCGGGTACGCCGTGCCCGGGAGCGGGCGGGGCTGAGCCAGGAGCAGCTCGCAGTCCGGCTCCAACTGGACGGGCTGGGGCTGACACAAAAGGCCATCAGCCGGATGGAGACCGGGGAGCGGGTGGTGGCGGACTATGAGCTGGTCCACCTGGCCCGGGCGCTGGAGGTTGGCGTTCTGGAGCTGCTGGGCCTGGAGCCATAAAAAGGGGGGGCGTTCCCGCGGGAACGCCCCCCCTTTTTGGGGTTAGATGGGCCTGTGCTCCAGCTCCAGGCGCCGCTTTTCGAGAATGCGGGGGAAGCGCCAGAAGAAGATAGCGCCGGTGGTGGTGGCGGCCAGGATATCGGCCACCGGCTCGGCCAGAAACACGGCGAAAACCTGGTCGCTGAGGAAGCGGGGCAGGAGCAGGATCAGGGGAATCAGCAGGATCACCTTACGCAGCAGGGCCAGAAAGAGGGAGACGCGGGTCTGGCCCAGCGCCACGAAGGTCTGCTGGCAGGAGAACTGCACCCCCAGCATGAACATACCGGCGGCATAGATGTGCAGCGCCCAGACGGCGATCTCCACCAGCTCCGGCTTGTCGTTAAACAGCGAGACAAACAGGCCCGGAAAGAGCTCCAGCGCCGCGCAGGCGGCGCAACTAAAGCACAGGGAGGAGAAAAAGAGCAGGCGAAAGGTCCGCTTGACCCGGTCCAACTGCCCGGCGCCGTAATTATAGCCCACAATGGGCTGGGCCCCCTGGGACAGGCCCTGGAACAGAAGGGAAAAGACCTGCATGATACTGGAGCAGATGGTCATGGCACCCACCGCCGGGTCGCCTCCGTAGGTCTTGAGGGAGGAATTGAAGGCGATGTTGACCAGACTCTCGGTGGACTGCATAATGAAGGGTGAGAGCCCCAGGGCCAGCACCGGGGCCAGCACCTTGGCGTCCAGACGGAGAAGCCGCCGCTGAATCCGCAGCTTGGTGCGCCTGCCGCACAAAAAGCGCACCACCCACACGGCGGAGACGGCCTGGGCGGTGATGGTGGCCAGGGCCGCGCCCTTTACGCCCATATTCAGACCGAAGATAAGGATGGGGTCGAGGACGATATTGACCACCGCGCCGATAATCACCGAGGCCATACCGACGGTGGAGAAGCCCTGGGAGGTGATAAAGAAGTTCAGGCCCAGGGCCAGCTCCACAAAAATGGAGCCGTAGAGGTAGATATTCAAATAGTCCATGGAGTAACTGATGGTGTTCTCCGTGGCGCCGAAGAGGTAGAGCATGGGCTCCTTGCAGAGCTGGAATACCACGGTGGCGGCCAGGCCCAGGATCATCAGCAGCAGGGTGCAGTTGCCCAGAATTTTGTTGGCCTCGTCCAGCTTCCCCTCCCCCATGCGCACCACCGCCCGGGAGCCGCCCCCCATGCCCACCAGGGCGGAGATGGCGGAGACAAACAGAATCACGGGAAAGCAGATGCCCAGGCCGGTGAGGGCGAGATCGCCCTCACCGGGGATGTGCCCGATGTAGATGCGGTCCACGATGTTGTAGAGGGCGTTGACCAACTGGGCGGTGACGGTGGGCACCGCCAGCCGCAGGAGGAGCTTGCCGATGGGATCGCGGCCCAGGTCGTTTTCGCGCTTTGCCATGGATCAGCTCTCCTCCTTTTCCAGGAAATAGGTGGCCTCCATGTCGGCCACGCTGAGGGCAAAGGCCAGGGGATACTGCTGGAGGGCCTGGCCCACCAGCCGCTTGTCCTCGTCGCCGGAGAAGCCCATATGCCAGCGGATGGCCATGGCCTCCTCCCGGGTGAGGCGCAGGAAGCCGGAGAGGATGTAGACGCTCTTCTCCCCGTGGCCGTAGGGCAGGGGGTCCTCGTAGAAAAAGGTGGGCACCGCCTGCCACTTGCCGTCGGGGCCCTTCACGTTGCGGGAGCCCTCCCTGTAGCAGCCCGTCTTGCACACGTCGTGGAGCAGTGAAACCAGCGCGGCGCTCTCCGCCGGGTACTCCAGGCCGTACAGCTCCCTCACCCGCTCCCGCTCCAGGTAGGCGGTCAGGCAGTGGTAGACATTGACGCTGTGCTCACACAGGCCGCCCGCGTAGGCCCCGTGGAACCGGGCCGAGGCCGGGGCGGTGAAAAAATCGCTTTTGTGCTCCAGGTAGTCCAGCAGGGCGTCCGCCCCGTCCCGCCGGATGTTCTCCCGGTAGATCTCGATAAATTCTTCCTTGGCGCTCATGGAGCAGTCTCCTTTTCCGTTTCACAGATAGTAAAATCCAGTATAGCATAAATTCCGGTGAAAAGCCACCCTCGGCACCCCTGTTTCACACCCGGCATAGGATGGGCGGAATAGGAGGAGTGCTATGGAATGGCTTTCGCTGCTTCTGGCCGCGGTCCTGTTTGCCGCGGCCTGTAATCTGGATACTGTAATTCTCTCGATGGGCTACGCGGTGAAGGGCGTGCGGGTCTCCCTGTCCCACAGCCTGATTATCGCCGCCCTCACCACCCTGATCACCTGGGCCTCCCTGCTCCTGGGGGCCGGGGCCGCCCGGGTGCTCAGCGGGCCGCTGCCCAACCTGCTGGGCGGGCTGGTGCTGGTGGGCATCGGGGCGTGGTTCGTGCTGGACTGGCTGCGCCGCCTGGGACCCGCCGGGGAGGCGGAAGGGGAAAACCGGGCCGCCACCCTCTGGGGGTGCGTCTCCCTGGCCGCCGCCCTGGCGGTGAACAACGCGGGCATCGGCGTGGCCGCCGGGGTGTCCGGTATCGCCCCCGGCTGGGCGGCCCTGGCCAATTTCTGGTCACCCTGGCCGCCCTCCCCCTGGGCCGCGCCCTGGGGGATAAGCTGGCCGGGCGGCTGCTGGGCAAATACGCCCTCCCCCTCTCCGGCGCGCTGCTGGTGCTGCTGGGCATCTGGGAGGCGGTGGGATAGGCCTTGTTTGAAAATAGTCAACACGCCCAATCGCCGGGCCTTTTGCCCTCTGGACGGCCCAATTTTTCCTTGAAATCCGCCAGGATTCCTGCGAAAAAATTGCTTGCCAGCGGGCAAAATTCCTCGCCGCTGGCCATATTGCTATTTTTCAAACAAGGCCTAGCCCTGGCGCGGCGGGCGGAGATGTGGTAGAATACCCCCGAAAGAAGGGATTGCATATGACGCTTCTGGAGCGCCTGGGGGGCCGGGAGGCCATCACCCGGGGCATCGTACACACCTTCCGCATCCTCTCCCGCCGCCCACGGCCCTCCCGGCACGAGGAGGCCGCCGGGGAGGAGCTGGACGCATACCTGCGGGGGCTGGGCCTCTCCCCTGTCCGGGACGGGGCGGGCAACCGGATGGCCGACGTGCCCCCCGCGCCGGGCCGGGCCAGCGCCCCCCGCCTGATCCTCCAGGGCCACCTGGACATGGTGTGCGCCGTCCGGCCGGGCAACGGCTGGAACCCCCTCGCCGACCCGGTAACGGTGGTGGAGGAGGGGGGCTTCCTCCGCTCGGACGGCCGCTCCTCTCTGGGGGCGGACAACCACCTGGGCAACGCGGCGGCGCTGTGGCTCCTGTCCACCGGGGCGGTGAACCACGGGCCCCTGCGCCTGCTCTTCACCACCGCCGAGGAGGTGGGGCTGGAGGGGGCCAAGGAGGTGGCGCCCGACTGGCTGGCTGGGGCGGAATACCTGCTCAACACCGACGGCTTTCACCTGGGCCGGGCGGTGGTGGGCTCGGCCAGCGGACGGCGGGAGACCTGGGCCGCCCCCCGCTGGACGCCGGGCCGGCCCCGGCGCTCCCCGCCTGGCGGCTCACCCTTCTCCGGCGGCCGGGGCGGCCACTCCGGCGACGACATCAACCGGGGCCGGGCCAACCCGATCAAGCTGCTGGCCGCCTATCTGGCCGGGCTGCCCGGCGGGCGGATCGCCTCCCTCTCCGGGGGCCTCACCCACAACGCCATCCCCGCCCAGGCCGAGGCAGTGGTATTCTGCCCCGCGGAGCCCGACCTCTCCCCCCTGCGGGGCGCCCTGGCCGACTACCGGGCGGCCGATCCCGGCCTGACCGTGGCCTGCGCCCCGGCGGAGAGGCCGGAGCGGGCGTGGACGCCGGCCTTCCAGGCCCACGTCCTGGCCTTTTTGATGGGGCTGTACCACGGGGTGTACGCCATGGAGCCGGCCTTCCCCGGTACGGTGGGGGCCTCCGCCAACCTGGGCCGGGCCGGGACCGAGGGGGATGTTTATGAGGTGTGCGCCTTCCTGCGCTCCGCCCGGCCGGAGTGGGAGGCGGAGCTGGCTGGCCGGCACATGGCCCTGGGGGCGGCCCACGGGTTCTCCCTGTCCGTCACCGGCTACCCCGGCTGGCCCGGCGACCGGGCCAACCCCCTGGCGGCGGTGCTGGGCCGGGTGTGGCGGGAGCAGACCGGCCGGACGCTGGAGCTCTCCGCCGTCCACGTGGGGCTGGAGCCGTCGGTGTTCCGGGCCAAGGCCCCGGGGCTGGTCATGGCCTCCGCCGGGCCGGACATTCTGGACGCCCACTCGGTGGATGAGCGGGCACCCCTGGACGGGCTGCCCGATTACGCCCTGCTGCTGGCCGGGGCGATGGAGGCCCTTTAGACGGGCGGCCGTCCACGCAATACAACAGGGTACAAGCAAGAAAGTACGCGCCGCCCGCCGGAGTTCCGGCGGGCGGCGCACATGTTTACGCGTAAATATGATCCAGGATATCCACAATCTGCGCCACGCAGCTCTCCTCGCAGGCGCCCAGGATACGGGCGCCCCACTGCTTGACCTCGGGGGCGCAGTTGGCGGGGGCGAAGGGGATGGCGGAGACGGCCAGCATGGGGATGTCGTTCTGGTTGTCCCCCACGCAGTAGATGTGCTGGGCGTCGATGCCCAGGCGGCGGGCTAGGTACTGCACCATGCCGCCCTTGCTGCTCCCCTTCCGGGTCAGCTCCAGCAGCACCCGGTTGGAGAAGATCACCTCGTAATGCTCTCCCCACCGCTCCAGCAGGTAGCGCTGGGTGTGCAGGAGGGTTTCATAGTCCTGCTGGAGAATGACCTTGCTCCAGGGCAGGGGGATATCCGCAATGGGCACCTCCCGGGCGGTCATGCCTGCCCGCTCCAGGTGGCGTTGGGTGACGGCGTTGGGCTGGTAGACGTAGATGGCGTCGTGGTGGTAGGCCTCAAAGCCGATGGTGGGAATGGCCCGGGCCATTTGCTGGAGATCCTCCCGCACCCGGTCGGGCAGAAAGGTCTCGTAAATCATCTCCCCTGTCCGGAAGTCGTACAGGGCGGAGCCGTTGGACAGAATCACCGGCGCGTTGATGGGTATGTGGCTGGCGTGGGGGGCGAAGTTGGGGCGGGCGCGGCCGGTGGCCACAGTGAAGGTGCCCCCCTCCCGGGTAAAGTAGGTCAGGGCCTCCACATTTTCCCGGGTGATGCGCATGTCCTCCCCGTAGAGAGTGTCGTCAAAATCGCTGACCAGCAGCACGCCGTTGAATTTGCCCAACTGATTCACACCTTACCTTCTCAGATCGGCCCCCGTCATATACTTTTTCAGCGGTGCATAGAGAATGCCAAAAATCACCAGACACAGGACAAGGTCAATCCCGACATAGCTGCCGTTGTAGATAAGGGAGTAGAGGGCGGGATTGTCGAATACTGTGCCGAAGATCTCCGTGGGGGCCAGAATTTTGTAAATGGTGATACCGCTGATATAGTGGACAACAAAGCGGGCGGCTCCGCCCAGCACGCTGCCCCAGAAGATGCCGTGGGGCTTGCCACGGCCCAGGCCGGCGATGCCCATGACACCGAAGGCCAGCACATAATCCAGCAGGATGGACTGCCAGCCCCAGCTTACCGCGCCCTGGATGAATACCTGGAGTACGCCGAAGGCAAAGCAGGCGATGAAGCCGCCTCCCATGCCCCAGCGCACGCAGAAGAACAGCAGGGGGAGCATCTCCAGCGAGATGGAGCCGCCCTGGGGCAGCTCAAATACCTTGAGAAGCCCCAGCACCAGGGCAAGGGCGATCATGAGTCCGCCTTCGCAAAGCATCCGCACCAGCAGATACATACCGCGGCGGCCAGGGGCTTTTGTGGTGACAGGTTCAGACATAGAGCTCATTCCTCCTAAAAAATGTACCGCAGCGCAAACCGGAAACAGCGCAATGCGGTACGGGAGAAACGACCTCTATCGTCGAATACTCTTCCTACGCCGGCATTACCCGGATCAGGTTTAAGGGACACGGGCGGCCATACGCCCTGATCTCAGCCGGACTTGCGTCCAGCACCCCTGCGATTCGATTTGTTCTACGGTTATTTTAGAGTTTATACCAAATGGCGCAGCTTTGTCAACACTTGGGTAAAATAGGCAGGCAGGGGGCACTCCACGGTGACCCGCTCCCCGGTGCGGGGGTGGACAAAGGAGAGCCTTCTGGCGTGAAGGCACTGGCCCGCCAGGCCGGGGACGGGCTTCTTGGCCCCGTATACCACGTCCCCCAGCAGGGGGTGGCCGATGGAGGCCAGATGCACCCGGATCTGGTGGGTGCGGCCGGTCTCCAGACGGCACTGAATATGGGTATAGCCGGGGAAGCGCTCCAACACCGTCCAGTGGGTCACCGCCGGACGGCCGTTTTTCCAATCCACGCACATCTTCTTCCGGTCGGTGGGGTGGCGGCCGATGGGCGCGTCCACAGTGCCGCCGTCCTCCCGCAGGCCGCCCACGCACACCGCCTCGTACTCCCGGTAAAGGGAGTGATCCTGGAGCTGGGTGGCCAGGGCCTGGTGGGCATAGTCGTTCTTGGCGGCAATGAGCAGCCCCGATGTGTCCCGGTCGATGCGGTGGACGATGCCGGGGCGGAGGGCTCCGTTGATTCCGGAGAGTGATTCACCACAGTGATATAACAGAGCGTTGACAAGTGTGCCGTCCGGATGGCCCGCCGCCGGGTGAACCACCAGGCCCACCGGCTTGTTGACCACAATCACGTCGGCGTCCTCATACGCCACGTCCAGGGGGATGGCCTGGGGGAGCACGTCCACCGGCTCCGGCTCCGGGAGGCGCACCTCCAGCACGTCGCCCTCGGCGGCCTTATAGTTCTTTTTCACCGGGCGGCCGCCGAGGGTGACCGCCCCCTCCTCCAGCAGGCGCTGGGCCGCCGAGCGGGTCAGCTCCGGCACCAGCCGGGCCAGGAGCTGGTCGGCCCGCTCCCCCGCCCGGTCAGCCCGCAACAGAATCGGCTCCATGGCCCTCCTCCTTGCCGTGGAAGAAGAGGTAGTACACGCAGAACGCGATGCCACCCACCACCACGCAGATGTCCGCCACGTTGAAGACGGCAAAGCGCATGAACAGGGTCTCAAACATGTCGGTGACGTAGCCCAGCAGGGCCCGGTCGATCAGGTTGCCCACCGCCCCGGCCAGCACCATGGACAGGGCGGCCATGGCGAAGGGGCGGGGAAAGACCTTTTTCACCAGAAGCACCACCAGCAGGACGGACACCACCAGGGACACAATGGTCAGAATCCAGGTGTGCTCCTCCAGCAGGGAGAAGGCCGCGCCGGTGTTCTGCACATAGGTGAGATGGAGAATATGGGGGAGAAAGGGGACGTCTCCCCCCAGGGGGATGTTGGCCCGCACCAGGAACTTGACCACCTGGTCCAGTACCACCAGGGCCACCACGAGAACGGCGTATAACATGGGCAAAGGGCTCCTTTTCTTCGGTTTTGTTCTATTTTATCACGGCCTGCCGCCGGGGGCAACCCGGAAGATCGGATGTAGATTCCAATTGAAGAAACAAGAAAAATCTGGTATACTGGGGCAAAAAGCCGAAAGGTGGTGAGTGCGTTGGATGAAAGGCGGACCCTTTCGTTAAATGTGTTCCTGAATACCCTTGAGGAGGGCTGTAAAAACGAGCGGCGCTACTGCTTCATCCTGGGCGCCGGGGCCTCCAAGACCTCTGGTATCCCCACCGGGGAGGAACTGGCCAAACAGTGGCACGGGGAGATTTTGGAGCAATGCTCCAAGGAGGAGATCAAGGAGCTGAAAAAGCGGCTGGGGGTGCGCTCGACCAAGCCGTCCAGCCGGGCCTATTTTGACCTCTATGCCATGCGCTTTTTTCCGGACTATCAGAACGGCTCCGCTTTCCTGGAGCGGACGCTGGAGCGCGCCCAGCCCAGCCTGGGCTACTATCCCCTGGCCGCCCTGCTGGCCAACACGCGCAACAACCTGGTGATCACCACCAATTTCGACAGCCTGGTGGAGGACGCCCTGTTTATCTACACGGATAAAAGGCCCATCGTCATCAGCCACGAGCTGCTGGCCCAGTACATCAACTTCAACACCAGCCGGCCCATCATCGCCAAGCTCCACCGGGGCCTGTTCTTTGACCCCCTCAACCGGGCCGAGCAGGTCAACGGCCTGTCGAAGCAGTGGAAGGATATCCTGCGGGAGGCCTTCAAGCGTTATACCCCCGTGGTGATCGGCTATGCCGGGGGCGACCACAGCCTGATGGACTTTCTGAAGGAGACCGAGTGCCTGAGCGGCCTCTACTGGTGCTACCGCCACGACGAGCCGCCGGAGGAGATTCAGAAGGTGGTGGAGCGCCACGGCGGATACTTTATCCCCATTGAGGGCTTTGACGAGATGATGTACCTGATGGGGCAGCGGTTCGGCTATACTGACCCCTGCGAGCATATCGAAAGCGCGGCCGAGCAGCGGGTGAGGGACTATCAGGAGCAGGTCAAGGAATTTCAGGAGAAGCTGCGGGCCGCGGAGACCCCCAGCGAGACCCAGAGCGCCATCCTCCGGGCCATGGACGCCAAACAGCGGGAGGAGCTTCAGCGGCTGGACCGCCGCATCGAGCTGGACGAGGAGGACGGGGAGGCCTACTGGGAGCGGGGAAAGCTCTACTATTTTGCCAACGACTATGCCCAGGCGCTGGAGGACTTCACGAAAGCCAAAGAGTTGGGAATGGAGGACAGCAAGCTCTACTGGTATAAGGGGTTTTGCTACAGAAGGTTGGGAGAAACAGAGCTGGCAATCCGGGAATACAGCCGATCGCTGGAACTAAAGGAGACTTCGGAGGTGTACCGCAATCGGGGCCTGTGCTTTACCACTGTGAAGCTGTATGACAAAGCTGTCCTTGACTTCACCAGGGCAATCAAACTGCCACCGGGGGACAAGAGGCTTTACAGGGAGCGGGGCAGCGCTTACCAAGCTCTGGAGGAGTATAAAAAGGCCCAGGCCGATTATGAGAAGGCGCTGGAGCTGGAACCGGCCGATGCGGAGCTCTATACGACCTTGGGAGATGTGCAGGAAAGGCTTGGAGAGGTGCAGGAGGCCCTGCAGAGCTACCAAAAGGCCATCCAGATCGACCCTAATTATGCAAGAGCCTATAACAACCGGGGGGTTGTATACTTGTCCCAGATGGAGACAGAAAAGGCGCTGGCCGATCACCGAAAGGCGGTCAAACTCGCGGGAGATAGGGCGCTTTATCATGTGAACGTGGGAATTGTTCTCAACAGGCTGGAGCGATACAGCGAGGCGGTCACAAGCTGTAACAAGGCCATCAAGCTGGATCCAGGGTACGCCAAGGCATACGACATCCGTGCCGATGCCTATGAGGGTCTGGAGCAGACAGAGAAGGCCGAACGGGATTGGGAGACCTACCGCAGCCTGACGAAAAAAACGGAAGAAGAGGAGGACACGCCGCAGGCATAGCCTGCGGCGTGTCCTTTTGCGCGGGCGCGCCCTGCAGCCGCGGCGTAGGGGCGGGGCTTGTCCCCGCCCAGGGGGCCGATGCGGACAGAAGATAAATTGCCTTGAAGGGGCAAGCGGGGCCACCCTGGTGGGTGGCTATACGGGAAGGGAGAAAATACAGGCTTGTAGGGGCGGGTGCCCACACCCGCCCGCGGGCGGCCACAAGGGCCGCCCCTACAGAGTCTGCGCGGCGGCAAGCCGGCCGGCCCGCCGGTGCGGGACGGCAAAATACGGGCTCTGGGCATGAAAGAAACAGGACGCCGCAGTGCTGCGGCGTCCTGTCTGTTCCATCTGCGGGGTTACTCACCCACCACGGCGGCGCAGCGGTCGCACAGCTGGTTGTGGTGGCCGTCGGCGCCGATGTGCTCGCTGTGGTTCCAGCAGCGGGGGCACTTGGGGGACTCGTCCAGGGCGACGGCGATGGTGCAGGGGATGAGGCAGTCCTCGCTCTTCTCCCCCTCCACGGCCCCGGTGGTGACGGTGACCTTGGAGACGATGCACAGGGAGGCCAGATCCACCCCGGCCAGGAAGGCGGCGTCGGACTCGGACACGGAGAGGGTCACGTCGGTGTCCTGGGCCTTCTTGAGCACGCCGGCGTTACGGGCATTCTCCAGGGCCTTGTTCACCGCGTCGCGGAGGCTGACCAGCTTCGCCCAGCGTTCCCGGGCGGCCGCGTCCAGGGCAAAGGCGGCGTTGTCGCCGGGCATGTCGTTGAACAGGACGCTCTCGGCGTTTACGCCCTGGGCGTGCTTCATGGCGTGCCAGATCTCGTCGGAGGTGAAGGCCAGGATGGGGGCGATGAGCCGGGTCATGCCGTCCAGGATGTGGTACAGGGCGGTCTGGGCGGAGCGGCGCTCGGCCTCGGCGCCGCAGTAGAGCCGGTCCTTGATGATGTCCAGATAGAAGTTGGACATGTCCACCACGCAGAAGTTGTAGACGGCGCGGTAGACGGCGTGGAACTCATAGCGGTCGTAGGCGGCGCGGGCGGTCTTGGCCAGCTCGTTGAAGGTGTGCAGGGCGTAGCGGTCCAGCTCCATCAGGTTTTCCGCCGGCACCAGATCCCGGTCGGGCTCGAAGTCGCACAGGTTGCCCAGCATGTAGCGGGCGGTGTTGCGGATTTTCAGGTAGGCCTGGGAGAGCTGCTTCATGATGTCCTTGGAGATGCGCATGTCCTGGGTGTAGTCGGCGGAGGCCACCCACAGGCGGAGCATGTCCGCGCCGTAGTCCTTGATGACCTCGTCGGGGGAGACGGCGTTGCCCAGGGACTTGTGCATGGCCTTGCCCTCGCCGTCCACCGTCCAGCCGTGGGTGGCGATCTGCTTGTAGGGGGCCACGCCGTTCACGGCGATGGAGGTGAGCATGCTCGACTGGAACCAGCCGCGGTACTGGTCGCCGCCCTCCAGATAGAGGTCGGCGGGGTACTTGAGGTAGGGGCGCTCGGCCGCCACGGCGGCCCAGGTGGAGCCGGAGTCGAACCACACGTCCATGATGTCGGTCTCTTTGGTGAAGTGGGCCTTGCCGCACTTGGGGCAGACGAAGCCCTGGGGCAGCAGCTCGGCGGCCTCCCGGTCAAACCAGACGTTGGAGCCGTGCTCCCGGAAGAGGGCGGCCACGTGGGCGATGGTCTCGGGGGTGACGATATCGGCCCCGCAGTCCTCGCAGTAGAAGATGGGGATGGGCACGCCCCAGACGCGCTGGCGGCTGATGCACCAGTCGTTGCGCTCGGTGATCATGGAGGTCATGCGCTCCTTGCCCCACTCGGGCTTCCACTGGATGGAGTCGCAGGCCTTCACCGCCGCGTCCTTGATGGCGTCCACGGAGCAGAACCACTGCTCGGTGGCCCGGTAGATGATGGGGTGCTTGCACCGCCAGCAGTGGGGGTAGGAGTGGGTGATGTTCTCCTTGGCCACCAGGAAGCCCTCGGCCTCCAGATCGGCCACCACCATGTCGTTGCCCTTGGCGTAGAACTGGCCGTTGTAGCGCTCGTCGGTCATGACGCCCTTGGCGTTGACGGGCACGGGCACGCCGATGTGGGTCAGGCCGGCCTTGTCGTACTGCTGGCAGATCTGGAAGTCCTCCGCGCCGAAGCCGGGGGCGGTGTGGACGCAGCCGGAGCCGGCGTCCAGGGTGACGTGCTCGCCGTTGAGGATGACGCTCTCCCGGTCGAACAGGGGGTGCTTGGCGCGCATCAGCTCGAACGCGCTGCCCTTGAGGGTGGCCAGCACGGTGCAGGCAGCGTAGTCAATGCCCGCGGCCTTGCACACGCTCTCGGCCAGATCCTGGGCCAGCACGTACACATCGCCGCCCGGCACCTGGAGGAGCACGTAGTCGAACTCCGCGTTGAGGCAGATGGCGTAGTTGCCGGGGATCGTCCAGGGGGTGGTGGTCCAGATCACGAAGTAGGTGCGGGACAGGTCGGCATACTGGCCCAGCTTGCCCTTGTCGTCGGCCACGGGGAACTTGACGAAGATGGTGGTGCAGGGATCGTCGGCGTACTCAATCTCGGCCTCGGCCAGGGCGGTCTGGTCAAAGGGGCACCAGTACACCGGCTTCATGCCCTTGTAGATGAGGCCCTTCTCCGCCATCTTGCCAAAGACCTCGATCTGCTTGGCCTCAAACTCGGGCAGCAGGGTGATATAGGGGTTCTCCCACTCCCCCAGCACGCCCAGGCGCTGGAACTGGCCGGTCATCTTCTCGATGTAGCTCTCGGCGTATTCCCGGCACTTGGTGCGGAACTGGGCGGTGGTCATCTCGTCCCGCTTTACCTTCTTGTCCTTCAGAACGGCGGACTCGATGGGCAGGCCGTGGGTGTCCCAGCCGGGTACATAGGGGGCGCACCAGCCGGTCATGTTGCGGTGCTTGACGATCATATCCTTGAGGATCTTGTTCAGGGCGGTGCCGATGTGGATGTTGCCGTTGGCGTAGGGGGGAGGGCCGTCGTGGAGGACAAAGGTGGGCTTGCCCTCGTTGCGCTTCACCATCTTGTGGTAGAGGTCGTGGTCATACATCTCCTGGAGCATCTCCGGCTCCCGCTTGGGCAGGCCCGCCCGCATGGGGAAGTCGGTCTGGGGCAGGTGGACGGTCTGGTTGTAGTCCATGGGTCAGTTCTCCTTTATCTTTGATATAAAAACAGGTTGGTGTAAAGGCGTGCGCCCTTGCCGAAATTGGCAAAAACAAAACGCGCCTTTGTCTCCTGTAAGAGACAAAGGCGCAAACCTCTGCGGTACCACTCTCATTGCCGCGGCGTGCCGCGGCCCCTCGAAGGCCGGTAACGGGGCCAGCCGTTCCCGCTTACTGCCCCAGGGGGGATTCGGCGGGACGCTCGGAGGTGATCTTCCCAGCCCTTCCCTGTCCGCCTTGCACCAAAACGGCGGCTCTCTGCGCAGGGGCGGGGACGGTACTCGTCCTCTTCTCGGCGTTTTGCGAAATAAAAGATACTCGGAGACACGAAACAACGTGTCTCCGAGTATCTTACCCGTTAAATGCCCTTCTGTCAAGGGGGTTTACTTGATTTCATAGTCCTTGCCGAACTGGAGGTGGTCAAAATCGATGCGGCGGGTGGGCTCGGTGGGCTCCTCAGCCTCCTCCGGACCGTGGGAGCGGCTCAGCTCCAGCAGCTCGGCATACAGGCCGCCGTCCTTCTCCTTGGCGCCGCCGCCGAGATCCACCGTGTCCTCCGCGTCCTCCTCCGGCGCCTCACCGGCCACCAGCTTCTCCACGCTCTGGGAGATGTCCTGGGCGGCAGAGGCAACCTGGTCCACCACAGGCTCCGCCGGGGCGGAGAGCTTGGACAGTCCGTTGAGGTAGTCCATCTCGTGCTGATAGAGCTCCTTGAGCTTGCCCACATAGGCGGCGGTGGCGTTCTGGGCGGCGGTGAGGCGCATCTGCTCACTGCGGATGTCCTGCTGCAGCTCCGTAATGCGGGCCTTGGCCTCCGTCTCCGCGTTCTTCAGCAGCTCGGTCTTCTTGGCCTCCGCCTGGGCCACCAGCTCGTCGGCCATCTTCTGGGCGGTAAGCAGGGCCTTGCGCATGGCCTCCTCGGTGGAGCGGTACTCCTCCACCTTGTCCACCAGTACCTTCATCTTGGCCTTGAGGGTGGCGTTTTCCTTATAGAGCGTGGTGTAGTCCGCCGTCAGTACGTCCAGAAATTCATCCACCATCGCCATGTTATAGCCGCCGAAGGACGCCTTGGCAAAGGCGTGCTCGGAAACTTCCTGTGGTGTCAGCATAACGTCATTCCCCCGATTTGTTCATGTCTTCCCCGCCTGATGCTCCGCATCGGGCGGGAACCCCCTCTTTGGCATCTGCCGGGCAATGTGGATTCGCCCGGCATCCGTGTTTTGGCGGTGCCAAAACGCTTGAAACGCCGGACTCCCGGCGGGACAACCCGGACATTTTCCTGTCCTGAAGAGCAGTTCAGAAATACAGCCCGTTGTTCTCCAGTTCGTCAATCAGATCGCCTAAAATATCCACGTTGTAGGGCGTAATAATATAAGTAGAGATGGCCACCTTTTTGATTTTGCCCTCATTGGCATAGGCCACACCGGAGAGGAAATCCAGCAGGCGGCGGGCGATATCCTTGTTGGTGGACTCCAGGTTGAGCACCACCGTGCGCTTCTCCCGCAGGTGGTCGGCGATCTCGCTGGCGTTCTCGAAGCGCTCGGGCTTGACCAGCACCACCTGAAGCTGGGTGGTGGTGTGGATATTGACCACCTTGTTGCTCCGGCGCTCGTTCTCCACGGGGAAGATGGGGCCGGTGCTGTCCTGGGCCTTGGGGGCCTTCCGCTCCAGGCGGTCGCCGCCGGTGCGGTCCATGCGCTCGCTGCGGGAGACGGGCTCGAAGTCGTCAAACTCCTCTTCTTCCTCTTCGTCCTCATAGGGGCGGGCCAGGCGCTTGAGTTCATCTAAAAATCCCATTTCGGTAACCTCCCGAATTTGTTCTATCCTTTGTGCATGGGAGGACGGGGCCCAAACAGGGCGGTACCCACCCGGACCAGGGTGGCCCCTTCCCGCACGGCGTCCTCAAAGTCGCCGCTCATACCCATGGAAAGACAGTCAAAGCTAGTCTTATTATCATCCATCTGACTTCTTATGTCAACATAAAGCTGACGCATTTTTGCAAAAAACGGGCGGTTTCCGTCCGGCCCGGCGGCCACGGGAGGGATTGCCATGAGCCCCCGCAGGCGCACATGGGGGCTGCCAACCGCCTGGGCGGCCAGGGCGGACAGCTCCTCCGGGGAAATGCCGCTCTTGGACGCCTCCCCGCCGATGTTGACCTCCAGCAGGATGTCCTGTACCAGCTCCAGCTTGGCGGCCTGGGCCTCGATGGCCTCCAGCAGGTGCTCGGAGCCCACCGACTCAATGAGCTCCACCCGGCCCACTACCTGCCGCACCTTGTTGGTCTGAAGGTGGCCGATGAAGTGGAGGGCCGCGCCGGCGTAGGCGTCGTCGTCCAGGTGGGCGGTCATCTCCTGCACCCGGTTTTCACCGCAGATGGTGACGCCGGCGGCAATGGCCTGCCGGATGGTGTCGGAGGTCTGCACCTTGGTGGCCGCCACCAGGGTGACCTCCGACGGCTCCCGACCCGCCTGCCGGGCGGCGGCGGCGATTTTCTCATTTACCAGCGCAATGCGCTCTGCAAGGGACATGTGTCATTACCTCCCTGTCTATGACTGCGTGATCACTTTTCCGTCAAAGAGCTCCACCGAGGAGAGGATTACCTCGTCGCCGGCCCGCAGGGCCTTTTTGCCGTCCGAGCCGTCTGCGGACTTCACCAGGGCGAAATCCTCCAGTTGGGCCAGGATGGTGACGGGCTTGAACTCTGCCTGCTGGCCCACCAGGACGTACACGCCGGTGACCAGCTCCTGCTTTTCCTCCTCCGTCTCCGGGTCGGTGACGGTCCGCTCCTCCACGCGCACTGCCTGCGTGGGCACGCGGATGCCGGTCTGACTGTCAAAGACCAGCTCCACCGTCTGCTTTCGGAGCAGGGTGGTCTCAGACAGATAGCGGTCGGAGGACAGCACCACGGTCACCCGGCTGTTCTCCGGGGTCTCCCCTACCCGCTCCACCTTCATGTCCACCTCGCCCGACCAGTCCCGGGAGAAGCGGACGGTGACGGTGCGGCCCTCGATGAGCCGCCCGGCCTCCTCCTCGCCCATGGCGCAGACAAAGTACCAGGTGGCATCGGTGACCAGCTTGCCCACCGCGCCGGCGTCCGGCTGGGGCCGCTGGCGGTCGAGCTGGCTGAGCTGGCCGGGGGTGATGGTCTCCAGCAGAGCGGGGGTGAGCAGGCTCTCATAGCCGTCGGTCTGTCCGGAAAAGACCCCCGCCTGACTGGCGGTGAGGCGGCTGGTGTCCTGGGCGGCCTGGGCGCTCAGCGCCGCAATCTGGGCGTCCACCGCGTCAATGGAGGACTGGATGGCGGCGGCGGCATCGCCGTCCTCTTCCCCGCCGTTGAAGGTAAAGTCCCGCTTGTAGACCAGGCTCTTGAGCAGCAGGGTCTCGTCCTCCAGCCGGGTGAGATCCCCGGTGGACACCGAGGAGCGCAGGGCCACGATGGCGTCGATAACCTGCTGGCTGAGCTGGGAGGAGTCGCCGCCGCTCTGGGTCCGCTCCAGGGCGTATTGGAGCTGCTCCTTTTCCATGGTCAGGCTCTGTAGCTCCTCCTTCCGCGCCAGGCCGGAGTCATTCTGGTAGAGCAGGGCCACCGTCTCCCCGCGGGAGACCTTCTCCCCCTCCTCGGGCAGCAGATCCACAATCCCGCCGGGACTGGCGAGCACGCGCTCCTCCCGCACCAGAAAGCCGGTGGCCTCCAGACTGTCGTCCACAGTGTAGGCGTAGGACAGCACCAGGGTATAGGGATCGCGGAAGCTCCGCCAGGCGGACACGCCCAGATACACCAGGACGGCCGCCAGCAGCAGCAGCATGACAATTCGGTTGATCAGGGTTCCTTGCTTCATGGCAGCTCCTTAGTCTGCCGCCCCCTCCGCCTCCAGAGAGATGGCCCGCTCCGGCACAATGGTGGAGATGGCGTGCTTGTAAATGACCTGCTGCTTGTCCCCCGTCATAAGTACCACCACAAAGGCGTCGTAGCCTGTGATCTGTCCCCGGAGCTGATAGCCGTTCATCAGAAATACGGTCAGGCTGGCGTGGGACTTGCGGGCGCGGAGCAGAAACAGGTCTTGCAGGTTGTTGGTCTTTTGCATGTGGATGCACTCCTTCTATCTATAAGATGCATCCAATATATACCAATTATCGGGCGAATTTTGTCGAAACGGCGCGGGGCTGTGTCTCTTCGGCGTTTTCCCCCACGGCCCCCGCCAAACTTGGAAACGAGTGCGCTGTACCCGCCTGGGCAAGGCCGCCACGGACTGCGGTGGGCCGGAATTGCCCTAGGTTTGACTGTGGCTTCCACGTAGGGGCGGCCCTTGTGGCCGCCCGGCCGAGCGATAGGGCTGCGGGCGGTGCGCGGTCAAATCAGGCTCTTCCGAAGCGTTTTTCTAGCTGCTGGCGGGTCAGCTCAATGGCCACCGGCCGCCCGTGGGGGCAATATTTGCTCCCCGGCGGACCTGTCCACCGGGGGGCCCCGAGAGGATTTTACATCCTCGGGGCAAGTGAATTGCCCCTGCGGCAAGGTTTTCGCCGGAGGCGAAAACACTTGGACGCGCCAAAGGCGCGAAGCGCGGTCAAATCAGGCTCTGCCGAAGCGTTTTTCCAGTTGCTGGCGGGTCAGTTCAATGGCCACGGCCGCCCGTGGGGGCAATATTTGACCGCGCCGGACATGACCGCCTGGGCCACCTTGAGCAGCTCGGCGGGGCTGTTCTTCTGGCCGCCCTTGATGGCCGCCTTGCAGGCCATGGTGTGGAGCAGGGCGTCCCGGGCCGCGCCGGGGTCGGCGGAGCCGCCGGTGAGCAGGCGGCCGGCCAGCTCGGAGAGCACGTCGGGGATCTCCCCGGCGGCCACGTCGCTGGGGGCGGCCCGGACGATCAGCGCCCCGCCGCCGAAGTCCTCCGCCTCAAAGCCGAAGCGCCCCAGCAGCGGGAGCTGGGCCAGCAGGGCGGCCCCCTCCTCCGCCGGAGGGGTGAACACCACCGGCTCCAGCAGGGCCTGTACCATAGGCTGGTAGCCCTCGGCCTTCATCCGGTCGAAGTTCAGCCGCTCGTGGGCGGCGTGCTTGTCGATGAAGAGCACCTTGTCTCCCTGCTCCACTACAATGTAGGTGTTGAGCACCTCCCCCGCCATGCGCCAGGGCTCCTCCTCCGAAGGGGGCGCAGAGGGTTCGCCGGCGGGGCGGGCGGCTGGAAAGGCTGCCCCTACCGGATGGGCGGGCGGGGCTTCAGCCGGGCGGATGTGGGCATCCGCCCCTACGGGCCGGGCGGTGGAAATTGGTGCGCCGGGGGCAGGGGCGGATTCAGCCGGGCGGGCACGGCCGTCCGTTCGCGCGTGCGGCGCGGCGGAGGTTGGGGGGGCGGAGATGCCGCTCCCGGCGGGGACAGGTGCGGCTTCGGCCGGGCGGATATGGGTGTCCGCCCCGGCGGACTGGGGGATGGAGATGGGGGCGCCGGAGACGCCGTTCCCGGCAGGGGATGCAGGGGCGGCCCCTGTGGCCCGGGGGGCGGTGAAGTCGTGGAGGGGCAGGGGCGCTGCGGGCCGTTCCGCCGTCCGGCGGAACTCCTCCAGGGTCATCTCCCGGTAGGTGGGGGCCGCCGGAGCGGGCTCCGCCGGGCGGAGGGGAGCCTCCGCAGGCCGCCCCCCCTCCGCAGGGCGCGGGGGCTCCACCTGGAGGGACGGCCGGGTGCGGTCGGCCTCCAGAGTGGACTTGACGGCATAGTACACCGCGTCAAAGACCTTCTTGTCGCTGCCGAACTTGACCTCCTGCTTGGTGGGGTGCACGTTGACGTCCACCGCGTTGAGCCGGGTGGTCAGGTGGAGGACGCAGCCGGGAAATTTGCCCACCATCTTCTGGTTGGCGTAGGCCTCCTCCAGGGCGGCCATCATGGTGCGGCTCTTCACATACCGGCCGTTGACAAAAAAGTGCTGGTAGCCCCGGGTGCCCCGGCAGCAGGTGGGCAGGGAGACAAAGCCGGACACCGACATATCCTCCCCCGAGCCCTTCACCGGCGTGAAGCCCAGGGCCATATCCCGGCCCAGCACGGCGTAGAGGGCCGACTGCACCTGCCCGTCGCCGGGGGTGAGCAGCTCCTGCTTGCCGTCCCGGAGGAACTTGACGCTCACCTCCGGGTGGGACAGGGCCACCCGCTGCACCATGGCGAAGCAGGCCGCCCCCTCGGCGGCGTCCTTTTTCAGGAACTTGAGCCGGGCGGGGGTGTTGTAGAACAGGTCGCGCACCACCATTGTGGTGCCCTGGGGGCAGCCGGCCTCCTCCCGGTGCACCACCGCGCCCCCCTCCAGGGAGAGGGCGGCCCCCAAATCCTCCTCCGCCGTGCGGGTGAGCAGCTCGATGCGGGAGACGGCGGAGATGGCCGCCAGAGCCTCCCCCCGGAAGCCCAGGGTGCCGATGGCCTCCAGATCGTACTCGGTGCGCAGTTTGCTGGTGGCGTGGCGGAGGAAGGCGGTCTCCGCCTCGGCGGCGGCGATGCCGCAGCCGTTGTCGGTAACCCGGATGAGGCTCATGCCGCCGTGCTGGATCTCCACGGTCAGGGCGTCCGCCCCGGCGTCGATGGCGTTCTCCATGAGCTCCTTGACCACCGACGCGGGCCGCTCCACCACCTCGCCGGCGGCGATCAGATCGGCCACGTGGGGATCTAATTGCAGAATGTGGGGCATAGAAGCACCTGCTTTCTAAAAGGGGGAAATGAGAGTAGGCCGACCGCGGCAATGCCGCGGGCACGCGAAGAACGGCGGAGGCGAGGATCAGGGCGTTGAGCACCATGTGCAGGGCGATGGGGCTCCAGATGGAGCCGCCGTTGTCGTAGCACCAGGTCAGGGCCAGGGACATGGGCACATACTGGAGGAACAGCAGCAGGTAGCGGAAATCCACCGTGCCGTAGGAATAGACGAACTGCCAGACGCAGTAAAGGGCAAAAACCAGGGTGGAGAGCACATAGCCCAGCACCCGGCTGTACCGCCGGGTGGCGCCGAAGAGCAGGCCGCGGAACAGAGGCTCCTCCACCAGGGGCATGAGCACCACCAGGATCACCACTGTGGCCGCCGGGGAGAGGGCAAACTGCTGGGCGTAGCTCTCCGGGTTGGGATTCTGTACCGGCAGGGGAATGAGCATGACCAGCAGATGGAGCACCCCCGCCCCGACGAGCCCGGTGCCGAAGGCGAACAGGTTTTCCGGCAGCCAGTCCAGCAGCAGGTCAAACCCGTGCCGCAGGAACGTCCAGAAGACCAGAAAGACCAGGGTAGCGGCCAGGAGGTAGTAGACCACGTTGGCCTCGGCCACGGGCAGTTCCCCGTGGAAAGCCCGCTGCACCCACCCCATGGACAGGGGAAAGACCGTCAGGTACAGGGCAAAGAACACCCACCCCCGGCCCATCTCGGCGCGGGTGAGCTGCGGACGCCATGGACGGCGTTTGGTGTGCATGGTGGAGGTCCTCGAAATTGGCGGCCCGGCGGAGCGGGCCGATGCGGGCAGAAGGTGAATTGCCCCAGAGGGGCAAGAGAAGCCGCCCTGGGGCGTCGGCCCCTCCGGGGCGCATGGCCGGCGGGCGGCCCCTCTCGTCAAACGCTGACACGTAGGGGCGGGGGCTTGTCCCCGCCCGCGTCTCCGGTGCCCCGCTGCCGGGTTTAGGCGGGCGGCCACGAGGGCCGCCCCTACAGGGCGCATGGCCGGTGGGCGGAGCCTCTCGTCAAACGCTGACACGTAGGGGCGGGGCTTGTCCCCGCCCGCGTCATCTGTGTCCCGCCGCCGGGTTTGGGCGGGCGGCCACAAGGGCCGCCCCTACAGGGCGCATGGCCGATGGGCGGCCCCTCGTCAAACGCCGACACGTAGGGGCGGGGCTTGTCCCCGCCCACGGCCCACGTCATCTGTGTCCCGCCGCCGGGTTCGGGCGGGCGGCCACGAGGGCCGCCCCTACAGGGCGCATGGCCGGTGGGCGGGGCCTCGTCAAACGCCGACACGCAGGGGCGGGTGCCCACACCCGCCCGGCGGGGCGGGGACTAGAGCATCTGCTTGAGCTCGTAGAGCAGGTTCATGGCCTCGATGGGGGTGAGCACATTCACGTCCACATCCCGCAGGCGGGCGGACACCTGGGCCGAGCCCATATCCAGCAGGGAGACCTGCTCCTCCGGCTGTACGGAGGCCGGGGCGGGGGCGGCGGGTACGCCCGCCTCCAGCTCCTCCAGGATCTTCCTGGCCCGGCGGAGCACCGGCTCGGGCACTCCGGCCAGCTTGGCCACCTCGATGCCGTAGCTCTGGTCGGCGCCGCCCCGGACGATCTTGCGCAGGAAGAGGATGTCGTCCTTCTTCTTTTTGGCGGCGATGTTGTAGTTCTTCACCCCGGGGATCTCGCCCCTCCAGGGCGGTCAGCTCGTGGTAGTGGGTGGCGAAGAGGGTCTTGGCCCCCAGGCGCTTCTTGTCCGCGCAGAACTCCAGCACTGCCCGGGCGATGGACATGCCGTCGTAGGTGGAGGTGCCCCGGCCGATCTCGTCCAGGATCAGCAGGCTCTTGGCGGTGGCGTTTTTCAGCAGCTCGGCCACCTCGGTCATCTCCACCATGAAGGTGGACTGTCCGGAGGAGAGGTCGTCGCTGGCCCCGATGCGGGTGAACACCCGGTCCACCACGCCGATGCGGGCGGAGCGGGCGGGGACGAAGGAGCCCATCTGGGCCATGAGCACAATGAGGGCCACCTGGCGCATGTAGGTGGACTTGCCCGCCATGTTGGGGCCGGTGATGATGGCCACCGTGTCGTCGCGGTTGTCCATGTGGGTGTCGTTGGGGACGAAGAGGGCGTGTTTGAGCATCTTCTCCACCACCGGGTGGCGGCCCTCGGTGATCTCGATGGCGTCGGAGAGATCCACCTCGGGGCGGCAGTAGCCCTGCTCGGCGGCCACGGCGGCGAAGGAGGAGAGCACATCCACCTGGGCCACGGCGGCGGCGGAGCGCTGAATCCGCCCCACCTGGGCGGCCGCCTGCTCCCGCAGGTCGCAGAACAGCTCAAACTCCAGGGCGGTGATGCGGTCCTGGGCGGAGAGGATCTCGTGCTCCAGCTCCTTGAGCTCCTGGGTGATGAACCGCTCGCAGTTGGTGAGGGTCTGCTTGCGGATGTAGGTGTCGGGCACCTGGTCGTAATAGGACTTGGACACCTCGATGTAGTAGCCGAAGACCTTGTTGTAGCCCACCTTCAGGCTCTTGATGCCGGTCTTCTCCTTCTCCCTGGCCTCGATGGAGGCCACCAGGCCCTTTCCGTTGGCCATAATGTCCCGCAGGCGGTCCACCTCCGGGTGGTAGCCCGCCCGGATGAAGCCGCCCTCCCGGACGGAGAAGGGGGGCTCGTCCACGATGGCCCGGCCGATGAGCTCCCGCAGCTCGGTGAGATCGTCCAGCTCCTCCCGCAGGGAGGCCAGCAGGGCGGAGGAGCAGCCGGCCAGCCGCTCCCGCAGGGCGGGCAGCTTGCCCAGGCCGTTTGCCAGGGCCACCAGATCCCGCCCGCCGGCGGTGCCGTAGACGATGCGGCCGATCAGCCGCTCCAGATCGGTAATTTCCCGCAGGGTGAGGGTCAGCTCCTCCCGGCCGATGGCGTCGCCCACCAGCTCCCCCTACCGCCCCCAGGCGGCGGCCGATGGCCGCCGGGGAGAGCAGGGGCCGCTCCATCCACGCCCGGATCAGCCGGTGGCCCATGGCGGTGCGGGTCTTGTCCAGCACCCACAGCAGGCTCCCCTTCTTCTCCTTGGAGCGCAGCGTCTCGGTCAGCTCCAGGTTGCGCCGGGCGGTGAGATCCAGCTCCATGAACTGCCCGGTGGTGAAGTACGTCAGGGTGGAGAGGTGGGACAGGTCGGTCTTCTGGGTCTCGTAGAGATAGGACAGCAGGCCGCCCACCGCCTGGAGGGCGGCGTCGTCCCCGGCGGGCAGGGCGTCCAGGCCGGCGGAGAACTGCTTCTCCGCCGCCGTGCGGGCCGCGTCCAGCCGGAAGCGGGCCTCGCCCCCGTTCTCGCAGCGGCAGTCCAGGCGCTTGACCAGGAAGTCCACCAGGGCGCCGTCGCTGTACGCCCCGTCGGAGAGCATGGCCTCCCGAGGGGTGAAGCGGCCCAGCTCGTTATAGAGGTGCTCGTCCGCCTCCGGCCCGGTGAAGGAGGTGACGGAGCACTCGCCGGTGGAGATGTCGCAGAAGCACAGCCCCGTGCCCGCGCTGTCCCGGTACACGGCGCAGATGAAGTTGTTGCGCCCCTCCTCCAGCATGGAGGAGGTCATCACCGTGCCGGGGGTGATGATGCGGATGATGTCCCGGTCCACCAGCCCCTTGGCCAGGGCGGGGTCCTCCATCTGCTCGCAGATGGCCACCTTGTAGCCCTTGGCGATCAGCCGGGCGATGTAGGCGTCGGCGCTGTGGTAGGGCACGCCGCACATGGGGGTGCGCTGCGCCTCCGGCTTGCCCCGGTCCCGGCTGGTCAGGGTCAGCTCCAGCTCCTTGGATACCAGCTTGGCATCCTCGTTGAACATCTCGTAAAAATCACCCAGCCGGAAAAACAAAATACAGTCCTGGTGCAGCTCCTTCATGCGCAGATATTGCTGCATCATGGGCGTGGTCTCTGGCGGCATAGCGTCTCTCCTGTTCTATCTCTCTGTGTAGTAGCGGTCCAGCTCCCAGCGCAGGGGGTTGTTGTCAATATAGGTCCAGATGCGCAGAAAGTCGTTTTCACTGCGGACAATATGGTCGTAGTAGCCCCGCTGCCAAAGGCGGCCGACCTCCAGTCCCCGCCCGGCGGCCAGATGGACGGACCGGGATTTCACGCCGCCTACAAGCCGTCCCAGCTCTGCGGCGGCCCGCGGCCCACTGTCTGTGGGGGCAACCCTTGCGTCCGCCTGCGTCCCGGCTCCTGTGGGGACAATCCTTGCGGCTACTCGCGTTTGGCCGTCTGCGGGAGGCAATTCTTGTGGCGGCCTGCGTCCCGGCTCCTGTGGGGACAATCCTTGCGGCTACTCGCGTTTGGCCGTCTGCGGGGGCAATTCTTGTGGCGGCCTGCGTCCCGGCTCCTGTGGGGACAATCCTTGCGGCTACTCGCGTTTGGCCGTCTGCGGGGACAATCCTTGTGGCGGCCTGCGTCCCGGCCCCTGTAGGGGCGGCCCTTGTGGCCGCCCGTTCCAGCGTCAGGAGCAGATGGACATGGTTGGGCATGATAACCTGGTGCTCCACCCGTACCCCGGTAAGCGCGATGGCCTCCGCCACGCACTCCCCCAGCGGGGTGAGAACGAGGGGCGGGCGACCACAAGGGTCGCCCCTACGGATGGAGGAGAGGACGGGGCGGTGCGCTGAGGTGCAGAACGTCACAAAATAGGTGCCGCCCGCGCCGTAGTCCCACCCCCGCAGGCGGGGGTTCTTCCGCTCCGGCCTATCGGGCGTCACTGCGGCCCACCAGATAGTCGATCGTTACCCCAAAATAATCCGCCATGCGGATCAGCGTGCTGACGGAGGCCTCCCGTTCGCCATTCTCATAGCGGTGATAGGTTCGGAGGTTAATTCCCGAGGCATTCGCGGCCACGGACTGAGAGACATGCTTTTCTTCCCGCAGGAGCAAAAGCCGTTCTGCAAAAGTTGCCATAAAACCTCCTTGACATTGACCGAATGGGCAATGTATAATAGAAATAGAATTGACCGTTCGGTCAAAGATCGGGGGGCTATCCGATGGAACAAATTTTAGACGTTCTCTACAACTATATCCAGGAAAACCGGATTGCGTATTATCTGAACGGCGACCCGGAATACTGTCTGGCCGGGCGGCGGATGGACGAGGCGGAGGAGTGGCTGGAGGCCAACCTGCCGCCGGAGGCCAGGGCGCGGCTGGAGCGTCTGGCGGCGGCCCGCGCCGAGCGGGACTTCCGGTATGAGCGGGCGCTGTTCCGCTGCGGGCTGGGCCTGGGGCTGGAGCTGGCCGGGTCAGGCCGGCTCCCCGGATAGGGACCACTTGTTGGCCCCGGTGATCTTCACGTCCACAAACTGGCCGATCAGGCCCTCGTCCCCGGTCAGACGCACCAGCCGGTTGCCGGGGGTGCGGGCGGTGAGGCCCTTGTCGTCCTTCCCGTCCACCAGGCAGCGGACGGTTTTTCCGATGTAGGCGGCGTGCTTTTCCTCGGAAATCTGGTCCTGCCGCTCCACCAGCCGCTGGAAGTGGGCCGCCTTCTCCGCCTTGGGGATGGGATCGTCCATTTTGGCGGCGGGGGTGCCCTCCCGTGGGGAGAAGATGAAGGTGAACAGCGCGTCGAAGCGCACCTCGTCGATGAGGGTCATGGTGTCCTCGAACTCCTCGGCGGTCTCGCCGGGGAAGCCCACGATCACGTCGGAGGTGATCACCACGTCGGGGATGGCCTGGCGCAGGCGGCGCACCTTGTCCAGGTAGCCCGCCCGGTCGTACACCCGGTTCATGGCCTTCAGAATCCGGTCGTTCCCCGCCTGGAAGGGCAGGTGGAAGCAGGGGGCGATCTTGGGGGAGGACGCCATGGTGTCGAAGAGCTTCTGGGAGGCGTCCTTGGGGTGGCTGGTCATGAAGCGGAGCAGGAAGTCCCCGGGGATCTCCGAGGCGGCCCTGAGCAGGTCGGCGAAGTCCATGGGCTCGTCCAGATCCTTGCCGTAGGAGTTGACGTTCTGGCCCAGAAGGGTGATGTCCTTGTACCCCTCGGCCACCAGGCCGCGGATTTCGTCCAGGATGATCTCCGGCTTCCGGGAGCGCTCCCGCCCACGGACGTAGGGCACGATGCAGTAGGTGCAGAAGTTGTTGCAGCCGTACATGATGCTCACCCACGCCTTCACCCCCTCCTGGCGCACCAGGGGGATGCCCTCGGCGATGGAGCCGGGCTCGTCGGCAATGTCGAAGATGCGCCCCCGGCGGGTCACCAGGCGGTAGAGCAGCTCCGGGAACCGCCACAGGGCGTGGGGGCCGAAGACCAGATCCACCTGCCGGTAGGAGTCCTTGATCTTCTGCGCCATGTGGGGCTCCTGGGCCATGCAGCCGCACACGCAGATGAGCTGGCCGGGCTTGGCCCGCTTGGTGTGCACCAGCGCGCCCACGTTGCCCAGCACCCGCATCTCGGCGTGCTCCCGGATGGCGCAGGTGTTGATGACAATCAGGTCGGCCTCCGCCTCGCTCTGGGTGAACTGGTACCCCATCTCGCTGAGGTAGCCCCGCAGCCGCTCCGAGTCGGCCTCGTTCTGCTGGCAGCCGTAGGTGTCCACAAAGGCCAGGGGCGCGGACGGCCGGGCGGCGAACCGCTCGTGGAGCTTCTGGCAGAAATCCCGCTGGCGGTCCACGTCCGCGGGGGAAATTCGGGTGGTCTGTCGATTCAAGCTGGTTCCTCCAAAAAAGAGTATTTCAATCTCAAAATCATATCACTTTTCCTGTCGAAACACAAGCGGAAACCCCTTTTCGTTGACGGAAACTTTCTGGGAGTATATAATAGAAAAAACCAGGCAAGAGAGAGAGGCGGGGCCATGAAAACGCTGGTCATCGAGCGGGAGGCCGTAAAGAATAACATCGGCGTCATTAAGGAGCGGGCGGGCGAGGCCGTGATCTACGCGGTGCTCACCGGCGACGGCCAGGGGGCCGGGCTGGTGGAGCTGGCCCGGCTGCTGCGGGAGGAGGGCATCGGCCGCTTCGCCGTCAGCGAGCCCGCCGAGGCCGCCGCCCTGCGCAGGGCGGGCTTTGTGGAGGAGGAGATTCTGATGCTCCGCCCCACCGTGGACCGGGCGGAGCTGGAGCAGCTCATCGACCTGAACGTGGTGTGTACCGTGGGCTCGGCGGACACGGGCATGGCCCTCAACGGCGCGGCGGAGGCCCGCTCCACCGTGGTGGAGGCCCACATCCAGATCGACACCGGCATGGGCTTCGGCGGCTTCCTGGCCGACGAGCCGGAGAAGATCCTCTCGGTCTACCGCAACCTGCCCAATGTGGCCGTGTCGGGCATCTGCACCCAGCTCCACGCCCGGAAAAAGGGCGGAGAGGATCTGGCCGCCCGGCTGGGGCAGTTCCACCGGGTGGTGGAGGCCATCCGGGCCGCGGGCTTTGAGACGGGGGTTGTCCACGCCGCCGGGTCCTACGCCCTGCTCCACTGCGCCGACGCCCGGCTGGACGGGGTGCGGGCGGGCTCCGCCCTGCTGGGCCGCTGCCGCCGCGTCCACGGCGACGGACTGTACCGGGTGGGCTACGGCGAGGTGGGCATCGAGGAGACCCGCTGGCTCCCCAAGGGACACACGGTGGGCAGCGCCCGCCCCGTCGTCCTCCGGCGGCCCACCCGCGTGGCGGTGCTGCCCGTGGGCTATCAGAACGGCTTCGGCGTGGCCCGCGCCCAGGGCGGCGGCCTGGGCGCCCTGCTGCGGCGCTGGCTGGCCGCCCGGCGGCGCACCGTCCGCGTCAACGGCCAGCGGGCCCGCATCCTGGGGGCCATCGGTGCCATTGAGACCGTGGTGGACGTCACCGACCTCAAGTGCTCCGCCGGCGATCCGGCGGTGTTCGACATCGACCCCCTGTACGCACGGGGGTTTGTGCGGGAGTACCGGTAGCCCGGCCGCCCTGGGGTGCCGGCCCCTGCAACAAACAAAGAGAAGGGAATTTGAGCGATGCGCGCAGTTGTTACCAGAGTGAAGAGTGCCTCCGTCACCATTGACGGCCGGGTGAACGGCGAGATCGGCCAGGGGCTGCTGGTGCTGCTGGGGGTGGGCCCCAGCGACACCGAGGCCCAGGCGGTGAAGCTGGCCGACAAGGTGTGCGGCCTGCGGATTTTTGAGGACGAGAACGAGAAGATGAACCTGAACCTGGAGGCGGTGGGGGGCGCGCTGCTGGTGGTGAGCCAGTTCACCCTCTATGCCGATACCAAGTCCCGCCGCCCCGGCTTCACCGGGGCCGCCAAGCCGCCGGTGGCCATCCCCCTCTATGAGAAATTTATGGCCGAGTGCGCCGGGCGGGGTTTCCGGGTGGAGCACGGCGAGTTCGGCGCAGACATGCAGGTGTACTCGCAGAACGACGGACCGGTGACCATTCTGCTGGACACCGACCAGATGTAGGGCCGAACTCGCCCCCGCGCCCCCGGCGCGTCCGAGCGTTTTGGCGGAGCCAAAACCTCGATGCCGGGGCGGATTCACTCCGCCCCGGCAGATAAAGGGAACCGGGGTCCCCGCGGGGTGGGAGCCCCGTGGGGCGTTCGGGGCGGATATGCAGGTGTATTCGCAGAACGACGGGCCGGTGACGATTCTGCTGGACACCGACCAGATGTAGGGCCGAACTCGCCCCCGCGCCCCCGGCGCGTCCGAGCGTTTTGGCTCCGCCAAAACCTCGATGCCGGGCGGATTCCCGCCCCGGCAGATAAAGGGAACTGGGTCGCGGGCGGGAGCCCCGTGGGGCGTTCGGCGCGGATATGCAGGTGTACTCGCAGAACGACGGGCCGGTGACCATTCTGCTGGACACCGACCAGATGTAGGGCCGAACTCGCCCCCGCGCCCCCGGCGCGTCCGAGCGTTTTGGCTCCGCCAAAACCTCGATGCCGGGGCGGATTCACTCCGCCCCGGCAGATAAAAGGGAACCGGGGTCCCCGCGGGGCGGGAGCCCCGTGGGGCGTTCGGCGCGGATATGCAGGTGTATTCACAGAACGACGGGCCGGTGACCATTCTGCTGGACACCGACCAGATGTAGGGCCGAACGCGCCCCGGCGTTTGCGGGCGGCCACAAGGGCCGCCCCTACGAATTCCGCCGAATACGATGTCATATCAGGAGGCATTCCGCCCGGTAGGGGCGGCCCTTGTGGCCGCCCACGGAGGCGCAGGCACAGACAACCATTGATGAGGTGAAAAAGGATGCAGATCAAAGTGATGCAGGTGGGCCAGCTGGGCACCAACTGCTATTTGCTGGAGGACGAGGAGACCCGCACCGCCGCCGTGGTGGATCCCGGCGGGGAGGGGGCGCGTATCCTGGCCCAACTGAAGGCGGACGGGATGGAGCTCAAGCTCATCCTGCTGACCCACGCCCACTTCGACCACACCGGCGGCGTGGCCGAGCTGTGCGCCGCCCTGCCTGGGGTGCCGGTGTATCTCCACCCGGCCGACGCGGCCCTGGTGGGGGGCGACGTGTTCCCCGCCGTCGGCGCGGAGACGACGCCCTATCAGGACGGGGACGTGGTGAAGCTGGGGAAGATGGATATTGAGGTGCTCCACACCCCCGGCCACACCCCCGGCGGGGTGACGCTGAAGGTGGGGGACGTGCTTCTCACCGGCGACACCCTGTTCCAGGGCTCCATGGGCCGCACCGACTTCGAGGGCGGCTCCTACGCGGAGATCATGGCCTCCCTGGGGCGGCTGGGCCGCCTCTCCGGCGACTACCACGTGCTTCCCGGCCACATGGGGGCCTCCACCCTGGAGCAGGAGCGCAAGACCAACTACTACCTGCGGGAGGCCATGGAGGGATAAGGCGGAAGGCCGCCGCCCCCCGGAGAAAGGACACGGCCCATGAAGCTGTATTTACACGGACACGACTACAAATACGCCGCCGAGCAGATGCTGCTGGTTCCCCACGGGAGCGGTGCTCCTGCGGGGGCCCCGTCTGATTTTTATGTATCGCCGGGCGGAAGTGAATCCCGCCCGGCTCCGCGCCATTGGGCGCGGGAGCGTCAGCAGCATGGGGAAGGGAGGCGGCCATGAAGCTGTACTTATACGGACACGACTACAAATATGCCGCCGAGCAAATGCTGCTGACGCTGTTCCCCGCCCAGCGGCCGGAGTATCCCGCCGGGCCCCCGGCGCCGGGGGAGGACGCGCTGGTGCTCTCCCTGCACCGGGGGGCGGTCTGGGCCACCGCCACGGCGGCGCTGAGCTATGGGGGACGGGAATACCGGGCCGCCCGCCGATGCCGGACGGCGGAGCTGACCGACCCGCTGTCCACCGACCGGGCGCTCCAGCGGATTTTGAAGCTGGCCTTCTACGACGCGGGCACCGCCGCCCGGGGCGGCGAGCCCCCCTGGGGGGCGCTGACCGGGGTGCGGCCGGTGAAGATCCCCACCAAGGCCATGCTGGCCGGGGCCGGCCCGGCCCAGGCGGAGCGGCTGCTGCGGGACACCTATCGGGTGACGGAGGGACGGCGGCGGCTGGCCATGGACTGCGCCGGGGCCAGCCTGGCGGCCCTGCGCAGCCTGGCCCCCGGTGAGGTCTCCCTCTACGTGGGCATCCCCTTCTGCCCCACCCGGTGCGCCTACTGCTCCTTCGTCTCTGCCGACGTGGGGCGGGCCCTCAAGCTCATTGACCCCTTCCTGGACGCCCTGTGCCGGGAGCTGGCCGCCACGGGGGCCATGCTGGCGGACGCGGGGCTGCGGGTGCGCACCGTCTACTTCGGCGGCGGCACCCCCACCACCCTCTCCGCCCCCCAGCTCGACCGGCTCATGGGGGAGCTGGCGGACCACATCGACCTGTCGGGCTGCACCGAGTACACGGTGGAGGCCGGGCGGCCGGACACCATCACGGCGGAGAAGCTGGCGGTACTGGCCCGCCGGGGGTGCTCGCGGGTGTCGGTGAATCCCCAGACCATGCAGGACGCGGTGCTGGAGCGGATGGGCCGGGCCCACCGGGCGGACGACATTCTCCGGGCCTACGCCCTGGCCCGGGAGAGCGGCATCGGCTGCATCAACATGGATCTCATCGCCGGGCTGCCCGGCGACAGCGCGGAGGGCTTCCGCGCCTCCCTGGAGCAGGTGCTGGACCTGGGGCCGGAGAACGTGACGGTGCACACTTTGGCCCTGAAAAAGGGCTCCCGGCTGATGGAGGAGGGGGGCGGCCTGCCCTCCGGCGCGGCGGTGGCGGATATGCTGGATTTCGCCTGGGCCGCCCTGCGGGGGGCCGGGCAGAGGCCCTATTACCTCTACCGCCAGAAGTACATGTCCGGCTCCTTTGAGAACGTGGGCTGGTGCCGGCCCGGCGCCGAGAGCCTCTACAACATCTGCATGATGGAGGAGCTGCACACCATCGTCTCCCTGGGGGGCGGCGGAGTGACCAAGCTGGTCGACCGCGCCACCGGGTACATCGAGCGCCTGGCCAACGCCAAATACCCCCAGGAGTACATCCAGAAGATCGACGCTATCTGCGCGGACAAGGGCAGGGTGGCCCAATTTTACGCCGCGCACGGAAGGTAAAGGAGGGAAGACATGCCCTATCAGCTCAGTGAGATCAACGAAAAAATCCGGCGGGACCCGGCCGCCTTTCTGGCCGAGTGTGACGCCCACTACCAGGAGCGCATCCACGCCGCCGTGGACAAGATCCTGGCGCGGATGAAGGAGAGCCCCATCGTGCTTCTGTCCGGCCCCTCCGGCTCGGGCAAGACCACCACGGCCATGAAGGTGGAGCGGGAGCTGGAGCGCCGGGGGGTCAACGCCCACACGGTGTCCATGGACAACTACTTCAAGACCCTCAACCGCAGGACCGCCCCCCGCACGCCGGAGGGGGACATCGACTACGAGTCCCCGAAACTGCTGGACATGGAGCTGCTGGACGAGACCTTTGACCGGCTGTCCCGGGGGGAGGAGGTCATCGTCCCCCACTTCGAGTTCGCCCGCCAGATGCGCAACGACAGCCGGGGCACCCCCCTGCGGCTGGGGAAGGACGAGATTGCCATCTTCGAGGGCATTCACGCCCTCAACGACGACATTGCCGGCCGCCACCCGGAGGCCACGGGCATGTATATCTCCGCCCGCTCCAACATCCTGGAGGGGGAGCAGCTGCGCTTCAAGGGCACCTGGATGCGCATCTCCCGCCGCGCCGTGCGGGACTACAATTTCCGCGGGACAGACCTGTTGGAAACGCTGCTGATGTGGTATAATGTCCGCCGGGGGGAGAAAAAGTATATCTCGCCCTACAAGGGCCGCGCCCATGTGATCATCGACTCCTCCCTGCGCTATGAGGTGCCGGTCTTTGCCCATTACGCCGACGCCCTGCGGGCGGCGGTGGAGCAGGTGCCCCCCGACAACGAGCGCTGGCAGGAGTACCACGATCTGGTGGACGCCTTCCGGTATTTTGAGCCGGTGGATCCCGCCCTGGTGGCCCCCGACTCCCTGCTGCGGGAGTTCATCGGCGGGGGGCGCTACCACTACTGACCGGCGGGGCGGCACACAGGCCGCCCTCTGTGCCGTATCAGAAGGCCACCCGTAGGGGCGCACCTGCGTGTGCGCCCGTCAGGCGGCCGCGGGCCCTGCGGATTGTATGGGCGGCGCGGCGGGGCAGGGCCGCGATATATCGCGGCCGTGTCCCAGTCCGCCGTCCGTATGTCCCGCCCAAAACCCTGTTAATCACATAGGAAAGAAGGAACGAAAATCATGTCCGATTGTACGCACGACTGCTCCTCCTGCGGCGAGAGCTGCGGGGAGCGCACCGCGCCCCAGGACTTCCGCGCCCCGGCCAACGGCCTGTCCCACATCGGGAAGGTCATCGCCGTGGTCAGCGGCAAGGGCGGCGTGGGCAAGAGCCTGGTCACCTCCTCTCTGGCGGTGGCCATGCGCCGCATGGGCAAGACGGTGGGCGTCCTGGACGCCGACATCACCGGCCCCTCCATCCCCGCCGCCTTCGGCGTCCACACCAAGGCCGAGGGCAGCGAGCTGGGTATCTACCCGGCGGAGACCAAAACCGGCATTGAGATCATGAGCCTCAACCTGCTCACCGAGAACGAGACCGACCCGGTGGTATGGCGCGGCCCGGTGATCGCCGGGGCGGTGAAGCAGTTCTGGACCGACGTCATCTGGGGCGACGTGGACTACCTGTTTGTGGATATGCCCCCCGGAACCGGCGACGTGCCCCTGACGGTGTTCCAGTCCCTGCCGGTGGACGGCATCGTGGTGGTCACCACCCCCCAGGACCTGGTGAGCATGATCGTCACCAAGGCCGTCAAGATGGCCGAGATGATGCACATCCCCGTTCTGGGCCTGGTGGAGAACTACAGCTACTTCCGCTGCCCCGACTGCGGCAAGGAGCACGCCATCTTCGGCGAGAGCCACATCGAGCGGGTGGCCGCCGATCTGGGCCTGAAGGTGCTGGCCCGCCTGCCCATTGATCCGGCCGTGGCCGCCGCCTGCGACGCGGGCCGGATTGAGGAGCTAGAGCCCAACTATCTGACCGCCGTGGCCGAACTGCTGGCGGAGTAAGCGGGTCATTCCTTTACAAAATATTCATATCCGGTTCAAAAGGGGTTCACAGGGATGGAATAGGATAACAGCGTGGTCAGAGATGACCACGCCCCCTCTCTTTCCTCTCTTCTTTCAATTACGAAGGCACAGGCCCGCGAAAGGCGGCGGGCCTGTGTTTTCGCGTATATGGAGCGTGAGACGATGAAAATCCGGTTGGAGCCGGTGACCGTGGCTTCCAGGGCCGCTGTGGAGCGGCTGGAGACGGCCCCCGGACAGGAGGGCTTTGTGGAGAGCGTGGCGGAGTGCCTGGCCGAGGCGGACCGGCGGCGGTGCTGGCGGCCCGTGGGGGTCTATGATGGGGATGCCCTCATAGGCTTCGCCATGTACGGCTTTTTCTGGGAGTACCTGCCCTTTGGACGGCTGTGGCTGGACCGGCTGCTGATCGACCGCCGCTTTCAGGGCCGGGGGTACGGCCGGGCCGCGCTGGCCGCCCTGCTGGAGCGGCTGGAGCGGGAGTACCACAAAAAGCGGATCTACCTCAGCGTGGTGGAGGCCAACCGGCCGGCTGCGGCGCTGTACGAGTCCTTCGGCTTCCGCTTTACCGGCGAGCGGGACACCCACGGCGAACGGGTGATGTGCCTGCGCACCCGCTGAACCGGGCAAAAGCGCCCGCCCCCTTTTGGGGGCGGGCGCTTGCGTTAGGGAAACACGGCCTGGACGAGCACCATATACAAAATGGTGCCTCCGAAGATGCTCAGCAGGGTATTGCTGCGCCACAGGTGAAGGATCACCACCGTCGCCACGGACACGAGCTGGGGCACCCAGCCGCCGGGGGCGGCAAAGGACACGCCCCGGAGACAGTATACGATGAGCATGGCGATGATGGCCGGTGGCAAAACCCGGCCCAGGTAGAGGACCAGCTTGGGGGGCGACTCCCCCCGGTCAAAGAGAAGGAAGGGCAGGGCGCGGGTCAGAAAGGTGATAATGGCCATGACCGCGATGGCGGCGACGGCCCCTGCGGTGCTCAGCATGTCTCTTCCTCCTTCTCGTCCAGCCTGTCCCGCAGGACCAGCAGGCACAGCACAATCACGCCCAGCGAGATGAGCAGCATCTGATCCTGGCCGAAGAAGTGGCCCAGGACAATCAGAAACAGCACCGTCACCCCGGCCCCCAGAACGGCGGGCAGGTGCTTCCGGTAGCTCCTCCACTGGTCCACGGCGATGACCACGAACAGGGCGGTCATGGCGAAGTCCACCCCCTCGGTGCTGAAGGGGATCAGCGCCCCGGCCACTGCGCCGATGACCGAGCCCAGAATCCAGTAGCTCTGGTCCAGCAGGGCGATGGCAAAATAGAAATTCCGGGGGTCCACCCCCACCGGGGCCCGGGCTGAGGACAGCAGGGCATAGGTTTCGTCGGTAAGGGAAAAAATCATATAGAGCTTGCGGGGCCCCATGCCCCGGAACTTCTCCAGCATGGACAGACCGTATACCAAGTGCCGGAAGTTGATGAGCAGCGTCATGACCGCCACCGTGCCCAGGGAGGCGGCGGCGCCCAGCAGGGTCACCCCCAGGTACTGCCCCGACCCGGCGTAGATGGTCAGGCTCATGAAGAAAGCCCAGATGAAGTTGTATCCAATCTCCTGGAGCATCAGCCCGAAGGCGATGCCGATGGCCAGGTAGCCCATCAGCACCGGCACCGTCACCGGGAATGCCGCGGAGAGCGCTTTGCGGTCCATACGATACACCCCTTTTGCCAAACAGTGGAGTCTCTATTTTACACACTTTAGCATGGAAAAGCAAGGAGGGATGGCGGATTTTTGGCGCTTCCGTCCACAGCGGAGGTTGTTTTTTGCCCACAATCCGGTATAATGGATGCACAAACAGATGGAGGACACCCATGAAAAAGCTGCTCTTTCTCTACAATACCCACGCGGGCAAGGGCCTGCTGAAAAGCAGGCTGGCCGCGGTGCAGGACGCGCTGGCGGCGGCCGGGTGGGACGTGACGATCCACCCCACTCAGGGGGCTGGGGACGCCACGGCGGTGGCCGCCGCCCGGGCCGGGGAGTTTGACCGCATCGTCTGCTCCGGCGGCGACGGCACCCTCCACGAGGTGGTGGCCGGGCTGATGGGCCTGGAGAACCGGCCGGAGGTGGGCTACATCCCCGCCGGTACAACCAACGACTTTGCCAAAAACCTCTCCCTCCCACGGGGGATGGAGGCCATGGCCAGGGTGGCCGCCGCCGGTGTGCCCAGGCCGGTGGACATCGGCTCCTTCAACGACCGCTATTTCATCTATGTGGCCGCCTTCGGGGCCTTTACCGACGTGGCTTACAGCACGCCCCAGCCGGTGAAAAATATCTTCGGCCACCTGGCCTACGTGCTGGAGGGGGCCACCCGCCTGGGATCCATCCAGGCCTACCCCCTCACCGTGGAGCACGATGGCGGCGTGGAGGAGGGCGGCTTCTGCTACGGCATGGTGAGCAACACCGTGTCCGTGGGGGGGCTTCAAGGGCATGCCCGCCGAGCCCGTCCGCCTAGACGACGGGCTCTTTGAGGTGGTGCTGGTGCGCCAGCCCCAGAATCCCCTCCAGCTCCAGGCGGTGATCAAGGCGCTGCTCACCATGTCCCCCGACGAGGGCGGGCTGGTGACCAGCTTCCGCACCAGCCGCCTCCGGGTCGCCTGCGGCCAGGAGCTGCCCTGGACTCTGGACGGCGAGTTCGGCGGCACACCCGCCGTCGCCGAGATCGTCAACCGCCAGAAAGCGGTGACCATCGTCTACGGCAAGTAGGGGCGGCCCTTGCGGCCGCCCGGCTGGGCCGGGGACTCTGGCGGAGTGCGGGGGCTGCGGGCGGGTGCAGGCACCCGCCCCTATGGGTCTGCGTTGATGAAAGAGTTAGTGCAAAAATGTAGGGGCGGCCCTTGTGGCCGCCCGGCCGGGCTGGGGACTCTGGCGGAGTGCGGCTGCCGCGGGCGGGGACAAGCCCCGCCCCTGCGGGTCTGCGGCAAGGGAAGTATTTCCCGCAAAATGTAGGGGCCGATGCCTACATCGGCCCGCTGAGCCGAATTTGGCGGTTTTTCCGCTGCCTGGCCCGTTGGATACTTTGAAGCGAGAAGGAACATACATGGATTACGAAGCAGGAAGTTACGATATTGCCGTCATCGGCGCGGGCCACGCGGGCATTGAGGCCGCCCTGGCCGCGGCGCGGCTGGGGCTGAACACCCTGTGCTTCACCGTCAATCTGGACGCGGTGGGCAACATGCCGTGTAACCCGGCCATCGGCGGCACGGGCAAGGGCCACCTGGTGCGGGAGCTGGACGCCCTGGGGGGAGAGATGGCAAGGGCCGCCGACCGGGCCTGCATCCAGTACCGGCTGCTCAACCGGGGCAAGGGCCCGGCGGTGTGGTCCCTCCGGGCGCAGGCCGACCGGCGGAGGTACCAGGAGATCATGAAGCACACCCTGGAACAGCAGGAGCGCCTGTGGGTGAAGCAGGCGGAGATCACCGATATCTATGCCGAAGGCGGCCGGGTCACCGCCGTGCGCACCGCATACGGGGCGGTGTACCGGGTGCGGGCGGTGGTGGTGGCCTCGGGTACCTACCTGGGGGGCCGCACCATCGTGGGGGATGTGACCCGCTCCTCCGGCCCCGACGGCCTGGCCGCCGCCCTCCCCCTGACCGAGAGCCTGAAAAGGCTGGGCCTGGGCCTGCGGCGGTTCAAGACGGGTACGCCCCCCCGGGTGAACGCCCGCAGCGTGGATTTCTCCCAGATGGAGGTACAGCCGGGGGACGAGCGGGTGCTCCCCTTCTCCTTTGAGACGGCGCGGCCGCCGGAGAACCGGGCGGTGTGCTGGCTGACCTACACCAATGCCGCCACCCACGCCGTTATCCGGGCCAACCTGGACCGCTCCCCCCTGTTCTCCGGGGTGATCGAGGGCATCGGGCCCCGGTACTGCCCCTCCATCGAGGACAAGGTGGTGCGCTTTGCCGACAAGGAGCGGCACCAGCTCTTTGTGGAGCCCATGGGGCTGAACACCGAAGAGCTCTACATCCAGGGCCTGTCCTCTTCCCTGCCGGAGGACGTGCAGGTGCAGATGCTCCACACCATTCCCGGCCTGGAGCGGGCCGAGATGACCCGCCCGGCCTACGCCATCGAGTACGACTGCGTGGATCCCACCGAGCTGCTCCCCACCCTGGAGCACAAGCGGGTGGCGGGCCTCTATGGGGCCGGGCAGTTCAACGGCTCCTCCGGCTACGAGGAGGCCGCCGTCCAGGGCTTCGTGGCCGGGGTGAATGCCGCCCTGAAGCTTCTGAACCGGGAGCCCCTCATTCTGCGGCGGGACCAGGGGTACATCGGGGTGCTCATCGACGATCTGGTGACCAAGGGCACCAATGAGCCCTACCGCATGATGACCTCCCGCACCGAGTACCGCCTGCTCCACCGGCAGGACAACGCCGACCGGCGGCTGTGCCCCGTGGGGCACGCCATTGGCCTGATCAGCGGCGAGCGGTACCGGCGGGTGGTGGACAAGTACGCCGCCGTGGACCGGGAGATCAAGCGCCTGGAGCACACCGGCACCGCGGAGGGCCGCCTGTGCGACCTGCTCCGCCGGCCGGAGAACACCTATGAGAGTCTGGCCGGGGCGGATCCGGACCGGCGGCCGCTGCCCACCGCCGTCACGGAGGCGGTGGAGATCGCCGTGAAATACCAGGGCTACATCGACCGCCAGCTTCGCCAGGTGGCCGAGCAGCGGAAGATGGAGAGCCGGCCCCTCCCCCCCGATCTGGACTACCTGTCCCTGCGGGGCCTGCGCACCGAGGCCCGGCAGAAGCTGGACAAGATCCGCCCCCTCAATCTGGGGCAGGCCTCCCGCATCTCGGGGCGTCTCCCCGGCGGACATCGCCGCGCTCATGATCCATCTGGAGCGGCCCCAGGGCGGAGAGGGGGCGGGCCCCTGCCCCGCAAAATCCCAGGAAAAGGAGACGCTATGAAGGAAAAGATTGTGCTGGGCCTGTCCGGTGGGGTGGACTCCGCCGTGGCGGCCCGGCTCTTACAGGAGCGGTATGAGGTCACCGGCCTCTATCTGGACATCGGCCTGGGCGGTACGGGGGCGGCGGACGCCGCCGCCGTGGCGGAGCGGCTGGGCATTCCCTTCGAGACGGCCGACATCCGGGCCGAGCTGGAGCGGGAGGTGTGCGCCCCCTTTGCCGCCGACTACCGGGCGGGCCGCACCCCCCTGCCCTGCGCCCGCTGCAATCCGGCGGTGAAGTTCCCCGCGCTCTTTGCCCTGGCCGGCCGCATCGGGGCCCGGTATGTATCCACCGGGCACTACGCCCGTGTGGAAAACGGGGTGTGAAAAAGGGCATGCCCGCCAACGACCAGTCCTATATGCTGGCCCGGCTGACGCGGGAACAATTACAGAAAGTAATATTTCCGCTGGGAGATTACGAAAAAAGACCCAGGTGCGCGCCCTGGCCCGGGGACTTTGGCATCCCGGTGGCGGACAAGCCGGACTCCATGGAGATCTGCTTTATCCCCGACGGGGACTACGCCGCCTGGCTGGAGAGGCGCGGGTTTTCCACACCGGAGGGGAACTTTGTGGATAAAGAGGGAAAGGTGCTGGGCCGCCACCGGGGCATCCACTGCTACACTCTGGGCCAGGGCCGGGGCCTGGGGGTATCGGGGCCCCACCGGTACTACGTGACCGCCCTGCGGCCGGACACCAACGAGGTGGTGCTCTCCGACGGCTCCGACCTGGGCCGGGATGAGGTGCGGGGGACGGAGCCCAACTGGCTGGCCGTGGACGGCCTGACCGGCCCCATGGAGGTGACGGTGCGGCTGCGCCACTCCAAGACCCAGCTGGCGGCCACCCTGGAGCCGGAGGGGTGACGGCGTGCTTCTGCGGATGCACACCCCCGCCCGCGCCCCCACCCCCGGCCAGCTGGCGGTGTTCTACGACGGCGACGCCGTGGTGGGCTCGGCCTGGATTGTATGAGAGAGAAAGAGAGGACGATGGACATGAAAAAGCTACTTGGTTTGGCCCTGGCGTGCGCCCTGCTCCTGACGGGCTGCGGCGCCCGGGGCGGAGACAAGGGGGAGGAGCTGGGGGACAACACCATCCGCCCCCTGGAGCTCACCGAGGAGGAGGCGGCCCTGCTGAAGCTGGTGGGGGGCTCCGACGCGGAGTATGGCCTGTTTGAGTGCGCGGCCGGCGAGGGTGTGAGCGACTGCACCGTGGAGGTACTGTCCTGGGAGGACGGGGCCTGGCAGACCGTGGCGGAGGGGGGCGTGTCCATCAGCGCCGCCGGGACGCGGCGGCTGGGGGTCGTCCTCAGCGGGGATAAGATCACCGTAAATGTCCAGGACGGTGGCACCCAATACAGCTACGCCCCCCGGCTGGACGGGATGGACCGCGGCCTGGAGACAGGCCGGGCCTCGGTCTGGCTGGAGGAAGATCGGGCCATGACCATAGGGGAGCGCACGCCGCTCTATCTGGAGATCTATGATGACGGGGAGGGCGTGGGAATTCCTCCCCTGCCCGGCGGGTTCTCCGACTTGGCCAATCTCAACCAGTACGATCGGGCATACGCCGTGGCTGTCACCCTGAAGGGCTAGAGGCGGGCCGTTTCAGCACCGGCGTAGGAGCGGCCCTTGTGGCCGCCCGGCCCCTATGGATGGCAATTGTCCGCCCCTATACAAAAACAGCGGGTATTCTGTCTCTGGCAGAATACCCGCTGTTTTTATTTTACCTCCAGGCCGGAGAGATACCGCCGGGCCAGGTCAAAGCCGTGGGAGGCGGACACGTGGCGTACCCGCTCCCGGCCCAGACCCTGCTGGATTTTCCGCACCCAGGTGCCGTCCGGCGCGGCCAGGGCCAGGTAGACCAGTCCCACCGGGTTGCCCCGCTCGTCGGGATCGGGCCCGGCCACGCCGGTGGAGGCCACCGCCAGATCGCACCCCAGTACCCGCCGGGCTCCCTCGGCCATGGCGCGGGCCACCGGCTCGCTCACCGCCCCGAACTCGTCCAGCAGCGCCTGATCCACCCCCAGGACGGTGTGCTTCACCTCGGTGGCGTAGCTTACCACGCCGCCGCGGAACACGGCGGATACCCCGGACAAATCGGTCATGCGCTTGGCGATCAGCCCGCCGGTGCAGCTCTCGGCGCAGCCCAGGGTGAGGCCCTTTTCCTTCAGAAGCTGGAACACCGCCGCCTCCAGGGAGGGTACGTCGGCGCCGTAGATGAGGGGGCCGAACCGGGCCCGCAGGCGCTCCTCCACCGGGGCGATCAGGGCCCGGGCAGCCTCCTCGTCCGCCGCTTTGGCGGTGATGCGCAGCTCACACTCCCCCTCCTTGGCATAGGGGGCCAGGGTGGGGTTGGTCATGGCCTCCATCTCCTCCCGGAGCTGGGCCTCCATGGAGGACTCCCCGATGCCGAAGAGCTTGAGCGTCCGGGAGACAATGACCCCGTCGGCCAGGCTCTTCAGGTAGGGGATCACCCGGTGGGTGAACATGGCCCTGCACTCCCGGGGCGGGCCGGGGAGCATGATGACCCGCACCCCGTCCGCCTCGAAGGCCACGCCGGGGGCGGTGCCCCAGTCGTTGTCCAGAACCGTGCACCCAGCACCTGCAGCTCTCTCGGGGCGGCCGGCCCGCTGGGCCGTGGAACACCAGCTTTTTGCCGAAGCACTCGGCCAGCACGTTTTTGGTCAGATCGTCGCAGGTGGGGCCCAGGCCGCCGGTGGTAATAAGAATGTCCGCCCGGCTTTTGGCCAGCTCCACCGCGGCCCGCAGCCGCTGGGGGTTGTCGCCCACCACCGTGACAGGCCCCTGGGAAAGCATCTGGGCGTCGGTGTTGGCGATGTTGCCCAGCAGCAGCTCCGTACCGACTGCGATCAGCTCCGCAGTGTGAGACATAAAAAAGACCTCCTGTCGCCAACACCGGCATCGGCGGCGGGTGCCGCCGCAAATGCGCAGCGCAGCATTTCCACAGGGCGGATTCACTCCGCCCGAGGATGTAGTAATTGGGAGTTCTCCTCCGCGGGGGGAGAAACCGTAGGGGCGGCCTTTATGGCCGCCCGCCGTTTCCCGCCGCTGCGGTCAGACCTGAACCCGCTCGATGCCGTCCACGGCGGCCTTTACCAGGCCCTCCACGTCCAGCGCGGCCTCGGCGGCCTCCAGCTCCCCCAGCACAGGGCGCAGCCGGGGGTGGCGGGGGGTAAAGACGGTGCAGCAGTCCTCATAGGGCAGGATGGAGGTCTCGAAGGTGTTGATCCTCCGGGCGATGCGGACAATCTCCTCCTTGTCCATGCCCACCACCGGCCGCAGGATGGGCAGGGTGGTGACGGCGGTGGTGGCCCGCATGGCCTCCATGGTCTGGCTGGCCACCTGGCCCAGGCACTCGCCGGTGACGATGGCCCCGGCGCCGCACCGCTGGGCCACCGCCTCGGCGATGCGCATCATGAACCGCCGCATGAGCACGGTGAACAGCTCCTCCGGGCACTTGCGGCGCAGCTCCTCCTGGATGGCGGTGAAGGGCACCACGTGGACGGTGAGCCGTCCGCACCAGGGGGTGAGCAGCTTGGCCAGGGTGAGCACCTTCTGCTTGGCCTCCTCGGAGGTGTAGGGGTAGGAGAAGAAGTGCACCATTTCCAGGGCAATGCCCCGCTTGGCGATCATCCAGGAGGCCACCGGCGAGTCGATGCCGCCGGAGAGCAGGCTCACCGCCCGGCCTCCCACGCCCACGGGCAGGCCGCCGGCTCCCGGCTCCGGATCGGCGTGGACGTAGGCGGCGTAGTCCCGCACCTCCAGGTAGACGGTCAGCTCCGGGTGGTGCACGTCCACGGTCAGGTTGGGGTACTTCTCGTCCAGCTCGCCGCCCACGTACTGGGAGAGCTGGATGGAGGTCATGGGGAAGTTCTTGTCCGCCCGCTTGGACTCCACCTTGAAGGTCTTGGCGGCCGCCAGCCGGTCCCCCAGGTACTCCACGGCGGTCTGGAGCATGGCGTCCTTGTCCTTCGCGCAGGCCCGGGCCCGGCTGAGCCCCACCACGCCGAAGAGCTTGGTCATGGCCTCCCACGCGCCGTCCAGATCGCAGTCCTCGCTCTGCGGCTCCACATACATGGTAGACTGCTTGGTGTATACCTTGAATTTGCCGTGGGCCTGGAGGCGGCGGCGGGCGTTGGCCACGAGACGGTCCTCAAAGGTACGCCGGTTGAGCCCCTTAAGCACCAGCTCCCCTAGTTTTAACAGAATAATCTCGTTCATGTAGTCTGGATTCCTTTCCCAAAGTTTCACTATTATATCCAATTTGCTTTTTGTTGTCCAGAGGGGCGGGCCTGTCTCCACCCGCGTCCGGGGGCCTACCGCCGCAGGTACTCCGGCGGGCGGTACTGGAGGGCTTCGGCCAGGTGCTCCACGGCGACGGCCCCCGCCCCGTCCAGATCGGCGATGGTGCGGGCCACACGGAGGATGCGGTCGTAGCTGCGGGCGGTGAGGCCCATCCGGTCGAAGGCCCCCTTCATCACGGCGCGGCAGGCGTCGTCCAGGGCGCAGAAGCGGGAGAGCTCCGCCGGGCCCATCTGGTCGTTGCAGGCCGGGCCGCCGGGGCCGAAGCGGGCGGCCTGCACCGCCCGGGCCCCGTCCACCCGGGCCTTGATGGCGGCGGAGGGCTCCGCCGGGGTCCGGCGGGAGAGCGCGTCAAAGTCCAGTGGCGGCACCTCCACGAACAGGTCGATGCGGTCCAGCAGGGGCCCGGACAGGCGGCTGAGGTACTTCTCCACCGCCTGGGGCGAGCAGCGGCAGCGGTCCGAATAGCCGTACCAGCCGCACTTGCAGGGATTCATGGCGCACACCAGCATGAAGCGGGCGGGGAACACCGCCGTGCCCGACACCCGGCTGATCTGCACCCGCCCGTCCTCCAGAGGCTGGCGCAGGGTCTCCAGGGCCTCCTTGGAGAACTCGGGCAGCTCGTCCAGAAAGAGCACCCCGTTGTGGGCCAGGGAGATCTCTCCCGGCCGGGGACTGGAGCCGCCTCCGGCCATGCCCATGGCGGACACCGTGTGGTGGGGGGAGCGGAAGGGCCGCCGCACCAGCAGGGGGTGCTCAGAGGTGGTGAGGCCCAGGACGGAGTGGATCTCCGTGGCCTCCAGGGCCTCCCGGCGGGTCAGATCAGGGAGGATGGAGGGCAGGCGGCGGGCCAGCATGGACTTGCCCGATCCGGGCGGGCCCACCATGCAGAGGTTGTGGCCGCCGGCGGCGGCGATCTCCAGGGCGCGCTTCACGTTTTCCTGCCCCTTCACGTCGGCAAAGTCGGGGCAGGCAAAGTCCTCCGGCCCCGGCGTCCAGGCCGCCGCCGGCTCCAGAGGGGCCTCCCCCCTCAGATGGGCCGCCAACTGCCCCACGCTCTCCACCGGGTAGACCTCCAGCCCGCCGGCCAGAGTGGCCTCGGCGGCGGAGGGGGCGGGGACGTACAGCCGCTTGATGCCCGCCCTCCGGGCGGCCAGGGCCATGGGCAGCATGCCCACCACCGGCCGCAGGGAGCCGGACAAAGACAGCTCCCCCACGTAGGCGCTGTCCGGCCCGTCCAGCCTGAGCTGTCCCCCGGCGGCCAGAATACCCGCCAGAATGGGCAAATCGTACACCGTGCCCCCCTTGCGCTGGTTGGCGGGAGCCAGGTTGACCGTGATGCGGGACACCGGGAAGGTGAAGCCGCAGTTTTTAATGGCGGCGCGCACCCGGTCCCGGGCCTCCTTCACCGCCGCGTCAGGCAGGCCCACGATCTCAAAGGCGGGCAGACCGGCCGACAGGTCGCACTCTGCCCGCACCTCATAGCCGGAGATCCCGCTCAGCCCCAGGGAGCGCACTTCACAGAGCATGGGTGCCGCCTCCTTTCCCTTTCGTCATGTTGCATCCATTATAGCATACCGGACCCGCCGCCGAAAGGGTGAAAAGCGGCCCTGTACCGGCGGAGGGAAAGGGGAGAACATGATACGGCAAAGGACTGCTTTTAAAACTGCATATTTTAGCATGCTCAGTTTAGTTAGTTATATATAACTAAATAATTTTTTTCAAAGGAGAACGGAAAAAATCCAATTATTTCTTCTAATTCAGGAACAAAAAGAAAAATAATAATTCAGAGTAAGATTTGATTTACAAACGTCAATGAAGGTGATAAAATGTATGCGCCCCGGGGGGACAGGCTCCGCCCGGAGGCAGCTGTAATCAGCCAGGGTAATGGGAATCGGGCCCGGTCAGTCCGGGGGATGGACGGGGACGGATTCCCATTGCCCTGGAACCATGAACAAGGAGGAATCGTTTCTATGGCGAGAAAGCTGAAAACCATGGACGGCAACACGGCGGCAGCGCACGTGTCCTACGCCTTCACCGAGGTGGCAGGCATCTACCCCATCACCCCGTCCAGCCCCATGGCCGACAATGTGGACCAGTGGGCCGCCCAGGGCCGCAAGAACATCTTCGGCACCACCGTCAATGTCATCGAGATGCAGTCCGAGGCCGGTGCCGCCGGTACGGTCCACGGCTCTCTGGCCGCGGGCGCTCTGACCACCACCTACACCGCCTCCCAGGGCCTGCTGCTGATGATTCCCAACATGTACAAGCTGGCCGGTGAGCTGATGCCCACCGTGTTTCACGTGTCCGCCCGTACCGTGGCCACCCACGCGCTGAACATCTTCGGCGACCATTCCGACGTCATGGCCTGCCGCCAGACCGGCTTTGCCATGCTGTGCGAGTCCAACCCCCAGGAGGTCATGGACCTGGGCGCCGTGGCCCACCTGGCAGCCATCAAGGGCCGCGTCCCCTTTATCAACTTCTTTGACGGCTTCCGCACCTCCCACGAGATCCAGAAGATTGCCATCTGGGACAACGAGGATCTGGCCGACATGGTGGACATGGACGCCGTGGAGGCCTTCCGCAAGCGCGCCCTCAACCCCGAGCGCCCCGTGATGCGCGGCTCCCACGAGAACGGCGACATCTTCTTCCAGCACCGCGAGGCCGCCAACAAGTACTATGACGCCCTCCCCGAGATCGTGGAGGAGTACATGGGCAAGGTCAACGCCAAGCTGGGCACCAACTACCAGCTCTTCAACTATTATGGCGCACCCGACGCCGACCGGGTTATCATCGCCATGGGCTCCATCTGCGACGTGGCCGAGGAGGTCATCGACTACCTGAACGCCCACGGCGAGAAGGTGGGCCTGGTGAAGGTCCGTCTGTACCGGCCCTTCCGCGCCGACAAGCTGCTGGCGGCCATCCCCGCCACCGCCACCAAGATCGCCGTGCTCGACCGCACCAAGGAGCCCGGCGCCCTGGGTGACCCCCTGTACCTGGACGTGGTCACCGCCTTCGCCAACGCCGGCCGGCAGGCCACCATCATCGGCGGCCGCTACGGCCTGGGCTCCAAGGACACCCCGCCCAGCAACGTGTTCGCCGTGTATGAGGAGCTGACCAAGTCCGCGCCCAAGCGCCAGTTCACCGTGGGCATCGTGGACGACGTGACCCACACCTCCCTGGAGGAGAAGCCCTCCCCCAACACCGCGGCCCCCGGTACCATCGAGTGCAAGTTCTGGGGCCTGGGCGGCGACGGCACCGTGGGCGCGAACAAGAACTCCATCAAGATCATCGGCGACCACACCGACAAGTACGTGCAGGCATACTTCCAGTACGACTCGAAGAAGACCGGCGGCGTAACCATCAGCCACCTGCGCTTCGGCGACCAGCCCATCCGCGCCCCCTACTACATCAACAAGGCCGACTTTGTCGCCTGCCACGTGCCCGCCTACATCGTCAAGGGCTTCCCCATGGTCCGCGACGTGAAGGACGGCGGCGTGTTCCTCATCAACTGCCAGTGGTCTGACGAGGAGCTGGATCACCACATGCCCGCCGTGGCCAAGCGCTACATCGCCGAGCACAACATCCAGGTCTACACCATCAACGCCATCGACCTGGCCATCGAGATCGGCATGGGCAAGCGCACCAACACCATCCTCCAGTCCGCCTTCTTCAAGCTGGCCAAGGTCATGCCCGAGGCGGAGGCCATCGGCTACATGAAGGACGCCGCCACCCACTCCTACCTGAAGAAGGGCCAGGACGTGGTGGATATGAACCACAAGGCCATCGACATGGGCGCCACCGCGTTCCACAAGTTTGAGGTGCCCGCCTCCTGGAAGGACGCCAAGGACGAGACCGTGGCCGAGCACGTGGAGGGCAACGCCGCCACCGTGAAGATGGTCAAGGAGATCATGGAGCCCGTGGGCCGCATGGATGGCGACAGCCTGCCCGTCTCCGCCTTTGCCAACGGCCACGAGGACGGCACCTTCTGCCAGGGCGCTTCCGCCTATGAGAAGCGCGGCGTGGCCGTCAGCGTGCCCGAGTGGGATCAGACCAAGTGCATCCAGTGCAACCAGTGCTCCTATGTCTGCCCCCACGCCACCATCCGGCCCTATGCCCTCACCGAGGAGGAGGCCAAGAACGCCCCCGCTCAGGCCAAGATCGTGGACATCAAGGCCGGCAAGGGCAAGGGTGTATACAAGTTTGCCATTGCCATTTCCCCGCTGGACTGCATGGGCTGCTCCGTGTGTGTGAGCACCTGCCCCGTCAAGGCCCTGACCATGAAGCCCCAGGAGTCCCAGGCTGCCGAGCAGGAGGTCTTTGACTACATGGTGGCCAAGGTGGCCCCCAAGGCCGACGTGGAGGACACCAATACCGTCAAGGGCAGCCAGTTCAAGCAGCCCCTCCTGGAGTTCTCCGGCTCCTGCGCCGGCTGCGCCGAGACCGCCTATGCCCGCCTGGTCACCCAGGTCTGCGGCGACCGTATGTATATTTCCAACGCCACCGGCTGTTCCTCCATCTGGGGCGGCCCGGCTGCCACCTCTCCCTACACCGTCAACAAGGAGGGCAAGGGTCCCGCCTGGGCCAACTCCCTGTTCGAGGATAACGCCGAGCACGGCCTGGGCCTGCACCTGGGCCAGAAGGCCATCCGCAGCCGCCTGGCCGACAAGACCCGCGCCCTGCTGGCCGTGGAGTGGTGCACTCCAGCCATTAAGGAGACTGCCCAGAAGTGGCTGGACACCATGGAGGACGGCGCGGCCAACGCCGAGGCCACCAAGAACTACATCGCCGCCCTGGAGGACGGCCTGTGCACGGTGGACGAGCTGCTGGCCAGCTCCAAGCCCGAGATCCAGGCGTTTGGCAAAGAGCTGCAGGCCAAGGGTGAGAAGCTCTGCCAGTGTGACGCCTGCAAGCTGGCCGCTGAGATTCTGAAGGACAAGGAGTATCTGGTTAAGAAGTCCGTGTGGATCTTCGGCGGCGACGGCTGGGCTTACGACATCGGCTACGGCGGCCTGGATCACGTCATCGCCTCCGGCGAGGACGTCAACATCTTCGTCTTCGATACCGAGGTCTATTCCAACACCGGCGGACAGGCCTCCAAGTCCTCCAATATCGGCCAGGTGGCCCAGTTTGCCGCCGCCGGCAAGAACCAGCCCAAGAAGAGCCTTGCGGAGATCGCCATGCAGTACGGCTACGTCTACGTGGCCCAGGTGGCCATGGGCGCCAACCCCAACCAGACTCTGAAGGCCATCACCGAGGCTGAGGCCTACCACGGCCCCTCCCTGGTCATCGGCTACGCCCCCTGTGAGATGCACTCCATCAAGGGCGGTATGGCCAACTGCCAGGTTGAGATGAAGAAGGCCGTGGAGTGCGGCTACTGGAACCTGTTCCGGTTCAACCCCGCTCTGAAGGCCGAGGGCAAGAACCCGTTCACCCTGGACTCCAAGGCCCCCGCCGGCGGCTATCAGGAGTTCCTGATGAACGAGGCCCGCTACTCCTCCCTGACCCGCGCTTTCCCCGAGCGCGCCAAGGAGCTGTTTGCCCAGAACGAAGAGGCCGCCAAGGAGCGCTATGAGCATCTCACCAGACTGGTGGAGCTCTACAAGTAAACAAGCTCGCACAAGGGCCCCGGACGAAAACGTCCGGGGCCCGTTTTATATGGCGGCCTCTTCGGGGGCCCCGCCGACGGCGGGGCGGCGCTTTGCGCCGTCAAGCGTTTTTGGCCGTGGGCCCAAAACCTTGATGCCGGCGGAATTCAGTTCCGCCGGACAGATAAAATAAAGATGGGGTCCCCGGCGGGCCCCGGCCCGGCGGGGCAGAGCCGCCAAGGAGCGCTATGAGCATCTCACCAGACTGGTGGAGCTCTACAAGTAAACAAGCTCGCACAAGGGCCCCGGACGAAAACGTCCGGGGCCCGTTTTATTTATACGGCGGCCTCTTCGGGGGCCCCGCCGACGGCGGGGCGGCGCTTTGCGCCGTCCAAGCGTTTTGGGCCGTGGGCCCAAAACCTTGATGCCGGCGGAATTCAGTTCCGCCGGACAGATAAAATAAAGATGTGGGCCCCGGCGGGGCAGAGCCGACGCCCTCCCACGCGGCTCTCTCCGCCCCATGTAAAGGCACCCTCCAGGTCTCATGACCCGGAGGGTGCTTGACGGCTTGGACTCAGCCAGTCATCTTCGCATAGGGGTAGATGCGCTCCATCACGTCGTCACCGTAGTGGGCGTCCATGTACTGTTCCCAGGCCGCGTCGGCGGGCTCTCCGGCGGCCCGGGCGCTGTAGCGTGCCAGGGCCAGGCCGCTGACCGCCATATTGACGGACATGAAGGCGATGAGCAGCCAGACCACCGCTTTCCCGGGGCGCGGTGGAATCTTGGCGATCCAGCGGGCCAGGATGGGGTAGAGCCCCCGGAACCAGGCCACCGCGGCGAAGCCCCAGAAGAAGCAGTATAGCAGGTTGATGCGCCCGCCCAGGTTGAAGGGAATAGCGCTGTAGTCCCAGAACACGGTGCCGAACACCAGCTCGGTAAAGACGCTGCACAGGTACTCATACAGGCCGCCCAGCAGGGTGCCCGCCACAAAGAAAAAGGAGGCCGAGCGGTCCCGGTATTTGTAGAGGAACAGGGTGGCGGCGGCCAGGGCCAGGCCCCACACGATGCTGAAGGGGCCCCACACCACGCTGCTGCGGCTCATCCACCAGCCCATTTTGAGGCGGCAGAAGATGGTTTCGGCCAGATCACCGGCCACTCCGCCAATAAAGAACAGGAGCAGAATGCTGTAAAAGCTGGCCCCCCGGGCAAAGGGGCTGACAGTGGTCCTTTTCCCGCCGGCGGGAAAAGACCGCGCCGGGGTGGGCCTTCTGAATGCGCCCCTCGGCGCGGCGGAGAATCCACTCCCCAAGCCGGACGGAGAGGGCGGCCAGACGGCTGTTTAGGTTCTCCAGCGGGGGCAGGCTGCTGCGGACGCCGCAGAGGGTCAGCACGGTGCCCGCGATGTCCGCCGCCAGCAGGGCCAGCAGCACCCACAGCAGGATTTCCCCCACCAGCGGAGGCAGCCAGCGGTAGAGGGCCAGGAGCAGCGGATTGATCCACTGTACGGCCGCCAGGCCCAGCACGCCCCACAGGAGGAAGGCGCCGACACAGATGTAGCCGTCCAGGTTGCCGCGCCGGTTGGAGTAGTCCCACCAGCGGGTGTGGGTGGCCTTCTCCAGCAGGTGACCGGCGATCCATTCCACCACCGTGGAGCAGATAGCGCTGCCCAGGAAGAGGAAGAAGTAGTTGCCCCGCAGCTCGGGCAGACCCACGGTAAGCAGAACGGCAGTGATGCCGTAGCAGGCGCACAGCGGGCCGAACAGCACGCTGCGGTCCACATAGCGGTGAAGGCGGACGGCGGAAACCGCCGTCTCCAGCACCCAGCCGAGGAAGGAATAACAGAAAAAGAGCCATAGGAGGGGAAACAGAGGCACAAGCATCCGCCTTTCTTTTCATCAACACTGGTGGGAAGAGAATCTGAGGATTGTATCTTATCGTATTTTCCGGTAAAATACAACCGATCTCTCATAAGAAAGGCAGGTAATTTGGCAATGAACGAAGTGTTGAAGGTTTTGAAGGAGCGCCGGAGCTGCCGCAGCTACCGGCCGGAGCAGATCACCGACGAGGAGTTGAACGCAGTATTGGAGGCGGGCACCTATGCTCCCACGGCCCGGGGCCAGCAGTCCCCGATCATCGTGGCAGTGCAGAATCCCGCTGTGGTGGAGCAGCTGCGGAAGATGAATGCCGCAGTGCTGGGCACCCCGGAGGCCGACCCCTTCTACGGTGCGCCCACCGTGCTGGTGGTGCTGGCGGCCAGGGATAACACCAACCGGGTATATGACGGCAGCTGCGTCATGAGCAACCTGATGAACGCAGCTAAGGCGGTGGGGCTGGCCTCTTGCTGGGTTCACCGGGCCAAAGAGGTGTTTGACTCCGAGGAGGGTAAGGCCCTGCTCCGACAGTGGGGCGTGGAGGGCGACTACGAGGGCATCGGCCACTGTATCCTGGGCTACCGGGCGGACACGGCCCCTGCACCCGCCCCCCGCAAGGAGCGCTACATCTACCGGGTCCGGTAGGGAGGAAAACAGGTGCTGCGGCCGGGCCGCGGAATCCGTTGCTTGTAAAGGAGAGATAGAGCATGCACACGGTAAAGAGAGTCTGCACACTGGTCCTGACGGGCCTGCTGGCCCTGCCCATGGCCGCCCCCGCGGGGGCAGCGGCCGCATCCTTCTCCGACCTGCCCTCCAGTCACTGGGCCTATATCGACATGACGGAGGCCGCGGGCTATGGCATCCTCCAGGGCACCGGAGCCAACACCATGAGCCCCTCCGCACCCCTGACCTGGCCCCAGTTCCTGGCCATGGCCGCCCGGGCCTTTGCCCCGGAGGAATATGCCCGCAGCGCCGCTTCCGGCGCGGCCTGGGATCAGGCGGGGCTGGATGCCGCCCGGAGCGCCGGCCTGCTGGAGGGGCCAGGACGCGGCCGCGCTGACCGGGGCGGTCACCCGCCAGGACGCGGCCGTGGTGCTCTGCAACGCCCTGCCGGAGGAATATACCCCCTCCTTCTGGGATCAGCCGATTGATCCCACAGCCCTGTCGGACTGGGGGAGGATGGACAGCCTCCGCCAGGAGGCGGTGGCCGAGCTGGCCCGCCGCTGCGTCATCCAGGGCAAGGCCGACGGCTCCTTCGGCTATGCCGATCCCCTTCAGCGCTGCGACGGCGCGGTGCTGCTGATGCGGGTGCTGGAGCAGGTGGACGACAGCTGCCGCGGTGAGAGCCAGACCGTCACCCTTCACATTCTGAACGCCGACACCGGCGAGGCCCTCCTGCCCGACCAGCAGGTGGAGACGGAGGTGAGTACCTACCTGTCCAGCCTGGCGAACGGGCTGGATGTGGGCTACTACGTCTACGACTACGACCGGGAGACGGCATCGTATACCAGCACTGCCTGCGACAGCTATACCCTGTATTTTCGGCCCATGACCGAGGCCGAGATTCAGGAGGAGCAGTTCTGGGAGAAGGTGGAGCGGGGCGAGGCCGCCTATGAGGACTACTATAAGCAGGACTTCTGGCTCAGCTTTCAGGGGGACAACGCCCGCAAGCACATCCTCCTCTTCGGCGACGAGAGCAAGAGCCGCTTTGCCAGCCAGGAGGAGGCCGCCGCCGCTATGACCACCGTCACCGTGCCGGTATGGCAGCTCTCCGGCGGGGAGAAGGTGTCCTCCACCCTCACCCTCTCCGTCCACGCCGCCCTGGCGGAGGACGTGAAGGAGATCTTTACCGGGATCTACAACGATCCCGAGCGCTTCCCCATCCACGACGTGGGCGGCTACGCCTGGCGGGGCGACTCCGCCACCGGCGAGCACAACTGCGGCACCGCCATCGACATCAACGCCAACGAGAACTACCAGATCCGCGACGGTCAGGTGCTGGCCGGGAGCTGCTGGGAGCCGGGAACCAATCCCCGCTCCATCTCCCCCCCGACTCCTCCGTGGTGCGCATCTTTGCCGAGCACGGCTGGAGCTGGGGCGGCGACGCCTGGGCTTACAGCAGCGACGATTCCGAGGGCTACCACGACTATATGCACTTCTCCTACATGGGAGAGTAACCAAGCAACCCACCCCGGGCCTCGGCTCCGGGGTGGGTTTCCATTATCCCCCTCTTGACTGGAACAAATGTTTGATATATAATAGAGCTAAAGAAAAAGGAGAGGGGGCGGCAGTGTGGAGCTGCTGGACAAGCTGACCATCCTGGCCGACGCGGCCAAGTACGACGCGGCGTGCACCTCCAGCGGGCTGGATCGGGCGGGCCGGCCCGGCGGCCTGGGGAGCACCCTGGCCGCCGGATGCTGCCACTCCTTCTCCGCCGACGGCCGGTGCATCTCCCTGCTCAAGGTGCTGCTTACCAACCGGTGCGTCTACGACTGCGCCTACTGCGTCAACCGCCGCTCCAGCGATGTGCGCCGGGCCGCCTTCACCCCACGGGAGCTGGCGGAGCTCACCATCGGCTTTTACCGGCGCAACTACATCGAGGGACTCTTCCTCTCCTCCGCCGTGTGGGGCGGCCCCGACCGCACCACCGAGGCCATGATCGAGGCCCTGCGCCTGCTGCGGGAGGAGTACGGCTTCCGCGGCTATATCCACGCCAAGGCCATCCCGGGGGCCGACCCCCTCCTCACCCGGCGGCTGGGCCTGCTGGCCGACCGCCTGTCCGTCAACATCGAGCTGCCCAGCGAGGAGAGCCTGGGCCGCCTGGCGCCCGACAAGGCCAAGGCCGCCATCCTGGCCCCCATGGCCCAGATCCGGGATGGCATTCAGGCCAGCCGGGGGGAGCTGGCCCGGTTCCGCCACGCCCCCCGCTTCGCCCCGGCGGGGCAGTCCACCCAGATGATTATCGGCGCCACGCCGGAGAGCGACAGGCACATCCTCACCCTCACCCAGGCTCTCTACGACAAGTATAAGCTCAAGCGGGTGTTCTACTCCGCCTACATGCCGGTGTCGGACAGCGCCCTTCTCCCCGCCCGGCGGGACTTCAAGCCGCCCCTGCTGCGGGAGCACCGGCTCTACCAGGCGGACTGGCTGCTGCGGTTCTACCACTTCCGGGCCGAGGAGCTGCTGGACGAAGCCAATCCCAACTTCAATCCCCTGGTAGACCCCAAGTGCTCCTGGGCGCTGAACCACCCGGAGTTCTTCCCGGTGGAGGTCAACCGGGCGGACTACGAGGCCCTGCTGCGGGTGCCGGGTATCGGGGTGACCTCCGCCCGGCGCATCCTGGTTGCCCGCCGGTGCGCGCCCCTCACCTTTGCGGGGCTGAAAAAGCTGGGGGTGGTGCTCAAGCGGGCCCAGTATTTCCTCACCTGCGGCGGCAAGTACCTGGAGGGCCTGCGGGTCTCCCCCGACGGGGTGCTCCGCCACCTGGTGGCCCAGGAGCGGCCCATGCTGGCCCAGGGCGCGCCGGAGCAGCTCTCCCTCTTCGAGCAGACGGGTTAGGAGGCGGCCATGGACTGGACACCGGTTTCCTATGCCTATGACGGCAGCTTTGCCGGCTTTTTGACCTGTGTATTTGCTAGCTACGCCCACCGGGAGGAGCCCATGAGCTTTTCCACCCCGGAGGACGGGCGGATTTCCCTCTGGCCGGAGCGGACGGTGGACACCGACGAGGCCCGCGCCCAGCGGGTGTACCGCTCCCTGGCCCCCAGGCTGGGACAGGAGGGGCGGCGGCTGGCGGTGTACGGCTTTCTCACCTGCCTGGAGGAGCGGGAGCTCCACCTGTGGCGGTTTCTCCGCCTGGGGTACGACCGGGGGCCGTGGGTGGTGCGGGATCTCACCGACGACCGGGTGGCAGTGCTGACCCGCGCGGTGGGCCACCTGACCGGAGAGTCATCTGCTCAAGGGCTTCACACGCTTCTCCGAGCAGGAGGGGGTGCTGGTGGGGGAAATTGCCCCCAAAAACCGGGTGCTTCCCCTCCTCCGGCCCCACTTCTGCGCCCGCTATCCGGAGGAGTCCTTCGTCCTCTACGACCGCACCCACCGGGAGGCGCTGTTTTACCGGCCCCGGCGGTGGGCCATCGTGCCCCTAGAGGCGTTCCGCGCCGCCGCCCCCGGCCGGGAGGAGCGGGACTTCCGCCGCCTATGGCGGCGGTTTTACGACACCATCGCCATCGAGGGGCGGGAGAACCCCCGGTGCCGCATGACCCAGATGCCCAAGCGGTTCTGGGGCACCATGACAGAGTTTCAAAACGAAACCGGAGGAGCGAAAGGAGCTTGCACCATGAAGAACGTAAAAATCACTGTGCTGCGCAAGGGATTTTACCCCGATCTGATCCGGGAGCACCTCACCGAGCCTCCGGAGGAGTGCGTCTGCGACTTCTTCCGGGAGGGGGACCAGTTCCTCTATACCGGGGGCGCGGAAATGCCAGCCGGCTTCTGCCCCTGGGCGTGGATCGATCTCTACCGCTCGGTGTCCGCCCTGTCCTGCGGTGCCTCCTATACCCCCTGGCAGCGGCGGGAGGGGGTCAATGTGGTGTGCTGTACCGACGGGCTGCGCCCGGTGACCTTCCTGTTGGAGGCCCAATGAGAAAGCGCCGCCCCCACAATGCGGGGGCGGCGCTTGTCATGTAACGGAGTGCTCTGGGATGTCCTGCCAGCGGATGCGCTGGGGGATGGGGGGCGGATTGCCCTTGAAGTCCCGGTCGAACCAGCGGGGCACGGGAGTTTCCGCCGAAATGGCCTGGAAAAAGGCGGTGATCTGCTCCGCTGTCTCCGGGATGGCCGCCTCCAGCAGACGGTTGAGATCGGCGTTGCTCTCCTGCGCCGAGGGGTGGGGCGTCTCCTTCAGGGCGATGCCCTTGGCGGAGGGAATGGGGAGCATGTGGCTCACCGCACCGATGACCTTGCCGGTCATGCGGCCGTTGGAGCGGGCCAGGAAGCCGGAGAAGAAGGCCATGGAGCGGTAGGCCCGCCGCATCTGGTCGGGGGAGGCGTGGACAAAGGCCTGGGACGCCGCCTCCCAGACGGCGCGGTTGGCCGGGGCGCTGGGCAGTGGGGACTGCTCGGCGGCATTGAGGCCGTCCCGCTCCATCAGCATCCGGTCATACTCCCCCTCAATGGCCATGTGGGAGATGGGGCCGTCGGCGGCCCGGTCGTCCACGTAGCCGTGGCAGGCGCTGTCCAGGGCCAAATGGCAGAGGAAGCCAGCTCCGTAGCCGGTGGACATGGGTACGCCGTCCTCGATAGCCTGGCGCAGACGCTCCACCGCGGGCAGGGCGGAGCGGCGGTGCATCTTGATCCCCTCCCGCCGGACGGCGTTGGGGCGGATGGGCTGGTAGAAGAACAGCGGGTCGGGGCCCAGACAGCCCAGGTCAAAGGCCTCCCGCTCCTGCTCAATGAGCTCGGACAGGCCGGCGGGCAGGTCCGCCAGCACCCGTTGGCCAAACGTCAGGTGCGCGTAGTAATTGGGCATGGTATGGATCAGCGCCTCCTTGCACAACGCGGCGATATTGCCTTGCTGACCATATTATAGCACGCCAGTCAAGGGGAGGAGAAATGGAAAACAGCCCGGCGGAGCGCGCTCCGCCGGGCTGGGGCTGTCGATAAACGCTCCTACCAAAGGTTTCGGAGGGAGGGATAGTGTGAAAGGCTGCCCCGCAGGGCGATTCGGAGCGCAACCGCCGCTTTGCGGCGGCGCTTGGCGCGGGGATGAACAGTCAGGGTTCCCTGGAGGTGAATTGGCCGCAGGCCAAGAAAGTCCGGCCTGGGCCGTTCGCGTTGGATCAAACAACTTTTTGAAACTTTCCTAAAGTTTCAAAAAGTTCAGCAGCCAGTCGAAAAGCCCTTTTCGACTGGCGGAGCCCGGCGGAGCGCGCTCCGCCGGGCTGCCGTTTAACCGCCCAGGTATGCCTTTTTGACGGCCTCGTCGGCCAGCAGCTCCCGGCCGGGGCCGGTGAGGGTGACCCGCCCGGTCTCCAGCACGTAGCCCCGGTCGGCCACGCTCAGGGCCATCTGGGCGTTCTGCTCCACCAGGAGAATCGTGGTGCCCGCCCGGTGGAGCTCCTTGATGATGTCGAAGATCTGCTCCACCAGCAGGGGGGCCAGGCCCATGGAGGGCTCGTCCAGCATGAGCAGCTTGGGGTTGGACATGAGGGCCCGCCCCATGGCCAGCATCTGCTGCTCGCCGCCGGACAGGGTGCCCGCCACCTGACGGCGGCGTTCCTTCAGCCGGGGGAACTGCTCGTACACCCGCTCCAGGCCGGGGGCGATGGTGGAGGCGGGCTGGGTGAAGCCGCCCATCTCCAGGTTCTCCTCCACTGTCATCTGCTGAAAGACCCGGCGGCCCTCCGGCACCTGGGCCAGTCCGCGGCCCACCAGCTTGGAGGCGGGGACGTTCTGGATGGGCTGCCCCAGGAACTCAATGGAGCCGGTGCGGGTGTGGAGCAGACCGGACACGGTTTGCAGTGTGGTGGTCTTGCCCGCGCCGTTGGCGCCGATGAGGGTGACAATCTCCCCCTCATTGACCTGAAAGGAGATGTCCTTGACGGCGTGAATGGCGCCGTAATAGACGTTGATGTTCTTGACATCCAGCATCACAGCCATCTCTCAGCCCTCCTTTCCGCCGCCCAGGTAGGCCTTGATGACCTCCGGGTTGTTCTGAATTTCCGTGGGGGTGCCCTTGGCGATGATCTGGCCGAAGTTGAGCACGCAGATGCCCTCGCAGATACCCATAACCAGGTTCATGTCGTGCTCGATGAGGAGAATGGCAATCTGGAAGGTGTCGCGGATTTTGACGATGTTCTCCATCAGCTCCGCGGTCTCCGAAGGGTTCATGCCCGCCGCCGGCTCGTCCAGCAGAAGCAGGGACGGGTTGGTGCCCAGGGCGCGGATGATCTCCAGCCTCCGCTGGGCGCCGTAGGGCAGGGAGCCCGCCTTGGCCCCCGCCAGATCCTGCATGTGAAAGATGGAGAGCAGCTCCAGCGCCCGCTCATGGGCGGTCTTCTCCTCCTTCCAGTACCGGGGCAGGCGGAGAATGCCGCTGAACAGGCCGCAGTGGATGGAATTGTGCATGCCGATTTTGACATTGTCCTCCACACTCAGGTTGTTAAACAGGCGGATGTTCTGGAAGGTACGGGCGATGCCCGCCTTGTTGACCTGCACTGTGTTCATGTTGTGGGTGTCCACTCCGTCCAGCAGAACGGTGCCCCGGGTGGGCTGGTACACCTTGGTCAGCAGGTTGAACACCGTGGTCTTGCCCGCGCCGTTGGGGCCGATCAGGCCGGCGATCTCGGTGCGGCCGATGGCCATGTTGAACTCGTTGACGGCGGTGAGGCCGCCGAAGTCGATGCCCAGGTGCTGGGCCTCCAGGATGGGGCTCTTATCCACGTCCCGCTCTGGAATCTTGTTGACGCTGGGCACCGGGACCAGCTTGGTCTCGGGTCGCTTTATGCTGCTCACTGCTTGCCGCCTCCTTTCACCGCCGCCGCATGGGGCGATCGTCCGCCCGCTCCCGGTGGAACAGCCGGGAGAAGAAGCCCTTCAGGGTGGGATTGTTGGTGGCCAGCATGACCAGGATCAGCACAATGGCGTACACCAGCATGCGGTAGTTGGAGAACTGGCGCAGGGCCTCGGGCAGGATAGTGAGGGCGGCGGCGGCAATGACGGAGCCCCACATGTTGCCCAGGCCGCCCAGCACCACGAACACCAGAATCAGAATGGAGGTATTGAAGTCGAACTTGGTGGCGGCGAAGGTGGTCTGGCTGCACCCGTACAGGGTGCCCGCCGCGCCCGCCAGAGCGGCGGAAACCACAAAGGCGATCATCTTGTACTTGGTGACGCTGATGCCCACGCTCTCGGCGGCGATGCGGTTGTCCCGGGCGGCCATGACGGCCCGGCCGGTGCGGCTGTTGACCAGGTTGAAGATGACCACCAGGGCCACCAGCACCAGTACAAAGCCGGCAATAAAGGTGGAGATGCGCTGGGTGTTCATCACGCCCATGGGGCCGCGTATGAGCTCCACCCCGCCGTCGGCCAGCTCGTTTTTGTTGGAGAGGAAGCTGAACTGGAGGCCGTTTTCATCCACGCCCAGGTAGACGTTGGTGATGATGCTCTTGATGATCTCGCCAAAGGCCAGGGTGACGATGGCCAGGTAGTCGCCATTGAGGCGCAGCACGGGGATGCCGATGAGAAAGCCCAGCGCGGCGGCGATGACCGCGCCGAATACCATGGCCAGGGCCAGGCGCAGGGGGGAAAGGGTGACGGTGCTCTGGAGAGCCAGGGCCAGGGCAGAGCCGGCAAAGGCTCCAATGCTCATGAAACCGGCGTGGCCCAGGCTCAGCTCGCCGGAGACGCCCACCACCAGGTTCAGGGCCAGCGCCATGACGATGTAGGCGCAGATGGGGATGAGCTGCCCCTCCAGCATGGCGCCCACGCCAGGGCCCATCCGCAGGGCCTGCACCACCACAAAGGCCGCAATGACCAGCGTGTAGGTAAACAGGCTGTTTTTGGTGGATTTTTTCATCTGTCCAAGTTGTCTCATCGCGTCCACCTCACACTTTCTCACGGACGGTCTTGCCCAGCAGGCCGGCGGGCTTCACCAGCAGGACGATGATCAGCACACCGAACACGATGGCGGTGGACAGCTCGGTGGAGATGTAGGCGCGGGCAAAGGTCTCAATGACGCCCAGCAGCAGGCCGCCCAGCAGGGCGCCGGGGATGGAGCCGATGCCGCCGAACACGGCGGCGGTAAAGGCCTTGATGCCGGGCATGGAGCCGGTGGTGGGGGTCAGGCTGGTGTAGGTGGACAGGAACAGGACGCCTGCGATGGCCGCCAGGGCGGAGCCGATGGCAAAGGTCATGGAGATGGTGCGGTTGACGTCGATGCCCATAAGCTGGGCCGCCGCCTTGTCCTCCGAGCAGGCCCGCATGGCCTTGCCCATCTTGGTGCGGCCGGTAAAGGCGGTGAGGGCCAGCATGATGGCCACGCACACCAGGACGGTCACGATGGTCAGCCAGGAGATGGAGAGCTGGCCGTCAAACAGGGTCAGCTTGGCGGACGGGCTCACCACGGGGGTAAATACCTTGGGGCTGGAGCTCCACAGGAGCTGGGCCGCATTCTGGAGGAAGTAGCTCACGCCGATGGCGGTGATGAGCACCGCCAGGGAGGTGGCCTGCCGCAGGGGCTTGTAGGCCAGCCGCTCGATGGTGATGCCCAGCACGGTGCACACCACCATGGCCAGCACCGTACCAGCCAGGGCGGGAACCACCAGCGCGGCCAGGCTGCCCGGGGCGAAGAGGGAGGACAGCCCGTTCATGCTGAAAAAGCAGATGTACGCGCCCACCATGATGACATCGCCGTGGGCGAAGTTGAGCATCTTGGCGATGCCGTAGACCATGGTGTACCCCAGGGCGATGATGGCGTAGATGCTGCCCAGGCTGATCCCGTTGATCAGGTAGTTGAGGAAGACCATAACACACACCTCTCTGTCATGGATGATTGCGGCCGGGCAATGGCGGGCCGTTGCCCGGCCGCAATCATCCATTTGTTCTGTGTAAGCAGTTGGCGGGAGGGCCGCCGGCCGTGCCGGCAGCCCTCCCGGAACCGTGTTTTGTGAACGCTGGGACTGGCGATCAGTCCATGCCCACGTAAGCGCCGTTCTCGATAACCATGCCCTTGGGGCTCTTGGATACCTCGCCGGAGGCATCCCAGGTGATGCCGGCGCCGTCGCCAGTCAGGCCGGTCAGGGTAATGGTGGGGAAGGTGGCAATCAGGGCGTCGCAGAGCTCCTCATTGCTCATGTCGGGGGTGCAGCCGGCGGCCTCCAGGGCCATCTTGTAGGCGTAGACGCAGTCATAGGCGTCGGCGGCAAACTGGTTGGGGGTTTCGCCGTAGAGCTCCTGGTACTTGGTCACGAAGTTGACGGTGGCCTCGTCGGTGGCGTCGGCGTTGAAGGGGGTCAGCAGCATGACGCCCTCGGCTAGGGAGGCGTCAAAGCCGTCCATGGTCAGGATGCCGTCCATGCCGTCCACGCCGAAGAAGGTGGGGGTGTAGCCCATGGCGTCGGCCTGGCTCAGAATCAGGGAGGCGGGCTGATAATAGATGGGCAGGAACACCAGGTCGGCCCCGGCCTGCTGGGCCTGGGTGAGCTGAACAGAGAAGTCGGTGGCGGTGTCGGTGGTAAAGGTGGCGTCGCCCACCACCTCCAGGCCCAGGGTCTCGGCCTCCTTCACAAACTGTTCCTTAATGCCGGTGGAATACACATCGTCATTTTTCCAGATGATAAAGACCTTCTCACCCAGGCCCTGCTCAGTGATATACTGGGCGGAGGCCAGGCCCTGGTTGGGGTCGGAGAAGCACATCTGGTAGACGTTGTCCTTGCCGCTGATGACATCGGGGGAGCTGCCGGAGGGGGTCATGGTAAAGATGCGGTCCTCAAAGGCCAGGGCGGAGGTGCTGACGCCGGGCTGGGAGGTGACGGAGCCCAGGGAGATCTGCATGCCCCACTCCTTCAGGGCGTTGTAGGCGTTGACCGCAGTCTCGGGGACGTTCACATCGTCCTCGTACTTCAGCGCGAACTGAATGTCGCCGCCGGCCTCTTTGATTTCATCCACGGCGATCTGGGCGCCGCGCTGGGCAGCCAGGCCATAGATGGCGGCGTCGCCAGTCAGAGGGCCGGTGCCGCCCAGCTTGAAGGCGGAGCCGGTGTTCTCCTGGACGGTGCTGGTGTTGGCCGCGTCGGGGGTCTGGGCTGCCCCGCCGCCGTCACCGCTGCCGCCGCAGCCGGCCAGCAGGGACACGCAGAGAGTACCCGTCAGTGCAAGAGACAGGAAGCGAGTCTTTTTCATAGTGGTATCCTCCTTTGAAGTTGTTGACAATTATATTCTGTGCACTTGAAATTGTCAACTAGCAAAATACACAAGGGCGGCCTGTGAGAGACCGCCCTTGTGTAAAATATGAACAAATTGTGAAACGGACACTTAAATTACCAGCCCGCCGTTGGGGGCCAGCACTTGGCCGGTAACAAACCGGGCGGCGTCGGAGGAGAGATACCAGATAGCCTCCGCCACGTCCTCCGGGGTGCCGATGGCCCCCAGGGGGGTCTCCTCCGCCAGGGCGGCCAGGGCTTCCCGGTCCAGATGGGCGTTCATTTCCGTGGAAATAACCCCGGGAGACACGCAGTTCACCGTGATGCCCGAGGGGCCCAGCTCCTTGGCCAAAGCCCTTGTGAGGCCGATTACTGCGGCCTTTGCGGCGGAATAGGCCACCTCGCAGGAGCCGCCCACCTGCCCCCACATGGAGGACACGGTGACGATCCGCCCCGCCTTGCGGTGGATGAAGTGGGGCAGGGCGGCCCGGACGGCGTGAAACACGCCGTCCACGTTGACGGCGAACATCCGCCGCCAGTCGTCATCGGTCAAATCGCCAAACAATTTCTGCTGTGCAATGCCGGCATTGCATATCAGAATGTCAAGTTGACAATATTTATCCAACACATTGTCAACCATTCTTCCCACTTGGACCGGATCGGCCACGTCTGCCTGCACCGCCCAGCCCTCCAATCTCCGCCGCCAGGGCCTCGGCCTGGGCCTGGGAACGGTGGTAGTTGATAACCACCTTACAGCCCCCGGCGGCAAAGCGCCGGGCGGTTGCCGCGCCGATGCCCCGGCTTCCGCCGGTGATCAGGACCACCTTCTGCTCCATCATCCTCTTCCTTTCAGCCAGTCTATGCACAGCGGATGCCAGGCCGCTGCGTGGGCGTTATAGTGGGCCTCGTCCCGGGCGCTCTCCCGGTCGGCCAGCCCCATGGCGTGGGGCCCGTCCTGAAACAGGTGCAGCTCAAAGGGCACCTGCCGCGCCCGCAGGGCGCGGGCATAGTCCAGGGTATTTTCCACCGGCACCGTGGCGTCCCCCACCGTGGCCCAGAGAAAGGCGGGCGGGTGGCCCGGGCCCACCCGGCGGTCCGGCCGCAGCACCTCCGCCCCGCCCAGGGGTTCCAGATAGAGGGCCTCGTGCACCACCGGATAGCCCAGTATGGCCGCGTCCGGCCGCACCTGCTCCGGCGTCAGCCCCAGCCGCTCGTTCAGGAGGGGCTCGGCGTACCCGCCGGCCAGGCAGCCCGCCAGATGTCCCCCGGCGGAAAAGCCGCACACTGCCACCTGGTCGGGCCGGAAGCCCAGCTCCGGGGCGTTGGCCCGCATCCAGGCCAGAGCGGCCGCCCCCTCCAGGAATTGCCTGGGCCAGAGGGCGGGCAGCACACTGTAGGACAGCACAAAGGCCTGTATCCCTGCGGCCAGAAAGGCCAGGGCCACCGGCTCTCCCTCCGCCGGGGCAATGCGCTCGTATCCCCCGCCGGGGAGGATCAGCACCGCCCACCGCGCCCCGTCGTCGGCCAGCAGGCCGGTGCGGCCCCGGCAGTATATGTCCAGCCCCGTCTCCGGGGCGCCCCCGCCCAGCGCCGGATGGAGCTCATCCAGAGAGACCCGTCGGCAGAGCATGCCCGCCACCCCTTTCCAATCCACTTTGATCCGAGTATACCAGCCGGTTTCCCCTTTGAAAAGGGGAAAATCAAAAAAAGTATTGACAAATAGAGCTTGTACGGATATAATAATCTACGCTGTCTGGACGATTAGCTCAGCTGGTAGAGCATCCGCTTGACGTGCGGGAGGTCACAGGTTCAAGTCCTGTATCGTCCACCAGAAAAACCGCTGTTTTCGAGAGAAAACAGCGGTTTTTTGTTACTTTTTTATTCATTTTCTTCCTCACGCTATTCTGTCAAATTGTTTTTGACCACATAACAGCCACAGACAGGAAAAATCGACGCCCTCCGGAATTGCTTTTCCGGAGGGCGGTTTTCTGTTCTCAGCAGGCTTTTTCCCTGGCCCGAAGGGGCTCCAGCTCCTTTTTCATCTCCTTAATCAGCTCTGCCAGTTTCTGCTCACATTCTTCCTCCGTAGGAGCGTAGACGTTTCGAGCGATGCGCTTTCCATCGACCTTCGGGGAGTAACGCCCTTCCCAGAGGTGGTCGTTGATTTGGGTCATACACCCGGTTCCCGGCTTGCGGTACTTGCCCTTTACCGCCCGGAAGGGCGTGGGTGTCGTTTCCTTTTTCCATGCGGGTTTTGAGGGTGGCTCCACACCGGCGATCCCTCGGTCGATGTGATCAGCAGCCTTTTGTCGCATCTCGTCTGTCACATGGGCATAGACATTCAGGGTTGTGGCGCTGGACACATGGCCGATGATGGCGGACAGTGTCTTGATGTCCATGCCATGCTCCAGGGCGTTGGTGGCAAAGGTATGGCGGAGATCATGAAAGCGGACACGCTTGCAGCCCGCCCGTTCCAGGACAGCGGCCAGTTTCTTCCGCACCGCCGCCGGATCCAAGGGAGAATCCGCTTTCTTTGGCGAGGGGAACATCCACCGAGAGATACAGGTTTTCCGATACTGTTTCAGCACTTTCAGAAGCGGTGCGGGCAGGATGACACTCCGGCTGGATGTTCTGGTTTTGGGCTCGGAGACCACCAGTTCTCCTCTGATCCGCTGTACCTGCCGTTCCACCCTGAGCGCTCCGGTCTGAAAGTCCAGGTCATCCCATTGCAGGGCCAGGATTTCGCCCCGCCGCAGGCCGGTGGAGAGCTCCAGCAGAAGAAGTTCATAGCATCCGTCCTCTTTGGCCTGAATCAGCAGCCGCTGGATTTCTTCTCCGGTCAGTACAGACATTTCTCTGGGATGGGTGGCTGGCGCTTTGCAGTTTGCAGCTGGGTTTTTCAGAATCAACCCATCCGCCACCGCCTTGTCCAGCGCCATGCGGCAGGCCACATGACAGCTTTTCACCATACGGTCGGACAGGCCAGGGCCGTATTGCTCCGCCCGCAGAAGCCGCCCGCCCTGCTTCAGGCGGTGGTAAAACTGCTGGAGGTCGCTTTGGGTAAGCTGAGAAAGAGGGGTGTGTCCCAGCTCCGGGATGATGTGCTGATAGATCCGGTTTTCATAGTCCGCCTGGGTCTTGGGCTTGATGGCCGGTTTGCAGTACGTCTGATACCAGCGGTCCATCCATATTCCGAAGGTCACTTCTCCCCTGGGGCGCTCCAGCTCTAAGCCTTTGAGGCTCTCTTTCAGCGCTTTTAGCTTTGCCGCACACTCTCCTTTTGTCTTTGCCAACACATTTTTGGTTTTCGGTCGGCCCTTCTCGTCATGGCCCACCACATACCGCCCCTCCCAGCGGCCGTCCTTTCTCAGGTGGAGACTGCCATCTCCCCGTTTTCGTTTCTTTGCCACGGTTCCAACTCCTCTCCCAATAGTTCGGTCAGAAAGCCGCCTACGATCTCAGCGGCGCCGCGCTGCATGTCCCCGGTCACATGGGTATAAGTATCCAGGGTAAAGCTGGCCTTGGTATGCCCCAGGATTCCAGAGAGCGTTTTCGCGTCCACCCCGCTGGTCAGGGCATGAGTCGCGAAGGTGTGGCGCAGGTCATGGAACCGAAGATCAGGCAGCCCGGCCTCACCCAGTAAACTTTTTAACCTCCGGTATGCGCTGCCCGGGCTGACCGGCCGCTCCGGGCAGAGAGGATCGGGGAAGATCCACTCTGTCAGGGCAGACTTTTTTCGCTCCCTCAGAAGCTGGGCTGTACTGGACGGAAGCAGAATTGTCCGGGTTCCTGCATAGGTCTTTGTGCTTCCCGCCTCCACTCCGCCGCCCTTCCTGGCATGGATGGTACGGCATACTTTTAATGTCCCGGCCTCTTCATCAAAGTCTGACCACTTGAGGCCACACAGTTCGCCCCGCCGCAGTCCGGTAGTCAGTTCGGTGAGGAAGAAGTCCCGCCAGATCCAATCCTTTTGGATTGCTGCCTTGAATGTGTCCAACTGAGCGTTATTGAGAATCCCCTTTGCCCTGTTGACCACCTTAGGCGGTGTCGCTCCATCGGCAGGGTTGGCTGGAAGCAATCCCTCCTCTGCGGCCGTTCTCAGGGCGTGATGCAGGGTGGTGTGAATCCCGTGGACAGTTGTCGGGCTCAGGCCAAAGCCTGAGGCTTTCTTCCTCACCACTCGTCCGCGCTCCAGAAGCGCTTGATAGAGTTCACTCAAATCTGCCGGAGTAATTTTGAGTAGCGGCTTTTCTCCCAGATAGGGTTTGACATGATTGTTCAGATCCCTCCGGTACCCATCCAGGGTACTCTCCCGAACCGTTCCTGTCATGTACGTATCCAGCCACTTGTCTAGCCACTGGGATAAGGTCATTTTGCTCTCCTCGGTCAGATCCACGCCCTGATAGGCGTTGATATTCTGCCGGAGCTTGGCAGTCAGTTCCTTTTGGGTGTCGGCATAGATGTAGCGGAAGATGGAGTCGCCGTTTTCCTTATGCCCGATGACGATGCGGCCCTCCCAGCGCCCGTCTTCCCTCTTCCGCACCATGCCGTCTCCGGATGGCCGTCTCTTTGCCATTTTGCTTCACCCCCAAAGTCGTATTTTTGTTTTGCGGCGCAATTTCTGAGCCCTTATTTTGCAGCGGGGAATCTGTGAGGTTCGGCTACGCACTGGTAGAGCACAGCACCGCAGCGGCGGCAAATCAGATACTGCAGCCGGTTGCCCCGCAGGCCGTGTTTTTTGAAGGTCACCAGCGCCTCGCCGTGCTGCCAGCCCAGACCGATATTCGTGCTCCCACAGTATTGGCATTGCTGAACGGGAAACTGTATATTCATTACGTTTGCCCCTCCTCTTTCAGTTCGAGCCGGATACGCTCCACCTCTACCTCCTGGAGCAGCCCCATGGCCAGCCGGAACCCGGCTTCGAAGCTGGCTTGGGCAAGGTTTGCTTTCAGTTGGTCTTGCGCATCCACCAGGCGCATCAGCTCCCGCCGCTGCGCCTGATCCAGACAGTCCCGCACCTCCTGACGGGTGTTTTCAATTTCTTCCTCCAGCTCGCTGAAGTCCGTGGCCCGGAAGTAGCGCCGGTACAGTTCGCTCATGTAGTAGCCCATGTGTGCCGCCTCCTTTGCAGCAACACACAATACCCTAATCTTAGAGGAATAGCCAGTGGTTTTGACCACAGTTATCAAATTGTTATCATTTGCAGGGGACTTTCTTTGTTATACACTGTATTAAAATCACCCCGCGTTTTCGATTTGCAACTATAAAATTCTTATGCTACAATGCAGATGTAGCCTTACTTTACGACACTTTAGGGAGGGGCAGGTTTACATGACAGATGGTAAAATCTATGCGATAGACGAATTGAGAGCATTGATATCCCCTATTGCCGCCCAATATGGTGTAGACCGCATCTTCCTTTTTGGCTCCTATGCCAGAGGACAGGCCACAGAAAACAGCGATGTCGACCTGCGCATAGACAAAGGAAATGTGAAGGGGCTGTTTACTTTGGGGGCACTATACAGCGACCTGGAAGAACGGCTTGGGAAAAAGCTGGACCTGTTGACCACGGGTAGTCTGGACCAGCAATTCCTCAGTCATATTGCGCAGGAGGAGGTGCTGTTATATGACCATACCCAATCGTGACATCCAGATCCTACAGAAGATCCAGGGGTACTGTGATGACATCATGTTTACCCATACGGAGTATGACCGCAACTACAACACCTTTTGCAGCAATCCGACCTATCGGAACGCGATTGCGCTCTGCCTTTTGCAGATTGGGGAGTTGGTGAAGAAACTTTCTGATGAATTTGTCCAGTCGCATACCACAATACCGTGGAAAGCAATTCGCGGTATGCGAAATGTAGTTGCTCATGAGTATGGCCATATTGACATTGATACAATATGGGAGACCTCGGAGACCGGGATTATAGAATTACGTGACTTTTGTGCGGCACAGATTCGCCTGCAGCAAGGGCAAAATTCATTTTCCGACCTGACCATCTCGTGACAATAGAACTGGGGCCTGGAGCCCAACAACAGCGACAAGACCGCAGCTGCTTCATTCTGCAATTACTTTGCTCCCCGCCATAACTGGCGGGGAGTTTTTTACCTCTACCTCATGGTCATACCACCCATCGTCTGCTCCACATGGTCATCCGGTCTGTGGCCCAGGGCGATCCGCTTTTCCTGGAGCGCCTGCAGCCGCTTATGGTCAATGTGCAGTCCGGTGCTTGTGGAATCCTCCGGCACATTGTCCCGGAAGATGTTGCCCATGTGGTGAAGGAGTTGCGTGGCAGAGAGCATCAGGCTGGGCGGTCCGGGCGGGCCCTGCTCCATGCGTTCCTTGAAAAACTGTGCATAGGTGTGCCCCTGCATTGCCGCAGCTTGGAACCAGCCATAGGCAACCTCCTGATCCTGTTCCACCCCCTCCCCCATCAGGTACAGCTTGCCCAACAGATACTGTGCCCAGGGGTTCTGTGCCTCTGCCGCCTGATGAAGATATTCCGCCGCTGTATTTGCGTTTTTGAGTACATGATCTCCTTGGAGATACTCCTTTCCCAGAGCGTAGGCAGTATAGTCGTTCCCGTTTTGCGCGGCTGCGTTCAGCCATCGGATGCCTTCGCTGGGATCGCACACATCTGGGTCGTCTGAGAGAAGCAGTTTTCCAAGCGCATACTGAGCCTGAGGCAGTTCACGCTCCGCCGCCTGCTCCAGCCAGTGCCTGGCCTTCTCTGCATCCGGAATCAGCAAACCGCCGTCCCGGTACAACTGTCCCAGGAAGGTCTGGGCGTATGGGTCGCCCATCTTTGCCAGCAGTTCCAGCCTCTCGGCGGCCTCGTCCCGGTCTTCCAACGGTAGCGCCTCGTTTTCAACAAGTCTCCACAACTCCCGACAGGTCCAGGTGAGTGATCGTTCATTCACCCAGTCACCGTAGTCTTCCATATCTCTGTCCTCGAAAGAGATGTGGTTCAGCCGGACGTGCTCAGCCTCCTGGATCACCGCATTCTTGATGGCACGGAACTCTTTCTGCTCAGAGAGCGGCGGGCGCTGCCGCTCCTTCTCAGAGTAGTAGTCATTCACTTTGCACTGCAGTTCCCACCACTTCTGGTAGCACCTATCCACAACAGGCAGGTGTTCCATCTGGTTTACGATCTCATCGACCTGTCGCTTTATCCGCTTTGGAAGATAGCCATAGGACTTCTTGCCCTTTACCTCTCCAAGCTGCTGGGCAAGATTCAAGATCATCCGCTCTGCTTCAGGATGCTCACAGACTGATTCGCTCATCTGCCGGGACAGTTCCAGCATGGCCTTCCGGGTCTCCCGCACCAGTTCGTCCCGGCTTTCAGACTTCTGCTCATAGAGGTGGAGCATCTCCTGTTTGAAGATCTGATTGGTGAGGGCTGACTTGATCTGCCGGATGCCGTCCCTGGATAGGTAGGCCTGTCCAGGGTTCGCCGACCACGCCATCATGTGCACATGGGGATGCTCCCCTTCATTGTGAAAGGCAGCGTACCACCGGAAGTCCTGGGGCTTGATATTCATGGCGGCGGCGATATCGTTGCGGTGTACGCAAAGCGCACACCACGCCTGGGCGTTATCATAGCCTAGACGTGCGGCGTCCTTCCGGTGGAGGGAGATGATGTGTGTCCACACATTTCCAGTGTAGTGCTCCAGTTCCAACATGGCTTTGTCCAGTTCCACACCGTCCTCGTCTCCGAACAGCCCGTGGTCACCCAGACGCTCCGCACGTGGACGGGTGGCGATGTACTTGGCGTAGCCCTCCGAGGATTGAACCTGGGACCAGTTCTCCTCCAGTGCCAGAGTGATGAGGGACGAGGCGTTGGCTTTCGTGGGATGCTGTGCGTAGTCCTCATACTCCAGCAGATTTTTCGTGTCAGGAAAATCTTTTACCAGTTTTGTGATGAGCTGCTCCTGCTTGCGTGTGGGCGGACGGTCATCCGGAATGATCTCCACCCGTTCCCGCGTTGCGATGTACTTCATGTAGCCGCCTGCGCTCTGTCCGCCGCCGCACTTGATATACGGGCTCTTGACGATCAGTCTTGCCATGGGTCATCCTCTAGCTCCCGCAGCTTCTGTACCAGCGACACCTTGCCATTGGCCTTTTCACGTTGGCCCGCTCTCGCCCGCTGACGGCGCAGCTCCTCCTCACTCACGTTGACACACTTGAACAGCATACTCAGTCCCATGTCCAACTCCACCGCCTGTTTGAAGAGCAGCGACGCCATACGGTTTTCCATCTGGTTCAGCCTGCCATCCAGATAGGACTGGACGGCGGAGGGCAGGAACAATCCGGAGTTGTTGGCGCTGAGATAGTCCAGGTAGAAGTCGATGGCGTTTTCGATAAATCCAGTGATGCTCCGGCTGCCATCTTCCGTATGCCTCCGCTCCAGTGTCGCTTTTTCTCCGGCGACAGGTAGAGGGAATTTCTCTTTCGGGCTCATAACAGCCTCCTTTCCGGGCTTGACCCTGTTTTTCCTTGTGGGAGTAAGCGTTTGGGGATAACGACCGCAAGATTTCCTGTTCTCTGATTTTGACCCCATTTGCAACGCCTACGGAAACCTCCTGAAACTGCCCGCACTGCGGGCAGAAGTGATTGGAAAAGGCGTCGATGTTGACGCCTTGCCTTTATCCCGCTCCTTCTTTCGTCCCTCGAAAGCGGCCTAATCCGTCCCCAAAGCCCCCAGGTGGGCTGGGCTTTGCCTGCCCAGAAGGAGGGCACACAGCGCCTCACAGCCGGGCACACGGGCGTTTTACGCTTCCAGGCGAAGCAACTGCTGTTGATAGCAATAATCCATCGCCATTTGTATTGGCAGGATGGTGTAGAGGTTATTGCCGTTCCACTTCATACCGCGTTTGTCAATGTAGCTGGTGCTCTCCACCGTGATGAACTGCCTGTCCGCCAACTTCGTGATGTGCTTCATCACCGTGGACACGGTAAGATGTACCACATCTGAGATCGTGCGGTAGCTGGGATGACACTGATGGGTACGACGGTCTTCACAGTAGAGCAGATAGGCGTAGACGGTGATGACCCCGTGACCGATGTTCAGGAAGAACAGCTCATTGGGCAGAGAGAAAAATCTTGCTGGTGTTTTGAAGACGGGAACCATGTGCTGATCCAGCAGCCCGCGATGGTTGAGTTCAGAGAGCTGCTCTGCGGCCATGTCTTTGCTCATGTGCAGTTGGGATGCGATTTCATCCGCACTGGATGAGGCACCTTTGTTGCAGTGGATGTGCAGATAGCAGAGATAAGCGAGGGTCGCAAATCCCTGCGGCTTGAGATTCCACTTCCAGATGTCATTGGGAATTGAGAAACGACGCTGGTTCATTTGTGCTCACCTCCCTCCGTGTGCTCCGTGACCCATCGGATGAATTGTTCCTTGGCACCACCATGCGGCTGCCCACACGCAGTACCGGGAAGCCCGGTTCGTGCATGAGCTCGTACCCGCTGGACTGCGACACGCCCAGCACCTGGGCTACCAGATTTGCGTTGAGAAACAGCGGTAACTCATCATAACTTTTGTACTGTGGCGATTTCATTTGTGATCCTCCCGATTGACCCGAGTGTTTTCATCTGATACACTTGCGTTGTGGCGACAGGGTACCATAGGTTAACCCTTAACACAATAGAATTAGGGCGCATTGGGAAAATCTCAAATCTCCATCGGTTACAAAGCGGAGGGAGTTACATGGACAATCAGACACAGGGGATATTCATCCCATATACCTATACCTACGACCAGTTTACAGTGTTCTTTTATGGTGACCGGGTCTTTCTCGAGAAAAGAGCCTCCCTACCGGACAGTGCAGTGTGGATATTTTGAACCTTGATGAAGAAATTTTGATGAAAATCTATCAGCGGGTGCAGGACTTCCTGCCTGCAGCTCAACGCCTGCTGACAGAAAAACAGACATCGCTGTAGTTTCCGCTCAGGAGAAACTAAACGCTGTCTGGGATGTCGTATTTACTTTGCCTGGGTATCGGATTTGCAAATTGACAGGGAATGTAGTTATCACGCCCTGGAGAATCTTCTGACAGAGAGCGACAAATGGATGCAGATTCAAACGCCCGGCACAGAGGGATACACTATGTATCAGGAGTTCATGGAGGGCCTATCTAGTCTTGCGGCCCGCATCCGTATGTTCCAGGGCCAGATCGCTACTATGACCGAGTTCTACTTTGAGCCGTTGACGCGACGAAACAGCGCGGCCTATGCAGACGCCTATTCTAAGTTCTATAGCCAGATGGCCTCCATCGCGGCACATTATTTTAACGAGGATTTTGACCAGAGCTTTCCGGTGGAGGTCAGTTTCGTTCCCATGATGCACCCCACAGAAGAGGGCAAAGTGTTTGTGGCCGAAAACCACGTTCAATAATCTGCTGGATTTTGCGGACCGAATTTTACCGGGGCTTGCCATCGGCAACGCACCTCGCCGCTGCCACAATTGCGGCAGGTATTTTGCTGACCGCAGGCTACAACACCTGCTACTGCAACAACATTGCGCCGGGCGAGACGGAGCGCACCTGCCGGAAGGTGGGCGCTCACCGAAAGGAGGCGCAGGGCACAACCGCACGCCTGCCCAGGTGGAGTATGACCGCACCTATAACCGGCTAAAGCAAAGGAAGAACCGAAAGAAGATCAGTATCGACGAGTGGAACATCGCTGTGGCGAAAGCACAGGAACTTATGGAGCAAGCCGGTCGTGGAGAACTGACGGATACTGAGCTAAAAGGCAACTAGAGTTGCTCTGATAAACCATCTCACAAAGTATACCTATCACCCACGGGTTTCTTCTATATGGTTAAACCTGATTGATTTTTATCTTTATTGCGTGTTATCGATATAGCTAGTATAATAATAAATAATTGACTGGCAGAAGGAGGAAACGGGATGGCACAATATTTGCGTACTGAGTTAGATGGTAATATCGAATATGTCAGCCGTATTCGTGCACAGTACTCTTCTCTGTCAAAAACACCGTCAGATTGCAAATTACATTTTCAAGCATCAGCAAGAAGTTATTCATTACTCCATTTCGACTCTGGCAAAGACCAACACCGCGCCGTCTACTATTACCCGTTTCTGCCAAATCCTGTCCTTTAAGGGCTTCAGCGAACTGAAGGTGTACATTGAAAAGGGCCTTATTTCGGCTTCCATTGTAGATGCACCCATTCAGGAGGCGGACACCACCTCCGTCATTCTCCAGAAGCTGATGAAGAGCGCCCAGGATGTGATCACAGATACCCTGCGTGCTGAGTGTGGAAACGGTATCCGCCGTAGCCAAGGCTATCTTCCAGGCCCCCAATGTAAATCTATTCGGTCAGAGCGGTGGCTACATCTCCGCTCTGTATGCCCAGCAGATGCTCCTGCGCGTGGGGATTCGAAGCCAGGCTTTTAATGATAATGTGGATATGAGCATCGCCGCCAGTACCATGAGAAAAGGAGATGTGGCTATCGGATTTGGCTATAGCGGAGAAAGTCGTTCCGTGATTCACGCTCTGCAGAATGCCAAAGACAGCGGGGCTACCATCGTATCTATAACCGCCAATCCCAATTCCACTTTGGAAAAATTAGCGGATTATACGCTGCTATATAGCTACAACATCCCAGACGACCTGCAGTGCCTCCATCTGGGCAGTATCTGTGAGGTGGCTATTTTGGGCGTACTGCAGGCGGAAATTCTCCACCAGCCTGGGGCTAAAGCGCGCCTTGATATGGTCAAGGATGCTGTACTAAGCAGCCGAATCCGATAAAACCCGAAAAATGGTGCGGCATCCTGCCTATAGACAGGATGCCGCACCATTTTTCAACGTTGTACCCGGCCGGACCCATCTCCAGCCATCAGCTTTTCCACATCTGCCACACTTACCCGGTTAAAGTCTCCCAGTATGGAGTGCTTGAGACAGGAGGCCGCCACCGCAAATTCCAGTGCCTCCTGGTGGTTCTGATAATGAGTCAGTCCGTAGATTAGGCCGGCGGCAAAGCTGTCTCCGCCACCTACCCGGTCCACGATATCCCGGATCTCATACCGCCTGGAGGTGTAAAATTTACTGCCGTTGTTCAGACAAGCGGACCAGCCATTGATATCCGCGCTCACACTCTCCCGCAGAGTGATGGCAATCAAACGCAGGTTAGGGAATTCACGGAGCACCTGGTCTCCCAATGCCCGGTACTTCTCCCGGTCCAACTGGCCTGCAGTCACATCCACCGCCGCCGAGATCCCCAGCGATTTCTGCACGTCTTCCTCATTGGCAATGGCCACATCCACCGATTTTGTCAGTTCCCGCATGACCTGAGGCGCCTCTTTGCCGTATTTCCAAAGATTTTTCCGATAATTCAAGTCGCAGGAAACGGTAACACCCCGGGCTTTGGCCTCCCTGACCGCACAAAGGGACAGCTCCATAGCGCTTTCAGAAAGGGCAGGGGTGATGCCTGTGATATGGAACCACCCGATCCCAGCAAAGGCTTGATCCCAGTCGATCTCGCTAGGTGCCGTCTGGGCAATGGCGGAGCCTGCCCGGTCATACACCACCTTGGAAGGTCGTTGATTGGCACCCGATTCCAAAAAATAGATACCCATACGCCCCTGCCGGGTGAGAATACGGCTGGTATCTACGCCGAACCGCCGCAGCTCCCCCATGCAAGCGGAACCCACCGGATTATCTGGCAGGACAGTCAAAAAGGCAGCATCCACACCAAAATTGGCCAAGGAGACAGCCACATTGGCCTCCCCGCCGCCGAAGGTTGCCTCTAGCGTTCCATTTTGAAACAGGCACTCGTGCCCAGGGGACTTCAGGCGAAGCATGATCTCGCCAAAGGTTAAGTACTTCATCTGAACCACTCCATTCTCCTGTCCCTACAGGCCGGCAAGGATATTCTTGGCCTGCCGGCACAGTTCTGTGATGTGTTCAAACCGTCCCTGGGCGATATCGGAGCGGCTGCACAGCCAGCTGCCGCCCACAGCCCGCACAAAGGGAGCTTTCGCATATTCTGCCAGATTTGCGGCGTTGATCCCTCCTGTGGGAACAAACTGTAGCCCCACAAAGGGACCGGAGAGGGCTTTCATTGCCTCCAAACCACCGTAGATGCTGGCCGGGAAAAATTTGACTGTGCTAATTCCCCGCGACAGTGCTTCCATGATCTCACTGGGTGTGACGCAGCCGGGTAAAACAGTAAGCTCGTGTTCCAGGCACCAGTCAACCACACAGGGATCAAAGCCGGGAGAAACAATAAACCGAGCTCCGGCCTCTGCCGCCTGCCTGCACTGCTCCACCGAGCACACGGTACCCGCTCCCACCAGCATGTCCGGACACTGTTCCGCAACGATTTGGATCGCATCCCGGGCTGCATCGGTGCGGAACGTAATCTCCATCACGTCAATGCCTCCCGCCAGGAGAGCCCTGGCTGTGGAAAGCGCCTGTCCAGCATCTTCTAGGACGACCACCGGAACGACACCTGCATTTGAAAAGCGTTCCATCAGATCCATTATTTTTCGCCTCGCAACTTTATTTTTATGTCCACAGGTCAGGCATCCTGCCAGCGGATTTCCTTTTTTACCCGTCCCCAGCCGCTGGCCGCAGTCTCAGCTGCAGTCTCCGCCAGGCCGGGCAGGGAAAGGCCACCGTCAATGGCGATGCTCTGGCCGGTGATATAGGAAGCCTTGTCCGAGGCCAGGAATACCACCAGATTCCCCACATCCTCCGGTGTACCATAACGCTCCAGCGGAATGCGCTGGGACAGATAGGCCACCTTTTCCAGATGGGCCGGGTCTGTTTTGGCTTCTTCCTCCGGCGTAAAGCGCTTGGTGGCGCCGGGCAGTATGTTGTTCGCCCGGATCCCGTAGGAGGCTACGTCCAGTGCAACGGACTGAACGATCCGGTTAAGGGCCGCCTTGATGCCGCCATAGATAGCGTCGCCCGGGTGAGCACTTAGGCCACGGGTGGAGCTGATATTGATAATATTGCCCCGGGTTCCCTGGTTGGCCATATAAGTGGCAGCCTCCCGCATCATCAGCACATAGGTACGCAGCATCAGATTGACAAGGTAATCCATGGTCTCTTCCGTCAGGTCAAAGATACTTTCCAGCTTGGTGACGCCAGCATTATTGACCATCAAATCCAACCCGCCCAGCCGTTCCACCGCCTGTCTGAAAAAGGAAACAGCAGCACCCTGCTCGGTCAGCTTAGCCTGATAACAGTCAAATATGCCATCCGGATACTGGCCGGCCAGCGTCTCCAACATATGCTGGGCGGAATCAAAATCGGTGTTATAGGAAAATACCACATCATAGCCTGCCTCAGCCAGGCAATAGACGATCCCCCGGCCAATCCCGTGACTACCGCCGGTCACAACAGCTTTCTTCCGTCTCATTCAGCATCCTTCCTTTCCCTGCACTGGTGCTTTATCCTCTGGAACCTGGGCAGCAAAGGCTAAAAACACCAAAAATTCTTCCCCTGTGTTTGAGATGGAGTGGGTATCCCCCGCCGGAATGAAAATTGCATCCCCATCCCGGATGGATTGCCGCTCACCATTTATGGTCATGGTGCCGTGGCCCGCAATAATGTAATAGACCTCCTCATGGTCTCCATGGGCATGGGCCTCATAGGACTTACCTGTCTGGAGCATGGCATAGGCTACATACAGCATGCCCCGCATGCAGTAGTTTGGCACATCGGGGGAAAAATCGGCCTGACCCTTGAGTAGCTTATAGTCGATGCCGTACTGATGCACGATGGTGGGCGCCGCCTGGCGCCAGTTGGTAATGACCATAATGACCTCCTGTCTGTTTCAGAGCACAAAGCGCTCTGTCCGCAGCCCGGTCAAAATTTCCGGGCCCTCCGATGTGACCAGAATCTCGTCCTCAATGCGTATTCCGCCGACGCCAGGCACATAGACGCCCGGTTCGATGGTTAGTACCATATTCTCCTCCAGACATCCCTGGACGCCAGGGACAATAGCAGGTCGCTCCACGCTGTCAATGCCAATGCTGTGGCCCAGATAAGGGTTGAACCATGTCTCAAACGGATGCCCTCGGAGTACATCGAAGGCTGTGTCCATCAGGGACTGGAGGGAAATTCCAGGGCGGATCCTATTGATACAGGTCCGCTCGATCCGCCAGACCAGCTCATACAGAGCCTGCTGCTCCCGGGTGGGCTGTCCCAGCATAAAACTTCTGGTCCAGTCGGAGGCGTAATTCCCCACTGTGGTTCCAAAGTCCAGCAGGACGATCTCGCCCTGCGCCAGCTTTCTGGTTCCGGGCAGGTTGATAGTCCGCAGGGCGTTGTCTCCAGAGAGCACCTTCATGGTAAACGGTGTACCCTCAGAGCCGTTTTTCCGCATAAAATATTCCAGCTCGGCCACTACGTCCAGTTCGGCTACCCCGGGACGCAGGATGTCGCAGGCATGTTCCATGGCCTCCTTGGCCAGGTTGGCGGAACGGCGCAGGCCGGCAATCTCCGCCGGTGTCTTCTTCATCCGGGCCCGATAAAGCCGGGAGGTAACATCCCACAGGCTCGTCTCCGGCAGTTGCTCCCGCAGCGCTAGATAGAGGGGGAGGATGATAGTTTCTTCTTCAAGGCCCAGCCGCTCCGGCTTCCGGGGCAGAGCCCGGCATACCGCTTCGGCCAGGGCCGCAGGCGACGGGTCGCAAGGAATCAGCGTAATTTGGCTGTCCAGCTGCGGCCGGATAACGTCGCCCCAGTTCCTGGGACAGAAAAACAGAGTGAACTGCTCGTCCATCAGCACACACTGGTTACCGATCTGGTTGGGCCGTCTGGCCGTGGTATAAAATCCTGTAGTATAAAAGATTGCCTGGGGTGAAGTGAGCAGGACGGGACCCTGCTCGCCAGGAAAGATCTCTTCCAGTCCTTTCACGCTGTATCGCCTCATTTCTGTTCCGCCGTCCGGAATCACCACCACTTGATGCGCTCTGTCACCCGGTTTCTCAGGTCAATGAATTCCGGAGCCGCGATATCCCTAGGTCGGGGCATATTGTTATCCACCGTCTCCTTCACCGTGGTGGGTTTGTTGGTCAGAATCATGATGCGCTGGCCCAGATAGACTGCTTCTTCAATGTTGTGGGTAATGAAAATAACGGTGGTTCCCGTCATCTCCCAGAGCTTGACCAGTTCGTCCTCCAGCTTGAAGCGCAATTCGATATCCAACTGACCGTATGGCTCGTCCATCAGCAGCAGCTCCGGCTCGGTGGCGAAGGCCCGCGCAATGGACACCCGCTGCAGCATACTGGAGGAGAGCTGCTTGGGGTAGTAGTTACGGAATTTGGTCAAGCCCACAATATCCAGATACTTATCCACCAGTTCATCCCGCTGCTTGGGCGGTGTGTGCTTGATGTTCAGACCGAAGGCCACGTTCTGCGCCACCGTGAGCCAGGGCATGGTGGAGTCGCCCTGAAAGATGTAGGCGATGTTGCTGGTCTTTGCGTTGACTGGTTTCCCGTCCATCAAGATCTGTCCGGCCGTCAGGTCGTAAATATGGGTCAGACAGTTGAGGAACGTGGTCTTACCGCAGCCGGTGGGCCCTACCACGCACAGCAGCTCGCCCTTATAGACGTCAAAGGAGATCTGATCCAGCACCAGCAGATCGCCGAATCGCTTGGTCAGATTGTCCACATGGACTTTCACTTCCCGGGTCTCTTTGCCCAGTTCCATAGTTCTGCCTCCCTTACATGGTCTTGTCCACGATACTCGTAATCTCTTTCCGCAGCGCCAGAAATTCGGGAGACACGTAGTTGCGGGGACGGGGCATATCAATGACGTATTCCTTCTTGACGGTGGCCGGGCAATTGGAGATCACAACGATCCTGTCGGCCAGATACAATGCCTCTTCGATGTTGTTGGTCACAAAAACAATGGTGCGCCGGTCAGTCTGCCAGATTCGGTCCAGCTCCTGCTGCATCAGGTAGCGGGTCTGGGCATCCAGTGCACCGAAGGGTTCGTCCATCAGCAACACCTTGGGCTCAATGCAGTAGGAACGGGCAATACCCACCCGCTGCTTCATGCCACCGGAAAGCTGGATGGGGAAGGAATTCTCAAATCCGTGGAGCCCCACTAGGTCGATATATTTCTGGGCCCGAGCGCGCCGCTCTTTTTTCGGCACACCGGCTACTTTCAGACCGTACTCAACGTTGCCCATGGTGGTCAACCAGGGGAAAAGGCAGATGTTCTGGAACACCACACCCCGCTCGGGACCAGGCCCCTTTACCGTCTTTCCATTTACGATTACCTGTCCGCTGGTCACGGTCTCCAGACCGGCGATCAGGTTGATAATGGTACTTTTGCCGCATTGGCCGGGACCAAACAGGGCCACAAATTCATGCTCTCTGGCGGTCAAGCTGAAGTCCCCGATAACCTGGAATGGACCAGAGGGTGTTTGGAAGGTCTTACTGACATTTTTGCACTCGATTATGTTCCGCTCTTGTTCCACCGACATAGCACAGCCTCCACCTTTCTGAAGATAATCGACAGAACCAGACCCACAATGCCGATGGCCACGATACCCACCAGGATCTGGAGCATGTCGTTGTTGTTCATGCCGGCAATAATTACCCAGCCAAGGCCATTAGAGGAGCGGACCATCTCGGCGGCCAGCACCGTGGCCCAGCTGCTGGAGAGGGCTACCTGCAGGCGGCAAAGATGGACGGTACGCAGGCCGGCAGAATAATAGTGATAAAGATCTGATGATCCCTGGCGCCCAGCATACGGGCCGCACCCACCAACTGCTGATCCACATTTTGACTCCGTTCCAGGCGTTGAGGGTGACATAGCAGAAGGAGGCCAGAAAAATGAGAAATATTTTGGCATCCTCCCCAGCCCGATCCAGATGATGGAGATGGGGATCCAGGCGATGGGAGGGATGGGCCGGATGATGCGGAACAGCGGGGAACAGATGGCCTCCACCATTTTATAGGTGCCCATGGCCAAGCCCAGGATCACGCCCACCACAGAGCCCAGAGCATACCCCGCCATAACACGGAGCAGGCTGTAGAAGGCGTGCTCCACCAGGGTGTTTTGACCGATCTTCCACTGACCAAAGATGTAAAAATTTTCCAGCACAGGAATGGGGCCCGCAGCATTTTGCCCAACTCACCCTGGACCGCAATGTTCCAGAGCACCAGGAACGCCAGGATGGACACCGCGCCGCACAGGAAATTGATACCCAGCAGTTTTTTTTTTCATTTGGCGTTCATCCCTTTGCAACCATTTTCTCCACAGCCTCCAGGATTACATCCAGCACCAGTCCAACCACACCGATGCACAGCATGCCCACGATAATCAGGTCAGGGCGAGATCAACCGGGCGTTCTGGATCATGAAGCCCAGGCCCTTGCTGGACGCCAGCAGTTCCGCAGCCACCAGGGCCATCCAGCTGCCACCCAAGGCGGTACGCAGGCCGGTAAAGATCATAGGGTAGCGGAGGGTATGGCAATCTTGAACAGCTTCTGTGCGTTGGATGCACCGAACACATCGCCCAGCCAGATATGTTCCTGTCTGGTCTGCTGGATGCCGGTATAGGCGTTTACGGTGCAGGCAACCATGGAGTTGATAAAGATGACCATAGCCTTTGCCCCGATGCCGATGCCGAACAGCACGATAAACAACGGGATCCAGGCCAGGCCAGGGATAGGGCGGATTAGGTCAAACAGAGGCCGGATGAACCGGTCGCACCATTTGTTCCAGGCCATCAGAATACCCATGGGGATACCCACCACCGCCCCGATCCCGTAGCCCAGCAGACAGGTCTGCAGGCTGGTGATCGTATGTTGAAGCAGAGTGGCGTTATCCGGATTGCGCTGGGTCAGCTTCTGGATAAATGTAGTCAGCACCTTTACCGGGCCTGGAAATACAGTGGTCTCCGTCATTTTAAACACGTCGCACCACAGAAACCACACCAGAAGCACCACACAGACCGAAGCGCAGGAGATAAAAAAGTACCGCCGTTTTTAGAAATCCTTTCATGGAAACACCTTTCGCTTTCTGCGCAGAGGCGCCGGGGAGATACTGTCCGCCCGGCGCCTCCAAACCGCTTAGTGGGAATTATGGTAGTCCAGAATCTCGGTCCGGTAAGTCTCGTACTTCAGGGAATCGGTGATGTTGGACAGGCTGTCCGCTTCGATCTGGCCCTGGTCGATGAAGAACTGGGCCATGGTGCGCATGGTGGTGCCGGGCTCAAAGGGAGGATTCTCCAGCTCTTCCCATGTCCAGTAGGTCACGTTGGCGATCTCGGCAGCCATATCCTCCTCGCTGTAGGTCACACCGCCTTCGTTCAGGGAGAGATTAGTGGCATACTCGGCCCGCAGTTCATCATCCTTGGCCAACTGATCCATGGCTTCAAAGCAGCACTCGGCAAAGGCCACCACCACATCGTGATAGTTTTCGTCCAGCTCGTTGGTCACCACCAAGGAGTCCACCAGAGCGCACCGTCCATCAGGTCGGGCATGTCCGCCACCATCACATAGTTGGGATCGGCATCCAGCATGCTGGAGTAGGGCGGCGTAGTGGAGAGAATGTCACCCTCACCGGAGATGAAAGCCTGGTAGCCCTGGGCATGGTCCATGTTCACCAGATTCACGTCTTCTGCCGTCAGGCCATGGCCTCAGCATAGGCAATAGCGTTATACTGGGCCGTACTGGCAAACAGGCCAATCATGGTGGCACCCTTCACGGTGTCGGGACTGCCGATCAGATTGGTGCCGTTGTAGTTGCCGGCCTTGACGATGTCGCTGTCCGCCCGGGCATACATGGACTGGCCGCCGGAGTTGATGGTGGTATCAAACACATAGGTGAAACGGCCGGTACCCAAAATGTACACGCTGGCCATGCCAGAGCAGGCAATATCCAGCTCACCGGCAGTCATAGCCTCGTTAATGGCGGGGCCGGAGGAGAGTAACGACCTCCACATCCAGGCCAGCGTCTTCAAACAGACCCATGTCACGGGCATAGTACAGATACAGGCTGGTCTGGCGGATTTGACCGCCCACTTTCAAATGAATTCGGGACAGGTCGCCGCTGTCTGCAGAGCCGCCGGAAGCCGCGGGATCAGTGGAAGGTGTAGTATTGCCAGAGCTGCCGCAGGCTGCAAGGCTGATCGTGAGGGTCAGGGAAAGAGCAAGAGACAGTGCCTTTTCAGCGTTGATTTCATTTCCATCATCCTTTCGATTTCTATTTTACTATGGGGATCCACAATAAACAAAACGGTACAGCCCTTACGGACAGGCGCCAGCAGGTGAAAGTATGACATCCGCCCGGCGCATGATCTCAAAACAGGTTCTGGAGTTGTGGTAGGGACACTTTCCCTTTCCTGCTAGTTCGTTATTATTGAAAACTTCCTTCAGCTGATCGGCCTGAGCCCTCAGTTCCGTATCATCACAGGGCGGCAGACCGACGGAATACCACTCTCCTAAGTCGTGGTTGACCACATAGCGCTCCACATAGTTCCAGATGTTTACCGCCGCGTCCAGATAGCGCCGGTCACCCGTAAACTGGTAACAGTTAAAGCTAGCTGTGATCCCTTCCGCCTGGACCCACCAGATCTTCGCACGGTTGATCTCCCCGCTGGCGCTGTCGCCGATATAGTACAGTCCTCCGTATTCCGGATCCATTCCTTCCGCCAGAACGTGATCCATGAGGTCCACTGCCGTCTCCCGGCCCTCCGGATTAAATCAGCATCACCCAACAGTTCTGCCGCGCCGGTCAGCAGATAAGAGCACTCCGCGTCATGTCCGTAATTAATCTCATGATCAAACGTGCTCCCGACACATCCATCGCCGCCTTCAGGTGGTGCAGCTTTCGATCCACAACCGTACCGAGCAAAACTCCAGTTCGTCCCGCAGACTCTGCAGGATCCAGGGCTCGGCGCTGCCTGAGCCAGATTGTATATGGCCTCAAACAAATGCATGTTGGAATTGAGCAGCTTGGCCGCACCGGTTCTGTTCTTGACCCAGAAATTGATCCAGTCGTCCCGCAACCAGTCCCGAGCGGCAGAATCGGCGTAACCGCCCTGAGGATACTTCATGTGTCGGTTCAGTAGACTCAGCACCTGCCGGGCCGGTCCAGCGCCTCTTTAGAACCGAAAACCCGATAGTATTCCGCATAGGAATAGATGAAATGCCTGAGCGTATGTGCGCTTTTCCAGCTCAGAAGGCTCCCCGACAGGTCACCGCCCAATAGACACCGCCATAAAGTTCATCCCAAAATGGGACTGGATGTACCGGAAGGCGCGCTGGGCAAGTTCCTGGCAGGCCGGGTACCGCACCATATCCCATGCTCTGCTGTAGGTCCATAACATCCGGCCGTTCAGCACCATGCTCTTTGGACTACTGAGATCCGGCTGCAGGCTGCCGTCTACCCGGCCATAAAACCCGCCATGCACCTGATCAGTCATATATCTGGTCCAAAGGGGAGGATACAGGTCTTGAGATTGTGCTCCATCCGCGTCCGCAGATCAACGATGATCCTTCGCTCCTCCTGGGTCATTTCTCCTCCTCCCTTCGGAAAAGCCAGCCTACATTCACCGGAATATGGTCAGAATTCTCCGGCGACACATCCGCGTTTTCCACAATAAGTACGGAGGCATCCGGCCCGGTGGCGTGGGTGTGCCATGCACCCCGTCGGACATTATAAATAACACCGGGTTCCAGTTCCACCGCCCGGACGGTGCCGGGTCCTTCATCTCCGCCATCACCGATATACAGCGTGCAGCTTCCTTTCAACAGCACAAATACTTCATCAGAGGTATTGTGTCTCTGCATATCCTCCATGTTTTCCAGGTGGAACTTTGGGGTGTCATTCAGATATGCCACCCGCCAGCCCTCAAAATAAATCTGCGGATGATAGCCGGCATCCTGACAGCGTTTGATCTGCAAAGCTCTTCATTCATGGGATTCGCCTCCTTGTTTCCCATATCACCAATTGGTAAGGCTCCGTCGCTGCTGCGGCATACGGGGATGTAGGCACGGCGGAAAGGATACTTTTCCGCTGCCGCCTCATCAATATCGCAGCCGATGCCGGGGCGATCCTCCAGGTAGAGATAGCCGTCACGATAGACCGGTCCGCCGCTCACCACCTGTTTTACCAGCGTGTCAACGGAACCGTCTTCCTGTATGCCGAAATTGTACTCGGATACGTTCAGATGCCAGTTTACGGCGTGAGTAATGGGAGAGACGTCGTTGGGCCCGTGCCACGCAGTCTTAACGTCGTAGGTCTCTGCCAGTACGGCAATCTTCCGTGCCTCCGTAATCCCGCCGATACGGATCACATCGCATCGGATGTAGTCTACCAGCCGCCCCGTAATGGCGGGCAAGCACTCATGCCGACTCTTGTAGAGCTCACCAAAGCGATGGGCACTGATGTCTTTTCCCGCACCGACCGCAGGCTGGCTATACAGTCCGGTGCCACCGGATCTTCAATAAAGAATGGATCATACGGCTCCAACTGCCGGATGATTCGGATTGCCTGGGCGGGACTGAATCTCTCGTGAAGGTCATAGATGATTCCCACTTCCCGGCCCACCTGCTCCCGGACTCTGATAAAGAATTCAACGGTGTTGTAGATCTCTTCCTCCGCGTCCAAGGCTCCACTTTGGCCCGTCTTGTACACCGCCTCCCAAAGTTCCGTTGGCAGCTGGGGCTCCGCCCGCAGACGGATCACCTTCAATCCCCGCTCTTTCACGTAACTGGCTGCCAGCGCCGCTTTTCCTCATTGGTCTTGCCCAGCACGTGGGAGTAGCACAGCACCTTGTCCCGCACCTTTCCGCCCAGCAGTCGGTAGAGCGGTTGGCCTGTCACCTTGCCCAGAATATCCCACAAAGCCATGTCCACGCCGCACAGGGCACTCATCACGATATTTCCGCCCGCCAGTAAGCTCCGCGATATACCAGCTGCCAGAAATCCTCGATCTGCGGGTCACGCCCAATAAGTATTGGCGTCAGGAAGGAGGTAATGAAGTCGGCCACTGTATGCTCCTGGCCGTTCAGGGAAGCATCCCCACTCCATAAACCCCGCTGTCCGTAATCAGCTTCACAAATAAGTAGTTTTGATTGGGCGAGGTAAGAATCACTTTGACCTGCTCTATTTTCATCGTTAACACCCCTTGCGCGGTTTGTGCGGACCTCTGCAGTGTGTTTGCAGTTATGTTTATCTTCTAATACTAGAATAACGGGTTTTGTGAAATGCAACATAAAAATAGAAATTATTGCAATATTTCTCGTTTTGTCATATTAAAACGAAAATTTTTCGATTTAAGGTGAGGAGAGGGCGGTACTGCCCCGAGCGTATACTGTTTATACGCTCCGAGGAGGGACCGGCCCGACAGTCTCGTTTACATACCGGATCACATCATGCAGCAGCCCGTCAAGTGCCTTCAGCACACAGAGAGGCCCTCACGGGCAAGCCCATCATAGTGAATACCGCAGACCACCGCTGTCCGGCAGCCGCAGATCTGGGCGCACAGCCGCCCACTGCTTAGCCACCTCCCGCCCCGATGACCGGGAAAATCCACCGTCTGCGTCCGGCCATCAGGCTCTGCCACGGAAACCGCGCCAATGTGGCTTTTATCTCCCCGGCGAGGAGCACAGAAAGGCCGTCGTCCAGCAAAGAGAGCTCAGCCCGGATCTGCCGATCTAAAACCCGGCAGGCAAAGGTCATGACAGGCCCCTCCACTCCCAAGGCAGCTGGCGACCCAGCGGCAGCATCCGGACGATCCGGGCGGCGATCTGGCGGTTTACATCTTCCATGGTACGGGGTGGTCATACCACGCTGGCACCGGCGGCACCACAACCGCCCCAGTTCACTGACGGCGGTCAGGTTCCGCAGGTGCAGGGTGCTCAGCGGACACTCCGGGGCATCAAGACCAGAGGCCGGCGCTCCTTCAGCGTAACGTCGGCAGCCCGGAGGAGCAGAGAGTCCGAGTAGCCGCTGACGATGCCGGCCAGGGTCTTCATGCTGCAGGGTACCACCGCCATGCCCACCGCTGAAAAGCTCGCTGGCGGGGCTGCGCCCGATCCTCCCTCATCATAGGCCCGGGTGCACAGCCCTCTAAATCCTGGCGGGTGACACCCGCCTCGTGCCCAGAGTAGCCAGACCCCATTTGGAACAGATCAGATGCACTTCCAGGTCCTTCTCGGTCTGGAGTTGCTGAAGCAGTTCTATCGTGACGGTGCGCCAGAGGCGCCGCTCACACCTACAATCAGCCGTCTATTCGCCATGATCACACCTCCGGGAAGAGCTCTGGCACCCAGTGGGCCGGGTCCACATCCAGGAAACGGGTCTCGGTGGAACCGCTCCTTCTGATCAAAGGGGCGGTACAGTCAAACACAGTCTTGCAGGCAATGCCGTGGTCCCGAATGGAAGGAGAGCAACCGGGATCGTTGGAAGGATCCAGAGGATGACAGCGCACACCCGGGATGGTAAGGATATCGGCATCCCCTTGAAACCGGGTGTTCATGGCCCACAGTACGTCGCTCATGTCAAAGGGGTCCACGTCCTCGTCCACCAAGAAGATGTGTTTGAGCTCGAGAAGGCGGAGAAGGCCAGCAACGCCGCCTGACGCTGCCGTCCCTCGTCAGAGGGCACCGACTTCTTGAATTGCAGCACGGCCATAATTTGCCGCCGCCAGCACTGGCGCAGTAGACATTCTGCAGCCGCCCAGGCATGGCTTTGTCCACCATATCCAGGATACTGGCTTCGGTGGGGATACCTGCCATGGACACATGCTCCTCGCTGGGGCCAATACAGGTTTGCATGATGGGATCCTGCCGGTGGGTCACCGCCTTCACCTTGATGAGCCAGCACTGGTCGCTGGCCGGGCCGGTGTAGCCGGGAAATTCAGGCATGGCGTAGCCGGTGTGGCTGTTCTGATCCTCCTGGACCCGGACGCCGGGGATTACCTCTCCTCGATAACATACTCGGCGTTCGCAATGCAGTTCTCCTTTACGGTAAGGCAGGGGCCAGTTCCACCGCCTGCCCCGGAGGGCACCGCAATAGACAGCTCGTTGAAGCCCAGAGGTGTCGTGGGGGCTCGAAGCAGGAGGCAATCTCAATGGCTGGATCCACGCCGATGCTGATGGAAATGGAAGACGCTGTCCCAACTGCTCCGCCCGCTCGGCCATGGCGCCGATATGCCGGGCACCGGGAGTAAAAGATGGACAGCTGTCCCGGCCTTGGAGGCACAGCCGGTGGATGGTCACGTCGGAAACGCCGGTGTCTGGATGGCTGGCGTAACACATACCCAGCGTGATGTAGGGCCCGCGTCATCCGGGTGTTGGTAGGGCAGGAACCAACCTGCGCAGATCAAAGTCAGGATCCTCTGCCCGGTGGACTACCTGCTGGCAAAGCGGTGCGCCCCCAGAATTGAGTACCGGCTCCACCGGGTGGTTGACACTGTCCCGCAGTAACTTGCCCAGCTCCTCCGGGCGGCTATCCAACAGGGCCGCTACTCGCCTACGGTCGGCCAGCAGGCCGATGGCCACCGGGCGCCCGGGTGGCCCTTGATCTGGTTAAACAGCATGGCCGGGCCCGAGCGGGTAGGCCGCATGACAGTGCCGCCTGCCCCATGGCGGTAGACCCCGGCCAGCTCTGCCGCCGGGTCCACCTGTACGTCGGTCTCTACCAGCTGTCCTGGTATGGAACGCAGACGCTCCAGCGCGGAGCGCAGGTCATAAACCTGATTACATTCCTTCATGACAGTTCCTCCTTGCTGTTTTCAAATTTGATCCCCATGGGTCTCTCTTGGAACAGGCGGGAATCCATGGTGCGCAGTTCAGGCGCAATCAATGGCCGGAAGCCCATCTGATCCAGAACATCCCGTTGCAGGTCGGCGCCGGGCGCCAGTTCCACCAGCTGGATGCCTCCGTCGGTCAGGCGAAACACGGCCCGTTCCGTAATATAGAGAACCTCCTGTCCAGTCTGCCGGGCGTAGTCGGCGGAAAAGGTCACCTGCTGGACCTTTTCCACAAATTTTACGCCTGCCCCATCCTTTCGGATGCTGAGTTTCCGTCACCCACCTGAATTTCCGTCTTTCCGGCGGTAAATGCACACATAAAATACACTTTGGTGCTTTGGGAAATGTTAATGAACCCGCCCGGGCCAGTACAGCGCCGGTTGAAGCTGGATACATTCACATTTCCGTTACGGTCAATCTCAGCCGCGCCCAGACAGGTCATGTTTAAACCGCCGCCGTCGTAAAAGTCAAAGGTCTCGCTGAGAGACATAATGCTCTGAGGATTGACCGCAGCGGCAATCCTACTCCTGCCACCGGCACGCCGCCAATGGGGCCGGATTCCAGGGACAGGGTGGTGTGGGCGATGCCCTCTTCGTTTGCCACCGCGCCCACACCGGAGGGAATCCCGATCCCTAGATTGATCACCATACCGTCCCGCAGCTCCATGGCTCCCCGCCGGGCAATCACCTTGCGGATGTCCAGAGGCAGCGGTTCGATGGCGGCGGTGGGGATGCGGATTTCACCGGACAGCTCCGACGGTAACGGGGCGTAGCATAGCTCTGAGTGTGAAATTCTGGGCTGGCCTTGATGACATAGTCCACCAAAGTGTGGTGGATGCGCACCTTCTTGGGTGGAGGCTGCCCCGAGCCACCACATCTTCCACCTGGGCAAACACCTTGCCGCCGCTGTTGTGGACGGCTAGCGCCATCTCCAGCTCCAGTCCGGTGAGGGCCTCGTGGTCAAACGAAAGGCACCCATCCTCATCGGCATAGGTGGCCCGGATCAGGCAGGCGTCTACCGGAAAAGCGGGATAAAAGAGCTGTTGCTTTCCACCGACGTCTATCCGCTCCACCACAGTGCGGCCCTGAGCCCTGGCCCTGTCATTGGCCGGCAGGCGTCCTGGGTAGCGTCGGCAAAGGTGCCCAGTCCCACATGGGTGAGCACGCCGGGTTGCTTACCGGCAATGGCCCGCAGCAGATGTGCCACCACACCCAAAGGGAGCACATAGGCGGCCAGGCGGTTCTCTCCCACCATACGTCCGATTTTGGGACAGTTGGCCAGGTGGGCCGCAATAAGGGTCTCCATCAGACCGTCATCGCACAGGCGGTTGAGGCCCACATTGTCATCGGTGTTGTTTCCGGTGCCGATGCCGGTAAAGACAGTGAGGGCGGCGGGATGCCCGCAGGTGCGGTGGCGCTGGACCACAGCGTCCAAAAGCTGATCGGGACAGCCATAGGCGCCGAAACCTCAATAGCCACCGTGGAGCCATCGGCGATCAGGCCGGCGGCTTCTTGTGCTGTAATGATTTTCACGATACTGACTCCTTTATTTATGCCGTAAAGGGGCGGGACGGGGCCGTCCCGCCCCTTTGGGAGCGTGGAAGCAAAGGGTTTGAAATACCGGTGCGGTTTTACACCGCGGCCTTTCCTGCCCGCGCTTAATGCAGGTCTGGATGCTGTCATCCAGCTTGTGCAGCAGAGGCGTAATACCTTTTACAAATCAACTGCATGATCACACCCAGCACTGCGGACAGAGCGATAACAGCCAGCAGGCACAGGTAGTACTGACCGGAGGTGGTCACATTCTCCGCACCTACCAGGCCACAGACAATATTAATACAGTGGATGTGAACAATGAAAAGTACAGGGAAAATTCACCCAGTTTTCCAAAATGCGTTTATTGAACACCTTGCTGGTGAGGTAATCCTGATTGGCCACAGCGAAGGCCATGGTCACCGCAAACCACCAGGTCCACATACATCTGGAATTGACCCGGCCGCCGTCGGCGGTCTGGGCGATATACAGCCCGTCGATGCCAGCAATGCAGATGTAGATCAGCCAGGCGGCCAGCACCACATGGAGAACAGTCAGCCACTTCTTGCCTTTAGTGCCAATTACCATTTTCCGGAGGCTTTCATAGGGCCGATAGAGGAAAATACCAAGCGCAGTACCCCAGGTACCGAAAGCCAGCGCATTATCAAAGATCCCCAGGAACAGCACGCTGCGGTCATTCATGCTCAGTGAGCCATTCAACGCCCAAACGCAGGGGCAGACGATTACAATAATGGGCACGATCAGGCCTCGGGTCAGATCCTCATTCTTGCACAGCAGATAGTACAGGAAGTAGCCACCCACAAAGATGGCCGAGATGTACCACAGGAATTCCACTGGAAGGCCCAGCCGGTGTCAGACAGAATGCCGGTGGAGTCGAGACCAAACCACTGCAGCGCGGTGGTATTCAACGCGGCAAAAATATCCTTGACCCCATTGAACTCCTCGCCCACCATGAACAGCTTGCCGTGCCACAGGCCGGTATAAGCTCCGATGAAGCTCATAATGAAACCGAACAGAGTGCCCATAAACAGCGCCGGCCACAGGCCGATGTAGCGGCTCTTCAGGTAGGTAAGCGCCAGCTGGCTGGGCGTCTTGCCCTCGTTCAGCCCTTTGAGTTTTTGCCCTCATAGGATTTCATTAGAAAATAGCCGGTAAATACCAGAAATACGCCCAATACCGGACCGCTGGTCAGCAACGTACTCAGGATAAAAGACTCCGCCAACAAACCGAAACCCGACACTTCCCATGTGCCCCCAACACACAGCCAGTGTGGCAAAACCGCCAGAAATCCACGGCGTAGTTACGGGGCTTTTACCTGCCAAAGTTTCTCCCATAACACTTCTCTCCTTTATTGTTTTATGCGAAACGGCTCATTTCGTAATTAAATTGTATCAAACACCATTCTCTTTGTAAATATACGCAAAATAAGTTCTACTTTTTGAGCAATTGGCTGTATTCCTTCTTGCGTTTTGCCCAGAAAGCGCTATAATATTATTGATTATAGAGAAACGAAAGGAGCGCCACCATGGAAAAAGACCGCTACCTGCTCAGTTCCCTCAACAACGCTCTGTGTCTTCTGGACCTGCTGAGTCATGCCAGCAGTCTCCTTGGCCGAACTAACTCATTTGTCAGGAATGGACAAAGCCAGTGTATTTCGCAGTCTGTACACATTGAGAAGAACGGATATGTCCAAAAGCTTCCGGAAGCGCGTTATCGGTTGGGGATGAAGTTCCTCTACTACGGAAACTTGGTGGCGGCACAGCAGGATATCGTGACGGCAGCTCGACCCGCCCTGCAGAATCTGACCTGCGGTGCAAGCTGGCGGTACACCTCTCCTGCCTCAATCAGGAACGGATTGTCACTATTTGTAAGGAGGAATCTCCCTATGACATTCAGGTAACGGCACGAGTAGGCATGAATGCTCCGGCCTACGCTACCGCCATGGGTCAGGCAATTTTAGCCTTTCTGCCTGAAAAGCAGCTAGACGTTTTACTGAACCGCTACACCTATAAACGCTACTCACCACGTTCTGTCACCGACCAGAATCAATGCCGGGTGATACTGGCCGAGGTGCGACGCAGCGGTTATGCCACAGATATCGACGATCGCTTTCCCGGTTTCGGAAGTGTCGCATGTCCGGTCTTCGATCCATCAAACCATGTTGATCGCCGCAGTTGGCGTGGTAGGGCCTCGCGCAAACCATTCAGGATTGCACGGGCAACTATGTCGCCGAACTACGTAAAACAGCATCAGCCATTACAGAGGCAATCAGAGAATACAACTAAGCCAAAACCGTACCATTCAAAAGCACATAATCCACCGCCATCAGTTCATGAAGATGATACAGATGGCAGAAAGTGAGGCAGGGACAGTTTCTGCCTCACTTTCCTTGTAACAGCCTACGATTCATAAACAGCGATTGATAAATGCGGACTCGGAATTTGCTATATAGAACATCCTCCTGCAAGACCGCTCCCGCCATTTGGGGCAAACTACTTATCAACGCTGCCGAGACTACTCAAATACAAAAATCTTTAGTACCCAATTTTAGTTGCATCGTCAGCAACACTTATCTTGAAAAGGGAATATATTTTAAAATCAACTGATCTGACCAAACGGATCTGCTTGGTTTGTGTGAATTTACAGACCAGATTATTTTATTAGGTGGGATGCCGGTTACATCTTTGATAACAGTGTGATAAATTCATTTCATAAAAAACATAAAAGCTGTTGATATCTTTGTTGGTGAGTCCATGTAAATGGTTGAAGAGGCAAATGACGAGAATCGTTGGGGTACACTCCCACCTTGCTTGATACAGCTTTGCGTAAGTCCACTTTACTAGCCAACTTAATGGATCAACTCCGCGTCATAGCAACAGATACCGAGCTTTTCCACGACCTTTTTCCCAATGGTGTGTCCGTCACTGCCAAACTCCCGGCTGATGGCAACAATACGATTTTTCATATCAGTTCAGTTCCTTCTGTGTTCAGTTTTCCATATGTTTTACAGATGATAAACACTGCAATGAGGAAAGTCAGGACATCGGACACCGGCATGGAATACAAAACGCCGTCCAGTCCGAAAACACCGGCAGAAGCAGGGCAAACCCCACGCCGAACACCACTTCTCGGAACATGGAGAGCATGGTGGCGGCCAGCGCCTGCCCACAGCCTGCAAAAGATAAAGCAAGCCTTGTTCACACAGGCCATAATCATCATGCAAAGGTAGGTCCGAAAGCCTTGATGGCGAACTCCGTGTAGTAGCTACCTCATTGGCCGCGCCGAAGATGTTGATGAGTTGCTGCGGGAATCCTTCCGCAAAGAGCAGCGCCACGGCGCCTACTGCCGCTTCCGCAATCAGCAGCCTGGTGAACAGTGCTTTGACCCGTTGGGCCTTCCCGCACCCATGTTGTAGCCCACGATGGGGATACAGCCAGCGGCCATACCAACGACGATGGAGATGACGATCTGGAAGAACTTCATCACAATGCCCACCACGGCCATAGGGATCTGGGCGTATTCTTCCAGCCCGAAAACGGGGTCCAGGGCGCCGTACTTGCGCAGCATATTGTTGATGGCGGCCATGGCTGCCACCAGGCTGATTTGCGAGAGGAAGCTGGTAATGCCCAGGAGCAGCATCCGTTTGCAGATCTTTCGAGCCAGTCTAAAATCGCCGCCCGGGCCGGATGATTCGCATGTTGCAGAGGTACCAGATGGACAGGGCAGCGGTTGCGATTTGACCAAGGACCGTGGCCACCGCCGCGCCCATCATACCCCACCGGAAGTCGAAGATAAAGAGAGGGTCCAGAATGATATTGATGACTGCGCCCAGGAGGGTGGAGATCATGGCAAACTTGGGATTCCCGTCCGCCCGGATGATGGGGTTCATGGCCTGCCCGAACATATAGAAGGGAATGCCCAGGGTGATGCAGAAGAAATACTCCTGGGAGTAGTGAAAGGTCTCCTCATTGACCGTGCCGCCGAACATGGCGATGATGGTGTCAGCAAAACAGATAAACAGCGGTCAGCATAAAACTGCTGGCCACAGCGAGAATGACCGCATTGCCGACGCTGTGTTTCGCTTTACTCACCTCGCTTCTACCGAGACTGATGCTGACAAAGGCGCAGCAGCCGTCTCCTACCAGAACAGCAATGGACAGTGCCACTACGGTCAGGGGAAGACAACGGTGTTGGCGGCGTTGCCGTAAGAGCCGAGATAGCTGGCGTTGGCGATAAAAATCTGATCCACAATGTTGTAAAGGGCGCCTACCAGCAGGGAAATAATACAGGGAATGGCGTATTTCCGCATCAGGCTCCCGATCTTTCAGTTCCTAAAAACTGATTTGCTGTATCCATGTTTGATCACCTTTCTTTCAAAATAAATGCGCAAGCCCGGATCCGGACTTACGCATTTCTGCTACACGATTCTTGATGGAAACGATTTTACTTAAACATTATATGGCTTTTCTTTTAGATTTCAAATGTTTTCGGTGAAAATTGTTAGGTACTCAAACTATTTCAAAATTGTTTTGACCACACAACAAGCCACAGACGGGGTCGGAATAGCCGGAAGGTTTGCGTTTCAAACATACCGCAAAGCAAGTTATTTGAAGAAAAATACCTATACACTGTCAAAAAGATTAGAAAAAATCATTTTGGTGTTTGACGTGCGGGAGGTCACAGGTTCAAGTCCTGTATCGTCCACCAGATTAGCGGGGACATGACCCACAGAGGTCATGTCCCCTTGTTTTTGGAAAGAGCCGCCCCGATGGGCGGCTCTTTCCACGCCCGTTCACGCGCGCCGGGCGGCCATGTCCACGGCCACCTCCAGGGCGAGGGTGATCATCTGGGTGAAGGAGGTCTGGCGCTCGGTGGTGGAGAGGGCCTCGCCGGTCAGCAGGTTGTCCGAAACGGTGCAGACGGCCAGAGCCCGCTTGCCGGCCTCCGCCGCGTTGCAGTAAAGGGCCGCGCTCTCCATCTCTACGGCCAGCACGCCCAGCCGGCCCCAGGCCAGAGTATCCTCCGTCCGGCGGTAAAAGACATCGGAGCTGAGCAGGTTGCCCACGGCGGTCTCCACGCCCAGGCGGTGGGCCGCCGACACGGCGCTCTCCAGCAGCGTAAAGTCCGCGATGGGAGAGAAGGTGCCGTCCAGCCCGTACTGCCTGGGGTAGTTGGAGTCGGTGCAGGCGGCCTGGCCGAGCACCACATCCCGCAGCTTCAGCCGGGGAGAGATGGAGCCCACGCTGCCCACGCGGATGATGTTGTCCACGTCGTAGGTGTGAAACAGCTCGTAAGAGTAGATGCCCATGGAGGGCATGCCCATGCCTGAGGCCATGACGGACACAGGCGTGTCCCGGTAGGTACCGGTATAGCCCTGTACGCCCCGGACATTGTTGACCAGTTTGGCGCCGTCGAGAAAATGCTCCGCGATGAATTTGGCCCGCAGTGGGTCTCCGGGCATCAGTACGGTCTTTGCAAACGCCCCCTGGGCGGCCTCATTGTGTGGTGTACCCATCGTTCTTCCCCCTTATTTCTGGTGGTTCTATTATAAGCGGCCTAGCCCTTCTTTGCAAGGCGGAGGAGGAAGCTCAGTTGACATTGGGGCGGGATATCATTAAAATAAGAGGGCCATGCCGGCGGCGCGGCGCACGGCTCGACCGGATATGACAATCGACCTGCAGAGAGGAGTCGTCAAATGAAGCAAAAGAGGTGGAAAACGGACGGATATCTGAGGATATTCGCCTCTTATTACCGGCCCCACTGGAAGCTGTTTGCACTGGATATGGTGTGTGCCCTGTGCATCTGCCTGGTGGACCTGGCCTTCCCCATCGTCTCCCGCTTTTCCATGCAGACGCTGCTGCCCGGACAGATGTTCACGGCGTTTTTCGTGGTAATGGCGGTGCTGGCCGGGGCTTACGTGCTCAAGGGGTGCTTTTACTATATCATCACCTACTGGGGGCATCTGCTGGGGGTACGGATGGAGGCCGACATACGGCGGGATCTGTTCTCCCACATGCAGGATCTGTCCTTTTCCTTCTATGACAAAAACCGCACCGGCCAGCTCATGAGCCGGGTCACCGGCGACCTGTTTGAGATCACCGAGCTGGCCCACCACGGCCCGGAGGATCTGTTCATCTCCTCCATCACCATCCTGGGGGCCTTCTGCGTCATGCTCACCATCCGGTGGGAGCTGGCCCTGATCGTATTTGCGGTAATCCCCCTGTTCATCCTGTTCACCACCCTGTGCCGCAAGCGGATGATGCGGGCCTCCACTGAGGTGAAGGCCAAACTGGCGGGCATTAACGGGGAGGTTGAGTCCTCCATCTCCGGCATGCGTACCGCCAAGGCCTTCGCCAACGAGGCGGCGGAGAGCGCCAAATTCGACCAGGCCAACGACCAGTTCCGGGGGGCCAAGCGGGGCTACTACCGGGCCATGGCCTTCTATCAGTCGGGGATGGAGTTCTTCATGGGCATCCTGTCCGTGGTAGTCATCGCCTTCGGCGGATTCCTGCTCATGCGGGGGCGGATGGATCTCATCGACTTGACCACCTTCTTCCTCTACATCTCCACCTTCATCACCCCCATCCGCAAGCTCTCCGCCTTCGTGGAGCAGTTTATGCAGGGCATGGCGGGCTTCAAGCGGTTTGTGGCCCTGATGCGGGTGGAGCCCGACATCCAGGACGAGCCGGACGCCCAGGAGCTCACCGACGTGAAGGGGGACATCCGGGTGGAGGACGTGACCTTCCGGTATGAGCCCTCCGATCTGCCGGTGCTGGAGCACGTCACCCTCCACGTCCGGCCCGGCGAGACTGTGGCGGTGGTGGGCCCCTCCGGCGGCGGCAAGTCCACCCTGTGCCAGCTCATCCCCCGGTTCTACGATGTCACCGAGGGCCGGGTGCTGGTGGACGGAAAGGACGTGCGCACCCTCACCCAGCACTCCCTGCGGGCCAATATCGGGATCGTCCAGCAGGATGTCTTTCTCTTTGCCGGCACCATCTACGACAACATCCGCTACGGCCGGCCTGACGCCACCGAGGCCGAGATCGTGGAGGCCGCCAAGCGGGCGGAGATCTACGACGACATCCTGGACATGCCCGACGGCTTCCAGACCCAGGTGGGCGAGCGGGGCGCCATGCTCTCCGGCGGCCAGAAGCAGCGGGTGTCCATTGCCCGCATTTTCCTGAAAAATCCGCCCGTCCTTATTCTGGATGAGGCCACCTCCGCCCTGGACTCGGTCACCGAGGCCCGCATCCAGTCCGCCTTTGACGAGCTGGCAAAGGGCCGCACCACCCTCATCATCGCCCACCGCCTGTCCACCATCCGCTCTGCCAGCCGTATTCTCGTCATTGACGGCAACGGCATTCAGGAGGAGGGGACCCATGAGGAGCTTATGGCCAAGGACGGAGAATACGCACAGTTATATCTTGCGCAGAAATCGGTATCTGTATAGCACAACCTCCCCAAAAACGGGACGGCCCTGGCGGGCTGTCCCGTTTTTTGTGCTGCCGTACATAAATGGGGCTTGCAAAAATCGAACAAATGTTGTATACTCAAATCGAACGAAAGTTCTATCTAACCCATTGAATTTTTTCGCCCCAGCCCGTCTATACAGACAGAGCGCGGGCCCGGGCCGGCCCGGTCCGGTCTATGGGACAGAACATGGAGTAAAATCGGTCTGTCAACTGGAAAACCGATGCAGGAGGGAACGACATGGAGACCATCTATTACAGTCTGGATGCCAAACGACTCACTGTCTGCGGAGAAGCCGCGGGCCGCAGGGCCAGCGGCGGGCAGGAGACGGTCTGCTATGCCTTTGTCCCCCGGCCCCGCCGCCCGGTGATGCCTGCGGGCGGGAAGGTGGTGGATTTCACCGCCTACCGGCAGGCCGCCCACCCGGAGGAGTATGCCCCGCGGGAGGAGGTGCCCGGCCGGCCCCGGCCGGTCCGGCGGCGGCGCACGCTGGCGCTGACCGTGGATCTGGCGGCCACTGGCGCGGTGGTTGTGCTGCTGGCGGCGGTGGTGCTGCGCTTTTTCGCGGGATAGAACCGAAAAATTGCCCCGGTGCGGCTCTGCGCACCGGGGCAATTTTGTGCAGAGGGAAAAATATGCAGAAGACTATTGACAAATTGAGTTAGCGGGTGTAAACTCAATTTGTTCTGGGCGGTTAGTAAACACTAACCGCCTGATAAAAGAAAATTGGTTAGCAGAAGTTAACCTGTAAGGGAGAGAAGCCACGATGATGCCTCTGACGCTGGCAAAGCAGGGCGAGACGGTGACCATTCGGAAGATTACCGGGAAGGATGAGATCCGCCAGCACCTGGCCGAGCTTGGATTTGTGGTGGACGGAACGGTTACGGTGGTCAGCGAGCTGGGCGGCAACTTGATTGTGCAGGTCAAGGACAGCCGCATTGCTCTGGACAGGACTATGGCCAACCGGGTTATGATCTGAGGAGAGGAGACAGAACATGAAGACACTGCGGGATGCAAAGGTAGGAGACACTGTCACGGTGGTCAAGCTCCACGGTGAGGGGGCGGTCAAGCGCCGGATCATGGACATGGGGATCACCAAGGGCGTGGCGCTGCACGTGCGCAAGGTCGCCCCTCTGGGCGACCCCATGGAGCTGAACGTGCGCGGCTATGAGCTGAGCGTGCGCAAGGCCGATGCGGAGATGATCGAAATCGCCTAGGGGGAGCGCTTCCCCGGATACGGCCGCGCCGCCAAAGGCGGCACAGCGGAGCGGTACTGCATCTGTGAATTAGTTATATCAAACTCGCGGAAAAGGAAGGGACTGAGAGATTATGGAGCTTAAGATCGCGCTGGCGGGGAACCCGAACTGCGGCAAGACGACGCTGTTCAACGCCCTGACCGGTTCAAACCAGTACGTGGGCAACTGGCCCGGCGTGACGGTGGAGAAAAAAGAGGGCAAGCTGAAGGGCCACAAGGAGGTGGTCATTCAGGATCTGCCCGGCATCTACTCGCTGTCTCCGTACACGCTGGAGGAAGTGGTGGCGCGGAGCTACCTGGTGGGCGAGAAGCCGGACGCGATTCTGAACATCGTGGACGGCACGAACATCGAGCGCAACCTGTACCTGACGACGCAGCTCATCGAGCTGGGGATTCCGGTGGTGGTTGCGGTCAACATGATCGACCTGGTGCGGAAGAGCGGGGACACGATCGACCTCGGCAGGCTGGGGGAGGCCCTGGGGTGCGAGGTGGTGAGCATGAGCGCGCTGAAGGGCGAGGGCGGTATGGCCGCGGCGGAGAAGGCCGTGGCGCTGGCCAAGTCCCACCGGGCGGGTGAGCTGCCCCACGTGTTCACGGGCAGCGTGGAGCACGCCATCGCCCACATCGAGGAGTCCATCGCGGGGCTGGTGGACGACCGCTACCTGCGTTGGTACGCCATCAAGGTGTTTGAGCGGGACGACAAGGTGATGGCCCAGTTGAATCTGACGGGTGAGCTGAAGGCCCACCTGGAGGCCCACATCGCCGACTGCGAGAAGGAGCTGGACGACGACGCGGAGAGCATCATCACCAACCAGCGGTACGCGTACATCAACGGGGTTGTGAACAAGGCCGTGAAGAAGAAGGCGGCGGCCCACAGCCTGACCACCTCTGACAAGATTGACCGGATTGTGACCAACCGGATTCTGGCCCTGCCGATTTTCGCGGTGGTCATGTTTGCGGTGTACTATGTGGCCATCGGCACGGTGGGCGACTGGGTGACCGGTTGGACCAACGACGTGCTGTTCGGCGAGATTGTGCCGCCGGCGGTAAGCGGCTGGCTGGAGGGCATCGGCACCGCCCCCTGGCTGCAGGGGCTGATTGTGGAGGGCATCATTGCCGGCGTGGGCGCGGTGCTGGGCTTCGTGCCCCAGATGCTGGTGCTGTTCCTGATGCTGTCCATCCTGGAGGATGTGGGCTACATGGCCCGCGTGGCGTTCATCATGGACCGTATCTTCCGCAAGTTCGGCCTGAGCGGCAAGAGCTTTATCCCCATGCTCATCGGCTCCGGCTGCGGCGTGCCCGGCGTCATGGCCTCCCGTACCATTGAGAACGAGCGCGACCGCCGGATGACGGTCATGACCACCTGCTTCGTGCCCTGCGGGGCCAAGATGCCCATCATCGGCCTGTTCGCCGGCGCCCTGTTCGGCGGCAGCGGCCTGGTGGCGGTGTCCGCCTACTTCATCGGCGTGGCGGCCATCATCCTTTTCCGGCATCATCCTGAAAAAGACCAAGGCGTTTGCAGGCGACCCCGCCCCCTTCGTTATGGAGCTGCCCGCCTACCACGTGCCCTCTGTGGGCAACGTCCTGCGGGCCACTTGGGAGCGCGGCTGGTCCTTCATCAAGCGGGCCGGCACCATCATCCTGGCCTCCTCCATCATCCTCTGGTTCCTCCAGGGCTTCGGCTTTACCGAGGCGGGCTTCGGTATGGTGGAGGACAACAACACCTCCCTGCTGGCGGCCATCGGCGGCGCGGTGTGCTTCATTTTCCGGCCCCTGGGCTTCGGCACCTGGCAGGCCACCGTGGCCACCGTTACCGGCCTCATCGCCAAGGAGAACGTGGTGTCCACCTTCGGCGTGCTCTTCGGTCTGGGCGCCGATCTGACGGAGGAGGACCCCGGCCTGCTGGCCGCCGTGGGCACCCACTTCACCGCCCTGAGCGCTTACAGCTTTATGATCTTCAACCTGCTGTGCGCCCCCTGCTTTGCGGCTATGGGCGCCATCAAGCGGGAAATGAACAACGCCAGGTGGACCCTGGGCGCCATCGGCTATATGTGCGGCTTTGCCTATGTGGTCTCCCTCATCGTCTACCAGCTCGGCGGGCTTATCACCGGCGAGGTCTCCTTCGGCATCGGCACCATCGCCGCCGCCGCCGCCCTCGTTGGCTTGGTCTACCTCCTTGTCCGCAGAAACAAGTACGACGAGAACACCCTTTCCATTTCCGCCGTCGCCGCCGCGGCCAAGTAAGGAGCGCCTATGAATGCACCAACAATTATCATTGGCCTGATCATTTTGGCCGTGTTTGTGGCCATTGTGGGAAAGGGCATTTACAACCGCCGCCATGGCAAGAGCTCCTGCTCCTGCGGGGGCTCCTGCGGCGGAGGGTGCGGCCACTGCGCCTCGTCCGGGCTGTGCCACCCTGAGAAGCAACCGCCGACACGCCGGGGCGCGGCTGGCGCCCCTTAGTTAAGGAGTCATACATGGAGCTGACCAATACCAACGTACGCTATCTTTTGACCATCTACCACCTCTCGCAGGCCCGGCTGGAGGTGTCCTCCAAGGATATCGCCCAGACCCTGGACGTGTCCCGCGCCTCCGTCACCAGCATGATGTCCATTCTGACAGACAAGCGCCTGGTGACCAAGGAGCGGTACGGCAAGGTACACCTGACCGACGACGGCTGCCGGTGGGCCCGGGTGCTGGCCAGCCAGACGGACAAACTGGCCGAGACGCTGCAAAACCGGATGGAGCTGTCCTATGAGGAGGCGTGGAAGGCCGCCTGCGCGGCAGTCTCCGAGCTGCCCCGCCACTGTTTTGAGCCCATCCATGTTCCAGACAGACAGAGAAAGGAAGTTTTCCAATCATGAAGTGGTATCAGAATCCGAAGGTCCTCTGCTTTGCCGGCGGCGTGGCCGCCGCCCTGGTGGGAGCCAAGGTTGCCAAGTCCCCCAAGACCCGTGAGCTCTGCGTGGCCGGCATGGCCAAGGGCATGAAGCTCCAGCAGGACGCCAGGGTGACCCTCCAGAACATGAAGGAGGACGCTCAGGATCTGTGTGCGGAGGCCAAGCAGAAGGCGGCCCAGGAGACCGCCGAAGAGGCGTAACGCAGCCATGAGATATCGCATCGCATACGACGAGCCCGGCCGCCTTCGGGTGCGCTTCGGCCCGGATGCGTTTACCCAGGAGCAGGGCTACGGCATTGCCGCCCTGCTCCTGGGCCGTCCGGGCGTGCGGGAGGCCGTCACCTGTGCGCTCAATGGCAGCGTGCTGGTGTGCTACGAGGGGGAGGGCCGGGCGGAGGCCCTGGCAGTACTCCGGGGGCTCCGGCGGGACGCCCTGCCGGTGGGGACCGCCGCCGACGATGACCAGCTCCGCCAGGTGGACAGCCAGTTTCTGGGCCGGCTCCTTTCCATGGCCGCCCGCCATTTCCTGAAAAAGTGGTTTCTTCCCTTCCCTGTCCGCTGCGCCGTGACTCTGTGGAACGCGGCGGGCTACTGGCGGGAGGGCCTGAGAAGCCTGGGCGGGGGGCGGCTGGACGTGGCCGTGCTGGATGCGGCCTCCATCGCCGGAGCCATCGCCCGGCGGGAGTGGTCCACCGCCGGCTCGGTCATGTTCCTGCTGGGCCTGTCCGCCCTACTGGAGGACTACACCCGCAAGCGCACCCAGACCACCCTGACCCAGAGCTTGGCCATCCACGTGGACACCGTGTGGCGGGTGGCGGAGGACGGCTCCGAGGAATCCATCCCCATGGGCCGCCTGGCTCTGGGGGAGCGTATCCGGGTGCGCTCCGGCGCCCTGATCCCGGTGGACGGCACTGTCACAGACGGCGACGCCATGGTGAATGAGGCGTCCATGACCGGCGAGCCCCTCCCCGTCCACAAGCGCCAGGGCTCCACCGTCTACGCCGGCACCGTGCTGGAGGAGGGCAGTCTGGTCATCCAGACCGCGGCCCTGGCCGGCGAGAGCCGGATTCAGCAGATCGTGGGCCTCATTGAGAATTCCGAGGCGCTGAAGGCCGGAGCCCAGAGCCGGGCCGAGCGGCTGGCCGACGCCATTGTGCCCTTCAGCCTTGCCGGGGCCCTGGCGGTGGGCCTGCTGACCCGGAATGTGACCCGGGCCCTGTCTGTACTGATGGTGGACTACTCCTGCGCCATCAAGCTGTCCACCCCCATCTCCATCATCTCCGCCATGCGGGAGGCCTCCGCCCGCCGTATTATGGTCAAGGGCGGCAAATACCTGGAGGCCTTTGCCGAGGCGGATACCATCGTATTCGACAAAACCGGCACCCTCACCGCCGCCTGCCCCCGGGTGGAGGAGGTTCTGGACTTCACCGGCCGGGGGGAGGACGAGCTGCTGCGGTGCGCGGCCTGCATCGAGGAGCACTTCCCCCACAGCATGGCCCGGGCCGTCACCCGCGCCGCCGAGGAGCGGGGCCTCAACCACGAGGAGCGCCACGCCGAGGTGGAGTATGTGGTGGCCCACGGCGTGGCCACCACCCTGGAGGGGGAGCGGGCCCTCATCGGCAGCCGCCACTTCATCTTCGAGGACGAGGGCGTTGCCTGTACCGACGAACAGGCTAGGCGGATCGCCGCGGCCGCCCGCGGCCGTTCGGTGCTCTATCTGGCCATCGGCGGCAGGCTGGCCGGCGTGCTGTTGATCAGCGATCCGCCCCGCCCCGAGGCCGCTGAGGCCATCGCCGCCCTGCGGGCGCTGGGGGTGCGCCGGGTGATCATGCTCACCGGCGACCAGGAGACCGCCGCCCGGGCGGTGTGTGAGCGGCTGGGCATCGACACGTTCCGCGCCCAGGTGCTCCCAGCCGACAAGGCCTCCCTGATCGAGGGCTACAAGGAGGGCGGCAGCAGGCTCATCATGGTGGGCGACGGGGTCAACGACTCCCCCGCCCTGGCCGCCGCGGATGTATCCGTGGCCATGAGGGATGCCTCCGACCTGGCCCGGGAGGTGGCGGATATTACCCTCCTCTCCTCCGATCTGCGGGAGCTGGCCGCCCTGCGCCGCCTCTCCCAGCGGATGCTGGAGCGCATTAACCGCAACTACAGGTCGATTTTGACCATCAACACCAGCCTGCTGGCGCTGGGGATTTTCGGCATACTGCCGCCGACCACCACGGCCCTGCTGCACAATGCCTCTACCATGGCCATCAGCGCCGCCAGCATGCGGCCCTATCTGCCCGCGCCCGGCGGGCGCGGGGCCCAGGGAAAGGAGCCTGGCAATGAAACAGCATAGATTCTGGGCTTGGGGCGCCGTGTTCTGTATGCTCATGTGCATCTACACCGGCAAGCGCCGCAAGTAAAGCAAGGCAGAGAAGGCCCCTCCCCGCCGTCCGGCGGAGAGGGGCCTTTGCCGCCGCCGTGACAGGAGAGCGCGGGCATGCAGTCACCACGCCGGACGGCGGGACTGTCCGGCAGTGAGCTGGCGGAGGGATTGGGCGCACAGCGCGCCGTAGAACTTCAGATACTTCTTTTTTGCCTGGCGCTGGAGGCGCTGGCGCTCCTGAAAGGCCTTCCAGCAGGCGCAGCTCTTGTGGCAGCCGCTGTGGTAGGAGGGACATTGGCTCTGACAGGGAAGCATGGGGGTTCTCCTTTCTGCGGGGGCGGGAGGTACGGTTCCTGTCCAGTGTAGGCCGGATCAGAGCCCAACTGCCACCATGGTGCTGTAAAAGGGAGGTAAATAATTGGAGTTTACCGCATTTGTAGAGCATGCTCACTAAAAATAATGACAAATAAGAGGATAAATATATACAATTTAAACAAAATAGAGTGGCTAAAATCGGGCAAAAGGCAGAATAATGTGAGCATGGTTGCAATTGGAAGATGCTCATGGTATCATGCAAAACACCTTGCGGGGTCGGAGCTCTGACCACTGGAGACTCCGCGCCGGAGGACTCCTGGTCGCAAGGAAAGAAAAAGAGGAGGAAACATGAAATGAAATCCCATAAGCCATCCAAACTGATCGCTCTGGGGCTCGCCCTCACCATGGGCCTGAGCATTCCCGCGGCGCTGGCAGCCAGTTCTCTGGTGCCCGCCTCCACCAAGGTCACGGTGGACGGCAAGGCGGCCGCTGTCGAGGGATACAATATTGACAACGGCAACAACTATTACAAGCTGCGCGATTTCGCCAGCGCGCTGGACGTGGGCCTGACCTGGGATAAGGCCACCGACACCGCGGCCATCGACACCGGCTCCCACTACAAGCCCGACACCACCCAGCTCATCACCGGGCAGGGCTACCCGCGCCCGCATCCGCATCCAGGCTGTGATTGACGAGAACGCCAACCAGGGCAAGTACGTGGTCTTTGACTTTGACAACACCTCCGTGATCTTCGACATTCAGGAGGCCCTGCTCATCTACCAGATTGAGAACCTGCAATTCAAGATCGACCCCGCCGACATGGAGGCCGTTCTGGAGACCGGCATTCCCGACCTGAACAAGTCCATGGGCACCAGCCTGGACGGCAAGAACATCACCCCCGCCACCCTGGTGGCCGACATCACCAGCGATTACGAGTGGATCTATGCCAACTACGAGGGCTTTGAGGGGGACAAGGACCTCAACTACATCCACGCGTCCAACCAGTACCAGGACTTCGCCGCCAAGCTGCGCTTCATGTACGGCAACCTGGGCGACTACTTTGATCACGCCGTCTCTTACCCCTGGGTTGGCTATCTGTTCACCGGCATGACCCCCGACGAGGTGCAGGAGCTGGCTGCCGCCTCCCACCAGTATTGGGCAGACTACGGCCGCTATGCCGAGGAAACCTGGACCTCTCCCGTGGAGCTGCCCGGCAAGACCGGCATTGTCTCGATTGACTTTATCACCGGCCTGACCTTCACCGACGAGCTGAAGGACCTGTATGCCACCCTCCAGGCCAACGGCATCGAAGTGTATATCGTCTCTGCCTCCCCCATCGACACCGTGCTGGCCGCCAATGAGACCATGGGCTACAACCTGCCCGAGGACCACGTCTACGCCATGCGCAACAAGCTGGGCGAGGACGGCCGCTACATCAACGAGTATAACTACGACTGGGGCGGCGAGGGCAAGTACGCCCAGACCCAGGGTGAGGGCAAGAGCACCATTATCACCAACTTCATCGCGCCCCAGTATGACAACGCCGGCCCCCTGATGGTCTTCGGCGACAGCTCCGGCGACTGGAACATGATGACCGACTGGATGGAGAGCGGCGACACCGAGCTGGGCGTCATCTTCAACCGTTACCGCAAGCCCAGCAGCGACCCCATCTGGCAGGGCTCCAACGAGGCCGCCCAGTCCATCGGCGATCCTGACGCCCGCTTTGTCCTCCAGGGCCGCGACGAGAACACCGGCGAACTGCGCCCCAGCGAGAAGTCCATCCTGCTGGGTGAGACCGACGAGGTGCTGGTCCGCCCCGCCGAGTAAGGCAGACATAAGCGCAATTTCATACACGGCGGCAGCCGGGAGTGGAGCCTGCGGGCTCCCTCCCGGCTGTTCTGATCAGACTTTAAGATTATTTTTAATGAAATACCGGGAACCTTGCTCTGGACATTTCGTCTGTAATGTTGGATAATGGAATATATAACCAAGGAAAAAACCTGCATTGGAAGGAGAGAATGAACATGAAGCAAACCCATAGAGGGCTTGCCCGGCTGCTGTCCGCGGGTATGAGTCTGGCCCTTTTGACGAGCCTGGTACCCGGGGCCACGGCGGCGAGCCGAAATGTAGAATACGAGGTGGATGCGGATGAGGTCCTCTACTTGGAAAAGGAGGACTTCGATAATTTGTGTATGACGAAACGTCACAGGGTACCGAGGTGGATGAGCTCTGGTTTACAAGCTTACCCTCGTCCAGTAAGGGTGTGCTATATTTTGACTATGACGGCCGAGACGAATATGAGGTCGAAAAGCGAGAGAGCTTTACCCGCAGAGACCTAGATGATCTCGCCTTTGTGCCAGATGAGGACTACGATGGTTTCGTAACGATCGGTTTTAGCGGTGAGTCCGACCAGGGTGAGGATTTTTCTGGTACACTTTATATTGAGGTCAATGGCACAGGGCGTTCATCCTCTGACGGCGAAGTGACCTATGAGGTGGATGTCAACGACGCCGTGGATCTGGACGTGGACGATTTTGACGACTATGCCTACGACGAGTCGGACGGCACCGAGGTCGATTACATCTTCTTCACCGACCTGCCCTCCTCCAGCAAGGGCACCCTCTACTACGACTATGGCTACTCCAGTGAACGCGAAGTAGAGAAGGACGAGGAGTTCGACCGGGACGAGATCGACGACCTGACCTTTGTGCCCAAGCGGAATTATGAGGGGACGGTTACCCTGTCCTTCGAGGGCCGATCGGACGCCCGGGATAAGTTCTACGGCGACCTGGTCATCGAGGTGGGCGGCGGCCGGAGCAGCAGCGCCGCCAGGGGCGACGTGACGTACGATGTGGACGTCAACGACACGGTGGACTTCGACTATGACGACTTCGACGAGTTCGTCTACGACGAGACCAGCGGTACCGAGGTGGGACGGGTCTGGTTCACCGATCTGCCCTCCTCCCGGGAGGGCACCCTCTACCGGGACTATGACAAGCGGGATCAGGAGGAGATTGACGAGGACGAGGAAATCCGCCACGACGAGATCGACGACCTGACCTTCGTACCCAAGCGCAATTTTGAAGGGGCGGTCACCATCCCCTTTGAGGGCAGGGCGGACGACGGCGACAAGTTCGCCGGCGAGCTGGTCATTCGGGTGGGCGATGCCGGCGGCGCCGACATCACCGTGGAGCTCCAGGCCGGCAACGGTTCCACCGTCAACTTCCAGACGGACGCGTTCAACGAGGCCTGCGTGAAGGAGACCGGCGCCAATCTGAACTATGTGATCTTTGATTACGACTCCGGCCGCGGCGGCTATCTGTACTACCAGCACGGCGAGTCCGGCGAGTCTGAGGTGGGCTCCGGCCGTTATTACCGCGCCTCCTCTCCCCGGCTGGACCAGGTTTCCTTTGTCCCCGGCAGCGGCACTGGCAGCTCCGTGCGCATCCCCTTTGAGGGGGAGGCCACCAACGGCAAGTCCTTCTACGGCGGGGTCAAGCTGACCTATGTGACGCTGAGTGAGCCCACCATCATCACCTACACCTCCACCGGCCTGGCCGTGGACTTCAACGCCGCCGACTTTACCGCCGCCTGCGCGGCCCGGGGCGGCAAGGCCCTGACCTCCGTCCGGTTCCCCGCCCCCGACACCACCGGCGGGCAGCTCTACTACAACTTCCACACTCCCACCCAGTACCGCGGCGAGGTGGTTTCCACCGTGGACTACTCCGTGGGCGGCGTCTACCTGCTGGGCGAGGTCACCTTCCTGCCCAAGGCGGGTTACAGCGGCGTTGTAACCATCCCCTATGTGGGTACCGATGCCGACGGCATCGAGTATACCGGCACCGTTCAGGTGATGGTCACGCCCTCCGCCTCCTCCCGCTTCAGCGACATGGGCAGCTATAACAGTTGGGCGGGAGCTTCCGTGGAATTCCTGGCCGCCTACGGCATTACCACCGGTACGGGCGACGGCGCCACCTTCAGCCCCGCCTCCACCCTCACCCGCGGCGACTATATCCTGATGCTCTACCGCACCTTTGGCTTCAGCAGCACCGCCGCCGCAGGCAACTTTACTGACGTGACCGCCGGCAGCTACTACGCCGAGGCCCTGGCCCATGCCAAGGCTTTGGGCATCGCCACCGCCGAGGCGGACGGGAGCTTCCGCCCCAACGACCCTGTCACCCGGCAGGACGCCATGGTGTTCCTCCTGCGGGCCATGCAGGCCGTCAACCGGTCTGTGCCCAACGCCTATGACAGCTACCTGAGCCGCTTCCCGGATGGGGCCTCCGTGGCGGACTACGCCCGCACGGCCATGGCCGCCATGGCCCAGGCCGGCGTGATCCAGGGCAACGAGCAGGGCAAGCTCAACCCCACCGGAACCCTGAACCGGGCGGAGATGGCCGTCATTCTCCACCGCGCCCTCACCCTGTAACCCAGCTCCCAAGCCGGGGCCGCCCAGCGGCCCCGGCTTTTTGTGCAAAATATGGGACAGGGAGGCTTGAAAAGGGCGGCTTGGGTATGATATAGTATCAAGGTATTGGTATCGGCTGCATCCCTTCGGATGTGGTCGTTTTTGTGAGACGGAACCGGGGGTATGGACGTGTTTGACGGACTTCTGTTTGATCTGGACGGGACCCTGTGGGATTCGGTGGATGCCATCTGCATCTCCTGGAACCGGGCCCTGGAGCGGCTTGCGCCGGAGTATGCCGGCACCGTGACCCGGGCGCGGCTGCTGCCGTGTATGGGGATGCTGCTGCCCGACATCCTCCACCGCCTGGTGCCGGAGCTGGACCAGGAGCGGATGAAGCCCATTCTGGAGGAGGTGCTGTCGGAGGAAAACGCCTATGTGGCCGCCCACGGGGGCGTCCTCTACCCCGGGGTGGAGCAGACCCTGGCGGCGCTCTCCGCCCGCTGTCCCCTCTTTCTCGTCAGCAACTGCCAGGACGGGTATATTGAGGCCTTTTTCCAGGCCCACGGACTGGGGCGCTATTTTACGGACTACGAAAACCCCGGCCGCACGGGGCTGCCCAAGGCGGACAACATCGCCCTGGTGGCGGAGCGGAACGGCCTGAGGCGGCCCCTCTACATCGGGGACACCCAGGGGGACTATGACGCCGCCTCCAAGGCGGGGCGTCCCCTTCCTCCATGCCGCCTACGGCTTCGGGCGCATTGACCGCCCTGTGCCCTCGGTGGCCGCCTTTGAGGCGATCCCGGACGCCATCCGCCGCCTCACTCCGCCGTAAGGCGGGGCGATGTAGGCATCGCCCCCTACAACGTCCAAATGCGGGCCTGTTCCAGCCGTAGGGGCGGATGCCCACATCCGCCCGGCACCCATGCACCAACTCTATCAAGGAGGACATTACCTTGTCACAATACGAGAAAGAAATCAACCGCCGGCGTACCTTTGCCATCATCAGCCACCCGGACGCCGGCAAGACCACCCTGACCGAAAAGTTCCTGCTCTACGGCGGGGCCATTGCCCAGGCCGGGCAGGTCAAGGGCAAAAAGAACACCCGGGCCGCCACCTCCGACTGGATGGAGATTGAGAAGCAGCGCGGCATCTCGGTCACCTCCTCCGTCATGCAGTTCCAGTACGAGGGCTACTGCATCAACATCCTGGACACCCCCGGCCACCAGGACTTCTCGGAGGACACCTACCGCACCCTCATGGCCGCGGACAGCGCGGTGATGGTCATTGATGCGGCCAAGGGCGTGGAGGCCCAGACCCGCAAGCTGTTCAAGGTGTGCGCCATGCGGGACATCCCCATCTTCACCTTTATCAACAAGATGGACCGGGAGGCCCGGGACTCCTTCGAGCTGCTGGAGGAGCTGGAGAAGGAGCTGGGCATCGAGACCTACCCGGTGAACTGGCCCATCGGCTGCGGCAAGGACTTCAAGGGTGTGTACGACCGGGGCAGCCGCAAGATTATCCACTTCACCTCCAACGGCGGAGCCAAGGCGGCCACCGCCACCGAGGTGGAGCTGGGCGATCCCAACCTGGACGGCCTGATCGGCGAGCGGCTCCACCGGCAGCTCACCGACGAGATTGAGCTGCTGGATGGCGCGGCCGCCGCGTTTGATCTGGACCGGGTGCGCCACGGCAAGCTCTCCCCGGTGTTTTTCGGCTCCGCCCTCACCAACTTCGGCGTGGAGCCCTTCCTGGAGCACTTCCTCCAGATGACCACCGCCCCCCTGCCCCGGCGGGCGGGCGAGCTGGTGGTGGACTCCCTGGACGACGACTTCTCCGCGTTTGTGTTCAAGATCCAGGCCAACATGAACAAGGCCCACCGGGACCGCATCGCCTTTATGCGCATCGTCTCCGGCCGCTTCGACGCGGATAAGGAGGTGTACCACGTCCAGGGCGGCAAGAAGCTCCGCCTGTCCCGGCCCCAGCAGCTCATGGCGGCCGAGCGGGAGATCATCGAGGAGGCCTACGCCGGCGACATCATCGGCGTGTTTGACCCGGGCATCTTCTCCATCGGCGACACCCTGTGCGCCCCGGGCAAAAAATTCCGCTTCGACCCCATCCCCACCTTCGCCCCTGAGCACTTCAAGCGGGTGCGCTCCCTGGATACCATGAAGCGCAAGCAGTTTTTGAAGGGAATGGAGCAGATCGCCCAGGAGGGCGCTATTCAGATCTTTAAGACCCCCTACACCGGCATGGAGGAGGTCATCGTGGGCGTGGTGGGCACCCTCCAGTTCGACGTGCTGGAGTACCGCCTCAAGAACGAGTACAACGTGGAGCTCTACATGGAGGGCCTGCCCTACGAATACCTGCGGTGGATCGAGACCGACGACGGCGAGCCCGTCAAGGAGGAGGATCTCATCCTGGGCACCGACGTGAAGCTGGTGGAGGACTACAAGGGCAACCAGCTCCTGCTGTTCGGTTCCCAGTGGGCCATCGGCTGGACGGAGGAGCGGAACAAGAACCTCACCTTCCACGAGTTCGGCGGCACCAAATTCTAATAAAAGGAAAAACCGCCCCCCGGCCTGCGCCGGAGGGCGGTTTTTGATGTGCCGGTTACCGCACGGGGGTGTAGCTGGGTACGGCCTCCTCGTCCGTGGCCTCCAGCTTGAAGATAACGGGCCGCAGGCCGTCGTTGCAGCTGCAAATGGCCACGCCGGGCTTGCGAATCCAGTCTCCGTAGTAGAACAGCCCCTCCCCCGCGCCGTGGGCCAGGGCGAAGGCGTACTGGTAGACCGCCTTCCACGCCTCGTCACAGAAGCCCTCCGGCTTGGCGTAGTCGGCGTAAAAGACCTGCCCTTCCCGCAGCATGGGACAGGCCGTCAGCCCCTCGGCGCCGTATTCCTCTGCCAGCTCCCGGTCCAGGGTGGTTTTCAGAACGGTAATTTTCACGCGCTTCATAACAATCCCTCCTCGTGTGAGAATAGGATAGCACCGCTCAAGGGCATTGGGCAAGGGGAAGTTTTCCACACGGGGGACCAAACGGGTGGAAAAGTCAGCCCTGGCTGTGGGGAGCGAGCCTGGCTTTACCGCCTGCCCGGTCCAGGGCCAGCGCCAAGACAGTAAAGACCGCCCCGCTGCCCACCGCCTGTACCAGCGTGCCCAGGAACTGGGGCCAGAAGGCGTTGACGCCGCCCAGCAGCAGGCAGGCGGCCAGGCCGTACGCCGCCGGGGAGAGCAGGCAGGCCAGCAGAAGGGCCGCCCCGTTCCGGGGGCAGAGGAGCCGCGGTCCCCGGCTGGTAAACAGGAGGGCCACCAGGGCCTTGATGAGCAGCGTGGGGACCACCCACAGGGGCGCGGTGAGCAGATCCGCCAGCCCGGCCCCCACCATGGCGGCGCCCACGGCGTAGGGGGCGGGCAGCAGACAGGCCGCCAGGTAGATCAGCGCGTCCTCCCAGGTGGATGTAGCCGCCGGTGGGGATGGGGATATGGAGCAGATAGGCGGTGGTGACCGCAATGGCTCCGGCGAACAGGGCGGCCAGGCAGAGCAGCCGGAGTTTTTTCGATTCGCGCACAGGGGCTCCCTCCTTTGTTTTGTCTGTCCCCATTGTACGCTCCAACTGACCTTGTTAAAAGTATCAGAATAAATCTATTTTAAAAGGTCAGACAAGGCGGAGGAAACACACAAAACCTGCCCCATCCCCATAAAATAGGGCAGGGAGGTGGAAAAATGGAAGAGACAGTCCTGCGGGAGCAGCTCAGGACGGTGGATGAATCCCTGCTGTTTCTGTTGTTGATCGTACTGTCGGTGCTGCTCTCCTACTGGGGGGTGCGCATACAGCGGGAGGGGCTGTGCAGAACCCTCCAGGGGGATGCCGAGGGGGCGGCCGCCCTGCCCCGGGTGTTCCCCATCCGCCTGAGCGCCTCGGCCCTGGTGGTGGGAGCGCTGGGCTTTTTCCTCTGTCTGGCCCTCAAGACGGAGCGGGAGACCGCCCGGGGCGGGACGCCGGCGGCCCGGCGGTCGGCGTGCACCAACCTGTGGGCCTCCCTGTTTGTCTTTCTCGCCGCCCTGCTGCGGCTGGACGACCTGCTGGGCACCCGGGATGCCTCGGGGGAGGTCATCTGAAATAAAGCAGGCGCGCCCTGCGGCGCGCCTGTTGAGGATGCGGGTCAGTTTGCCGGCCCCTTGGCAAAAAAGGTATAAACCCCGGTGGCCACCGTCCGGCCCGTGTCGTCGGTGAGCACGGCCTCGTACACCAGGACGGTTTTGCCCAGCTTCCTGGGCGTGGCCGTGCAGGTGATGCGCGCTCCGGACGCCGGGGCCAGATACTGCATGGAGCAGTCCAGGGTGACGCACATGTGCCCGGTGGTGAAGGCCGCCGTGCCGCACACGGTGTCCGCCAGGGTGACCAGCGCCCCGCCGTGGACGATGCCCATGGGGTTGAGGCTGGAGGGCTGCACCTCCAGCACGCCCACGGCGCTGTGATCCGGCCGCAGCTCGGTGACGTACATGTGGTTGGCGGGGGCAAAGCAACCGCTGGTATTCACCAGCTCCAGAAGCTTACTGTAGGAATCCATCGAGAATCTTCTCCTCCGCCTCCTGCTCGGTGAGGCCCAGGGTCATGAGCTTGAGAATCTGGTCGCCTGCGATGCGTCCGATGGCCGCCTCGTGAATGAGCTGGGCGTCCACATGGTTGGCCACGATGGCGGGGATGGAGGAAATTCTGGCGTCGCCCATGATGATGGAGTCGCACTGCACATGGCCGAAGCACCTGGCGTTGCCCGTCACCTTGGGGTAGAACACCTGCTGGGACTGGTCCTGGGCCACCGAGCGGGACACCACCCGGCCGTTGGCCCCCTCGCCGTCCAGAATGATCTCCATATCGCTCTCGGCGGTCTGCTCCCCGTGGGTGAGCAGCTTCTCGGTGATGATGGCCTCGGCGTCCTTCCCCACCACGATTTTCGTCTCCCGCTTGGTGGAGTCCACGCCGCGGATCTGGGTGCTCTCCAGATTGATGGTGGCCCCCTCCTCCAGATACACGACGGTCTGGGGGTTCATAATGCGCTTGCCGGTGCCGGGGCCCTCGCCGTAGTGGCGCTCCACATAGCGGACCTTGGAGTTTTTGCCCACGTAGAAGGTGTGCACGCCGTCGTGCTGGCTGGTCTCGCAGCCGGTGTTGTGGATGCCACAGCCGGCCACGATGTCCACATCGCAGTCCTCGCCGATGAAGAAGTCGTTGTATACCATCTCGCTCAGCCCGGTCTGGCTGATGATGACCGGGATGTGGACCGACTCGTGCCTGGTGCCCGGCTTGATGCGGATGTCGATGCCCGACTTGCCCGGCTCGGTCTTGGTGGTGATCTCAATGTTGGCGGTGCTGTTCCGGGAGTCCAGCGCGCCGTTGCGGCGGATGTTGTAGGCCCCCTGGGGGGTCTTCTCCAGCTCCGCGATCTCTTTCAGCAGTTTCCACTCAGCCTGATCCATGCTTACCTCGCCCCCTCCGACATATAGCTGCACCCGGCCGAGGTGTTGGCCAGGATCTGGGGGAAAATCTCGTCCTTGGGCCCGTGCTTGGCGATTTTCCCGTCGCGGATCATCACAATCTCGTCGGCCAGGTCAATGATGCGCTCCTGGTGGGAGATGACGATCAGCGTGGCCTCCCGCTTCTGGTGGATGGCCTTGAAGGTCTCGGTCAGCTTGGCAAAGGACCACAGGTCGATGCCCGCCTCCGGCTCATCAAAGATCATCAGCCCCGACTTGCGGGCGAGAATCGTGGCGATCTCAATGCGCTTGACCTCGCCGCCGGACAGGGAGGCGTCCACCTCCCGGTCGATATAGTCGGCGGCGCACAGGCCCACCCGGGTCAGATACTGGCAGCCCTCCTCCCGGGTCAGCTTCTCGCTGCCCGCGGCCAGGGCCAGCAGATCCCGCACCCGCAGGCCCTTGAAGCGGGGCGGCTGCTGAAAGCCGTAGCTCACCCCCAGGCGGGCCCGCTGGGTGATGTCCAGGCCGGTGATGTCGGTGCCATTCCAGGCGATGGTGCCCCCGGTGGGCCGCACCAGGCCCATGATGGCCTTCGCCAGGGTGGTCTTGCCGCCCCCGTTGGGGCCGGTGATGACCACAAACTGATGGTCAGCTACGGTGAGGGAGACGTCGTTGAGGATACCCAGCTCCTCGCCGGACTCCCCCTCCACCTGGTAGCTGAGATGCTTTATCTCCAGCATACGCGGTCTCTCCTTTGTACTATGCTTCTTCTCATGAGATGTTATTTTATCACGGCGGGGGGGAAAATACAACCCTGCCGGGCGCAAAAACCACACTATTCGCATAGGATAAGGTGAATCCAAATCATCAGGAGGCTTTGTCTATGGAACAAGATCATTTGCCCTGCTCCTGCGACCAGGAGGTCTTTGAGCGGGTGTGGCGGCGGGTGATGCCCGAGGACCGGCCCGACTGCCCCTTTACCCTGGGCGAGGACGCCGCCGCCCCTCCGGCTGTCCAGCCCCCCGCGGTGGCTCTGCCTGCCGTGGTACATACTGCTCCAGCCGGCGAACAGGCGCCCTCCCGGCCCGTGGTGGGAGAAGAGCACGACGTGCCCTGCCTGGGGGCGTCCTCGGCGGTGTACGGCGCCCAGCTCCAGCGGCTCATTGACCGGGAACTGGCGGATTGGAGGGCCTATCAGGCCCTATCCCGCCGGGCCCAGGGAAACAGCGGGCGGGTGCTGGCCACCATCGCCGCCGACGAGCGCCGCCACGCCAAGCGGCTTTCCACCGCCTATTTTCTCATCTCCGGGGTGCGGTACTGGCCGGTAGACCGGGTACCCAATCCATCCCCCGCCCCCTTCTCCGCCGCCCTGCGGGAGCACTTCATGGAGGAGCAGCGGGGGGCGGCCGCCTACCAGACCGCGGCGGCGGAGACTGCCGATCCCTGCCTCCACGAGCTCTTTCTGGAGCTGGCGGGGGAGGAGGACTCCCACGCCTGGCTCCTGCGCAGCGTACTGGAGCAGCTATAAGAACACCCCCGGCGCACGGCTTTGCCGCGCGCCGGGGGCCTGCTTTTAGTATCCGTTGACCACCGCGTCCAGCACCCTGGCCGCCACGGAGCCCGCCGCGTCCGCGCCGGAGCCGCCGTTCTCCACCAGCACCACGAAGGCGTAGGGGGCGTCGGGGTTGCGGAGGAAGCCGTCGAACCAGGCGTGGGGGGCCTTGCCGCCCCCCACCTCGGCGGTGCCGCTCTTGGCGCACACGTCCATGTTGGGGAAGCGGGAGGCGCCGTACTGGGCCGTGACATTGTGGGCCATCAGCTCCGCCAGGGACGGCGGCGGTATCCCCCTCCACCAGCTTTTTGGTGTGCCGGGGCAGGGCGGGCAGGGACGGCAGGCCCAGGGCGTTCTCCGTCTTGAGCACCAGCCGGGGCATGGCCGCCGTTCCGCCGTTTGCGATGGCCTCCCATATAGACCATGAGGGCGCAGGGGTTGGCCAGGTCGTTGTACTGCCCCACGCCGGCCCAGCCCAGCTCGTTGGCCGTGAGGCCGTCAAAATCGAAGGAGCCGGCGGCGGTGTTCAGGCCGCTGACCCGGTAGGAGGAGGTGAGCCCCGCCCGGACGGTGTACTCCTCCAGCACGTCCTCCCCCAGCTCGCCGGCCAGCAGGGCGAACACCCCGTTGCACGAGTTGGCCAGAGCGGAGGAGATGTCCTGCTCCCCGTGGGCGCGGGGGCAGGTGATGGCCCCGTCCCCCACCTGGGTGGAGCCGGTGCAGGTCCAGGTGCGGTCAAAGAGATCGGGCATGCGCTCAATGGCGGCGGAGAGCACCACGGTCTTGTAGACCGAGCCCGGCGGGAAGGTGCCGGAGAGGAAAGCGGTTGAGGTACGCCCCCTCGTAGGCGTCGTTTCCCTCCATCTCCTCGGCGGAGGGAGGGTATACAGGCGGGTCGAAGGCGGGGGCGGACACCATGCACAGCACCTCCCCCGTCTCGTAGTTGTAGACGCCCACCGCCCCCTTGCGGCCGGCCAGGGCCTCATAGGCGATGTAGTTGTACCGGGCGTCCAGGGTGAGGTAGAGGTCGTTGCCCGCCCCCAGGGGGGAGTAGGCCCCGGTGAGCAGGTTGTAGCCGGAGAGCTGGTCGGCAAAGGCCACCAGCGCCCCGGTACCGATATTGCCCTGGGCGTCCCCCACGGCGTGGAGGGTGGCCTTGCGCACGGTGGAGTTGTCGTACCAGCGCCGGGCGCCGTCCTCCTCCGTCCAGGAGAGCACGTCCCCGTCCCGGTCCAGCACCTGGCCCACCGAGAGCTGTCCCTGGCGGTTATAGAGGTGGCGGTTGGCGGCAAAGGAAACCCAGCGGCCGCCATTTTTCACGAAGCGGAACACAAACAGGCCGGAGCCCAGCAGCAGGGCGGCGGCCAGCAGGAGGCAGAGCAGGGCCCGCTTTTCAATCTTCTTCATCGTCCGCCTCCCATTCGTCGGTGGATTTGGGGGCCAGCGCCGCCCCCCGGCGGTCCTCCCGCCGGGAGGGCAGGCGGATGGCAAAGCTGGCGTTCTGCCGGGTGTCGGTGGCCTTGAGGAAGGCCAGTAGCCCCCAGGAGGCGATCATGGCCGTGCCGCCGTTGGACACGAAGGGAAAGGTGACGCCGGTGAGGGGGAGAATGTCCACCGCGCCGAACACGTTGAGGCAGGTCTGAAACACCATCATGGAGGTGGCGGCGCAGGCGGCGATGACGTAAAAGGAGCTCCGCCCGGCCCGGCAGGCCCGGACGGCGAACACCGCCAGAGTGAGAATGGACAGCACCGCCAGCAGGGCGATGATCAGCCCCCACTCCTCGCACAGCATGCCGAATACCAGGTCGGTGTCCCCCGCGCCCACGGTGTGGAGCCAGCCCTCGCCGGGGCCCACCCCCACCAGGCCGCCGGAGGCGGCGGCCGACATGGTGCGGGTCTGCTGGTAGCCGCTGCCTACCGAGGCGTTCTGCCACGCGTGGCCCCAGGTGGTGAAGCGCTGAAGGATGTAGGGCTTGAGGGAGAGCATGGTGAGCACCGCAAACACCCCTCCGCCGCAGATGAGGGCCAGGGTGGCCCAGTCGCCGGAGCGGAGGTAGGCGATAACCAGGAAGGTGACAAAGAAGATGGCGGCGGTGCCGAAGTCGCTCATATAGGCCAGACAGGCCAGGCACACGCCGGTGAGCAGAATGAACAGGCCCAGGTTCCGCTTGCGGAAGAGCCGGTCCAGGGTGGCCGCCCCGGCAAAGATGTAGCAGATTTTGGCCAGCTCCGAGGGCTGCACCGAGATGCCGGCAATGGTCAGCCAGTTGGCCGCTCCATATTTGGTGCCGGTGAGGCCCAGCAGGTAGAGCACCACGGTGAGGCTCAGCAGGCCGATGGCCCCGGCGGCCATGAGCCAGCGGATTTTCTTGGCCCGGTCCAGGTTGCGCAGGAAGACCCCCAGCACCAGGAACAGGGCCAGTCCCAGCACCACGCAGAGGAACTGCTTGAACAGGGCGGGGGTATTGGAGGAGGAGGTCACCGCCAGGGAGAGGGTGGACAGGAAGAAGGCGATGGTCTCCATCTCAAAGCCTACCCGGCGCAGGGCGCGGAGGGTGAGGAAGTACAGCCACATCACCCCCGTCAGCAGCAGGAAGGTGAGCGGGATCATCACCGTGGCGTTCTCCCCCTCGCTGATGGTGAGCTGGAGTGCGGTGAGGGCCTGGAACACGGTGAGGAGCACCAGCCCCAGCCAGGGGGACACGGGCCGCCAGGCCCGCCGCCGCTGGCGGCGCTGGGCCTTTTCCTCCGGAGAGAGGGGGAGCAGCACGGTCTCCACCCCGCCGATGCCCACCACGTCGCCGTACTGGACGGGGGCGGAGCCCTCCACCGGCCTGCCGTTTACCGTCACGCCACCCTTTGAGCCCAGGTCGTAGGCCGTCCAGGTGTCGTCCGCCTGGCGAATCAGGGCGGCGTGCTGCCGGGATACCACAGGATAGTTGAGAATCACGTCGGAGTTGCCGCCCCGGCCGAGAATGTTCTCCCAGTGGGTCAGCGGCTCCTGCGCCCCGTTGGGCAGGGTCAGGTAGGCCCACACCTCCGGCAGACAGGGCACGGTGAGCAGGGAGCGGATCGTCCGTATGAGAATCAGCAGGGCCAGCACCGGGAACAAAAAGCGCACCGCCGTGGTGAACCAGGCCCAGACCTGGGGATTGGCGGCCATCCAGTCCAGCAGCGCCTCCATCCGCCCACCTCCTTTTCGTTGGAATATACAGCAGTATAGCACAAATGGGGCCGATAAAAAAGCGGAAGGCCGTCCGCCTTCCGCATTCTTCAAGAATTCTTTACAATTTGCCCTCTCCGGCGGTATAATGGGCTCACCAATGAGAGAGGATGTGAGCCCGTGTCTACGATTATCGACGCCAAGGGCAAGCCCTGCCCCACCCCGGTCATCCTGGCCAAGCAGGCCATGGCCGCCGGGGAACATTCCTTCACCGTGCTGGTGGACAACACCACGGCGGTGGAAAACCTCAAGCGCCTGGCGGGCAACCAGGGGTTCGGAGCCGCCGTCACCCAGGGGGAGGGGGTGTTTTCCGTGGCCTTCACCCGTACCGGCTGCGCCGCCTGTGAGGAGGCGGTGAGCGCTCCCCTGCCCGCCCCCGGCGGAGACTGGGCCGTGTTTGTGGGCCGGGATATCATTGGGGACGGCGACCGGGAGCTGGGCGCCAACCTGATGCGCATGTTCTTCTACACTCTGGCCCAGGGGGAGGACAAGCCCGGCGCGGTGCTCTTCATGAACGCCGGCGTGCGCCTGCCCACCCTGGACGAGCAGATTCCCGCCCACCTGAAGGCCCTGGCCGATGCGGGCGTCGAGATCCTGGTGTGCGGCACCTGCCTCAGCTTCTACGGCCTCACCGACCAGCTCCAGGTGGGCACGGTGAGCAACATGTACGACATCGTCACCCGCATGCAGCGGGCGGCCAAGGTGGTCTCCCTGTAATGGACTACGGCGTGATCACCTTCACCTCCACCTACGGGGCCATCTACGCCCAGAAGGTGCTGCGGCCGGTGGCGGATGTGCTCACCATGCCGGTGCTGCGGGAGATCTCCCTGGGCTGCGGCATCGCCGTGCGCTTCCGGCCGGAGGACGGGGCGGCGGTGCGCGCCGCCCTGGCCGCCTCCACCCTGCGGCCGGACGAGTACGCCTTTTACGGTGTTACCGGCTCCGGGGCGGCCCTGCGGGCCGAGCCGCTGGACGGGTAGGGGCCGCCCGGCGCTCAGAAGATCCAGCCGATGAGCAGGGACAGGGCAAAGGCCACGACGGCGGGCATGAAGTTTTCCCAGCGGGTGGGCTTGTCGAGCAGGGCCTTGATGAGCAGCACCACGCCCGCGACGCGCAGCAGCCAGGGCAGCAGGCCCATGAGCAGCAGGAAGGGCAGGCCCACCAGAAACAGGATGACGGGAATGAGAATCACAGCGGCCAGACAGATGATGCCCAGTGTGAACAGCGTAACCATGGAATCAGTCCTCCTTTTGATGGTACCAGCTTATCACACCCAGATAAAAGCGTCCTAAAGGCATTCTTAAAATCAGATAAAAAATCCCCGGCGTCAGGGGGCGGGGCTGTGCCATCCGCCCCTGACGCCGGGGCCTTTTTCTGCGTTCCGGTTCGGCCAAACGGTTTTCATAAAAGTCTCGCTTCGAGGCTGCTTTCCCGGCAGAACGTAATGGATATCAGATGGATGCATAGAATAAATGCCTTGGGGCACGAAGAAATGGGCAGGACTGTCATGTGAAAAGGATAATAGTCCTTTTCTTGTATGCAATTTGGTAGATAATATGATAGTATGTGTGCTGTGGCAGCATTCGATTACCGTGATATGCTCTGTGGCATGGAACACTCCTGTTATACTGCTCCTGTCGGTACAGCATTTCTTGCTGCCATTCCGTTTGGTTTTGGAATGATTAGCGGTTTCATCACAGACTCAGAGCAAGGGAGGGCTTGCGAATGGCAGATACAGATTACATCTTTCACATCAGCCCGTATGATACCGAAAAGCTTTTGCCGCAAGTGAGCAGGGCGCTCGAAAAAAGGACGGAAATGGTTTCGCGGGAACGATTTCCCGGGCTATGGAAGCATACCGACCGATTCCGCTCTATGGCGCGGGGGCGGAAAAGGAGCAGGCTACGCACAAGGGGAATGAGTGCGTTATGTCTGGCGGCCGGCATTTTTCTGGCTGTTCCCGGTCTGATGGAGCCGCGAGAGCTGTTCGTGCCGCTGCTTGTCGGCGCGGCTGCCATGGGTGCGGGTATCATTGGCCTGTGGCAGAGCCGCGCGCGCAAGAAGAATCCGTTTGATAGAGCGGCAAAGATATTGTTGGAGGGCAAAGACAAGAGTTCCGCGGAGCAAGCCGCTTCGGTGTCCTTCTCAGAGGAGGGGATGACCGTTCCGGCGGGCGGCGGCAAGGCGGAATTTGTGCCATATCGAGAGTTTGAATGCGCCGTCGAAACGGCGGATAGTTTTCTTTTCGTCTTTGGCGGCCGTGTCCTGCTGTTGCAGAAAATGGACTTAAAAGCGGAATGTATCGGCGATTTTTGCAGTCTGATCTCGGAAAAAGTGAAACCGTATCACTCGATTGCGTAAAAGGGCGGCCGCAGGGAAAGCCCATGAGGCTGCCGTCAGAGCGGAAAAACGCGCCCGCCTCATTCAAAATGAGGTAGGCGCGTTTTCATGCGCAGCGCGCTTGACACCGCGCCGGGGATTTTTGCATCAACGGAAGTAGGCCGCGCCGCTCTCGAAGAGGGGCTGGTGCTTGTCGCCCGGGATGTTGACGCCTACATAGGGGCCCCGGCGCTCCGAGTGGCCCATCTTGCCGAACACCCGGCCGTCGGGGGAGAAGATGCCCTCGATGGCCTCCAGGGAGCCGTTGGGGTTGGCGTCGATGTCCATGGAGGCCGCGCCGGAGGCGTCCACGTACTGGGTGGCGATCTGGCCGTTCGCGATCAGCCGCTCCAGCTCCGCCTGGGGGGCTGTGAAGCGGCCCTCGCCGTGGGAGATGGGGATGGCGTGGAGGTCGCCCACATGGGACTGGAGCATCCAGGGGGACTGGACAGAGGCCACCCGGGTGGTGACGTACCGGCTCTGGTGGCGGCCGATGGTGTTGAAGGTCAGGGTAGGGCAGCCCTCGTCCATGGCCCGGATCTCGCCGTAGGGCACCAGGCCCAGCTTGATGAGGGCCTGGAAGCCGTTGCAGATGCCCAGCATCAGGCCGTCCCGGCGCTTGAGCAGGTCGTGAACCGCGTCGGTGAGCCGGCCGTTGCGCAGGAAGGAGCAGATGAACTTGGCCGAGCCGTCGGGCTCGTCGCCGCCGGAGAAGCCGCCGGGCAGGAACAGGATCTGGGCCGCGCGGATGGCCTTTTCCAGGGCCAGGGCCGACTCCTCCAGGGCGGAGGCGGTCAGGTTGCGCACCACCACGATCTCCGGCTCCAGCCCCGCCCGCAGGCAGGCCCGGGCGGAGTCGTACTCGCAGTTGGTGCCGGGGAACACGGGGATGGCCACCCTGGGCCGGGCGGTTTTGGACTTGCACACCGCCGGGGAACGCCTGTCCCAGGAGAGGGTGCGCGCCGGGGCGGACTCCCCCGCCCGGGTGGGGTACACGTCCTCCAGCACCCCCTCGTTGAGGGCGAGCAGCTCGTCAATGGGGGCGGAGTCGCCGCCGATGGTGATCACCGGCTCGGCGGTGGTGACGCCCAGCCTGCTCGCCAGGGGGAAGTCGAGCTCCTCGGTCAGCTCCGCCACAATGGAGCGGGGCCAGGGAGTGTACCAGTTCGTGTCCACATCGGAACCCATGGCAAAGCCGATCTTGTTGCCGAAGGACATGTTCATGACCGCCTCGGCAAAGCCGTGCTCCACCGCCCACGCGGACTTCACTTTCCCGGCCTTGTGCAGTTCGCGGAGCTTGTCCCAGGCCGCCAGAGGGTGCTCGGCCAGAGCGTCGCCCGCGAACAGGTACACCGGGTGCCCCGCCTCCTTGAACTCGGGGGAGAGCACCTCACCCGCCTGGATGGGGGCGATGGCGAAGGAGATCAGCGTGGGGGGCACGTCCAGATCGTGGAAGGTGCCCGACATGGAGTCCTTGCCGCCGATGGCGGCGCAGCCCAGCTCCAACTGGGCGTCCAGGGCCCCCAGCAGGGCGGCGAAGGGCTTGCCCCAGCGGGTGGGCTCGTCCCGCAGCTTCTCAAAGAACTCCTGGAGGGTCAGATAGGCCTTCCGGTAGTCCGCGCCGGCGGCCACCAGCTTGGCCACGGAGGCGTAGACCGCGTCCTTTGCCCCCTGGTAGGGGTCGGCGGACAGGGCGTCGGGATCGCAGCCCCAGGCCATGACGCTGGCCTGATCGGTCTCCTGCTCCGGCTCCACGGGGAAGAGGGCGGCCATGACCTGGGCCGGGGTGCGCTGGGTCCTGCCGCCGAAGGGCATGAGCACGCTGCCCGCGCCGATGGAGCCGTCAAACCGCTCGGTGAGGCCGCGGCGGGAGGCGCACTTCAGGCTGGCGGCCATCTCTCCCGCAGGGTGGAGCAGGCCGCCCGCTCCGGGGCGGCGTCCGCCTGGGGCACGGACACCCGGGCGTGCTTGGCCGCGCCGTTGGTGTTGAGGAAGGCCCGGGACAAGCTGGCCACGGTCTGGCCCCGCCAGGTCATGACCATGCGGGGCTCCGCCGTGACCGAGGCCACCGGGTAGGACTCCAGGTTCTCCCTGGCGGCGGCGGCCAGCAGGGCGTCCACGTCCGCCGGGGCCACCACCACGGCCATGCGCTCCTGGGACTCGGAGATGGCCAGCTCGGTGCCGTCCAGGCCGTCGTACTTCTTGCGCACCGCGTCCAGGTCAATGGACAGGCCGTCGGCCAGCTCGCCGATGGCCACGCTCACGCCGCCGGCGCCGAAGTCGTTGCACCGCTTGATGAGGCGGGTGACGGCGGGGATCGCGGAAGAGACGCTGGAGCTTGCGCTCCTCCGGGGCGTTGCCCTTCTGCACCTCGCTGGCCATGGTGTCCAGGCTGGCCTTGTTGTGGCTCTTGGAGGAGCCGGTGGCGCCGCCGATGCCGTCCCGGCCGGTGCGGCCGCCCAGGAGGATCACCACGTCGCCGGGGGCGGGCCGCTCCCGGCGGACGTTGGACGCCGGGGCCGCGCCCACCACCGCGCCGCACTCCAGGTGCTTAGCCACATAGCCCTCGTGGTAGAGCTCCGCCACGTGGCCGGTGGCCAGGCCGATCTGGTTGCCGTAGGAGGAGTAGCCCGCCGCGGCGGTCTGGGCGATCTTCCGCTGGGGCAGCTTGCCCTCCAGGGTCTGCTCCACCGGGGTGCGGGGGTCGCCGCAGCCAGTGAGGCGCATGGCCTGGTGGACGTATACCCGGCCGGAGAGGGGGTCGCGGATGCACCCGCCGATGCAGGTGGCCGCGCCGCCGAAGGGCTCGATCTCGGTGGGGTGGTTGTGGGTCTCGTTCTTGAACATGAGCAGCCAGTCCTGCTCCTTCCCGTCCACCTGGGCGGGCACGTGGATGGAGCAGGCGTTGATCTCCTCGCTCTCGTCCAGCTCGGGGAGCAGGCCCCGCTTTTTCAGGGTCTTGGCGCCCAGGGTGGCGATGTCCATGAGGGTCTGGGGCCGCCTGGCGGCCTTCTCCGCGCCGTAGACCTCCACCCGGGCGGACAGGTACCGCTCATAGGCGGCCTTTACGTTGTCATCGGCGATCTCCACGGCGTCCAGGTGGGTGGAGAAGGTGGTGTGGCGGCAGTGATCCGACCAGTAGGTGTCCACCACCCGCACCTCGGTGAGGGTGGGATCACGGCCCTCCTCGTCCCGGAAGTAGGCCTGGAGGAAGGCGAGATCGGCCAGATCCATGGCCAGGGCGTACTGGGCCAGCACGCTCTCCAGACCCGCGCGGTCCAGGGCGGTGAAGCCATCCAGCACGGGCACGGCGGCGGGAACGGGGTAGTCCTGGCGGAGGGTGGCGGGCTTGTCCAGCGCCGCCTCCCGGCTCTCCACCGGGTTGATGAGGTAGCCCCGGGCCTTGGCCGCCTCCGGGGTGGTGAGGGCCCCCTCCAGCACGTAGACGGTGGCGGCGCGGACGGTGGGGCGCTCCCCGCCGTGCATCATCTGGATGCACTGGGCGCAGGAGTCGGCCCGCTGGTCGTACTGGCCGGGCAGGGCCTCCACCGCGAGCAGGGTGTGCTCCCCCTCCGGGGCGGGCATGACCTCATCCCACAGGGCGTCCACCTGCGGCTCGGAGAGCACGGTGGTGCGGGCGGCGGCATAGACCGCCGCGTCCACCCCCTCCACGTCGTAGCGGCGCAGCACCCGCACGCCGGTCAGCCCCGTCAGGCCCAGGGTGTGGCGCAGCTCTCCGAACAGATGCTCCGCCTCCACGGCAAAGCCGGGCTTCTTCTCCACATAACAGCGAAATACGTTCCCCATACTCTCTTTCTCTCCCTTATGTGATCTTCCAGTCGGAAAATTGATGGAATATGTTTTGCTGGGTGGGCGTCAGCCCGTCGATCCGGCTCCACTGGGTCAGCACGGACCAGTTCTTGAAGCAGATGACCGCGAAGGGGGGCTGCCCGGCCAGATATTCATAGAGCTGCCGGGCCGGCTCCGTCCGCCACTGTCCCACGGCGGCCCGGAAGGCGCTCAGGCGGTTCAGCGCCCCGGCGTCGCTATACTTGCCGTAGTTGAGGGCGCCGCCGGGAGTCAGGAAGGCGGTGAGATCAAAGTCGGCGGTGAGCCGCACCTCCCCCAGGTACAGGTCGAAGTTCCCCGCCGTCAGGGCCTGAAGGTAATCGTCCCAGGCCAGGGCCCGCAGCTCCACCTCCAGGCCGGCGTCGGTCAGGTTGGCGGCCAGCGTCTCCGCCGCGGCCAGCCGGTCGGCGTTGTTGTTTGGGGCCACAAAGGTGAGCGCCAGCGGCCGCCCCTCCTTCTGCCATACCCCGTCGGCTCTGGTATAGCCGGCAGCGGTGAGGAGCGGCTCCATGGCCTGGGGGGCGTAGTCCAGCGTCTGGGCCAGCGCCTCGTCGTAGAGGGGGCTGGCGGGGGAGACAGGAAGGGCGGCGGGCTGGGCGTGGCGGGAGAACTGGGCGGTGGATACGGCGGCCCGGTCAAAGCCCCGCAGCAGGGCCTGCCGCACCTGGGCGCTCCGGCAGGGGCCGTCGGCCGTGTTGAAGCCCACGTACAGCATGGTGCTGGTGGGGTAGTCCACCGCAGCAAAGGAACCAGAAAAACCCAGGGCATTGGTGCCCGTCAGGTCGGTGGAGACCAGGGCAATGTCCCGGGTATCAAAGGCATGGATCAGATCGTCCGCCTCCTGAATGGCCCGCAGGGGAATGGTGTCCCGGGGCAGGGCCTTGCCTTGCCACCAGTCGGAGCGGGCTTCCAGCGCGAGGTTCTCCCCCGTGCCGGCGAGCACGTAGGGCCCCGTGCCCAGGGGGACGCCTCCCGTCTCCTTGACGATGGGGATGTCCAGCAGGGCGGGCAGAGCACCGTTGGCGCGGCTCAGGGTGACGGTCACCATGCCGTTGGCGGCGGCGATGTCCGTCACGCCGGCGAAGCGGGCGGAGTAGAGGGGGCTGGTGCGGGCCAGGTTGAGGGAGGCCGCGATCTCCGCGGCCGTCAGGGGGCTGCCGTCGGAGAAGGTCACCCCGCTGCGGGGGATAAAGGACCACTGGAGGCCGTCGGCCGACACGGAGGCGGAGGCGCAGAGCGCCTCCTGGGGCTGAAACTGCCCGTTCAGGGCAAACAGCCCCTCATACAGCAGGCCCCCCAGGGCCAGGTTGGTGCGGTTGGAGCCGGTGATGGGGTGGAACCCGGCCTCTGGGTAGCAGGCCAGGGCGAACTCGGCCGCCTCTGGAGAGGGGGAGACGCTGGGCGTGGGGGTGGGTGTGGGCTCCGGCTCCGGCGCCGGCCCGCAGGCGGCCAGACCCAGGCACAGGGCCGCCGTCAGCAGGGCGGCTAGAATGTTTCGCAAACGGCTCGGCCTCCTTCCTAAAGGCGCGTCGATTTTCTGCGGAAAATCTCTGCCGCTGCGCGGCAGGATACGCGCCTTCCAGAGGGAACCAGTTCCCCCTAGATACGCGCCTGCGGCGCGATACCCCCTCCGCTCTCCGAGGGAATTTTGGATTGGCGTACAACGGCAATGGAGCATCCATATTTTATAGCTGCTTATCTCACAGCGTTTTCCCCGCCCTGCGGGGAAACGAAATTGAAAATCAGTCTTTCCGGGAATTCATGTTCCGGAAAGACACCCCGACCCGCGCCACAGGGCGCGAAACCGGGGGTATCGAGCCAAGTCGCCGGCGTTTTCGCCGGCACGCAGGCTCGTATCTAGGGGTCGGAAGCGCCGGTGGCGCTTCCGATGAAGTCCAGACGGAGTCTCCTCAGACGCCATTGGATGCCCCCTAGACGATTGCGATCATTGCCGCCTGGCTCCCCCGCTCCCCGTGGGTGTAGCGGTGGGACCAGTACTTCTCCGGCAGGCAGCAGGTACAGTCGGCGGAGACAGCGATGTGTTCGGGGGTCCAGCCCGGCGCTCTCCAGCCGCTTGGCGTTGAGGCCCTTGAGATCCACGTGGAACTTGCCGGTGGGCAGCACCTCGATGGAGGACAGGGCGGCGGCCCCCATGGCCTCAGTCATGGCGTTGGGCACGTCCTCGTGGGTCTCGAAGCAGCACTTGGAGATGCCGGGGCCGACGGCGGCCAGGATGTCCAGCCGGTCGCAGCCGTAGCAGTCCACCATGCGCTCCACCGCCTTGGCGGCGATGCCCAGGGCGGTGCCCCGCCAGCCGGCGTGGACCGCCCCCACCACCCGGCGCACCGGGTCATAGAGCAGGATGGGCAGGCAGTCGGCGGAGTAGACCGCCAGCGTCACACCGGGGATGTCGGTGACAAGGCCATCCGCCTGCCAAGGCTCCGGCTCGTCCAGGCCGATGCCCAGATCCGCCGCGGTGACGGTGCGCACCGTGTCACCGTGAACCTGGCTGGCGCAGACAATGTTCCCCATGTCCGCCCCAATGGCGGCGCAGAAGCGGCGGTAGTTCTCCCGTACCCGGTCGGGAGCGTCGCCCCGGTTCATGCCCAGGTTGAGGGTGGCGTAGATCCCCTCCGATACCCCGCCCAGGCGGGTGGAGAAGCCGTGTGCCACACCGCCGGCGGCCTCAAAGCCGTCGGCGGTGAGATACACCAGGCCATTTTTGTTGTGCTCGATGATATTCATGGATTTCCTCCATCTGGAAATCGAAATCGGTTTTTCCGGAAACTCGCGTTTCGAAAAACACCTCGACCCGCGCCGCGGGCACGAAGCCGGGGGTATCAAAACCGCTGTGCCGCAAAGCGGCACGGCGGTTTTGTATCTAGGGGCCGGAGGCGCTTCCGGTCAAACGCCAGCGAAGCCCCATTCCGCTTTTGGATACCCCATAGACTGCTTTTACTCGTCCTCGTGCATGCCGCAGCACTTCTTGTACTTCTTGCCGCTGCCACAGGGGCAGGGGTCGTTGCGGCCCACCTTCTGGCCCTTCTTGACGGGCTGCTTCTTAACGGTGCCGTCGCTGCCCGCGCTCTCGCCGGTGACCTTGGCCACCCGCTCCCGCTTGACGGTGGTGGCGCCCACCTGGACCCGGGCCAGGAAGATGCGGCGGATGGTCTCGGCCTGGATGGCGGCGATCATGCTCTCAAACATCTCGTAGCCTTCCTTTTTATAGGCCACCACCGGGTCGTTCTGGCCGTAAGCCCGCAGGCCGATGCCCTGGCGCAGCTCCTGCATGGCGTCGATGTTGTCCATCCAGTACTCGTCCACCACCCGGAGCATCATCACCCGCTCCAGCTCGCGCATGAGGGGCTCGCCCAGCTCGGCCTCCTTGCGGGCGTAGATGTCGCTGGCCCGCTCCTGGAGCAGGTCGGTGAGGGCCTGGGCGTCGTACTGCTGGAGCTCCTCGTCGGTAAACTTGAACTCGTCGGGCCGCAGGAACAGACCGCGGAACTGGGCGCACACCTCCCGCCAGTTCTCGGCGTCCATGTGCTTGAGCTCACCCATGTGGGCCTGCACCTCGGTAGAAATCACGGTGGAGAGCATGGCCTGAACGGACTCCTTCAGGTTCTCCCCGTCCAGCACCTTGCGGCGCTGCTCGTAGATGACCTTACGCTGGGTGTTCATCACGTCGTCGTACTCCAGCACGGTCTTGCGGGTCTGGAAGTTGCGGGACTCCACCTGCTTCTGGGCGTTCTCAATGGCGTTGGAGAGGATCTTCGCGTCAATGGGGGTGTCCTCGTCCACGCCCAGCTTCTCCATCATGCCCATGACCCGCTCGGAGCCGAACAGGCGCATGATGTCGTCCTCCAGGGACAGGTAGAAGCGGCTCTCGCCCGGGTCGCCCTGACGGCCGGCACGGCCGCGGAGCTGGTTGTCAATGCGGCGGGACTCGTGGCGCTCGGTGCCCAGGATGAACAGGCCGCCCGCGGCCCGCACCTGGTCGGCCTCCGCCTTGATCTCGTCCTTGTATTTGGCCTCCGCCTCGGCGAACATCTTCCGGGCGTTGAGGATCTCCTCGTTGTCGGTGTCGGCGTAGCCGGTGGACTCGGCGATGAGCTCGTCGGAGAGGCCGGCCTTGCGCAGCTCGGCCTTGGCCAGGTACTCGGCGTTGCCGCCCAGCATGATATCGGTGCCGCGGCCGGCCATGTTGGTGGCCACGGTGACCGCGCCCAGCTTGCCGGCTTGGGCGACGATCTCGGCCTCCTTCTCGTGGAACTTGGCGTTGAGCACGTTGTGCTTGATGCCCCGCTTCTTGAGCATGGCGGAGAGCTCCTCCGACTTCTCGATGGAGATGGTGCCCACCAGCACGGGCTGGCCCTTCTTGTGGCACTCCTCAATCTGGTTGACAATGGCGCGGAACTTGCCCGCCTCGGTCTTGTAAACCACGTCGGGGTGATCCACGCGCTGCACCGGCTTGTTGGTGGGGATCTCCACGATATCCAGGGAGTAGATGGTGCCGAACTCCTCCTCCTCGGTCATGGCGGTGCCGGTCATGCCGGAGAGCTTGCCGTACAGGCGGAAGTAGTTCTGGAAGGTGATGGTGGCCAGGGTCTTGGACTCCCGGGCCACGGTGACGCCCTCCTTGGCCTCAATGGCCTGGTGCAGGCCCTCGGAGTACCGGCGGCCGTACATGAGGCGGCCGGTGAACTCGTCCACGATGATGACCTCGCCGTCCTTGACCACGTAGTCGATGTCCCGGCGCATCAGGCCCCGGGCCCGGATGGCCTGGTTGATGTGGTGGGACAGGGTGGTGTTTTCCGGATCGGCCAGGTTGGCCACCTGGAACTGCTGCTCGGCCTTGGCGATGCCCCGGGCGGTGAGGGTGACGGTGCGGGCCTTCTCGTCCACCACGTAGTCGGCGTCCAGATCGGGGTCCTCCTCCTCCTTGGTGTCCACGCTGGCCACCCGCTGGCCCTTGAGCTTGGCCACAAAGGCGTCCACCACGGTGTAGAGCTGGGTGGACTTGTCCCCCTGGCCGGAGATAATGAGGGGGGTGCGGGCCTCGTCGATGAGGATGGAGTCCACCTCGTCCACGATGGCGAAGGCGTGGCCCCGCTGCACCATCTCGGTGGCGTAGATGGCCATGTTGTCCCGCAGGTAGTCGAAGCCGAACTCGTTGTTGGTGCCGTAGGTGATGTCGGCGGCGTAGGAGGCCTTGCGGTCCTTGGGCTGGATGTCGTGGATCACCAGGCCCACGGTGAGGCCCAGGAAGCGGTAGACCTTGCCCATCCACTCGCTGTCGCGCTTGGCCAGGTAGTCGTTGACGGTGACGATGTGCACGCCCTCTCCCGCCAGGGCGTTGAGGTAGGCGGGCAGGGTGGCCACCAGGGTCTTGCCCTCGCCGGTCTTCATCTCGGCGATGCGGCCCTGGTGGAGGATGATGCCGCCGATGAGCTGCACCCGGTAGGGCTTCATGCCCAGCACGCGCCAGGCCGCCTCCCGGCAGGCGGCGAAGGCCTCGGGCAGGATGTCGTCCAGGCTCTCGCCATTGGCGATGCGCTGCTTGAATTCGGGGGTCTTGGCCTTGAGCTGCTCGTCGGTGAGCTTGGAGTACTCCCCGTCCAGGGCTTCAATCTTGTCCACGATGGGTTTGATGGCGCGGAGCTCCTTCTCGGAGCTGGTGCCAAAGAGCTTTTTCAACAGTCCCATGCGTCTTGTTCACCTTTCTTGTTCCTGTCCCCGGCGCCTCGGCTCCCAGGACTTGGATGCTAATTCAGTTTCCTAGTATATCATATCCCATGTCAATAAAAAAGGGGAAATTATGAACAAACCCAGCGTTTTGCGGTTTTCCTTCGCGCCTGCGGCGCCAGCACGCAGGGGGCGTAGATGAGGGCACCGGGCCCATAGTTGTTGTCCAGGCCGCCGCGCCTCCCGCTGTGATTCGTCCATTATACCAAAAAAATACGGAAGGTTACAAATTGCTTTTTTCCATTTACGGCCCGGCAGGCAGATGGTACAATAATGTTGTTCCCATCACCCAGTGTAAAGGAGCGTAATATGAAAAAACGGATTGTGCTGTCCGGCCTGTTGGCCGCGGCGCTGACCCTGTCCCTGACGGCCTGCGGCGGGGACAAGATGCCGGAGGAGACCCCGGTACCCACCCCCATCCAGACATCCACGCCGGTGCCCACCCCCACTCCCACGCCGGCGCCTGCCGCTCCCAAGTGGGGGGATCAGGTCTTTGCCAAGACCTTTACCTCCGGCGACGGCGCCACGGTGCTCACCGCCTCCTTCACCCTCCCGCTGATACAGAACACCGACGCCTGCCCCGCCGGGACGGCCATCAACGAGTGGTACAAGGCCGAGGGGGCCAGCCGGATGCTGGAGGCAGAGGAGGCCTATGAGATGGCGGTGGCCGACTACGACGTGTCCAAGGCGGCGGGGTTCCCCTTCTACCCTACCACCCAGGAGATGACCTACCAGATCGCCTACGCCGACGAGAAGGTGATCAGCGTCTGCCGGGACCTGTATGTGTCCAGCGAGGGGGAGGCCCATCCCGCCGTCTTTCTGCTCAGTGAGCAGTTTGACGCCGTGACGGGGGAAAAGCTGGACTTCACCGACTTCTTCACCGACGCCGACGCCGTACGGGCGCGGGTGGTGGACGCCCTGTTGGACCAGCGGAGCGAGCTGGCCGCGGCGGTGGAGCAGGGGACGCTCACCCGGGACGCCATCACCGCCGCGGTGCAGGTGGACAACTTTTACTGTACGGCGGAGGGGTATGTGTTCTGGCTCCAGGGCGGCGCCCTGCCCGCCATGAACAGCCCGCTCTCTGCGGTGCTGACCTATGGCGCCATGAAGGACGTGAGTGTAAATGGATAACGGCAAGCCCCGGGAGGGGCAGCTCTGCCGCCTGGTGATCGACGGCTACGCCAGCGACGGCGCCGGGGTGGCCCGGCTGGACGGGATGGTGGTCTTTGTCCAAGGCGGCATCCGGGGAGAGGCCTGCGACGTGCGCCTTACCCATGTGGGCCGCAGCGCCCTCTGGGGCCGGGTGGAGGAGGTGGTCAACCCCTCCCCCGCCCGTATCTTCCCCCGGTGCCTGCACTACACCAAGTGCGGAGGCTGCCAGTTCCGGCACATGAACTACGCCGAGGAGCTGGAGGCCAAGCGCATCCGGGTGGAGGACGCCCTGCGCCGCCTGGGCGGGGCGGAGATCCACGTCTCCGCCATCCTGGGGGCGGAGCAGGTAGACCGCTACCGCAACAAGGCCCAGTTCCCGGTGGCCAAGGGCCCCCGCATCGGCTTCTACCGCCCCCGGAGCCATGACGTAATCGACGTGGACGACTGCCTGCTCCAGGGGGAGGCGGCCGCCCGCCTGCGGGGGGCCGTGAAGGAGTGGATGGCGGAGTACTCCATCCCCGCCTACAATGAGCGCACCTTCACCGGCCTGGTGCGCCACGTGTATGTGCGCACCAACCGGGCCGGCCGCAGCCTGTGCTGCCTGCTGGTCAATGGCCGGGGCGTCCCCCGGGAGGTCGAGCTGGTGCGCGCCCTGCGCCGGGCCGAGCCCAACCTGGCCGGAATCGTGCTGGGGGTGAACGAGAAGCACAACAACGTGATTCTGGGGGACTCCTACCGCACCCTGTGGGGGGAGGACTTCCTGTCCGACACCCTGTGCGGCCTCACCTTCCGGCTGTCCGTCCCCTCCTTTTATCAGGTCAACCCGGCCCAGACCGAGGTGCTCTACGGCAAGGCCCTGGAGTTCGCCGGCCTCACCGGGGCGGAGACGGTGCTGGATCTCTACTGCGGCATCGGCACCATCAGCCTGGTCATGGCCCGGAAGGCGGGCATGGTGTGGGGGGCCGAGGTGGTGCCCCAGGCGGTGGACGACGCCATCGCCAACGCCCGGCGCAACCACATTGAAAACGCCCGCTTCCTCTGCGCCGACGCGGGGGAGGCGGCCCGCTACCTGGAGGGGGAGGGGGTGCGCCCCGACGTGGTGTGCGTGGATCCGCCCCGCAAGGGGCTGGCCGAGGACGTGGTGGACACCATCGCGGACATGGGCCCGGAGCGGGTGGTCTACGTCTCCTGCGATCCCGGCACCCTGGGCCGGGACGTGAAGCGGTTCGCCGGGCGGGGCTACACCCTCAAAAAGGCCGTGGCGGTGGACATGTTCCCCCGCACCGCGCATGTGGAAACCGTGGCGCGGCTGGAACGGAGCTGAGGCCATGGCGGAGGAGAGACACATCTGCGCCCTGCTGCGGCAGGGCTGCGGCGGCTGCCCCCTGCTGGAGACCCCCTATCCGGAGCAGCTGCGCCAAAAGCAGGCCCGGGTGGAGGCGCTGCTGGGGGAGTTCGGGCCGGTGTCCCCCATCCTGGGGATGGAGCACCCCTGGCACTACCGCAACAAGGCCATCTCCACCTTCTGCACCGGGCCGGGCCGGCGGCTGGACAGCGGCATTTACGCCGCGGGCACCCACCGGGTGGTGCCGGTGGCCTCCTGCCTGCTCCACCACCCCGCCCTGGACGAGGCGGTGGAGGCGGTGCGGCAGGCCGCCCGGCTCTGCCGGTACGAGCCCTACCAGGAGGACCGGGGCACGGGGCTTGTCCGCCATGTGCTGGTGCGCCACAGCCGCGCCACCGGACGGGTGCTGGTGGCCCTGGTGACCGCCGCCCCTGTCCTGCCCGGGGCCAGGGCCTTTGTCTCCAAGGTGCGGGAGCTCTGCCCGCGGGTGGAGACCATTGTGCAGAACATCAATCCCCGCCGCTCCAGCGCGGTGCTGGGGCCGCGGGAAAAGGTGCTCTGGGGCAGGGGGTACATCGAGGACACCCTGTGCGGGGTGCGGTTCCGGCTGGGGGCCTCCAGCTTCTATCAGATCAATCCGGAGCAGACCGAGGTGCTCTACCGCACCGCCCTGGACGGGGCGGGGCTGGACGGCACCCAGACCGTGGTGGACGCCTACTGCGGCGTGGGCACCATCGGCCTGGCGGCGGCGGGGCGGGCCAGGCGGGTGCTAGGGGTGGAGTTCAACCCCAGCGCGGCCCGGTGCGCCGCCCAGAACGCCCGGGCCAACGGCGCGGGCAACGCCCGCTTCCTCTGCGCCGACGCCACGGCCTACCTCCAGGGCATGGCCGCCCGGGGCGAGCGGGCGGACGTGGTGTTCCTGGACCCGCCCCGGGCCGGGAGCACCCCGGAGTTCCTGGGTGCGGTGGACCGGATGGGGCCGGAGCGGATCGTCTACATCTCCTGCAACCCGGAGACGCAGCGGCGGGATCTCCGCCTGCTGGCCGGATGGGGGTGGAGGGCCCGGCTGCTCCAGCCGGTGGATCTCTTTCCCCATACGGAGCATGTGGAGTGTGTGGCGGTGCTGGCCAAAATCCGCGGAGGTGGTATGTGAGGTACGCCGCCTCCGAAGTCAAAACAGCATGGGAGCCTGGCGCGCAACGTGCGGCGCCAGGCTCCCATTTTACTTTGTATGCTACGCTTCCTTCGGCGGCATGGCGGTAGCCACGCCTTTGATCACCACGTCTCCGTGCTGGTTGGTGCATACGGTGTCCAGCTTGACGATATTCTTTTCCGGAAACAGTTCCTGGACGGTACAGGTCGCCGTGACGGTGTCCCCGATATAGACCGGCTTGGTGAATTTCAGCTCCTGGCCCAGATAGATGGTGCCGGGCCCCGGCAGCTTCATGCCCAGCACTGCGGAGATAAAACCGGCCCCCAGGATGCCGTGGGCAATCCGGCCGCCGAACTGGGTCTGGCTGGCGGAAACCTCGTTGGTGTGGGCGGGATTGAGATCGCCTGGTGATGCCGGCAAACAGGTATACGTCCGTCTCGGTCACGGTCTTGGTCACGCTGGCGCTGTCGCCCAGCTTCATTTCCCGAATAAGCATTGTTTGACCTCCTGTTCCTGCGTTGTTCCGCTTGAGCCGGGGTTCTGCTGCGCAAGCCCCATTCGCTCCTCCCGGAAGATGCGGCTGTCCATAGTCGTTACATCTGTGATGACTGGTGTGAACTCCATCTGGTCAAGGATATCGCGCTGGATGTCCACGCCCGGGGCGACCTCTTTGAGCGCGACGCCCTCCGGTGTGAGGGCAAACACCGCCCGCTCGGTAATATAGAGGACGGGCTGGTTATGCTTGATTGCGTAGCGGCCCGCAAAGGTCACCTGCTCCACCTGCCTGACCAGCTTTTTGACCTTGCCCTCCCGGAGGAGCTTCAGCGTACCGTCTGCGGCTGAGACCTCCAGGCCGCCGGCGGTGAAGGTACCGCAGTAGACCACCTTCTTGGCGTTCTGTGTAATGTTGATGAAGCCGCCGCATCCGGCGATCTTCGGGCCAAATTTGCTGACGTTCACATTCCCGTCCCCGTCCATTTGGGCCAGGCCGAGAAATGCCGTATCCAGTCCGCCCCCGTCATAAAAGTCGAATTGAACCGGCTGCTCCAGAATGCAGTCCACATTGGTGGCGGCGCCAAAATCCATGCCGCCGGCCGGGACGCCGCCGACGGCACCCACCTCGGTTGTGAGCACCATGCTCTCCAGCCCCTCCTCTGCCGCCACAGAGGCTACGCCCTCCGGCATGCCGATGCCCAGATTGGTTACTGCACAGGGGGTCAGTTCCATGGCCGCCCGCCGGGCAATGATCTTCCGCGCACCCATCGGCAGCGGGGACAGAGCATTCAGAGGGGTGCGGATCTCTCCGGAAAAGGCGGGGTCATACTGGGTGCCGAAGGTCTGCATGTGGTTCTCCGGCCGGGCCACCACAAGCGCATCCACATAGATACCGGGGAGGCGGATGAGCCGTGCGTCCAGGCAGCCGTAGGAGACCACCTTCTCCACCTGGACAATGACCCTGCCGCCGGAGTTATGGGCGGCCTGCGCCTGGGCCAGGGCCTCGGCGTAGACACCCTCCCGCTCAAAGGTACAGTTGCCGCGCTCGTCGGCATAGGTCGCGCGGATAACTGCGATATCAATGGGGAAGGCGGGATAAAAGAGCTTTTCCTCGCCCTCCAGCTCAATCAGCTTGACCATATCGCCCGCTTCATGGGCGGCGCGGTTCATCTTTCCGCCCTCCAGGCGGGGGTCCACAAAGGTGTCCAGGCCGACATGGGTGATCACGCCGGGCCGCTTCGCGGCGATCTCCCGGAACAGCCCGGAGATGACACCCTGGGGGAGGTTGTAGGCCGCCAGCTTATTCTCCGCCGCCAGCCCTCCCAGCTTGGGCGCCAAGCCCCAGTGTCCGCCGATCACCGTTGTGCACATCCCGTCTACAGCCAGGTGGTTAAGCCCCCGCTCGCCGCTGTCACCCTGTCCGGACGCATACACGACCCTCAGCCCTCTCGGGTGTCCGCTGCTCCTGGCGGCCTCCTCCAGCGCAACCATAATCTCCTCCGGATGCATCAGACCGTTTGCAAAGCCGCCGAACGTCACAGTTGCCCCATCGTAAAAATAGGTGTCTACCGCTTGGTGGGCGGTTAATATCTTTGCCATATCGTTTCGTTCCCTTTCTGTAACATAGAATGGCTGTTTTCCTGAAGGCAAAAGCGGAACGGGTCGGCATCCGATTGCGCGGTGCTGACCCGTTCGGACCGGTCCGTTTTATGTGGACTCTGAGTGATCAGATCAGCCCGATGATTGCCATTGTTGCAGCGATCAGCGCCAGGGCGATGGGGGTGATCACGGTCATGACCAGTACGTGAGGGTAGGACTCCTTGGTGGTCACGCCGCAGACCTGGGCCTCCATAACGAAGGTGGGACAGTGGGGCAGCGTGTCCATGCCCATCGCGGCCATGCCGACGACCTTGTAGAGCGCCTGGGGATTGACGGTGCCCAGGGACATGAACTGGTCGGCCATGGTGCTGCAGAAGATCTGGGTGCCGCTGAGGGAGGCGCCGGTAATACCGGAAAATACGTTGGTTACGATGACGGCGGAGATGTAGGGGTTCATTTTGTCGGCGAGCATCATCGCAAAGTTCATGAAGTACTGGAAACCGGCGCAGGCATTGACGACGGACGCAAAGCCCATCAGCGCGGCGGTCAGCAGCAGGGGATTGATGCTGGAGGTAAAGCCTGTAACCAGGTCCTGAACAATGTGGCCCTTGAGATACTTATAATTGGTAATAATTAGAACAATAGCGCCCACGCCCATGGCGGTGTTGATGCCGTCAGAGGCGCTCATGGAGTTGGCCAGCACCAGCTTAAGCACAATAATGACAATATAGGGCAGAATAGCCAGGTGAATGGGGGGCAGTTCCTTACCGCTGGTGCTTCCGGCGATGAGTTCGGCATCGCTCTCAGAGGCTACAAAGCCAATTCCACGGGCACGCAGGGAGTTGGAGGCCCAGGTGAAGTAGAAAATGCCGAAGCCGAAAGCCACTACAAGGAGCACAATTGCCATCGTGGGGGCCGCAAAGGTGGTGACGCCCAGCTTTTCGGACAATGCGATGCACAGCATAGAGGGGGCGCCCGGGGTAACGACATTCAGAACCACGGCTCCATACAGGAAGATGGCGGGCATCAGGAGTTTTGAGACATTGGCTTTGCGGAACATGGGCACAGCCACGGGATAGACGGCAAAAATAATAATAAATGCATTTACACCGCCATAGGCCAAAAGGAAGGTAATAATCAGGGTTCCGGCGACGGTGGCTTTCACGCCGAGGAAGGCGAACAGAAAATTTGCGATAGACTCGGCGGCGCCGCTCTTTTTCATCAGCTCGCTGTAAGCCGAACCAATGGTGAACAGAAACAGGTACGAGCCGAAGGTACTTCCGAGGGAGGCCGCGTAGGTGCCGGTCAGAGTCCCCCAGAACGGGAGCCCGCTGCTTACAATCACGATAACCGAGCCGACCAGGGATGCCACAAAGCCGTTGACACCCTTAAAGGTCAAATAGATCAGGACTGCAACGCCAAGAACCATGCCAATTACGCTGATGATCTCCATACGTTTTCCTCTCTTTCTTATCCAATGATTCCGTACTGGGAGGCGCTCGCTTAACGCTAGGTCAGGACAGTAAAAGCACTATATTTCCATTAAAGAATAATAATGGAATTTAAAGGGCGGACAAGCTCCGGAGGTACTCTGGCCCGTCCCAATTTACCAAATCATATTCCGTTCGGCCTCTTCTCTCAGCCAGTCCCGGAAGTCCGGGTGGGCAATTTTGACCAGGGCCTCAACCCGCTCCCTGATATTCAGTCCCCGCAGCCAGGCGATACCATACTCCGTGACCACGTAGTCGGTGTCGTTTCTGGAAGTGGTGACCGCGGCGCCCCGCGCCAGGAAGGGGACAATTTTTGAGTGCAGCACCTCTTTGCCGTCTGCATCTGTGGCCGAATAGGTGGAATGCATTGCAATGATGGATTTCCCGCCCGGGGACATCTGCGCGCCCTGTACCGTCTCAGACTGCCCTCCGGTGCCGGACCACTGAAGGTTGCCGACGGTTTCAGAGGCGCACTGTCCGGTGAGGTCGATCTCCAGGCTTGCGTTGACGGAGACAAACTTGTTGTTTCTGGCAATGGTGTAGGGATCGTTTGAGAAGGTGGAGGATTTAAAGAGCACGGAGGGGTTGTTGTGGACGAAGTCATAGAGCCTCTGGCTGCCCATGGTGAAGGAGCACACGGAAAAACCGTTCATAAAGCCCTTCTGGGAGTTGTCCACCGCGCCGCACTCAATGAGATCCACCATGGTCTCGGTAAACATTTCCGTGTGGATTCCCAGATGCCTCTTGCTCCTCAGCTCATTTGCCACGGCGTTTGGGATGTTGCCGATACCGAGCTGGATGGTGGAGCCGTCCTCTACAAGAGAGGCCACAAAGGCGCCAATTTTTTTGTCTACCTCGGTGTAGGGCACCAGGGACTTGGTGGGGATAGGGCGGTCGGACTCCACAAGGGCATCCACCTCGGAAATATGTACCTGTGTATCACCAAAGGTGCGCGGAAAGTTGGGGTTGACCTCCAGCAGAACCAGCGCACCCTGATCGATCAGGTCCCGCTCATAGATTGCGCTGACCGAGAGGGAAAAGTAGCCGTGGGAGTCCATGGGGGAGACCGTGGCCAGCACCACGGGCCGGCGGCCCTCGGCCTGCAGGCGCTGTAGAGACTTTCGCAGAACGGAGGTGGAGCTCTGAGGAACGGCGCTGACCAGCTTCTTTTTCTGTGCGTCCCGGAGCCCGGCGGTAAAGAACCAGCCGTTGTGGCTCATGATACCTGCCATCTCGGGGTCCTTCATCGCATCATAATACTGAATGGGAAGGCAGGAGTTCAAAGTAGTGCCTTTTACCCCCGTCTCCTTCAAATGCTGTAGCTTGGACAGGATGGCCTGGGGCTCCGCCGCAGCCTGAGCGGAAAACATGGAATCTCCGTCCTGAATAAGCTCCAAAGCCTGTTCAGCGCTCATTCGTTTCTTCTTGTACAATTCCTGATACTGGTTCACAGGATAACGCTCCTTTCTCGTGGGGCCATGTCTGGTGCGTGGGACAGGGCGCAGAGGAAGGGAATGAACCCCGCCCCACACACCGCCTTTTGAGGAATTTGTCCGATTATGGGGATTTTGTCTTGCCTGCTTCGACAATTTGATTATAGTTGAAGGGCTATGGTTTGAAAAATACACCTTTTTTATCGCCGCATGAATTTTGGTTATGCCGAAAATAATGTTGCTGTTTTTTGAACTTTAGCCCCGTTTTATTGGAAATTATCCTATATTATAGTCTGTTTTTTCTCTCTGGCTAGTGGCCCGGCACTCTTTGCCGCATCCCGTGTTCCGAAAAGAAATTTGCGAAAAGGCGTCATGTACTTTATAATAAAAATACAATTCGCTCGACTGTTCGAATGGTTTTTTGTGTAGGAGGAATCATGGCTTTGCGGCATCACGGCCTGCGGCGGCTGAGGGAGTATGTATGAAACGAATGCAGCTAGAATATTTTGTGCGTATTGTGGAGGAGAAAAGCTTTACAAAGGCCGCAGAAAAGCTCTTTATCAGCCAGCCTGCACTGAGCAAATCGATCCGCGCCCTTGAGGCGGAGCTTGGTGTAACGCTGTTCAAGCGCGATCCCCGCGAGCTGAGCCTGACCAGCGAAGGGGAAAACGTCTACTGTTATGCGGTGGATATTTTGAATTACTGGCAAAGCCGTACCGCCGAGCTGTTTTCTTTGCTGGAACAGGTAAAGGGTTCTCTGCGGTTTGGGCTTCCACCGTCGGTTGGGAGCGTTTTTTTTTCAAAGATTCTGTTTGAATACGGCTGTAAATATCCGCAGGTTGATTTGCAGATTGTAGAGGGAACCTCCAAAAAGATTGAAGCACTGGTCATGAATGATCAGGTAGACCTGGGCGTGGTGATTGAGCCATACGAAAATCCGCATATGAGGTTAAAGACCGTCTACCGTTCTGATGTGGTGCTGGCAGTGGCGCGGAATCACCGGCTTGCAGAGCGGACAGAAGTGGAGATTGCCGAGCTTAGGGATGAGCCGATGCTGATGGTCTCGAAGGACTATATGTTTCACGACCAGGTGCTTGCCCATTGCCGGCAGGCGGGGTTTACGCCAAATATCACGTTTACCACATCCCAGTGGGACCTTTTGCTGGAAATGACGGCTGAAAACCAGGGTGTGACCCTAATTGGGCGGCCTTTGGTGGAAAAGCTGTACAGCGGCAGGATCAAGTGCATCTCGCTTCAAAATCCGGAGTTTTTGTGGACGCTTGGCTTAATATCAAAAAAATGTAAAACGCTTTCCGGCGCTGCAAAGAGCCTTTGGAATTTTTGCGATGAAGTTTGAGGGGGACCAGACATCACAGCCGGCTGCAAACCTGCCTGCTCCATTTGAAAAACGCCGGGGACAGAACTGTACCGCACAGTCCTGTCCCCGGCGTTTTTGAACATTCTATATGTGAGAGACTTCCGTACGGGGTTCCGGAGGGCCTATTCCCAATCATATACACAATATGAAGGAACGCCCCGCCTCCCGTTCGGGAGGCGGGGCGCCGGGCACGGGGACGGGGGGAGGACATAGGATAGGATGCAGAGAAAACGGCCCGACAGCCGCTCTGCCAAATGCTCTGAAAAGGAGAATGCCGCGTGTCAGAATATTGTATGCCTCCCCTTGGGGGGTATTCCACCGGAGAGTGCGCCATGAACCGCATCAATGCCCAGCCGGAGCGGCGGCCCTGCGTGTGCTCCCCCTGCCATCCGGTTCCGCCCTGCCCGCCAATTCCACCCTGTCCGCCGACTCCCCCTCCCATTCCAGGCCCGACCGGCCCGGTTGGACCGACCGGCCCTCAGGGGATTCCGGGACCGGACGGTCCCACCGGCCCTGCGGGCCCCATGGGTCCCCAGGGCGGGACAGGTGATCCAGGCCCCACCGGCCCGACGGGGCCCACTGGCTTGACGGGGGCGACGGGCCCAACCGGCCCCACCGGCGCCGTGGGTCTGACGGGTGCGACGGGTCCCGCAGGCCCGACAGGGCCCACTGGCCTGACGGGTCCGACGGGCCCAACCGGCCCCACCGGCGCCGTGGGTCTGACGGGTGCGACAGGTCCCGCAGGCCCGACGGGGCCCACTGGCCTGACGGGTCCGACGGGTCCGACCGGCCCCACCGGCGCCGTGGGTCTGACGGGTGCGACAGGTCCCGCAGGCCTCACGGGGCCCACTGGCTTGACGGGTGCGACGGGTCCGACGGGCCCGACCGGCCCCACCGGCGCCGTGGGTCTCACGGGTGCGATAGGTCCCGCAGGCCCGACGGGGCCCACTGGCCTGACGGGTCCGACCGGCCCGACTGGCCCAACTGGCCCGACTGGGCCAAGAGGCGAGACAGGCGCAGCAGGCGCCACAGGCCCGACCGGCCCGTCCGTGACCCCGGCGACCGCAGTGGCGAACGCCACCAGCGCCGCGGACGTGGTGACACGGTTTAACCAGCTTCTGGAAAACCTGCGGGCGGCCGGGCTGCTGGGCACCTGAGTACAGGCACCAAAAAAACGCCGCGGGCGGCGCTGCTGCGCCGCCCGCGGCGTTCCTATAAGGGGGATTGCTTTGTGAAGATTGTGGTTTATGCCATTTGCAAAAATGAGGCCGGACATGCGGAACGCTGGATGGCCTCCATGGCGGAGGCAGACGGGGTGTATGTGCTGGACACCGGCTCCACCGACGGGACCGCGGAGCCTGCGTGCCCTGGGGGCGGTGGTTGTGGAAGAGAGGGTGGAGCCCTGGCGGTTTGACACGGCCCGCAACCGCTCTTTGGAGCTGGTACCGGAGGACGCGGACATCTGTGTGTGTACCGATCTGGATGAGGTGTTTCACCCGGGCTGGCGGGCGGCGCTGGAGGCGGCCTGGACGGACGGGACCACCCAGGCGGTCTACCGCTATACCTGGAACTTCAACGCCGACGGCTCCGAGGGCACCGTGTTCTGGATTGAGAAGATCCACGCCCGCCGGGGATACCGCTGGACCCACCCGGTTCACGAGGTGTTGGAGCGGCCGGAGGGCTGGGGACCGGGGCGGAAGTGCACAGCGGAGGGTGCAGTTGGACGACCACGCCGACCCGCCAAATCCCGGGGCAGTACCTGCCTGCTGGAGCTGTCGGTGGCGGAGGCCCCGGAGGACGACCGCAACACCCATTACCTGGGCCGGGAGTACCTGTTCTACGGCCGGTGGGACGACTGTATCCGCACACTGGAGCGCCACCTGTCCCTGCCCACCGCCGTCTGGGCGGATGAGCGGTGCGCCTCCATGCGGTTTCTCGCCCGGGCGTGGCGGCAGAAGGGCCGGCCGGAGCAGGCCCGGCGGTGGCTGTGGCGGGCCATCGGGGAGGCCCCTCACCTGCGGGAGCCCTACCTGGAGCTGGCGCGCCTACTCTATGAGGAGGCGGAGTGGGACGGGGTGGTGTACCTGTGCCGTCAGGCCCTGGCAATTACCGACCGCCCTCAGACCTATATCTGCGAGGCGGAGGCGTGGGGGAGCCTGCCCTGGGATCTCCTCTCTCTGGGGCTGTACCACACCGGGCGGCGGGGCGAGGCCCTGGAGGCCGCCCGGCAGGCCCTGGCCCTGTCTCCGGAGGATGGGCGCATCCGGGACAACGTGGCATTCCTGGCGGGCTAGCTCTCCCGGGCCGCCGCCGTCCGGCGGCGGGACAGCGCGTCCAGAAGCCAGGGCCATACCAGTGCAAAGAAAGACCAAACAGACTGCCCAGCACGTTGTTGCATACCCGGATGGCGGCCGCGGGGCCGGGACCGAAGAGGGCGCTGGCGGTGAGCAGGGCGCCCAGACAGTTGAACACGGTGCAGAAGCCGTAGCTGGCGCACAGGCCCAGGCAGAGCCCCGACAGGATGCCCAGGCCGCCGTGGAGGGCGGGCGGGCAGAGCTGATAGAGCAGGCAGAACAGCAGGGAGCCGCCCAGCACGCCGCCCACCCGGCCTGCCGCCCGCCGGACGGGGTGGGACCCGTAGGCGGTGAGAATGGAGCTGCACGAGAGCCCACCCACATGATGCGGGGAAGGTCCAGCAGCTCCCCAGTCAGCACCGCCAGGCTGATGCCCACGGCCACCCGGAGCTGCCAGCGGCACTTTTCATCGGCGAGGGAAAAGGCGCGGAGTACCGCCCGGAAGGGGCGCTCCGGTGTCCTGCCCCGGTGGTTATGGTAGAGCACCGCGGCGCACAGGGCGAAGCCCAGCAGCATCTCCAGCCCCGCAGGTCAGGCGAGCGCCCGCTGACCGGATTTCCATACAGGAAAAGATAGCTGAACAGGTAGAGGGAGGCGTTGCCCAGCTCGGGCTGGTCGGCGGTGATGAGCAGCAGCACTCCGATACAGAACAGGTTGAGAAGCAGGTGGAGCAGGGGCCCGCCCAGAGGGGCCAGGGCGGGCCCGAGCGTGAGCAGGGCGAAGGCGGCCGCCATGTTCCGCAGGGTGTCGGCCATGCGGTAGTTGTAATGGACAAAGCGGCAGCTGAGCAGCAGACAGAAATGACCACCGCCGCGGGGCTGTTGGCCCCACCGAACAGGGCGGTGAGGGCGGAGATAAACACCACCGCAAACCCCACACAGGCGGCGTCCCGGGCCAGCAGGGCCAGGAGAAGCCGCCTGCGCTCGGCCCCGGCGGCCTGGCGGAGCAGGCCCTTGAGCTTGGGCACCCCTGCATCAGTCCATAGAAGGACACGGCTCCCCACCCCTTTCACGGCCGCGGCGTCCAGGCGGCGGTTGGCCTGGTGATCTCCTCCATCAGCCGGGTGAACTCCGCCTCCCCCAGCCCCTCCCGCATCCGGTAGAGGGGGGAGAGATACGCCCTGCACCCGTCCTGGAGGGCCTGCCGTCCCGCCTGGGTGAGAGACAGGGTATAGCTGCGCCGGTCGGTGGGGGAGGGGGCGGCCGCCACCAGCGCCCGCGCCCGCAGGCCCCGGATGAGGCGGCTGACGTTCACCTGCTGTAAGCCCATGCTCCGGCTCAGGCCCAGGGGGGTCACCGGCTCCTCCGCCATCCACAGGCGGGCAAGCAGCTCCAGCTCCGACCCGGTCAGGGGCAGGCGCTGGTGGACGGCGGCCCGCCGGGCCAACTGCCGCAGCTGCTGCATATACTCTGACATTTGAACCCAATCCGGTTTCACAAAATCGTCCTCCATATACTTATCTATAATATATATTATTGATAAGTATATTACTCCGCCAGGCGCATCCTGTCAAGAGCGCCCTGCGCATTGACATTCCCGCGGAGAAAATAGTATAATAAAAAATACGTACCGGGGCATGGCCCCGTTGGGAGAGAAGGATACAGGGGGCGGAGCGCATATGAGCGATACCAATGATAAAATTCGGATTGTGCAGGAGACGGTGGCGGGCAAGGAGATCACCTTTGCCCACGTCATCGGCGGGCCGGCCCCCATCATCTATCAGAAGCTGGGCCTGAACCCGGCCATCGACTACGGCGCCGCCGCCATCGGCATCATGAACATGACACCGCCGGAGTCGGCGGTGATCGCCGCCGACATCGCAGTGAAGAGCGGCGACGTATACCTGGGCTTTGCCGACCGCTTTACCGGCACGGTCATCATCACGGGCGAGCTGGCGGACGTCACCTCTGCCCTGACGGAGATTGTAAACTACTTCCGCGATGAGCTGGGGTATGTGGTGTGCAGGATCACCAAGCGGTAAGAGGCGCGGCGATGGGGAAGCGTATGACACGGGAGGAGTTCCTGGAGGCGGTATTCTCCCGGCGGTATGAGGAACTCAAGGGCAGGGAGCTGCGTACGGTCCGGGTCCGGGTGGTGGGCAAGGAGCTCTCTCTGGCCCAGCTCATCGGCGTGACGGACCGGCGGGTCTATGAGAACCTGGGGCTGCATCGGCACCCATCTGGGGGAGGATCACACCGGCCAGTCCATCGGCCTGCTGCACCTGACCCCGTGGGAGGCCACGGTGGTGGCCGCCGACGTGGCCATGAAGAGCGGAAACGTGGAGCTGGGCTTTCTGGACCGGTTCAGCGGCGCGGTGATCCTTTTGGGCAGCCGGGCGGAGGTCAAGAGCGCCCTGGAGCATGTGGTGGAATTTTTCCGGACGGAGCTGGGCTTCACCGTCTGTGAACTTACGGAGCGGTGACAAAGAGAGATGAAGAAGTTATTTCTGATGGGCCGGAGCGAGGCGGGCAAGACCTCCCTGACCCAGATTTTATCGGGCGAGGAGCTGCACTACCACAAGACCCAGTACACCAACACGGGGACGGACATCATTGACTCGCCGGGGGAGTATTCGGAGACCAAGCGGTGCGGGCTGGGGCTGGCCTGCTTCTCCTTTGAGGCGGACGTGCTGGCCCTGCTGATGGCGGCTGACGAGCCCTTCAGCGTTTTTGAAGCCAACTGCCAGTGCTTCACCAACCGGCCGCTCATCGGCATCATCACGAAGATTGACTCCCCCTACGCCAACGTGCCCATGGTGCGCAACTGGATGGTCAACTCCGGCTGTGAGCGGATTTTCGAGGTGAGCAACCTTACCAGGGAGGGCATTCAGGAGCTGCTGGACTATTTGCAGGAGGACCCTGTCAGGCTGACGCTGGAGCAGGCCAAGGCGCGGCAGCGCCTCGGCCTGACGGAGTGGGAGGACGCCTCCCGCTTCGGGCTGGCCTGACCGCCCCGGAGCGGAGACTGCCCCGCAGGGCGGTTCGGAGCGCCGCCGCCGCTTTGCGCCGGCGCTTGGCGCGGGGATGAACCGTCAGGGTTCCCTTTCATGCCGGATCAAACGACTTTTAGAAACGGTTTTAAAGATTTAAACAGTCTTCCAGCCTGTCGAAAAGAGGGCTTCGGCAGGCTGAGGGCCGCGCCCATGGCGCGGCCCGTTTGCGCGTTTTGGGGCGGATGCGCATCCCCTTCTGGACAGGCCGCTTATTTCGTGTTAGGATTACGTGAAGAACATTCCGCCCGAATTTTGTCGGGCGATCCGCAACTTTTTGCAGGCTGCCCGCGTCTGTACGTTGGCACGGAAAGGAGGCCCAAATGCGCCTGTTGTTCAAGCAGCGGTTTCTCTCCTGGTTTGACAGCTATGACATCTATGACGAGGAGGGGCGCACCGCCTATACCGTGGAGGGCAAGCTGTCCTGGGGACACCGGCTGGAGATCTACGGCCCGGCCGGAGACCACCTGGGGACGGTAAAGGAAGAAGTGCTGACCCTCCTGCCCCGGTTCGCCCTCTATGCGGGGGAGGAATACCTGGGGTGCATCCGCAAGGAATTTGCCCTGTTTCACCCCCGGTTTACACTGGACTGCAACGGCTGGGAGGTGGAGGGCAGCTTTCTGGAGTGGGACTACGCCGTCACCGACCCGGCGGGGCGCACAGTGATGGCCGCGTCCAAGGAGCTGCTCCACTGGACCGACACCTATGTGCTGGACATCGCCCGGCCGGAGGACGCCCTGCTGTGCCTGATGATCGTGCTGGCCATCGACGCGGCCAAGTGCTCCGCCGGAAACGGCTGAACCGGCCGCCGGAGGAACTTGGCGCGGCTAAATCCCGGCCTGTGTGGAATAGTAGCTGTACCACACAAGGAATCGGGGTATGCTGCTATGCTGGAATCCGCCGCTGTCCGCGCGCTGTTGCTGTCCCTGGCCGCCGGGCTGTCCACCCTGCTGGGGGCGCTGGTGGTCTTTGCCGCCCGGAGAAGGAGTGAAAAGCTGCTGGCGGTCTCCCTCGGCTTTGCCGGGGGTGTGATGCTGGCGGTGTCCTTCACCGACCTGTTCCCCACGGCGCGGGAGCACCTGACTGCATCCCTGGGCGGCCGCCCAGGGGCGCTGGCGGCGGTGCTGTCCCTGGCCGCGGGCATCGGCTGCGCCGCCGCCCTGGACCACCTGGTTCCCCACGACGCCTTTGACGCCGACACCGGCGAGGCCCCCCACAAAAACCTGTTCCGGGTGGGCTTTGTGTCGGCGCTGGCCATGGCCCTGCACAACTTCCCGGAGGGCGTGGCCACCTTTCTGGCGGGGTATGAGGATCTGACCCTGGGGGTGAGCATCACCCTGGCCATCGCCCTGCACAACATCCCGGAGGGTATTTCGGTGGCCATGCCCGTGTGGTACGCCACCGGAAGCCGGCGGCGGGCCTTCCGCTGCACCCTGCTCTCCGGCCTGACGGAGCCGGTGGGGGCGGTGCTGGCCTTTGCGCTGCTGCGTCCCTTTCTCAACGGGCTGCTGCTGGGGGTGCTGTTCGGCGCGGTGGCCGGGATCATGGTCTATATCGCGGTGGAAGAGCTCATCCCCTCCTCCCGGCAGTACGGCCACGACCGGCCGGCCCTGTGGGCCACGCTGTGCGGCATCTGCGTGATGCCGCTGACCCATTTATTTCAAACCTGAAAAGGCGGGTGTATCCCACATTGGAGCTCGACTACAACAAGCTGCTGGACATGGTCAGTGAGATGGGCTACCGGCTCATGAAGAGCGGTGCGGAGATCTACCGGGTGGAGGAGTCCATTCAGCGGCTTCTCCAGGCCTACGGTGCCCCACGGGGGGAGGTCTTTGCCATTCCCAACTGCCTGATGGTCAGCCTGACCTCCCCCGACGGCCGGCCCGTGACCCAGATCCGCCGGATGCCAACCCACGGCACCGACATCTACCTGCTGGAGAAGTACAACGGCCTGTGCCGCCGCCTGTGCCGGGAGACCCCCGCCTTTGAAGAGGCGCTGGAGCAGATGGAGGCCATTACCCGCACCCACCGGGTCTACTCCCTGCCCACCCAACTGGCTGCCCACTTCCTGGGCTGCGGCATGTTCTCCCTGTTCTACGGCGGAACCCCGGCCGACGGGCTGTGCGGAGGGCTGTGCGGCATGGTCATCGGCCTTTGTATGGCGCTGATGACCCGGCTGGGCGCCAACCTGTTCTTCCGTACCATCGCCGGCGGCGCGGCCTCCGCCCTGGCGGCCGTGGCGCTCACCCGGCTTGGGGTGGGGCAGAACCAGGACCTCATCATCATCGGCGCGCTGATGGCCCTGGTGCCCGGCATCGCCATGACCAACGCCATGCGGGACATCATGGCCGGCGATATGGTGGCGGGCATCAGCAAGGCGGCGGAGGCGCTGCTCATCGGCGCGGCCATCGCTCTGGGCACCGCCCTGGCCCTGGGCCTGACCCGGATGGTGACGGGAGGCGCGCTATGAGAGAGGCCCTTCTTTATCTCCTGCCCTGTGTCTACGCCTTCCTGGCCTGCATCGGCTTTTCCATGCTGTTCAACATCCACGGCGCCGGCATGCTCATCTGCGCCGGCGGCGGGGCCCTGGGCTGGCTGTGCTACCTGCTCACCGGGCCGCTGGTGGGCAACGATATTATCCAGTCCTTTTTTGCCGCCCTGGTCATCTCGGCCTGGTCGGAGGTGATGGCCCGGCTGCGCAAGTGCCCGGTGACCAGCTACCTGCTGGTGGCCCTCTTTCCCCTGGTGCCAGGCGGCGGCATCTACTACACCATGGAACACGCCCTGAACGGCGACACCGAGCTGTTTCTGGACACACTGATGCATACACTGGGCCTGGCAGGCGCGCTGGCGGTGGGCGTGCTGCTGGTGGCCTCCGTAGTCCGCCTGTTCACCACCTACCAGTCCCGCCGCCGGGGCTGAGAGAGGAGAGATACCATGCCCCGCTATGAGGTTGTCCTGTTTGACGCGGATCATACCCTGTTTGACTTTGACCGGGCCGAGCGCGAGGCCCTCCGCCAGACGCTGGAGGAGGCGGGACTGCCCGCCGACGGGGAGACCGAGGCGCGCTACTTATCCATCAACCGGGCGCTCTGGAACCGGCTGGACCGGGGTGAGGTGCGCCGGGAGTGGCTGGTGGTAGAGCGGTTTGCCGCCCTGCTGCGGGCCCTGGGCCGGACGGGAGATGCCGCGGCCCTCAACCGGGCCTACCTGGACCACCTGGGGGAGGGCTCCTACCTCCTGCCGGGGGCTCAGGCGCTGTGCCGCGCCCTGGCCCCCCGCTGCACCCTGGCCATTGTCACCAACGGCGTGGCCCGCGCCCAGCGCCGCCGCTTCGAGGCATCCCCCCTGAACGGCCTCATCCCCTGGCTGTTTATTTCGGAGGAGCTGGGGGCCAGCAAGCCAGACCTCCGCCTTTTTTGCCCCGGTGCTCCGTACACTGGGGAATCCAGACCCCCGCCGGGTGCTGATGGTGGGGGACAACCTCCTGGCCGATATCCAGGGGGGCATCCAGGCCGGGCTAGACACGGCTTGGTACAATCCGGGCCGGCTGCCCGGCGACCCCGCCATCGTCCCCACCTGGGAGGTGGACGGATACGCGGCGCTCCAAGCGCTAATTCTCAAAGAAGAAAAAAACAATATTTAATCGAGGTGTCCCAGTTGCCATCCCAATATCAGCCCAAACGGGCGCAAAACAGGCCGCGCAGGCACAATCCGCTGCCTCTGCTGGCGGCGGCCGCGGCGGTGTGCCTCGGCCTGATCCTGATCCCATCTCTGGGCCGTGCCCCAGAGGAGCCCACCGCCGCAGCGAGCCCGCCTGCGGCGGCCACTCCCACCCCGACAGCCGCACCCACGCCGGAGCCCACGCCGGAGCCCACACCCACGCCGGAGCCGACCCCTGCGGCCTTTGATTTCACCCAGCCCGCCCCTGCCGCCGAGGCGGTGGAGATGGATTACTTTGCCGATGCACTGTTTATAGGCGACTCCCGCACCGACGGCCTGCGCCTCTACAGCGGCATTAAGGGGGCGGACTTTTACTGCTACAAGGGACTGACCGTGTTCGAGATGGACGACCGCGCCGTGGTGGAGCTGGACGGCGGCAAGTACACGGTGGAGCAGGCCCTGGAGAAGGGGCCCCAATACGCCAAAATCTATATATCCCTGGGCATCAATGAACTGGGATATTTTAATGATGAGGCGTTCCACCAGACCTTTGGTGATTTCCTGAAGCAGGTTAAGGCCAGTCAGCCCGGCGCGGTGGTCTATCTGGAAAATCTGGTGCCGGTGAACGCGGAGAAGTGCGCCGCCAACAAGCAGCCTTACTATGTGAATAACGACCGGGTGGCCGCCTACAACGCCATTTTTCCCCAGTTGGCTGAGGAGTACCAGGTAGTGCTCCTGGACGTGGCGGACGCCCTCACCGACGAAAACGGTATTCTCCCCGCCGACTCCACCGTGGATGGGGTACACTTTACCAAGGCATGGTACCAGAAGTGGCTGGCCTACCTGATGGAGCACACCGTGGATGCGGACTGCTATGCGGCGGGCCAGACCGCCGCGGAAGGAGCGAATGAAACATGAAATCCCTGTTGATCCGCCTGATGCCGGCGGCCCTGCTGTGCCTGGCCCTCACCGCCTGCGGAGGCGGCGGGGCGGTGGGCCAGACCCCCTATGACCCGGAGACGGCCGCCCAGGCCCTGCTGGACTCCGGCGCGTTCAGCGATGCCTTGGACACCGTAGACCAGGACACCGCCGCCGCCCTGTACGGAATTGATGCTGACACCATCACCGGCAGCGCCGTCTACACCTCCCTGTCCGCCGGGGCGGAGGAGATTGCAGTGCTGGTGCTCACCGATGAGGACGCGGCAGCGGCCGCCCTGGATGGGCTGGAGGCTAGGGTAGCCGACCAGAAGGCTGTGCTGGAGAGCTACCAGCCCGACGAGGTCTCCAAGCTGGACAGCGCCATTGTGGAGCAGCGGGGCAACTCCGTCCTGCTGGCCGTGGCCGCCGATGCTGAAAAAGCCCGGGCCGCCCTGGACGGGCTGGAGTAACCTGCGTCCCCCCAAAAAAGTGCCGGGTACCGGCACTTTTTTTCAAACTTTTTGGGCTGGTGCCGCGTCTAAGCAACAGAAGCAGGAAGGAGCGCCCGGACCTTGGAACAGACTGTCCGCCAGCAGTTGAGCGACTATATTGTGGCTCACCAGGAGGAATTTTACCGCCTGGCGTACAGCTATGTCAAAAACCGGGATGCGGCGCTGGACGTGGTGCAGGAGAGCATTGTCAAGGCTCTGGCCAAGTCGGATACACTGCGCAGGCCGGAGTATCTCAAAACCTGGTTTTACCGCATCCTGCTCAACGAGAGTATGAACCACCACCGCCGCGCCAAACGGCTGGTACCCCTGGAGGACACCCTGCTGGAGAACCCCGGTGCCCGCCCGGGACCCCGGGGAGAGGCTGGATCTCTATGACGCCATCGAGCGCCTGGACTGGAAGGAGCAGACCGTGGTGCGACTGCGCTTTTTCGAGGACATGAAGCTGGAGGAGATTGCGCGGGTGACCAACACCAACTTGAACACCGTGAAATCCAGGCTCTATAAGAGCCTGCGCCGTCTGCGGGAGCTGACAGAGGAGGAGTGCTGATATGCCGGATATGTGGGAACGGGCCAGGGTGCGCCATGAGAGCACGCCGGTGCCGGAGGAGCTGGAATTTGCCGTAGCCTCTGCCTTGCGGGCGGGCCAGCGGCGGCTGCGGGGCCGCCGGGCGCTTCGCCGGAGCGTGAGCGGGGTGCTGGGGCGGGCTGCGCCTGCTTTGTGCTGCTGGTCAACGCCAGTCCGGCCTTTGCCCGGGCGGTGTCCGACGTGCCGGTGCTGGGCGGTCTGGCCCGGGTGGTCACCGTCACGGAGTACCACATCGACGAGCGGGAGCGCCTTATCGACGTGCGCCTGCCCGCCCTGGAGCTGCCCGGGGACACCGACCTGGAGCAGCGCATTAACCTGGCCATTCAGACCCGCATCGACCAGGTGCTTCAGGAGGCCGAGGACCGGGCGCGGGCCATCCGCGACGCCTATGTGGCCACCGGCGGTGCGGAGGAGGACTTCATCCCCGTCATGATCGATGTTGACTACGAGATCAAGTGTCAGAACGACCATTATCTGTCTTTTGTGCTCACCGAGACGGAAACCCGGGCCAATGCATACACCGAGCTTTATACCTATAACATTGACCTCCAGGCCGGGCGGGAGCTCACCCTCCGGGATATGCTGGGGCCGGACTATAAGGAACTGGCCAACGAGGCCGTGCGGGCGGGCATCGCCGCCCAGGAGGCGGAGAGCCCCGACAACATCTACTTCCACGGGGAGGAGGGGGTGGAGGGCTTCCACCTCCATCGCCGATGACCAGCGCTTTTATATCAATGAGGCGGGCAATCCGGTATTGATTTTTGAGAAGTATGAGATTGCCCCCGGCTACATGGGCCAGCCGGAATTTGAGGTGCCCATGCCCAAGTAACCGGATGGGCCGCCGGAGCGCCGTGCGCGGGAGCTGTATCAGCTCCCGCGCATTTTTTATTCCTGCGTGCCGGCACAGACAGGGAAAAAGACGCTGTGTATAAAATTACAGAAAAATAGGCCTGTGTTGGAAAGGATATGAGATTGGACCGTAAAACAGCGGTTTATCCAAAGGAAAAGGGAGAAGAAAGCCGCCTGGTTATGCATATTTATGCTTGACAAATGGGGCTTGCAGTGGTATCTTTTATACATAAATATTCGAAAACATACGAATATTATACACTGTAAGAGGAAAGAGTAAGGTGAAGAGCATGAAGAAGCACAAAACACTCGGCAACGCGCTGTCCATGCTGACGGCATCGGCGCTGCTCCTGTCCCTGTGCGTCATCCCGTCTGCGGCCGCAGACAGCGCAGCGGCCCCCGCCGCTGTGTTTGAGAACACCAGCGGTGACGGCGGGAGCAACGGCATCTCCCTGTCCGCCGAGCGGACCTTCCAGGCCAGCATCCCGGTGGACATGACCGAGGCCGAGGCCAAGGAGGCCGCCTCCTCCGTGACCTGGACCCTGACGCCCGATGCGGACGCGCCGGATTACTTGGACGATACCCAGTTTCCCAACCAGACCGAGGGCGGTCCCCTGAGCGCCTGGCTGTGCCAGGACGGCGAGACCCCCTTCCCTTTTTACCGACGTGGCCACCGCCGCCGAGACGGTGGACGGCCAAGTGTACCTGACCGTCACCTTCGCCAACCAGTGCTACTTCGGTGACGATCTCAGTGTGCCCCACAGCAACGGCGGCTCCTATATGGATGTGTGCGGCTACTTCACGCTGTCCGCCGGGCTGGACGGCAAGACCCTGGGCTCTGTGGATCTGAAGGTGGCACCCTACGACAACTTCCACACCATGTCGGAGATCTATGACGAGCTGGACGCGCTGGTGGACTACGCCGCCGGCCACACTGACCTCTACGTGGAGCAGTTCTCCATGGGCCAGAGCCAGGGCGACAACGGCCTGGAAAGCCTGGATATGCCTTATCTGATTGTGGCCAAGGACAAGGCCGCGGTGGATAAGTGGCAGGAGATCAAGGCGGAGGCGGAGAGCGATCCCACCGCCCTGCTGAAGAAGCTGGAGAGCGGCGCCCTGGGCGACTACCAGGTGCCCGTCATGTACTCCAATATTCACGCCAATGAGGTGGCCGCCAGCGACGGCATCCTGGCCTTTGCCTGGATGCTGGTGGAGACCGCGGCCTCTGAGAGCGGCACCATCGACTACGACAAGCTCACCGGCTTCACCGCCGCCGGTAAGGCCGAGCTGGCCGAGCAGATGGGCCCTGCGGGTGAGGAGGGCTCCGTGGCCGTCCCCGACCTGGTGGCCAATGACGCCACCTACCTGGGCTACATCAAAGGCGAGAACGCCGACGGCACCACCGCCTCCATCTCCACCCAGGTGGAGCTGGAGAAATACTACACCATTGACACTGTGACGGTGGACGTGGACGAGCTGCTCTCCGACGTGTTCTTCATCATCGTCCCCGAGGAGAACGTGGAGGGCCGGACCTACCTGACCCGTACCTCCTCCGGCGGCTTTGACCTCAACCGGGACAACTCCTTCCAGACCCAGGCCGAGACCCAGAACATGGCCAGGCTGATCGCCGAGTGGAACCCTGTCAGCCTCACCGAGTTCCACGGCCGGGTGCAGGCCTTCCAGTGCGAGCCCTGCGATCCCCCCCACGAGCCCAACTTCGAGTACGATCTGCTGGCCGAGCACCTGATGGGCGGCGGCGAGGCCCTGGGCATCGCCGCGGTGGCCAACAACGGCGGCCACAACAGCTACGTCATCCCCCAGCGGGACTACCTGACCTACACCGGGGCGAAGACCGCCGACGGGGACGACCAGACCCAGTGGCTCGACCCCTGGGACGACATGTCCACCAGCTACACCCCCCAGTACGCCATGCTCCACGGCACCGTCTCCTACACCGTGGAGGTGCCCGCCTATGACGACTACATGGTGCAGGGCGTCGCCTACGGCCAGCTGGGCCAGTCCGTCTACATCGCCGAGCACAAGGACGGCTACCTGACCAACCAGACCAAGATCTTCGAGCGGGGCGTGACCAACGCCAACTCCGATGCCTACGAGCTGGTGGGCCAGTGGTTCTGCGACCAGTACGACGTGGAGGGCGCGGAGGCCGACCTCTTCCGGCCTGAGTACGACGGGGAGGGCCAGAACGGCAATTTCTACCCCGAGTGCTATATCATTCCCATGGACGGCGTCCACCAGTCCAACCTCCAGGCCGCCGCCGAGATGATGGAGTACCTGACCCGCAACGGCGTCCAGGTCAGCCTCACCGACCAGAGCTTCACCTACAACGGCGTGGAGTACCCCGCCGGCACCCTAATCGTGTCCATGTACCAGGCCAAGCGGAGCGTGGCCAACGGCGTGCTGTACGACGGCACCGTGATTACCGGCTGGCCCGTTCTCTACTCCGAGGGCATCACCGCCTTCGACAAGGTGCGGGGCTTCGACATGGTGGTGTGCGCCGAGCCCGCCGCCTATAAGACCATCTCCGCCGCCTGCGGCGACGTCCTGGACTATGAGGAGACCCTGGATTACGTGGCCTCCCTGACCTCCTCCTTCTCCGGCGTGAAGGACGCCCAGGTGGTGCTCATGAACGCCTCCGAGGACTCCACCGCCGCCGTCAACGCCCTGCTGAAGGCCGGCAAGTCCGTCTCCCTCATCACCGAGGGCCAGTACGAGGGCAGCTTCCTGGTGTCCTACGCCGACTGGCAGAGCGTGGCGGGCGACTACCTGCTCTCCGGCGTGGGCGTGACCGACGCCCCCGCGGCCCTGGCCATCCCCAAGGCCCCCGTGGTCTACATCTCCGGCAAGCCCGCCGACAACGACAAGGGCTTCGTCAAGACCACCCTGGTCAGCGGCTCCTACGAGTACAACTACGACCGGCAGGCCATGCGCACCCTGGGCTTCACCGTCACCGACGACGCCTCCCAGGCCGACCTGATCATCGGCGCGGCCGCCCTGGACGAGCAGGCCCTGGCCGCCGTCAAGAGCGGCACCCCCTACATCGGCTACGGCTCCAAGGCCATGAAGTCCGCCGTCTCCCTCTTTGACGAGGGCGCGCTGGTGCGGGAGACCGTCAGCCCCAACGCCATGGACGCCCTGGCCTACGTCACCTACCCCACCGACAGCCTGATCACCGCCAGCTATGTGGCCGAGGGCGACGACCTCCTCTACGGCTACGGCGCCGGCTACTTCGCCGCCATCCCCGCCGGCGCCCAGGTGCTGGTGCAGCTGGACGGCTCCAAGGAGCTGCTGGAGGGCTTCCTCCCCGCCGACGGCGAGCACTTCGACGACTTCCTGGACGACTCCATCCAGGCCATCTCCTACCAGGGCGCGGGCGCGGACAACGCCCAACTGGACGTGGTGCTCTTCGCCAACACCCTGACCAACAAGACCAACCAGCGGGATGAGTACAACTTCATCTCCAACGCCGCCTGGGCCGCCGTGCTGAACGACACCGGCTACTCCGACGTGGCCCCCAACGCCTGGTACGCCGAGGCCGTGGCCGCCGTCACCGGGCAGGGCCTGATGAACGGCGTCACCTCCAAGGCCTTTGGCCCTGACGTGACTACCACCCGGGGCATGCTGGTCACCGTCCTCCACCGCATGGCGGGCGAGCCCGCCGCCTCCGCCTCTGCCGGCTTTGCCGACGTGGCCGCCGGCTCCTACTGCGCCGCTGCCGTGGATTGGGCCTATGAGGCCGGAATCACCTCCGGCGCCAGCAGCACCGGCTTCGCCCCCAACAGCGCCCTGACCCGGGAGCAGGCCGTCACCCTGTTGTGCAACTACGCCGAGGCCCAGGGCCTGGACGTGAGCGCGGCCGCCGACCTGTCCGGCTACCCCGACGCCTCCGCCGTGTCCGCCTTCGCACAGGACGCCGTGGCCTGGGCGGTGGACGCCGGGCTGCTCACCGGCACCGGCGCGGGCACCCTGAACCCCCAGGGCACTGCCACCCGGGCCGAGCTGGCCGCTCTGCTGGTGCGGGCCGAGGCCACCGCCGATCTTCTGGGCCGGGACAGCGCCGAATAACCTCATTGATCGGTGCAGCAGCGCTGTCCCGGCACGGTTGTTTTGCCCGCCGGTTTGTGCTATGCTGGGGACAGGAAACGCAAAGGGGGATATTTATGCACAACCAGAATGAGGCCTTTCTCCACCTGAACGACGCCCTGCCCGCCGACATCGCCCGCCGCAGGGATATGGGGGATCTGGCGGGGGCGCTCCGGCTGATCGACGCCCGGCTCTCCTCCGGCGTCCAGCCCCTGCTGGCCCCCCGGCTGGAGGCGGAGCGGCTGCGGCTGACCCGCCTGCCCTACGACTACCCCTACACCCGCCCCGAGGCGGTGGCCCTGGTACGGGCGGAGTGGCCCGGCTTTACCGAGGCGCAGTTCGACGCCCTGCTGGACGGCGGGCGCATCGACTGGCGGATGGTGGACGGGGAGCTGCGGGTACACCGGGAGTTCCTGGAGTCCCTGCGCATCTACCCGAAGGAGGCACCGGGGCTTGTCCACGAGGCGGTGGACAACGCGGAGCGGGATGCCGTGCTGGCCCGGATGGAGCGGGAAGGCTCCCTCACCGCCCGCATTACCCTGAAGGCGGATATCCGGGCGCTGGTGCCTGTTGCGGGCCAGGAGGTGCAGGCGTGGCTGCCCCTCCCGGCGGCCTGCCCCCAGCAGAGCAATATTGAGCTGCTGGACTGCACCCCCGGCGGGGTGGCCGCGCCGGAGTATGCACCACAGCGCACCATGTGGTGGAAAACAAACGGCGTGGGGGAGTTCTCCGTCACCTACCGTTACCTCTTCCGGGCGGAGTACACGGCTCCCATGTCCCTCTCTCTGGAGCTGGCGCAGCCGGACTTTGACCTGGAGGAGCAGCCGCCCCACATCGTCTTTACCCCCTACCTGCGGGCGCTGGCGGCCCGGCTGACCGAGGGGTGCGCCAACCCGGCGGAAAAGGCGAAGGCCATCTACGACTACGTCACCGGACAGGTGGACTACCGCTATCAGCCCGCCTACCTCCAGCTGGACTGCATCGCCGACCAGTGCGCCAAGACCCTCCGGGGGGACTGCGGGGTGTTCGCCCTGCTCTTCATCACCCTGTGCCGTATCGCGGGCATCCCCGCCCGGTGGCAGAGCGGGCTGGCCGTCCGGCCCGGCCGGGTGGGCCCCCACGACTGGGCCATGTTCTACCTGGCCCCCCACGGCTGGCTGTGGGCGGACTGCTCCTTCGGCTCCTCCGCCCGCCGCAGCGGGGAGGACGCCCGCCGGGCCCACTACTTCGGCAGCCTGGACCCCTGGCGGATGGTAGCCAATTCCGCCTTCCAGGCCCCCCTGACGCCCCCCATGCCCGCCTGGCGGCAAGACCCCTACGACAACCAGTGCGGCGAGCTGATGGTGGACGGCCGCGGGCTGGACGCCCCCGAGCGGGCGTGGGGCCACGAGCTGCTGGATTTCACCCTGCTGTAACGGAACTATATGCAAAAAGCGCCTCTGGAATATTCCAGAGGCGCTTTGTATGTTTGAAAAAGTGTACGTTTACAAATGAAATAGTCGCACTACCTAATGTGAAGTATAGCACAGAAATACGGCGATATCAATTACATTTTAACATAGATTTTCCTGCATTTCCACCATTTTAAAAGGTACACTTTTCCAAAAGGGGGTGGTTTGCCGGCCAATGCTGTTTCACCTGGCCGGAGACCCGCGCTTCCTGTTTTAAGCTGTTTTGTATGCAGTCCGAATGGCATCCTGCGGGAACCTCCGGTACGGCGGAGTGGTATTGACACACATTTTCTGCGGCCACGACCCCTGACATCAAAAAGGAGGAAAACAGAATCATGGAGAAACGCATCTTGTCGGTGTGCCTGACGGCGTGCATGCTGCTGACGCTGATGCCGTCCGCCTTTGCGGCGGACGTGGAGCAGCCCCTTCCCATCGCCGGAATGGAACAGACGGAGGAAACAAGCGCGGACGCCAGGACGGAGCCCGGCGACGAGCCACAGGAGCCCGTACCCACAGAGGAGGGAAAGGGCACGCAGGAGGAGCCCTTCACTACGGTAGCCGCCTATAATGAGGCGGTGAAGGGCGACGCTCTCGACGGTAAGGACGTATACCTGACTATCAGCAGAACGGAGTTTAAGGAGGGACAGTTTGCCCTGACCAATGTGCAGACGCGCCCCAATCCCCCCAGACTGCACCTGACCCTGACGGACTGTACCTTTACCGGCAATACCGCCGGAGACAAGACAAACTCCTCGTTTATGTATTTGCCCAACTGCCAGTCTCTGGTGATTAAAGGCTGCACCTTCAACGCCGGAGAGGACGGCCTGAAGTACGGAATCAACTGGAACCTCTGCGGCATCCAGGGTTCCACGGTGGAGATCCGGGGCTGTACCTTTACGGGCAGCTATGAGAAGAATGCCATCAAGCTGAACCAGCGCAACGGCGAGGACGACGTGGCAACAGATGTGAAGCCGTCGGGAGACGGAGAAGTAAAACCCGCCACCATTGCCTCCGCTGTGGTTGCGGACTGCACCTTCTCCGAGGGGGCCAAGATTCAACTGGGTTCCCAGGGGAAGGGAGAGAACAATGCCGCCGCGCCCTCCACCGGCGCGTTCCCGGTGACCATCTCCAATGTGAAGGCCGAAAATGGCAGCGAGGTTGCGGTTGAGCTGGCCTATCAGGCGGCCAAGGATGCGGACATCCCCACCATCACGCTGGCCCCTGGGGACACCTTTGAAAAGACGCAAGAAGGCGTCCTTGTGGCACAGGTTGGGGAGGAGAAATTCACCTCTTTTGATAATGCTCTGACCGCCGCGCTGGCCGCAGAAGATCACACCCTCACCCTGCTGCAGGATGTGACAAAAGACATTTCCATCACAGCGGGCAGCACCCTCACCATTGAGGGCAGCGGCAAGACCCTGTACGGCGCCATCAACTGTGTGGCAGCTTCGGGCGACGATGCCAACCAGACCAACACGAACCTCACCTTGAACAATCTGACCGTAGACGGCGACACCGGCAGGAATGGAACGGCGGATAAATCCATCCTCATTACATCTCAGAATCAGAGCGCAACTGTTGTCAGCGGTCTGAACCTGACTATGACCAACTGCACCGTGCAAAACTCCAAGGCAGGAGTGAGCGGTGGACAGGGCATGTATCTGACCAACGCGAAAAACCTGACTATTGATGACTGCACCTTTACGAACTGCGGCGGCATTAACTATGCCATCGACCTGAACCTGGTCGCCGTACAGGATGCCGTGATCTCGATCACCAACACTAGGTTTGAAGGAAATTGCGGTGCTTCCGGCCCCATTAAAGTCGCTGAACGCGGCACGGGTGACGGGACTGAAGCCGATGATATCACCGGCGCGCGGGCCAGCGTCAAGTCCCTGACTATTTCCGGTTGTACTTTTAACAATTCGAATCCAATTTTGGGCGGCGATATTGTTCTTGGGGTAACAACAAAGACGGGCGAAAAGGACGGAAATGATACCGGCTCCTTCCCTGTTACCATTGCGGACAACAAGACTACCAAAGAAGACAAGCAGCTAAAGATCAAACTGGCCTACACAGATGACTCGGCCAAGAATATTACTACGGACATTGGCAGTGCGGTGGTAGGTGATGGAACAAAAGACCCCGCGCAGGGCTTTACCATCACCGCCACCGCCGGCGAAGGCGGCACCATTACTCCCAGCGGCAGGGTGGCCGTAGCCAATGGCGGCAGTCAGACCTTCACCGTCGCCGCCGACAGCGGATATTCCATCTCTGATGTGACCGTCGATGACAGCACCGCCGCAGACGTGGTGCAGAACGATAACGGCACCTACACCGTTCAGAATGTGACAAAGGACTGCACTATCCATGCGACATTCTCGAAAAAGCAGCTCCTCCGGCGGCTCCTCCTCCAGTTCCACCCGGTACACGGTGAGCGTGGAGGACACGGACAACGGCAGCGTGAAGGTAAGCCCCACCCGCGCCTCCAGAGGCACCACCGTGACCATCACCGTGAAGCCCGACGAGGGCTATGAGCTGGACAAGCTGACCGTCACCGGCAAGGATGGCGATTCCATCAAGCTCACCGACAAGGGCGACGGCAAATATACCTTCAAAATGCCCGCTTCCAAGGTGGAGGTCGAGGCGGTCTTCACCGCGATCGAAACCGAGCCGGAACAGCCCGAATCCCTGCCCTTCACCGACGTGAGCAGCGGCGAGTGGTACTATGACGCGGTGGCCTATGTGTATGAAAAGGGCCTCATGGACGGTACCAGCGCCGTCACCTTCGACCCCGGCGCGGTGCTGACCCGCGCCATGGCGGCCCAAGTGCTCTGGAACCTGGCGGACAGCCCTGCCGCCCCCGGTACCGGCGGGGCGGGCTTCACCGACGTGGCGGCGGACGCGTGGTATGCCGGCGCGGTGAACTGGGCGGCGGCCCAGGGGATTGTGGCCGGGTATGACACCGGGGCCTTCGGTCCGGAGGACGCGGTGACCCGGGAGCAATTAGCGGCCATGCTGTACCGCTATGCGGGCACACCGGAGCCCACAGGCGGCCTGGACGGCTTTGCCGACAAGGACGCGGCCAGCGGTTATGCGGCGGACGCCCTGTGCTGGGCCGTGGGCGAGGGTCTGCTGACCGGAAAGGGCGGCGGTTGGCTCGACCCCGCCGGCACCGCCACCCGTGCCGAGATGGCCGTCATCCTCATGCGCTTTGCCGAAAAGAAGCTCTAATTTAAAGCAGAAAGGCCCCCGGAACCCATCAGGTTCCGGGGGCCTTCCAATTATCAGGACTCTTCTGCGGGCGCGCCGGGCTCTGCGGCGGGCGCGGGGGGAGCGGCAGGCTCCTCCTTGTTCTTGCCCAGGAAGCGGGGCAGCTCCATGCCCGCCATGTCGAACATCTCGTTCATGGGCGGGATGGACTTCATCAGGCCGGAGACAAAGCCCGCCGTGGCGGTCTTGCCATCCTTCTGCTCGCCGCCGTCCCAGACGGTGACCTTGTCGATCTTGATGCCCTTGACGGCGTCTACCTGGATGCGCATGAGCTCCTCCATCTTGTCGGCCAGCATCAGGCGCACGGCGTGGTCGGCGTCGCCGCCCGCGGCGGCCACGATCTGCCGCAGGCCGTCGGCCTGCTTGACCAGGATCTCCTGGGCGCCCTGGGCCTCGGCCTGCATCTTGGCCAGGATGGCGTCGGCCTCGCCCTTGGCGCGGCGGCGGATCTGCTCGGCCTCGGCCTCCGCCTCCAGCTCCCGGCGGCGCTTGTCGATCTCGGTCTTGACGATGACGTCGGCCTCCTGGGTGGCCTTCTCACGCTGGGCGCGGGCAGCCTCGGCCTTCTGCTCGGCGGCGTAGGCCTCCTCCAGGGCCTGGGCTGCGGCGATCTTCTCGGCGGCGGTGGCGATGCGGGTGGCCTCGGCCTCCTTCTCGCGGCGCTGGGCGTTGGACATGGCCACCTCCACCTTGGAGGAGTTCTCGCCCTGGATGGCGGAGGCGTCGGCCTGGGCCACCTGGATGCGCTGGTCGCGGCGGGCCTGGGCCTCGCCGATGGAGCCGTCGCGGTCCTTCTCGGCCACGTTCTTCTTTGCGTCGTTGATGGCCTTGGCGGCGGCCTCCTTGCCCAGGGCGTCAATGTAGCCGGACTCGTCGGAGATGTCGGTGACGTTGACGTTGATGAGGCGCAGGCCGATCTTCTTGAGCTCGCCCTCCACGTTGCGGGAGACGGCCTCCAGGAACTTATCCCGGTCGGTGTTGATCTCCTCGATGTCCATAGTGGCGATGACCAGGCGGAGCTGGCCGAAGATGATGTCCTTGGCCAGCTCCTGGATCTCCTGGAGCTTCAGGCCCAGCAGGCGCTCGGCGGCGTTCTGCATGACCCCCGGCTCGGTGGAGACGCCCACGGTGAAGCGGCTGGGGACGTTGATGCGGATGTTCTGGCGGGACAGGGCGTTTTCCAGATCCACCGAGATGGACATGGGGGTCAGATCCAGGAACTCATAGGACTGGATGACCGGCCAGATAAAGGCCGCGCCGCCGTGGATGCACTTGGCACTGCGGGTGGAGCCGTCCTTGTTGCTGCCCACCTTGCCGTAGATGACCATGACCTTGTCCGAGGGGCACTTCTTGTAGCGCTTGATCAGGAACAGCAGCAGGGAGAAGACGATGACGACGATGACGCAGGTAAGGATAAGTCCAAAGATGTTTGGCATAAGTTCCTCCTTATTCTGTCTCTTTTGATTCGGATGGGATGGGTTCCACCAGCAGGGCGCCGCGGCCGGCCAGACCGGTGACACGGACAGGGCTACCGGTGGGGATGGGGGCGGGGGAGTCGGTGAGGGCCTCAAATTCCGTCAGCTGCTCCTGCACGGTGAGGGTGACCTTGCCGGGGGAGGAGCGGCCGGGGGGAACGGTGAGGTACACGGTGCCCGTCCGCCCGAGGGCGTTGCGGAGATCCAGGGTGCCGTCGTACTGGAGGCGAAGGGCCTGGCGGACGGCCAGGGCGATGCCCACCATGCCGGCAAAGCCGATGGGGATGGCCAGGAAGACCGCCAGGAAACCGGGCAGGCCTACCTGGTGGAGCCACAGGCCGCCCCAGCCGAAGAGCACCAGGAAGGCCACCACGCCCCGCACGGTGAACAGGTGCAGGCCGGTGTCGGGGGTCTCCGGGTCCGCCGCGGCCTCGTGGAGCGGGCCGCCGTCGGCGTCGGGGCCGTCGAAGTCCGGCCCGTCCGCGTCCGGCACACCGGCGTCGCCGTCGCTGTCAAACGCGCCCCCCGCAAAGAGGAGAACGGTCTGAATCAGCAGGATCAGCGTGGCGGGTACGGCGATGTAGAGCAGAACGTGGTCCAGGGCAGAGAGGGATTGCCACCAGGCTGCCATGAATGGGTTCCTCCTTTCTCGAAATGGGGATGCGATCTATCATAAAACAGCGGTGGGATACTCCGCGTCCCTACCGCTGTCTTGGGACGCGTCAGGCCAGGGCCGCGAGGAGGGCCTCCGCCTCCTGCTTGAGCCGTCCGGCCAGATAGGCCGTCAGGATCACATGGAGGCAGCGGGCCACCCGGTCCCGGGCGCCCGGGACGCTCTCACGGTAGCTCTCCGCCGCTGTCTGGCACCAGCGGGCCGCCTCGTCCGGCCCGCTGGGAGGCTGATGCTCCACCAGGGCCGCCAGGCGTACAATATAGAGATACAACTGGAAATCGTCAATCAGATCGTCCGATTCATCGTCCAGCTCCCCGTTGACATAGGAGAGCAGGGCGCAGATTTTGTCCAGCTGCATGGAATCCTTCAGCATATTGATCAGGACGATGCGGGAAAACTGGCGGCGGGAGTACCGCTTGCGCTCCGGCGGGGCCACAAAGCCCCGGCGGACCCAGTTCTGGATGACATAGGGCTCCAGCCCGGTCAGGCTGGCCACCTGGGAGAGCATCAGCCCCCCGGCCAAAAAGAGGGAGTTCAGCAGGGTCTCCGCCTCCTCCGGTCGGTTCCAGTCCACCGCGATGGTGGTTCCCGGCAGCGTCTTTGCCATATCATCCACTCCTTTTCTTGCTTTGACATGATTATACTAAATAATCATATGATTGTCAATTGGGATTTAAAGATAATTTATTAAGAATAAATGACGATTTGGTAACGCTCACCAGTCCAGGGGCGGGGCATAGGGGCCGTCAATGAGGTAATAGGGCAGTCCGCGGCGGCGGCAGGCCTCCAGATTGCGCCGGTTTTCCGCCAAAAGTAATTCCATGGTGCAGAAGGAGTCGTCCTTCCGCCGCTCTATGGCGTTGGCGTGGGTCTGAATGGCGTCAAACCGGGTGCGGATGTACGCCTCACTGAACACCAGACAGAGAAAGCGTATGTGGGGGAGGCAGGACGCATCAAAGTCCTCCCGCCAGTTGAAGGGGATGTAGCAACCCTCCACCGTCAGCGACTGGCCGTTTTCCACCGCGGTTTTGACGATCTCCCGCACCACGGGCCAGAGGACGGCGGTGAGGGCCTCGTCGGGTGCTCTCCGGCGTCAGGGGACACATCCCGCTGCGGATGAGGCCCATCTTCAGGTGGTCGATGGACAGATAGGGCGCGCCGTGCCGCTCCAGCAGGCGCTGGGCCAGCAGGGTCTTTCCCGTGTGCGTGCTCCCGGTCAGCAGACGGATCATAACCATTCCTCCTTGCTGTTTTTTGTATCATACCCCCGCGCCTGCGCCGGCGCCAGAGGACGGCGGCGGCGCGGGAAAATTCGCCGCAAAATCGGGAATGACCTCTTTACAAGGCGGGGAGAATATGATAAACTACTACAGCCTGTGATTTACAGGTGGAATTTACCCCCGGCTTCGTCCCCAGGCTCTCACCGGCCGGTCACGCAGCCCAGGGCACATTGTATGAAAGGTGGAACCCAACCATGATCCGTAAGGACGAGAAGACGGCCGTGATCGAGGCCAACCGTACCCACGCCACTGACACCGGCTCCCCCGAGGTGCAGATCGCCATTCTGACCGCCCGCATCCAGGAGCTGACCGAGCACCTGAAGGTGCACATCCACGACAACCACAGCCGCCGCGGCCTGCTCAAGATGGTCGGTAAGCGCCGCAAGATGCTGGACTATCTGATGGCCAAGGACATCGAGCGCTACCGCGCCATTATCGCCAAGCTGGGCATCCGAAAGTAAGAAGAAGCGCGGAGGCGTGCGGAGCATGACGACAGCGAAACACGCAGATGAAAAAACAGGTTGGCGGAACGCCAACGGCATTTTTCGCGGAGTGTTGAGCAGTTGTCCGTCGTGCAGCCGCCGCAGCGTGACAACAACGAATCAAGAGGGGTGGCGCGGACTCCGTGCCACCCCTTCTTCCCATCCGTCGGAGCTTGCTTTTTAGCAGTTGAACCTGGGCCCGGAGGGCCGGACCCGGCTTCAAGTGCTAAAAGGGATCGGGTTCTGATGTGTGGGAGACACCAATGAAAAGGAGGAATACCCGCATGTCAACCATTATCAAGCACAAGGAATTCACCAACCACAAGGTCTACAAGACCGAGGTGGCGGGCCGCCCCCTGACCATCGACGTGGGCAAGGTGGCCGAGCTGGCTACCGCGTCCGCCATGGTCACCTACGGCGAGACCACCGTGCTGGTGGCCGTCACCGTGTCCCCCCGCCCCCGGGACGGGGTGGACTTCTTCCCCCTCCTGAGCGTGGACTTTGAGGAGAAGCTGTACGCCGTGGGCCGCATTCCCGGCTCCTTCATGCGCCGGGAGGGCCAGCCCTCTCTGCCCGCCGTGCTGGCTTCCCGCGTGATCGACCGCTCCATCCGCCCCCTGTTCCCCTACGACTTCCGCAACGACGTGGTGGTGACCGCCACCGTCATGAGCGTGGACCGGGACTGCTCCTCCCGAGGTGACCGCCATGATCGGCGTGTCCGCCTGCCTGGCCTACTCCTGCATCCCCTGGGCCGGCCCCATCGGCTGCCTGGAGGTGGGCTATGTGGACGGCCAGATTGTCCTCAACCCCACCAACGAGCAGAAGCACGCCTCCCAGCTCGATCTGACCGTGGCCGCCACCGACAAGAAGGTGATCATGATTGAGGCCGGCGCCAAGGAGCTGCCCGACGACATCATGTACGACGCCATCGTGGCCGCCCACGAGGACATCAAGAAGCAGGTGGCCTTCATCAACCAGATCGTGGCCGAGATCGGCCGGGACAAGATGACCTACGACCACGCCGACTTCGACCAGGAGCTGTTCGACAAGATCGTGGAGGCCACCATGGATGAGGCCCGCGCCGCCATGGACACCGACGACAAGAACGTGCGCGAGGAGCGGTGGAACAAGCTCATCGAGCACTGGCATGAGCTCTTCCTGGAGGACTATCCCGAGATGGACAAGTACCTGGAGGAGATCACCTACAAGTTCCAGAAGAAGATCGTCAAGGCCTGGCTGCTGGAGGGCCACCGAGTGGACGGCCGCGCCAAGAACGAGATCCGTCCCCTGGCCGCCGAGGTGGGCGTGCTGCCCCGCGTCCACGGCTCCGGCCTGTTCACCCGCGGCCAGACCCAGGTGCTCTCCGTCTGCACCCTGAACACCCTCTCCGCCGCCCAGAAGCTGGACACCATCTGGGAGGAGGAGGAGAAGCGGTATATGCACCACTACAACTTCCCCGCCTACTCCACCGGCGAGGCCCGGGCCGCCCGCTCCACCAACCGCCGCGAGAAGGGCCACGGCGCCCTGGCTGAGCGCGCCCTGGAGCCGGTGATCCCCTCCGTGGAGGACTTCCCCTACGCCATCCGCGTGGTGAGCGAGGTGCTCTCCTCCAACGGCTCCACCTCCCAGGGCTCTATCTGCGGCTCCACCCTGGCCCTGATGGACGCCGGCGTGCCCATCTCCGCCCCCGTGGCCGGCATCTCCTGCGGCCTGATCCAGGACGACGACGGCGGCTTCACCACCTTCATCGACATCCAGGGCGTGGAGGACTTCCATGGCGAGATGGACTTCAAGGTGGCCGGCACCAAGGCCGGCATCACCGCCATCCAGATGGACATCAAGAACGACGGCCTGTCCCACGAGATCATCAAGGAGGCCCTGGAGATCACCCGCGACGCCCGCTATGCCATCCTGGACGAGATCATGCTCCCCTGCATCTCCAAGCCCCGCCCCGACGTGGCCGACACCGCCCCCAAGATGGTGAAGATGAAGATCGACGTGGACAAGATCCGCGAGGTCATCGGCTCCGGCGGCAAGGTGATCCAGAAGATCTGTGCCGACACCGGCGCCAAGATCGACATCGAGGACGACGGCACCATCTATATCGCGGGCACCGACAAGGCCTCCTGCGACGCCGCCAAGAAGACCATCGAGACCATCGTGTTCGTGCCCGAGGTGGGCCAGCTCTACTACGGCAAGGTGGTCCGCATCCTCCAGTTCGGCGCCTTCGTCGAGCTGGCCCCCGGCAAGGACGGCATGGTGCACATCTCCAAGCTGGCCGACCGCCGGGTGGAGAAGGTGGAGGACGTGGTCAACATCGGCGACATGATCTGGGTCAAGGTCACCGATATCGACGAGAAGGGCCGCGTCAACCTCTCCTACAAGGACGCCCTGAAGGAGATCAAGGCCAAGAAAGAGGCCGGCGAGCCTATCAAGTAAAGAGCGCATACGGCATAAAAAGGGCCGGACGGATTATTCCGTCCGGCCCTTTTGCTCTGCAAGAGCATAGCAAACTTGCCCATGCGCCGCTTGCAGCGGCACGGCCATAAGATGACAGCGCGTAGGCCGGTACGGCCCACATGCGCGAACACTTCATGCGCCTAAGCCTTTGCATAGTTTCGCGGCGCGTCCTGTACGCATGGGGGTTCATGCAAATGATGCGGCTGCCCGCTCAGGCCAGCAAAAGCTGAATGCCCAGGTCGGCAATATAGCCCTGCCATTCGGCTGAGAGCTCGTCATCCGTAACGATGATGTCAAAATCGGAGAGGTAGGCGAAAGTCGTGGGACAGATTTTGCTGAACTTGGAGGAGTCCAGCAGCAGGATCTTGGTCTGGCTGCTCTCCATCAGGGCGCTCTTGGCGTTCATCTCATGGGGAGCCACACAGGTGACGTTCAGCTTGCCACTGATGCCGGCGGTGGAGAGGAAGGCCTTGTTTACACAGGTGCGGTTAATAAGGCTGATACCCTCTGGACTATAAAACATCCGGGTGTTGGGATAGAGGTAGCCGCCCGCGCAGATCACGTCGTAGTTCGGATGCGTGGTCAACTGGGCCAGGGTGTTCATGCAGTAGGTGAGCACGGTCAGGTGGACGCCGCTGGGCAGATTTTGTGTGAGGTAGGAGCAGGTTGAGCCGGTATCAATGGCAATGACATCGTTGGGTTCAATGAGGGAGGCGGCTTTTTTGCCGATGCGGGCCTTCCGGTCTCCAAAGTGGAGAACCTCGTAATCCAGATTGTACTCGGGAAGGGTGCTGTGGGGGTTCTGGGCGGCGCGATGAATGGCCACGCCGTTGATCAGCTTTACCGTCCCCTGCTGCTCGAGCTGCTTCAGATCCCGGCGGATTGTAATTTCAGATACCCCCAGCTCCACCGCCAGTTCGCGAATCGATACGCCCGTCTTGGCGATCAAAAGCTGGGAGATTTTATCAATACGTGTCATCTTTTTGAGACTCATATGGTGCAATCCTCCCATACTTAATTAAATACTAGGGAGAGAATATCATAAAACCGGATCTCTGGCAAGAATAAAGCAAAAATTAGTTGGATATTCTGTACATTTTTTGTAAAGCCAAATTTTAAAAAATGATAATTCAACGCCTTTTATCTCTTTCGGAGAAGATTATTGATAATATACTATCAAATAAAGAGATTATATGAAATTAAAGCTTAAAAAACAGACCAAAAACTGCAATTTTGAACCTTTGTTGACAAGAAAAATGATATAGAATACAATGGAGACAATAAAAAGCAAAATAAATGAAAGGAGCTGCGCCATGGAACTGCGATTGGAGCATCTGGTCAAGGATTTTTCCGAAACCAAGGCGGTGAATGATGTCAGCATTACGATTCAGGACGGCAAGCTGACCGGATTGCTGGGCCCCAGCGGCTGCGGAAAGTCCACGACACTCTACCTCATCTCAGGGCTGGAGTCGCCTACTTCCGGAAGGATTTTCTTTGGAGACAGGGATGTGACGGCCCTGCCCCCAGAAAAGCGGGGCATTGGTCTGGTGTTTCAGAACTATGCCCTCTATCCCCATCTGACGGTGGAGCAAAACATCGCATTCCCTCTGGTCAACCACAAGGAGGGGAAGGAGGAGATCCGCCGCCGTACCCTGGAGATGGCCAGACTGGTGCAGATCGAGGATCTCCTCAAGCGCAAGCCGGGCCAGCTCTCCGGCGGCCAGCAGCAGCGGGTGGCCATTGCACGGGCGCTGGTCAAGCGGCCTGATATCCTCTTGCTGGACGAACCCCTTTCCAATCTGGACGCCCGCCTGCGATTGGAGATGCGGGAAGAGATTCGCCGCATCCAGACTGAGACGGGCGTCACCACCGTGTTCGTCACCCATGATCAAGAGGAGGCCATGAGTATCACAGATGAGATCGTGCTGATGAGGACCGGCGTGGTGCAGCAGCAGTGTCCACCCCAACAGATGTATTTGAATCCCGCCAACCGCTTTGTGGCAGGCTTTCTGGGGAATCCCCCCATCAATTTCTTTCGGTTGGACGTGTGCGGCGGAACGGTGTGTCTGGCAGAGGACTACATGCTCCGGGTGCGCGGCGCGGCGGATGGGCCGGTCCTGGTGGGCATCCGGCCTGAGGCGTGGCGTCTGGGGCAGGGGCTTCGGACTGCGGCTGAGGCTGTGGAGATGCGGGGCAAGGATCTGCTGGTTACCTTCTCACTGGCAGGGGAGCGGGCCCGCGCCATTCTGGACATCACCGCCGGTGTGGCGGCAGGCGACGCCGTGGAGCTGACCCTGGAGCCTCGCCTGGTCTATATCTTTGACCCGGAGACCGGCGCACGGCTGGATGCGGAGGTGGCGGGATGAGGAGCCCCAAGCCGGCCCGCGCAGAAAATCCGCTGGGCAACACCCGGCGCAGCGCCAAGGCATATCTGTATCTGCTCCCTGCCTTTGCGGTTTTGGCGGTCTTTGTGGTCTACCCCATCCTCATGACGCTTCGGATGGGGTTTTACCAGAGTTACGTGTACCTTACCGACACCGGCACGGGATTCGGCCTCAATTCGTTCCGGTACGTGCTTCAGGATCCCGCTTTCGGGCTGGCCGTGCGCAACACCATGTTTATTGTTCTGGTGGGCGTACCTATCACGATTGTGCTCTCCCTGGGGGCAGCCCTGCTCATCAATTCCCTGCTTCGGACCAAGGGACTGTTTCAGACACTCTATTTTCTCCCTTATGTCACCTCCACCCTGGCCATCGGCCTGGTGTTCCGCTGGCTCTTCCACTCGGAATACGGCTACATCAACTTTTTTCTGGAGTTTTTGGGGCTGGAGCCACAGAAGTGGCTGTCCGATCCCAACCTGACCATTGTGGCGGTGACCATTTTTACCATCTGGAGCGGTATGGCGTTTAAGATTGTCCTGTTCCTGGCCGGATTGCAAAAGATCGACCAGCAGTACTACAAGGCCGCCCGAATCGACGGCACTCCAGCGCACCGGATATTCTTCCGCATCACCATGCCCCTGCTCTCCCCCACGTTTTGGATGGTCACCATCGTTTCGGTCATTCATGCCTTTAAGACCTACAACGAGGTCTATGCTATGTTCAGCCGGGAGAGCGCTGGGCCTGGAAACAGCGCCATCACTATGGTCTACTATATTTATGACATGTTTTTCAACCGGGGACAGGTTCACTACGCCTCGGCGGCGGCCATCATCTTTCTGGCCATCGTACTGGCCCTGACGGTGATTCAGAAGTGGGTCTCCAAGCGGTTTGTATACTATGTATAAGGGAGGGTCGGATATGAAACAGAACGTGGGCAAGGCGGTCAAGATCGCCGTTCTGACTGTTGGAGCCTTTGTCATGATCTTCCCGTTTTTGTGGATGCTCTTTACCTCCCTGAAAACACTGCCGGAGTCCATCTCCATCCCGCCAACCCTGTTCCCTGCGGTGCCCCAGTTTGAAAATTACACGGAGGCTCTTGCCGTCGCCCCCTTTGGCCTTTATTTGCGCAACTCCATTATTGTGGCGGGCGGCGGTACCCTCCTTACCCTGGTGCTTACCGTGCTGTCTGCCTACGGCTTTACCATTTACGAATTTCGGGGCAAAAAGCTGCTGTTTCTGCTTTGCCTGTCCACCATGATGATCCCCGCAGAGCTGCTCATCATCCAGAACTTCATCACGATCTCCAAGCTGGGCTGGATGGACACCTTTCAGGGCATTATTCTGCCAACGGTGGCCAGCGGTTTCTATATCTATATGATGCGGGAGTATTTTATGCAGATCCCCTCCATCCTCTACAAAGCGGCCAAGGTGGACGGCTGCAGCGACTGGCGCTACCTCTGGAAAGTCATGATCCCCATGAACAAGAATGCCATTGCCACCATTGGAATTCTGGCCTTTATCAGCCAATGGAATTCCTTTGTCTGGCCCCTTATGGTCACCAAGAGCGATGCCCACCGGGTTATGCCCATCGGTCTGCTCCACTTCCGGGATGCGGTGAGCTCCCAGGTGAATCTGCAGATGGCCGGCGCTACGATCGTCATTGTACCCATGCTGATTTTCTTCCTGGTCTTCCGAAAGCAGATCATCGCCGGCGTGGCGCGGGGCGGCATCAAGGGTTAAGATCCTGCCCGGCCTGCCGGGCTTTGAATAACACAATGAAAGCATGTGGCACGAAAGAAAAGAAGGAGGAATTTTCGATGAAACGGAAGCTCATCAGCGTAAGCCTTGCCCTGGCCCTGGGCCTTTCCCTGGCGGCCTGCGGCAGCAAACCGGCCCCCAGCGGGGCCGAAACCCCCGCCGGGGAACTGGGTACCCTTTCCGGCCCTGTGGAACTCCAGTTCTGGCACTCCATCTCCAATCAGAACCACCTGAAGGTTCTGGAAGGGGCTGGTGGAGGAGTTCAATGAAACGATCGGAGCCGAGAAGGGTATTACCGTGGTCCCCAACCTTTAACGGCAGCAGCAGTGAGCTCTATTCCAGCGTGGTGGGCGCGATCAAGGCGGGCAGCGCCCCTGATGTGACCCTGGCCCTGCGCCCCTATGTGGCCGACTACCTCCAGACCGACTATGTGGTTAACCTGGAGCCCTATATTACAGATCCCAATGTGGGCATGACCGACTACGAGGACATCTTTGAAGGGCTGCGGGAGGCGAACTCCAGCTATGCCAAGGAGGGTATCTATTCCCTGCCGATCCACTCCTACTCCGAGGTGCTCTATTACAACAAGACGTTTTTTGCCGAGCACGGACTCAGTGTTCCCACCACCTGGGACGAGCTGGTGGAAACCTGCCGCGCCATCCGAGACATTACCGGCGCGCCCGCCTTTGGCTGGGACAACCTGGCAGGCAGCTTTATGACCCTGCTGCTCCAAAACGGCGGCCGCTACACTGACCAGAACGGCAATCTGTACTTTGCCACCGAGGACAGCGACATTACCCTGAAGGTGCTTCAGATGTGGCAGGATAACGTGAATGAGGGTATCTGGCGTACTGCGGGGGAGGATCAGTTCTTCTCCGGGCCCTTTGCCAATGAGATGATCCCCATGTATATCGGCGACAGCGTGGAGGCCAGCTATATCCCAGACAAAAATCCCGAGCTGGACTGGGGAACCGCCCCTGTTCCTCAGGTGAGCGAGGATACCGCCGCCAACCTCTGTCCGCCGGCCATGTCATTATCGCCTTGAATCAGGACGGGAAATCAGGACAGAATGTATGCGGCCTATGAATTTATCAAGTTTATGACCTCCCATGACGCCAACCTGGCGGTAGCTGCCGGAAACACCGGCTATCTGCCCATACGCCAGTCCGTGGCGGAGGACCCGGCCTATGAGGCCTATGTGGCCGACGGCCACGAGTACATGCGGGCCGGTGTAGAGCAGAGTGACCGCTATTTCTATGAGCCCGTGTTTACCAATGCTACCACCACCTCCAGCGCCGTCAACAGCGCCGTCAAGACCATGATGCAGGAGGTGGCCGACAACGGCATGGAGCCGGAGCTGGCCCTGGCCAACCTGAAGCAGACCGTCGGCGCCAACTGAAGCGGACTTGGGCAGGGCGGAGACGGAGCATCCGCCTCCGCCCTGCCGCGGTCCCGTGTCCCGGCCCGGGCGCGCAGAAAGGAAACCTGACATGATACCAATTTTTTACCATGACATCGTAACTCCCAGCGGACACCCGGGGGACGAGGTCATATCCGCCCTCCAGAAATTTATTCGCCGGGGGGAGACGGAGCTGGCGGTGCGGGCTGCCTATGAGCTCTACCTGACCGGGGAGGAGCTGACCGCCTACCTGTGGAGACGGCTGCTGGTGATCAGTGCCGAGGACGTGGGCCTGGGGGAGCCCATGGCCCCAGTGGTGGTGGACGCCCTTCACCGCAGCAGCCGGGAGCTCTCCCGGGACAGCTCCGATTATCAACTGCTCTTCGTCCACGCGGTGCGCTATCTGTGCGCCTGCCGGAAGGAGCGGGGCTCCAGCGTGCTTGCCAGTGTGGTTAAGCGGCGCATACGGCGGGGAGACCCCTTTCCCCTGCCTGATTATGTGTATGACATGCACACGCTGACCGGCCAGGAGCGGGGGCGGAACATCGACCACTTCCTGGCCGAGGCCGCCTGTGTCCGGCCGGGGGTCCGGGCTACGGCGGAGGAGCTGGAGGAGACCGAGCGCTGGGAGCGGGAGCTCGTTGCGCTGATGAAAGAGGAAGAGGCCCAACAGGACCGTACTTAAGAAAGGAAGGACCCCATGACAAATCGCACCCTAGTGGTCTCCATTGATGCGCTGATCACAGCGGATATCCCCGTGCTGAAGCAGCTTCCCAACCTGGGGCGCGTGATGGAGCATGCCTCCTGGATTACGGATATCGAATGTATCTATCCCACCTTAACCTATCCCTGCCATGCTACCATCGCCACCGGCTGCTGGCCGGACCGGACTGGCATCAACAATAATGAGATTCCAGATTTTTTTGCAAAGGGACGGATGGACTGGTATTGGTGGCGGGAGGCCATTCAGGTGCCTACCGTGGTGGATTTTGCAAGACAGGCGGGGCTGACTGCCTCTACCGTCACCTGGCCCGTCATGTGCGCCTCAGGAGCGGAGTACAATATTGGCGAGATCTGGGCCCCCCGGGAGGAGGATGACCCGACACCGTGGTTTACCAGGGCCAACAGCCCTGCGGTGGAGGAGATTTTTGAGGCCAATAAGCACATGCTCCGCTGGATGAAGACGCCACAGATGGACGAGTTCGCCGCAAAGTGCGCCGCCGACATTATCCGGGCCCACCGCCCCGACCTGATGCTGCTCCACCTGTCCTACGTTGACCACCAGCGCCACCGCCTGGGCGTGCACGGAGATCTGGAGCACGCCTTCCGCTTTATTGACGGACAGATGGGGCTTGTGCTGGATGCGCTGGAGGAGACCGGCGGCGTGGAGAACACAAATATTGTGCTGCTGGGCGACCACGGTCAGCTCTACTGCGACGAGATGTTCCATCTGAACGCCCTGTTCCACCGGCTGGGCTGGCTCCAGACCGCGGAGGACGGTTCCCTGGCAGACTATCAGGTTTATGCCGCCAACTGTTCGCTCAGCGCACACATCTATCTCCGGCCGGAGGTGGACCGGGAAATGGTGTATTGCGTCCTGCTGGAGCAACAGAAGAAGTACCCCAAATACCTGGAGCGGATCTTTACCAAAGAGGAGGCCGCGCAGATGCACCTGACCGGCGATTTTGACTTTGTCATTGAAGCCGGCGACCGGGTGTGCTTTGGAAGGGCCCTGGATGGGGAGCAACTTATCACCAGTGTCAACGACATAAAGGAATACAAGCCATCGGTCTCCACCCACGGCCACCTGCCCTGGAAGGGGGACAAGCCCCCCTTCATCGTTGCCGGGCCCAATGCTGTATCCGGCAGGATAATCCACGGCGGGAGGCTCATTGACCACGCGCCCACCATCCTCCGTCTGCTGGGGCTGGAACCCATAGGAATGGACGGGCATCCGGTGGATGCCCTGGTGCGGCCCTGATGGGAAGAGGGTTACAGGCTGCCCCGGGGCTTGTCTGTTTTGATCTGGACGGCACGCTCTACCACGACGACCGTATCTACCTGCGAATGATCGACTACTACTTTGCCGGTACTCCATGGGAGAAGGAGACCGGGTCTGTAAAGGCGGAGATGAGCCGGGTGCTGGCGGGAGGCAATCCGGCCTTCCGCTGCGGCCGGTTTGCCCCCAAGGAATGGGGGGTGTGTCCTGGCCCGGCCACCGCGCTGCTGGCTGTGCCCACCGAGGCTGCACTCCTGCGTCCGGACCCCTCGCCCTGGCTGGACCGGAGATGCTGGTCCTATATCTCCGACGGCTGGAGCCTGGCCATGTACCTGGCCCGGCGTATCGGCTGGGACGGTGAGGCGTTCTGGGAGCGGTTCCAGTTGGCCCGGCGGGATCTGCTGACCGACGGGGTGGGCCCCCAACCGGATCCGGTGCTGGCCGGGCGGCTTCTCCGCCTGCGGGACCGCGGCATCCGGCTTGTGCTGTGCTCAAATTCCAGGCGGGAGGGAGGAGAGGCGCTTCTGGCCCGGCTGGGGCTGCTGGGGTGCTTTGACGAGCAGATTTTTGACGCGGAGAAGCCCCACGCCACTCCGAAACGTATGGAAGGGTGGAGCGCCCGCTGGGGGATACCATCTGACGCGATGCTGTTTGTGGGGGACCAGGGATACGGCGACCTGTACGCCGGCCTGCGGGCCGGAGCGCGCACCCTGCGGGTTTCTCCATACCCAGCGGATGATGAGGGCCTTTGGGATGCCTGTATCCGCACGCAGGAGGAGCTGAAGGAGCTGCTGGCTGCCTGGTGCTGAAGCCGGGCAGTCCAGCCCGGCGGGAGGACATTCTGCATACAGGCCGGACGGAGGAGAGCCCCCGCCCGGCCTGCTGTTTTTCCCGCGGATTTTCCGGCTGACAAGTGGGACGGAATGTGATATAGTGTTGTAACCCAAACGAGAACAGGAAAGGAGAGCGCGGCCATGAAAAAGAAGGTGGTGGGCTACCTGGCGCTGATCCTGGCCATCACGGCGGTGGTACTGCTCCTGATTGCCCTGCGCGGGGCGTAAACGGCACGGTATTTGTCCATACTAAGCGCGAAAATATAGAGAAGTGCGAGGTTACAATGGTTTGATGTATGAAAAAAAGACGCTCCCCAACGGGGTGCGTATCCTGACGGAACATGTGCCGGGGGTGCGCTCGGTTTCCCTGGGCATCTGGGTGGGGACCGGCTCCCGCCATGAGAGCGCGGGGGAGAACGGGGCGGCCCATTTCATCGAGCACATGCTCTTCAAGGGAACCCGGAGCCGCACCGCCGCCCAGTTGGCGGAGGAGATGGACGCCGTGGGCGGCCAGATCAACGCCTTCACCACCAAGGAGTGCACCTGCTTCTATGCCCGGGTGCTGGACACCCACCTAGGCCGGGCGGCGGACATCCTGTGCGACATGTTCTTCCACTCCCGGTTCGACGACGCCGACGTGGAGACCGAGCGGGGGGTGATCCTGGAGGAGATCGGCATGTACGAGGACAACCCGGAGGATCTCTGCGCCGAGCGGCTGGCCGGGGCGGTATTCAAGGGCTCCCCCCTGGCCCGGCCCATCCTGGGACGAAAGGCCACCACTGGACAAGATGGACGGGGCGTGGCTGCGGGCGTACCAGCGCGCCCACTACCGGCCCGACCGCATCGTGGTGGCCCTGGCGGGCAGCTTTACCGACGCCGACGCCGCGGAGCTGGCCGGGCGCTTTGCCGGCCTGGAGGCGCGGCCCCACACCGCTGCGAGGGCCGCCGCCTATGTGCCCGGGGTGGTGGTGAAGAAGAAGGCCATCGAGCAGAACCACCTGACCCTGGCTTTCCCCGGCCTGTCCTTCGCCGACCCCCGGCGGTTCCAGCTCCAGCTCCTGTCCTCCATCCTGGGGGGCGGCATGTCCTCCCGCCTGTTCCAGCAGGTGCGGGAGCAGAAGGGGCTTTGCTACTCCATCTACTCCTACGGCACCTGCCACGACGATACCGGCTACTTCGGCGTCTACACCGCCCTGGGGCGGGAGACCGAGGGACAGGCGCTGGACACCATTTTGGCCGTGGTCCGGGAGCTGACCGAGCACGGCGTCACCCAGGCCGAGCTCGACCGGGCCCGGGAGCAGTCCAAGGCCAACGTGCTCATGGGGCTGGAGTCCACCCAGTCCCACATGAGCAGCTTGGGCCGGGGCGAGCTGCTCCAGGGCGAGGTGCTGGACGAGGACGCCATCATCGCTGCCTACGACGCGGTGACGCGGGCGGACGTGCAGGCCCTGGCCGGAGAGCTCTTCCGGTTTGAAAACGCCTCCCTCTCCGCCTGTGGGGCGGGTGGGGAGCGCCGACGCCTACCGGGCGCTGCTGCACTGAAATCAAGCTCAAAACGGAGGACGGCCTTTTTGATATGTACCCCCTTTACTGGACACCCAGTAGGGGGGGTATTATTATGCGGTACACGTATGAGTACAAAAGGAAATGTGTAGAACTGTATCGAGAAGGAAAATGGCCAGAAACGCCGGAAGGTGTTAGCGATAAATCCTTTCGGGATAAAGTGAGACTATGGGTAAGAGCAGAGGATAGCCGCGGTCCAGAAGCATTGAAACACAAAAATTTCAACAGGAACTGGACACCAGAAGAACGGCTGGAACTAGTATCCCAAGTAATGTCCGGAAAATCCTGTGTGTCAGTGGCAATCGAGGCCGGTATTCAAGATAGACTATTGTATCAATGGGTTCAAAACTATAAAACAAAGGGGTATAATGGCCTGGTAGAAATGAAAAAAGGTCGTCCAAGTAAAGGGGTACCCCAAATGAAAAAGGAAGAAGCAAGGCCACTGAATGAATCCGAACGAGAAGAATTGATCCGGCTTCGGGCAGAAAACGAGTATATAAAGGCGGAGAATGAAGTTATAAAAAAAGAGATCGCCTTGAGAGAAGAGAGGCACGCAGCGCAACTCAAGGCGAGAAAGCAGCGATCATCAAAGAGCTGCGTGAAAAAGGATACCAATTGAAATATCTGTTGAAATCTATGCAGATGGCACGGTCTACCTATTATTTTGAGTTGAGCAAGGCCGATCAAGTTGCTGTTCGAAACCATTGCTTGGCAGATGAAATCAAAGACATTTTCTCACAGCATAAAGGCCGCTACGGTGTGCGAAGAGTATATCAGGAACTGATAAAGCGCGGCCACAAGGTCAATCATAAGCGGGTACAACGGCTTATGCACACTATGGGGTTGGCAGGAAAGCGCCCAAAGGAAAAGTATCATTCCTACAAGGGCGAGGTCGGCAAGGTTGCTGAGAATATCCTTGACCGGGATTTCAGCACGACAGCTCCTATGCAAAAATGGACTACCGATGTATCTCAGTTCGGTTTTCGTGGAAGTTATCTCTCTCCTATACTCGACATGAACACAAACGAAATCATTTCTTATGATTTATCTCAAAGTGCCAATATGGAACAGATCCAGAGAATGTTGGCCGGCGCCTTTACGAAGTTTCCCTCTGTAGATGGCCTGATCTTCACTCTGATCAAGGGTGGCAGTACCAGCACGTGTACTTCAGGCAGGCACTTAAAGATCACAAAATCATTCAATCCATGTCAAGGAAGGGCAACTGTTACGACAATTGCATCATGGAGACCTTCTTTGGACGGATGAAAAACGAGATGTTCTACGGGCATGAAAAGAGTATTCCTCTTTGAAACATTTGCCAAGGCTGTTGACGGCTACATAAATTACTACAACAACGAAAGAATCCAAGAGAAAACAAAATGGATGCCTCCTACAAAATTCAGAGAGGCATCCATGTGCACCTAATTCAATTTTTTATGTGTCCAGAATTCTGGGTACATATCACCTTTTGCCGCCCTCCGTTTTTGCACGCCTTGGGAAGAGAAAGGGCGGATTTAAATTGAAGTTTCCACAAAACCGTGATAGGATGTGGAAAACAGGAGGGAAAACCAACGGGGGTTCACGGGAGGAGGATGGCGATATGGAGAAGAGGAGATGGAGAACACGGCTGATCGTTGTGGCGGTTCTGGCGGTCCTGGTGCTGGTGTTCGGCCCCAAGAAGCTGGGCTGGCTGGTTCCGGGGCCGGATGAGGCGGTAACGGGCTATGTCATGTATGAACTCTTTTCCGGCAGCGGGGCCCATGACCCCGCCGGGGAGGGGCTGGAGGAGCTGCGCACCGTTCTGGACGATACCTGGGTGCTCTGGTGGGGGGTCTCCAACTCAATCCCCATGAAGGACAGGGAGGACCACCCCTTCTGGCTGGAGATTTACACAGAGGAGCGGATTCCTGCGGCCACCTTCTGCCTGGGTTCCGACGGGCTGCGGTATGAGGGAAAGCTGCGCTTCCGCCCGCTGAACGCCGACCTGCTGGCGGCGCTGGAGCCGTTGGCGGAGCAATGGGAACAGGAACACAAAAATGGAGGAGACGGGTGAACCGTCTCCTCCGTTTGCAATCGTTTTATCCAATCTTTGGATAGCCTACGGATTCATCCAGACGGTATTGGAGCGCCGACCAGGTGATGTCCACCGTCTCGTCCGGGTTGTGATTGAGTTTCAGCAGGTGCGGGAGCAGAAGGGGCTTTGCTACTCCATCTACTCTTACGGCACCTGCCATGACAATACCGGCTACTTCGGCGTCTACACCGCCCTGGGGCGGGAGACCGAGGGACAGGCGCTGGACACCATTTTGGCCGTGATCCGGGAGCCGACCGAGCACGGCGTCACCCAGGCCGAGTTGGACCGGGCCCGGGAGCAGTCCAAGGCCAACGTGCTCATGGGGCTGGAGTCCGCCCAGTCCCACATGAGCAGCCTGGGCCGGGGCGAGGTGCTGGACGAGGACGCCATCATCGCCGCCCGCCCCGCGCTTTGGGGCGGGCGGCTTTTCTGTTCCCACCCTGCCTTCCCCTGGGGGAAGGTGCCCCGGAGGGGCGGATGAGGGGAGAACTGGCAATCTTAAACCAAACTTAAGGGAAATGTAAGGAAGTTTTTGTGCGGTTATACTACGATGGCAATGCGGGAGAGGAGGTTCCAGAGATTCCCCCTCAGACGGCTTCTTATCGGACTTGCAGAGAATATGCGTGGTTTTCCTTGTAACACAAAACACAAAGAGGCCTCAGCCTGCGCGTAGAGGGAGGATTTAGCCGGCAAACGTCAACCGAGGCATTCAATGAAAGAAGGGGAAAATATGAAATTAATCAAAAGAATTACTGCATATCTATTGACCTTTAGCATTTTATTGAGCATCGGTTCGTCTGTAGTGGCTGCCGCAGTGGCGCCTGTCGAGCAGGAATATCCAGCGCATGAAGACCCGTCACAGGAAATGTTAACTGATCTGGAGCAAAAGGGGGTACAAATTAATCACGTTAAAGATTCGAGCCTAATAACAAATATCAAAAATCCTAGTAACGGGAAACTCTCATTTACTATTAAGATTCCAGCAAACCAAACACTGTACTATAAGGTAGAGTTAATTCCTAGCAAACGGGCAGGCGCTATTGAAACACCTAAAAATGCATCTTATTACAATAGCTCTAATAGGACAGTTACAAAGACAATCACTGTGGATGTAAAGCATTTCTCTCCTAACTATGTTATAACAGCAAACTATACAACAGGTAATTCCAGAATTAAAACGGTCTATGAAGATGAGGAAAAAGTAGCTAGTAAGTTGGTAAAACAAATTACCTCGAAACCATTTGTTTGGACTCAGGCGGAACTTGATAAATATAATGCGGGTAAGACAATTAGTTGGGCTGTGACATTTGCCACATTAGAATTTGTATCAATTGAAATAGGGGCCCTATTGAAAGGAGCTGAAACGATTGGGACTGCACTTAATATTGGGTGGTCGTTTATTGGAGATGGAGGAGTGCCCTCTACAGAAAGTCCTACCCAATATGAACTTGATATGGTACCTAGACTAGGACTAAAATATCAAGTAAGCTATATTCCTACAAATAGTGGAATAAGCAGAAAGATATTAGTTACTTTGCCAGATGGACGTAGCTCAACATACAGTTTAGGTACCTATCCAAGCGGCATCACAATTAGGATCCCGACTTGAGGAATTTGGCCAATGAAACACAGAAATCCAAAGAAGCTGGCACAGAGGATTGTCGGAATCATCCTATTGACCGGCGGCAATCTGATAGCTACGACGCTGTACCTCCCGGAATTCCGCTACGTACCGGAGCTGTTTGAGCGATTGCAGATGTATCGTGCAATCGCACTTGTGCTTGGTATTACAGGTGCCATTATCTTTGCGAGATCTTTTAAAACAAAATAAGTTGCTTCGGAGGCAATAATCAGGCAGAGGAGTGTTGACACTCCTCTGCCTGATTTTATAGCGTCTGTTTTCTCAACAGCCGGATATCCTCCCCATAGAAGGGGAGCACGCGGTACTCTCCCTCCAGGCGGGAGGCGATCTGGGGGGTATAACGGGCGCGCACCTGATCCATGGTCAGGTTGGAGGAGATCACCGTCCGCTTGTCCGCCGTCAGGCGGGTGTTGATGAGGGTGTAGAGGGCGGACTGGACAAAGGGGGTGGAAAGCTCGCTGCCCAGATCGTCCAGAATCAGCAGATCGCAGCCCAGGTAGCGGCGGGTCTCGTCCTTGGCCTCCCCAGCCTCCAGCCGGTCCCGGGCGAACTTCTGCTCCTCGAAGCGGGTGAAGATGTTTACCGCCGTGTCGTACACCACGGAGAAGCCGCTCTCCGACACGGTGCGGGCGATGCAGGCCGAGAGGAAGGTCTTGCCCAGCCCCGGCGCGCCGGTGAGGAACAGGTTGCGGAAGTAGAACCGGCCGAACTTCCGGGCATAGCTGGAGCACACGTCGAAGATAAACTCCATGTTCTCCCGGGGGGAGAGGGACTCCCCCGGCCAGGGCAGGGGGGAGTAGTAGTCCAGGGAGAAGGAGTCAAAGGACTGCTCCCCCAGATCCAGCAGCTTGGACAGCTCCCTGATCTGCTCCTCGGTGCACAGCGCCTTAAGGCAGGCGCACATATTGGCCCCCACCCAGCCGGTGTCGCTGCACTTGGGGCAGGCGGGCTTGTCGTCCAGGGCGTCGGCGGGATAGCCGTGCTCGGTCAGCAGCGCCGCCTTCTCCGCCTGTAGGCTCAGGTTTTTATCCCGGATTACACCGATGGCGGGCACCGGATCGCTGCCGTCCCGCAGGGAGGCGGCGATGATCTGGGTGATGGTGCGCCGCAGTTCCCGGTCGATGGCCGCCACCCGGGGCAGCTTGGCGTAAATCTCGGAGCGCAGGCGCTCCTGCGCCTCCTCCCGGGCCTTCCGCTGGGCCTCCAGCCGGGCGGTGGCCCGGCGCAGGACGCTCTGCTCGTATCCCATGGCTTACTCTCCCTCCGTCTCCTGCTGGCGGCGCAGGAACTCCCGCATCCGCTCCAAATCCTCCCGCACCCGCTGGTCGGCCTCGCCGGGGGCGGCGGGGCGGCCCTGCATGGCGGGCTGGGCCGCCGGGCGGCGCTGCCGGTCGCCCGCCTCCACCTCCGCCAGGGTGTGCAGGTTCTTCCGGTGCCAGCCGCACAGAATGCCGTTCATGTAGTCCCAGTCCATCTTCTGCTTCTTGTAGACCGTCTTTTCGTAGGCCAGGCGGAGCACCTCGTCGGCAAAGCCCATGTCCGTCCAGGCCGCCACCTTCTTCCGCTCCTTCTCCACCAGGGGGCGGGGCGGCTGATCCAGCAGGCGGAGAATCTCCCCCTCCCGGCTGCGGTAGAGGGCCTGCTTCTTCAGGTGGGCCTCGGCGGCCTGGGCCGTGTCCACCCCCAGCCGCCGCCACACGAAGCCCTCCTTCTGAATCTGGCTCATGCGGGGCTTGCGGCCGGGGCCGTACTTCCGCTGAAACTCCTCCACGCACCAGCTCACCAGCAGGCAGATCACCTCCGCCGGCAGGGCCAGGTAGTCGTAGAGGGTGTACAGGCTCTTCAAGTCCGACGTGGACAGGATCTTGCCCAGACGCCGCTGCACCTCGTTCACCAGGCCGGGGAAGGAGGAGGCGCCGTCCTCCAGCTCCCGCGTGATGTCGGCGGCGGTGTACTCCGGCGGGCCCTCCGGCTCCATCCGGGCGGGGGCCTCCGGCGCGGCCGTGCCGTCCGCCAGGCCCAGCCCGACCAGGGCGGACAGGGCCGCCTCCAGCCGGGGCACGTCCCACTTCAGCGCCCGGCGGGCCGCCTCCGGCTCCAGCCGTCCGCCCCGGCGCAGCAACCACAGGTACAGCAGCGCTGCGTCCCCGTTTCCCGCGCCCATCAGCCGGTCGGCCGCCCGGGCCGTCATGGATAGAATGTCACCGGGCAGCAGCAGCTCGGCCATGTGAATCCCCCGTTCCTCTCTGGTTTCCCGCCTATTATAGCATAAAACTACGCGCGGTGTATACTGTGGATATCGGCCCCCTGCGTGGCGTGCGGCGTAGGGGCAAGCGGGGCCGCGGCCATATGGGAAGGGAGAAAATGCAGGCTGGGTGCCCACACCCGCCCGCGGGCGGCCACAAGGGCCGCCCCTACACAGAAGCGCGGAGCGCCCGGGAGCAGGGAAACAGCGAGACCCGCAGGCGAAAAAGCAGTTGCGCCGCAGGCGCAAGGTGTTTTTTGCGGAGGGACGAGCAGTTGCCCGTCGCGGAGGGCGCGCAGCGTGACAACACAGAAGCGCGGAGCCGTCGTGAGCCGCGGCACAGTGAGCCGCGCAGGCCGGAAAACAGGCCGGCCGAAGCCCGGCGGCATTTCCGGCGGAGCGGGGAATAGTGACCGCGTCGCGAACAGGCAGAGCGTGACAGAAAGCGCGGAGCCGTCGTGAGCAGCGGCACAGGTTGCCGTCCGGGCGGGAAAATGAAAATTCATGAAGATTTCATTTCTCATCCGGGCGGAACTATGGTATAATAGCCGCAAAGCGGCTATTACACTTGCATTTCAGCCGTTTTTCCCGCCCCTTGCGGGGCAACCGAAAAACAGAGCGCATTATACCATTCCGCTGATGCTTCCTGGTATAATGTCCGAATCCTAAATCACTATGGTCAGGAGGGGTTTCCATGAAAAACCGTGTCACCGTCACCATCGCCGGACAGGAGTATACGCTGGTGGGCACCGAGGAGGCGAGCTACACCGAGAAGGTGGCCGCCCACGTGGACGCCAAGGTGGAGGAGGTTTTGAGCGGAGCCCATGTGTCCCTGGTGGATGGGGCCATCCTGGCGGCGGTCAACATTGCCGACGAGTACTTCAAGGAGGTGGAGGCCGCCGAGAATCTGCGCCGCCAGCTCAAGGAGTACCTGGAGGAGGCCACCAAGATGAAGCTGGAGCTGTCCGAGGCCAAGCGGGAGATCTTCAAGCTGCAGAACAAGAAGTAAGAGAGCGGAGCGGGCGGCTTTGGCCGCCCCCGCCAGGGAGGATTCCGTCTATGCTGGAATTGCTCGCCCCCGCCGGGTCCATGGAGGCCGTGGCGGCGGCTGTTCAGAACGGCACCGACGCCGTCTATCTGGGATACGGGGACTTTAACGCCCGCCGCAACGCGAAAAATTTCTCGGAGGAGGAGTTTGCGGCGGCGGTTTCTTATTGCCACCTGCGGGGGGCAAAGGTCTACCTGACCCTCAACACCCTGCTCACCGACCGGGAGCTGCCCAAGGCGGCGGAGGTGGCCGCCCAGGCCAGCGCCATCGGCGCCGACGCGGTGCTCATTCAGGATCTGGGCGTGCTGCGGATGCTCCGCCAGGTTGCCCCCGATCTGCCCGTCCACGCCTCCACACAGATGACCCTCCACAACCTGGACGGGGTGAAGATGGCCGCCGATCTGGGCCTCACCCGGGCGGTGCTCTCCCGGGAGCTGAGCCGGGATCAGATTGAATACATCTGCCAGCGCGCCCCCATCGAAATCGAGGTCTTCGCCCACGGGGCCCTGTGCATGTGCTACTCGGGACAGTGCTTTCTCTCCTCCGTCATCGGCGGGCGCAGCGGCAACCGGGGCCTGTGCGCCCAGCCCTGCCGCCTCAAGTACGGCTGGATGGACAAGGCCGACGCCTACCCCCTCTCCCTCAAGGATCTGTCCCTGGCGGGACACCTGCGGGAGCTGCGCAGGATGGGGGTGGCCTGCGTCAAGCTGGAGGGCCGCATGAAGCGGCCGGAGTACGTGGCCGTGGTCACCGGCATCTACGCCCGGGCCATCCGGGAGGATCGGGAGCCGACGGGGGAGGAGCTGGAGCAGCTCCGGGCCGCCTTCTCCCGCCAGGGCTTCACCCAGGGCTACTACCTGGATCAGCAGGGGCCGGACATGTTCGGCGTGCGGGAGGAGACCAGAGAGCCGAAGGAGCTCTTCGCCGCCGCCCGCAATACCTATCAGAGCGGGGAGGCCCAGCGGGTGCCCGTCACCTTCTACGCCATGCTCCGCCCCGGCGAGCCCGCCCGCGTGGGGGTGGAGGATCCGGACGGCCGGGTGGCGACGGTGGAGGGCCCGGTGCCCGAGGCCGCCCGCACCCGCCCCCTGACGGCGGAGGCGGTCACCACCCAGCTCTCCCGCACCGGCGGCACCCCCTACCGCTGCGGGCAGGTGCGCGCCCTGGTGGAGGAGAACCTATCCCTCCCCCTGGCCGCCCTCAACGCCCTGCGGCGGGAGGCCCTGGAGAAGCTCTCCGTCCAGAGGCAGGAGCCGCCCCGCCGCCGCGCCGGGGAGTACCACGCCGGCGCCCGCTATGAGAACCGGCGGGAGGAGCCGGTGCTGACCATCTCTGTGCGGAGGGCGGAACAGCTCACCGACGAGCTGCTCCGCCTCAGGCCCGCCCTGGTGTACGTCCCGCTGGACGAGCTGGCCGCCCACCTGGAGAAGGCCGTCGGCACGGAGCACACCTCCATCGGGGTGAGCCTGCCCCGGGTGGCCTGGGACCGGGAGTACCCCGGCCTGCGGGAAAAGCTGGAGCAGGTGCGCGCTTTGGGGGTAAAAGACGCCCTGCTGGGCAACCTTGGTATGTTCCCCATCGCCCGGGAGCTGGGCTTCACCCTGCGGGGGGACTTCGGCCTGGAGATCTACAACGCCCAGGCCCTCAAGGAGTACAAGCGGCTGGGCCTCCAGTCGGCCACCCTCTCCTTTGAGCTGAAGCTGGCCCAGATCCGCGACCTCTCCAAATGCCTGGACACCGAGCTGATCACTTACGGCCGCCTGCCCCTGATGCTGATGGAGAACTACATCATCAGAAACCGCACCGGCTCCTGCGGCTGCCAGAACACCAATATCCTCACCGACCGGAAGGGCGCCCGCTTCCCGGTGGTGAGCGCCCCCGGCTGCCGCAACGAGCTGCTCAACTCCCAGAAGCTCTTCCTAGCGGACAGGGCCGCCGACTACCGCCGCATCGGCCTGTGGGCCCAGCGGCTGCTCTTTACCACCGAAAATCCCCGGGAGTGCGTGCAGGTGGCCCAGCGCTATCTGGAGCAGGGGAGCTGGACCCCCAACGAGTACACCCGCGGGCTATACTATCGAGATGTGGAGTGAACCCCATGAAGCTGAAGATCAAGGCCGTATCGGACAAGATCGGCAAGGACATCCCCTACCCCTTCTACGCCACCGCCGGCGCGGCGGCCATGGATCTGTGCGCCTGCGTGGACGCGCCGGTGGAGGTGGCCCCCCGCGCCCTGGTGAGTATCCCCACCGGCATCGCCATCGCCCTGCCCTCGGCGGAGTATGTGGCCCTGGTGTTCGCCCGCTCCGGCCTGGGCATCAAGCACGGAATTGCCCTCTCCAACGGGGTGGGCGTCATTGACAGCGACTACCGGGGGGAGATCCGGGTGGGGCTGACCAACCTGTCCGACACCCCCTACACCGTCCAGCCCGGCGACCGCATCGCCCAGCTGGCCGTCATGCCCGTGGTGCAGGCCGAGCTGGAGCGGGTGGACAGCCTGGACGATACCGGGCGGGGGACCGGCGGCTTCGGCTCCACCGGAAAGTAAGGGCAGACGCAGCAGACCGGTGCGGGCCGCCGGGACGTGTAGGGGCGGGGCTCGTCCCCGCCCGCGGGCGGCCACAAGGGCCGCCCCTACAGGGCAGACACAGCGAACCGATGCAGGCCGCCTGGATGTGTAGGGGCGGGCGCCCACACCCGCCCGCGAAAGAGCATGGAACCGGGCGGAGCGCCGCGGCTGCCGCGCCCCTCCGGCCAATTAGGAAAGGAACAGAAGTATGGAGATCATTCTGGCCTCCCAGTCGCCCCGGCGGCGGGAGCTTTTGGAGCGCATGGGGATAAAGAACTTTCGCATCGTCACCCCCGATATTGACGAGCACATGGAGCGGGAGCTGCCCCCGGAGGAGCTGGTGCGCCGCATCTCGGCGGAGAAGGCCCGGGCCGTGCGGGAGCAGGCGGGCATGGATGCGGTGGTGATCGCCGCCGATACGGTGGTGGCTCTGGACGGGGCGGTGCTGGGCAAGCCCGCGGATGAGCTGGAGGCTTTCAAGATGCTCTCCACCCTCTCCGGCTGCCGCCACCAGGTCTATACCGGCCTTACCGTCCTGCGGGGGGAGGAGCGGCACACCGTCAGCGAGGAGACCACCGTCGCCTTCCGGGAGCTGAGCGAGGAGGAGATCTCCTGCTACATCCAGACCGGAGAGCCCATGGACAAGGCGGGGGCTTACGGCATCCAGGGCTTTGGGGCTCTGCTCATTGAAGGCATCCAGGGGGATTACTACAATGTCATGGGCCTGCCCGTGTGCCGCCTGGGCGGCATCCTGCGCCAGCTCGGCGTGGACTGCCTGCGCCTGGCGGCGGGCGAGCGGGACAGCGACTGAGAGAGAGGGAACGGACAGACGTGAAGGATTTTTTCCGGCACAACGGAATCCTGATTTTAATCGCAGCCATTCTGCTGGCCCTGGTGACGGCGGTGGTGTCGATGCTGTTCGGCGGTGTGGCCGACCCCCTGTCCAACCTGGTGGGGATCCTTACCACGCCGGTGCGCAACGGCATTACCGCAGTGACCAACTGGGCGGAGGAGAAGTACAACGATGCTTTCGAGCTGGAGCAGATGAAGGAGGAGCTGGCCGGGCTGAAACAGCGCAACGCCGAGCTGGAGGCCCAGGCCCGGGAGGCGGAGGCCGCCCTCCAGGAGAACGAGCGCCTGCGCAACCTGCTGGAGCTCCAGCCCAAGGAGTGGTCCTGCGACAAGGCCGCCGCCATGGTCACCGCCCGCTCCACCTCCAACTGGGAGTCCACCCTCACCATTGGCAAGGGCAGCGCTGCGGGGATTGCCGTGGATGACTGCGTGGTGGACGAGTACTGGAACCTGGTGGGCGTGGTGGCGGAGGTGGGGGAGAACTGGGCCACCGTGCGTACCCTCGTTGACTCGGACACCGAGATGGGCGGCCAGCTCGCCCGAACCGGCGGCGCGGCCATCCTGGAGGGAGACTTTGCCCTCATGGGGGAGGGCAGGCTCAAGCTGACTTATCTGCCGGAGAACAGCGAGCTCATCGCCGGGGATCTGGTGACCACCTCCGGCCGGGGCGGGGTATACCCCGCCGGACTGGTGGCCGGGCACGTGGAGGAGGTGCGCACCGATGCCTCCGGCATGACCCGCTACGCCGTCATTGCGCCGGAGACCGATCTGGACGGCCTCCAGCAGGTCTTTGTGATCACCGACTTTACCGTTAACGAATAAATGGGACGTGGCCGGAAAGGGGGGAAGCGCCGGTGACCAGACAGGATTTTCTCATTAAATGGGGCGTATACGCCCTGGCTCTGGTGCCCGTATGGTTCCTGGAGCTGTTTGTGCTCAACCGCTTTCCCCTCTTTGGGGTGGCCCCTATGCTCCTGCCCCTGGCTGCCGTGTGCGTGGCGGTGCTGGAGGGCACCACGGCGGGGGCGGGCTTCGGCCTGTTCGTGGGCATCCTGTGCGACGCGGCCTACTTCAACACCGACGGAGCCATGACGGTGGGGCTGTGCCTCATCGGCGTGGGGGCCGGCGCCCTGGCCCAGTATGTGCTGCGCCAGAACCTGGTGGGCTGCCTGCTGTGCTCCTTCGCGGCGCTGGCGCTCATCGACGGGGTGCGCATCGCCGCCCGCCTGCTGGCCGGGCGGGGGGAGCTGGCTGCCATGCTCGGCTTGGCCGGACGGGAGATTCTCTGGTCCCTGGTCTTTGTGTTCCCGGTGTACGCCCTGTTCCTGTGGGTGTTCCGCCGGGTGCCGAAAAAAACCGTGCTGTAAAGACAGGCCGCCCCGCCACCGAACGCGGGGTGGCCTCATAGACTGAAAAAGGGGGCCCGCCATGGAGGGCAGACAATTCAACCGCCGCACCCTCGCCATCCTGGTGGTGCTTACGGCACTGCTGCTGCTGTTTTTTGGGGTGCTCTACAACCTGCAGGTGCTCCATGTGGACGACTACCGGGCCCAGAGCGTGGTCAAGATTGCCAACCGGAAGACGGTGGAGGCCGCCCGTGGGGAGCTGCTGGACCGCTACGGCCGGAGCATGGTGACCAACCGTGCCACCTACCAGCTCACGCTGAATACCGGTGTGATGGGGGAGGAGGCGGTGCGCAACGCCAACCTGCTGGAGCTGCTCAACATCTGCCGGGACAACGGCCTGACCTGGACCGACACCCTGGCCGTCTCAACGGCAGCCCCCTTCACCTACACCAGCGACACCCCTCTGGCCTACGAGAAGGAGGGGGGCGGCGTGGCCCTGACCCGGCTGGGACGGCTGCTCAACGCCCTCCCTATGAAAAAGGAGCTGAAAAGCAGCCTGAACCTGCCCACCACCGAGCAGGTAGAGGCCGCCAAGACCCTGGACGATATCCCCGCCGGGCCCACGGCGGAGGAGCTGATCGCCGCCCTGCGCACCTACTTTGAGATTGACCCGTCCTGGTCGGACGCCGACGCCCGGGCCCTGATCGGTGTGCTCTACGAGACCAATCTGCGCACCTACAGCATCAACCAGCAGGCGTACATCTTTGCCCAGGATGTGAATATTGATGTCATCTCTGCGGTGAAAGAGCGCCGGCTTACCGGCGTTACCATCGAAACCACCACCGTCCGTCAGTACAACACTGTAGCCGCAGCCCACCTGCTGGGCCATGTGGGAGACATCCAGTCCAGCAACTGGGACTACTACCGGGAGCAGGGCTACAGCATGAACGACAAGGTGGGCATCGACGGGGCGGAGAACGCCTTTGAGGAGTATCTGCGTGGGGAGTCAGGGGTTCAGATCCAGGAGCTGTCCACCAGTGGAAAGGTGGTCAGCGAGTACTGGCGCATCGACCCCGAGACCGGAGAGGAGCAGATCCCCAAGCCGGGGGACAACGTTCTGCTCACTCTGGACCTCCGCCTCCAGGAGAAGGTGGAGGAGATTCTGGCCAACACCATCGAGACTCTGGAGTCGGAGGATACCGGGGGCGGCGCGGTGGTGGTGGAGAGCGTCAAGACGGGGGAGATCCTGACCATGGCCTCCTATCCCACCTACGATCTGTCCAGGATCTACAGTGATATCACCCTTTACAATCAACTGGCCAGCGACACCGAGCTGACCCCGCTGCTCAACCGAGCCACCCAGGAGTTTTACTATCCCGGTTCCACCTTCAAGCCGCTGGTGGCCATCGCCGCGCTGGAGGAGGGACTGACCACGCCCACGGAGAAAATTCAGGACACCGGCCGCCTCCAGCTCCCCGAGGAGGAGCACTACCCCTACGGCGATTTCCATCCCCAGTGCTGGATCTACCGCCAGTACGGAGGCAACCACGGGTGGGAGGATCTGGCCGACGCCCTGCGGGACTCCTGCAACATCTACTTTTACACCATGGGACACCGGCTGGGCATTGACAAGATTGACGAGTACGCTTCCCTGTTCGGCCTGGGAGAGTACACTGGTATCGAACTGCCCGAGGTGAAGGGCTATGTGGCCGGACCGGCCACCAGCGAGGCCCTGGGGGTGGAGTGGTACGGCGGCAACCTGCTCAACGCCGCCATCGGTCAGGACAACACCCAGGTTACCCCCCTTCAGCTGGCCAACTATATCGTTACCCTGCTCAACGGCGGCGATCACTTCGTGCCTCACCTGCTCAAGTCCGTCAAGTCCAGCGACTACTCGGAGACGGTGTATGAGCAGCAGCCCGAGGTGAAAAACCACATTGCTCTCGACCCCGCCAACGTGGAGGCGGTGAAGCGGGGCATGTGGGAGGTGGCCAACGACCCCAAGAGCACCGTAGACCAGTACCTGAGCAACCTGGCGGTGGAGGTGGGCGCCAAGACCGGCTCCGCCCAGGTGGGCTCGGCGGACAAGGAGGCCGACGCCGTCTTCACCCTGTTCGCCCCCTTATGACGACCCGGAGATCGTCATCTCCATCGTGGTGGAGGGCGGTGCCTCGGGCGGAAATCTGGCCCAGGCCGCCGGCGAGATTGTCAACTACTATTTCAGCGCGGAGCATACTGTGGAATCGGTGGACGCCGAGAACACCCTGCTCCGCTGAAGGGAGCCGTTCCTTGTGTGTAATCCCCAGACCTTTGACAGCCGGGACAGCCGGTATAAGCGCCCCTATGGCGCCGTACCCTCCGGCACCCGGGTAGAGCTGGCCCTCCGCCCGCCCCGGGCCGGGGGATTTTCTGCCGCCACACTCATCGCCTACTTTGAGCACCGGGACGAGGAGCGCCGGGAGCTGCCCATGCCCTGGCGGGGCCTGGAGGGGGACCGGGATGTGTTTGCCGTAACCTTGGAGACCGGGGACTATGTGGGCCTGGTGTGGTACTCCTTCCGCCTGGAGGGCCTGGACGGCCGCAGGGAGGAGCTGGGGCCCTTCCAGCTCACGGTATACGACGGGGCGGAGGAGGTGCCTGCCTGGTTCGGAGAGGGCGTCACCTATCAGATCTTCCCTGACCGCTTCCGCCGCACCCGGGTTCCCGATCCCACCGGCATGGTGGGAGGGCGGAGCGTCCACACCGGCTGGGAGGAGGAGCCGGTCTACCGCCCCGACTCGAACGGCGAGGTGCGCAACCGGGACTTCTTCGGCGGCGATCTGGCCGGCGTGCGGGAGAAGCTGGGCTACCTGCGGGGCCTGGGGGTGGATACCCTCTACTTCTGCCCCATCTTCGAGGCCCCGGAGAACCACCGCTACGGCACCGGGGACTATGAGAAGATCGACCCCATGCTGGGCACCGAGGCCGACTTCCGCGCCCTGTGCGCCGACGCCCACGCCCTGGGCATGCGGGTGGTGCTGGACGGCGTGTTCAACCACCAGGGCTTTGTCAGCCGCTATTTCAACGGCGACGGCTCCTATGAGAGCGTAGGGGCCGTCCAGTCCCAGGACAGCCCTTATTACCCCTGGTACCACTTCTCACACTGGCCGGACAAATACGACTCCTGGTGGGGCATCTACTCCCTCCCCGCCGTCAACGAGGCCGATTCCTCCTACCGCCGGTATATCTTCGGCGGCGCGGACAGCATCATCCGCCGCTGGCTGGCCGCCGGGGCGGACGGCTGGCGGCTGGACGTGGCCGACGAGCTGCCCGACGACTTTATCCACGGCATCCACGCCGCCGCCCGGCAGGCCAAGCCGGAGGCGGTAATCATCGGCGAGGTGTGGGAGGACGGCTCCAACAAGATCGCCTACGGCGTGCGCCGCCGGCACATCCTGGGGGGACACTGCGACGGGCTGATGAACTACCCCTTCCGAAACGCCCTGCTCTCCTTCCTGCTGGGCGAGGACGCCTTCCGCTTCCGGCAGGCCATGGAGACCCTGCGGGAGAACTACCCGCCCTTCGCCTGGCGCTCGGCCATGAACTTCCTGGGCACCCACGACACCCCCCGCATCCTCACCCTGCTGGGCACGGGGGGCGACGGCAGGGAGCACGACAAGGACTGGCGGGCGGCCTTCCGCATGTCCTCCGGCCAGTACGCCCTGGGTAAGGCCCGGCTGAAGCTGGGGGCCCTGGTGATTTTCGCCTTCCCCGGCTCCCCCATGGTCTATTACGGAGACGAGGCGGGGATGGAGGGCTTTGAAGACCCCTTCAACCGCCGCACCTATCCCTGGGGAAGGGAGGACGGCGAGCTGCTGGAATGGTACACCGCCCTGGGGAAGGCCCGCCGGGCGCTGCCCGCCCTGCGCCGGGGGGAGCTGGCCTGGACGCTCACCCGGGGACGGGTACTCTCTTTCCTCCGCACCGGGGCCGAGGGGAGCGTACTGGCCGCCGTCAACGCCGGCGACCGGCCGGAGCCCATGGACCTGCCCTGGCCCGCCCGGGACTGGATGACCGGGGCGGCCCTGGAACAGGGGGAGCAGACGCTCCCTCCCATGACAGGCTGGCTGCTGACGCCCCGGCCGGAAGGAGCGTGAACTGTGGAGCAGCCCCTCATCAGCATTATCGTGCCGGTCTACAACGCGGAGCCCTATCTGGACAACTGCCTGGACTCCATCGCCGCCCAGACGTGGGGGAACCTGGAGGTGTGGCTGGTGGATGACGGCTCCACCGACGCCAGCCCCGCTCTCTGTGACGCCCGGGCCGCCGCCGACTCCCGCTTTCACGTGCTCCACCAGGCCAACGCCGGGGTATCCGCCGCCCGCAATGCCGCTCTGGAGCGGGCTACGGGGCAGTACCTCCAGTTTGTGGACGGGGACGACTACCTGCCCTCCACCGCTACCGAGCGGCTGGTCCGCACCGCCGGGGCCACCGGGGCCGATCTGGTGATCGGCCGCTTCTGGCGGGTGGCCGGCACACGCAAGGCCCTCCAGGGCCACATCCGCCGGGACGGGGTGTTCACCCGCCGGGAATTCGCGGAGGAGATGCTCAAGGCCCCGGCCAACTTCTACTACGGCGTGCTGTGGAACAAGCTCTACCGACGCTCCATTGTGGAGGAGGGCCGCCTGCGGTGCGATCCGGAGGTGAGCTGGTGCGAGGATTTCCTCTTCAACCTGGAGTACATCCGCCGGACCCGGCTGATCGCCGCCACCGCCCAGCCGGTCTACTGCTATGTGAAGCGGCCGGGCAGCCTGGTGGCCACCCAGGCCACCCTGGCCCGGACGGTGGAGATGAAGCGCACCATGTTTGCCGCCTACAAGCGGCTCTATCAGGCCCTGGACCTCTATGACGAACAGAAGCTGCGGGTCTACGGCTACCTGGTCTCAGCCGCCAAGGACGGGGGGAGCGTGGCCCTGCGGCCCCCGGCTCTCCCCAAGCGGCGGCCGGAGTCCCCGCGCCGCCGAACGCGCCGGCGCAGAACCGGAATGGCATAATGTCCGGAGTCCTGCCGAAACGCTGCTTCGGCAAATTGAAAAAGCGGAACGGCTATGCCGTTCCGCTTTTCGTTTGCTGGAAAGGGGGTCAGGCGCGGTCCACCCAGATGGGGCTGGACCAGGCCATGTGCTCGTCCTTCTGGGTGACGCGCAGGTAGTAGCAGGCGCCGCTCCCGGCAGTGTCCTCCAGGGTGAAGTCGCAGGCATTGCCCGCGCAGGCCCAGGTCTGGATGACCTGATTGTCCCGCAGCAGCTCCACGGTGACGGTGTCGGTGCCCAGAACGCTGCCCTCGATGGTGACGGGGGCGTCGCCGATGGCCTTGACCTCGCTGCCCATGGGGGCAGAGTTGATCTTCAGGGAGACCAGAATGCGGGCGCCGGTGGTGCCGTAGGTCAGGCGGTCATAGATGGCGTCCCACACGTACTCCCGCTTGAGGGCGGGGACGAAGGCGGCCACAATGCCGCCCTCCACGCCGTGCTCGGTCTGGTGGGAGTCGCTGCCGGCGGTGAAGCCCATCCGGTAGCCCCGGGCCAGGGCGTCCTGCACGCTGCACCGCTCCATCTTCTTGATGTTCTTGGTGAACTTGGAGCGGGCCTCAAAGGTCTCGAAGGGGGCGTGGCGGGAGTAGATCTCCACGGCGCGCTGCACCTCGGGATCGTGGAAGTTCCAGTCGGTGGCGGCGCTCACCATCACCCAGTCCGCGGCGGGGTGGTGGGGGATGCAGAGGGCCTTGTAGGAGCGGATGCTGTTGTAGAGGTCGGTGGGGGTCATGCCGCCCTTGTCGCCGGAGCGGAAGATCTCGCCCTCGTCGCCCCGGTAGTATACGTTCTTGTGGCCGTAGTCGTACTTGTACTCGTTGGGAGTCCACTCGTAGGCCAGAAGGCAGGCCAGCTCGCCGTCCTTGTTCATCAGGCGGCAGTTGGTGCGCAGCAGCTCCCACTCGGACTGGGTCGTCCAGTCGGGGTAGCAGTCGTGGTCGGTGAGGGCGGTGAAGTCCAGACGGGCCTTGTCCCGGGCCCGGTGATAGTACTGGTCCACCTCGCCCATGCCGTCGGACAGGCCGCTCTGGCCGTGGATGTCGCCAAAGTAGACGGACAGGTTCCCGTAGCCGTTTCTTGTCCAGCCAGGCGCGCACCACGTCGGCGGGGTGCTCGTCCAGGCGCTTGTCGGCGTTGGCGGGGATGGGCTGGGTGAAGTCGCTGGGGGGCGCCACATAGTCGGGCTGCTGGGCCAGCTCGGTGGGGGTGAGGTGGTTGTAGATCACCTGGGCGTTGCGCTCCATGTGGCCGTTCTTGAAGCCGAACTGCCACATCAGATGGATGGTGTCGTCCTCACCCACCAGCAGCTTGGGGTGGACGCCGCAGTGGCCGTCGCCGTAGGACATCAGCACCGGACGGCTCCAGGGCTCGCTGCCCCGGCGGGTGCACACCAGCACGTCGTACTTGCTGCGGGTGTAGGCCATGGCCTGAAGGCCGGAGGAGTTGGAGGCCACGTGGAGATCCAGATACCAGTCCACGCCCTCCTTGAGGCACTGGGGATTGACCGCGGCCAGGGCGCCGTCCCGGACGGTGAGGTCGGCGGAGCGGACGGAGTAGACGGCCATATAGCCGTAGTCGTACCAGCCCACCACGGCGCCGTCGGGCTTGGCGGCGATCCACGGGGTGGAGGCCCAGTCCTCGCCCTGGCTGACCACAATCTCCTCCCCGCTCCAGCCCGCGGCGGTGCGCGCCCGGGCAAAGAGCTTGTACTGCTTGCCGTCAAAGCCGTCGTAGGCCACATAGAGGTTGCCGTCGCCGCCCTCGGCCGCGCCGGCCCGGTAGGCCTCGCCCACCGCGGACACGGTCTCGGCCGCGCCGGGGCCGGCCTCGGTCAGGGGGCACAGCACGGCGGCCGCGCTGCCCTTGTGCTGCTCCGTCCAGATGACGTGCAGCTTGCCCTGCCAGGTGAACAGGCGGGGGAAGAACAGGGCCTCGCCGGAGGCGACGGTGAGCACCTCGCCCCACTGGCCGTCCCGATAGCAGCGGGCCAGGATGCGCCAGTTCTCCCGGGCGTACTCGCTCCAGGCGTACCAGATGGCGCCGCCGTGAGCCAGAATGACGGGGTGGAGCACCTCGCCGCCGTCGGAGATCTCCGCGCTCCCACACCACCTCGTCCCCCCGGCGGCAGGAGGCCATCAGGCTGTCGTGGCGGTCCACAAAGCGCTGCCAGCACAGATAGACGTCGGAACCATCCAGCGCGATGCCGGGGAACTGGGCGTTCTCCCGATAGAGATCGGTAATGACTCGGTTGTTCTGAATCTGTTTCATAATACCTCAACCTCAGCTTTCTATTCGTCGTCGTACTTACCGACACCGGCCGGGGGCTTGATGTGCTTGACACCGAAGGCCAGCACCAGCAGGGTCACAATGTAGGGGAGCATCTGCACGATCTGGGGCGGGAAGGCCTCGCCCTGAAGGTAGATCTGCACCGCGTCACAGAAGCCGAACAGCAGGGCGCAGGGCACGATCTGCGCGGGGTTGTACCGGCCCAGGATGGCGATGGCCACCGCGATGTAGCCGCGGCCGGCGGTCATGTTGCGCACGAACATGTCCAACTGATCCAGGGACAGGTAGGCGCCGCCCACGCCGGCCAGAGCGCCGCAGATGAGCACGCCGCAGTACTTGATGCCGTGAACCCGCAGGCCCATGGTGGCCGCGGCCTTTGGGTTCTCGCCCACCATGCGCAGGCGCAGGCCGAAGCGGGTCTTGAAGAGGACGATCCACCCCACGACCACTGCGGCGACCATCACAAGGAAGCTGACGGACTGCTGGGCCAGAATGGGGCCGATGACGGGGATGGGGGCAAAGAAGTCCAGGGTGGTGGAGATGGAGGCCACCTGGGGGGTGGAGCCCTTGTTGTTCCAGATGAGCTGCATCAGCAGGGTGGTGACGGCCAGAGCCAGCAGGTTCAGTCCGATGCCGCTGATGACCTGGTTGACCTTGTAGCGCACGGACAGGATGCCGTGGAACAGGCCGATGACCATGCCGCCCACCATGCCCAGCAGGAAGCCGAAGAGCACGCTCCCGGTGAAGTAGGAGCCGAGAACGCCGAAGAAGGCGCCCATCATCATCATGCTCTCCAGGCCCAGGGCCATGATGCCGCTGCGCACCGAGAAGGCGCCGCCCACCGAGGCCAGCACCAGGGGGATGGACATGGCGATGGAGGAGCCGATGATGGGAATCAGGTTGTTGAGAATCACGCCCATGTCAGGCCACCTCCTTCTTGGTCTTGCGGGACCAGCCCGCGGGGTTGAGCCGCTTGAGCTCCTTCACCAGCAGCGGGGCGGCCACCAGAATGACCACCATGGCCTGGATGACGTTGACGAACTCCACCGGAATGCTGGTGGTGCGGTTGAGCTCCATGGTGCCCGCCCGCAGCGCGCCGAACACGATGCCGGCGAAGATGACGCCCACGGGGCTGTCCGCCGCCAGGGCGGCCACGGAGATGCCGGAGAAGCCGTAGTCGTTGGAGAAGCCGTTGATCAGGCGGCGGTCCACGCCCAGCACATGGCTGGCGCCGGCCAGGCCCGCGATGCAGCCGCTGATGCACAGGGCCACGATGGTGACCTTGGCCTTGCTGATGCCGGCGGTCTCCGCCGCGTCCGGGTTGAGGCCCACCGCGCGGATCTCATAGCCCAGGGCGGTGCGGTCCATGAACAGCTTGACCAGGATACAGGCCGCCACTGCCAGAAGGATGGCGACGGTGAGCTGGTACTGCTGGAAGATGCGGGGGAGCTGCGCCGTCTCCAGCACCCGCTCCGTCTGGGCCACCGAGCTGTTCTCCGCCAGCATGGGCCCGTTGAGCAGGTAGTCCACCAGATAGGTGGCGATGGAGTTGAGCATGACGGTGGCGATGACCTCGTTGGAGCCGAACTTGACCTTGAGCACGCCCACCAGGCCGGCGTAGAGGCCGCCGGCGGCCATGCCGGCCGCCACCGCCAGGGGCAGGTGGAGCGCCATGGGCAGGCCCAGATCCAGCATGCCCACCGCAGCGGAGGCCAGGGCGCCCATGTAGAGCTGGCCCTCGGCACCCAGGTTGATGAGGCTGGCCTTCTTGGCGAAGGCGAAGGCCAGGCCGGTGAAAATCAGAGGGGTGGCCTGGGTCAGGGTCTGGACAATGGCGCGCTGGCTGCCGAAGGAGCCGGCCAGGATGGCGCCGAAGGCCTCAATGGGGTTGTAGCCGCACACCGCCATGATGACGCCGCTGATGACAATGGCGATAAGCAGGGAGAGAATGGACAGCAGCGGGCCATCCAGCTTGAGCAGACCGCTCAGAGCACGCTTTTTCATGCGGTTCCCTCCTTTTCCGGCGCAAGGCTGCCGCCGGTCATCAGCAGGCCGATCTCCATGTCGCTCCAGGTGTCCGGCTTGCCCTCGGCCACGATCCGGCCGCCGTAGATGACCGCCAGACGGTCGGACAGGCTGCGCACCTCGTCCAGATCGGCGGAGATGAGCAGAATGGACTTGCCGCCGTCCCGCAGATCCAACAGGCGGTGGTGAATGTACTCCATGGCGCCCACGTCCACGCCACGGGTGGGCTGGGCCACGATGATGACGTCGGGGTTTTCGCTGAACACCCGGGCGATGACCACCTTCTGCTGGTTGCCGCCGGAGAGGGCGCTGCACCGCTCCTGCACGTTGGGGGCCTTGATGGCAAACTCGGTGCGCTCCTGCTCGGCAAATCTGCGGATGGCGGAGGCCAGCCGCAGGCCGCGGCGGGCGAAGGCGGGGCGGCGGTGGTAGCCCAGAATCAGGTTGTCCTCGATGCTCATCTCCAGCACCAGGCCGCGGGTCATGCGGTCCTCGGGCACATGGCCCACGCCGGCGGCCAGGAAGGCGGCGGCGTTGCCGCTGAGGGGCTTGCCGTCCTTGAACAGCTCCATATGGTCGGGGCGGCGCAGGCCTGTGAGTACCTCGATGAGCTCGGTCTGGCCGTTGCCCTCGATGCCGGCGATGCCCAGAATCTCCCCCTTGCGCAGGGAGAGGCACACGTCGCGCAGGATGGGCACGCCCCGCTCGGTGAGGGAGAGGCCGCGCACGGAAAAGTTTTCCCTCCGCCCACCTGCTCGGCCCGGCGGGTGACGGAGAGCTCCACGTCGCGCCCCACCATCATCTGGGCCAGCTCGTTCATGGTGGTTCCCGCCACGGGGACGCCGCTCTCGATCATTTTGCCCTGGCGCAGCACCGACACCCGGTCGGCGATCTCCATGGTCTCCTTGAGCTTGTGGGTGATGATAATGATGCTCTTGCCCGCGGCCTTGAGCTGCCGCATGACCCGGAAGAGATCCTCCACCTCCTGTGGGGGGTGAGCACCGCGGTGGGCTCGTCCAGGATCAGCAGGTCGGCCCCCCGGTAGAGGGCCTTCAGGATCTCCACCCGCTGCTGCTCACCCACGGAGAGGGTCTCCACCTTGGCGGTGGCGGAGATGTGGAAGTTATACTCGTCGATCATGGCGGCGACCTGGGCCTCCGCCTTCTTCCGGTCAAAGAAAACGCCGCGCACCGGCTCGCTGCCGATGACCACGTTTTCCGCCACGGTCATGACCGGGGTGAGCATGAAGTGCTGGTGCACCATGCCGATGCCCAGGGCGATGGCCTGGGCGGGGCGGGTGATGGCGACCGGCTTGCCGAAGACGCGCACCTCTCCGGCGGTGGGGGTGGTCATGCCGTACAGAATTTTCATGAGGGTGGACTTGCCGGCGCCGTTCTCGCCGAGCAGGGAGTGGATCTCTCCCTGCTCGACGGTGAAGTCGGCGCCGTCAATCGCGCGGACGAGGGGATACTGCTTGACAATCCCGCGCATTTCAACTGCGTTCAAACGTCATCGCCTCCCGGCAGATTATCGGCCGCTGGGGCCGGGGTGTCCCGCTTACTCCGCGGGCTGGTACTGGTTGGCGGCCACCCAGGCGTCCAGCTCCTCGGCGGTCTCGCAGGGCACCAGCTCGCCGGCGGTGATCTTGGCCTTGATGTCCTCCACGGCGGCGGCGATGTCGTCGGGCAGAACCACGTTGGAGTCGGTGTTGTCAAAGCCTACGGAGCCCTCGGCAATGCCGCTGATGTGCACGCCGGGCTCCCAGGTGCCCTCCACCAGGGCCTTGATCTCGTTGTAGACGATGGTGTTCACGTCGCGCAGGGCGGTGGCCACGATGTAGTCGGGCTCGATGTAGTTCTGGTTGCCGCCCACGCCGAAGGCATAGCGGTCGGCCTCCTTGGCGGCGGTGAAGACGCCCATGCCGGAGGCGCCGGCGATGTGCTGGACGAAGTCCGCGCCGCGGTTGTACATGGACAGGGCGATCTCCTTGGCCTTGGCGGGGTCGTTGAAGTCGCCCACGACGGCCTCCAGCACCTCGCAGTCGGGGTTGACGTAGCGCACGCCGGCCTCAAAGCCCACTACGCCCATGCGCAGGGTGGGCTGATCCTGGCCCAGGATGACGCCCACCACGTTTTCGCTGTTGGCCTTGTCCATGCCGGACAGGGTGCCCAGGCCGGCCACCACGCCGGTCAGGAAGGTCTGCTCCTGCCACTTGGTATAGACGGCGCTGACGTTGGGAAGGTCGGTGGAGGAGTCGATGTGGGAGATCTTCTGCTCGGGGAAGTCGATGGAGATCTCGTTGATGGCCTCGGTCTGGTCGGCCGCCAGGCCGATGATCAGGTCGTACTCGCCGCTCTCGGCGAACATGCGGTAGTTGGGCAGGAAGTCGCTGGCGCTCTGGGTTTCCACATAGTCAAACTCGATGCCGAAGTCTTTTTCCGCCTGCTGGGCGCCGGCGTAGGTCATATCGTTGAAGTTCTTGTCGCCCAGGCCGCCGGTGGACAGGATGATGCCCACCTTCAGGGCGTCGCCGTCAGAGGCGCCGCTGGGGGAGCTGGAAGATGGGGCGTCCTGGCCGCCGCCGCAGGCGGACAGGCCGAGGGTGAGGGTACAGGCCAGAGAGAGCGCGAGCAGTTTCTTTGCGTTCATGACAGGGTTCCTCCTTCAATTCATTCGGCACAGCAGGGACACTTTGGGCGTGCCCGGCCCAAGCTTACAAGTTGAGTTTAACAAAGAAAACAAAAACGGTCGAGCCATAGGCTTGACCGTTTTTGGGACGAATATGATATCTTTTTCCGCACGGGGCGGGAAATGTCACAATTTTGATTTTTTTGTCACGATTTTGACCCCCGGCGCTCCGCCTCCGGGGACACGCCCTTGTACTTTTTGTAAAGCCGGGAAAAGTATCCGGGGGTGGTATAGCCCGTCTGTACCGCCACGCTGGCGACGGGCAGATCGGTGGTCTGGAGCAGCTCCTGGGCCCGCTCCAGCCGGTAGCGGGTGAGGTAGGAGCTGAAGTTCTCCCCCACCTCCTCCTTGAACTGGCGGGAAAAGTGCTCCGGCGAGCGGTAGAGCTGGGCGGCCACCTCCGCCATGGAGATGGGCTGGGCGTAGTGGGCGTGGATATAGTTCAGGGCGGTCTCAATGGGCCGGGAGTGGCGGCTGCGCCGTTCCCGGAGCACCTGCTCCAGCATGGCCGAGCAGCGGCTGCGGCAGGCGGTGAAGGAATGGGGCGGCTCCCAGCCGTCGGCGGGGGGCGTGACGAACTGGTAGTACCAGTCCTCCATGGAGATCACCATGCGGTTGACCGTGTCCACCGCCCAGCGCACGTCATCGGCTCCCACCATGCCGAACAGGGCGAACCAGGCCCGGAGCGCCCCGCGGGCCTCCTCCACCTGGCGGCGGGCCAGGAGGCGCAGCACCTCCTGCTTTCTGGCGTGGGCGGCCTCCCGGTCAATGGGGGGCAGGCCGCAAATGGCGGAGTAGGGCACCACCCCTCCGCCGGTGAAGAAGCAGGCCTCCTGAGCCGATGCCGCCTCCCCCAGCACACGGATGAGCTGGCCGATGTCGGTGCACAGGGCGGACACGCCGGCGGGCAGGCGGCACTCCCCCAGGGCGGCCTCCGTGTCCAGGGCATAGCCCCGCAGGGCCTCCGCCTCCGGGCACTGGAGGAGCAGGTAGAGGTGCTCCTGCACCATGGCGGCCGCAGAGAAGGGGGCGCGGGAGGCGGAGGCTAGGGCCACCATCTGCCGCCGCAGGTCCAGGCTGCTGTCGTTGGCCACGCAGAAGGCCAGATAGGGCTGGCCGGGCCGCAGCCCCTGCCGCTGCCAGAAGGCGGCCACAGCGCCGGGCTGTTCGAAATTGCGGTACATCTCGTAGAGGTCCACCACCCCGTCCTGGAGGACATCATGCACCTTTTCCGAGCGGATCTTCGCCGTGGTGGCCGCAATCTCCGCTACGATGCGCTGAATGTCGGAGGAGCGCATCTCCGACTTGAGGATGTACTCCCGGGCGCCCAGGGAGATGGCCTGCTTGGCGTAGGAGAACTCGGCGTAGTTGGTCAGGATGATGAACACCGTAAAGGGGAGGATGTCCCGGACTTTACTCATCAGCTCCAGCCCGTCCATTCCCGGCATGCGGATGTCGGTAAAGACCACGTTGGGCTTCTGCTCCAAAATCCTGCGGTAGGCCTCCTCTCCATTGACCGCGGAGGTGACGGAGCTGGCCGCCTCACACTTCTGGATGCAGTACACCAGCCAGTCCCGGATGGGGGCCTCGTCGTCCACTACCATAATATGAAGCATGGAGCTCCTCCTTTCTCTATCGGGTGCGGGGCAGGCGGAAGGTGACCACCGTGCCGCCCGCCGGGCCGCCGGTGACCGTCAGCCCGTAGCCGGGGCCGTAGTTGAGGCGGATGCGCTCCTGCACATTCTTCAGCCCCACCCGGTTAATCTGCAAGTCCTTGTTCATCACCTGGTCGATCTTGTCTTTGGAAATGCCCACTCCATCGTCCTCCACCCGGAGGATCAGGGTGTCCCCCTCCAGCCAGCCCCGCAGGCGGATGTGGATTTTGTGCCGGCCCACGCCGTGGAAGATGGAATTCTCCACTACCGGCTGAAGCAGCAGCTTGGGCAGCGTGTTGTCCCGCAGGGCCTCATCCACCTCGCAGGAGTAGTCAAAGGTATCGGGATAGCGCAGGTGCTGGAGCTCCACATAGCACTTCAGCGTGTCCAGCTCCTCCCCCAGGGGGATGAACTCCACCGAGCGGGAGAGGGTCTGGCGCAGCAGCTTGGAGAAGTAGAACACCATCTCCCCCGCCTCCTGTACCTTGTCCATCTCCAGCAGGAAGCGGATGGAGCTGAGGGTATTGTAGATGAAGTGGGGGTTGATCTGGGCCTGGAGAAAATCCAGCTCCGCCAGATGCTTCTCCCGCTCCTCCCGTTTGACCGACTCCAGAAGGGTGGAGATCTGCTCCACCATACCGTTGAAGGCCTCCTGAATACGGCCGAATTCGTCCTTTCGGCGTACGTCGATGCGCTCGTCCAGGCGGCCCTCCATGACCCGGCCCAGGCTGGCCTGGAGCTGGGTGATGGGGCGGAGAATCTGCCGGTAGGCGTAGAGAAGCACCGCCAGAATCAGGGCGGCGCACAGGCCGGTGGCCAGGAAAGCGCCATTGCGTACCAGATTCAGCGTGCCGAAGGCCGCCGAGGCACTCATCTCCTCCACCAGATACCAGTCCGTCCCCGGTATGCGTTCATACAGGCGGATCTGCCCGCCGTCAATGCGGCGGGAGAGGGACGTCTCCGCCGCCAGGGCGTCCAATTCCTCCGGGGTATAGGCATAGATGGAACCAATGAGCTGCTTGTCCCGGGCTGAGACAATGGTGCCCGACCCGTCGGTCAGAAAAAATCGGTTGTCGGCGCTCTGGTGCCGCAGATATTGGGAGTACAGGCTGACCTCGCTGATGTTGAGGATGACCACCCCAAGCGGCTCCTGAGTCAGGTGGTCCCGGATAAGCTGGGCGTACTGGAAGGAGTGGACAAAGATGCCTGTGGCCTCCGGATGGGTGGTGGTGGGCAGCAGCAGGGCGTCCTGGGTTCCGCTGAACAGGGGCCCATACCGGGGGTCGGCCAGGACGGCGTCATAGTTGAACTGCCTGGAGCTGTAAGTGGCAGCGGTCACGCCGTTGAAGCCCACCACATAGGAGTCCATCAGCATTTTGATGCCCCGCTGCCACACATAGTCGCTGCTCAGGCTGTAGAGCAGATCGTGGGCGGCCTCGTCCGCCCGCTCTCCGGCGGGGCCGGAGAGCAGTTCAATGAGCTGTGTGCTCTCAGCGATGCGCTTGGCCAGGGTCTGGGTATCGGTCATGCCCTGGCCAAGGGTGTAGCTGATCTGCCGCAGGCCCGCCTGGTTGAGGCGGATGTACTCCTGCCCCACCACCTGGCGGGCGTAGTGGTAAAGAGCCAGCTCCACGGAGGCGGTGATCAGCAGCAGCAGGGCAAACAGCAGCGCAAACAGGCGGAACAGAAAGCTTTTGCGTCGGTGCATCCCCGCGCCCCCCCTAAAGACTGATTTCCCATCCAGTTCACCCGAAAAGGGAGATATATCTGATTTATTCTACCACATTGCCCCCCGGCGCGCAACGTTGGCCGCAGAATGAAAAGCCCCCGCCGGGGAGGGCGGGGGCACGGTCAGCGCAGGAGGACGGCGCCCAGTCCGGCGCTCAGGGCGTACGCCCGCCAGGCAGTCATCTGCTCCGGCGTGGGGGAGGGGCGGCCGGCCAGAGCGCCGCGCACCCCGTTAGGGCGGAAGGTGATCAGCTTGACGGGGGTGGAGGGGGCCCTGGGGCCCAGCGCGGCGGCCACTCCGTCCAGCACGGCCTCCACATCCACCGCGTCCGGAGCGCACACCACCCGCACCTCCGCCAGCTTGCCGCAGGCGGACAGAAAGGCCAGATTCTCCTTCACCGGGGCGTTGTCCGCCCCGGTCAGGGCCCGGTGGACGGCGGGCTCCCATGCCTTCACGTCCAGCATCACCCCGTCGCACACCGCCATCAGCCCGGCCAGGGGGGCCAGGGGAACCATGCCGTTGCTGTCCAGCAGGCAGCCCAGGCCGCCGGCCCGGGCCAGGGTGAACAGCTCGGTGAGAAAGTCCGGGTAGAGGGTACACTCCCCGCCGGAGACGGTGAGGCCCCGGATAAAGGGCCGGCTGGGGGCAAGGGCGGAGAGCACCTCCGAAGCGGTCATGACGGTGACCTTGGGGGAGGCGAACCGGGGGCACAGGCGGATGCAGGCATCGCACCCGGCGCAGCGCTCCGCCACCCAGCGCACCCGGCCGCTCTCCAGGGACAGGGCCCCCGCCGGGCAGGCGGGCACGCAGGCGCCGCACCCGGTGCACAGGTTCTGGGTCTCCGGGTTGTGGCAGTAGGCGCAGGCCAGGTTGCAGCCCTGGAGAAAGACGGCCGCGCGGCAGCCGGGGCCGTCCACGGTGGAGAGGGGGAGAATCCGGTTGACTGGCGCGGCGGCGCTCATACCATCCGCACCTTTCGCTGGGCCAGGCGGTTGACGTCGTAGTTGGCCGTGCCCAGGTGGGTGGTGTTCTGGAGCACTACCTGGTGGGCGCGGAACTTCTCCATCTCGCTGCGCTTGACCAGATAGCCGGTGATGCGCACCAGGTCGGTGTCCGCGGAATAGAAGCTCATGTAGTGTACCCCAAGGGCGAAGGCCCCCTTCACCACGTCCAGCAGGGCGGCGGGGTTCTGCTCCACATTGGAGGCGATGGGGAAGATGTCCCCCACCCCCGCGGGGAAATAGGGGTGGAACCGGGCGCAGTGGCGCAGGTGGTCGGCAAAGGACTCCGGCTCACTCCCCACGGGGATACGCACGCCGGAGGTGATGCCCACGTCGGAGTCCAGGCCCACCTGGGCGTGGAGCAGGAAGTGGTTCCCGGTCAGGGGGGAGTGGGCGGCGGGGAGGGTTTTCACCACGGCGTCGATCTTCTCCATGATGCGCACGCCCAGCGCGTCGGCCTCCCCGTCACGGCCATACACCAGCCCCCGGTCCCGGAGCAGGTGGTTGACCGCCTCGGCCAGACCGGTGACGCCGAACATGGGCAGAAAGCGGTCGGCGGAGATAAGGCCCTCCTGGACCAGGAAGCTGGAGGGGAAGAAGCCGGACTGCTCCACCAGGAAGCGGATGCGCTCGTTCATGTAGTCGGTCGTCAGGCGCAGGCACTCCGGGAGCAGCTCCTCCACAAAGTGCTCCACACCCCGGGCGTCGTCCACCAGGCGGGTGAGGGTGACCCGGGTGAGGGTGTAGGCGCCGCCCCGGATGGGCAGGATGTTGTAACAGCTCGACACGCCGTAGTCGTCAAAGGTGTCCCGGTTGGCGGGATGGCTGCACAGGGCCGGGTTGGAGCAGGCCAGGGAACAGCGGATGGCCGCCTCTGCAAAGGCGTCGGGGGTGACCTCGGGGTCGTACTTCAGCGTGAAGTTGGGGACGGTGTTCTGCACCTCGGAGAGCACCTCCAGCAGCAGGCGGCCCGCCCGGGTGGCCGCCGGGCCCAGGTTGGCATGGCAGAAGGAGTCGGTGATGGTGCGGTCCAGATAGTTGAGGAAGAGGCGCAGCTTCCTGCGCGCCTCCTCGTCGCTCCAGCCGTCCAGGAAGGGGTCGATGAGGGTGTCCAGATTGCCCAGGTACACCGGGAAGTTGGTGATGGACGGCACATGGCGGTAGAGCGTCATCAGGGAAAAGAGCAGCTCGTCCAGATCCTGAGGCGGCGGCAGGCGGAGGAAGGCGCTGCCCTGGCGGACAAACGCTCCGTAGTCGGGCAGGATGTACCGGGGGCGGTAGGGGGCGTGCCCCTCAAAGAGGTCGTTGATGGCGCCGGTCTCAAAGAAATGGCGGGTGCGGGGCGGGATGTCCAGCACGTCGAAGGCATTTTCCGCCTCCTTGGCCAGGTTCATCAGCTTCTGCTCGTGGGTAAGGGTCTGCGAGGTCAGGGTGGCAAAGGCGCTGTCGGAATGAAACATGAAAATCCCTCCATCAGTGTATGGCCCGGCCGTCGGCCAGGCGCCGCTCCAGCTCCGCGCGGAGCCGGAGGTATTGGGGATGGCTGAGCTGAATTTTTCCGCTCTGGATGTCGAGGAATCCCCGCTCCCGGAGGGCGCGCACCCCGCGGTTGACCGTGCGGGAGCACACCCCGGTCTCGTCACCGATGGCCGGGCGAGTCATGGGGATGCAGGCCGTCCCGCCTCCGGCGTTGGCCTCATACCAGGAGACCAGGAAGGAGAGAAGGCGGCTGTCGCTGTCCAGAGACAGGTAACCCCGCTCCCGGCGGGCCTGCTCCCACAGGCTGCGCACCACCTCCCGTACCCGGGAGAGGGTGGTGTCCCGGCCGGAGAAGAACCAGGAGAAGTAGTCCTCCCGGGCGAGCACCCAAAACCGGCAGGCGGTTCTGGCACGCACCTCGGCCAGAAAGCAATTTGCCCCGCACAGGGCCTCGTACTCCCCGAAGAGGGTGAGGGGGCCGAACTCGGAGTAGGTGTGGGAGGGGCCTCCGGGCTGGAGCCCGGAGGCGTCGGCCCGGCCCTCCACCAGCACATAGACGCAGCGGCAGGGGGCGTCCTGCCGCACCACCACCTCTCCGGCGGCGCAGGAGAGCGGACTGGCCGGTGTTTCATCCGGCAGGCCGGAAAAAAGGGATGCCAGCCGCCGGCGCAGCGTGGGAGACTCCTCCGCAAGCAGCTCCCGTATGGTCATAGGGCCGCACCTCCCGTTCCAATTCTGCCCCCATTATAACAAGCCACTGCCTCTAAAAAAAGGACATGTGTCTTCTTTTTGGCGCTTTCTTCTGTGGAAGATCATATTCTTAAGGATACCTTTATGGATCGTTCATAGTCCGTTCACCAATCCAGGGAAAAATCGGCGTAAGATCAACAGCGTCAGGAAGAAGTGACATCAACCTCCTCTCATCTCTCTTACCTCTCTGTTTACACACACACCGGAACAGGGCCGGCCCATTGGGCCGGCCCTGTTCCGGTAAAATATGCTTTGATCAGCCTCCGATTCAGCCGGGAGGCTGATTTTTTTGTCCCGGTGTACGGGAGTGTCCCTCAAAACCGCCGATCCCACCCAGGGACGGGGGGTCCGATCCGGGGAGGCGGTGGCAGAGCCGGCGAAGCGGATGTAGGATGCCGCATAGAGAGGGGGGGACAGGCGTGGCCAGACTGGCAGAGCTGGCAGACGGCTACATGGACGCGGCGGTGCGGCTGCGGATGGGGTTGGAGGAGGTCAGGGCGGAGTTGGAGACCGCCGAGGACGGTCGGCGGCGGGCGCTGGAGGGGAGGGCCAAGCTGCTCCGGCAGATGCTGAAGGAGATGCGGGATTTGCGCCAACTGGCCGAGGGGTATTATACCAGGCCCCGGGACGGGACCTACAGCATGTCCCAGATCTACGCGCCCCGGGTGGACAGCACGAAGCAGTGAGGGGGTGTGGAGGATGACTGAGGCCCAGGAGGTGCGTGCCCGGGCCAAGGCGCTGCGGGAGCGCCGGGAGGAGCTGGAGAAGGCCCTGGCGGGGGCTGCGGGGCCGGGTGCGCGCCCCCTGCGGCTGGAGCTGGCCCGGGTAAAGGAGGAGCTGGTGGACTGCGCCCGGCGGCTGAAGGAGCTGATGCCAAGCCACAAGGTACGCTGCCGCACCACTTGGGCGGGGGTGGACGGATGGCAGTGGGACAGGTTTCAGTATCAGACCTGGGCCGAGCTGGAGGGCGCCGGGGAGCAGGACGGCCCCACGGAGCTGGACCGCATGCGCCTGGCCGTCCGGCTGGCCCGGGAGCGGGCGGTGACGGACAAGCAGGGGGAGTATCTGGCCCAGGTAGAGGGAGGGAAAAAGGCCGCCCAGGTGGCCCGGGAGGCGGGGCGCCACCGGGGGACAGTGAGCCGCACCGTGGGCCGGGGCCGTACAAAGATTGCCAAGGAGGCAAAGGCGCTGTATGAGGTACTCCAGGCCCAGCAGGGGCCGGGGCCGCTGGTGGTGGATCTGGCGGACGGCCGGGTGCTGGAGGCGGTGCTCTCCCTGCTGACGCCGCGGCAGCAGCTCTACCTCTACCTGTACTATGGGGAGTGGCTGAGCCTGCGGGAGATCGGAAGGCTGCTGCGGGTAGACCACGCCTCGGTGCTCCGCTCCATCCGGTGCGGGCTGGAGCGGCTGGGAACGCTGGCGGTGGGAACCAGGGCGGAGGTGCGTGGGCTGGAGGAGCTGGAGGAGCGGCTGATGGCCCACTTCAACCAGTTGGAGCCCCCGGAGGAGGCGCTGCGCCCCCGGCACAAGGCCCCGGTCAGGGCCCCCAATCCCCGGCGGCCTCCGGCGGAGCGGCCGCCCCTGCGTGCCATGGTGCTGCGGCTGGTGCGGGGCGGGGAGACCCGCACGGCGGAGCTGGGGGAGGGCCTGCGCCGGACGGAGGGCGGCCGCTGGGGGAGCGGGAAGCTGCTGGCCGCCCTGGAGGGGTGGGTGGAGCACCTGCCCGGCCGGGGCAGGAGAGAGGGAGGGCAGGCGGCAGAGTCTGGGCCGCCTGCTGCTCAAACTGTTTGAATGGATCAGGAGGGAATTGTATGCTGACCATCATCGAAATTAAGGACAGGGAGGACGGCGGCCATGGCCTGCAGAGCCAGAGCCACCGGACGGAGTGCTGGCTGGAGGGGTGGCTTGCCGTGCCGCCGGAGCTGGAGCAGACGGCCTGGGACTGTGCGGGCTACTGCGACCTGGACATACAGGACGGCAAGCTGGTGGGCCTGACGCCCCGGGAGCAGCCGCCCAAGCCGGAGCCGGAGCCGGACCTGACGCCCCAGTTCCGCACAGCCATGCTGTCCTATGCGGCCACCAGCACAGCCATCCCGGACAGCTATGCCCTGGACATGTCCGATCTGTTTCCCACCTGGGCGGCGGTACTGGCAGACGGCGAGGAGCTGCCTGAGGGGCGGGTCCTCAACGACGGCGGCCAGCTCTACCGGGTGGTGCAGGCGGTGACACCCCAGGCCCACCAAGCCCCCCACGACGAGGGGATGCTGGCCGTCTACCGGCCCATCGACCGGGAGCACGCCGGCACGGCGGACGACCCCATCCCCTGGGTGTACGGCATGGACTGCTATGCGGGCAAGTGCTACCGCTACAACGGCAAGGTCTACCGGGTGGCCGAGGGCGGGGACATGATCCCCTGCACCTGGCCCCCCGACACCGCCCGGCATGTGGCAGTGGGAGGAAGTGCAGGCATAAGATGAAGGGGGCGGATTTGCCGCCCCCTTTTGAACCACAGGAGAAAGGATGAGAGCCATGGAGCGAGCGAACGGAGGGAACAGCAATGCTGAACAGCCGGGATATTGATCGGCTGCGCCCCGACGTGGCGGCCAACTGCCGCGCCTGGCTGGAGCTGTGCCGCGCGGCGGGGCTTCTGGTGCTGGTCACCGGAACCGTGCGGGATGAGGAGTACCAGCAATACTGCTATGAAAACGGTACGGCCGCCACGCCTGTACCCAGCTTTCACGGGGAGCAGGCGGGGCTGGCCTTCGACTTCTGCCAGAACATCAAGGGACAGGAGTATTCGGATTCCACATTCTTTCAGCGGGCCGGAGAGCTGGGGGAACAGGTGGGCTTTGAGTGGGGCGGCCGGTGGAAGAGCTTCCCTGACCGGCCCCATCTCCAGTGGAGCGACGGCGGAAAATACACCAGCAGTATGATCCGGGCGGGGGACTACCCGCCCGCCATGCCCCCATATCGAGAGGAGGACACCGACATGACGAAAGAGGAAATTCAGGCCATGATCGACGCGGCCGTGACGGCCGCCCGGCCGCCGGTCTACACCAGTGTGGAGAACTGCCCCGCGTGGGCCAGGGAGACGGTGCAGAAGGCCGTTGACGAGGGAGTGCTGCGGGGAGACCAGGGCGGCGGACTCCGCCTGACCGACGACAACCTGGTTAACCTTCAGATGCTCCGCAACCTGGGCCTGCTGGACGGGGGCGGGGCCTGATGGACCACATCAACGGCTTCAAGGCCGCCGTGGCCGCTGTCCTGGGCTGCCTGACCGCCCTGTGGGGATGGTTCGGCTGGCTGGTGGTGGCGTGGGTGGCCTGTATGCTGCTGGACTACGCCACCGGCACCGCCGCCGCCCTCAAGGCGGGGAAGTGGTCCTGCAAGGCGGCCCGGGAGGGCCTCTGGCACAAGGTGGGAGCCATGGCCGCCGTCCTGGTGGCCGCCATCCTGGACGGGGTGCTGGGCTTGATCCTGGATCATATCCCCGCCCTGACCCTGCCCTTCGATTATACGGTATTTCTCACGGTGCTGGTGCTGGTCTGGTATATCCTGACCGAGCTGGGGAGTATCGTAGAAAATGCCGGGCGGCTGGGAGCCCCTTTGCCTGCATGGCTGTCCAAGGCTATTGCAGCGCTGGAGTCCGGCGTGGACAGTACCGGAGATAAACTGACCCAAGGGGAAAAAAAAGAATAAAAGGAAAAAGCCTGTAGTCAAACGACTACAGGCTTTTTCCTGCCGTTGAGACAGACGGTTTTTACAGTGGACCGGAGAGGCCTGCTATACTTCACCCTGTGCGAGTGCTTCGGTGCCCAATAGGGTAAGGCGGAGTCCCTGCCGGGTTTTCCCTACTGATATGTAGCCGGACTCCGCCAGTCGGCGAATTCTTAATTTCAGCTTGGCCTCGGTAAAACCCGCCGCCAACAAAGGCGAAAGGCGAAGCAGGGAACCGCGGCCTGCAGGGCGCCCGGCGGCGGTAAGCTCCTGAATGGAGTTCAAAATGAGGCGGTCTTCCTGGGACAGTGGTTCAGAACAGTCGGTGAACGCAGAAATTCGGTGGCCAAAAAAGTTGCGAATTAAATCATTTAAAAGCGATTGCTGCTGATCAGGGGCAATATCCTGCTGATAAAAAATAGTCAGGTTACTAGAAAAAGCCCGCAGCTCGCGGACGTTCCCGGGCCATGTATAATGTAAAAGTCTGTGCTCTAATTGTGCTGGAAGTCGCGCACCCTCGGCCATGGAATGGAGAAGTTCCGGGATATCCTCCACGCGTTCGCGGAGCGGAGGGATAACTAGGGGCAGGATCTTGAGTCGATAATAGAGATCCTCACGGAAGGTACCCTGCCGGACCATATCGTTCAAATTCCGGTTGGTTGCGCAGATAACCCGTACGTCAATAGGGATCACACTGGTGGAGCCAACCGGCATCACTTCCCGCTCTTCCAGAACCCGTAGAAGGCGACTTTGAAGAGAGAGGGGAATGTCGCCAATTTCATCAAGAAAAATGGTGCCGTTATCGGCGGTTTGAAAGAGGCCCTGCTTTCCCCCTTTGCGTGCCCCAGTAAAAGCCCCCTCTTCATAACCAAAAAGTTCGCTTTCAATTAGGGTATCTGGAATGGCGGCACAGTTTACGGCCACAAAGGGGCTTTGACGGCGACGCGAGGCATTGTGGATGGACTGGGCAAACAACTCCTTGCCTGTGCCGCTCTCCCCAAAGATGAGGATGGTCTCATCTGTACCAGAATAGTACTGTGCCAGGCGAATTGCCTTTTGAACAGCGGGGGAGTGTCCTAAAATGTCTGAAAAGTGGTACTTGGCTGGCAAGGAGTTCTTTTTTACACCATGAGAGCACCGTTTTTCGGAGGAGGACGCGGCGATTGGGGTGAGCAGGATGAAACAGTGGCGGTGCTGGAGGGGGGACTCGAAGTGGAGGTGCAGTGTATAGGGCTTTTTCCCTAAATATACGACTTCCTTTTCCTCACGACCTTCGGACAGGGAGGCGGCGAGGTGGGCCAACTCTGGAAAACACGGGAGAAGCGGGTGGCCAGGCAATCCCTTCTGTCCGGCGGGCAGGAGACGGGCGGCGGCCTCGTTCAGCTCCACGATCTGTTGGTTCTCATCCAGGTGGAACAGAGCAGTGCCTGTAAGAGCGAGTGTCTGGGATAACTAGCTTTTGAGTAGTTGGTTCTGGGTGTGGATATCTTGTCGGTGGTACAGCTCAGATACCAGTTGCTGCATCACCGGTATATGGAACTGGTTCAAAAAGTCAGGCGGCAGATTATATATTTTGACAATTTCAGCAAGAGTAGAGGGAGTGATATTTCGGTATCCCAGGTTGATGTAGACCTTTTTGTTTTCTGGACAATAGCTGCGAAAACCGGCATAAACAACGGTGTCATAGGGAGTAGTGTCTATGTCACAGCCGGGCCAATAAGGGATATAGTTCAGATGATTGATCCCGAGCTGTTGCAGGTTTTCTACCAAATCCTCCGCAATCCGTCTGGGCTTGTTTGCAACCAGCACTGGCGTACCTTCGGGCAGTTCCAAAAGCCGATGTAAGTGATTGCTGTCCAAAAAACGCCGGGCAAATATGATTTGGCTGTTTGGAAAATATTTGTCGGCGTACGCAAGGGAGGTAATATTGACCAAAATAGCGGCGGGTTCTGCCGCAAGCGTGTGTACGGTGGCAAGGGTAACAGGGACAATATCCAGAGACGAGGAAAAAACCTGTGAGAGAATTTTACACATATAGTTACGGTCCAGCTCGTTTTCCGTAAAAACACCAAGAGTTTGTTTGGCCATAGGGTGTCCCTCCTTGAAGCGCATGGGTGAAACATTGCCTCTTAAAAGGATAACAGACAGAGCATGGCCCGTCAATGCAATTTGGACATTATTAAAATGATTTAAGATATCCAGATATGAGATACAAACAGATGTATGAGAAGAAAAGGATAAAACAAATTTGTGAGATTACTCCAAATATCTGCAAAGTATTTTCGCTAAAAAATAAAAAAGTTTAAAAAGGATTCATTTGCAGCGATATGGAATTAAAATTGCTTTTGATAATAGCGTCTGAGGGACCTCGGAGAGCTGCCAGCGTACAGCAGGTTAATAGGCAACAAAGTATGAGGAAAGGAAAGGCAGAAAATGGAGTTGGGAATCAAGGGAAAGAGAGCGGTAGTTACTGGGGCTGGTCAGGGTATCGGCCGGGAAACTGCTCTGGTCTTAGCCCAGGAGGGTGCCGTGGTCTGTGTAAGTGACATCAATGACAGCCGTGGAAAAGAAACAGTGGAGGAAATCTGTGGGAGGGGGGGAACTGGAATCTATATTCATGCGGATGTGGGGGTGCCGGAGGAGATCAAGCACCTCTTTCGGACGGCTGCAGAGCGGTTGGGAAGCGTGGATATTTTAATTAATAATGCAGCGATCTCCCCCAAAGTTCCATTTGAAGATATCCCGCTGGAGCAGCTTGAACAGGTTCTGCGGGTAAACCTAATGGGGGCATTTCTCTGTGCACAGGAGGCTGCGGCGCAGATGAAAGAAAAACGCTGGGGACGCATTATCAGTCTGGCCTCAATGGCGGGACGTTTTGGGGCAAATAAGTCCGGAGCGCACTACGCCGCTACCAAGGCGGGAATCGTTGGGATGACTCTAAGTTTGGCAAAGACACTGGGGCCGTACAATATCACTGTAAACTGCGTATCGCCCGGCCGCATTAATACGGAACTTACGAGGGTGCTGCCGCAGAAAGTCCAGAACGAAATCTGCAGTCAGATACCTCTGGGGCGTATTGGAGAGCCGTCAGAAGTAGCCTCCGTAATTGCATTTCTGGCATCAGAGCAGGCCAGCTATGTATCCGGCTCCTGCGTGGATGTGCTGGGTGGTTATATCGCATAAAGCGAAGGAGAATAAAAGAAAAGGAGGCTAAAACAGGCGGCAGAGCAATGGAAAAGAGAGCAAAAGACGTTTTTGTGAGGTGGAAAACATGTTGACAATCATACTGGTGGTAGGGTACTTCCTGTTTTGCGTGGGCATGGCCTTTTTTCTGGACTACAGAACCAAAAAAAGAAAACTGAATGAAACCGCAGTGGAGTACTCTACCGGTAAAAACAGCATGGGGTTGTTTATGGCTTTCTCGCTGATGTGCGGCAACCTGATCAGTTCCAGCTACATTATTGGCAACTCATCTGCAGTTATTGAGCATGATATCGCCTATCAGTGGACCTTCTACGGCTATATCATCGGCTGGGCGCTGACCTGTGCCTATATCCCCATTTATCGCTCCATCTGCTATAAATATGGCTGTTCCTCCTTGGGGGAAATCCTTGGAAAAGCTGTTCAGCAAGCGGGTATCCGTCTGTGTGTCAGTCATGATCTTCGTATCTTTTGCCAGTGCGGTCAGCGCACAGACGGTCATCGTCTCCAATCTGCTTCAATCCCTGCTGGGCATCCGCAGCGAGGTTACCATGACCGTCACCATTGCGGCCATGATCCTGCTGGCACTTCAGGGCGGCATGAAGGGTCTGGCCCGCATCAATATGGTGCATGTGGTTGTACTTAGCGTGTCCGTTGTGGCAATTTTTATTGCGGTAATGACCTCTGTGGGATGGGACTTCGGACAAGTTTACCGTGCGCTGGAGCCCCAGGGTACCTTTAAGCTCATTGGAGGCTCCAGAAGCAATTCCTACATCATCGGTACGCTTGCCATTCAGCCCTTTGTTACGGTTGTAAATGCATTGTCCATCTCTGCGGCGATCGGCGCCAAGGACGCCAAGACCGCACAGAAGGCTCAATCCATCATGCCTATTTTTGCAATTTTCTTTTTTGGATTGGTCATCATAGCTGCCTGCTGTGGCAAGTTCCTGTGGCCCGACATGGATCCGGGGACTGCCTGGTACACCATTGCCGGTCATTACGGTCCCGCCATGGCGGCGCTGGCCAGTTGCGGCGTGCTGGCGGCCAGTATGTCTACGGCGCCGACCTACATCATGGTAATGTCCAGTACTGCAATGGAGCTCTATACTCCCCTGCGTAAGAGCCCTATGAGTGAGAAGCAGAAAATGTTTCTGACCAAGCTGCTCATTGTGGTATTCGGAATCCTGTTCCAGTTGCTCGGCCTGCTCTCCAGCGATGTGGTGGACATCCTGTCCAACGCGCTGACAGTGCGCGCGGTATGCGGTTTGACCTTTACCCTGTTTCTGCTCTGGAAGCGGCCTAACGAGAAGTCCATTTTCTACAGCATGGTGTTGGGTATCATCGTATGTGTTGTCTGGATCGTCTACGGCTACGTCTTCGGTACGAGTCCATTCGGTATTCAGATTACCTATGCCGGCGGTATTGTCGCACTGGCGACCCAGATCATTGTCACGCTGGTCACTACCAGGTCCGGTGAGCGCTCCGACAGCTACCAGCTTTATAAAGAGGCCAGAAAAGAGATGAAGGCTGCAATTGCCGCAGGCAAACGTGTCTGATAGAACCATTTACTAAGTCTAAATCAGAAAGGTATGGACAAGCGGATGAAAAAGCATGGAGGAAATGTAATGGCCGGCCTGCTGGCCGACTATGGTGTGACGGCGGTATTTGGTGTGCCCGGCGGGCAGACTTTGCCGCTCTACTACGGAATTTTGGATGAGGGGAACCGTATCAGGCATATTCTCATGAAGGATGAGATTGATGCCACCTTTGCCGCGGACGCCTACGCCCGTATCAGCGGCGGTATCGGAGTATGCGACGCCACCGCCGGCTGCGGTGCCATCAAGTTTATTTCGGGCTTGGCGGAGGCGTACAACACCTCCATCCCCGTCATCGCCATCGGTTCTGAGATGGAGGGGGATTGGCTGGCCGCCCGGTACCGCGGTACGGGCTCCCAAGTGGTAGACTCCAAGGAGGTGCTCAAGCCAGTGACCAAGTGGCAGGCGTGCCTGCCCCATGTGAACAAAATGCCGGAGTTGGTGCAGACTGCCGCCCAGATGGCGGTCAGTGGCCGTCCCGGACCCGTATTTATCGAGTGTCCATGGCGGCCCTTCCGGGAGGAATATACCGGGCCGGACTATGAGAGCAACCGAAAACTGGCCAGCCTGCCCGCCCACCGTCCTACCCCGTCCCGCGACGAAATCGACGAGGCGATCCAGGTACTAAAGGAGGCCAAGAGGCCGGTTATGCTGCTGGGCGGCGGTGCTTGGCGTTCCGGCGCCAGAGCGGAGATCACGGCGCTGGCAGAGCGCATGGCTATGCCCGCAGCCGCCTCCCTGACCGGAAAAGGTGTGCTGCCTGAGAACCACCCACTGTCCCTGGGTGTGGTAGGCAGTCTGGGCGGCAATGATGTCTCCAGAAAAATGGTGGAGGAGGCCGACGTGATTCTCGCCATCGGCTTTAAGTTCAGTCAAAACTCCACCTATGGCTGGACAATTCCCAGGAAGGGCCAGAAGGAGATCCGCATTGACATTGACGAGACTGAAATGAATAAACTGCATACTACAGATGTAGGGCTGGTAGGCGATGCCAAGGCCACCCTGCAGCTTCTGCTGGATCGGCTGGATGCGCAGAGAGATCCCACTGCTGTAGAAGAAAGAAATCGCGAAGTTGTACCGCGCTTGGCGGGAAAAAAACCGGCCGGCGGTGGAGGCTGACGATTGTATTACTCCGCAGAGGGTCGTCTCCTTATTGAATGAATTGTGCGGCGACGATACAATCCTGGCCTGCGACGCCAGTTTCTCCTGCGGCTGGGCGGGCAGCTTCTTTGACGTATATGGTGCCCGTCGTACCATTCTTCCCCGGGGCGCCGGCGGCCTGGGCTATGGACTTCCTGCCGGCATCGGCGCAGCGGCGGCGCGGCCGGGGAACAAGGTGGTGGTGCTCACCGGTGACGGAGGGCTGAACTACTGCTTAGGAGAAATGGCAGTGCTCCATGAGCAAAACATGGATGTCAAGGTGGTGGTTCTCAACAACAGCATCCTGGGTTGGATTAAGTGGTACGAGGCGGCCATGTGGGACGGCCGCTTTACCGAGGTGGACACCGAAACCATCGACTACGCCGCGGTAGCTAGGGGGCTCAATTGTAAAGGCATATCCATTCGGGACCCCAGGACCCTTCGGGAAGAGCTGAAGACGGCACTGGAGCTGGAAGGGCCAGTGGTCATCGACATCACCACAGCGGAAACGGAAGCATGTAAGTTTACGGATGATCCAAAGGCTGTGGCTTATATCCGGGAGAGCGCGGAGCAGAAAAAGCGAAAGTAAAGGCAGCTGGATATGAAAAGGGGAAATATGCCATGAAAGAAATCATATGGAAGCCGGAGCTGCACCGCTTTTCGAGCTGCAAGGAGTTCGTGGAGGAATTCCGGCTGGGTGCGTCCGACCTGATCCTGACCAACGAGTACATCTACCAGCCCTACTTCGGGGCGATGAACCTGGAGTGTGCCGTGCTGTACCAGGAGCAGTACGGCATGGGTGAGCCCACCGACGTGATGGCGGAGGCCATCCTGCGTGATGCGGCCGCCACGGGCTGCAGCCGGGTTGTGGCCATCGGCGGCGGCACGGTCATCGACATCGCCAAGGTGCTGGCGGTGGGCGGCGGGGAGAGCATTGACGAGCTGTACGGCATGGCGCCGGAGCTGCCCAAGCGGCGGGAGCTGGTCCTCATCCCCACCACCTGCGGCACGGGCAGCGAGGTGACCAACATCTCAATTCTGAACCGGACCCGCCTGGGGACGAAGATGGGGCTGGTAGGGCCGGCCATGTATGCGGACGCGGCGGTGCTCATCCCGCAGCTCCTGGAGGGGCTGCCCTTCGGGGTATTTGCGACGAGCTCGATCGACGCGCTGGTGCACGCGGTGGAGTCCAGCCTGTCGCCGAAGGCGACGCCGTATACCAAGCTGTTCGGGTATAAGGCCATTGAGATGCTCATCCGGGGATATCAGACGATCGCCCGGGAGGGGCGGGAGGCCCGCCTGCCCCTGCTGGAGGACTTCCTGATTGCGTCGAACTATGCGGGCTTTGCATTCGGTACGGCTGGGTGCGCGGCGGTGCACGCCATGAGCTACCCGCTGGGGGGAAAATACCACGTGCCCCACGGGGAGAGCAACTACGCGATGTTTACCGGCGTGTTGAAGAACTACATGGAGATCAAGCAGGACGGCGAGCTTGCGGTGATGAACCGCTATCTGGCGGAGCTGCTGGGCTGCGGGGTTCCGGAGGTATATGACCGGCTGGAGGACCTCCTGAACCAGATTCTGCCCAAGAAGCCGCTGCACGCCTACGGGGTGACGGAGGCGGATCTGGAGGAGTTCACCAGGAGCGTGATGGAGACCCAGGGCCGGCTGATGGGCAACAACTTCGTCCCTCTGGATGCGGCGCGGGTGCTGAAAATCTATACTGAGCTCTATTAAACGGCAGTAGGGCGGCGGAACTTCCGCCGCCCTACTGCCGTCTCAGACGCTTTTTTATAAGAAAGAAAAACAGGGGTTGACTTTTGTGTAACACAAGGGTATAGAATGGGGAATACAGGGGGAAGAGGGCCGCAGGAGCGCCCCACAGAGCGGAACGGGTGCCGCAGTCCAGTTTCCGCGCGGAGGCGCTCCCGGCGGGCCTCGCACGATCTTAATTGAAGAAGGAGCAAAGGGCTATGATTAAGTACAAAGCAAAGAATTCCTTGAAGTCTCCCCGGTTTGCCGGTGTAAAGACCTTCATGCGCATGGAGCACGTGGTCACCACCGACGACATCGACTTTGCCGTGGTCGGCATCCCCTACGACACCTGCGCCTCCTTCCGGGTGGGCACGCGCCTGGGGCCTGCCGCGATCCGCGACGCCTCCGCCCTGGCGGCCAAGCCCTTTAACGGCCCGCTGAATGTGGGTATTTTTGACTGGTGCTCCGGTGTGGATTACGGCGATCTGGGGTCTGTGCCCGGCTATATCGAGGAGTCCTTTGAGCTCATCACAGAGGGAATGCTGCCCTTCTTTGAGAAGGGGATTGTGCCAGTGGCCATGGGCGGCGACCACAGCGTCACCCTGCCCGAGCTGCGGGCCTGCGCCAAGGTAAACGGCCCTGTGGCGCTGATCCACTTTGACGCCCACTACGACACCATTCACGAGTACTTCGGCAAGCCGTACAACCACGGCACCCCCTTCTATCACGCGGCGAAGGAGGGGCTGGTGGACACCTCCAAATCCATCCAGGTGGGCATCCGCGAGGGGCTGTACGGCCCGGAGGATCTGACCAACTCCACCGATCTGGGCTACCAGGTGCTGCGCGCCGACGAGTGCCACAAGATGGGCATGGAGGCTGTTCTGAAGGCCATCCGCGCGCGGGTGGGCAGCGCCAAGGCCTTCCTGACCTTCGACATCGACTTCCTGGATCCCGCCTATGCGCCGGGAACCGGTACGCCCGTACCCGGCGGCTTCACCACCGCCCAGGCCCTGGAGCTGGTGCGCGGTCTGGCAGATCTGAATATCGTGGGCTATGATGTGGTGGAGGTCTCTCCCCCGTATGATCCCACCGGCATTACCTCCATTGCCGCGGCGGGCCTCATGCAGGAGTTCATCTCCCACGTGGCCTATAAAAAGAAAAACGGCATTGTCTTCTAATTTTTTGCACTCCACCTCAACTCTCTATATTCTCTTTTCGCGCAAAATCCATCCGGGCCCGGCCGATTTTTCGGCCGGGCCCGGATGGATTTTGCGCAGAGCAGAAAGACGACGGCGGAGCCGCTAAGACTCCGCCGGCCGCACCGGTACCTGGATCTCCATCAGCGTCTCGTCGGGATCGCTGGTGAGGGTGACGTCAATTTTGTAGAACTGAAAAATCATTCCATTCAGGACCCAGCCATGCTCCGCCATATATGTATGCAGGCGGGCAAAGGAGGGGTGGTACCGCTCCAGCTCGCCTCTGCGGTAATTCATACACAGGTAATCCCCCGGGGGTATCGTGCGCTTATGCTCGGACTCAATGGCGTCACGCTCCACAAAGATCATGGGGACGGCGGGAATATAATCGTCGCTGGGCTCCAGCAGGTGCCAGTCCGCGTAGACGCCGATACGGTCGCTGGCCAGGATGGGGGCCACCTCGTCCAGGTAGCGCTCCAGCCGGGTGAAGGCAAAGGCGTGCTCCCGGGAGCCGCCGGCAGGCTCTCCGAAGGTAATCATATACCGCTGGGGAAAGGCGCGGCAGAAGACCTTGTCCACCGGCGGGGGCGGGGTGATCTCACTCAGAAAGTGGAGCTTGCGGCGCAGAATTTCGCTGAGAAGCTGCTGTTTGCGGATCTCCTCCTCCAGCAGCTCCAACTGATGGAGGAGAAGCTGGTGGGATTTCCTCAAATTGCGGCCCGAAAAATAGTCGGTGATGTCGTGGATGGACATGCCAAGCTGCCGCAGCTCCTTGATGGTGCCGAGTTTTTCGTATTGGCGGATGGAATAGTAGCGGTAGCGGGTTTGGGGATCTACATAGTCCGGTGTGATCAGTCCAATACGGTCATAGTACCGAAGCGTTTCGCTGGTCACTTGCCGCAGCTTCGCAAGCTCTGTGATGGACAACAGATTTTCCTTGATGGGACTCACCCCCTGCGCGGATAAGACATTCTATCACAGGCGGCCGGACCTGTCAAAAGGCTCTTATATTAGTGAAATTAAATAAAAATAGCAAATAATTACTGTGAGAATAAAACAAAATGCTGCACGAGAGAGAAAGATGCATTGACTTTTGTGTAACACAAAGGTATGTGCTCGTTACAGACGGAAAGAGCGGCCCCCCCTGGCCGCACTTTTTCCTCAGACTCAGCGCCTCACTGCGGCAATTCCACTTTGTTAAAACAGAGAACAAACGGAGGGCTTTATTATGCAGGAAAATAATATGTCCGTTTTTGGCACCGTGATCCGCAACGAAGAGATTGCCGATTTCATGCGCCTTCTGAATCTGGCGCGCGAAATCTTCAAGCAGGAGCTGACGGTGGTGGAGATCATGCCGGGCGGCCTGACCAATAAGAATTTCCGGGCCGTGACCGAAGACGGCACCCAGATTGCCATCCGCCTGGCCGGACAGGGTACCGCCAACTATATCAACCGCCCTGGTGAAAAGCACAATGCCGGTGAGATCGCCGGACTGGGCATTGCGCCGGAGATCTATTACTACGATCCCAAGACGGGTTCACAAATTGTTGAGTACATTGATGCGCCCACCATGCACCCCGTGGACTTTCAGACCCGGGACGAGGTACTGGTCAAGGCGGGAGCGGTCATGCGCCGCTATCACGACAGCGGCCTGGAGTTCAAGACCTCCTTTGATCCCGTCGCCAAGATTGACGAGTACAAGGCCATCCTGGACGAGCACAACTACGGGAAGCGCTACGAGGGCTGGGAGCGCATGGTGGAGGCGCTGGAGTGCATCCGCGCCGCCTACGCCAAGCAGCCGCCCCGCCGGGTGCCCTGCCACAACGACGCGCTGGCGGAGAACTTCATGCTCCAGGGCGAGCAGATGCGGGTCATCGACTGGGAGTACGGCGGCATGAACGACGGCTACTACGATATCGCCTGCGTCTGTGTGGAGAACCCCCTGGACGCCCGCTGCGAGGATGTGTTCTTCCGCGCCTACTGCGGCGGCGAACCCAGCGAGGAGGCCAAGGCCCGCCTGCTGATCAACAAGTTCCTGGTGACCTCCCACTGGTCTACCTGGTCGCTGGTTCAGATCTGCTACGGCAAGGACGCGGACTTCTACTGGGAGTACGGCCGCACCCGTGCGGTTCAGGCATGCTCCTTCCTGGACGACCCCAGCTTTTCCCGCAGCCTGACCCTGCTGGGCGGCTGACGGGCAGGAGGGGCAGCCCATGGAATTCATCGGAACGCTCATTACCTATCTCATGATGGCCTGCTGTGTCGTCGGCGGAATCTCCTACATTGTCAATGACCAGTCGGAGCTGGGCCGGGCCTTTCAGGACGGCCTGCACGCCATGGCGAACATGTTCATCCCCATTTGCGGGCTGATGGCCTCGGTTCCCTTCCTGAAAGTCTTCATCTCCAAGGTGTTCGGGCCGGTATTCGCCCTCTTTGGCGGAGATCCGGTGGTAGCCGCCGCGATCATCATGCCGCCGGACTGCGGTTCCTTCGCCCTGGCCACCGAGATCGGCCAGAGCGCGGATCTGTTCCCGGTGATCATCGCCATCGGCTTCATGTGCGCCTCTACCATCGCCTTCAACGTCCCCATCGGCCTGTCCATGCTGGACAAGGGGGATCACAAATACCTGGCCCTGGGCACCATGAGCGGCTTCCTCTCCGTGCCCTTCGGCGTGTTCATCACCAGCGTCATCGTGATGTTTACCCACCCGGCCATCCGTTCCACCTTCTCCAGTGTGGGCGAGCCGGATCATGTGGTGATGCTGACCCTGGTGGATGCTCCTGCGCAACATGATCCCCTGGTGGTCATCTGCGTGCTGCTGGCCCTGGGGCTGAAGTTCTTTCCCAACGGGATGGTCAAGGGCTTCATGGTGTTTGGAAAGCTGATGACCGGCGCCCTCACCCTGGTGGTGGTGGCCTGCATCCTCCAGCACTACACCGGCCTGTTTACCGACATTCTGGGCGTCGGCTGGGGCTTTGATCCCATACTGGCCGACGAGGAGAACACCTTCCGGGCCGTGGAGCTGCTGGGCACCATCGCCATGATGCTCACCGGCGCCTTCCCCATGGTGACGCTGATCCGCCGGTATTTGGGCAAGCCCCTGGAAAAGCTGGGCCGTCTGGCCGGGCTGGAGGCCAGCGGGAGCGTGGGCCTGGTGGCCTGCCTGCCCAACGGCCTGGCGATGTTCCCCTTTGTAAAGGAGATGCGCCCCCGGGACAAGGTGGTGTGTATGGCCTTCCTGGCCTGCGGCGGATACAGCCTGGGGGACTTCCTGGCCTTCAACGTCAATTTCCAGCCCAATCTGCTGGTTCCCGTGTTTGTGGGGCAGATCTGCGGCGGCATCATCGGCATCCTGTTTGCAAAGCTCCTGGCGGTTCCGCAGGTGCGGGCGCTGGAGCGGGAGACGGCAGTGTGAGACACGGGCGGGCCTTTCGGCCCGCCCGCGTGTTGTGGTTCTCCGTCTTGGGCAGCAGAAACGGGCATTCATCTGGATGCCAGCGTTCTCAAAATTCAATGCAATTCAGATATTGCAAAGTCTCGATGAACCAACTTGAAGCATGTCCGGGCCTTTGCGGGCCGCGCCGTCCCCAGCATGAAAATGCGGAAAGGGGAGCCGCCCTCCGGGCGGTGAAGATCAAAATAAAAAGGACATCCTTACGGATGTCCTTTTCTGGTGGAGACGACAGAACTCGAATCTGTGACCCCTTGCGTGTGAAGCATGAAAACAAAACCCGGCTATCCATTGATACTTAGCACTTTCTCCTGTTGACATTTTTCGGTTTGCCCCGAAGTTTGCCCCGAAAAGGCATTTTCTACAGCTCCTATCAGCTCACCAGGTGTGTTGCCGACCACGTGGCTATAGATGCCGAGAGTGACCTTTATATCGCTGTGCCCGGCAAGATATTGTATCTTCTTGATGTCCATGCCGGATTGGCAAAGACGTGTGATATAAGTATGGCGAAGCAAGTGCGGAGTCACCTTGAAGTCCAGCGTCTGCTGGATTTGTGGGCCGCGCTTTTTAGCCTCTTTCTCAGAGGTGGCCGCTGAAGCTTTGACTGTGCGCCGCCCGATAATTGCCATGAGATTACGTACAGTCTGGAGACTAGCATTTGAACCATTTTTTGCGGGAACGACGAAGACGCTATTACTCTTGGACTTTGCAGCGCGAAGAGCGTCCGCCAGCTTGCTGGGCAGAGGAATGGTACGGTGAGCCGCTTTCGTTTTGAGCGGGGAGGGGAAGATACCCTTTCCACCGTCAAAGCGCACTGCGTTGTTTACGGTGAGGTGGGGGGCGGTGGCATTAAGATCCAGGTCGCTCCAGCGCAGGCCGCAGATCTCCTCCCGTCGTAGACCGGTGTAAAGGCCAATCAGTACGAAGAGATAAGCGCGAGTGTCCTTTGTGGCGTCCTCCAGAGCGGCGCACTGATCGGGTGTCAGCGGCACCTTCTCCTCGGTGGGGGCACCGCCCGCCTTTATTTTGGCACAGGGTGACCGAAAAATCAAGCCATTTTCCACAGCGCAGTCAAATCCCATGCGCATGACGCCCAGCACTTTGGCTTGAAGAGAGTTTGACTTGCCGGAAAGAGCTGCCATGACGCGTTGACAGTCCTCCGGCTTGACGGACTTTAGCTGATACCCCCCGATGAGGGGGCAGATGTGGTTATTGATGGCGTTTACATAGTCCCGGCGGCGTGAGTAGGAGAGCCCATCCTTGCGGTTTACATACCACTGCGCCAGAAGCTGGGCAACAGTGGTTTTATCATCCAGGATGACACCCATCCGCTGGGCGGTCTCCAGGTCGTAGAGCTTGGCACGCAGTTCCTCTTTACTTTTGGCGCGAACATCTTTGTAGGTACCGCTTTGTAGCTTCACCCGTTTACGATAGTACCCGGTCTTTTCATCAAAATAAAACTCGGGGCGTCTGGCCATCTTGAATCCCTCCCACGTGTATGATAATATGAGAGGGTGATATGGGCCTGTCAAACCTTATCACCCTCTATGTAAGCCGTCCCTGGTGTTGGTAGCACCGGGGGCGGTTTGTATATGCAAAAGAGCAGGACACTACATTTTGTGGTAAATAAAAATCAAAATGCAAAAGTCAACAACTTGGCATAATAAACTTCGTAGAAATTTACAGTGTATTTTTGTGTATTGTGCTGCTATAATAAGTATATAGCAATTCTGAAGGAGGTGCGGTTATGGCGACTAAAAGTATCCTCAAAGAGGTTCGCTTCAAGGACAAAAAACTGTGCCGAGGTTTTGCTGGGGCTCTTGAGTTTGCAAAAGGAAAGAAAAGTAAAGAAGTTATCCTCTCAAGAACCTGTCAAACGATTTCAAAAGACAAGATTAACGACTTTTTCGGAGATAAATAATGGCCGGATATTCGATACTGTCTTTAAGCGATATCATTGACGAGAAGGGGGAGGATTTCTGCAGAGAAATCCTCTCTTTTTTTTCATGCCCTCCAAACCCGGACGTCGAGAAATTTTTGACGAAACGCTCGGCAATTGACTTTGCAAAGCAAAGCATTGCTCAGACGTTTCTTGTCTATGCGTCCTATAGGGGGAAGAACGTGCTGTGCGGATATTTCACGATTGCGAACAAGTACATTGTGGTTGGGAGTCACTCTGTGTCAAAAACCACCGCACGGCGGCTTAGGAAATTTGCCATGCCAAATATTTCAGACGATAATTTGGTTATTATGGCACCGTTGATTGCCCAGTTAGGAAAAAACTACATGAACGACTATAGAAAGCTCATTACAGGCGACGAGCTACTGAAAATGGCGATTGATAAGGTATCCGCCGCACAGAGAATTATCGGTGGCAAAGTGGTCTATGTGGAATGCGAAGATATCGATATCCTTAAAAAGTTCTACGAGGACAACGGATTTGTTATTTTTGGAAAACGTAGACTTGATAAAGAAGAACGAGGCGAAATGAATGGTTCACATCTGATACAGTTACTAAAATACTTAAATTGAGTACTTTTACTGCCTCTGGTACAGATGGTACCGGGGGCGGTACTTTTTCATTCTATTAAAAGTACTGCTCTGCTGCCAAGTTTCCATGCGCATACCAGCATAGGGCTTTGCGCATCATGTCTTCGGTGACACCAAAATATTCCGCCAGATCCCACAGCTCAGTATGGCCGTCTGCCCTGGCCGCATCGAGTTCCGACAAGGGGATGAGCCGCTGGATGGCCCACTTGTCGGCGCGGTTCTCGTGCTTTTTTCTGATATCGTAGCTGGCGTAGGGGTTGTAAAAACTGCCTGACTTGCAGTGCCCCAGCTCATGCCCAAGGCATGAGGTTTCATCTGCAAGGGTATACATCTTCCATGGATCTATAGCTATCGCGCAAGACCCATCATTGAGCTGCAGTGCCATCGACCGATCCTCACACAGAGGGAACCAAGCTACATCTATGCCGGCTTCCTCAGCCTCATCATAGAGTTCCAGCAGATCAGCCGCCATTCTTCTCCTTCTCCCTTTTCCTCTTCGCTACGATAAAATCCCGGAAGGCCCTGGCGTCCTCCCACATGGCGTCCATGTCCTCTTTGGTCAGGGTGGGGTCTGCTCCACGGAAAAAAGCGACTTTTAGATTTTGCTCGTCAATGCCGCGCTCACCATCCTGGGTGGGCGCTTTTTTTGTTTCTTCTCCATATACCTCATCCAGAGTAACGCCCAGAATATCTGCAAATTTTTGGGCGTTTGGCTTTGAAAGGTCTTTGCTTCTCCCGTTATTTAATTCCGACATTGTGGAGCGGGGAACCCCAGCGGCCTTACAAAGAACAGTCATGTTCTTATAGCCGTGTTCCTTCCCAAGACTTTCTATATGCTTGTACAAATCTTCCATAATTCCCTCCGCCGTTTGTGCAAAAAGGCAAAATTACAGATGACCGTACTTTATGCTTGACTTTTACAGTGAACAGTAATATTATAGTCACATGAAGTACGGGCGGCTGTATTTACTATCTGTGGCAAGATAAGTATATTACAACTTTCCGTAATTGTCAACAACACGATATAGGGAGGTGAGGAATGGAATGGCACAACTTACGGCGTTCGGCAAGGACATCGGCAAACGACTGATTGACCTGAACAAACCGCAGACTTGGTTGATTGGGGAAGTTCGAAGCAAGACCGGCCTGTACTTTGATGATTCTTATATGTACAAGATTAAGACCGGACAGCTCTCCACGCCAAAGGTAGTCCAGGCCATCCGTGAAATTCTGGATTTACCGATGCACTCCAATTATGAAGGGAACGATGTCCAATAAACAGGACTGATAGAAAGGGGGTGAACCTGATGGGCAGCACAAAGGTAAAAGAAATCCTCGGCAAGCAGTTGGAGCTACTGGCCGAGGTTTCGGAAAGCAAGCCGGAGAATCTGGCGGAGCTGTCAGCGGCTATGTGTGAGATAGCCGACCGACTGAAAGAAGTGCGAGACCCGCTTACTCAGTTGGGAGAGACTTAACGGCGTCATAGCAGGCGTTCAAAATTTTCTTAAAGCCTTCTGGGTCAAGGGCCTTCATTTTTTCCTGAGAATAAACGGCCCGAAGATAATTACCCATAAGCTCCACAGCAAGTTCTTTATCTGTTTTCAAAGTTTCACCTCCCATCTGGCTTGCCAATTTGATTTTAGCACGAGACAGTGGGTGGCGCAACGGTTGGAATGGGGCCGCCGGGCGCTTTAAGGAGGCGCTTACCCGGATTATTTCTGTGCAGAGTCAGGATACCAAATCAGAAGGGTAATAAACTGGACTATTTGGAAAGGAGAACATCATGGACAACATCAAGAACTACAACCCCGCAGAGGCGGAAACCCTGGACAGCCGCGAAGTGGCTGAGATGGTGGAGAAGCAACACAGACATCTTCTCCGGGACATCAATGGGTATATCGAAGAAATGGAAAAAACAGGAGAGCCCAATTTTGGGCTTTCGTCAAAACTCCCAAAAATCAACCCGTCAGATTTCTTTATCCCGAGCACCTACACCAGTGAGCAGGGGAAAGAGTTGCCCTGTTTCCTGGTCACCAAGAAGGGCTGCGAGTTTATCGCCAACAAGCTCACCGGCGAGAAGGGGACGAAGTTTACCGCCATGTACGTGACCCGCTTCAATATCATGGAGGAGCGCGAGAAGGCCGCTATCGGCGGAAAGACCGCAAAGAACGGTAAGACCCCGGAGGAGCTGGCCGCCGCCGACAAACGGGCCACGGCGATGCTGCTCAACGCCAAGAACCGGGCGGCGAGTTTCCTTCAAAAGCTCTACGACCGGGCGGGCACCAAGCCAGAGTATCAGGCAATGGCTCTCAGCGATTTCTATTCCGAGGATGGGATTCACCTTCCCCGCATGGCATTCCAGGACATGAAGCAGACCTACGACAAGAGCGCTATTGCCGAAAAGCTGGGCGTCTACTCCAAGGCATCCGGCGGCAAGGTGCCCCATGCCCAGGCCATTGGTGCGATTATCTCCACGCTGGATATCTCGGAGGACGAGCGCGAACGGCTTCCCTACTGCAACAACGGGCACGACGGCGTAGATTACCAGTATACCGAAAGCGTGGTCGAGAAGGTGCGGGCATGGATTGAGGCGCACGGCAGGCCCAGCCCGATCACGGTCAACGGGAAGAACTATGCGGTTGTCTACAAGAAGGAATGAGCATTGCAGAACAGGCTTTATGGGATAAGAAGGGCGGAGTCACTATGAACCAAAAGCCAATGCTGACGGCCCAAGATCTGGCCGAACGTTTCGGAGTCAGTATTTACACCATTTATCGGCTGACCACGAAGCCGAACGGGCTTACCGGATACCGGGTTGGGCGGCGCATTCGTTTCAAAGCCGAAGAGGTGGATGCCTATCTGGAGGCCCAGGCAATTAAGCCGGTTGAGGATGCCGAGGTAGTTCAAATCCGGAGATTCCAGTACAAGCCAGGCATGAAGGTGGTGAGTTTATGAAGCGGGCCACTTTGGAGCGCCTGGCCGCTGTGCTCGTCCTGGCGGCCTGTATCTGCGCCGAGTGTATTCCCCTGCTGCTGGCGCTGGTGGCTGCGGCGGCCCTGTGCGTGGGGCTCGCAAATTCACAAGCGCTTGTGAATTTGCGCAAAAAAGAGAGGCCGCCGGTGCTGCGAACACCGAACGGCCCAAAGAAAAAAGTTGATCCGCCCTTATTGTAGAGGGCTCAAAGGAGATTGTCAAGTATGAGCAGCTACATAATTCCAGATTCCATTACGCCGCGGTCCATAAAGCCCGGAGTGGTTACGGTGGAGACCATCGAGGCGATTATGGACGACGCTGGGCCGTGTGCCATTCTCCCGGTCGTTGGTGACTGTTTGGAGGGCGTGGACGTAGTAGGTGGCGGATGGGTGGCGGTAGATTTCACCCGGCGGCCTGCGCCCCCCAGGTATAGGAGCAAGGGCGGCGACGGAAGCTCCGATCTCTGCCTCTGCTATGCCACGTTCCCCGGAGCGCCTGGCCCTATGGTCATGTATAAGGAGTATCAGGGCGTATGGGGTCCCTGGCAGATGGTGGGCACTCGATATAAGTCAATGTGGGAAGGCGGCAAGCTGCGCCTGAACTGCGGCATGGTGTCAAAGCGTATCTTCGGCGTAATTGTGGCCTCCTACGACCAGGATGGGCGGCTTCTGTGGCAAAGGAACCCCGAGGAGTTTCCCAAGAAGCTGGGAACGGCGCCAACCATCCACGGCGATGTGGAGCCGTACCAGGGTGTGAGAGCATGATTACATTTCCTGTTGCGGTGGAGATTTTTATCGCCGACCAAGAGGAAAGAGCGGGCTGCAAGTTTAATGCTTTACAGCGGGAGCTGCTGGACGTATATGTCAAACTTTTCAATTTGGAATTTGACGCGGGCGTGAAGGGCGAGGAACCAATCGATATATTAAAAGAGCACGTCGAGTTTTACGCCCGAAAAGGCAAGCTGGAAGAGCTGGAAAAGCCCGTACTGAGACATTTCTATGCTTGCGTACAGTATTGGTGCAATGAGGCATGGAAGCAGGGGGCCGTAAAAGCGGAAAGAAATGGGGTGCGAGTATGAACCGCCCTTTGAACAAGGAGCAGGTCAAGGGCCTGTTTGAGCAGGAGGCCGTACTGATGGGCACAGAGGATCAAGTTCCATACTTCCGGGTGGCGGCGCTGTTTGGGGAAGACGCCGTCGAACACGCCCGCAGACTGGACGCCAACAATCCGGGGCGTTACTCCAACGGATATGGCGTCGGGGACTGCACAATGGCTGCCCTGACCCTGCGGGGCTTCCAGGCCGCCGCCAGTTTCTATAACGTTCAGCTGCTGAGAAAGGAAGTATCATGAATCCTGTAACAGAACCAGTCAAAATCACCAGCTTGGAGCTGGAGAATGTGAAGCGCATCCGGGCATGCGCTATTACCCCCACACAGAACGGGCTTACGGTGATCGGCGGCCGGAACAACCAGGGGAAGACCTCTGTCCTGGACGCGATCGCCTGGGCGCTGGGCGGAGACCGCCACCGCCCATCCCGGGCGGCACGGGAAGGTTCATCCATTCCGCCCCGTCTTTGCGTCAAGCTGTCCAACGGTCTTGTCGTGGAGCGCACAGGGAAGAACAGCGACCTAAAGGTCACGGACACGGAAGGGCGGCGTGCCGGGCAGCAGCTGCTCAATGAATTTGTGGAGCAGCTCGCGCTCGATCTGCCTAAATTCATGCAGGCAAGTGCGAAGGAAAAGGCCGGAATCTTGCTGGAAGTTATCGGTGTAGAGGATCAGCTCACAGAGTTGGACCGGAAAGAGAACTCCCTTTACAACGACCGTCTGGCGATTGGCCGGATTGCCGACCAAAAAGCCAAGCACGCCAAAGAGATCACCGGATACCCGGAGGCCCCAATGGAGCCGGTTTCCGCCTATGATCTGATTCAACGGCAGCAGGACATCCTTGCCAGGAACGGCGAGAACCAGCGGAAGCGGCAGCGGGCCGCGCAGCTGGAGGCTCAGAGAGACAGCCTGCGCCGGCAGCTGGATGACCTGCAGGCGAAGTATGAAGCCGTTTGTGGCGACTGTGAAATTGCGCGCCGTGATGCTCTGGATCTTCTGGATGAATCTACGGAGGAGCTGGAGGCCGATATCCGCAATGTGGAGGCAATCAACATCAAGGTCCGCGCCAATCAGGAAAAGGCCCGCGCTGAAGAGGAAGCCAGAGACTACCAAAACCAGTATGATACCCTGACCTCCGAAATTGAGGACATCCGCCAGAAGAAGCGCGACCTTCTTCTGGGGGCAAACCTCCCCCTTCCCGGGCTGAGCGTGGAGGACGGGGAGCTTGTCTACATGGGCAAGCCCTGGGACTGCATGAGCGGCAGCGACCAGCTGAAGGTATCCGCCGCCATCGTGCGGGCCATCAAGCCACAGTGCGGCTTCGTCCTCCTGGACAAGCTGGAACAGATGGACCCTGATACCCTTCGGGAGTTCGGGGCCTGGATGGAGGCAGAGGGCCTGCAGGGGATTGCCACGAGAGTCTCCACGGATGGGACGTGCAGCATCCTCATCGAGGATGGATATGCGAAGGAGGGGGATGGGCCAGCCCCAGCCCCCGCGGCATGGAAAGCGGGTGAGTTTTAAATGAGGCAGTTAAAGATTATACCGGGTAAGCTGGGCGGAGCCATGAAGGTTGTGATTTACGGCCCGGAAGGGATCGGGAAATCTACCCTTGCCGCCAAGTTCCCCCGGCCCCTGTTCATCGACACGGAGGGAAGCACCCGGCACATGGACGTGCAGAGGACAGAGCGCCCCACCAGCTGGGCCATGCTCCTGGAGCTGGTCCGCTGCATCAAAGCAGACCCTGGCTTGTGCTCCACACTGGTAATTGATACGGCGGACTGGGCGGAGCAGCTGTGCATCACCAGTATCTGTGACAGCAAGCGCATCTCCGGGATTGAAGACATGGGATACGGCAAGGGCTACGTCTATGTGGCCGAGGAGTTCGGGCGGCTCCTGAACCTCCTGGAGGAGGCCGTGGACAACGGCATCCACGTGGTGCTGACGGCCCACGCTATGATGCGGAAATTTGAACAGCCGGACGAGATGGGCGCGTATGACCGGTGGGAGCTGAAGCTGCAAAAGAAGACGGCCGCCCTGGTCAAGGAGTGGGCCGACCTGCTCCTGTTCGCCAACTATAAGACCTTGTCCGTAGCGGTCGACGACAAGGGGAAGAAGTTCAAGCCCCAGGGCGGCCGGCGCGTCATGTTCACAACCCATCATCCCTGCTGGGACGCAAAGAACCGGCTGGGCCTTCCGGAGGAGCTGCCTTTGGAGTTCGCTCCATTGGCTCCATATTTGGACAATGCCGCCCCCGCGTCACCGCCGCCGGAGCATGTCCCGGCTTCCTCCGTGTCTCCGCCCACACCACCTCCTGCCTCTGCCAGCCCGATGCCGGAGGGAACGCCGCCCCCAGCGGGCAGTACACTGGAGCCCAAGGCGGAGGCGTCTACACTGAAAGCCCTGCAAGATCTGATGACGCAACACGGTGTATTGGACTATGAGGTCAAGGCCGCGGTCGCCGCGAAGGGGTATTTCCCCGAGGATATGCCCATAGAGGATTATCCCGATGGTTTTATCAAAGGGGTGCTGATCGGGGCCTGGGGGCAGGTCTACGAATGGATCGAAAAGAACCGGGCGCCCCTGCCGTTTTAACTTCACATTGCAGGGGGAGTGCCGGAGCCGGCATTTCCCCTTACTTATCAAATCGAAAAGGAGCTTGAGAAAATGAGCGAATATGACTCTTCTTTCCGTGAATTTGGCTGGGATGACGAAATCCAAAATGACAGCACCCCATTTGAGGTCTTGCCGGAGGGTGACTACCGCTTCCGTGTGGAGAAATTTGAGCGGGGCCGGCATAGCGGCAGTGAAAAGATCCCGCCCTGCAACAAGGCGATCCTGACGCTCTCAGTGAATGACGGCGCTCACAGCGGAACCGTCCAAACGAACCTGTTCCTGTTCAGCCGCTTCGAGTGGAAGCTGTGCCAGTTCTTCACCGCGATTGGCCAGCGCCGCCACGGTGAGGCGATCCGGATGAACTGGAGCCTTGTGCCGGGTGCCATCGGCACCTGCCATGTGGGGACACGCAAATGGATGGGCAACGACGGCAAGGAACATGAAGGGAATGAGATCACAGAATTTTATGACCCGGAGGAGGCCCCGGACATCTCGGAAAAGCAGGTGGACAGCCAGCCGGCGCCTGGGCAGGGCGCGGGGGCGGCCGCCTCCTGGGATGCCGGTAGGTTCTGATGGAACTCCGGCCATACCAACAGGAGGCCAGGGCGGCAGTCGAGCAGGACTGGTCGGACGGCTTTCATAAAACGCTCCTGGTTCTGCCCACCGGGTGCGGGAAGACAATCGTGTTCTGCAAGATTGTGGAGGACATGGTGCGCCAGGGCGGGCGGTGCCTGATCCTGGCGCACCGGGGCGAACTGCTGGAACAGGCGGCAGACAAGCTGCTGACCGCCACAGGGCTGCGCTGCGCGGTGGAAAAGGCGGAGGAGTCCTGCCTGGACAGCTGGTACCGGGTGACCGTCGGATCCGTGCAAACCCTCATGCGGGAGAAGCGCCTCCAGCAGTTCCCCACCGATTTTTTCAACGCGATAGTGGTGGATGAAGCCCACCATGTCCTGGCTGACAGCTACCAGAGAGTCTTAGAGCATTTCCCCGCGGCAAAGGTCCTGGGGGTAACCGCAACCCCTGACCGTGGGGATATGCGTAATCTGGGCCAGTATTTTGAGCATCTGGCTTATGAATACTCCCTGCCGCGCGCCATCAAAGAGGGCTATTTGAGCCCCATCAAGGCGGTAACTATCCCGCTGAAGCTGGATCTGACCGGCGTGGGGATTCAGGCAGGGGACTTCAAAAACAGCGACCTTGACACCGCGCTCGACCCCTATCTCCACCAGATCGCCAGGGAAATGCGTACCTATTGCGCCCAGCGCAAGACCGTGGTGTTCCTCCCCCTGGTGCGGACTTCTCAAAAGTTCCGGGACATCCTGGAGCAGGAGGGGTTCCGGGCCGCCGAGGTCAACGGCAGCAGTGAAGACCGTGCGGAAGTGCTTCGGGACTTCAACGACGGGAAGTATAACGTGCTCTGCAACTCCATGCTGCTGACAGAGGGATGGGACTGCCCTTCCGTTGACTGCGTGGTTGTCCTGCGGCCCACCAAAATACGCTCCCTGTACTGCCAGATGGTGGGGCGGGGAACCAGGACAGCCCCGGGGAAGGACCATCTGCTCCTGCTGGATTTCCTGTGGCACACAGAGCGCCATGAGCTGTGCCACCCGGCGAGCCTGATCTGCGAGAGCCCAGAGGTCGCCCAGCGGATGACGGAGGCCCTGGAGGACGCCGCCGGCTGCCCCGTAGACATTGAGGAGGCCGAGGAGAAGGCCGAGTCCGACGTGGTGGCCCAGCGGGAAGAGGCCCTTGCGAAGCAGCTGGCGGAGATGAGGAGCCGCAAGCGGAAGCTGGTGGACCCCCTGCAATTTGAGATGAGTATCCAGGCCGAAGACCTCGCCGGATATGTCCCGTCGTTTGGATGGGAGATGTCCCCGCCGTCTGATAAGCAGGTGCAGAGCCTGGAAAAGTGGGGGATCCGTCCGGACGAAATCGAGTGCGCCGGGAAAGCGTCCCTGCTCCTGGATCGCCTGGCGAAACGGCGCTCGGAGGGGCTTACCACCCCGAAACAGATCCGGTTCCTGGAGGGCAAGGGGTTTCAGCATGTGGGACAATGGCAGTTTGAGGAGGCCAGGAACATGATTGACCGCATCGCGTCCCAGGGGTGGAAGATCCCAGCCGGCGTAACCCCGTCGGCCTATGTCCCGGTGAGCATGGGAGGATAGTATGGATAGTATCGGCAAGGGGCTGGATCCCCTGGAGGCATTGGAACATATTGACCCGGCCGGCCTGAATTACCAGGAGTGGCTGACTGTGGGTATGGGGCTGAAGGAGGCGGGGTGTCCCGCCTCCTTCTGGGAAGATTGGAGCCGCCGCGACCCGGCGCGCTATCATGCGGGCGAGTGCCTGCGGAAGTGGGAAACCTTTCACGGCGCGTCCGGCGGTACACCTGTGGCCGCCGGCACGGTATTCAAGATGGCCCTGGACCGCGGCTGGCGGCCCACTCAGGAGAGCGCCCCCGGCCACATGTTGGATTGGGAGGACACCATCAACACCAGGGACGGCGGCGGCGCCATCGTGGACCGCGCATGGCTGGAGGGCAAAGAGGTCCAGGAGCCCACAGACTGGCATCCCGCGAAAGACCTCATTACTTATTTGACGGTTCTCTTTGACCCATCCGAATACGTCGGGTATGTGACTGAGACCTTCAAAGGGGAAGACGGACGGCAGGTGCCATCCAAGGGAAATTATGACCGGACCGCCGGCCAGTTGATTGACGCCCTGCGCACATGCAAAGACGACATCGGGGCAGTGTTGGGCGACAGTGACCCTGACGTGGGAGCGTGGATTCGCTTTAACCCTCTGGATGGCAAGGGCGTAAAAAACGAGAATGTGACCGCTTTTCGCTATGCCCTGGTAGAGTCTGACGAGATGAACCTGGAGGAGCAGCACGCCATGATCCGGGAGCTGGAGTTGCCGGTGGCTGCCCTGGTCTCCTCCGGCGGCAAGAGCCTCCATGCCATTGTGAGGATTGAGGCCGGCTCCTTTGAGGAATACCGCTCCCGCGTGGACTACCTCTATGCGGTGTGTGAGAAGAACGGCCTGAAGGTAGACCGGCAGAACCGCAACCCCTCCCGGCTGTCCCGGCTCCCCGGCGTTATGCGAAGGGGCAAAAAGCAGTTCCTTTTGTCGTCCAACATCGGGAAAGCATCCTGGAGCGAGTGGCGGGACTGGATGGACAGCGTCACCGATGATATGCCAGACCCTGAGAGCATGGCAGCAGTTTGGGACAACCTGCCTGAGCTGGCGCCGCCCCTGATTGCCGGCGTCCTCCGGCAGGGCCATAAAATGCTCCTGGCCGGACCCAGCAAGGCCGGCAAAAGCTACTCCCTCATTGAGCTGTGCTGCGCCATCGCCGAGGGAGGTCCGTGGCTGGGCTTCTCCTGTACCCAGGGGCGGGTGCTCTACGTCAACCTGGAACTGGACCGGCCCTCCTGCCTCCACCGCTTCAAGGATGTGTATGCGGCCCTGGGGCGCACGCCCCAGAACCTGGACAAGATTGATGTCTGGAACCTCCGGGGCCGCTCTGTGCCAATGGACAAGCTGGCGCCAAAGCTGATCCGCCGGGCGAAGAAAAAGGATTACATTGCCATTGTCATTGACCCCATCTATAAGGTCATCACCGGCGACGAGAACAGCGCCGACCAGATGGCGAACTTCTGCAACCAGTTCGACAAGGTGTGTACTGAGCTGGGCTGCGCCGTGATCTACTGCCACCACCATTCCAAGGGCAGCCAGGGAGGCAAGCGTTCCATGGACCGGGCTAGCGGGTCGGGGGTGTTCGCCCGTGACCCGGACGCGCTCCTGGACCTGATTGAGCTGCCCGTCAGCGAAGAGCTCCGCAAGCAGGAGGTCAACAAAGCGGTCGGCCACGCCGTTGCTGCCACCCTCCAGCGGGCGGGTAAGCTGGAGGAGGCGTCCCAGGATGACCTTTGCACCGAGAAGGGGGCGCTGGAGGCGGCCAGGAGCCTTTTAAGCGGCCGGCAATATGAAGATGCGGCAAAGTACGCGGAGGCCGCAAGACAGGCCGCTGAAAGCCTGACAGCGTGGCGTATTGAGGGAACCCTGCGGGAGTTTCCCAAGTTTCCCCCGGTCAACCTCTGGTTCGATTACCCCATTCACCGCGGAGATGACAGCGGCGTCCTGGCCGACATCGACCCGGAGGGGGAGGTGCCGGGGTGGCAAAGGGCCATGCAGAAACGGAAGCCGAAAGAGGCCAAAGCCAAGGAGCGAAAAGACTCTATTGCACTCGCCTTTGAAGCCTGCGGCATAGACGGGAAGGTCACAGTGAGCGCTCTGGCCGAGTACATGGGCGTGACGGACAAGACAGTCAGGAACCGGTTGAAAGAGCATGGCGGCTTTTGGATTGACGAGGGGGAAGTCGGCAGGAAGTAAGGGAAAATAACGAGAATTTTTCCTTTCCCCGTGAGAGAAAAAAACGGACATTTCCCTCTGTTTCCCTTGAGAAAAAAACGGGGATTTCCCTTCTTTCCCTGTGAGGGAAAAAAACGAAAAAACCTGTTCTTTTCCCTAGGGAAGAAAAAGTACCCCCCTAAAGGGGGGTAAGAAAACACGTTTCCCTGACGGTCAACGGGGGAAGTAGTCGTGCGAAAGCTCACGCACGACGACTCCTTCCCCTGACCGTTGACAAAGTAGTTTTGTGATCTACAATACTTTAACGAGGTAAAGCAATGAGAATAGAGTTTTTTATGCCAATGAAGCCGCCCACGGTGACGCACCAGGAAAAGAAATGGCGGGTGGTCAAGGGCAAGCCGGTACCCTACGAGCCGCCGGAGGTGCGGGCGGCACGGTCGAAGCTGACAGCGCACCTGGCTGGACACAGGCCCGTGGAGCCCCTGGCCGGCGCGGTGCGGCTGCTGGTGAAGTGGTGCTTCCCCCGTGGGCAGCATGAAGACGGTGAGTACCGGACCACCAGGCCGGACACGGACAACCTCCAAAAGCTTCTGAAGGACTGCATGACCGCTGTGGGGTTCTGGAGGGATGACGCCCAGGTTTCCAGCGAGATTGTGGAAAAGTTTTGGGCTGAGGTGCCGGGGATATACGTCTGCATGGAACAGATCAATGCAAGGGAAAATTGCCAAGCGATTGCGAATTTGGAGGTGCTGACATGCGCGGGGTGCGCAGAAGACGGGAAATGGGAGTGGGAGTACCAACGCCCGCCGGAGGTATCGCCATGACACACCAATATACACGCCAAGAGCTGGAGCAGCTCACCACCGAGACACCACTCTGGATTGAGGGTGTGGGGCTGAGACAGCTCCAGTGGGGCGGCTGGGAGGTCGCCACTCACATCCACAACGGCCGCTTGTGTTTCAAGCATGAGCCCGACAGCCGGGGCCTGCTGCTCTCACTGTACGACCAGATTTGGACGGCCTTTGATGGGGCACCGGAGAGAAAGAAGGGCAGCTAATGAGTGAACTTTCGGAGAGACTGCGGCGATTGAGAGAAGAAAAGAAGCCGATCAAGAGCATGGCGGTGGTGTCGGAACTGTGTGGACTGGAGAAGGGGGCAGTCGGAAGATATGAGCGCGGGGAATGTATTCCAGGCATGGAAGCACTGGTGGCCCTGGCGGATTACTATGAAGTCAGCCTGGATTATCTGATAGGGCGGTCACGGTTCCGATAAAAAATTTTTGAAAAACTGCATTCTTGCATCGTGGGCGCATTGAACTATGCGACAATGAAAGGCGTGGAGGTGTATACCTCTGCGCCTCCTTTTCTACCGCCCGGCACCGAGGCGGGTAATATCGGGCCCCTACGCTGCATGGCTGAAAACCAGCCCATAAACTGGGCGGAGGGTCGCGCCCTCCATGCGGCAAATGACTGTGGAGAGACACTATACTGGCGAATCGGGGTCGCGTATCTTGCCAGTGAAATCACCAGCGGCCTGCCAGTAGCCATAGCTGGCCGACTCCGGGTATAATGGCAGCCTTTGAGAGTCAAAAACGCGCTATCCCGCTGAAAATTACCCTGCGAGTGGCTAATCATGATGTCGCCGCCAAGACCAGGGTGTGACAATTAAGCGGGAAGCGCACATATGCCGAGTGCTGTAGCAGAAGCGGAAGCGGCGGCCCGTTACGTCGCGGACGTGTGGCGGCTCATTACCGCCTCTCGGCTCCATACACATGAACGAGAAGGACGATAGCCATGCAGGACTTTGCAAAACGATTCTACCGCTCCCAGGCGTGGAAGGCGTGCCGGGCGGCCTATATCGCCAGGAGGCTGGCCATAGACGGCGGGCTGTGCGAGGAGTGCCGGGACCAGCAGGGGTATATCGTCCACCACCGGGTGACGCTGACGCCGGAGAACATCCGCAACCCGGCCATCGCCCTGAACCACAGCTTGCTGGCCTATGTGTGCAAGGACTGCCATGACGAGTACGAGGGACACGGGATCAACAAGGGCAAGCCCATGGCCTGCACCTTCGGGACGGACGGCCAGCCGATCGACCGGCGGAAGCTGTGAGGGCCCGCGTACTCCCCCCCCTATCGCCCCGGGGGAGGGGGTACCAGGGAGACCGGAGAGCGGGGGTAAAAAACAGCGGGCCGCATGCGGGAGGGGGGTGTAGAAATGGCAAAGGGACCCAGCAAAAAGGAGCTTGGCCGCTTCGCGGATACCTATAAAGCGGCCAGCAGGGAGCAGCAGCAAATCTGCCTCCAACTGATTCTGAACGCGGTGTTCATGGAGGAGCAATTGACCCAGCTTCAGGCCAAAATTCGGGAGAACGGGGTCAAATCCGAGTATCAAAACGGCGAAAATCAGTGGGGCGAAAAGAAGTCTGTGGAGGTGGATGTCTACAACGCCATGATCAAAAACTACGCCGCCGTGATCCGCCAGCTGGGGGATATGCTTCCCCAGGCGCCGCCGGCTGACGACGACCTCGTACAGTTCCTGAAAAGCCGGGGCGGTGGGGGCCGTTGACCGACCTGGAGCGATATTGTACCGGCATCCTGGATGGTAAGATCGTGGCCTGCAGGCGGATGAAGCAGGTGGCGGAGCGGCTGCTGGAGGATCTGGCAAGCCCGGGGGAGTTCCATTTTGACCCGGATATCGCTGCCCGGCACATCGACTTCATCCAGCAGTTCTGCAAGGTGCCGTCTGGCCGCCTGGGGACGCCCCTGAAGCTGGAGCTGTTCCAGCGGGCCCGCCTGGAGGCGGTTTTTGGATTTGTGGACGACAGCGACCTGCGCCGCTACAACGAGGTGCTGATTGTCGAGGGCCGGAAGAACGGCAAGACCACCGAGACGGCCGCTATTGAGCTGGATCTGCTGGTCAACGATGGGGAGGGTTCCCCGCAGATCTACAACGTGGCCACCAAGCTGGACCAGGCCCGCCTGGGCTATGAGGCGGCGGTGAAGATGCGGCAGCTCTCCCCCATGCTGGCCAAGCACCTGCGCAAGCGGGTGTCGGACATCTACAACCCCATGAACATGGGGTATATCCGCCCAATGGCGTCCAACACCTCCAGTCTGGACGGCCTGGACGCCCACGGGGCCACCATCGACGAGCTGGCCGCCATCAAAAACCGCGACCTGTACGATCTGATCAAGCAGGCCATGGGCGCCCGGGATCAGCCCCTGCTCTTCGTCATCACAACCAACGGGTTTGTGCGGGGCGGCATCTTCGATGCGCAGTATCAATACGCCTGCGACATCCTGGAAGGGAAGGCCGACAACCCCCGGTTCCTGCCCTTCCTGTACGAGCTGGACGACCGGGCGGAATGGGATAACCCGGACTGCTGGGAGAAGGCCAATCCGGGGCTGGGTACCATCAAGAGTCGGCAGTACCTGGCCGAGATGGTGCAGAAGGCCAAGGACGACCCCAGCTTCAAGCCCACCGTGATGGTCAAGGACTTCAATATGCCCCAGACCAGTGAAGCGGCGTGGCTCCGCTGGGAGGAGCTGGACAACCCGACCACCTTTGACCTGCGCTTTGATTACGGCATCGGCGGTTTTGACGCCGCCGACACCACCGATCTGAACGCGGCCAAGGCCATTTGTATGCGGCCGGATGACCCGAACATCTATGTGCGCTCCATGTACTGGATCCCCAAGGCGGTGCTGGAGGAAGCCGAGCGGGCGGGCAGCCGTCGGGAGCGTGACAATGTGCCCTATTCCCTATGGGTGGAACAGGGATATATGCGCACCTGCCCAGGCCGGAAGTGCGATAAGCACATCTTCCTGGAGTGGTTCAAGGAGCTGCGGGACAATGAGGGGCTATATATGCTCTACATCGGATATGACCCATGGCACATCGACGACAGCCTGCTCCGGGAGTTCCGGGCGGAGTTCGGGCCGGACTCCATGATCCCGGTACGCCAGGGGCCGGCCACTCTGTCCCAGCCCATGAAAGACCTGGCGGCAGACTTCCGGGATCACCGGGTGCTCTACAACAACAACCCGGTGGACAAGTGGTGCCTGGTCAACAGCGAGGCGAAAACTGACGTGAACGGAAACATCCAGTTGGTCAAGTCCCTGGACCCCCGCCGGAGGGTGGACGGAACCGCCGCCCTGCTGTGCGCCTATACGGTGCTCCAGGACAAGAAAGACCTGTATATCAACCTGAACTGAGGTGAGACCATGGGGCTGCTGGAAAAGCTGTTCCCTCGAAAAACCGCCGAGGCCGCGGTCTATACCTACTTCAAGACCCTGGGCGGGTATGCGCCGGTCTATACCTCTTTCGAGGGTGGCGTCTACGAGATGGCCCTGACCCGGGCCTGCATCCACACCTTCGCCACCCATGTCAGCAAGCTCAAGCCCGTGGTGAAGGGCCCGGCCAGCCGTCGGCTGGAGCGTACCCTGCAGTTCCAGCCTAACCCGTGGATGGACACAAAGAAATACCTGTACCGGCTGGCCACGATCTACAAGACAGAGAACACAGCGTTCATCATCCCAGTGTACGAGGACGTGGCCAATCTACGCCTGTCCGGGTTTTATCCGATCCTGCCTTCCCAGGCGGAAATTTTGGAGGGCGCCGGAGGCCAATACATACGATTCCGCTTTCCCTCCGGGGGCACAGGAGCAATGGAGCTGGATCAGGTGGGCATCATGACCCAGTTCCAGTACCGGGATGATTTTTTCGGGGAGAGCAATGGAAGGGCGCTGCGGCCTACCATGGAGCTGATCAATGCGCAGACACAGAGCATTGTCAACGGGGTAAAGGCGTCGGGCTCGGTGCGCTTCCTGGCCCGCCTGGCCAACGTGCTGAAGCCGGAGACCATGAAGGCCGAGCGGGACCGGCTGGTGCAGGACAACCTGACGCCGGACAACGCCGGCGGCGTGATGATCTTCGACTCCAAGTATGCCGACATCAAGCAGATTGACAGCAAGCCCTACATCGTGGACGAAAAGCAGAGTGCCCAGATCCGGGAGTCGGTCTTTGACTACTTCGGAATGTCGGATGCCATCCTGCAGAACAAATACACCCCAGACCAGTGGTCGGCCTACTACGAGGGCCAGGTGGAGCCCTTCGCCATTGAGGCGGGGCTGGTACACACCAACATGGCCTACACCCCGGCAGAGGTGGCCCGGGGAAAGGAGATTGATTTCTCGGTCAACCGCCTCCAGCATATGACCATGACGGACAAGCTGGAGACGGTGACCCAGCTCTTTGACCGGGGCATGATGAACATGGACGAGGGCCGGGAGGTATTCCAGCTCCCCGCCCTGGACACCCCGGAATCTCGGAAGTATTACATCCGGCGGGACTACGCCGAGGTGAATGTGCTGGGGAACGAGCCCCCGGCTGTGGAAAAAACGGAGGTGGACGACGGTGCCGGTTTGCAAGGATCGGGAGTATCGGGCCATGAGCCTGCTCCTGCCGCCCCAAGCGGCGGAGAAGCGGCTGGACAGTGAGTATTACGTGGAGGGCTACGCCACCACGTTCGACGACCCCTATGTGCTCTATGAGTACGACGGGGTGAAATACCGGGAGAAGATTGACCGCTACGCTCTGGATGGGGCGGATCTCTCCGACGTGATCATGCAGTACGGCCATGCCGGACGGGTGCTGGCCCGCAACAGCAACGGTACGCTGCTGCTGGAGCCCAACGAGCGGGGCCTGTTCATCGCGGCCGACCTGTCCAAGAGCGAGGCGGCCCGCAGCATGTACGAGGAGATCGGCAGCGGCCTGGTCACCCGGATGTCCTGGGCGTTCCGGGTGGAGAAGGACGCCTACGACCGGGCCACCAGGACCCGGACTGTTCTCAAAATTGCGAAGGTCTACGACGTGTCCGCCGTGTCTGTACCGGCGAACCCGGCGACCGAAATATCCGCGCGTTCCTACTTCGACGGAGTGATCGAACGGGAGCGGCAGGAGCAGCTGGCGGCAGAGGCCGCCGCGCGGAGGAAGCAAAGGCTGAAAGTTTACTTGGAGGTAATCAGGAAATGAAAAAGAGCCAGAGCAAGCTGAGAGGCATCGGCCTCCAGTTCTTTGCCGCCCCGGGCGGCCGTCTCAACGAGATTGAGACCAGACTGAGTGCCATCGCCCAGGAGCTGGAGAAGGACGACGCCGACGTGGAGGCCTTGGAGCGGGAGACCAGGTCACTGAAGGAGGAGAAGGACGCCATTGTCCAGGACGCGGAGCGGCGCCGCAAACTGCGGGAGCAGATTGCCGCCGGCGGCGGCCGGGTGGTGCGCACCTTCGGCGATGAAGGCCGGGAGGAGCGCACCTACGGTATGGAGACCCCGGAATACCGCTCCGCATGGCTGCGGAATCTGCAGGGCCTGGAGCTGACCGTGGAGGAGAGGGCGGCCGTGACGGCCTCCGCCGCCATCCCCACCCAGACCATGAGCAAGATCATCCACCGGCTGGAGTTGACGCCTCTGATCCAGGCGGTGGACGTGACCTACATCCCCGGCAACGTGACCTACCCCATCGAGAAAACGGTCAACGCCGTCGGCTGGGTGGAGATGGGCACCGCCGCCACCGACAGCGCCGACGCCATCGACTCCATCACGCTGGTCGCCTACAAGCTGATCAAGACCGTGGAGATCACCGCCGACGTCAAGGCTATGACCATCGACGCCTTCGAGGACTGGCTGGTGGCCCGCCTGGGCAACAAGCTGTCCGTGGCCGTCTGCGTTGCCATCGCGGCGGGGACCGGCTCCAACCAGGCCACCGGCCTGACCAAGAGCGGGGAGATTACCAACACCGGCACGTTTACCAAAGCCGGTATGACCTACAAGGATCTGATGAAGATCATCGCTGCCGTGCCCACGCAGTATCTGCCCAACGCCAGCTTTGCCATGCCCCGGGCCCTGTTCTACTCCGACCTGCTGGGCATGGTGGACGCGCAGAACCGCCCCATCGTGGTGGCCGACGTGCAGAGCCCCGCCAAGTTCAACATCCTGGGGTACCCCGTCATACTGGAGGATAGCTTCCCCAAGGACAACCTGGTGTTTGGCGACCTGAAGGAGGGCTACAAGTTCAACTTCGCTATGGCACCCGAGGTGCGCAGCGACGAGTCCGTGGGCTTCCGCACCGGCTCCACCGTCTACCGGGTAATGGCGCTGGCTGATGGCAAGCCCGCCGACAAGAACGCCCTCACCCTGTTCACCAGAGATGCGTCTGGTGGTGGCGGCTAAAATGACGACCGGCGGCCCCGGCATCGGGGCCGCCCAGGTCTATGGGAGGGATCAGCATGACACAAGTACCGGATCTGCGGCGGGCCCTGCGCATCTCCAACGACCGGCTGGATCAGGAAATCCGGGACACCATTGATGCGGTGGTGCTGGATCTCCGGACGGCGGGGGTGGTGAGCGGCGACGTGGACGCCCTCACCGGAATGGCTGTCAAGCTGTACGCCAAATGGAAGTTTGACTTTCTCGGCAAGGGGGAGCAGCACCACCAGGCGTATGAGAGTTTGAAAGCCGTCCTGGCCATGGACGAGGGGTACAACACCGCAAAGGAGGACGGCAGCGATGGATGACGTGCTGGTGCTGATCGGGGCGGACATCCAGACCAACGACCTGATGGAGCAGGTAGAGGGGGACAGCGTCCGCTCGGAGGTGTTCGGTCGGGTGGAGTCGGTGACCCGGGCGGAGTGGTTCGACGGGGGCCGCGAGGGCATGAAGCCCGCTCTGGTGTTTATCACCCCGGCGGTCAACTACAGTGGTGAGCCGGAGGCCGAGCTGCACGGCGTGCGCTACCGCATCTATCGCACCTACCGGAAGCGGGACACCGATGAGGTGGAGCTGCATCTGGAGGAGAAGGCGGGGGTAGCCCATGGCTAGAATCCGGCTGGACGCCCTGGCGGGTGCCATCGGGGCGGAGCTCTCCAGCTATGGCCAGGAGGTCACGGATGAGGTCAAGCGCGTGGTCAAGGCTGCCGGAGAGGACTGCAAGAAGGACATCCAGCGCCGGAGCCCCAAGCGCAAGGGGGACTACCGAAAAGGGTGGCGCTCTACCGTGGCCTATGAGGGCACAGACGGCATCCGCGTTCAGGTGCACAACAAAACGAAGGGGCAGCTCACCCATCTGCTGGAGAACGGCCACGCCAAAGCCAGCGGGGGCCGGGTGAACGGTACGCCCCACATCCGGCCCGCTGAGCAGGCGGTGGAGCGGGAGCTGCTCCAGAAGCTGGAGGAGGCTCTGCAATGACACAGAAGGAGCTTGCCCAGCGCTTGGCGGCAACAGGGCTGCCGGTAGCCTACCGGGCCTTCCGCACCCGGCAGGCCCCGCCCTTTATCTGCTATCTGTACGTATATGACAGCCAGTTTTTTGCGGACAACGAGATGTACTATTCCACCGGCCACTACCAGGTGGAGCTCTACACCAGCACCAAGGACCTGGCGGCTGAGGCGAAGGTGGAGGCCGCCCTGGACGGGTTGTGCTGGGAGAAGTCAGAGGAGTATATCGATGCCGAGAAGATTTATCAACTGACCTACGAAATTGAGGTGTAACTATGCCTACTAACAAAGCCAACAAGGTCAAATTCGGCCTGAAGAATGTCCACTATGCCATGCTGACCGAAGCCGACGGCGGAGAGGTCACATATGGCACGCCGGTGGCTATCCTCGGCGCGGTCAACTTGTCCATGGACGCCCAGGGAGACACCAGTACGTTTTATGCCGACGATATGGCCTACTATGTCACCTCCGCCAACGACGGCTACAGCGGCGATCTGGAGATCGCCGTGATCCCTGACAGCTTCCGGAAGGACGTGCTTCAGGAGACAGAGGACGATACGGACAAGATCTTGGTGGAGAACGTGAACGCAGAGCCAAAGCCCTTCGCCCTGCTCTTTGAATTCGCCGGCGACCAGAAGGCAGTGCGCCACGTGCTCTACAATTGCGCTGCCACCCGGCCAAGCCTGACCGGCGCCACCACCACAAACACCAAGGAGCCCAGCACGGAGACCATCACCATCACGGCCTCCCCCCTCTCCAGCGGCGTCATCAAGGCAAAGACTACCCCGGATACCCCGGACGAAAAGTACAACGCCTGGTATCAGTCTGTTTGGCAGCAGGGCGCCGCAGCCGGCGGCGGAGGAGGTTAAGTCATGGAGAAGTTTATCCGTATTGACGGCCGGGAAGTGCCCTTTCGGGCCACCGCGGCCGTCCCCAGACTCTACCGCATTAAGTTCGGCCGGGACATCATGCAGGACATGCGTGATTTACAAGCTGCCATAGAGAAATCAGAGAGCGGGGAGCAGCCCATTCCAGTGAAGCTGCTGGAGGTATTCGAGAATGCGGCCTATCTGATGGCCCGTCATGCAGACCCGGATATGAAAGAGCACAGTGTGGAGGAATGGCTGGACACCTTCGGCACCTTCTCTATCTATGAGGTATTCCCGCAGCTGTTGGAGCTTTGGCAGCTTAATAACCTGTCCATCGGAGAAAGCAAAAAAAAACGAACCCAGTAGACCGGGAAATGACCACGGCCCTGTTCTTGCTGCGAGCGGCACAATTGGGTATACCAATCCGGGATCTAGAACTGCTGACCATCGGCATGGTGACCGACATGCTGATCGAGGCGGGGAACGACGATTGCGAGTATGACCGTTTGCCCACGCAGGCGGATTTTGACGGGTTTTAGTGAGGTGACAGCATGGCGCGCAACCGAATTAAGGGCATCACCGTAGAGATTGGCGGCGATACCACAAAACTGGACAAGGCTCTGGCTGGCACTAATAAGCAGCTCTCTGCCACGCAAAAATCACTGAAAGATGTGGAGCGACTGCTTAAACTTGACCCTGGGAACACAGAGCTGTTGGCACAGAAGCAGCAGCTACTTGCGCAGGCAACAGAAAGCACGGCACAGAAGTTGGAGACATTGCGACAAGCGGCACAGAGTGCCGACGCCGCGCTCCAAAGGGGACAGGCATACCAAGAAAATACGAACCGCTCAAAGCGGAACTGGATGCAGTAGCAGCCTCAATGAAGGGCATGGAGGCAAATGCCGCCGCCATGAATGCCAAATTAGAGGCTGGGCAGATTTCTACCGACCAGTATGATGCCTTCAACCAAAATTGGAGGAAACCCGCAAGAGATATCAAGAACTCCAGCAAGCGGTCAAAAACTAGATAAAGAGTTTGCTGGAGCAAAGATAGACCGAGGCCAGTATGATGCCCTCCAGCGCGAGTTAGCGGAGACAGAACGAGTTGAAGGACACACAAAAGCTTTCGATAATTGTGCCAGCGGGATGGACGAGTTCGGCAGGAATGCTGAAAATGTGTCTCAAAAGGCTGGAAAGATTAAAGATGCCTTCGCACCAGTAACGGCAACGATCGGAGGGATAGGAGCGGCCGTGTTGGCTACGGTTCCGGCCACAGAGGAGTTCCGTGCTGACCTCTCGCTCCTAGACAACAACGCTCGTCAGGCGGGGTAGGTATTGACGCGGCACGCCAGGCATTTATGGATTTCAATACTGTATCCGGTGAAACTGATAGCAGTATCGAAGCCGTATCCAACTTACTCCAGGCTGGATTTACTGAGAGCAATCTGCAAATCGCAGTTGAGGGGCTCGCCAATGCTGCGGCAACATTTCCCGACACCCTAAAGATTGAGAGTTTGGCGGACAGCCTGCAAGAAACACTTGCCACAGGTTCGGCCACAGGACAATTTGGCGAGCTGTTGGACCGTCTTGGATATGGCGCGGAAAACTTCTCTGCAAATCTGGCCCTCTGCAACACAGAATTAGATCAACAGAAGCTGGCTCTGTCTGTGCTTGTAGATGGCCCTCTACGTGGAGCATATGAGGGATGGCGTCAAAATAACGAGGGCCTAGTTCAGAATCGAGAAGCCAGTCTGAAATTACAAACGTCCATTGCAGAACTGGCCGAAAGTGTGCAGCCACTTGTGACTCAATTGACGGAACTAGCGACACAGTTCCTGGATTGGTTTAACGGGCTGGATAGCGGAACTCAAAAAGTAATTGTTGGGATTGCGTTACTGCTGGCGGCGATCAGCCCAGTGGCTGGAGTAGTTGAAACGGTCTCAGGTGTATTATCCAAACTAAGCACGATTACGGGTGGTCTCGGAGGAAACTGGCTATTGTAGTGGTCGCTATAGGCGTCTTTGTCGCATTGGCGGCCAAGATAGCGTCAGTATGGGATAGCATGTCTGGAGCTGAAAAGGTTATTTCAATTCTTGGATTGGTGGCGTCAGCTGCTATTGCTGCGGCTATTGCTGTGGGTGCCTTCCAGTCAGCCCTTACGCTTGGTATTGCAGCAGCGGCCATTGCGGCAGGTATTGCTGCGATTATGCTCTCAATTAACTCCGCAACAAAACGGGCAAATCAAGCATCGCAAGATCTCCAGAAAGTTGCAGCTTCCGGTGGACGCTCTTCTGCTTATGGAGATATACCTGGTTTAGCTAGTGGCGGCGTAGTGCCGCCCAACGATCCGTTCTTGGCGGTGCTGGGCGACAACAAACGCGAGACCGAGATTGTGGCACCCTATTCTGCTATCAAGCAGGCGGCCGGAGACGCCTTCGACGAGCGGGCGGTGCTTCTAGAGCAGGCGGTACAGCGATAGCGTATTTGTACCTGGATGGTGTGAAGGTGGGCCGGGCGGTTTATCCCTATATCCAGGGTGAAACTACCCGCTTGGGCACGAAGCTGGTAGGGGTCGTCGGTAATGGTCACACTTGATAATGTCCAGTACAAAGTAAGGGTAAAATCAGAAGTTTGAACCGCTCCTTTCGTATCGAAGAGAGTGAACGGAGGGCGGTAAAGTCCGGAGACTATTTCCGGGACATCATTGGGACGTACTATGACTATGAAATGGAAGTAGAGCCGGACCCTTCGGCACCAGAGGACTACGACGCATTCTATGAAATGATCAGCGCCCGGTAGAATCACATTCCGTTGTTGTACCATACGGTCAGGGGACTATGACATACGATGCCATGGTGAGCACTGGAGATGATACCAAAGGGACAAAATCAACGGGGTCACCCGCTGGACAGGGTTAAAGGTCAAATTTTCCGCGAAGAAACCCCAAAGGAGGCCGGCATGAGCGCCACGGTTAATAAACTGGTTTATGGAGACTTGACCTTTACGGATGACGAGATCAAGACGGAGAAGTTTATGACGCCGTGGCCCTGTTGTCCGACGCCCTGGAAATCGGCACCCCAATGTGGGACTGTATATCAGGGACGAGGAGACGGGCGCGGCCCTGACCGCTTTCCGGCGGAATGAGAAACTGCTGTATTACTACCGGGACAAGCTGCGGGCACCTATTACATCGAGAGCATCCAGCGTACCGGGAAATACACCTATGAGATCAGCGCCAACAATGCGGTCGCTCTCCTGGAGCAGTCCAATCACCTGGGTGGCATCTACACCGGTCAGGCGGTGGACGAGCTGGTGGCGGAGATCTGCACCATCCCCTACATCATTCAGAGCAAGTTCGCAGGCATTAAGCTATATGGATGGCTGCCTGTCGCTACCGGCGGGCCAATCTGGCGCAGGTGCTTTTGCCATCGGAGCCCATGCAAAGACTGACCAGAACGGGTGCTGCGCATCGAATCCCTGTGGGATGGTGTCTCCAACTCCATCCCGCCGGATCGAATCTTTGGGGCGATAAGGTCACCTATGAGAGCAAGGTCACCGAGGTGTCGGTGCTGGAGCACCAATATATCAAGGGGACCGAAGAAGCGACGCTGTTCGAGGGGTAGCTGAGGAGGGCGACATCATCCAGTTCGAGGAGCCGGCCTATGATCTGGTGGCCTCCGGTTTTCCGTCCAGTCCAGCGGCGCCAACTATGCCGTGCTCTCTGCCGGGACCGGCACCCTCACTGGGAAAAGTATGTCCATATGACCCGCGATTTGCGGGTGCCAGTGTTAGAGGACGATGTGGACAACGTCATTGAGGTCAAGGAGGCCACCCTGGTCTCACTGACCAACTCGGCGGCCGTGGCCCAGCGGCTGGCTGGATACTATCAGTACATCGAGGCGCTGGACCATGAGGTGGTATACGGCGGTGAGCGGCCGGGTGATGTGGTGGCCTTTGAGCACCCTTATGGGGAGAATCCAAAGGGTGTATCAAGGATACCGCCATTACAATGGGAGGCCGGTTGGTAGCATCTGAGCAGGCTGTCATCGGGTATGTTCCACCCAAGTTCGAGACAGAGGAAGTCCTGGACGAGCGGGTGGTGCTGACCGGGAGCGGCGATTATACCGTGCCAGAGGGAGTATACACCTTACAGTGGTATGTATCCAGGCTGGGACCGGTGCGCAGGCTGGTTTTGACGGCGAATCGGGCGGCTCATCTCAGCTTATTGTGACTTCGAAGGATCAAAACGCCGGAGGATCTTGGTCCGATTCGCCAGAAGATGGCGGGCAAGGCGGAGACAAGGGCTCTCCAGGAGCTGGCGGAAAGGTCTACCGGGCGACAATTGATGTTGTCCCTGGTCAGGTCATCCACTATGAGTGCGGCACCCCAGGCGTTGGAGGAGCGACGAATGGGGCCGTGGGTGCTGCTGGTGGTGAGACCACGTTCGGGGATCTATCGTCTGCACAGGGGGCCTCGTCTGAGATCGGATACGTGGACCCGGTAACGGAAGAAGAACTTGCAAAGCCGGGAACTGAAGGTGTTAACGGTGCTGCGGGTGGCCGTGGCGGGCAGGCATCCAGCCGAAGAGGGGAATATGGAGAGAGCGGCGAGGATGTGCCCCCGAACACTGGCGGCCCGGGTGGGCCTCCGTATGGATGGAAGTTTGACGATTATACATCTGAAAATGTACGCATCTATGGTGGTGGAGCAGGCGGTGGAGCCGCCCATGGGAAAGACGGAGAACCCGGCAGCGACAGTCCGACGGCGGTTGGCGGAGCAGGGGCGTCCCCTGATGTACCCAAAACGCCGGACAAAATTGAGCTGGAGGAAATGGCGGGCACGGCGGTGGCGGTGGCGGTGGGGCCGGAGGACTGTTTGCATCTGCGGAGGCTTATGGCCCGTCAGAATTACCGGCCGGTATCTGGATCACGAAGGACGGCGGATCGGCGGGGAAAGGGTCTCCTGGTTCAAATGGCGGGCCGGGCGGTGTAATCCTGTATTTTGGAGTGAGAAAAAAACTGGTTTCCGGCCCGATCCGGGATAAAAGCGGCCGTGCATTGCTGGATCGGCTTGGCCGTCGGCTAATTGTGTGAGGTGAGAAAATGGAACTGACTCTGGAGGAACGTGTAGCGGCACTTGAGCGGAAATTATCAGCCAGAGAAGCAGCAGAAGAACCAACCGAATACTACACCATGAAATACTCCGGTGAGGAGATTGACGAGTTACTGGACAAGGTTGCAGCGATGTAAGGGAGGTGAGGCCGCGTGACCATCAACGGAAGCGACATCCGCATGATTCGAGGCGACACCGAGCAACTGGTGGTGACCTGCCAGCTCTCCGACGGCACGGAGCGGCCTTTTGAGGAGGGGGACACGGTCACCCTCACCGTGGCCTGGGCCATGGGACCGGAGGTGCTGCAAAAGACAGTGACCTCCTTCCAGGAGGGTGCGGCCTTCGTGCTGCTGAATCATGAGGACACCAACGATCTGACTCCTGGCGAATATGCCTATGATGTGCAGCTCACAGCAAAGGATGGGATGGTGGCCACCATCATCCCGCCCGCCCGGTTCGTATTGGAAGGGGATGTGACCCGTGACTGAGCTACATGGAAGTTTGGGGACACGCGGAGCCCTCAAGGGGCAGCTGGGCGGCACTGCTGGCGGAGGAGGCATCCCCTACCAGATTGGGGCTGGCCTGAAGGTAGAAGAGAACGTGCTGATGGTAGATACCGCCAATGTCGTGGAGGAGGACAACACCAAGCCAGTCACCTCGGCCGCGGTGTATGTGGAGATCGGCAATATTGAGGCCCTGCTGGCCTCACTGTGAAAGGGGCAAAGAGTATGAGTATCCAGACCGAAATTACCAGACTGCAGGGGCTGCGCAACACCCTGCGGGCGGCGTTGGTGGCCCTGGGCCTGGCCCAGTCCGCCGCCGACCTGGAGGACTGTGTCACCGCCGTGGAGGGTATTAAGAACAATGGGGCCGTCTCCGGGGCCATTACCGACGCGGCCACGCCTTATAATGTCCCCGCCGGCTACCACAATGGCCAGGGAACTGTAGGTATTGCCAACACGGAAAAAGAGAAGCTGGTGGCGGGCAATATCAAGAGTGGTGTTACCATCCTGGGCGTGGCTGGCACCTATTCCGGGGAGGCATCTAAGCTGCAGGCCAAGACTGTCACGCCCACCAAGGCCAAGCAGGATATCACCGCCGACGAAGGCTACGACGCCCTGTCCCAAGTCACAGTGGAGGCCATTCCGGCGGAGTACGCCGATGTCTCCGGGGTGACCGCGGCGGCCGGGGATGTCCTGGCCAACAAGGTGTTTGTGGGGGCGGACGGAGCAGAGGCGGCGGGTACCATGCCCAACAACGGGGCGGTGCAGGCATCCATCGACGGCCTGACGCAGACCGAGTACACGGTCCCCGCCGGCTACCACACCGGAACGGGCAAGGTCAGCCTGACAGGCGACATCGAGGAGGCCCTGGCGGCCATTTGATGGGAGGTGTGATATGTGAGTATCCAGGGAGAAATTGGCCGACTGTCCGCCGCTAAGGCAAGTATTGCAGCGTCACTACAGGCTATGGGTGTAGACCCTCCATCAGGCACCACCCTGGAGCAGTATGCCGCCCAGTTAGCCGCTATCGCCGCGGCTGCGCCCTGGCTCTCTCTGACAGGTGGTACCATGACTGGCCCCATTGTCCTGAACGGCCCTCCGACAGACGAAAACCATGCTGCCAACAAGCAGTATGTGGATGGCTTGGTAGGCGACATCAACGCCGCGCTGGACGCCATCAATGGGGAGGTGGTCTGATGGGCACGACTGCGGACAAGCTGGCCTATTTGCAGGGCGCCAAGGAGGCCATCCGGGAGGCCATCGAGAGTCTGGGGGGCACAGTGCCCGATGGGCTCCCCTTCCGTCAATACGCGAGCCGGATCCGTAACCTCGCTATAAATTCCCTGGACGTGCCAGAGGGGGACGTGCAGGTCACCTGCCGGATCAGTCCGACGGGCCAGATTCGGGTGGAGGGCCCATTTGCTTATCCTCTGAGTGACACCTACTATTTGTCACTGGAAGGAGATGAACTGCCGGAATTGGGAAATATGCGCTGCCCGAAAGGTGCAATCATCCAGATCACCCCGCTTTCGGGTGGGGGAAATGTTTATGTGCAGGGTGGGGTGGAGCCACTTGGTACATCCTCTGACGGCGGCCGGGTATACCGGATAACGGGAGATTTCATGATCCAGAGCAGCTGATAAATGGCCCCCTGCGAAAGGCGGGTACATCTCAAATAGATAATTACACTCAACACCTTCTTGGAGACATAAAAAGCCACCCCCGTCAGAGGGGGTGGCATGGACCAATGAAAAGTGAGGGGGTAAAAATATTGATCCACGAAGCCATTATAGCATCCTGGATGAGGATAGGCAAGCCGTACAAGAAAGAAGAAAGGACGAATCAGTATGAAAAAAATCGATTTTGACCGTTATACTCCGGCGATTGCCAGTATTAGTATGAACTATCCTGGCAGCGAAGACAAGGAGACCGAGGACGATGCTTAACAGCCGGGACATTGATCGGCTGCGCCCCGACGTGGCAGCCAACTGCCGCGCCTGGCTGGAGCTGTGCCGCGCGGCGGGGCTTCTGGTGTTGGTCACCGGAACCGTGCGGGATGACGAGTATCAGCGGTATTGTTATGAGCAGGGCACCGCAGCCACGCCGTACCCCAGCTTTCACGGAGAGCGGGCCGGACTGGCCTTCGACTTCTGCCAGAACATCAAGGGACAGGAGTATTCGGATGCCTCGTTCTTTCAGCGGGCCGGAGAGCTGGGGGAGCGGGTGGGCTTTGAGTGGGGCGGCCGATGGCAGAGTTTCCCTGACCGGCCGCATCTCCAGTGGAGCGCCGGCGGCAGGTACACCAGCGCCATGGTGCGGGCGGGCCGCTATCCGCCCACCATGCCATTATATCGACAGGAGGACACCGACATGACGAAAGACGAGATTCAGGCCATGATTGACGCGGCCGTGACGGCGGCGCGGCCCCAGGTCTACACCAGCGTAGAGGAGTGCCCGGAATGGGCGCGGGAGACGGTGCAGAGGGCCGTGGACTGTGGCGTGCTCCAGGGCAACCAGAGCGGCGCACTGCACCTGACGGACGACAACCTGGTAAATCTCCAGATGCTCCGCAATGCGGGGCTGCTGGAGTAAGGGAGGTACATATGGAGCATATCAACGGATTCAAGGCGGCCGTTGCCGCCGTGGTGGGCTGCCTGACCGCCCTGTGGGGCTGGTTTGGCTGGCTGGTGGTGGCCTGGGTGGTTTGTATGCTGCTGGACTACGGCACCGGCACCGCGGCCGCCCTGCGGGCGGGGGAGTGGTCGTCCAAGGTGGCCAGGGACGGCTTGTGGCACAAGCTGGGGGCCGTGGTGGCCGTCCTGGTGGCTGCCATCCTGGACGGGGTGATCGGCCTGATCCTCGCCAACATCCCGGCCCTGGAGCTGCCCTTCCGGTATGAGGTGTTTGCTTCTGTTCTGGTCTTGGTCTGGTACATCATGACCGAGCTGGGCAGCATCGTTGAGAATGTCGGCGCCCTGGGCGCCCCCGTGCCCGCCTGGCTGCGCAAGGCCATCGCCGCGCTGGAGTCCACCGTGGACGGAGCAGGGGACAAGCTGGGGAGCGGCCAGGACGACGAAAAGTAAATTGCCAAGCGATTGTGAATATCAACGCCCCCGGGGCCTACGGGCCTCGGGGGCGCTGTGCTTATTTGCTGGTATGATCAAAATCATCGGGAAAGAGTTCTCCGTGTGTACTGCCCAGGCCGAACTCGTGGTGAATCCGCGCCTGGGCCTCCGGGGTGAGCTCGCGCCATACATGTTCCCGGCCATCACAGACCAGGAGGAAATCGGCTTCCCAATAGTTTGTCATGGTGTGCTCCCTTCTGCCCTCGTCACCTCCGGGGCGGGTGGCGTGGTTACTTGCGGCGGAACTCTTCGGGGTCCTGCTCATCCATCTGACGGTCGAACTCGCTGCGGATGCGCTCCCACATATCCAGAGAGCACTTGGCGCTCCGCCGGCGATCCTCCGTCGTAGCGGCCCTGACCTCATCCCGGAATCCCAGCACCACATGGGTGAGTGCCTGGGCCACGCGGAGCATATCGGAGCGGTTCATTGTTACAGTTCTCATTTCCTGATTTAACATCTCGTGTTTCCTCCTTGATTCCTCTGCCTTACGCTGTTATAATCAAGGTGGCCGGGGTAAGGCTCCCGGCTCACCTTGGGGTGTGTGGGGCGGTGGCTTTGTGAGGGTCAGCCGCCCCACTTTTTACTCATTCATGATGCGCTTGACGCTTTCCCGGAGCTCTTCCAGCGTATCGCACTTCTCAATGAGTTCGAGGATTGCCTTTAGCAGTGCCTCTGTCACGTTCATTTCGTCCATTCACCTCACTCCTTTCTGTAAGAGATTTTGCATCTCTGCCTTACGAGCATAGTATAATACATGCATACATGTATTTCAAGAGGTATTCCGCACAAACATGTATGCATGAATTTGTGTAAATTATACATGGATGCATGAATCGAAATGTGATATAGTAAAGTCGAGGTGATGTAAGTGGCTACGAAAGCGCATTTGGAAGGGAATAAACGGTACCTGGAAAAGCTGGATCACATCACGATCCGTGTGCAGGGAGGCACGAAGGAGAAAATAAAGGCCCGCGCCCAGCAGGAGGGCATGAGCCTGAACGCCTATATCGTGGGGTTGATCGAGAAGGACATGAGAACAGAGGAGGACACCTAATTACAGGTGTCCTCTTTTTCTGACAAATCGATCCGTCCATGCTCTTTTTCAAAGTCGGCAATATGACGGCGAATTAGCCACTCTATTTCCCGGTTTTTACTGCGCCCATTAAATTCGGCAATGTATTCTAGTTTATCAAGCGTGATACGGTTAATCCGAAGCGTATAGCGGGGCAGGTTGTCTTTCATGGTGGCCTCCTGCAAAAAGTCCTTGACAAAAGTATATGCAGTAGGCTAAACTTTGACTTGGATATGACGCATAAATGACGCAGTATAAATTTATAAAAACCGGGCAGGGGGCTCAACCCCGCCCGGCAAGGAATTACTCTAACATGTCCAACACGGCGTCCTTTAGGTGCAGCGGTGAGAGGCTATACCTATTAAACGCCATGACCATGCGAAAGACCAGTTCCGCATCGGTCGATACGTCCTGGAGAATCTGCACAGGGCCTTGGTGCAAAAGGCCATATACTACGATATCGTAGCTATAGTATGTGCCGATCTCCGGGGCGTATTTCTTTCGCCTGAACATGAAATAGGATATGGGCACGACGATCATCCTTTCTCTTTTTCTACGGGATGTGTCGTGTGTAAAAGGGGGCCCTCTAGCTCGAGCAGGAGGGCCTCGCTTGTTTATGAGAGAGGAAAGATTGTGCCCCCACAATTGCCCCCAAAGCCCCGAGATATGCCCCGAAATCCTGCTAAATAGTGCACGTAGAATATATGAAAAAACAAGACAAAAAACCCTGCAGTCATTGAGACTACAGGGTTTTGTTCTGGTGGAGACGACAGAACTCGAATCTGTGACCCCTTGCGTGTGAAGCAAGTGCTCTACCGGCTGAGCTACGCCTCCATATATTGGTGACCCGTACGGGACTCGAACCCGTGTTACCGCCGTGAAAGGGCGGTGTCTTAACCACTTGACCAACGGGCCAGGTTGCCCAAGCGGGGCGGGATACTCCTGAAGGGAAGTCCCAAAAGACGGCGCGGTGCCGTCTTTTGGGGTCTGGTAGCGGCACCTGGATTTGAACCGGGGACACTGCGGGTATGAACCGCATGCTCTAGCCAACTGAGCTATGCCGCCATTGAAAACCCCCTGTCGGACAGGGCAGGATTCAGTATACGCGATCATTCCCGTTTTGTCAATTGTTTTTTTTTGAAAAAAATTAGTCGATTTTGTAGCCGACGCCCCAGACGGTCTTGATGAACCGGGGATTGCGGGAGGGCTCGCCCATTTTTTCCCGCAAGCGGCGGATATGAACCATAACCGTATTATTGCGGTCCAGGTATTTCTCCCCCCACACGCTCTCAAAGAGCCGCTCGGCGGAGATGACCTGGCCCCGGTTCTCACAGAGCATCCAGAGAATGTCAAACTCAATGGGGGTGAGGCCCAGCTCCCGGTCGTAGAGGGTACACTCGTGGGTGGCCCGGTTGATGACCAGGCCGTTGAAGTCAATGATGTCCCGGCAGTCGCCGGCCTTGTCAGCCTCGTTGTAGCGGGTGTAGCGGCGCAGCTGGGCTTTGACCCGGGCCATCAGCTCCAGCGGGTTGAAGGGCTTGGTAATGTAGTCGTCCGCGCCGATGGTGAGGCCGGTGATCTTGTCCATGTCCTCCGCCTTGGCGGTGAGCATGAGTACAGGGAAGTGGTGCTCCTTGCGGATTTCCCCGCAGAGGGTAAAGCCGCTGATGTCGGGGAGCATCACGTCCAGGATGGCCAGGTCCAGAGCCTGGTTCCGCACCACGGCCAGCGCCTCGGTGCCGGTACCGCACTTGAACACGGTGCACCCCTCGCTCTTCAAATAGACCTCTACCAGATCGGCAATCTCCGGCTCGTCGTCCACAACCAGAATCCGCGCGTCCATGGTATCCGCCCCCTTTTCCAGGACATTATAGCCAAAGCGGCGGCGGCAAGTCAAGGGTGGGGCGTAATTGTAAGAAAAACATCAGAACTGGCCCGGCCAGGAGACGTGCCCCCGGCCGGGGCTGGTTCAGCCAGAGACGCGGTTGAGTTCTCTATGTCCAGCGTAGTCTGTACGCTCCGGCCGGACACATCGCTGCTGTAGGTGAGGGAAAAGTTGGTGGCCTCGGAGGTGTAAAACGTGAAGGTGCGGGCGCCGTTGGCGGTGGAGCTGTTTCCGGAGGTGCGGAAATAGATGCCGAGGTCAATGCGCGCCAGGCCGCCGAAGGCGGGCGTGATCTGAAGATAGCCCGGGGCCTCCAGTATGGCTGACACGGAGTAGGAGACCCGGTAGTAGCCCGGCTGGAGCCGAAGCTGCTGGGTGCCGCTCAGTGTGATATTGCCTGTGGGGTCATTCAGCAGCTCATAGAGCGGAATCTGTCCGTTGTTGGGGACGGATCGTACATCGGAGTAGTAGGAAGCAAAGACATCCTCACCCGGTCCACCCGCAGGACCAGTGGGGCCAGTGGCGCCGGGCGTCCCTTGCGGGCCTGTCGGTCCGGCGGCGCCCTGGGGCCCCTGTGGCCCGGTGGCTCCGGCTGGGCCGGGAAGTCCCTGCGGGCCTGTCGGTCCGGCGGCGCCCTGGGGCCCCTGTGGCCCGGTGGCTCCGGCTGGGCCGGGAAGTCCCTGCGGCCCGGTGGGGCCGTCCATGCCCCGGATACCCTGAGGGCCGGTGGGCCCGGTGGCCCCTGCCGCCCCCCTGCGGGCCTGTTGGTCCGGCGGCGCCCTGGGGACCCTGGGGCCCGGTGGCTCCGGCTGGGCCGGGAAGTCCCTGCGGCCCAGTGGGGCCGTCCATGCCCCGGATACCCTGAGGGCCGGTAGGCCCAGGCACACCCTGGGGACCTTGGCCTCCGGCAGGGCCCTGCGGCCCCGTGGTTCCAGAGGGCCCGGTGGGGCCCTGCGCTCCGGCGGCGCCCTGGGGGCCCGTCGGTCCCCGCTCCCCCTGCGGCCCGGTTGGCCCGGTGGGGCCTGTGGGCCCGGACGGGGAGGGCGGACAGGGCGGATATGGGGGGCAGGGCGGCGGACAGCCGCAGGGGTCAAAACAGTATTTCATGACAATTACCTCCCGGGCCATTCTATGCTGTGACCCACCCCGCCGCCAAAGGCGGCTAGTGACTTTTCTGAAAAAGGGTGGTACAATCATTTTTAGTATAAATGGAGGCATCCTATGAATGAGTTTGACGCCCTGCTGGCCCGGGCGGTGGAGCAGGCCAGAGCCCTCGGTATCCCGGTGTCGGCCCGCATCTCCCCCCGCGTGGCGGTCAACCGCCGGGCAGTGACCCGGTTCGGCTGCTGCATCTGGCGGGGCGGGGAGTATGTGATTGAGCTGTCCGAGCGGCTGCTGGAGGCGGAGGAGCGGGCGTGTATGCAGACCCTGGCCCACGAAGTGCTCCACACCTGCCCCGGCTGCCGCAACCATGGGGCCCTCTGGAAGGAGTACGCCGCGCGGATGAATGGGGCCTACGGCTATGCCATCTCCCGTACCGGCACCTGTGAGGCGCTGGGGGTGGCGGATGTGCGGCCGGTGCGCTACCGGCTGGTGTGCGAACGCTGCGGGCAGGAGTTTTGCCGGAGCCGCCGCTCCCCGCTGGTGGATCACCCGGAGCGGTACCGCTGCCGGTGCGGTGGCGTGCTGCGTCGCAGCAACTGAACCTGTCTGGAGAAGGTGTTCCCAACGGAAAAGAAAAATAAGAAGGCCCTGTTCAATCGTATTTTCTCCATCGCCGGCCTGTCCATCGGCGGCGCGATTCTGGCGGGGCTCATCGTGTATGTGGCCCGTACTATGGATGTGCGGGCCCTGCTGGCCTCCATCCAGCCCCTGTGGCTGCTGGGGGCAGCCCTGTGCGTCCCCCTCAGCGAAAGCGTGGACGCGCTGATCTTTTACGGTATGGGCCGCTCGGCGGGCTGTCCCGTCAAGTTGGCGGGCTGCTTTGATGCGGCCTATATTGGGGAGTTTTACTACAAGCTGGGCCCCGCCGGCGCGCCGGTGCAGCTCAAGCTGATGTACGATGCGGGCATGAGCGCCACCTACACCGCCTCCATCTACACCTGGAAGGCAGTGGCCAACACCATGGTTTACACCGGCTATGCAGTGGCCGCCCTGGCCTATGAGCTGTTCTGGCGGCGGGAGGGGCTGGGCCCCGCCGTGGCGGGGGCGGGGGCGCTGATTGCCCTCTACGTGTTTCTGTGCGGGCTGGCCCTCTTTACCGCCGTGCGGCCGGAGCCTATTCAGCGTCTGATCCGCCGCATCCTCACCTTCCTCGCCCGCCACTGGAAGGTGATGGCCAGGGAGGGCATGGTGGACAAGGGCATGGAAAAGGTGGACGAGTTCTGCGCACAGCTCCGCACCCTCAAGGGCAACCGCCGGATGCTGGCGGGCCTGTTCGCGGGCATGTTTGTGGAGCTGACGGCCCTGTTTGCCATTCCCTTCTTCCTCTACCGGGGGCTGGGTCTGACAGGGGGCTCCTTCTGGGAGCTGGTGCTGGTCCAGTGCCTGGTGCTGGTGCTCTCCCGCATCATCATGCTCCCAGGCAACGCCGGCGGCGCGGAGGGGAGCTTCTACCTGTTCATGGGCCCCCTGTTCGGCCGGCATCTGGCGGTGGGGCTGGTGCTGTGGCGCTTTGCCGCCTTTCTGGAGGTTCTGCTGCTGGGCGGGGCCTGGTCGGTGCTCCGCTTTGCGCAGCGCTCGGCGGCCGGACACGGGACATAGGAGGAGAACGTCTTGGATGGAAAATATACCCGCCTTAAGCTGAAAATGCTGCTGCTTGTGGTGCTGGGCACCCTGATCGCGGGGGGCGTGGGCATCTTTCTGCTGGAGGTGGTGGTGGATGGGGTGCTCCAGGACCCCTTCGCCCGCTTTTTCCTCTGGGCGGCCACCACCCTGTTCGGCCAGAGCCCGGAGGGGGCGGCGGAGCTCTACCAGCGCTATATCCGCAACAACAAGCAGGAGATCCTCACCCTGGGTACCATGCTGCTGATGCTCATCGCCTTCTACCTGGCCATGGGCCGGTTTACCCGCTGGCTGGACGACATCCGCTCGGCCACCCGCCGGCTGGTGGAGGCCCAGGCGGAGCCGGTGGAGCTGCCCCGGGAGCTGGCCCCCATCCAAGAGGATCTGAACGCCATCCAGCGGCAGCTCCGGGCGCGGGAGGCGGCGGCCAGGGAGAGCGAGCAGCGCAAGGGGGATCTGGTGGCCTTCCTGGCCCACGATCTCAAGACCCCGCTGACCTCGGTGGTGGGCTACCTCACCCTGCTGCGGGACGACCCCGGCCTGGACGCCGCCCAGCGGGCCAAGTTCACCGGCATCGCCCTGGACAAGGCCCGGAGGCTGGAGGAGCTGCTGGGGGAGTTTTTCGACATCACCCGGATGGATCTGGACAGCGGGCCGGGGGAGCGCCAGCCCATCCAGCTGTCCATGCTGCTGGAGCAGCTCGCCGACGAGTTCTACCCCCTCTTTGCGGAGAAGCAGCTCCGGTGCACGGTGGAAATTCAGCACCACCTAGTGGTGCTGGGAGACCCGGACAAACTTGCCCGGGTCTTCGATAACGTGCTGCGCAACGCCGTCAGCTACTCCACCCCCGGCGGCCGGGTGGACATTCAGGCCAAAACCGTAGGGCGTCAGGCGGAGATCACCATCCGAAACGAGGGGCTGGAGATCCCCGAGGGGGAGCTGGCCAACATCTTCCAGAAGTTCTACCGGCTGGACGCCGCCCGCTCCTCCCGCACCGGCGGGGCCGGGCTGGGGCTGGCCATCGCCAAGGAGATCGTGGAGAGCCACGGAGGGAACATCCGCTGCGAGAGCAACGGGCGGCTTACCAGCTTCGTCATCTCTCTGCCGCTTTATAAGGAGGTGCGCCATGTCTTTAAACGAAACCGCGCTGGCCTGTCTGAACCGAAATAGGCTGCTCTACTTAAACATGCTGGAGGTGCTGCGACGGGGCTCGGCGGAGCTGCTCTACGCCGGGGAGGGCGGGGTGCTGCTCTATGACCGGGGGTCGGGGGCCTACATGCTTACCGCCCGGGACCGGGCCACCCTGGATGGGATGCTCCCCCTGCTGCCTGCGGACTGTGACCTGCTGGTGGGCCACGACCTCTGGTACCGGGACGAGCTGGCCGGCCGCTTCGGCCTGTGGAAGGAGGAGCTGTGCGTCCAGGCCGCCTGGATGGCTCCGGAGCCGCCGGAGGCGCCGGCTTTCGGCGGGGAGCTGCGCCTTTTGGGGGAGGAGTGGGCCCCCTACGTCTGTGAGCACTACAGCAAGAGCGATATCGGCGGCCTGGAGCACATCCGGCAGGCCATCGGCGCCGGTATGCTGGGGGCCTTCGTGGACGGGACGCTGGCGGGCTTCGCGGGCTTCCACGGCGAGGGCTCCATCGGCCTTCTGGAGGTGCTGCCCGCCTACCGCCGCCGGGGCCTGGGGGAAGCGCTGCTCCGGGGGGCGGTGCGGCTGGCGCTGGAGCGGGGGCAGTATGCCTTTGGCCAGGTGCTTATCGACAACGCCCCCTCCCTGGCCCTCCAGAAAAAGGTGGGCATGACGGTCGCCCGGGAACCGCTCTTCTGGCTGTTTCGCAGATAAAGAGCCATTTGGACCGGCCGGAAGCGTTCAACAGACCTTTTTGACGGGCACCGGCCCCGGCGCTTTTCGAAAGCGCCGGGGCCGGTCTGGTCAGATGGCGTGGTAGTCCTGGAGCAGCCTCTCCAGGTCGGTGCCATGGAGCTTTTTGAGTACCGCCTTGAGGGCAAGGCGCTCGGCCGGGTTCAGCCTCCAGCTCGGTGAGCTTGCGGCCGTCCCGCAGCTGGACAGAGGCGTTGATCAGATCCCGCACGTCGTAGGTGGAGCCCCACACCTCGGGCACGCCCCGGTCGATGTCCAGCAGGGTGTAGACCGCCTCCATACCGGTGCGCATGGAGTACTCGGTGGTAAAGATGGTGTCCCGCTCCGTCTCGGCGAACTGCCCCAGGAAGGCGAAGTTCACCGCCCCGTCGGGGACGACGCGGGGCCGGTCCCCGGCGGCACGGGGCAGGAAGAAGGCGGTGATGTAGGGCATCATGCAGGGGACGGTATTGGCGCTGTGGGCGGCCAGCTCCGCAATCTCCTCCTCGGGCACCCCCATGTGGTAGAGCCACTCCATGCAGATCTCCCGCCCGGTGCACTCCCGCATGGGCTTTTTCACAAAGTTGCCCGGCTTATCGCTGAACAGGCCGTAGATCCACCCAACGAGCTGCCCCCTGGGCTGGTCGCGGAACTGGGGCTGGCGGTTGAAGGTCCAGCTCAGCAGCCAGTTGGAGTCCCTGGCGGTGACGATGCCGCCGGTGACCACCTTCCCGGAGAAGGGGTCCCGCTGGCAGATGCGCTGGACATAGGGGGGAATTTTGTCGTCAAGGGTGGTGACGGTGGCGCTCATCCAGTTGCTCAACTCCGGCTGGGAGCAGAACTTGTCCGGCCGGCCGAAGGCGGGGTCCCGCGCGGCGATGCGCCGCCACATGTCCCAGCCGCCGCCGGGCTTCAGCTCCGGCCGGAAGGGGGCAGGGGAATCCTGGGAACCAAGGGCGGAATTCTCCACGCAGCCGCCGGGAGTGAGGAAAACCAGGTCGTTTTCCGTCAGATCAATGTGCTCCTCTGCCCCGTCCCGCAGCAGCACCAGGCGGCTGGCCTGCTTGCGGCCGGGCCGGAGGTCGAACTCCACGTCCACCACCCTGGTGTTGAAGTGGAACTGGACGCCATGCTCCTCCAGGTACTTGAGCATGGGCAGGATCATGGACTCATACTGGTTGTAGCGGGTGAAGCGCAGGGCGGTGAAGTCGGGCAGGCCCCCCACGTGGTGGATGAAGCGCTTGAGGTAGAGCTTCATCTCCAGGGCGGAGTGCCAGTTCTCAAAGGCGAACATGGTGCGCCAGTAGAGCCAGAAGTTGGACTCCAGCACCGCACTGCTGAACACGTCCGTGATGCGCTTGTCGTACAGGGCCTCGTCGGGGGTGAAGAACAGCTTCATGATCTCCATGGCGCCCTGATCGCTCAGGCCGAACTTGCCGTCGGTGTGGGCGTCCTCCCCCCGGTTGACCGTGGCCCGCATGAGGGAGTAGTTGGGATCCCGCTTGTTGAGCCAGTAGTACTCGTCCAGGACGGACACGCCCTCGGTCTCGATGGACGGGATGGAGCGGAACAGATCCCACATGACCTCGAAGTGGTTGTCCATCTCCCGGCCGCCCCGCATGACATAGCCCAGTCCCTCGTAGTGCCAGCCGTCGCAGGCGCCGCCGGCGATGGGCTCCTTCTCCAGGATGTGGATGTTCCGGCCGGGCATCTGCCCGTCCCGCACCAGATAGCAGGCCGCCGTCAGGGCCGCCAGGCCGGAGCCCACCAGATAGGCCGATTTATGCTCCACGCCCTCCGGCTTCACCGGGCGGGCAAAGGCCTCGTAATTGCCGCTGGAATAATACATGAAAATGCCTCCGTTTCATAGCGTTGCTTTGGATTCTGGGGCCAGTATAGCCCCTCCGGAACGGCGGCGCAATCAGCAGAGGGGCCCCGGTGATGGAAGTTTCATCACCGGGGCCCCTCTGTCTCAATTTTGATCAAACGGGCCCGCCTGATGGGCGGAATCCGCCCGCAGGCGCTCCAGCGCCTGGGCAAAGCTGCCCGAAACCACCAGCTCTACCCGGCGGGCCAGCTCCGCCGGCTCTCCCTTCATGCCGGTGCGGATCCAGTCCAGAACCAGCCCCACAAAGGCGTACTTGTAGAAGTCGGCCAGAAAGGCCTTGTCCTCCTCCCGCACCTCTCCCCGGGGGTCCAGCTCCTCCACCACGCCCATGAGCAGGCCGTGGGTGACCTGAAAGAGAAAGGTCTCCACCTGCTCCCGGCGGACGGAGCGGTAGACGTTGAGGATAAAGGGCCTGTTGTCGATCAGCCCGTCCAGAATCCGGCGGAACCCCTCCTGCCAGGTGGTATAGGTGCGCTTGCCATCCAGTATCCGCCGGGCGTCCTCCTGGCAGGCCCACTCCACCAGGTCGTAGATGTCCCGGAAGTGGTAGTAGAAGGTCATGCGGTTGATGCCGCAGTCCTCGGCGATGTCGGTGACGGTGATCTTGTCCAGCGGCCGCTCCAGCAGCAGCTTCTTGAGGGAGGCCTCCAGGGCCCGCTTGGTCACCTGGCTCATGGCTCACCTCTGGTCCAGCGGCACAAAGGCGCGCATGGGGGCCACCGCCTTGTAGGCCGGGCGGATGATGCGGTTGGCGGGCTGGCAGACCTCCTCGATGCGGTGGGCGCACCAGCCCACCATCCGGGCCACGGCGAACAGGGGGGTGTAGAGCTCCATGGGTATGCCCATCATCTTGTAAACCAGTCCGGAGAAGAGATCCACGTTGGCGCACACCACCTTCTCCTCCCCCTTGACGGTGCGCAGCACCTCGGGGGTGAGGCGCTCCACCCGCTCAAAGAGCTCAAACTCGTCCAGCATGCCCTTGGTCTCGGCCAGGCTGCGGGCAAACCGCTTGAGGAGGACGGCCCGGGGGTCGGACAGGGTGTAGATGGCGTGGCCCATGCCGTAGATGAGGCCCGAGCGGTCTCCCGCCTCCTTCCGCAGCAGGCGGCCCAGGTAGTCCCGCACCGCGTCGTCGTCCGTCCAGTCGGACACCTCGGCCTCGATGTGTCCGAACATCTCCATGACCTTCTTGTTGGCGCCGCCGTGGCGGGGACCCTTCAGGGAGCCCACCGCCGCCGCGATGGAGGAATAGATGTCGGTGCCGGAGGAGGAGAGCACCCGGCAGGCAAAGGCGGAGTTGTTGCCGCCGCCGTGCTCGGCGTGGAGCACCAGGCACAGATCCAGCAGCCGGGCCTCCTCGTCGGTGTACCGGTTGTCGTGGCGCACGGAGTAGAGGAAGTTCTGCGCCACGCTCAGCCCCTCCTGGGGCCGGTGGAGGTAGAGGGACTCGTTGTCGTAGTAGTGCCGCTTGGCCGCGAAGGCGTGGGCCACGATCACCGGTACGCGGGCAATGAGCTCCACCGCCTGCCGGAGCTGGTTGGGCAGGGACATGTCATCGGGCCGCCCGTCATAGGAATAGAGGGCCAGCACCGAGCGGGCCAGCTTATTCATCACATCGGGGCTGGGGGCCTTGAGGATCATGTCCTCGGTGAACATGGGAGGCAGGGCCCGGTGGGCGGAGAGCAGTCCCTCGAAGGCGGTGAGCTGGGCCCGGGTGGGCAGGGCGCCGAAGAGAAGCAGGTAGGCGGTCTCCTCAAAGCCGAAGCGGCCCTCACTGACAAAGCCGTTGATCAGCTCCTCCACGTCGATACCACGGTACACCAGCTTGCCGGGGGCGGGAATCCGCTCGCCGTCCTGGACGTAATAGCCCATGACGTTGCCGATCTGGGTCACCCCGGCCATGACGCCGGTGCCGTCGGCGTTGCGCAGGCCCCGCTTGACGCGGTAGCGCTCATAAAAGGCCGGGTCGATCTGGTTATGCTTCTGGTACTCCGCGCATAGACTTTCAATAAAGTCGGCGGAGGCGTCCCTGACCGCATGGTCCATATGCAACAGCTCCTCTGTCTGGTTTCATTTGTCCCATATTGTATTCTCTTTTCATCAAACAGTCAATCTGAAAAAAGCAAGGACGGGCGAAATCTGAATGATGCTGAAACAAAACTTGCAAAAAGGAGGGGGCGGAGGGGGAATGAAGCAGGTGGTGGCCACCGCCCTGGTGCTGCTGCTCACCCTGTTTCTGTTGCCGCTGCTCCTGCTGGGGGAGGAGCCGCTTGCCGGGCCGTCCCAGCCCCCCGCCGCCACCGGCACCCTGCCCATCGACCGCACCGTGGTCACCCCCGGCCAGACGGCGGACGGCCGGGTACAGGTGCGGGTGGCCCTGGGGGACGGGGAGGTGCTCACCCTGCCGCTGGACAAGTACCTGTGGCGGGTGGTGGCGGCGGAGATGCCCGCCTCCTTTGAGCCGGAGGCCCTCAAGGCCCAGACGGTGGCCGCCCGCACCTACACCCTCTCCAAGATGGAGCGCACCGTGGAGGCCCACCCGGACGCCGACGTGTGCACGGACATCACCTGCTGCCAGGCCTACATCGACCCGGCGGACGCCGCCGCCAACTGGGGGGAGAACGCCCAGACCTACACCGACAAGATCGCCGCCGCCGTGGCGGATACCGACGGCATGGCGGCCCTCTTCCAGGGCCAGCCCATCCAGGCGGTGTTCTTCTCCTCCGCCGCCGGAAGGACGGTGGACGCGGTGGAAGTGTGGGGTAACGCGGTGCCCTACCTCACCAGCGTGGACAGCCCCGAGGGGGACGAGGTGCCCAACTACCACTCCACCGTCACGGTGCCCCTGGACGAGTTCAAAAGCAAGCTGCTGGCCCAGTACCCGCAGGCCGATCTGTCCGGCGAGCCGGCGGGCTGGTTTGCCAACCTTGTCCCCAATTCCGCCGGCGGGGTGGAGACGGTGGACATCGGCGGCACCACCGTGGGCGGTGGAAGCCTGCGCACCCTGTTCGGCCTGCGCTCCACCAGCTTCACGGTCTCCGCCTCGGCGGATGGGGTCACCTTCTCCGTCACCGGCTACGGCCACGGCGTGGGCATGAGCCAGTACGGCGCCAACGCCCTGGCCAAGGAGGGGAAGAGCTACGACGAGATTTTGAAGTGGTATTACACCGGCATCGACGTGGCCCCCTATACGCCCCAGAGGTGACAGGCGGCCCCGGCGGCACACATGCCGCCGGGGCCGCCTGAGGTTATCGATAAACCCTCCTGCCGAAGATTTCGGAGGGAAGGATAGTGTGAAAGGGAACCGTCAGGGTTCCCTTTCGCGTTGGATCAAAATAACTGTTTGAAACTTTTCTGAAGTTTCAAACAGTTTGGCAGCCTGTCGAAAAGACTTTTTCGACAGGCTGAAACGGCGGCACATGCCGCCGGGGCCGCTGCGTCAGAAAGAGAGGCCGCGGGCTTCCTCATAGGCGGTGAGCCACGGGGGGCTGTTGGCGGAGTCGTAGCCGGTGGGGAGGATGCCGGCGCTGCCGACAAAGCTGCCGCCGGCGTCATAGACGTATTCCATATAGCCGTAGTCCTCAAGGCTGCCGCCGATCACGATGTCGTGGGCGGAGCCGTCGGAGGCGGTATAGGAATAGACATACGGCTCCGCCTCCGAGAATTGCCCGGTGATGTCCAGCTCCTCCCCGGTTTCTGTGGTGAAATAGACGCTGCCGCCGCGCACAGTGAGGAGATCAGGCTCCTCCCTTACCGGAAAGCACACGTTCTCCTGGGATGGTGCAACCGTTGCTCCGGCGTCCGGTTCGTTCCAGTTTACGCTGTCGGTTGATGTAAACGCTCCGCCGGAGAGCAGCGGGATGGAGCCCAGCGCGCCGGAGGCGGCCAGGGCGCCCGCAGTGAGGGCGGCGGCCACGGCAGCGGCGGCGACGAGGATGCGGATGGGGCGTCTGGGTTTGGTGGTCATGGCAGTTACCTCCGATTCGGTATGGGAGCAGCGGGAGGCCAGGGCGCGCCGCTGCTCCTCCACCCGGTTGAGGGGGGGGCAGGTCTGGGCCAGGACTTGCTCAAAAGTCCTCTGATAGAGCTTCTTCATAGCCGAGTTCCTCCAGCTTCTTCCTGAGTTGTTGTTTGGCCCGGTAGAGCCGGGCGGAGAGCGCCGGGGCGGTGGTGCGGAACTGGCGGGCCAGCTCGGCCACCGTGAACCCCTCGTAATAGCGCAGGTGGAGCAGGGCCCGGCTGTCGGGGGACAGCGCCCCCAGGGCGGCAAACAGGCCGGCCTCCTCCGGCGTCTCGAAGGTCAGCCGCTCCAGGGCCGTGTCGTCGTTCTCCCGCCGCCTGCGCCAGGGGGAGGTAAGCAGATCCCGGCAGCGGTTGACCGCCACCCGGGCCAGCCAGGGGCGCTCCTTCCCTGGGGCAGGGGGCTTCTCCAGCAGGGTGAGAAACACCTCCTGGCACACATCCTCCGCGTCCTGAGGCGAGCGGGTATAGCTGAGGGCCAGGCCGTACACCATGGGACGGTATTGGTCGAATAGGGGAAGAAATTCCGCTTCGGTCATCCCGGAGCCTCCCTTCGTCGTTTGTGGCCACATCAATAAGACGGCGGGGCGGGGGCGGATCTGACGGCCCCGGCGGGATTTTTCGGGAAAACCGCATTGTAAACCGGCCCGTCCTTTGTTATAATACCATATTGGGACGGAGCGCACCGCCTGATCCCTAATCTGTTGTAAAGTGAGAGATCGCACATGAACACACGCTATGACGTTGCCATCATCGGCTGCGGCGAGGCCGGCATCTTCGCGGGCTATGAGCTGATGCACCGCAACCCGGGCCTCAAGGTGGTCACCCTGGATCAGGGGGCCGACATCTATACCCGGAGTTGCCCCATCGTGGCGGGCAAGGTGAAGGGGTGCATCCACTGCAAGGTGTGTGACACCATGTGCGGCTTCGGCGGGGCGGGCGCCTTCTCCGACGGCAAGTACAATTTCACCACCGCCTTCGGCGGCTGGCTCACCGACTTCATGCCCAAGCGGGAGGTCATGGAGCTCATCGACTACGTGGACTCCATCAACATGAGGCACGGGGCCACCGACCAGGTGTTCTCCACCGAGACCCCCGCCGCCCAGGCACTGGAGAAGAGGGCCCTGGAGTATGACCTCCACCTGCTCCAGGCCCGGTGCAAGCACCTGGGCACCGAGAACAACCTGAAGATTCTCCAGAGCATCTATGAGGAGGTGCGCCAGGGCGTCGAGTTCCGGTTCCACACCGCCGTCACCAAAATTGAGAACCTGGGGAAGGAGGGCTACCGCCTCATCACCGACAAGGGGGACGAGGTGGACTGCACTTGGCTCATCGCCGGACCCGGCCGCTCCGGCGCGGAGTGGTTCTCCAACCAGTGCAAGGAGCTGGGCATCCAGCTCATCAACAACCAGGTGGACATCGGCGTGCGGGTGGAGCTGCCCGCCAAGGTGTTCGAGCACATTACCGACGTGGTGTACGAGTCCAAGCTGGTCTACCGTACCAAGCAGTACGGCGACCAGGTGCGCACCTTCTGCATGAACCCCTACGGCCACGTAGTGGCCGAGAACGTGGAGGGCATCAACACCGTCAACGGCCACTCCTACTCCGATCCCAAGCTGCGCAGCGAGAACACCAACTTCGCCCTGCTGGTGTCCAACCGCTTCACCTCCCCCTTCAACGAGCCCTACCGCTACGGAAAGCACATCGCCTCCCTCAGCAACATGCTGGCCGGCGGCGTGCTGGTGCAGCGCTTCGGCGATCTGGTCAGCGGCATCCGCACCAACGAGCACCGCATGAGCAAGTCCTTCGTCCACCCCACCCTCACCGCCGCCGTGCCCGGCGACCTGTCCCTGGCCCTGCCCAAGCGGCAGCTAGACGACATCATTGAGATGATCTACCAGCTCGACAAGCTGGCCCCCGGCACCGCCAACTACGACACCCTGCTCTACGGCGCGGAGGTCAAGTTCTACTCCGCCCGGCTGGCCCTGTCCAACGAGCTGGAGACCGCCCTGCCCGGCTTCTTCGCCGTGGGCGACGGCGCGGGCGTGACCCGCGGCCTGGCCCAGGCGGGCGCGTCGGGCGTAAAGGTCGCCCAAGTGATTTCGGAGCGGCTGAAGTTTCAGGCCCACCGGATTCGACGGTGCTCGAAGCCCAGATTTCCGGCTGCCCGCCGGCACCCACCCGATTCGGAGTGCTCGAAGCAGATTTGACATCTCCAGAGAACGGCCGCCGCAGGCGGCCCCTGCCCGCCGGCAGCCCAGCGCAAGCGGGTGCCGGTGGGAGCGGAGGAGCAAGGGAGCGGACGCAGGTTTTGCCGTCAGGCGGAACCGGAGTCAAGCGGACTTTGCGACGACGCGGCCCAGGCGGGGCGCGTCGGGGGTGAAGGTCGCCCAGGTGATTTCGGAGCGGCTGAAGTAAGCCCCGCCGGCACCCACCCGATTCGGAGTGCCTGAAATAAGCGTGCGTTCAAGTGCGGCGCCCTCCCCTGCGGGGGAGAGCGCCGCCTTTCTGCACCCCTCTGCCGCCGGTGCATAGAATGGCCTGAACGGAAACAGACAGGGGGACGGGTATATGGACGACCGGATACAGGAGCTGCTGGAGCGGGCGCGGGAGACCGCCGCCACCGCCGGGGAGTACGCCGGACAGATGGTGGACACGGCCCGGCTGCGGGGAAGGCTGTTCGCCCTTCGGACGGACATCAACGGCCTGCTCCATACGGCGGGGCGGCTGGTGTACGACGCTCACCGGGGCGGCACCGGCGGAGAGGACGCGCTGGAGCAGGTGTTCTCGGAGCTGGACCACAAGGAGGCCGCGGCGGCCGAGCTGCGGAGCCGGCTCGAGCGCCTCCGGCAGGAGAAGCCGCTCTAGCCGCGGGGAGGCGGGACCCGGACGGGTCCCGCTTTTTTGCGGCTTTTTCGGAAAGGGGGCGGGAAGTTGCCCTTTTTCATTGCTTTTTTGGCGGGCGGGGTGTAAAATACCATGTAATCCTTGCGGCCGCAGCGCTTGCGGCGAACCGTCAGACCGTATTTCGGGCCCGTCCGGGCCGCTTATTACAAATAAGGAGGACAAGCTTTATGAACTACACGTTTGCCCAATACCAGGAGAGCGCGGACTACATCCGCAGCCAGATCGGCGGCTTTGCCCCCAAGGTGGCCATGATCCTGGGTTCCGGCCTGGGCTACATGGGCGATATTGTGGAAAACCCCATTGCCGTGCCTTATCAGAATATCCCCCATTTCAAGGTGTCCACCGCCCCCGGCCACAAGGGTCAGCTGGTGTTCGGCACCCTGGAGGGGCAGAAGGTGGCTGTTATGCAGGGCCGTATGCACCACTACGAAGGCTACTCCTATGAGGAGGTGTCCTACGCGGTGCGGGTGCTCCGCCTGCTGGGCTGCGATACCCTGATCGTCACCAACGCCGCCGGCTGCGTCAACCTGGATTGGAAGGCGGGCGACCTGATGCTTATTGCCGACCACATCAAGTTCTTCATGGAGTCCCCCCTGCGGGGTGAGAACCTGCCCGAGTTCGGCGTGCGCTTCCCCGACGCCTCCCACCTCTACACCCCCGCCCTGCGGGAGATGGCCCGCCAGACCGCCAGGGAGCTGGGCATCGGGCTGCGGGAGGGCGTCTACATGTACTTCCCCGGCCCCCAGTACGAGACTCCGGCGGAGGTGCGGGCCGCCCGGGTGCTGGGCGCCGACGCAGCGGGCATGTCCACCGCGCCGGAGGTCATCACCGCCGGCCACTGTGGCATGCGGGTGCTGGGCTTTACCCTCCTGTCCAACATGGGCGCCGGTATTCTGGACCAGCCCCTCTCCGAGCAGGAGGTGCTGGATGCGGCGGCGGCCTGCCGGGACAAGTTCTCCCGCCTCGTGCTGGCCTGCCTGAAAAAGATTGACTAAAAGGAGCCTGCCATGTCTATTCTGATCCATAACTGCACCGCCGTCCTCATGGACGAGGCGGGCACCGTCCTCCCCAACGCCTATGTGGTGGTGGAGGGGACGAAGATCCGCTCCGTCAGCACCCAGCGCCCCTGGGGCTCCTTTGAGGAGCAGATCGACGGCCGGGGCAACGTGCTCATGCCCGGCTTTGTCAACGCCCACAGCCACGTGCCCATGACCGCCATGCGGGGCTACGGCGACGGCAACAACCTCCAGGACTGGCTGCACAACTACATCTTCCCGGTGGAGGCCCGCTGGGACGACCGGGCCATCCGGGCCTGTACCGACCTGGGCCTGGCGGAGATGATCGCCTCCGGCGTCACCACCATCGCGGACATGTATGGCCACACCGACGCGGTGGCCCAGGAGGTGGCGGCCTCCGGCATCAGCGCCAACCTGTGCTGCGGCGGCGTGCAGTTCACCGACACCTTCGACCCCGCCACCCACCACGACTGTGTGGTGCAGCGGGAGCTGACCGAGAAGTGGCACGGCTACAACGACGGGCAGATTTTGGTGGACGCCTCGATCCACGGCGAGTACACCTCCCACCACCCGCTCTGGCAGTGGATGGCGGACTACGCCCGGGAGCACGGCCTGGGTATGCACGTGCACATCTCCGAGACCCGCACCGAGCATGCCGAGTGCCTGGCCCGCCACGGCAAGACTCCCATTCAGGTGCTCAACGACTACGGCGTGTGGGACGTGCGGGCCATCGCCGCCCACTGCGTCTGGACCACCCCGGAGGACTGGTCCGTTATGGCGTCCAAGGGGGTTTCGGCCATCCACAATCCCATGAGCAACCTCAAGCTGGGCAGCGGCATCGCCCCCGTCCCCGCCATGGGCAAGGCCGGTGTCAACGTGTGCCTGGGCACCGACGGCGTGTCCTCCAACAACTGCACCGACTTCTTCGGGGACATGAAGCTGGCCGCCATTCTCCACAACGGGGCCAACTGCGACCCCCTGGCCCTGCTGCCCATCGACGCCCTGCGCATGGCCACCGTCAACGGCGGCAAGGCCCTGGGTCGGCTCACTGGCCGGATTGAGGGGGGCTACGACGCCGACCTCATTCTGGTGGATTTCTCCCACCTGAACCTCACCCCCTGCCACAGCGTGATTTCCAACCTGGCATATGCCGCCCACGGCAGCGACGTGTGCATGAATATGGCCCGCGGAAAGGTCATATACAGAGATGGGGACTTCCTCACCATCGACATTGACCGGGTGAAGCGGGAAGTGGCGGACTACGCCCTGCCCCTGCTGTTTGAAACGAAATAAGGGGGCCTAGCATTGTCCAATCAGCAAAAAAAGAATACCTTTTACGGCGCGGCCGCTATCCTGACGGTGAGCACCATTCTGGTCAAGATTATCGGCGCCATCTTCAAGATCCCGCTTATCGCCATACTGCCCGAGGAGGCCTACGGCGATTTCAACGGCGCGTATAACATCTACTCCTTCTTCCTCACCATCTCCACGGCGGGCCTGCCTGTTGCCTTGTCCAAGACGGTGTCGGAGTGCCATACTCTGGGCCGGGAGAACCAGAAGCACCGGGTCTTCCGGGTGGCATTCTGTGCGTTCCTGTTCATGGGGCTGTTCAGCTTCCTCTGCATGTCAGTGTTCGGACAACTGGTAGCAACCTATATCATTGGCAATGAGAAAGCCGTGTTCTGCGTGTGGGCGCTGGCGCCGGCGGTGCTGTGCACCTGCTGCTGCTCCGCCTTCCGGGGCTATGCCCAGGGGCACATGAACATGATGCCCACCGCGATCTCCCAGATCATTGAGGCGCTGTGCAAGCTCTTCCTGGGTTTGGGCCTTGCCATGGTGATCATGAGCCTGACCCTCTGGCCGGAGGACATCCGCAACCGGCTGGCGGCCTCCGGCGCCCTCATCGGCGTCTCCTTCGGCAGCGTTCTGTCGGTGATCTATCTGGCCTTCAACCACTTCCGTACCCGCCGGGGCAGCGCCGCCCGGGCCGCCGACCAGCCCGACCGGAGCCGGGTGGTGCTGGCCCGGCTGCTCAAGCTGGCCATTCCCATCACCCTCAGTTCCTGCTCCATGTCCCTGGTGACTATCATCGACACCAACCTGGTGAACAATCAGCTCCAGAATGTGTTTACCGCCATCCAGGGCGGTATGACCGGCATCAGCAACAGTTTTCTGGATATCTTTCCCAAGGCTGTGGAGATCTTTCAGAACAATACGGATGCCTGGCAGCAAGCCCTGCTGACAGACCCGGCCACCAAGCTGGACCCGATCCTGGACTCTGCCCGCAGCCTCTACGGCACCTACAGTAAGACCATGAGCGTCTACAACCTGCCCTTTAACCTGATGATCCCCCTGACGGCCTGCATCGTCCCCGGCATCTCCGCCTGCCTGGCCCGGAGCGACCGGCTGGGAGCCAAGCGGATTACCGAGTCCGCCATGCGGGTGGCCGCCCTCATTGCCCTGCCCTGCGGCTTCGGTCTGCTGGCTCTGGGCGGCCCTATTATGGAACTCATCGCCCTGGGCAATGTGGATACGGCCATCGCCGGTCCCATCCTGTCCATCCTGGGGATTGCCTCCATTTTTGTCTGCTTCCAGTTGGTGGGCACCGCGATCCTCCAGGCCAACGGCATAGTGAATCTGCCCATCATTACGGTTATTATCGGCGGCGTCACTAAGATTCTGGTCAACTACACCCTGGTGGGTAATCCCAAAATCATGATCTTCGGCGCGCCGGTGGGCACTCTGAGCTGCTTTGCGGTGATCTCCATTCTCAACCTGCTCATCATCAAGCGGTGCGTGCCCAATCCGCCCCGCTATCTGGTGGCGCTGTCCAAGCCGCTGGCGGCCTCCGTGGTAATGGCTGCCGCCGCATGGGGAAGCCATGGGTTGCTCGCCCGTGTCCTGAACGGCAGTCTGACCCGGGATATGGCGGCCACCGCCGGAGCGATCCTGGTGGGCGTGGTGGTATATGTAATTTTAGTCCTGGCTCTGCGTACCCTGACCCGGGAGGACCTGGAAATGATGCCCGGGGGCAAAAAGCTGGCTAAAATTCTGCATATCCAGTAAGTTTTTTGGAAAAAGAGGTTGCAGGAGGCCTTGAAATATGGTAGATTTTCAGTATAAGGATTCTTACGGCGTCAAGGACTTGGAGGAGATTGTCCGCCTCTTGCGGGCGCCCGGCGGGTGCCCCTGGGACGCGGAGCAGACCCACCAGTCCATCCGCCGCAATTTCCTGGAGGAGGCCTATGAGGCCGTGGAGGCCATCGACGAGGGCAGCCCCGAGCACCTGAAGGAGGAGTTGGGCGACGTGTTGCTCCAGGTGGTGTTCCACGCCCTTATGGAGCAGGAGGCCGGTCGCTTCGATCTGGACGCCGTGGCCGACGGCATCTGCAAAAAGCTCATCTTCCGCCACCCCCACGTCTTTGGGGAGGTGTCGGTCTCCGGCACCGGCGAGGTTCTCTCCAACTGGGAGGAGCTCAAGCGGAAGGAAAAGGGGCAGGCCACCAATACCGACGCGCTGGAGGCCGTGGCCCGCTCCCTGCCCGCCCTGTGGCGGGCCGAGAAGGTGCAGAAAAAGGCGAAAAAGGCGGGCTTCGACTGGCCGGACGTGTCCGGCGCCCTGGACAAGCTGTCTGAGGAGCTGGAGGAGCTGAAGACCGCCGTGGCCGAGGGCACCAATGTGGAGGAGGAGCTGGGCGATCTGCTCTTCTCCGCCGTCAACGTCTCCCGTTTCGTGAAGGTGGACACCGAGGAGGCCCTCAACGGGGCCACCGACAAGTTCATCGGCCGCTTCCGCAAGGTGGAAGAGGAGGCCGCCCGGCAGGGCCGCGCCCTGGAGGGCATGAGCTTGGCGGAATTGGACAAGCTATGGGAGCACGCAAAAGAGACTTAAGGGCGGGTTCGCCTTAAGTATAATCAGACTGGGGTGATTCCCCCAGTAAACACAGGAGGAGTTATCGATATGAATAAGGCTGAACTGATCAATGCGGCCGCCGAGAAGGCCGGCCTGTCCAAGAAGGATACCGAGACCGCCATCAACGCGGCCATTGAGGTCATTTCCGACTGCCTGGCCGAGGGCGACAAGGTTCAACTGGTGGGCTTCGGTGCCTTTGAGGTGAAGAGCCGCGCCGAGCGCATCGGCCGCAACCCCAAGACCAAGGAGAGCATCAAGATCCCCGCCTCCAAGGTGCCCGTGTTCAAGCCCGGCAAGGCGCTGAAGGACATCGTCGCGAAGTAAGTCAGAAGCGCGGAGGGTAGGCGCATAGGGGAGCTAAGAGGACATGGAGGCGAAAAAACAGGCCGGGCGAAGCCCGGCGGCATTTTTCGCGGAATGGCCGCTTAGCGACCCGGCCATGCGCCCAACCCGCAGCGTGACAGGAAGCGCGGAGGCGCGCGGAGCAGCCGCACAGCGAGCCCCGCAGACGAAAAAGCAGTTGCGCCGCAGGCGCAAGGTGTTTTTCACGGAGGGGTAAGCAGTGTGGCGTCGCGCAGCCGCCGCAGCGTGACAGCGTCAGCCCAAGCTTTGGATCACTCGCTTCCGGGCGAGCCCGAACGCTCATTCCCGCCGCTGGGCCTCCTTTTCCCCACGCGAACCGCTTCGCTGGGTTCGCGCGGGGGCCACGAAGGTGGGGAGCGCCCTGCGCCGTAGGGGCGGGTGCCCACACCCGCCCGCGGGCCGATGAGGGCATCGGCCCCTACGCGCGGAAGAGGAGTGGGTGCCCAGGAGGCCCTTTCGCCGCAGGCGGCGCCTCGGCCTCATCTTCCCACCGAACCCGCGGCGAGGGCCCTGAAAGGGGACGTACCCCGTGTTGTAGGGGCGGGGCTTGTCCCCGCCCGCGGGCGGCCGCAAGGGCCGCCCCTACAGGGGTGCACAGAATGGTTCCCCCGCGGCGCTGCACCGGGCCCGGCGGAGGCGTAGGGACGGGTGCCCACACCCGCCCGTGAGGCGAGTGGCCCCATGTCCGGCTGGGCCGCATCCACAGAGAGAACCACAGGGCCGCCGCAGGCTTGCGGCGGCCCTTGACTATGTTGACTATGGAGGAGGAAGATTCCCATGCGACTGGACAAATGGCTGAAGGTCTCCCGGCTCATCAAGCGCCGGACGGTGGCCAACGAGGCCTGCGACAACGCCCGGGTCACGGCCAACGGCCGGCCGGTGAAGGCCAGCTACGACGTGAAGGCGGGCGACGTGCTGGAGCTGCGCTTCGGCGAGCGCACCGTAAAGGTGGAGGTGCTGTCGGTGGCCGAGCACGTGGGCAAGGCCGACGCCCCCGCCCTGTATAAAGAACTGCTGTGAGGGCGGACCGCCCCCGCCGCGCTGAGAGCAAAAAACAGCCCTCCCACATATGGGAGGGCTGTTTTTTTGTGGCTTACTTGCGGCCGCCGCGGCGGGAGCTGCGGCGCTCCGACTGGCGCAGCTCGGACAGCTTGCTGTCCGAGGCGGCCATAAACTGCTTGAGCCGGTCCTCAAAGCTGGCGGGCTCCGCCGGGGCGGGCTTGCCGCGGAAGCCGCCGCCGGTGTGCCCGCCGGGGCGGCCCATAGGACGGCCCTGGCCTGCGGGGCGGGGCGGGGGATCCATAGCCTTTTTGATGGAGAGGTTGATGCGGCCGTTCTCGTCAATGCCGATGACCTTGACCTTGACCTCCTGCCCTTCCTTGAGATGATCCTTCACATCGTTGACATAGGAATAGGCGATCTCTGAGATATGCACCAGACCCGACTTGCCCTCCGGCAAGGAGACGAACGCACCGAACTTTGTGATGCCTGTGACCTTTCCTTCCAGAACCGAACCAACACCAAACTCCATACTGACTGCTAAATCCTCTCTCATAAATTTTCAATCGGTGAAACGGAAGATATACTCGCCCGGCTCTACCAGGCCCAGCTTGCCGCGGGCGATGTCGGCCTGCCGGTCGGGATCATCGCTGTTTTCCACGGCGTCGGACAGGTCGGCGTTGACCTGCTTCTGGGCTGCCACCTGCGCCTCGGCCTCGGCCAGGTCGCTCTGGGCGGTCAGAATCTGCTGGCGCAGGTTCAGCAGCCCGGTGGCGGCGCCGATAAGCAGGGCCAGTACCACCAGCTTGGTCAGGAGGGACGCTTTTTTGGTTTTCACAGGCGGTACCTCCTCCCGACGCGCGGCGGTCCGAGCGGTGCAGCTCATCCATTTCCCTGGATATCAGCCTTATTCTATACCACTTTCGCCGATAATGGAAGGACTTTTTTGCGGTTTTTCCGATTTTTTTACACAGCCTCAGGAGAAACACTACCGGTAGTGTAAGCACACGCCACAAAACCCCAACGAGATCGGCCAGACGGTAGCCCAGTTTGAGGAACCAGCGGCTCAGCAGCCAGAAATAAGCCGCCGCGCCCAGGAGGACGGCCGCCACAATGTAAAGGCGCACTTCGCCGCTGCCGGCGGTGGTGGTGTAGACAAACAGGGCGACGGTGACCACCAGCCAGAACAGCAGGTCCAGCACTCCACCCAGCAGGGGGAGGCGGACGCGCACACGGAGGATGCGGAACGCGTCGTACAGCAGCCCCACCGCCGCCCCCATCACCAGCGCCCCGGCAAAGAAGAGGGCCTGGTCGGTGACGGATACGGTCATTTCAGCGGAAGAGCCGGGCAAACAGGCCGCCCGCCCTGTCCCGCCCGCTGTCCTCGTAGGTGAGGGAGTCGATGGTGCCCTCCACCTTCAAATCCCCGCCGTCCAGGCTCAGCTTCTCGATGTGCAGCTCCTCCCCCCGCACGATGAGGGTGCCCCGGTTGGTGAGCATGACAATGGTGTTCTCGTCAAAGCTCTCCACCTCCTCCACGCCGGAGACTGAGAGCTGTTCGCGCTCCTCCAGAATGATGTGATGGGCCGCCTCCGCCCGCGGACGGTTTTCTTCGTACGGCATGGCTCTCCCCCGCCTTTCCATAGTCTTGTCTCATATATATGGGACAGGTGGGCGGGTTATGCCAGGGCCCTCAGCGGCGGCTGATCCGAAGGGCGGGGGCCAGGCGGCGGCTCAACAGCCAGGCCAGCGCCAGCTTGACTGCGTCGGGCAGGAGGAAGGGGAACACACACCAGCCCAACACGGTGAACATTCCTACCGGCCCGGCGGAGCTGGTGTATACCGCGTAGTACCAGACGGAGCCGAACAGGTAGCACAGGATCTGACCCACGACGGCGGAACCGAGAAAGACGGGGGCGGATTTTCCCAGCCATCGCTCGGCGCCCCACATGGTGAGGGCGGTAAAAAGGAAGCCCACCAGATAGCCGCCCGTGGCACCCAGAAAGGCCCCCAGGCCGCCGTGGAAGCCGGCAAAGACGGGCAGTCCCACGGCCCCCAACAGCAGATAGACGGTCACCGCCAGGGTGCCCAGCCTGCCCCCCAGCAGGCCCAGTGTGAGAAAGACGGCAAAGGTCTGTAGGGTGAAGGGAACGGCGGTGGGGATGGAGATCCAGGAGCAGACGGCGATCAGAGCCGCCAGGATGCCGGTGTAGGCCAGTTCTCTTGTCTTCATGATAGGTGTTCCCTCCTGATTGTAAACTTAAAAATGATTATAGTTTACATTTAATAAAATGTCAACTAAAAAGAGATATAGGTTGACGATTTAGGAGGGGACGGGTACAATAGAGGGCGAAAGGAAGTGGAGCGAATGCTGCGGGACGAGGTGCTGGCGCTGTTAAAGGCCCGGGAGGGGAAGCCCCTGTCGGGGGAGGAGATGAGCCGTGCCCTGGGGGTGAGCCGGGCGGCGGTGTGGAAGGCCATGGAGTCTCTGCGGGACGAGGGGTATGTCATCTCCTCCGCCCCCCGCCGGGGCTACGCCCTGGAGGGCTCGCCGGACCGGCTGTCCGCCGGGGAGCTGGCCGGAGCCCTGGCGGGCCGCCGGGTGGGCCGCGCGCTGGTGTGCCTGGAGACGGTGGACTCCACCAACAACGAGGTCAAGCGCCGGGCCCTGGCCGGGGCCGCCGACGGCCTGGCGGTGGTGGCGGAGCAGCAGACCGGCGGCCGGGGCCGCCGGGGCCGCTCCTTTGTCTCCCCTGCGGGGCAGGGGCTTTATCTGTCGGTTCTCCTCCGCCCCCGGTGCCCTCTGGAGGAGGTGTCGACCCTGACGGCGTGGACGGCGGTGGCGGTGTGCAATGCGGTGGAGCGGGTGTGCGGCGTGCGGCCGGGGATCAAGTGGCCCAACGACGTGATCCTGGACGGGCGGAAGCTGTGCGGCATTCTCACCGAGCTGGAGCTGGAGGCGGAGACTGCCGCCCTGCGCCATGTGGTGGTGGGGGTGGGGATCAACCTCACCCAGACCGCAGCCGACTTCGGGCCGGAGGTGGCCCCGGTGGCCGTCTCCCTGGCCCAGGCTCTGGGACGGGCCCCCCGCCGGGCGGAGATGGCGGCGGCCGTGCTGGCCGCCCTGGACGAGCTGTACGCCGCCTTCCCGGCAGAGCGGGCGGCCTGGCTGGAGCGGTACCGGGCCGACTGTCTCACCCTGGGCCGGACGGTGCGCCTGCTCCGGGCGGGCGAGGAGGAGGAGGCCTTTGCCGAGGCGGTGGACGATGCCTTCGCCCTGGTGGTGCGCCGCGCCGACGGCAGCCGGGAGGCGGTGTCCTCCGGCGAGGTGTCCGTCCGGGGGCTGCTGGGGTATGTGTGATTTCCAAAAGCGCGGGACGTGTCCCGCGCTTTTTGCTTGACAAATCCGCCTGTTCCGCTATAATAAGACAAGTTATGTGTCATGACACATGTAAAGGAGAGACGGAAATATGGGAGCATGCAGCGCATTTCTCAAGCGAAAAAATATTGTCCTCTCGGCAAAGCGGTATGGAGTGGACGCATTGGGAGCCATGGCCCAGGGGCTGTTCTGTTCCCTGCTCATCGGCACCATTCTGGACACGCTGGGTAAGCAGCTCGGCATTGCCTTCCTGGTGACGGTGGGGGGCTACGCCTCCGCCATGAGCGGCTCGGCCATGGCCGTGGCCATCGGCTACGCCCTCCAGGCGCCGCCCCTGGTGCTGTTTTCCCTGGCCACGGTGGGCTATGCCGCCAACGCCCTGGGCAGCGTCACCCTGTCCGGCGGCAAGGGGGCGGGCGGGCCGCTGGCGGTGCTCTTCATCGCCGTCATCGCCGCCGAGCTGGGCAAGGCGGTGTCCAAGGAGACGAAAATCGACATTCTGGTCACACCCCTGGTGACCATCCTGGCCGGAGTGGGACTGTCCGCCCTGCTGGCCCCGGCCATCGGCACCGCGGCCTCCGCTGTGGGGGACGTTGTCAAGTGGGCCACCGTGCTCCAGCCCTTCTGGATGGGGATTCTGGTGTCGGTGGTCATCGGCGTGGCCCTTACTCTGCCCATCTCGTCGGCCGCCATCTGCGCCGCCATCGGCCTGACGGGGCTGGCCGGCGGGGCTGCCGTGGCGGGCTGCTGCGCCAATATGGTGGGCTTTGCGGTACTCTCCTTCCGGGAGAACCGCTGGGGCGGGCTGGTCAGCCAGGGCCTGGGCACCTCCATGCTCCAGATGGGCAACATCGTCCGCAATCCCCGCATCTGGCTGCCTGCGATCCTCACCTCGGCCATCACCGGCCCCCTGGCCACCTGCCTGTTCCGGCTGGAGATGAACGACCCGGCTTCCGCCGTGGCCTCCGGCATGGGCACCTGCGGCATGGTGGGCCCCATCGGGGTGTACGCCGGATGGGTCAACGATGTGGCCACCGGGGCCAAGGCGGCCATCACCTCCCTGGACTGGGTTGGGCTGGCGCTCATCTGCTTTGTCCTCCCTGCGGTGCTCTGCTGGCTGTTCGGCCTCTTCTTCCGGCGCATCGGGTGGATCAAGGAGGGGGATCTGACCCTGGAGTGACAGGGCCCGGCGTATCGCCGCGCGGGCAGCACGCGGCGCGCGCCTGTAGGGGCGGCCCTTGTGGCCGCCTGCGGACGGGGAGGAGCCCCGCCCCTGCGATTTCCCGCTGAGGCCGTCGAAAAACGCGTTCGGCAGGCTGCGGCGCGGCTCTTGCCGCGCCGCTTTTTTGCTGTGCAAAGGCGGAGCAAAATTGGCCGTGTGCCCCCTGCCGCGTCCCAGGCGCATGAAGTTTTACGCGGAATTGACAGATCCGGCCCGCCTGTGTTGTTATAGAGGTGAAAGGGGGCGAGGCCATGGACGGGACGCGGGCGGAGGAGCTGGTGGAGCGGTACGCCGACGCCATCCTCCGCATCGGCTACACCTGGCTGGGGGACATGGACGACGCCAAGGACATCTGCCAGACGGTGCTCATCAAGCTGGTAGAGGAGGGCCGTCGCTTCCCCGATTTGGGCCAGGAGCGGGCGTGGGTGGTGCGGCTGAGCGTCAACGCCTGCAAGAACTGGAAAAAGAGCGCCTGGTTCCGCCGCCGGGCGCCGCTGGAGGAGGGCCTGCACCTGGCGGCGGAGGTGCCGGAGCCGGAGGACGGCGCGCTGCTGGCCCTGGAGGCCCGGCGGCCGGCTCCCAGACGGCAAATACCCCTGCGGCGTGTGGCGGCCCTGGCGGCCTGCGCGGGGCTGGTGCTGGGACTGGTAAATTATCAGGCCGTAGCCGCCGGGACAGAGCGGGTGATCCGTTACTTCCTGGGGGTGGGGGCGGCGGAGGAGAACCTCTCCCTGCTGGTGCAGGGGGAGGCACTCCACAAGGAGGACGGGGCGTTCCTCTACCGCATCGGCGGGGCCTATCAGCGGGATGGGATGCTCACTGTGCCGGTGAGTGTTTTTACCAGAGAGGGGGCGCTGGCCGAGGGGGAGGAGCTGCGCTACCGCCTGCTGGTATACGACGCCGACGGGAAGAAGCTGCGGCGGGTGTCCTCTTACTATGACGACGCCAAGGGTGAGATGTCGGCCCCCGTTTTTTTAACAGAGGGGACGACATACCACCCCAGCCGCCTGGATGTCCTTGCCGACTGGATGAGCCGCACCTATTGGGCCCAGGGCTACACGGAGGGCGAAACCGAGATCTATCACATGGAGGTGCCCGACGGGGCGAAGGGGCCCTATACCTTCGACGTGGAGGTGTACTCCAACGACGTCTCCCATCTGGGCTACCAGCCCATGTGGGAGGGGGGCGTCCTGGCCCTGGATACCCCCCAGACTCTGGACGCCGTCTCCGTCAGCCGCACCTTCCAGGAGGGTACCGTCACCGCCCTGGTGGGGGACGACGGGCACAGCGTGGCTTTCTATGGGGAGCTGAGCCCCGCCCTGGCGGCCCGGGAGGAGAAGCTGCAACAGTTATGGGTGCCCATGCTCTATTCTGAGGATGAGGCGGGCCGTGTCCAGCCTGTGCCGGCGATATGGTTCATCGACGAGGCGGGCAACCGCTATCGGGGCTGTTCTATCTGGCACATGCCCGCCGCGTGGGTCACCGATGAGGCGGGCAACCGCTACGAGCGATACCGGGTCTTCCCCGGCCCGGCGGAGGAGTACTGGCCGGAGTTCCGGCTGCTGGAGGAGCCAGAGGGGAAGATTACGGCTATCGAGGTGGAGGCGCTGGTTTTCAACATTCTGCGCACCGACCGGCCGCGGGAGGTGGAGACCCGGTCGTATACATCCACTTATAACCCGCTGAACTGGGTGATCGAGTTGCCCTAGATCACACACCCGCCCGGCGGGGCTCCGGCCCCACCGGGCGGAGCAGCCTTTCACATGCGCTTTCCCTCCGAAACGCTTGGCAAAAGCGTTTACCGGCAGACTCACCCGCCAGGGGGGTTCTCCTCTTTTCCGCCATAGACAAAATCCTATGGGCGGCGTATAATATCCCCATACTACATAGATTGGGGAACGGTCATGGACACGAATGCCAACAATAACCGTGAATCCTTCGAGGATCAGCAGGTCATTTTTGTGGATACCCATCTGATTCAGAAGGCGGTGGAGGGACTCCAGCGCGCCCGCGAGGAGTTCCAGACCCTGCTGGAGCAGGCGGAGGGCGGAGACGCCTCCGTCTATTACGACCTTGGCGTGCGCTATACCGAGGGCGACGGGACCGACAAGGACCCGGCCCAGGCGGCCCGCTGGTTTGCCCTGGCCTCGGAGGACGGGGATCTCCGGGCCACCGACCTGCTGGGGCGCTGTTACCAGTCCGGCGCAGGGGTGGAGAAGGACGAGGCCCGGGCGGCGGAGCTCTTTCAGCAGGCGGCGGAGCAGGACTACGCCCCCGCCCAGTGCGACCTGGGCCTGAGCTATGAGAACGGCTCCGGCGTGGAGAAGGACGAGGCCCGGGCGGCGGAGTGCTACCTCCAGGCGGCGGAGCAGGATTACGCCCCGGCCCAGACCAATCTGGCGGTGTGCTACTTCAACGGAATCGGCGTGGACAAGGATGTGGAGTGCGCCCACCAGTGGCTGGAGAAGGCGGCGGAGCAGAAGTTTCCCCGGGCGCTGAACATTCTGGGCGACTGCCACTGGGACGGCACTGGCGTGGAGCAGGACCGGGGGGAGGCGGCCCGGCTCTACCGGCAGGCCGCCGAGCAGGACTATCCCCCCGCCCTGTGCAACCTGGGCCTGTGCTATGAGCACGGGGACGGCGTGGAGCAGGACAAGGCCAAGGCGGTGGAGTGCTACCGGAAGGCGGCGGAGCAGGACTACGCCCCGGCCCAGTGTAATCTGGGCGTGCTCACGCTCCACGGCGTGGGCACCGAGGCCGACCCGGCCGCGGCGGCGGAGTGGTTCCGCCGGGCAGCGGAGCAGAGCTTCGCACGTGCCCAGGATCTGCTGGGCGACTGCTATCTGGACGGCAAGGGCGTGGAGGCCGACCCGGCCCGGGCGGCGGAGCTCTACCGGCAGGCCGCCGACCAGGGCTACGCCCCAGCGCTGTGCGACCTGGGCCTGTGCTACGAGAACGCCAACGGCGTGGCGGAGGACAAGGTCCAGGCGGCGGAGTGCTATCGGAAGGCGGCGGAGCAGGACTACGCTCCCGCCATGTGCAACCTGGCGGTGTGCTATCTCAACGGCATCGGCGTGGAGGAGGACATGGCCCAGGCGGTGGCGTGGTTCCAGAAGGCAGTGGAGGGCGGCTCCGCCCGGGCCAAGAGCATCCTGGGGGACTTCTACCTGGATGGCCGTGGGGTGGAGCAGGACAAGGAGAGGGCCCTCTCCCTCTACCGGGAGTCTGCGGCGGACGGCTACCTGCCCGCCATATGCAGTCTGGGCCTGTGCTATGAGACCGGCGACGGCGTGGCGGAGGACAAGGCCCAGGCGGTGGAGTGGTACACCAGGGCCGCCGAGGGGGGCTATGCCCCGGCCCAGACCAATCTGGCTTACTGCTTTCTCACCGGCATCGGCATGGAGGCGGCGCCGGAGAAGGCCATCCCCTGGCTGGAGAAGGCGGCGGAGCAGGGCCAGGCCCGGGCCCAGAGCCTGCTGGGAAGCTGCTACCGGGACGGCGACGGCGTGGAGGCCGACGCGGCCCAGGCGGCGGAGTGGTATGGAAAGGCCGCCAAACAGAACTATCCCCCTGCTATGTGCAGCCTGGGGCTGGCCTTCGAGCTGGGGGAGGGACTGACCGAAGACCCGGCCAAGGCGGTGTACTGGTACACCAAGGCCGCCGGGGAGGGCTATGCCCCGGCCCAGACCAATCTGGCCGTATGCCTGCTCAACGGGACCGGCGCGGAACGGAGCGCGGAGGAGGCCGTAGGCTGGCTGGAAAAGGCGGTAGAGCAGGAGTTCCCGCGGGCCCAGGGGATTCTGGGGGATCTGCTGCTCACCGGCAACGGCGTGCCCGAGGACAAGGCCCGGGCCGTGGAGCTCTACCGGGCCGCCGCCAAGGGCGGCTATGTGCCCGCCATGTGCGACCTGGGGCTGTGCTATGAGAACGGGGATGGCGTAGAGAAGAGGATCTGCGCCATGCGGTGCTGTGGTACCGCAAGAGCGCCGAGGAGGGCTATGCCCCGGGCCAATGCAACCTGGCGGTGTGCTACCTCAACGGAAACGGAGTGGAGCGGGACGCGGCCGCCGCCGTGCGGTGGCTGGAGAAGGCGGCGGCCCAGGGGAAATGCCCGGGCACAGAGCATCCTGGGCGACCTGTGCCGGGACGGGGAGGGCACCGAAATGGATGCGGCGCGGGCCTTCCAGCTCTATACCCAGGCGGCGGAGCAGGGCTATCCCCCCGCCCAGTGCGCCTTGGGCTACTGCTACGAGGTGGGGAGCGGCACGGCGGAGGACAAGACCAAGGCGGTGGAGTGGTACGAAAAGGCCGCGCAGCGGGGCCATGCCACCGCTCAATGTAATCTGGCCTACTGCTACGAGCAGGGCATCGGCGTGGCGGAGGACAAGACCAAGGCCGTGGAGTGGTATGCCAGGGCCGCCGAGCAGGAGCACCCCAGGGCCATGTGCAACCTGGGCCTGTGCTATGAGTACGGCGAGGGTGTGGCGGAGGACAAGACTAAGGCGGCGGAGTGGTATGAGAAGGCCGCCCGGCGGGGGTATGCCCCGGCCCAGTGCAACCTGGGCTTCTTCTATGACCGGGGCGTGGGCGTAGCGGAGGACGCCGCCAAGGCCGTGGAGTGGTACGAGCGGGCGGCGGAGCAGGGCTATCCCCGCGCCCAGTGCAACCTGGGCTACTGCTATGAGAGCGGCAAGGGCGTGAAGGAGGACAAGGCCCGGGCCGTGAAGCTGTACCGCCAGGCCGCCGAACAGGGCAGCTCCGTGGGCCAGTGTAACCTGGGCTACTGCATGCTCAAGGGGATCGGCATACGGCCTGACCCGGCGCAGGCGGTGTATTGGTTCCGAAAGGCCGCCGAAGGCGGCTCCGGCCGGGCCATGTGCCTGCTGGGTGACTGTTACCGGGAGGGCCAGGGCGTGGAGGCCGACGCGGCACAGGCCCGGACGTGCTACCAAAAGGCCATTGACCTGGGCTTCGACGCCAAGGAGGAGCTGGAGGAGCTGGACAAGGCCAGCCCCCGCCGGAGCGGCGGAACAGCCGAAGAAAAAGAAGTCCTTCCTGGGCCGGCTGTTTGGAAAATAGGACAAAATCAATCGCGGGCCGCAGGCATTGCCTGCGGCCCGCGATTGTATGATCCCCGGCCGGGCGGGGCGGCCGCCTCCCTCAGCCGATGCGTCCGAAGTCGGAGAAGGGGAAGCAGATGAACTCCGCCTTGCCCAGCAGATAGCGCGTGTCCACGGTGCCCAGGGTCACGTCCCGGCTGTCGTTGGAGTGGTTGCGGTTATCCCCCATGACGAAGACCGACCCCTCCGGCACCGTCACGGAGGTGAGATCCTCATACCAGGGCTCCTCCATGGGCTCGTTCAGATAGGGCTCGTCCAGGGCTTCGCCGTCCACATAGACGGTGCCGGTCTGGTAGTCGATGTCCACCGTCTGGCCCTCCACGGCGATGATCCGCTTGACAATGGGCCCCCTGGCGGCGTCAAACTCCTTGGTGAGCACCACGATGTCCCCCGGCTGGGGATCGGTGTAGCCGATGTCCCGGATCAGCATCACATCCCCCTCGTGGAGGGTGGGCAGCATGGACTCCCCCACCACCGGGGTGATGCGCCCCACGAAGGTGAATACCAGGATGATGGTCACCAGCGCCACAATCAAAATCTGAAGCCACTCGTAGGCATCCTGAGCGCCGCTGAGGGGCTTTTCTTCTTTTTTCGGTTTTTTCATGGGCAAACTCCCCGCTTTCAACAAAGGAGGGGCTGTCCAGCAGCCCCTCCCGTGCGTATCTTATTTCGCGTACTCGATGACCTTGGTCTCCCGGATCATGTTGACCTTGATCTGGCCGGGATACTCCAGCTCCTCCTCGATCTTCTTGGCGATGTCCCGGGCCAGGAGCACCATCTGATCCTCGCTGACCTTGTCCGGGGCCACCATAATGCGCACCTCGCGGCCGGCCTGAATGGCGAAGGACTTCTCCACGCCGGGGAAGGAGGAGGTGACCTCCTCCAGCTTCTCCAGACGCTTGATATAGTTCTCCAGGTTCTCGCGGCGGGCGCCGGGGCGGGCGGCGGAGATGGCGTCGGCTGCCTGGACGATGCAGGCCACGATGGTGCGGGGCTCCACGTCGTTGTGGTGCGCCTCAATGGCATGCACGATGTCCTCGTTCTCCCGGTACTTCCGGGCCAGCTCCACGCCGATCTGCACGTGGGAGCCCTCCACCTCGTGGTCGATGGACTTGCCCAGGTCGTGGAGCAGGCCGGCCCGCTTGGCCTGGGTCACGTCGGCGCCGATCTCGGCGGCGATCAGCCCCGCCAGGTGGGACACCTCGATGGAGTGGTTGAGCACGTTCTGGCCGTAGCTGGTGCGGTAGCGCATGCGGCCCAGTAGCTTGATGAGCTCGGGGTGCAGGCCGTGGACATTGGTCTCGAACACGGCGCGCTCGCCCTCGGCCTTAATGGTGGCGTCCACCTCCCGCTTGGCCTTCTCCACCATCTCCTCGATGCGGGTGGGATGGATGCGGCCGTCCTGGATGAGCTTCTCCAGGGCGATGCGGGCGATCTCCCGGCGCACCGGGTCGAAGCAGGAGACGGTGATGGCCTCCGGCGTGTCGTCGATGATCAGATCCACGCCGGTCATGGTCTCCAGCGTGCGGATGTTGCGGCCCTCGCGGCCGATGATGCGGCCCTTCATCTCGTCATTGGGCAGGGGAACCACAGAGACGGTGGCTTCGGCCACATGGTCGGCGGCGCAGCGCTGAATGGCCAGGGACAGGATCTCCTTGGCGCGGGTGTCGGCCTCCTCCTTGAACTGGGCCTCGATCTCCCGCACCTTCATGGCCGACTCATGGGTGACCTCCTCGGCAAGCTGGTTGATGAGGTAGTTCTTGGCCTCCTCGGCGGTGAAGCCGGAGATGCGCTCCAGCACCTCCATCTGGGTCTTCTTGACGGTGGCCACCTCGTCCCGGGCCTCGTCCAGCTCGGCCAGCTTGCGCTGCAGGGTGTCCTCCTTCTTCTCGATGTTCTCGGTCTTGCGGTCCAGGTTCTCTTCCTTCTGCTGGAGCCGCCGCTCCTGCTTCTGCAGATCGGCCCGGCGCTCCTTCACCTCGCGCTCATACTCGTTGCGGGCCTGGAGAATCTCCTCCTTGGCCTCCACCAGCGCCTCCCGCTTCTTACTCTCGGCGCTCTTGATGGACTCGTTGATGATGCGCTTGGCCTCCTCCTCCGCACTGTTGATCTCTTTTTCCGCGGTGCGCTTGCGGATTTGAATGCCGATGGGAATGCCTATGATGAGTGCGACCACGGCCGTGATCACACAGGCGATGATAATCTCGATCAAGGGTTCAACACACCTCCATATCTTGGATTTTCAAAGTTCTTTTTCATGAAATGGATGCACGCGCTCCCGCCCGCTCTTGGGCAGAGCGCACAAAATTTGAAGAGCTTACCCCTCGTTCTTCAAAATATTACACCTTATCTATTTTAAGTCTGTGGCGGCCTTCTGTCAAGAACATTCCTGTTCGGAATCAATTTCTGCGGCTCTGGGCCTCAAAGGGATCGGGGCAGGGAGTCGTCCTCCCGCACCCAGTCGGCCACATCTACCACCCGGTACTCCGTGCGGGTGTCCCGGATGACCACCCGGCTCGATGCCGGCGTTGATGATGAGGCGGCGGCACATGGAGCAGGAGGTGGAGCCGGGAATCAGCGCCCCGGTGTCCGGCTCCACGCAGGCCATGTAGAGAGTGGCGCCCAGGGCCTCGCTGCGGGCGGCGGAGATGATGGCGTTGGCCTCGGCGTGGACGGAGCGGCACAGCTCGTACCGCTCCCCGGAGGGGATGTTCAGCGCCTCGCGGGTGCAGTAGCTGAGATCCACGCAGTTGCGCCGCCCACGGGGGGCGCCGTTGTAGCCGGTGGAGATGATCTCGTCGCTCTTGACGAGAATGGCCCCATAGCACCGGCGCAGGCAGGTGGAGCGCCCGGCCACTGTCTGGGCGATGTCCAGATAGTAATTCTCCTTGTCGATGCGTCCCATAAACGCCCCTCCCATGCTTTTTTACCAGTATACCGGGTTTTTCCGCTATCCCGCAAGCCCCGGAATGGCTGCCCCGGGCGGACAATTCACATATTGTTTACGTTTCCTTCCTTGACGAAGAAACAGGGAGGCGCTATCATAAGTTCAGAAAAAATTTATTTTTAACTTCAAAGGAGACGACCGTATTTCATGGTGATGAACTTCATTCGAAAATTGATGTACGGCCGGTATGGAAGCGACCAGCTCTCCTTTTTCCTCCTCGTGGTCTATATCGTCCTCATTCTTTTGTCCGGCCTGCCCCACCTGGAGGTGCTCTCCTGGCTGGCGCTGGCAGTGCTCCTGTGGGATCTGTTCCGCATGTTCTCCCGCCGCATCGACCGCCGCCGGGCGGAGAACGCCCGGTTTCTGGCTCTGGCCGGACCCGCCATACGCTGGCTGCGGATGCGCCGTACCATCCGCCGGGACAAGGAGCACCGCTACTTCAAGTGCCCCAACTGCGGACAGTATCTGCGGGTGCCCCGGGGGAAGGGGAAGATCACCGTCAACTGCCGCAACTGCGGCGCCAGCTTTGAGGAGCGGAGCTGAGCTTTCACCGGCCGGGACCGGCGCGCCTTGCCGCGCCGGCCCCGCTTTGCCTTTACAGGCGGGCGAAAAGCTGGTATCATAGCAAAGAAAGTGGGTGAAGCCATTGAGACAGTGTATGGATGCGGACAACCTCCACCGCAGACTGAAAAAGATCATCGGGCAGTTGGGCGCCATCGACAAGATGGTGGATCAGGACGTGCCCTGTGAGGACATGCTGATGCAGATCAACGCCGCCAAGAGCGCCCTGCACAAGGTGGGACAGGTGGTGCTGGAGGGGCATCTCAACCACTGCGTCCGGGACGGCATCGAGCACGGAGACGCGGACCGGACCATTGCGGAATTCGCCAAAGCCATCGAGCACTTCTCACGTATGAGCTGACGCTGATGCGGCCCGTTTGGGCCGCTTTTTTCTTGACAAATAATACCCATGGGGGTATAAATATACCTATAGGGGGTATGGGTATATGAGACGGGATATCACATTCCTTGCGCTGGGAGGGGGTTCCCTCCTGTTGAGCTTTTTTGCCCCGGCGGCCCTGCCGGTGAACCCGGCGTGGCTGGCCATCCTGCTCTGCGGCGCGCCCATTGTCAGGGAGGCGGCCGTGGGGCTGTTCACCCGCTTTGACATCAAGGCCGACGTGCTGGTGTCCCTGGCGCTGCTCGCCTCGGTGGCCATTGGGGAGATCTTTGCCGCCGGCGAGATCGCCTTCATCATGCAGCTTGGCTCTCTGCTGGAGGAGCGGACGGTGGCCAAGGCCCGGGCGGGCATCGAAAAGCTGGTCCGGCTGACGCCCCGAACCGCCCGGCGGGTGACCGCCGCCGGGGAGGAGAGCATCCCCGCCGAGGCCGTGGCGGTGGGGGACCGGCTGCGGGTGCTCCCCGGAGAGACCATTCCGGTGGACGGGGTGGTGCGGGCCGGACAGACCTCCGTCAACCAGGCGGTGATGACCGGCGAGTCCCTCCCGGTGGACAAGGGGCCGGGAGACGAGGTATTCAGCGGCACCGTCAACCAGTTCGGCTCCTTTGAGATGGAGGCCGCCCGGGTGGGGGAGGACAGCTCCATCCAGCGGATGATCCGCCTGGTGCAGTCGGCGGATGCGGGCAAGGCGAAGATCGTGGGCCTGGCCGACCGCTGGGCCACCTGGATCGTGGTCGCCGCCCTCGCTTCCGCAGCCCTCACGTGGCTGCTCAGCGGTCAGGTGATCCGGGCGGTGACCATCCTGGTGGTGTTCTGCCCCTGCGCCCTGGTGCTGGCCACCCCCACCGCTATCATGGCGGCCATCGGCAACGCCACCCGCCACAGCTTCCTGGTGCGGGAGGGGGACGCCCTGGAGCGGCTGGCCCAGGTGGGCAAGGCGGCCTTCGACAAGACGGGCACCCTGACCCGCGGCGTGCCCGAGGTGACGGCGGTGCGCAGCCTGTCCCCCGGCGTGACGGAGGAACAGGTCTACGCCTGGCTGGCCCGGGCGGAGCTGGGCTCGGAGCACCCCCTGGGCAAAGCGGTGGTCAGGGGGTGGCAGGCCGCCGGAGGCGGGACGCCCGCCCCGGCGGAGGACTTCGAGGCCCTGCCCGGCCGGGGCCTCCGGGCGGTGCTGGACGGCCATACCGTCCTGGCAGGCAGCGAGGCCCTGCTGGAGGAGGCGGGCGCGGCCCTTCCCCCGGCGGCCAGAGCGGAGGCGGAGGGTTTTCTGGCCCGGGGCTGCACCCTCATCTATCTGGCGGTGGACGGAGCCCCCGCCGGCTTCTGCGCCCTGGCGGACACGGTGCGGGGAGAGGCGGCGGCCATGCTCCGGGCCCTGAGCGCGGAGGGGGTGTCCCCGGTGCTCCTCACCGGCGACAACGAGAACGCCGCCGCCCACATCGCCCGGACGCTGTCCATTCGGGAGTACCGGGCGGGCTGTCTGCCGGAGGACAAGCTCAACTGGATCGACCGGGCCCAGCAGGCGGGCGTCCGGATCTGCATGGTGGGCGACGGCATCAACGACGCCCCCGCCCTGAAAAGGGCCTTTGTGGGCATCGCCATGGGGGGCGTGGGCAGTGATATCGCCGTGGACGCCGCCGACATCGTTCTGGTGAACGACCGGGTGGAGGAGCTGCCCCACCTGCTGGCCCTGTCCCGGCGGATGATGACCACAATCCGCCTCAACCTGGCCTTCTCTATGGCCCTCAACCTAGTGGCCATCGTGCTGGCCATGACCGGCGTCCTCAACCCCGTGGTGGGGGCCCTGGTTCACAACGCCGGCTCCGTGCTGGTGATCCTCAACTCCGCCCTGCTGCTGAAATGGAGGAGAAGGAGCTGACGCCGCGGGGAGCATGGAGCATATGGAAAAACAGAGCCGCCGCCCCGACTGGGGCGGCGGCTCTGTGCTGCTATCCGACGGTGCCCTGTATGGCGCTCTCGGCCAGGGCCAGATCATCCTTGTGCACATATACCGTGTACTCGAAGGGGGCTGCGCCGGCCCCCAGATGGAGGGCTGGTCCGGAGGTTCCATAGCCGGAGAATCCGCCCACCGGGCGGCTGTCCTGGGTGATGACAAACTCCACCCCGGCATCCTGGAGGGCGGCGCGGAGCTGTCCGACCTCCTGGGCGTTGAAGGTGTTGCAGAGCCTGCGGCGGGCGAGGAGGGGAATCGTGGACATGACGGCACGCTCCTTTCGATAAAAAGAGACCTCTTCCGACGGCCGCCCACGGGCATTTTTCAGTTGAGGGTGCCCTGAAGGGCGGCCTGGGCCAGCTCAAAGTCGTCCTCATGGACATAAATAATGTATTCAACGGAGGGGGGGACCAACTGCAGGCCGATGCCGAAAAAGGAACCGTTCTGGCGGTCCTGCTGGATGACAAACTCCACCCCCGCGCCCTGGAGGGCGGCGCGGAGCTGTCCGACCTCCTGGGCATTGAAGGTGCTGCAGAGCCTGCGGCGGGCAAAGAATGGGATACTGGACATAACGGCGCACTCCTTTCCACAGAAAAGGCCTTGTTTCCAACCGACGCCCGCAGGGCGGCCCCCCAACCGCGAGCCCAACAACGTGGGTCGCGGTTGGAGGCGAAGAACCGCCCGGCCCGGCTAAGAGGTTTCGCCATCCCGGCGGAACCTCGTGCCAAAAGGGCGGTTCTGAGCCCGTGGCGGGGGCGGGTGCGAATCGAACACACCAGGACGGGAGCGCCGTCCCCGTCGGTTTTGAAGACCGGGGGGCCCACCAGCGGCCCTTCCGCCCCCATATCCACTCCCATCATAGCTGGTTTTCCACCGTGGGTCAAGCAGATGTGGAAAAAATCCGGCCCTCTCCCTGCCGGCGGGTGACGCCGGAGGCGTCCCAGTGCTCCAGCAGGAGCAGGGCGCACCGGCGGGAACAACCCAGGGCATCCCTGGCCTCGGCCAGGGAAAAGGGGGCGGGGCCGAAGCGCCCGCGCAGCCGGGCCTCCGCCGCCCGGACGGCCCCGGCGTGGAGCAGATGGCCGGGGTGGAGAGCTCCAGCAGGACGCCCCGCTCCTTCAGGCGGCGGCAGGCCCGGCGCGCCTCCCTGATCCGCCCGGCAAAGCGGGGCTCCACCCGCGCCCAGGGGGGCGGCTCCAGGCCGTACCCCAGATAGAGGGCCTCCAGCTCCCCCTCCGCCTCCGCCGACGGGGCGGGGGCCGCCGGAGCCTCTGGGGCGGCGGGGGATTCCATCGCCGGGAGGGGCCGCCCCTCCGCCAGGGCGGCCAGCCGGGCCAGCCGCTCCGGCCGCATGCGGCCCTTGCCGGGGGGCGCCAGATCCACCAGCACGCCGCCTCCCACCGTGGCCAGGGGGGAGAAGAAGCGCGCCACAAACCGGTCGCCGGGGGCGGCGGCGACGGGCTGGGTGAAGCGGAGCTGGGCCCACCCCGCCTCGCCGGGGCGGAGCACGTCCTGTCCCAGGAGGATGCAGCGGCACACCAGGGCGCGGGCGCCGTGGTGGAAGTGGAGCTGACTTCCGGTGTGCACGGGAAAGGGGGCGTCGGGGAGCACCCGCAGGGATACGTCGGTCCGGTCGGTGAGGGCGAGGGCGCCGGGCGCAGCCAGGGTGTCCCCCCGGCCCACGTCCCGCAGGCGCACCCCCGCCAGGTTCACCGCCGCCCGCACCCCGGGGGGCAGCGCCTCCGCCGGGACGCCGTGGCACTGAAGGCCCCGTACCCGGGCGGTCTGCCCTCCCGGATAGAGCTGCACCCTGTCCCCCCGGCGGAGGGGGCCGCCGGTGAGGGTGCCGGTGACCACCGTGCCGCTGCCGTCCACGGAAAAGACCCGGTCCACGTGGAGCCGGGGGCTGCCCTCCGGCGGGGGCGGCGCCTGCCGGGCCATGGCCGCCAGGGCGGCCCGCAGCGCCTCCAGCCCCTCGCCGGTGACGGCGGAGACGAAGATCCGGGGGGCTCCCTCCAGAAAGGTGCCTGCCGTCAGGGCACGGGTGCGCGCCTCCACCTCCGCCCTGGCGGCGGGGGAGGCCAGATCCGCCCGGGTGAGGGCGACCACCCCCCGCTCCAGGCCCAGCAGGGAGAGAATGTCCAGGTGCTCCGCCGTCTGGGGCATAGGGCCCTCGTCGGCGGCCACGGTAAAGAGCGCGCCGTCCAGCCCGCCGCAGCCGGAGAGCATGGTGGGGATGAACTGGGCGTGGCCGGGCACGTCCACCAGGGAGACCCGCCCCGCTCCCGGCAGCTCCAGGGGGGCGAACCCCAGCTCGATGGTGAGGCCCCGGCGGCGCTCCTCGGCCAGCCGGTCGGTGTCCACCCCGGTGAGGGCCCGCACCAGGGCGGTCTTGCCGTGGTCCACATGGCCTGCGGTGCAGAAGATCATGCCCTCTCCTCCCTCCACGCCGCCAGGGCGGCGGCGATCTCCGCCTCGTCGCCGGGCAGGAGGGTGCGCACGTCCAGCAGGAGCTTCCCCCGGTGGATGCGGCCCAGGATGGGCACCCGCCAGGCGCGGAGGTGGGCCTCCAGCGCCTCCGCCGGCTCCAGGGCCGCCGCCCAGGCGGGCAGGCTCTCCCCCGGCCGGGCGCCGCCCCCCACTTCCCCCGGGGTCTCCACCGCCGTGCAGGGGTGGAGGGGGGAGAGGGCTTCGGCCAGGGCCTCCGCCCGCCGCCGCAGCTCCTCCGGCGGGGCGGAGAGCATGGCGGACACCGGCACCGCCGTCCCGTTCCGCCAGTCCAGCAGGGTGGCCTCCAGGGCGGCCAGGGCCAGCTTGCCGGGGCGCAGGGCGCGGAAGAGGGGGTCGGCCCGCAGACGGCCGAGCGGTTCCGCCTTCCCCAGCAAAATCCCCTGCCTGGGGCCCGCCCAGCAGCTTGTCCCCGGAGAAGCAGCACACATCGGCCCACGCAACCGCCTCGGCCAGCTCCGGGGAGCCAGGGGCGGCGGAGCCCAGGTCGCAGAACAGCGGCACCCCCCGCTTCCGGGCCAGAGCGCCCAGCTCCGGCAGGGAGACCGCCTGGGTGAAGCCCACAACCCGGAAGTTGCTGGGGTGCACCTTGAGCAGCACCTGGGCCTCCCCCGCATCCAGGGCGGCGGCGTAGTCGACCGGGCGGGTCTTGTTGGTGGTGCCCACCTCCACCAGCCGGGCCCCGCTGCGGGCCAGGATGTCGGGCACCCGGAAGCCCCCGCCGATCTCCACCAGCTCCCCCCGGGAGATGGCCACCCCCCGCCCCGCCGCCAGGGCGGAGAGGAGGAGAAACACGGCGGCGGCGTTGTTGTTGACCACCAGGGCCGCCTCCGCGCCGGTGAGGGCGCACAGGAGGGACTCGACGGCCGCCCCCCGGCGGCCCCGGCGGCGGGCGGAGAGGTCGTACTCCAGGTTGGAATAGCCCCGGGCGGCCTCTCCCACCGCCGCCACCGCCCGCGGACTGAGAGGGGCCCGGCCCAGGTTGGTGTGGAGCACCACGCCGGTGGCGTTGATCACCCGCCCCAGGGCGGGCCGGGCCAGCTCCGCGCCCCGGCGGAGGACGGACTGCTCCAGCTCATCCAGGCCGGGGACGGCAGACAGCGCCCCGGCGCGCAGGGCGGCGCGGTACTCGTCCAGCACCTGGCGGGCCGCCTGCCGCCGCAGGGCGTAGGGCAGGGGGCTGCCCGCCAGGGCGGGGCGGGCGAGAAGCAGATCCATTTTGGGCAGCGCACGCAGCAGTTCCGGCTTCACAGAGATCCCTCCCGGGTGTCATTTGGCTAGAGTATATCACATTTTTTCAGACGATGGGGTATAAACTGCATGGTTTTCAGAAAAACGGGTACAAAATACGGTAAGACAAGGAAACATTTTCATTGACAGGACACTTACCAAACGGTTATGATTGGAGAGGTCAAAAAGCAACCGATTCCGGCCTGCCCCGCCTCGGGGCCGGGCCGATACAGAAAGGGACAGAGAGCAGATGAGAGGTGTCGAAACCCGTATCCAGGAGATCCGCCACCGGGTGTTCCGGGAGGTGGCCCGCATGGCTTACCACACGGAGTGGCCGGTGGACAAGCGCATTGAGAGCCTGCCTTACAAGATCATCCCGGGCGAGGTGGGCAACTTCCGCAACGACGTGTTTTTGGAGCGGGCCATCGTGGGCGAGCGGCTGCGGCTGGCCATGGGCCTGCCCTGCCGGAGCGCGGCGGAGCACGCCCCGCTCTCGGAGAATATCGAGGCGGCCGACCGGCCGGAGACCTACTACACCCCTCCGCTCATCAACGTCATTAAGTTTGCCTGCAACGGCTGCGCGGAGAAGCGGGTGCTGGTGACCGAGGGCTGCCAGGGCTGCCTGGCCCACCCCTGCGAGGAGGTCTGCCCCAAGGACGCCATCAAGCTGGACCGCTACAACGGCCGCTCCCACATCGACCCCGGCAAGTGCATCAACTGCGGCCGCTGCGCCGACGTGTGCTCCTACAGGGCCATTATCATTCAGGAGCGGCCCTGCGCCGTGGCCTGCGGAATGGACGCCATCGGAACCGACGCCAATGGCAAGGCCGAGATCGACCCGGACAAGTGCGTCTCCTGCGGCATGTGCCTGGTAAACTGCCCCTTCGGCGCCATCGCCGACAAGTCCCAGATCTTCCAGGTCATCCGGGCCATCCAGTCCGGCGAGCGGGTTTACGCCGCGGTGGCCCCCGCCTTCGTGGGCCAGTTCGGCCCCAAGGTGACCCCCGGCAAGCTCCGCGCCGCCGTGAAGCAGCTCGGCTTTGCCGATGTCTTTGAGGTGGCCATCGGCGCCGACCTCTGTGCCACCCAGGAGGCGGAGGACTTCGTCCGGGAGGTGCCGGAGGAGCTGCCCTTCATGGGCACGTCCTGCTGCCCGGCGTGGTCGGTCATGGCCAAGAAGCTCCACCCCGACCACGCCCACTGCATCTCCATGGCCCTCACCCCCATGACCCTCACCGCCCGCCTCATCAAGCACGAGCATCCCAACGCCAAGGTGGTGTTCATCGGGCCCCTGCGCGGCCAAGAAGCTGGAGGCCATGCGCAAGAGCGTGCGCAGCGAGGTGGACTTCGTGCTCACCTTTGAGGAGATGGCGGGGATCTTTGCGGCCAAGCATGTGGATCTGACCACCATCGAGGAGGACCCGGACGGCGTCAACGATGCCTCTACCGACGGGCGCAGCTTCGCCGTGGGCGGCGGCGTGGCCAAGGCAGTGGTCAACGTTATCCAGCACCGCTACCCCGGCCGGGAGGTCAAGGTGACCAGCTCCCAGGGCCTGCGGGAGTGCCGCAAGATGATGCAGGAGGCGGTGGCAGGCAAGTACCCCGGCTATCTGCTGGAGGGCATGGCCTGTCCCGGCGGCTGCGTGGCCGGCGCCGGTACCATGCAGCCCATCAAGAAGTCCCAGGCCGCCGTTGGCCTTTACGCCCGGCAGGCCAAGCACAAGACCTCCGACGAAACCGAGCACATCAAGGAGCTGGACAAGCTGGTGGACTGAGCAGAGCAAAACGAACCCCCGGAACCGCGTCGGTTCCGGGGGTTCGTTTATTCCTTGCAGGCCAGACGCTTGTGCACATCCCGGCGGAGCAGGGCGTAGAGCACCGAGGCCACGGGCACGCTGAGCAGCACGCCCACCAGGCCGCCCACGCCGCCGCCGATGGTGACGGCGGCCAGCACCCAGATGCCGGGCAGGCCGATGGAGGTGCCCACCACCTTGGGGTAGATGACGTTGCCCTCAATCTGCTGGAGGATCACCAGAAAGACCAGGAAGACCAGGGCCTTGATGGGGGAAACCATCACCAGCAGCAGGGCGGACACAATGGCCCCGATGTAGGCGCCCGCCACCGGGATGATGGCGGAGGCGCCGATGATGACGCCGATAAGAGGGGCGTAGTCGGCCTGGATGAAGAGCATCCCCGCCGCGCACAGCCCGCCCAGGATACAGGCCTCAATGAGCTGCCCGGTGACGAAGCGGGTGAAGGTGTCGGCCGTCAGGTGGACCACATCGGTGAGGGGGTCGGCAAACCGGGCGGGCACATAGGCCCGCAGCACCCGGCGGCACTGGCTCATGAGGGTGTCCCTGCCGGAGAGCATATAGATGGAGAAGACTAGGGAGAGCACCCCGGTGACCACCATGGAGACGATGCCGCTGGTGAGCTCCAGCAGGTGGGGGCCCAGGTCGGACAGGAAGCCCAGCACGTAGTTGAACAGGTTTTTGAGCACATCGTTCAGGCCGGACAGGTCCAGCGCCTCCACATCCAGGTGGAAGTAGGCGATGATATCGTTGTACCAGCCCTGGACGTTGGCCAGGTAGCCCCCCAGGTTGAGGGCGAAGGTCTGGATGCTCTCCACCAGCTTGGGCACCACAAAGGAAAAGATGGCGGCGATGGCCAGAATCAGCACCAGATAGGAGGTGACCACCGCCAGGGGGCGGGCCGCCCCCCTGGCCCGGGTGCGGGACAGCCCTCGATCATAGAGGCGGAAAAAGAAGTGGCAGGGCCGGTTGAGGACGAAGGCCAGTGCGAAGCCGATGAGCAGCGGCTTAACCAGCCCCAGCACCCATGCCACCCCGCCGGCGATCAGGCCCAGGCGGCTGAGTACCATCACCAGTACCACCGTATAGGTGATGAGGAGCAGAATGCTTTTGAACAGCTTTTTATCCATGCTATCTCCCAATTTCATATAATCTGCCTCCACTATAGCATTGGCGGGCGGGGCCAGTCAACGGAATCCGGGCGATTTAAGCAAAGTTTAATGAAATGTTCCGCCTCCGTAAAAATTTCCTTGACAAAGTGGCCTGGCAGGCCTATAATCATAGTAAACATATAGGAATTAAGAAGTTTTGAAAGGAGCGTCTCTATGTCGCACTTCATTTACGCCGACCATGCGGCCACCACGGCTGTCTCCGATACCGCCCTCCAGGCCATGCTCCCCCACTTCACCACGGCCTACGGCAACCCCTCCAGCCTGTACCGCTTTGCCCAGGAGGGCAAGACCGACCTGGAGCGGGCGCGGGCGGAGATCGCCGCCTGCCTCAACGCCCGGCCGGAGGAGATCTACTTCACCTCCGGCGGTACGGAGGCGGACAACTGGGCCCTGCGGGGGGTGGCCGAGCTCATGGCCCTGAAGGGGCGGAAGGGCGGCCACATCATCACCTCCGCCATCGAGCACCACGCCGTCCTCCACACCGCCCAGTATCTGGAGAAGCAGGGCTATGAGGTCACCTACCTGCCGGTGGACGGGCGGGGGCTGGTGGATCCCGCCGCCCTGGAGGGGGCGATCCGGCCGGACACCATTCTTATCTCCATCATGGCCGCCAACAACGAGATCGGCACCATAGAGCCTGTCGCCGAGCTGGGCCGCATCGCCCGGGCCCACAAGGTGCTCTTTCACACCGACGCGGTGCAGGCCGTGGGCCATATCCCCGTGGACGTGGAAGCGTGGAATGTGGATCTGCTCTCCCTGTCCGCCCACAAGTTCCGCGGCCCCAAGGGAGTGGGCGCCCTGTACGTGAAAAAGCCCCTGCGCCTGCCCGCGCTCATCCAGGGCGGCGGCCAGGAGAAGGGCCGCCGCTCCGGCACCGAGAACGTCCCCGGCGCGGTGGGTATGGCCGCCGCCCTGCGGGAGGCGGTGGACGGCCTGAGCCGGGAGTCCCCCCGCCTGGCCGCCCTGCGGGACAGGCTCATCGACGGCCTGACCGGGCTTCCCTACACCCGCCTCACCGGCGACCCGGTGAACCGCCTGCCCGGCACCGCCTCCTTTGTCTTTGAAGGGGTGGAGGGAGAGGCCCTGCTGCTCCACCTGGACGCCAGGGGCATCTGCGCCTCCTCCGGCTCGGCCTGTTCTTCTGCGTCCCTGGACCCCTCCCACGTGCTGCTGGCCATCGGCCTGCCCCACGCCATTGCCCACGGCTCCCTGCGGCTCTCCCTGGGCGCGGAGAATACCGAGGCGGACGTGGACTACATTTTGAAGGAAGTGCCCCAGGTGGTGGCGTATCTCCGGGAGCTGTCCCCCGTATGGGACCGGGACGCACAGAAGCCCACCTGGGAGCTGTAACTGGAAAGGAGAAACTGCTATGCTGTATTCCGATAAGGTGATGGACCACTTCGAGCACCCCCGCAACGTGGGTGAGATTGCGAACGCCGACGGGGTGGGCCAGGTGGGCAACCCCAAGTGCGGCGACATCATGAAGATGTACCTGAAGATCGACGGGGACGTGATCACCGACGTGAAGTTCAAGACCTTTGGCTGCGGCTCGGCCATCGCCACCTCCTCCATGGCCACCGAGATGATCAAGGGAAAGACCATCGCGGAGGCCATGACCCTGACCAACGCCGCCGTGGCGGAGGCTCTGGACGGCCTGCCCGCCTACAAGATGCACTGCTCCGTTCTGGCGGAGGAGGCCATCAAGGCCGCCCTGGCCGACTACTACCGCCGCCAGGGCCGGGAGGTGCCCGAAGCCCTCCGCCTGCCCTGTGAGGATGAGGAGCACGGCTGCTGCTCCTGCGGCCACTGAGCCAGGACACGCAAGGCCCCGGAATCGAAGCGGTTCCGGGGCTTTTTTCTTGACAGAGGGCGGGGCTTGTCATAAAATAGGACGGAACTTTGTGAGAAATAAGGGAGTATGGGTCCGTGATCGAGTTAAAACACATTTCCAAGACCTTTCCCACGGCCGACGGCGTGTTTCAAGCCCTGGACGACATCAATCTGACCATCCGGGACGGGGACATCTTCGGCATCGTGGGCATGAGCGGCGCGGGCAAGTCCACCCTGGTGCGCTGCATCAACCTGCTGGAGCGCCCTACAGCGGGCCAGGTGGTCATCGACGGACAGGATCTCATGGAGCTGTCCGCCCCCCAGCTGCGGGAGAAGCGCCGCTCCATCAGCATGATCTTCCAGCAGTTCAACCTGCTCATGCAGCGCACCTGCCTGGGCAACATCTGCTTCCCCATGGAGATCGCCGGGGTGCCCAAGGGGGAGGCGCGCAAGCGCGCCCTGGAGTATCTGGACATCGTGGGCCTGCCCGACAAGGCCAACGCCTACCCGGCCCAGCTCTCCGGCGGCCAGAAGCAGCGCATCGCCATCGCCCGCGCCCTGGCCTCCAATCCCAAGGTGCTGCTGTGCGACGAGGCCACCTCCGCCCTGGACCCCACCACCACCCGCAGCATCCTCAGGCTGATCCAGGACATCAACCGGCGCATGGGCATCACCGCCGTGATCATTACCCACGAGATGGCGGTGGTGGAGGAGATCTGCTCCCACGTGGCCATCCTGGAGCGCGGCCGCATGGTGGAGACCGGCACAGTGGAGGCGGTGTTCTCCAACCCTCAGACCGAGGCAGGCCGCCGGCTGGTGTTCCCGGAGGGGGCCAACATCGACAAGTTTCCCGTGGCGGGCGTGGTGCGGGTGGTGTTCAACGGCGGCTCCTCCTACGAGCCCCTCATCGCCTCCCTGGCCATCGACTGCGGCGTGAAGGTGAACATACTGGGGGCCGACACCCGCAACGTAAACGGCAAGGCCTTCGGCTCCATGCTGCTGGGCCTGCCCGAGGATCATGGAGAGGCTATCCGTGCCATGAACTATCTGAAGGCCCAGAAGGACGTCACCGTGGAGGAGGTGCCCGACTACCATGGATAAATTTATGCAGCAGATGCGCGAGGCCTTTGCCAACGAGGCCCTGTGGAAGGAGTTCCAGACTGGTATCTGGGACACCATCTACTCCACCGTGGCGGCCACTCTGGTGGCCTGCGTCCTGGGCATTATCCTGGGCATTATCCTGGTGGCGGGGGAGGAGGACGGCGTGCGCCCCCTGCCCGGCCCGGTGATGAAGGTGCTCAACTTTGCCATCAACATCCTGCGCTCGGTGCCTTTCCTGATCCTGATGATCATGGTGCTTCCCCTGAGTGAGCTCCTGGTGGGTACCACCATCGGCACTGTGGCCTCCATCCCTCCCCTGATTATCGCCTCGGCCTCCTTCGTGGCCCGGCTGGTGGAGACCTCCCTGCGGGAGGTGGACAAGGGGGTCATCGAGGCCGCCCAGTCCATGGGCTGCTCCCCCTTCCAGATCATCTGGAAGGTGATTTTGCCGGAGAGCCTGCCCTCCCTGGTGGCCAGCTTCACCACCGCATTTATCACCATTCTGGGCTACGGCGCCATGGCTGGCGCCATCGGCGGCGGCGGCCTGGGCAAGATTGCCATCAACTACGGCTATTATAAATACAACTATGCGGTGATGCTCATCGCCGTGGTCTTTATTGTGGTTTTGGTGCAGATTTTCCAGTCACTGGGTACCTCCCTGGCCACCCGGACGGACCACCGCATCACCAACCGGGCTGGGCGAAGAAAGCTCCGCCGGAACGTCAGCCGGCAGATGAACCGGGACAAGCGCAGCCCCGGCGGCATGTGAATTTTGGAGGGGGCGGCAAAGCAGTTGCTTTGCCGCCCCCTCTTTTTTGTGCAGAATATGCGATTGACAGGAGCGCCTTCCGGTTGTAAACTAAGTGCAACCCAAGCGGAACTGAATAACGCCCCTCAAACGCGAGGAAGAGAAGAGTAGCCAGAGAGATACGGCACAGAGAGCCCGGAATGGTGGAAACGGGTACGGAAGGCTTTGGGGAAGATGGTCTCGGAGCGGCGCGGCTGACTGCCACAGGCACAGGCCGCGACGGGAGCGCCCGTCAGCGCGCGGGAGTATGCCAGTACTCCATAAGGCCCCTGTCGTGAGGCAGGGGTGAAGCAAGGTGGTACCACGAAGCCGGAAGGCTCTCGTCCTTGAATTTGGATTCAAGGGCGTTTTTTTGTGCTCTGATTTGGGAATACCACCTCCCTTTGAGGAACAATGAAAAGGAGAAATGCACCATGAAGAAGCTCGCATCCCTGCTCCTGTCCGGCGCCCTGGCCCTCGGCCTGCTGGCCGGCTGCGGCGGCACCCCCGGTACCGCCGACACCCCCGCCGCAAACACTGACACCCCTGCCGCCCCCACCCAGACCGGCTCCCTGGAGGGCACCACCCTGAAGGTGGGCGCCTCTCCCGCTCCCCACGCCGAGATCCTGGCCGTGGTGAAGGAACTGCTGGCGGAGGAGGGAATCAACCTGGAGATCGTGGAGTTTACCGACTACATCCAGCCCAACACCGCGGTGGAGAACGGCAGCATTGACGCCAACTACTTCCAGCACATCACCTATCTGAACAACTTCAACGCTGAGAATGGCACCCACCTGGTGAGCGTGGCAGATGTGCACTACGAGCCCTTCGGCATCTACGCCGGCAAGACCGCCAGCCTGGAGGAGCTCCAGGACGGCGCGCAGATCGGCGTGCCCAACGACCCCACCAACGGCGGCCGCGCCCTGCTGCTCCTCCAGGAGCAGGGCCTCATCACTTTGAAGGAGGATGTGGGCCTGGAGCCCACCAAGCTGGACATCGCGGAGAACCCCCACAACTATGAGATCGTGGAGATGGAGGCTGCCCAGCTCCCCCGCTCCCTGGGCAGCCTGGACATTGCCGTCATCAACGGCAACTACGCCATCCAGGCCGATCTGAAGGTGGCCGACGCCCTGGCGATTGAGTCCGCCGAGGGCACCGCCGGCACCGCTTATGTCAATGTGCTGGCCGTCAAGGAGGGCCGGGAGAGCGACCCCGCCATCCAGGCTCTGGCAAAGGCCCTGTGCAGCGACGAGGTCAAGGCGTTCATTGACGAGACCTATGCCGGCGCCGTGCAGGCGGTGTTCTAAGGTCCTGTCCACACAGACGGCCCGCTTTGCGGGCCGTCTCATCCGACTAAAATCCTATTGATTTTGTAGGAATTTGGTGGTATACTGCTGAATAGAATCTAAATTATGAGGGAGGTATTACCTATGCAGATTGCAAATACACTGCCCGAGCTGATCGGGAACACCCCCCTGCTTCGGCTGGAGCGGTTTGCCCCCGGGGCAGGGGTGCTGGCCAAGCTGGAGAGCTTTAACCCCCTGTCCTCCGCCAAGGACCGGGCAGGCCTTTACATGATTTTGGACGCCGAGGAGAGGGGCCTGCTCCAGCCCGGCGCGGTGATTGTGGAGCCCACCAGCGGCAACACCGGCGTGGCCCTGGCCTACATCGGCCGCCAGCGGGGCTACCGGGTGGTGCTCACCATGCCGGAGACCATGAGTCAGGAGCGGCGCAGCCTGCTGGCCGCTCTGGGGGCGGAGCTGGTGCTCACCGAAGGGGCCCGGGGTATGGGCGGCGCCATTGAGCGGGCGAAGGAGCTGCTGGAGAGCACCCCAGGCGCGTGGATGCCCGACCAGTTCAACAACCCCGCCAACGCCCGGGCCCACTACGAGACCACCGGTCCCGAGCTGTGGCGGGACACCGACGGCGGCGTGGACGTGCTGGTGGCGGGAGTGGGTTCCGGCGGCACCATCACTGGCGCGGGCCGCTATCTGAAGGAGCAGAACCCCGCCATCCGCGTGGTGGCGGTGGAGCCGGCTGAGTCCCCCGTCCTCTCCGGCGGCCGGCCGGGGCCCCATAAGATCCAGGGCATCGGCGCGGGCTTCGTCCCCGGCACCCTGGACATGGGGGGGGGTGGTGGACGAGGTGGTGGCCGTCACCGGCGACGAGGCCTATGCCGCCGCCCGGGAGCTGGCCCGTACCGAGGGGGTGTTGGCCGGGGTGTCCTCCGGCGCGGCGGCCCACGCGGCCCGCATCCTGGCCCAGCGGCCGGACATGCGGGGCAAGACCATCGCGGTGGTGCTCCCCGATACTGGCGAGCGCTACCTCTCTACAGGGCTGTTTGCGTGAATAGAGCGCGGTGGACACAATCGGCAGCATGGCTCCGGCCGCAGGCGTTTTGCCTGTGGCCGGAGCCATATTATGTATGGAGCTGGGCCTCCAGGGCGGCACGGTCGGGGAGCAGATAGTGCTGGCGCGTCTTTTTCAGCAGGCCCTCCCGGCTCAGGCTTTGAAAGCACTGGGACACCACCACCCGGGAGATGCCCAGAAAATCGGCCACCTCCTGGTGGGTCAGCCGGATAGTGAGGCGGACCCCCGCCCCCTCCTCTGTACCGTATGGCTCTGACACGGAGAGCAGGAACTGAATGACACGCCCCCGCACGCTTAGAAAGCTGTCGCGGATCAGCATGCGGCCAAGCACCTGGCTCTTCCGGGCGGAGATCTGGAACAGCTTCAGTGCCAGGGCGGGAGAGGCCTCGGCCCGCCGTTTGAACACCTCCGCCGGGATGCGGAAAATCTGACACGCAGTGACTGCGACGGCCCGGTATTCCCGCGGGCCGCCGAACAGGCACTCGTCCTCTCCCACGGGAATCCCTTCAAAGAGCAGGCAGAGCACCCGCTTTTTCCCGCTGCTGTGGATGCACTCCACCCGGATCTGCCCTGTTTGCAGAAAAATCACCTCGCGGGCCGGGTCGCCCTGCTGATAGAACACCGTGCCCGCCGGGACGGTCTCCGGGCGAAAGCCGTCGGTCAGTCTGTCCCACACGGTGTCCCACGGTTCATTTCCAACGGCGGAGAGGTGCTCCGGAATCCACTGCTTTTCCCAGCGAAGCTCTTTTTCCAATGGTGTTCACCCTTCTCCCGGTTTCTGCGCGCGCAGCCCCCGCACAGATTGGGAGGCGGTTCGTGCGGTTTGCACATGGATACCCAATTTATTTTCTTTATTTTCGAAGAAAATGACGATTTTGTAAAGTGGTTAACAGAAAATTGCGGCGGGGTTTTCTATACTGTATCACGTTGTGCGGCCCGCACGCTGTGGGGCCTGTCAAATCTGGTAAAATGGAAAGGGATGGAGCGAATGAAACGAAGGACAGCGCACGCCCTGTGCGCAGCGGGCCTAAGCCTGTCACTGCTGGCCGGCTTGGTGCCGGCCATGGCCGCAGGCCCGGCGGAGGTGGCGGATAGCCTCTACATCAACGGCAACATCTACACCGTGGATGAAGACTTCTCCACTGCCACCACTATGGCGGTGAAGGGGGACCGCATCCTGTATGTGGGCGACCAAGCCGGTGCGGAGGCCTATGTGGGTGCGGGAACTGAGATCACCGACCTCGGCGGCAAAACCGTGCTGCCCGGTCTCATCGAGGGACATATGCATGTCAGCAATCTGGGGGAAAACCACCTGAAGCTGGACTGCTACTTTAAATCGAAGGAGGATATTCTGGAGATGGTGCGCCAGGCCGCCAAGGAGGCGGAGCCCGGCGAGTGGATCCAGGGTTCCGGCTGGCTGGATACCCTGTGGGATGAGCCCGGCTTCCCTTCAAAGGAGGAACTGGACGCCGTGGCGCCCAACAACCCGGTCTATCTGCTCCGGGCAGACAACCATATGGGCTGGTTTAACAGCATGGCGCTGGAGATGGCGGGCATTACCAAGGATACCCCAGAGCCTCAGGGCGGCCAGATTCTCAAAACGGACAACGGGGAACTGCTGGGCTGCCTTACCGACAACGCGGCGTCAATGGTCATCAAGGTAATTCCTACCTGGAGTGCTGAGGCACAGAAAAACGCTGTGCTCATGGCTCAGGAGGAGCTGTTCTCCTATGGCTTTACCTCTGCCACGGACGCAGGCACAAAGGTCAACTACATCCAGCACTATGAGGATCTCTATGAGAGCGGTGAGCTGAAGCTGCGCATTTACGCCATGCCCATGCTCAACAGCACGGACAGCGCCGAGGCCGGCTACATCCGGGAGCACCGGCCGGTCAACGGCCTGTACGACAACCATCTGAGTATAATGGGTGTCAAGGTGCTGGGCGACGGTGCTCTGGGCTCCCGCGGCTCTGCTCTGCTGAAGGATTACTCCGACGATCCGGGCAATCGTGGTTCCTACCGCTTTACGGACGAGGAGATTTACAACGTGATGAGCCTGGCCTACAACAACGGCTATCAGATCGCGTACCACGCCATCGGCGACGGTGCCAACCACCAGGTGCTGAACACCTACGAGCGCCTGCTGAAGGAAAATCCCCGGGAGGACCCCCGCCTGCGCATTGAGCACTTCCAGGTCGTTACCCCGGAGGATATTGACCGGGCCCTGGAGCTCGGCATCCTCACCGCGATGCAGTTTACCCATGCCACCTCGGACCTGTCCATGGCGGAGGACCGCCTGGGCCCCGAGCGTATTCAGACGGCCTACGCCTGGCGCACCGTTCTGGATAAGGGCGGCATCATTATCGGCGGCTCTGACGCGCCGGTGGAGATGGTCAACCCCTTCCACGGCCTGTATGCCGGTGTCACCCGTATGACCCGCGCCGGTGAGCCGGAGGGCGGCTGGTACGCCAACCAGAAGGTCACCCGTGAGGAGGCGCTGCGCGCCTTTACCATCTGGGCCGCCTATGGTCAGTTTGAGGAGGATCTCAAGGGCTCTCTGGAGCCCGGCAAGCTGGCCGACTTTGTAGTGATCGACCGGGACTACATGACCTGTCCTGAGGAGGAGATCAAGGATATTCAGGCCCTGATGACAGTCTCCGGCGGCGAGGTGGTCTATACCAAGGACACCAGCGAGCCTACGATTCTCTGGCAGGGGAAGCCGGTTACCCTCCTGTCTGGGGCGCTGATTGAGCAGCCCGGCACCATTTATGCCTCCGCCTCGGATCTGGCGGGCAACATCAGCGCGGTTCTGGAGCGGGGAGAGGGCACTGTGACCGTGACCTGCGGTGAGCAGTCGGCGGAGCTTCCCGTCAAGACGGTGAATGGGGCAGACTACGTCCCTGTTCGTGCCTTCTTTGAAGGCATCGGCTATGCGGTGACCTGGTGCCCGGACAGCCGGACGGTATCAACCTCCCGCATGAGCACGGCGGACACCTCTGAGGCTGCGGCTCAGCCCCCTGTGGACGAGTACAGCTTTCAGCTCGGCAATTTTGACGGCACCGTGGGCGCCTTCTGCGATGTAATCATGACCGGAGCCAAGGAGCTGGCGTTCAGTGATCCCTTTGATCCCGAGGACGAACCCCTTCTTACATCCTATGTGGCGAAAAAGTGCGAGGGATACGGTGTAAAGTACTACATCGACAAGGATCTTCTTCTGACCAAGCTGTTTTCCACTGTGGAGATGGATGGTCAGTGGGTCTATATCCTCTATGCCGACGACGCAGTGCTTCAGGAGTATCTGGAGCTGAAGCAGGAGGAGAAAGACATGATTGCAGCAGGAACCTACACAGAGAAGGCCCAGATCGACCTGGCTACCCGGTATGGCAAGCTGATGGGCTATAGCGATGCTCATATTGCTGCCAGCATCGCAGGGGCGTAATCCAGACAATCAGAGCCGCCGCACTGGAAATCAGTACGGCGGCTCTGATTTATTTTGGGCTGTTCTACGCGTTATGTCCGGGGCACTTCTCATGATAGCGGCGCACGAGGTCGGCCAGAGTCAGGCGGTCCACCACGCTGGAGACGGCGGCCTGAATGTCCCGCCACACCTCTACGGTGACGCACCGGTCGGCCCGGTTGCAGCGGCAGGTATCGTCCTGATCCACACAGCTCACCGGCGCCAGATTGCCCTCCAGCACCCGCAGAATCTCCCCCACGGTGTACTCCTCTGGCTCACGGGTGAGGAGGTAGCCGCCCCCCGCGCCCCGGACCGAGCGAACCAGCCCGGCCCGGGAGAGCTGAGTTACAATCTGCTCCAGATATTTATCGGAAATCTCCTGCCGCTGGGCCACATCCCGCAGCGGAACTGCCGCGCCATGGCTGTGAAGGGCCACATCCAGCATGAGGCGGAGCGCATAACGGCCTTTCGTGGAAATTTTCATGCACATCCCTACCTTTTCTGACAAATATAATACCATGGAACAGGTAGGATTTCAAGTGAAATTTCCACTTGACTTTCGCGCCAAAAAGTGCTAAAGTGCTCTACAAGAGGAGCGTGAGAGGTTCATGCGCAGGTACGTCGGTTATGGATACGGCTATTACCGCTGCTATTTTGCCAGCGGTCTGTTTGCCTGCCCATAACCGGCCTGTCAGGAATCTTCCGGCGCTCCGCAGTTGGAGCCGATGGAACCCGCGGCCGCCTTTGGGCGGCTGCGGGTTCTTTGTTTGTGAAAGGAGTCAGAATATGGTTGTCATTATGAAGCGGGAGTTTACCCCGGAGCAGTTGGAGGCCGCCGTACACACCATGGAGGAGGGCGGCGTCAAAGTCATGGTGTCCAAGGGGGCGGAGACCACCATCCTGGGCGCAGAGGGCAACGCCGAGCACATCGACCAGGAGAAGCTGTCCCTGCTGCCCGGCGTGGAGCGGGTCATGCGGGTCACGGAGCCCTATAAGAAGGCCAACCGGAAGTACCACCCGGAGGACACGGTGATTGAGCTGTCCAATGGCCGCAGCGTGGGCGGGAACCGGCTGGCGGTGATCGCCGGGCCCTGCTCGGTGGAGAGCGAGGCGCAGATTGTGGGGGTGGCCCAGGCGGTAAAGGCCAGCGGCGCCGCCGCCCTGCGGGGCGGCGCCTTCAAGCCCCGCACCTCCCCCTATGCCTTCCAGGGCATGGGCAACGACGGCATCCGCCTGCTCCAGGAGGCAAAGGAGGCCACCGGCCTGCCCATCGTCACCGAGATCATGTCCACCGACAACGTGGAGATGTTCGAGATGTGCGTGGACGTGATTCAGGTGGGAGCCCGGAACATGCAGAACTTCGACCTGCTCAAGCAACTTGGCAAGACCTCCAAGCCCATCCTGCTCAAGCGGGGCCTGTCCTCCACCATTGAGGAGTGGCTCATGAGCGCCGAGTACATCATGGCCGGGGGCAACCACCGGGTCATCCTCTGCGAGCGGGGTATCCGCACCTTTGAGACCTATACCCGCAACACCCTGGACCTCTCCGCCGTGCTGGCGGTGAAGCAGCTCTCCCACCTGCCGGTGGTGGTGGACCCCTCCCACGCCTGCGGCAAGGCGTGGATGGTGGAGCGCATGAGTCTGGCGGCGGTAGCCGCCGGGGCGGACGGCCTCATCATCGAGGTGCACAACGACCCGCCCCACGCCCTCTGTGACGGGGCCCAGTCCATCACCCCGGCCCAGTTTGACACCCTCATGGGCAGGCTGACCGCCCTGGCCCCCTGCGTGGGGCGGGAGCTGTGACCGGCCCTCAGTAAAGAAGAGGAGTGCGCGATGAAACAAACGATGCTGATTGTGGGCCTCGGTTTAATTGGCGGCTCACTGGCCCTTGCCCTGAAGGGCTTTGAGGATTTCGAGATTGTGGGCGTGGACGTGTCCCAGCCCACCCTGCGCTACGCCGCCGAGCACGGTGTGGGCGACCGTGTGACCGAGGACGCCGCCGCCGAGCTCCCCCAGGCCGACGTGGTGGCCCTGGCCCTCCACCCCCAGGGGATCGTGGACTTCCTGGCCCGGTATCGGGATGCGTTCAAGCCGGGGGCCCTGGTGTGGGACGTGTGCGGCGTCAAGACCGCTATTTTGGAGGCGGCCCAGGTGCTGCCCGGTACAGTGGATTTTATCGGCTGCCACCCCATGGCGGGCACCGAGTTCTCCGGCGTGGAGCACGCCTTTGCGGAGATGTTCCGGGACTCCCACTTCCTGCTGGTGCCCCGGGATGACAGCAGGCCGGAGCACATTGCCCTGCTGGAGCGGCTGGCGGCCTATATCGGCTGCAAGGACGTATGCCGCACCACCGCCCAGGCCCACGACGCCCTGATCGCCTACACCAGCCAGATGATGCACCTTATCGCCGTGTCGGTGTGCGACGATCCGGAGCTCTTTCAGTGCAGGGGCTTCGAGGGCTCCTCCTTCCGGGGCTGTACCCGGGTGGCGGCCCTGGACGTGGGGTTGTGGACACAGCTCTTCTCCCTCAACCAGCCCGCCCTGCTGGCGGCGGTGGACCGGCTGCTGGACAACCTCCAGTCCTACCGGGACGCGCTGGCCTCCGGAAACCGGGCGGCCCTGGCGGAGAAGCTGGCCCACTCCGCCGCCCGCAAGCGGGAGATGGATCTGCCCGGGCCCGATCTGCTGGCATGACAAAAAGGCGCCGCTGCATTGCAGCGGCGCCTTTTTGTCACGGCTTCTGAAAAATGTTGAGATCCGCCGCGGTGAGCGGCGCGTTGTAGGGGTTGATGAGGGAGTTGACGGTCTCCAGGGCGGCCTCCGGGTCCAGCTCGTAGCAGGAGCCCCAGCGGTAGCCCCGGCTGTCCACATAGTAGACATTCTCACCCGCCAGGGTGGCGCTGGCAAAGCCCGTGGAGAAGTCCAGGCCCAGGGCGGGCTGGGCAAACCAGAGGGCCTCGCTGAACTCCAGATCAGTGTCCACATACTCCAGGAAGAGGTTCACGTAAGAGTTGATCTTCTGCGGATTGGACAGGGCTTTTTTCAGGATGGCGGCGATGAGCTGCTGCTGGGTGCGGGTGCGGCCGATGTCTCCGTCCGGATAGGCGCCGTACAGGTTGTCGGGGTAGGAGCCGGGGCCGTCGGAGTTGTTGCGGCAGCGGGCCACCTTGAGCACGTCCTCGCCGGTCAGGTGCTGGAGGCCGGGCTGGTAGTGGATGTGGAGGTCCTGGGTGGGATCGTCAAAGCTCATGCGCACCGGTACGTCGAACTCGATGCCGCCCAGCTCATCCACCAGGGCCACAAAGCCGTCCACGTCCACCGCCACATAGTAGTCGATGGGCACGCCCAGCAGGTTAGAGACGGTGTCCCGCAGGTTCTCCGGCCCCTTGTGGTAGGCGGCGTTGATCTTCCCGCTCTCCAGCAGGGTGTCCCGGGGGACGGAGACCATACCCACCTTCTGAGCCTCAGTGTCGTAGGAGGCCACAATGATGGTGTCGGCGTTGCCGCTGGACTGGTCGCTGGCGGCCAGCAGAAAAGTGTATGTCCCTTCCCGCCTCTGGCGGCCAGGCGCTTCGGTCTGATCCGGGGAGAGGGAGCCGGCGGGGGCCTCCGGTGTGGGCTCCGGGGCCTGGGTGGGCTTTTTGGAGGCCAGGCGATAGGCGCAGTAGAGTACCACGATGATGGCGGACAGGACCACCAGGATGCGATATGCCAGCTTCCCCGCCCGGCGGAGGGGGGAGACACGCTTTTTTTTGCGGATGCGACGGCGTTGGGCCACAGAGAGGCGCCCCCTTTTCTCAGGTGTGATTATGTCAACAAGCAACCACTAGTATATAAAATGGGAAGCCGTCTGACAAGAGAAAGTTTGCAAACTTCACGAATCTGTAAGAACTCAGAGGCGGCTCTGGATACTCAGGGTTGCGGCGGTGAGCGCGTTGACGGCCCCCAGCAGCTCCACCAGAAGCTGATTTTGGCAGGCCAGGGCCTCCAGAATCCGGTCCAGCCCGTCGGCGGGCGGCGGGGTAGGACAGTCGATGCAGTAGGGGATGGGATGGGCGTAGCGCTTCATGGGCTCCTCCTCCAGAGGGGCGCCCTCCAGCCGCTGGCGGGCCATCCGGCGGCCCTGGGCGATGATGGCCTGGGCCTGGGACTCGGCCTGGGCCCGGGCATCCCGGCCGGGCTGACGGCAGTTTGACATGGCAGTTACCTCCTTTTTACCCCATTCTATGGAAAAGCAGCCCCATTTGCGCTTGACATTTGGAAAATACGTGCTACACTAAACTGTACCGTATGAGACAGATTTGGGGGAGGGAGAGCCAATGGACAGCCGGGAAGCGGCCGAGCGGGCCCGATTGGCGGAGACCTTTCTCTTCCGGGGTGCGCCGCCGGAGGCGGTGGAGCTCGCCCGGACCGACCCCCGCACACTCCGGCAGGAGAACGGTAAGGGCGGGGTGATTTACGCCCCTCACGCCTTCCGCCGCTGCCTGGGCGTGGTGCTGGAGGGCCGGGTGCAGGTGAACAAGGGCGCGCTCATCATGAGCGTGCTGGAACCGGGGGATCTCTTCGGCGCGGCGGCCCTGTTCAACGACCGGGCGGACTACGCCACCACCCTCACCGCCCGCGCGCCCTGCCGGGTGCTCCTTCTGCCCCAGGCGCTGGTGGAGGAGCTGATGGTCCGCTTTCCGGAGGTGGGGCGCAACTATGTGGCCTACCTGTCCGGCCGCATCTGCTTTCTCAGCGGCAAGATCGACGCCCTCACCGCCGGCAGCGCCGAGCGGAAGGTGGCCCAGTACCTGCTCTCCCGGCTGGAGGGGGGATGGGTGGAGCTGGACTGCTCTGCCGCCGGCCTGGCCCGGCGGCTGGGGGTGAGCCGCGCCTCCCTCTACCGCGCCCTGGACGCCCTGGCCGGGCGGGGGGTTCTCCGGCGGGAGGGCAGACGGGTGCAGGTGCTTCAGCCGGACGCGCTGGAACAGAATTAGGAAAGGAAGAGATTGACATGAAACAGAAGCTGCTGTCCCTGGGCCTGAGCCTGGCCCTGGTGCTGGGCCTGGCTGCGGGGTGCGCCCCCAAGGCCGGGCCGGAGGAGTCCCCCGCGCCGGAGACGTCCTCCCCCGTCGCGGAAACCCCGCCGGCCGAGACCGTTGCCCCTTACCAGACCATCCGGCTGGGCCTGCTCAACGGCCCCACCGGCATGGGAGCGGCCAAACTGCTCTCCGACAGCGACGCGGGGGAGACGGTCAACCACTATGAGTATGCCATCGGCTCCGACCCGTCCACCGACATTGTGCCCAAGCTGAACAACGGCGAGCTGGACATCGCTGCGGTCCCCACCAATCTGGCGGCCACCCTCTACAACAAGGCGGGCAGCATCAGGCTGCTGGCCCTCAACACCCTGGGCGTGCTCCACATCCTGGAGAACGGCGACACGGTTCACTCCATGGCCGATCTGGCGGGCAAGACCATCTACAGCATCAACCAGGGCACCAACACCGAGTACGTGCTCAACTATCTGCTGGAGGAGAGCGGCCTCACCCCCGGCGAGGACGTGACAATCGAGTGGAAGACCAGCGAGGAGGTCACGGCCCTCATGGCCTCCGGCGGGATCGATCTGTGCATGCTCCCTGTCCCCGCCGCCACCAGCGTCATGATGCAGAACGCCGATGTGCGGGACGCCATCGATCTCAACGACGTGTGGCAGGAGGTGGGGGCCGCCGGCACCTTTACCATGGGCTGCGTGGTGGCCCGGAGCGACTTCGTGGAGGAGCACCCGGAGGCGGTGGACGCCTTCCTCACCGAGTACGCCGCCTCCATCGCCTATGTGAATGAGCACCCGGAGGAGGCTGCCGCCCTGGTCGAGCAGTACGGCATCGTCCCCAAGGCCGCCGTCGCCAAGGCGGCCATCCCCCAGGCCAACATGGTCTGCCTGACCGGCGACGAGCTGAAGGGCATCTCCGACTACTATGAGGTGCTCTATGCCGCCGACCCCACCTCGATCGGAGGGGCCATCCCGGATGATAATTTCTACTATATTCCGTAATCGAACCACACAAAAAATACTGCGCGTTGTCGTGCCCCTGGCCTTCTGGCTGGGGGCTTGGCAGCTTGCGGCCATTTGGGTGGACACAGTATATACCCCCGGACATGGGGCCCTGCTCCTGCCCTCTCCCCTGCTGGTGTGGGAGCGGCTGGCCGCCCTGGCCGCCCGGCCCTCCTTCTGGCGGACAGCGGCGGTGAGCCTGGGCCGCATCTTCGGCGGCTTCGCCCTGGGGGCGGCGGCGGGCACCCTGTTGGCCGTCATTACCTCCGCCCTCTCCTGGGCGGACTGGCTGTTCCGGCCCATGGTGAAGGTGATCCGCGCCGTGCCGGTGGCCTCCTTCATCGTGCTGGTGCTCCTGTGGGCCTCCACGGGGCGGGTGCCCGCCATCGTCTCGGGGCTGATGGTGCTGCCGGTGCTGTGGGGCAATGTTTGTAAAGGTATCAGCCAGACTGACGGGCAGCTCCTGGAGGCGGCGCGGGCCTACCGCTTCGGCCGCTGGAAGACCCTCCGGCTGGTGTATGTCCCCTCGGTGCTGCCCTATTTCGCCAGCGGCTGCGCCACCGGCCTGGGCCTGGCCTGGAAGGCGGGGGTGGCTGCCGAGGTGCTCTGCCAGCCCAGGCTGGCCATCGGCACCCAGGTCTACCGGGCCAAGATCACCCTGGAGACCCCCGATCTCTTCGCCTGGACGGCGGTGGTGATCGTCCTCAGCTTTCTGCTGGAGTACGCCCTGGGCCTCCTGTTCCGGCGGCTGGGGAAGGGGGCGAAGCTGTGATATCAGCGGAACATATTACGGTCTGTTATGGGGAAAAGCGGGTGCTGGACGACTTCTCCCTGGTGCTGCCGGAGACGGGGATCACCGCCCTGTCCGGCCCCTCCGGCTGCGGCAAGACCACCCTGCTGCGGGTGCTGGCGGGCCTCCAGCGGCGGTCGGCCGGGGTGGTGACGGTTCCCCCCCGCCCCACCCTCCTGTTTCAAGAGAACCGCCTGCTGCCCTGGCGGACGGTGGAGCAGCACGTCGCCGACGTACTCCCCCGGGCGCAGCGGGGGGAGGCGGGGCGCTGGCTGGCCCTGGTCGAGCTGGAGGAGGAGGCGCGGTCCTACCCCGGCGCCCTCTCCGGCGGCATGGGGCGGCGGCTGGCCCTGGCCCGCGCCCTGGCCTGCGGCGGCGGGCTCTACCTGCTGGACGAGCCGTTTACCGGCGTGGACGCCGCCCGGGCGGCCCGCATTCTGGAGCGGGTGCGCGCCCTGGGCGTGCCGGTGCTCCTCTCCAGCCACGAGGCGGAGATCGTCGCCCTCTGCGACCGGGTGATCCCCCTCGCCGGACCGCCGCTGCACATGGCAGATCCGGGCTAGAAGGGCGGCCCCGGAACCGGAGGGTTCCGGGGCCGCCGCCTTTTAAAACGTCTTTTGACAGGCTGCTGAACTTTTTGAGGCTTCAAAAGGTTGTATGACCCAACATGAGCGGCCCAGACCGGTCTCGCTCGGTCTGCGGTCCATTCACCTTCCGCGCCAAGCGCCGCCGCAAAGCGGCGGTTGCGCTCTCAATCGCCCTGCGGGGCAGCCCTTCGCGCGCTTCTCCCCTCCGAATCCTTCGGCAGAGAGGGGCGGTCGACAGCCTCGCGGCAAGTGGCCGGACGGGGATAAATTTCTGACAAACGGGCGAAAGCACATTGCGCTTTCGCCCGTCTGTGCTAAAATAGTTGTCATAATCATTTGAGAGAAGGCAGCAAACAATACATGACATACACCGTAGACACCCCGCGCAGCAGGCGGCGCTTCCGATGGCCACGCCTCCCCCTGGGAGAAGGGCAGGCCGCCTGGACCACCCGGGCCCTAATGCTCCTGGCCCCCCTGCTCTCCTTCACCCTGGTGGAGTACCTCAACTACAACAACCCCTGGACTGACTTCACCTCCCTTCAGATCGCCCTCAATCTGGCGTGGTACTACCTGGGGGAGCTGTTTTTCTACTTCGTCCTCCGGCGGCGGGCCTCGGCCGTCAAGTGGGCCATGGGGATCGCCTGGGGCCTGGGCATGGCCAACCACTACCTGATCTCCTTCCGGGGGCGCACCCTCTTTCCCGGCGACTTCCTCACCCTCCGCACCGCCGCCAACGTGGCGGGCAACTACGACTACCGGCCCGACTCCATGCAGTGGCTCACCATCGGCGTGTTCGCGGCGGTGTTGCTGGCCCTGTCCTTCCTGCCGAACGAGAAGAAAAGGCCCTTCCCGTGGCGGCTCTTTGTCCCGGCGGCCGGGGCCGCCGCGGTCTTCCTGGGCGTGTTTCTTCGGCACCGGGTTTGTGGAGAGCCGGGGCATTGAGCCCTCCATGTGGACCACCCGGGGCAACGGCCTGTTCCTCAACTTCTCGGTGTGCCTGAAGTACATGAGGGTGGAGCGGCCGGAGAGCTACTCGGAGGAGGCCCTCGCGGCCCTCGCCGGGAGCACTCCCAGCGACCCGGCCGCCGTGCCGGCGGCCGGGGAGGACGGCATGATTCGCCCGGTGAACGTCATTGTCATCATGAACGAGTCCCTCTCCGACCTTTCCGTGCTGCCCGGCGTGGAGAGCAATACGGACGCCATGCCCTTCCTCCGCTCCCTGACGGAGAACACCATCAAGGGCTACGCCTACTCCTCCGTGTTCGGCGGCACGACCGCCAACTCGGAGTACGAGTTCCTCACCGGCAACACCACCGCCTTCCTGCCCGCGGGCACGGTGCCCTACCAGATGTATGTCTCCGACGGCGATCCCACCCTGGTGGGGCAGATGGCCGCCCTGGGTTACCGTACCGTGGCCGCCCACCCCTACCGCTCCTCCGGCTGGAGCCGCCCCTCGGTCTACCGGGATTTCGGCTTTGACGAGGTATACTTTGAAGGGGGACTTCCAGGACCGGGAGTACATGCGGGGGGACGAAAAAACCGGCTATGTCACCGACCAGTGCGACTACGAGAACCTGATCCGCTGGTATGAGGAGAAGGAGGCGGGGGAGCCGCTGTTTCTCTTCAACGTGACCATGCAGAACCACTCCGCCTACCAGATGGCGTGGACGAACCTGCCCCGGGAGGTGTGGCTTACCGGGGCGCTGGAGGGCCGGTTTAACACGGTCAACCAGTATTTGTCCCTGGTGTACCAGAGCGATCAGGCCTTCGAATACCTGCTCGACTACTTCTCCCAGGTGGAGGAGCCCACCCTGATCCTCCTCTTCGGCGACCACCAGCCCCAGGTGGCCACCAACTTCTATACCGACGTGCTGGGGACGGCCCCGGATACCGCTCTGGCCCAGAAAAAACAGATGGTGCCCTTAGTCCTCTGGGCCAACTACGACATACCGGAGGCCCAGGGGGTGGAGCTGTCCCTCAACTACCTGTCCGCCCTGCTGATGGACACCGCCAACCTGCCCATGACCGGGTATCAGAAGTACCTGGCCCGGCTGTGGGAGGCCGCCCCGGTGATCAACACTGTGGGCATCCGGGACGCCGGCGGGAACTGGTACGGCGAGAACGAGGCGCTGCCGGAGGAGCTGGACGCCGCCGTGGAGGATTACCGGGTGCTGCTCTACAGCAATGTATTTGACAAGAAAAACCGGGTGGAGGGGTTCTTCACGCTGACGGAGTGACACCCGTATCCCGCCCAAATCAAACGCAGCCGCAGGCCGCCCAGTCTCACTAGAGACTGGGCGGCCTGTCGAATGAGAAGATAAAATGCAGGGGCGGGTAATGCGCAAGAGGCGCCGGGCCTGGCACAGCGGGCCGGTGTGGGCATCGGCCCGTGCGGTGTGGGAATGAAAACGCAGGGGCGGCCACAGGGGCCGCCCCTGCTCAGGGCGCGGGAAATGCCGCCCGGCGGCGGTCAGGCCGAACGGGGCCTCAGTACAGCCCCAGCAGATAGCGGAAGGCGAACCGCTTCCACCAGGGGAGGGACTTGTCCACCGCCTCTGCCGCGGCGCGGGCGGCGCGGAGCACCGCGTCCCGCTCCTCGGCGGTGAGGGTGTGGGGGCTGAATTTGGCCTTTTGGGCCAGCTCCCCGGCCCGGGCGGGCGGCTCCGCTCCCCAGCGGGTCAGCCGCTGAAGATAGAGATAGGCCGCGATGGCCGCCCGGTTGGGGTTTTCATCCTGGAAACGCCGCTCCCGGCGGCGGCGGGCCCAAAAGCGCCGCAGGGGGAGGGCCAGCGCCAGCAGAAGGGCGGCCAGGAGGGCCGGAAGCAGGCGGAGAGGGAGCTTCGGGCCCTCATTCGGGAGGGCCGCCGACGGCGTGGGGGTGGGTGTAGGCGCGGCGGAGTCGGGGGCGCGGCTGGCCTGGGGCGTGGGCGTGGGGGAGGGGGTGGCCTCGGGCTCCTCCGCGCCGCTCTGGCCGGGAGTGCTCCCGGCGTAGACGGGGGTGACCTCCACCGGCTCCCACCCGTAGCCGTCGATGTAGACCTCCACCCAGGCGTGGGCGGCGGAGTCGGGCACGTTCACGCGGCCGGAGGCGGGCACGTCGGCCACAAAGCCGGAGACATAGCGGGCGGGGACGCCCATGCTCCGCAGCAGCAGCACGGCGGCGCTGGCAAAGTGCATGCAGTAGCCCCGATGGCTCTCGGTGAGGAACCAGGCCACAAAGTCCTCCCCCTCCGGCGCGGCGGGGGTGTCGGGGTCGTATTCCGCGACGGCGGCCAGGTAGTCCGCCACCACCTGGGCGGCTTCCAGCGCATAGGGCTGCTTCACAGCGGCGGGGGAGGCGTACTGGGCCTGCCGCAGCCAGTCGGCCAGCGGCTCCAACGCGCCGTCCAGCGCCTGGCGGAGCGCCGGGTTTTCCGAGTAGAGGGGGCACCTGGAGATAGTACTCCCGCACGAAGTCCGCGTAGGCCGCCTCCGCCAGAGACAGCTCCCCCCGCAGGCCCGCGGAGGCGGCGGGGGAGGCGTCGGGCTGGACGTAGATGGTGTGGGTCCACACCCGGGCCGCCCGGGCCAGATAGGCGTCGTGGACGAATTCCGCCCCGGACAGCTCGCCGGGCTGGGTCAGGATATGGTAGGGAACGTAGACATAGCCCGGATCGGCCCCCACATTGCGCACGGTGATCCTGGCGTAGGGGCTCTCCGGGTGGGCATCCCGAACCGCCAGGGCGGGGAAATTCATGGGCTGGAACTGGGCGAACAGGGACTCAGCCCCAGTGACGCCAAGGTCCATGTCCAGCGTGACGGGCGCTCCATATGTGACGCCGCGGAGGCGGGCCTGCCAGTTGTAGGCCGCCTCATCCAGCGGCTGCCAGCTCTCGCCGTCATATACCGCGTCGGAGAGCCCCCGCAGGTAGATGCGGCCAGTGAGGTCGGTCTCCACCTCCAGCACGGTGCGTCCGGAGAAGCGCAGCGGCCCCGCGTCGGAGAGAGAGACGGAGCCGTCGGCGTCGGCCAGCCGTCCCCCGCCGCTGCCAATGCCGAAGGGGCCGCTCCCCTCCAGCAGGCCGTCCCCCAGGCGGACGGCCTGATTGGTGAGGTGCTGTAGGGCCCGGTCGGCCCAGGCGGGGCGCTGGTAGGTGTCCATGGGCATGGCCAGGCTGAGGGCGGCCAGCAGCAGGGCGGCGGCCGGAAGGGCGGCCAGGTTGAGGCGCGCGGCCCCCAGGGGCGAGGTGCGGGCCAGCAGGGAGGTGAGGGCCGGCACCACCCACCCCAGCACCAGGGCCATCAGGGGCAGCCAGCCCGGGGTGACCGAGATGCACAGGGGGAGCAGCACGAAGGGGAAGGAGCTGACGAAGACCAGCCAGAAGGAGCGCAGGCGCACGACGCCCAGCCCCAGCAGGGCGCCCAGCGGTACCAGGGCCAGGAGGACGAGCAGGGTGGCGCAGTTGGTCCAGAGGGCTTCGGGGAGGGAAAGGGCGGGCTCCAGGGTGAAGCCCAGCTCCAGGCTGGCGGAAACGGTGTTGGCCACGTCCACCCGCAGGGCGTCGGCCCCTAGGGCCAGAGGCTGCCACAGCCGCCGCACCGCCAGGAGCCAGGCGGCGGCCAGCAGGGCCAGGGGAAGGGCCCACCAGCGGCGGGGGAGGGACCAGAGGCCGAGGAAGGCCAGTGCGGCGGCGGCGCAGCCCAGCAGCAGGGGGAGGGCGTGAATCTGGACGGAGAAGGCGGTAAGGAAGGAAAAGACGGTGCCTGCCAGCACCAGAAGGAGGAGGCAGCCGTCCCCCAGCAGGACGGCGGGCCCCCGCCGCAGAGGCGCGGCGGCGCGGCGCTTGCGCTTCATGGCGCACCTCCTTCCAGCCCGGTGGGCGTTACATGGATGTGCCGGAGGGGACCGGCGCGGCCGGGCAGGCGCAGGGCGGTGTCCAGGATGGAGCGTCCCTCCGCCGGGGCGGGCCGGGAGAAGGCCAGCTCCAGGCAGGCCAGCAGGGCCCGCTCCGAGTCCACCAGCCGCCCCTCCACGCCGCCGCCGGTGGGGCTGGCCCACTGGATATGGTGGGGCCTGCCCCGCTCCAGCAGGGCCCGGGACAGGGCGCACAGCCGGGCGAAGGTCTGGTCCAGCGCCGCGGGGGCGCCGAAGTGGTCATAGGTGAGCACCAGGGTGGTCTGCCGGGGCTCCAGGGTCTCCCGCACCACCAGCTCGTCCCGCTTGGAGGAGAGCTTCCAGTGGACCGAGCGCAGGGGGTCCCCCGGCCGGTAGTCCCGCAGATCGTAGTCCTCCCCCGGCCCTCCCCCTGGGCGGGGGAGGAGCGCACCGCCGCCGGGGCCGCCCCCCAGCAGGCGCTCCGGCAGCGCCTGTTCCATATCGGGCGGCAGGATCAGCACCGCCGCCGGCCGCCCGGTGGGGATGGGCAGGGGGAACAGGCCCAGCAGATCGCAGGTCCAGGCCCGCTCCGCCCGGCAGACCAGCCGGCCGCAGTGGGGGGTGGCCAGCTCCAGAGTGGGCGGAGCGCCTGGTGCGGTGCGCACGGGCTCCCACCGCACCCGCCCGCCCGCGCCGGTGAGCTGGTTGCTCCAGTGGAGACGGGCCTGAAGCCGGGGCAGGGGCAGGCGGGTGCGGCTGCGCAGCCGCACCTGAAAGACCGCGTCCTCCCCCTGTACCACTGTGGGAGCGGCGGGAGGTGAGAAGCAGTGTGCAGCCCAGCACCGACGGCAGGCTCAGCAGCACCGACAGCAGGGGGAGCAGCAGCACCAGCGCCAGGGTGAAGGTGGACAGGTAAAAGCGGAACACGATCTGAAAGAGCACTGCCCCGCCCAGCAGGGCCGCGTAGGCAATCCGACGGTACGCCATGGCGTCAGGAGATCCGGGGGGCGGGCACCCGCTCCAGCAGCTCCGAAGCGGGGTCGAAGGAGCGGTCGGCCTCCGCACGGGGGGAGAGGAGCAGCCGGTGGGGCACCACGTCGCCAAAGACCAGGGACACATCCTCCGGCAGAACATAGTCCCGGCCCCGCACCAGGGCGGCGGCCTTGGCCATGGCGGTGAGGGCCAGGGTGGCCCGGGGGCTGGCCCCCTGGAGAATCATGGGGTGGCTCCGGGTGGCGCCCACCAGGCGCACGATGTAGTCCAGCACCTCGTCGGATACGTAGACCTGTCCGGCCTGGGCCCGCAGGGCGAGCAGGCCGTTGAGCTCCAGCACCGGGCGCACCCCCTCCAGGAGTGCGCCCCCCTGCCGGCGGCGTACCATGGCCATCTCGTCGGCGGGGGCGGGGTAGCCGATGGACAGGCGCACCATGAACCGGTCCATCTGGGAGTCGGGCAGAAGCTGGGTGCCGGAGGCCCCCGCCGGGTTCTGGGTGGCGATGACCAGGAAGGGCTGGGGCACCGGGTGGGACACCCCGTCCACCGTCACCTGCCCCTCCTCCATAGCCTCCAGCAGGGCGGACTGGGTGCGGCTGGTGGCCCGGTTGAGCTCGTCGGCCAAAAAGAGGTTGCACAGCACCGCGCCGGGCTGGTACTCCATCCGGCCCGCCTCCTTGTTGTAGAGGGTGAAGCCCGTGATGTCCGACGGCATCACGTCGGGGGTGAACTGGACCCGGTTGTACCGGAGGCTCAGGGCCTTGGAGAAGGCCAGGGCCATGGTGGTCTTGCCCACGCCGGGAATGTCCTCCAGCAGGATGTGGCCCCCGGCCAGAATGGCCAGCAGCACCTTTGCCAGTACCTCGTCCTTGCCCACCACGGCGCGGCGCACCTCGCCCAGAATGGCGGCGGCCAGCTTGCTCCCCTCCATGGAAACGCCCTCCTTATCATCTGTCTTACCCTCCATTCTAGCAGAGCTTTGATTTATGTCAACGAAAAAAGAGTTACAGATTGGGCTCCGGGCCAAACAAACGCGCAAAACCTCTTGCACTGCGGGATTTTTTGTGCTATAGTACATACGATAGTAAGTAGTGGTATGGTGAGAGTGGGGTCGCGGCTCCGCTCTTTCTTATTGAAAAAACGGGGTATGTAAAATTATGGGAAATACCCCGAAACGGAGGTCAAACCATGGCGAAAGTGACGGAGCTGGTGGCCGCTCTGGCCGCCCCCATTGCCGAGCAGAACGGCTGCACCCTCTGGGATGTGGAGTATGTCCGGGAGGCGGGGCAGTGGTTCCTGCGGGTGTATATCGACAAGCCGGAGGGGATCTCCATCAACGACTGCGAGGCGGTGAGCCGTCCCCTGTCCGACGCGCTGGACGAGGCCGACCCCATTGAGGGCAGCTATGTGCTGGAGGTGTCCTCCGCCGGCGCAGACCGCCCCCTGAAAAAGCCCGCCCACTTCCAGCAGTTCCTGGGCGCGGAGGTGGATGTGCGCCTCTACCGGCCCCTGGACGGCCGAAAGGAGTACACCGGCGTGCTGAAGGGCTATGATGGCGGCGATGTGACCATCGAGACCGCGGGCGAGGCCCGCACCTTTGTCAAAAAGGATGTGGCGCAGGTGCGCCTGACGGTGCATTTTTAAGGAGAGCGGGTACAGGCCGGGGGCCCGTACCGACGATGCAGGGGCGACCTGCGGCCGCCCGCAGGAGAAATAAGGAGTGCAGTTATGCCGAAGAAGAATGCCAAAGCGCAGAAGTCCAACGAGCTGGACGGGGCGGAGTTCTTTGCCGCCATCAACCTGATTGAGAAGGAGAAGGGTATCCCCAAGGCCTACATGCTGGAGAAAATCACCCAGGCCCTGGTGTCCGCCTACAAGCGGGACCACGAGGGCGCGGGGGACAACGTGACCGTGGAGGCCGACGAGGAGGCCGGCACCGTGCGCATGTTCGTCAAGAAGGACGTGGTGGAGGAGGTCGACAACCCCTGCACCGAGATGAGCCTCCAGATGGCACGGGAGAAGCTGCCCCACGCCCAGCTTGGCGACGTCATCCGCATCGAGGTGCGCACCCGCGATTTCGGCCGCATCGCCGCCCAGACCGCCCGCCAGGTGATCATCCAGGGTATGCGGGAGGCCGAGCGGGGGATGATCTACGACGAGTTCTCCTCCAAGGAGCACGAGATCCTCACCGGCGTGGTCACCCGCGTCGATCCCCGCTCCGGCGCGGTGAGCCTGCGCATCGGCTCGGGCAGCGAGGCCACCGAGGCCTTCCTGGCCCCCGGCGAGCAGGTCAAGGGCGAGGCGTACCTCGAAGGGGATGCGCCTGCGCGTCTACGTAGTGGAGGTGCGCCGCTCCACCAAGGGACCCCAGGTGCTCATCTCCCGCACCCACCCCGGCCTGGTCAAGCGCCTGTTCGAGCTGGAGGTGCCCGAGATCTACGACGGCACCGTGGAGGTCAAGTCCATCGCCCGTGAGGCGGGCAGCCGCACCAAGCTGGCCGTCTGGTCCGCCGATCCCGACGTGGACCCCATCGGCGCCTGCGTGGGCCCCCGGGGCCAGCGGGTCAACAACATCGTGGAGGAGCTCAAGGGCGAGAAGGTGGATATCATCAAGTGGTCCGAGGAGCCGGCGGAGTACATTGCCGCGGCCCTGTCCCCCGCCGATGTTGTCAGTGTGGCTGTCCGGGAAGAGGGCAAGGCCTGCCGTGTGGTGGTGCCCGACGACCAGCTCTCCCTGGCCATCGGCAAGGAGGGCCAGAACGCCCGGCTGGCGGCCAAGCTGACGGGCTGGAAGATCGATATCAAGCCCGCGTCCGCCCCCGCCGATGAGGAGCCGGAGGACGAAGAGGACGTCCTGCTGGACGACGAGGCCGAGACCGAGGAATAAGCCCTGCGGGGGCGGCCTCCTGAGTGGGGCTGGCCCTCCCTGGGACCCGCCGCAGGCGGGACGGCGCCTGCGCCGCACAAGCGTTTTGCCGAGGGCAAAACCTTGGTTTGGGGCAATTCAGTTGCCCCAAACGGGATGGAAACAGGGTCCCCGCAAAAAGGCCCTGCCTTTTGCGGGGCGGGCCAGAACGCCCGGCTGGCGGCCAAGCTGACGGGCTGGAAGATCGACATCAAGCCCGCGTCCGCCCCCGCTGACGAGGAGCCGGAGGACGAAGCGGACGTCCTGCTGGACGACGAGGCCGAGACCGAGGAATAAGCCCTGCGGGGGCGGCCTCCTGAGTGGGGCTGGCCCTCCCTGGGACCCGCCGCAGGCGGGACGGCGCCTTGCGCCGCACAAGCGTTTTGCCGAAGGCAAAACCTTAGCTTGGGGCAATTCAGTTGCCCCAAACGGGATGGAAACAGGGTTCCCGCAAAAAGGCTCCGCCTTTTGCGAGATGTCCGCACACGTAGGGGCCGATGCCCACATCGGCCCGCGAGGAGGCGAGAAAAATGCCCAAGAAAATACCCCTGCGCCAGTGCGTGGGCTGCCGGGAGATGAAGCCCAAGAAGGAGCTCATTCGGGTGGTCAAGAGCCCGGAGGGAGAGGTATCCCTGGATTTCAAGGGGAAGAAGCCGGGCCGCGGGGCCTATGTCTGCCCCGATGCGGAGTGTCTCAGGCGGGCGCGGAAGTCCAGGGCGCTGGAGCGGGCGTTCTCCGCCGCCATGCCCGACGGGGTCTACGACGCGCTGGAGGCGCAGATGAGGGAGGGCGGCGATGGATAACGTGCTGCATCTGCTGGGCATTGCCCGCAAGGCGGGCCGCGTGGAGGTGGGGGAGGAGCCGGTTGGTGCTTCCGCCCGGGCGCGGCAGGCCAGGCTGATTCTGGTGGCCTCCGATGCGGCGGACAACAGCGCCCGCCGGGCCGCCCACTTTGCCCAGGCGGGCAAGGCGCCCTGGTTCCGGGTGCCCTACACCAAGGGGGAGCTGGGCGGCACAGTGGGCCGCGCATCCTGCGCCATGCTGGCCCTCACCGATGTGGGGCTGGCGGCCGCCCTGCTGGCCAGGCTGGCCGCCGGAGCGCCGGAGACCTACGGCGCGGCGTCGGCGGAGCTGAGTGAGAAGGCGGACAAGGCCCTCCAGCGCCAGAAGGAACAGCGCCGCCACGAGAAAAAGCTGCAAAAGGGCGGAAGGAAGCCGTGGGCGGCCCCGCCCGCCCGGAAGGAGTCCCCGCCGGAGCCCGCCGGGAAGCGGACGCTGCCCCGGGGCAGGCTGACCGTCAAGAAGAAGACGCCATGAGACCATGGCACACAATAGGATTGGAACAACGAGGGCTTGTTCCAATAAGAAAGCGCAGCGGCCCCGCCGCGTTTTCCTATTGGCGCAAGCCCGCCGATGGAGGTGGCTTATTTGCTGAACAACAAGTATCGCGTGCATGAGGTGGCCAAGGATTTCAAGAAGAACTCCAAGGAGATCACCGACATTCTGACAAAATATGCGACGGCTCCCAAGAACCATATGCAGGTGCTGGAGGACCGGGAGCTCTCCCTGATCTTCGAGTACCTGACCCAGCACAACCAGGTGGACAACATCGAGAGCATCTACGCCGAGGTCTACCGGGAGCCCAAGGCTGCCCCGGCCCCCAAGGGGGAGCCCGCCAAGGCCGCGCCCCAGGCGCAGAAGCCCGCCGCGCCGGCGGGCAGGCCCGCGCCCCAGCAGCCCCAGGGCAAGCCGCAGCCGGCCCAGCAGCCGGCGAACCGGCCCGCTACCCGCGTCCCCGAGAAGAAGGTAGTGGACACCCGCAAGGGCGGCCAGGTGAACCTGGAGAAGTACGACGAGCGGCTGGAGAACCTGGCTGCGGGCAAGACCAAGCAGATGCAGGCCGGCAAGCAGAAGTTCCAGGGCCGCAACCAGCGCAAGGGCGGCTTCCAGGGCAGCAAGCGCCGCCAGGAGGAGCAGGAGAAGATGCGCCGGCTCCAGTTGGAGATCGCCAAAAAGACTCCGCTGACTGTCAAGATCCCAGACGCCATCGGCGTGGGCGAGCTGGCCTCCCGCATGAAGAAGACCGGCGCCGAGGTGGTCAAGACCCTGATGAAGAACGGCGTCATGGCCTCCCTCAGCGACGTCATCGACTTCGACACCGCCGCCATCATTGCCGAGGAGCTGGGCTGCAAGGTGGAAAAGGAGGTCATTGTCACCATCGAGGAGCGGCTCATCGACACCGCCGAGGACAAGGAGGAGGATCTGGAGCCCCGCGCCCCCGTGGTGGTGGTCATGGGCCACGTCGACCACGGCAAGACCTCCCTGCTGGACTATATCCGCAACGCCCACGTGGCCGCGGGCGAGGCCGGCGGCATCACCCAGCACATCGGCGCCTATCAGGTGAACGTGCAGGGCAAGACCATCACCTTCCTGGACACCCCCGGCCACGAGGCCTTCACCGCCATGCGCGCCCGCGGCGCCATGATCACCGACGTGGCCATCCTGGTGGTGGCCGCCGACGACGGCATCATGCCCCAGACGGTTGAGTCCATCAACCACGCCAAGGCGGCCAACATCCCCATCATCGTGGCCATCAACAAGATGGATAAGCCGGAGGCCAACCCCGAGCGCATCAAGGAGCAGCTCACCAAGTATGAGCTGGTGCCCGAGGAGTGGGGCGGCGAGACCATCATCTGCCCCATCTCCGCCAAGACCGGCGAGGGCATCGACAATCTGCTGGAGATGGTCAACCTGACCGCCGAGATGCAGGAGCTCAAGGCCAACCCCAACCGCTCCGCCCACGGCGCGGTCATCGAGGCCCGGCTGGACAAGGGCCGCGGCCCCGTGGCCACCCTGCTGGTGCAGAACGGCACCCTGAAGCAGGGCGACGTGATCATCGCCGGCACCGCCGTGGGCCGCGTCCGCGCCATGACCAGCGCCAAGGGCGAGAAGCTCACCGAGGCGGGCCCCTCCGTGCCCGTGGAGATCATCGGCATGGGCGAGGTGCCCGGCGCGGGCGACGACTTCCACGCCGTGGCCGACGAGCGCATGGCCCGCGAGCTGGTGGAGCAGCGCAAGCATGAGCAGAAGATGGCCGCCTCCGCCCCCGTGGGCAAGGTGAGCCTGGAGGACCTGTTCAGCCAGATCAAGCAGGGCGAGATGAAGGATCTGAACATCATCGTCAAGGCCGACGTCCAGGGCTCCGCCGAGGCCGTCAAGGCCAGCCTGGAGAAGCTGTCCAACGAGGAAGTCCGGGTGAGGGTCATCCACTGCGCCGTGGGCGCCATCAGCGAGAGCGACGTCATGCTGGCCACCACCTCCAACGCCATCATCGTGGGCTTCAACGTCCGCCCCGACAACAACGCCAAGGAGTCCGCCGCCCGCAACAACGTGGATATGCGCATGTACCGCGTCATCTACGACTGCATCAATGAGATTGAGACCGCCATGAAGGGCATGCTGGCTCCCAAGTTCAAGGAAGTGGAGCTGGGCCAGGCCGAGGTGCGCAACGTGTTCCGCATCACCGGTGTGGGCATGGTGGCCGGCTGCTATGTCACAAACGGCAAGATGCAGCGCGGTGCCCAGATGCGCCTGCTGCGGGACAACATCGTCATCTACGACGGCGCCATCGCCTCCCTCCAGCGCTTCAAGGACAGCGTGAAGGAGGTCGCCCAGGGCTACGAGTGCGGCATCACCTTCGAGAAGTTCCAGGACATCAAGGAGGGCGACGTGATCGAGGCCTATCTGATGGAGCAGATCGAGGTGTAACCCTGCCTCCTGCGGAGTCCCCTCCTCGCGGCAAAGCCGCTGCGGCCTACGCTAAAAATTTGCCGCAGGCAAATTTTCTTCACGCTGCGGTGGAGCAGATCGGGGTGTAAAGCTGTTCCCGCAGCCTGAACCGGGCCGGAGCCCAGCGAAGCGGGTTTGGCCCGGAGAGGAGACGTAGCGGAAGGAGCGAGCTTTGCCGTAAGCGGCAAAGCGAGGGATCTGAAGCTTGCGGCGACGAGGTGGAGCAGATCGAGGTATAAATTTCTTTCGGCTTCGTAAAACGCCGTAGGGGCGACCCTTGTGGTCGCCCGCGGGCGGCCATAAAGGCCGCCCCTACGATATGGAGTGGCCAGATGGGGCGTGCGGTATGCTGCCGGGCTATCGTGCCGCATGTCTGGCCTCACCCGAGAAATTCGCAGGGGCCGATGCCCACATCGGCCCGCCGCGCCCCAAGCCGGTAAAAAACCAAATCAGACCCGTTCCGTCCCCAAGTCATTTGAGGAGGGGGCGGGTCTGTGCGTCTTTATCGGGAGGATTTTTATGAGCGCCGTCACCCTGCTGTGTGCCGACCGCCCCCTGCCCCTGTACGAGTCCGGTGTCCGCCGGGTCGAGACCAGCTCCTATGGTGGGTACACGGTCCGTATTGAGGCGAGCGGATTTTCCGTGGGGGAGCACACATACTACCGGGAAGCGGTGGAGGATCTGTACCTGACCATGAAGCCCTGCCGGTACCAGCTGGATCTGCGGGCCACCCAGGAGGACGCGGCGGAGCTGAGGGCCTATCTGGCAAAGCATCTGCGCCCCGGAGAGACCGTGGAACTGTGGAACCTGTGGGTGGGGAACGACCCCGCGCGACCGAGGCGCTTTTCCGGCGCCCTGGGGGATGTGGAGCTGGACACCCTGAAGCAACTGGAGGAGAACTTCCAGACCTGCCTGACCATTCGTATTTGACCGGGGGCGCAGCCCTCTGGAAAGGAGTATATTATGCCGAGCAATCGCATCGGACGCATCAACGAGGAGATCCAGCGGGAGCTGGCCGCCCTCATCCGCACCGTGAAGGACCCCCGGGTGCACGGCCTGGTGTCCGTCACGGCGGTGGACACCACCCCGGATCTCCGCTACGCGAAAATCTACGTCAGCGTGCTGGACAAGAGCGACGTGAAGGAGGTCGTCAAGGGCCTGAAGTCCGCCGGGGGCTACCTGCGGCGGGAGCTGGGCCGGGCCCTTTCGCTGCGTTATACCCCGGAGCTGCAGTTTGTGGAGGACGACTCCATCGACACCGGCGCCCACATCTTGAGCATGCTCCGCAACCCGGAGGTGGTCAAGCCCGCCAACCCGGCCAATGCCCACATCGAGCTGGACGGCGAGGAGTGAGCGCCATGACCGTGAAGGAGACCGCCGCCTTTCTGCGGCAGCATGACAACTATCTGATTTTGACCCACAAGCGCCCCGACGGGGACACCATCGGCTGCGCCGCCGCCCTGTGCGAGGGGCTGCGGGCCCTGGGCAGGACGGCGTGGATCTGTCCCCACACGGAGGAGACCCACCTGTTCACCCCCTATCTGGAGGGCCGCCTGGCCCCGGAGGGCTATGTTCCGGAGACGGTGGTGAGCGTGGACATCGCCGCCCGCAGCCTGTTCACCCGGGCTGGAGAACCCTGGCTGGCGCGGGGGGTTGATCTGGCCATCGACCACCACCCCTCCCAGGCGTTTTTTGCGGCGCAGACCTGCCTGGACGCCGGGCGGGCCGCCTGCGGCGAGCTGATCTACGACATTCTCCGGGAACTCGGCCCCATCACCCCCGCCATGGCGGTGCCCCTGTATGTGGCCGTGTCCACCGACACCGGCTGCTTTCAGTACAGCAATACCACAGCGGACACCCACCGGGTAGCGGCCGCCGCCCTGATGGACACCGGCATCGACGTGTTCCCCCTCAACAAGCGCCACTTCCGCACCAAGAGCTGGGCGCGGCTCCAGGTGGAGCGGCTGCTCACCGAGCGGATGCACCGCTATGAGGGCGGGAAAATCGCTGTGGCCCCCGTGTCCCTGTCCCTCATGGACGAGGCGGACGCAACTGAGGAGGATATGGAGGATATCGCCGCCTTCCTGGGACAGATTGAGGGGGTGGAGACCTCCGTCACCATCCGGGAGCTGGCGGAGGGGGGCTGCAAGCTGTCCGTCCGCACCAGCGGCGGGCTCAACGCCACCAAGGTGTGCGCCCGGCTGGGGGGCGGCGGCCACGCGGCCGCCGCGGGCTGCACCGTCTCCGGCACCCTGGCCGAGGCGGAGGCGGCCATCCTGGACGCCATCCGGCAGGTGGAGGCGAGGGCATAGAGGCCGCGGCCTACGAACCAGAAAAGACGCCGAAATTTGGCGCACAGGAGGCCACTTTTATGGCAAATGGAATCATCGTGATTGATAAGACCCAGGAGTGGACCAGCATGGACGTGTGCATCCCACAGATGCAGGCATCTGCGGGAACCCTGTTTTAAATCATCCTCGGCGGAAGCACCCGCAAGGGGTACGCCGCATCCGTACAGCAGCGGAGCTGCTGACGGCTGCGCAGTAAATTCCGCCTGCGGCGAGGTTTTCGCGATTGCGAAAACGCTCGGACGGCACAAAAGTGCCGAAATTTGGCGCACGGGAGGCCACCTTTATGGCAAATGGAATCATCGTAATTGATAAGCCCCAGGAGTGGACCAGTATGGACGTGTGCGCCAAAATCAGGGGCGTCCTCCATGAGAGGCGGGTGGGACACGCCGGGACGCTGGACCCCATGGCCACCGGCGTGCTGCCTGTCTTTGTGGGGCGGGCGACGCGGGCGGTGGAGTTTGCATCCGAATCCGAAAAGGAATACATCGCTGGGTTAAAACTCGGCGTAGTTACCAATACCCAGGATACCACCGGCCAGGTGGTGGAGGAGCGCCCCGTGGAGGCGGATCGGGCGGCCCTGGAGGGGGCGCTGGCCGCCTTCCGGGGGGAGATCACCCAGATTCCGCCCATGTACTCCGCCCTCAAGCGGGACGGCAAGAAGCTCTATGAGCTGGCCCGGGCGGGGAAGGAGGTGGAGCGGGCCCCCCGGCCCGTCACCATCCACGCCCTGGAGGTGGTGGAGCAGACCGGGCCGAACTGCTATACCCTGCGGGTGCGCTGCTCCAAGGGGACCTATGTGCGTACCCTCTGCCACGACATCGGGGCCGCCCTGGGCTGCGGCGGGTGCATGTCCGCCCTGCGCCGCACCGAGGCCGCCGGGTTTTCCCTGGCGGAAGCGGTGCCGCTGGAGGCGTTGCTGGACGCACCTGATCCGGCGGCCCTGCTCCGGCCGGTGGACGCCTATTTCTTCCGTTATCCGGCGATGACGGTGGAGGGGACGGCCCTGCGCAAGGCGAAGAACGGCAACCCGTTTCCCTGCTCCGCGGCCGACGGCGACTGGCGGGTGTACGGCCCCGGCGGGGAATTCCTGTTGCTGGGCCGGTGCGCCGGGGGGATGATGAGCACTATCAAGAGCTTTTTCGAGGTGTAGCGGTATGCAGACAGAGAAACGTGTGATCGCCTTGGGCTTTTTTGACGGCGTCCATCTGGGCCATGGGGCCCTGCTGCGCCGGGTGGGGGAGAAGGCCGCAGAGCTGGGGGCCGTTCCTGCGGCGGTCACCTTTGACACCCACCCGGAGAACCTGATTTTAAAAACCCCTGCGGTCCCCCTGCTCAGCTCTCCCCTGGACCGGGCGGAGCTAATGCGGCGGTTCTACGGTATCCGAGAGGTCATTGTGGCCCACTTTGACGAGCGGATGATGCACATGCCCTGGCGGGAATTCGTCACCGATTATCTGGCGGGGGAGCATGGGGCGGTGCACCTGGTGGCAGGCCATGATTTCCACTTCGGCTACAAGGGGGAGGGCAACCCGGAGCGGCTCCAGGCCCTCTGCGGGGAGCTGGGCATCGGCTGCGACATTATCCCCAAGGTGGTACAGGACCATATCACCATCTCCTCCACCTATATCCGTACCCTGGTGGCCCAGGGGGAGATGGAGCGGGCCAACCAGTTCCTGGGCCACCCCCACACCCTGACCGACACGGTGGCCCACGGCAAGAAGCTGGGGGGGACTTTGGGGTTCCCCACGGTGAACCTGCGTTTTCAGCCGGGGGTGCTGGTGCCCGCTCACGGGGTGTACGCAACGCGGGTGACCTTTGAAAACGGCGAGAGCCGCCCGGCGGTGACCAATATCGGAGTGCGGCCCACGGTAGACGACGGAGACCGGGTGACTGTAGAGGGGTTCATCCTGGATTTTCAGGGAGATCTCTACGGCCAGACGGTCCGAATGGAGTTCTACAAGCGTCTGCGGGGGGAGCGGAAGTTCCCCAGCCTGGAGGCATTAAAGGACGAGGTCATGCGCAACGCGGAGCAGACCCGGGCCTATTTTTCCACGTAGCCCTGAGCCCCTGAGACTGAGGATGAGGAAAGAGAGGGAGCCCCATGCGTTATAAAAAGCTCTACCCCGCCGTCATCTGCTTTTGCGTCTTCCTGGCTGCCATCGGACTGGTGCTGGGCGATCCGTCCACTGTGCTGCCAGGACTGTGGAAGATCATCGTTACGGAGGACGCGCTGATCACCGACTACGTGAAAATTGCGGGTGTAAGCGCGGCCCTGGTCAACTCCGCCCTGGTGACGCTGGTGAGCCTGCTGCTGCTCTACCTGAGCAAGGAGCCGCCCAACGGCTTCACACTGGTGGAGCTGGGCCTGATGGCTGGCTTTTCCCTGTTCGGCAAGAACATTGTCAACATCTGGCCCATCATCGCCGGTACCTTCCTGTACGCCAAGGCGCGGCGGGAGCCGTTCGGCAAGTATGTCTCCGTGTCCCTGCTGGCCACAGCCCTGGCCCCGGTGGTGAGTTATGTGGCGCTGGACAACGGCTTCGGCAACCTGTGGTGGGGTATCGCCGTGGGACTGCTCATCGGCTTTGTGCTGCCGCCCCTCTCCGCCTATACATACAAAATCCAGAACGGCATGAACCTCTACAACATGGGTTTCGCCTGCGGCCTGCTGGCCATGATCCTGGTACCCGTTATGAGCTCCATGGGGGCCAATCCCACCGTGGCCCACCACTGGGCGGAGGGCTATAACCTGCACTTTGCTATCTTCCTTGGGGTGCTCTGCCTAGGGCTGACTGTGGCAGGCTTTTTTTTCAGCGGCCGCCCGGCGTGGGCCGCCTGGGCGGGGTACCGCCGCCTGCTGCGCACCACCGGCCGGGCTCCCAGCGATTACCTTCGCATGTTTGGGCCTGCCCCGGTGCTCATCAACATGGGGGTCAACGGGCTCATCGGCATGGCCTTCATCCTCGCCACCGGCGGCGATCTCAACGGCCCAACCCTGGGCGGCATTCTCACCATCATGGGCTTCTCCGCCTTCGGTAAGCACGCCCGCAACATCACCCCCATCATGCTGGGCGTGGTCATCGGCGGCGTTTTTATGCACTTCGATATCAACCAGAGTTCCGTGCAGCTCGCCCTCCTGTTCGGAACCACTCTGGCCCCTATCTCGGGCTATTTCGGCTGGCCCTTCGGCATCGTGGCGGGGTTCCTCCACTCCTCCGTGGTGCTCCACGCCGGAACCCCGGTGGAGGGCATTAACCTGTATAACAACGGCTTCTCCGGCGGCCTGCTGGCCATCGTTCTCTATCCCATCATCAGCGAGGCCATCCGCCACCACCGGCCGGGGCTCCAGGACCGCGACTACTTCGATGACACCATCGAGCACGACGAGCCCCTGGTCCCGCCTCCTGCCCGGCGAAAATGAAAATGAGGTCAAAAGAGGTGCAGCGCTCCCGAAGGAGCGCTGCACCTCTTTTTTGCGCAGAGAAGGCAGGGATCTATCCAAAACGCTGCCGAAGAACGGACATCAATTTGAAAAAGTGTACCTTTTCAAACACCCTGCCTTTGTTCTATAAATTGAAGTATAGCATAGAAAAGGAGCAATATCAATCACTTTATGGAAAGGTAATCCTTACAATCTGCTGCTTTGAAAAGGTACACAATTCCAAATCAGAAGATGGGAGGCAGATTTATTTATGAGAAGCAGGTTACTAAAGATATTGATATGCTTAATTATGATTATTTCTTATATTCCGATAACTGCAATTTCTGTTGAGTCAGGAGAATCAGTGGTAGATGGAAGCACGGCAGGGGCGCCAATCGCAGTGCCGGAAGAAGGGCTTGCTATTTCGGGCGGAACCTTATATGGAATCGATAAAACATGGTTTGCAAACGTTAATCCTGATAAGGGAAAGATCTATTTGGCTATCTCTATCCCCTCAGGCGTGACGGAAATTAATAACGATGGGCTCAAGGATTCTTATACAAGCGATAAAAAATTACATGATGCAGTCACATATATGGATGGGTTGGGGAGTTTCAGTGTTGCAGCTCTTAGTTTTGATGATGCAACTGGACTTGAAACAATTGGTGAGCAGGCTTTGCAGGGGAACAGCCAACTGACAGGGATACTTGATTTATCAGCGACAAATGTCTCAGTAATTAAAAAAAGCGCCTTTTCCGGCTGCTCCAATCTGACAGGAGTTGTTCTACCAAAAACGTTGAAAGAATTAGGAAGCAGATCATCCTCTGCCGGTTCTGTATTTAACGGGTGCGAAGGACTTCGGTATATCCGCGTGGCCGGTAGTAGTAACCAGAATGCGGTTTTTGAACTGCCGGAGGGCCTTACCTATATTGGAAGGCAGACATTTAAGAACTGTTTTGCTTCCGATGTGGATGCAAAGGTAATTATTCCTGCTAGTGTAGAGACAATCGGAAGTGAGGCGTTTTACAGCAAACGGATTTCCCAGATCATCATTCAAAAGGAAGGAGACGGATGGGATCCACGATTAACCGGATATGATACATCTGCATTTAAAACCGGAAACGATGACCTGTTGGTGGTGTTTTTAAATAGGAAAAGCTATGTGGACTATACAGTGGGCCGGAGCTTTACAGGGGCGGTAAAACGTGCATTGTCCTATCCGGTGACGCTCACCTTTCAGAATGCCAAAGAGGGTGTCATCAAGCAGGATAAACTAAACTATCAGTCCATTCAGTATGAGTATGATGAGGCAGCAGGATTTTGGGCCGTCAACCAGGACTATCTGCTTCCGCAGCCCGCAGGAGAACAGGTGTCCAAGCCCGGTTATAATACATTTTGGACAGTGGATGACAAAAAATTGACAGACAGCGGAAAAATAAATATTACTTCAGATAATCCAACGGTAGAAATAGACTATGTCATACAGAACCCGACAATTCAACCTGTTGCGGACGGTACTGTTCAAGCGGATTTCCACACATTAAGCATAGATTTGGATGCGGCGGGCCCGCATACCGTAGGGGTACAGGTTTCACACCCACTGCTGAAAGAGCAGCAGGGCACAGAGGATACCTATGTGTATTTCCAATACTGCTGGTGGGATGAATCCGGAGAGGAAAGCGGTGTCAACGGCCCCAGAAGCAGGGCGGAACCTGAATTGTTTTCCAGCTCCGCTGAAAACGGAATTCTAAATCGTGTCAAGACGGAAAATGCGGTCATTCCTATCGACGGCCAGGAGCACGCCAGGACCGATGGACACTACTACATGGTCGAAATCTATGGTTACCTGGTGGAAAACGGAGGTACCCCGGAGCTTTTCTACAAGTCCCATCACAATTTTATTGATTTCGGTTCGGACTCCGACACGGAGGCAACCGTGAGCAGGAGCTATACACTCCAAGTGGAGGTAACTCAGGTAGAGCGCCATGCAGTTCTCTTCCAGACTGGTGAGCATGGTACGCTGGAGGGGACTTCCAACTTTGCAGTAAAAGACGGGTCCACGATGCGTAAGAGCGGTTATCCTGTACCGAGCGTTGCTGCGGACAGCGGATACAGCTTTACCGGCTGGCTGGGAACGGATGGTATAACCCGCACCAGTAATGAAGTGCTGGATCTGACGGTCACCGGGGACATGACCTTTACGGCGCAGTATGCAAAGGATTCCGGCTCCGGCGGCAGCACCGGCACGACCCGGTACACCATTGAGGCCAGCGCGGGCCATGGCGGCGGGATCAGCCCGGACGGCAGGGTGCGGGTGAGCCGCGGCAGCGACAAGACCTTCCGCATCACCCCCGATGCCGGGTATGAGATTGCCGACGTGCTGGTGGACGGCGAAAGTGTGGGCGCGGTCAGCCGTTACACCTTTGAAACCGTGCGTAAGAACCACACCATTGAGGCGGAGTTCCGCGCCGTGGAGAAGGCCCCGGATACGGGCGTGGACCGCTGGCTCAACACCACCGACCATATGGCCTACCTCAATGGCTACGGAACCGGCCTCTTCGGCCCCGACGACCACATGACCCGGGCCCAGGCCGCCCAGATGTTCTATAATCTCCTGCTGGATCAGGAGGTGTCCGCCGCGGTCCGCTTCACCGACGTGCCCGCCGACGCCTGGTACGCCCGCGCGGTGGAGACCCTGGCCTCCCTGGGCATGGTGGAAGGCGTAGGCGGCGGGAAATTCGCCCCCGGAGCGCACCATCACCCGGGCGGAGTTCACGGTGATGGCCATGCGCTTTGCCCGCCTGCCCGAGGGCGGGGAGAATCCCTTCTCCGATGTGACCTCCTCCGACTGGTTCTACGACCAGGTGGTGGGGGCGGTGCAGTACGGGTGGATCACCGGCTACACCGACGGCACCTTCCGTCCGGAGGCCACCATCACCCGGGCGGAGGTGACGGCCATTACCAACCGCCTGCTGGACCGGGCGGCGGACGAGGACTACGTGGACGACCACGCCGGCGAGCTGCGCCAGTTCCCCGATGTGAGCGCCTCCTGCTGGGCCTACCACGACATTGTGGAGGCCACCAACGCCCACAGCTACCGTGTCTATGACGGCGAGGAGCACTGGATGTAAGCGGGAAATGGCAAGGCCCCCGGAACCAATCGGTTCCGGGGGCCTTATTCAGCCGGCCTGGATTGCCTCATAGGCCTGCATGCCCCACTCGCCCAGGGCGCGCAGATAGGGGTCAATGGACCGCCCCAGCGCCGTCAGAGAGTACTCTACCCGGGGCGGAATTTCGGGATACTGCTCCCGGTGGACCAGCCTGGCTCTCTCCAACTCCTCCAGGGACTTGGAGAGCATGACGCTGGAGATGCCCTCCAGCCGCCGTTGGAGTTCGTTAAAGCGGATTACCTCCTGCTGGTTGAGCTCCCACAGGATGCGCAGCTTCCACTTGCCGCTTACCAGCCCCAGGGCAAATTTGACCGGACAGCCCTCCATGGTGTTGCCTCCCCACTAAGTATTTTCTTACCGGCTAAAGAAAAATTGCGTACTTGTACTTTTTTCGCCGCTGTCTATAATGATACCAACAAGGACCAGAAAAGGAAAGGGGTATTTTAAAATGGAAATACAGCAGGCGATTGAGATCCGGCGGAGCATCCGTGCCTACGGGGACCGGCCGGTGGAGCGGGAGAAGCTGGAGGCCGTGCTCCGGGCGGGCAACCAGGCACCCATCTTCGGCCGGCTCCACATGAGCGTCTTTGCGGGGCCGGAGCAGCTCCAAGCGGTGGACGCGGCGGCGGTGGCGGGCATGGCCCGCTCCGGCGTGCCCTTCCTGGAGAACCTGGCCGCCCAGGAGGGCTATCACCCTCTCTACGGCGCGGCGGCCCTGGTGGTGCTCTCCGCCCCCGGCGGCCTGGATGAGAAGGGCTTCAACATGGCCAATGTATCCTGCGCGGCGGAGAACATGCTGCTGGCCGCCGCTGGGCTGGGACTGGGCTCCTGCTTTCTGATGGGGCCCATGGCCGCCTTCTCCGACCCGGCGCTGCGGGCCCGGCTGGAGCTGCCCGGAGGGCTACGAGCCCCTGGTAGGGGTGGCCTCTGGGCTACGCCGCTCCGGAGCGCACCCCGTCGCCCCGGAGCGGACGGATGCCGGTATCACCTGGTGCAGATAAGCAAAGCGGAGGCCGCCCTCTCTGATATGTACCCAGAATTCTGGACACATAAAAAATTGAATTAGGTGCACATGGATGCCTCTCTGAATTTTGTAGGAGGCATCCATTTTGTTTTCTCTTGGATTCTTTCGTTGTTGTAGTAATTTATGTAGCCGTCAACAGCCTTGGCAAATGTTTCAAAAGAGGAATACTCTTTTTCATGCCCGTAGAACATCTCGTTTTTCATCCGTCCAAAGAAGGTCTCCATGATGCAATTGTCGTAACAGTTGCCCTTCCTTGACATGGATTGAATGATTTTGTGATCTTTAAGTGCCTGCCTGAAGTACACGTGCTGGTACTGCCACCCTTGATCAGAGTGAAAGATCAGGCCATCTACAGAGGGAAACTTCGTAAAGGCGCCGGCCAACATTCTCTGGATCTGTTCCATATTGGCACTTTGAGATAAATCATAAGAAATGATTTCGTTTGTGTTCATGTCGAGTATAGGAGAGAGATAACACTTCCCCCCAGAAAAACCGAACTGAGATACATCGGTAGTCCATTTTTGCATAGGAGCTGTCGTGCTGAAATCCCGGTCAAGGATATTCTCAGCAACCTTGCCGACCTCGCCCTTGTAGGAATGATACTTTTCCTTTGGGCGCTTTCCTGCCAACCCCATAGTGTGCATAAGCCGTTGTACCCGCTTATGATTGACCTTGTGGCCGCGCTTTATCAGTTCCTGATATACTCTTCGCACACCGTAGCGGCCTTTATGCTGTGAGAAAATGTCTTTGATTTCATCTGCCAAGCAATGGTTTCGAACAGCAACTTGATCGGCCTTGCTCAACTCAAAATAATAGGTAGACCGTGCCATCTGCATAGATTTCAACAGATATTTCAATTGGTATCCTTTTTCACGCAGCTCTTTGATGATCGCTGCTTTCTCGCCTTGAGTTGCGCTGCGCCCCTCTTCTCTCAAGGCGATCTCTTTTTTTATAACTTCATTCTCCGCCTTTATATACTCGTTTTCTGCCCGAAGCCGGATCAATTCTTCTCGTTCGGATTCATTCAGTGGCCTTGCTTCTTCCTTTTCTCATTTGGGGTACCCCTTTACTTGGACGACCTTTTTTCATTTCTACCAGGCCATTATACCCCTTTGTTTTATAGTTTTGAACCCATTGATACAATAGTCTATCTTGAATACCGGCCTCGATTGCCACTGACACACAGGATTTTCCGGACATTACTTGGGATACTAGTTCCAGCCGTTCTTCTGGTGTCCAGTTCCTGTTGAAATTTTTGTGTTTCAGTGCTTCTGGACCGCGGCTATCCTCTGCTCTTACCCATAGTCTCACTTTATCCCGAAAGGATTTATCGCTAACACCTTCCGGCGTTTCTGGCCATTTTCCTTCTCGATACAGTTCTACACATTTCCTTTTGTACTCATATGTGTACCGCATAATAATACCCCCTCTACTGGGTGTCCAGTAAAGGGGGTACATATCACTCGGGCGGCCTCCGCTTTATTCGCTGCTTTATTTGCTTTCAGCGGGAGGGCTTGGGCTTGTTGGGCTCCACCGAGTCAAACACGGCCTTGGCGGAGGCGCACAGGCCCGCCAGGCCCTGGATCTCGGAGGGGAATGATGATCTTGGTGGCCTTGCCGTCGGCGGCGGCCTGGAAAGCCTCCAGGGCCTTGATGCGCAGCACCGCCTCCCTGGGATCGGCCTCGTTGAGCAGCTTGATGGCCTCGGCGGTGGCCTGCTGGACCTTGAGGATGGCCTCGGCCTCGCCCTCGGCCTTCTTGATGGCGGCCTGCTTGGCGGCGTCGGCCCGGAGAATCATGGACTCCTTCTCGCCCTCGGCCACCAGGATCTGGCTCTGGCGCTGGCCCTCGGCCCGGAGCACCGCCTCGCGCTTCTCCCGCTCGGCCTTCATCTGCTTCTCCATGGCGCTCTGTATGTCCGGAGGGGGCTGAATGTTCTTGACCTCTACCCGGTTGACCTTGATGCCCCAGGGGTCGGTGGCCTCGTCCAGCAGGGCGCGCATCTGGGAGTTGATGGTGTCGCGGCTGGTGAGGGTCTGCTCCAGATCCATGTCGCCGATGATGTTGCGCATGGTGGTGACGCTCAGGTTCTCAATGGCGGACATGGGCCGCTCCACCCCGTAGGCGTAGAGCTTAGGGTCGGTGATCTGGAAGTAGAGAACCGTGTCGATCTGCATGGTGACGTTGTCCTTGGTGATGACGGGCTGGGGCGGGAAGTCCACCACCTGCTCCTTGAGGGAAACCACCTTTGCCACCCGCTCCAGGAACGGAACCTTGAAGTGGATGCCCACGCCCCAGACGGAGTGGAAGGCGCCCAGCCGCTCGATGACGTAGGCCTTGGACTGCTGCACCACCTTCAGGTTTGTGGCCAGCACCAGAATGAGCACGACGACCAGGATAATGATGATAATGGGGATAAACGGCATGCGGGATTCCTCCTTTTTCTCTTCCTCGGTTTGGAATTACCGTCCCGGCGTAGGGACGGGCAGGGGGGACACGATGACCTTGACGCCCTCGATGCGGAGTACCCTGACCCGGGAGCCGGCGGGGATGGCGGGGCAGCCCTCCTCGGTGCGGGCGGTCCAGGGGGCGCCGTTCACGGTGATCTGGCCCTGGGCCTTCAGGTTGTCGATGGCCTGGGTGACCACACCTTCGGCACCAATGACCCGGTCGGCGTTGGTGCTCACCCGGCGGGGGTCGGCGTACTTTTTGGCCAGGGGGCGGATGATGACCAGGCACAGGAAGGACACCGCCAGGAATACGGCGAACTGCACCCAGATGTTGCCCACAAAGAAGGACGTGAGCAGGGCGCACAGGGAGCCTACCGCAAACCACAGGGAAACCAGCCCCACCGTGGCGGCCTCCAACGCCAGAAGGGCGACGAGGGCGGCGAGCCAGCAGATGCTTGGTATGGGCATGGGCACTCCTCCTTTCGAAATACTACTGCTATCCTAGCACAACTCGGAGAAAAAGGGAAGCAAATTCGCTTTCCAGATTTGCCAAGCAGAGAAAAATAAGGTATACTGCTGTCTAAGAACGAGAACGGAGCGAGGCGATGGACATGAGAGAGCTGGAATTGCTGGTCCCCACCCTGTTCGGGCTGGAGGGGCTGTGCGCTGAGGAGCTGCGGCGGCTGAAGCTGCCGGAGGTGGCGGCGGAGAACGGGCGGGTGCGGTGCAAGGCCGCCCCGGCGGATATCCCACGGGTGAACCTGAACCTGCGCACCGGCGAGCGGGTGCTGCTGGTGGTGGGCCGCTACCGGGCCGCCGACTTTGAGGCGCTGTTTGAGGGCTGCCGCGCCTTGCCCTGGGAGGAATTTATCCCCCGGGAGGGGGCCTTCCCGGTGAAGGGGCACTCCCTCAACTCCCAGCTCCACGCGGTGCCCGCCTGCCAGGCCGTGCTGAAAAAGGCGGCCGCTGCCCGGCTGGGGGAGAAGTACGGGCTGGAAACCCTGCCGGAGAGCGGGGCGCTGTATCAGATCCAGTTCTCCATCATGCGGGACGAGGTCACCCTGATGCTGGACACCACCGGGGTCGGGCTCCACAAGCGGGGCTACCGGGCGGTGGGGGTGGCCGCCCCCCTGCGGGAGACGCTGGCCGCCGCCATGGTGCTCCTCTCCCGCTACCGGGGGAGGGACCCCTTCTGCGACCCCTTCTGCGGCTCGGGCACCATCGCCATCGAGGCGGCCCTCATCGCCAAAAACCGGGCGCCGGGCCTCAACCGGGCCTTTTCCGCCCAGAAGTGGCGTTGGCTGGACAGCGGGCTGTGGCTCCAGGCCGCCGGCGAGGCCATGGACGGCGAGTACGACGGGGCATACGACATCTGGGGCGGGGACATCGACCCCAAGGCGGTGGCCATCGCCCGGGCCAACGCGGAGAAGGCGGATGTGGAGGACGCGGTGCGCTTCGAGGTGGCGGACGCCGCCGCCTTCCGCCGGGACGCGCCCTATGGCCGGGTGGTCACCAACCCGCCCTATGGGGAGCGCATCCTGGAGAAGCGGGAGGCGGAGGAGCTCTACCGGGCGTTCGGCCGGGCGGTGTGCACACTGCCGGAGGGGTGGCGGGTGAGCGTGCTCTCCTCCCACACGGAGTTCGAGCGCACCTTTGGCCGTACCGCAGACAAGAAGCGTAAGCTGTATAACGGCATGCTCAAGTGCGACCTGTTCCAGTACGGAAGATAGGAGGAGGGGATTGATATGAGGCGAGGAAAGGGAAAGCGCGCCCTGGCGGGGCTGCTGGCCGCGGCCCTGTGCGCGGGATTGTTTTTCCTCCCGGCCTCCGCCGCGCCGGAGGGGGCCACGGTATGGGGCTACAGCGAGGGGCTGGCCCAGTGCGAGCTGGCCGGAAAGTGGGGCTATGTGGACGCTGGCCGGAATGTGGTCATCCCTCTCCAGTACGACAGCATCGTGTCCTTCCAGCTCGGCATCGCGGCGGTCAACCTCAACGGCAAGCTCGGGGTGATCCGGCAGGATGGGCGGTATCTCATCCAGCCGGAGTACGACACCCTTCTCCCCATTGACTGCGGGCTCTATATCGCCCAAAAGGGGGGCGGCTGGGGCGTGGTCAGTATACTCCCCTTCCCGGACGGGGCGGGGAGCACCACCAATGTGCTCTATGAGCTGAGCTATGACCAGGTCCAGGTGGCCGAGCAGGGCGGAACTCAGGTGCTCACCCTCACCAACGGGAGCACCGTCACCAAAATCCCGGTCTATGACCTGCCCGGCATCCTGGCGGCCAAGGGGGTGCCCTCCGCCCAGTTCCCCCTCACCCGGGGCAAGCTGCCCTCCTTCTCCGATGTGTCCCCCCAGGACTGGTTCGCCCTCTGGGTGGACATCGCCTACAATGTGGGGCTCACCTCCGGCGTGGGGAAGAACCGTTATGCGCCCAATCAGACCTTGACCGTGGCGGAGGCCCTCAAGCTGGCGGCCACGATTGAGAGCCGCTACCAGGGGGACGACTTTCATCTGAGCACCGAAGGCGGACCGTACTGGTATGTGCCGGCGGTAGATTACTGCCTGGCCAGCGGCATGATTCAAAAGGGGGACTTTACCGAGCGGGATTACGGACGGGCTGTCACCCGGCGGGAGGCGGCGGAGCTCTTTGCCGCCACCAGTCTGGCCAAGGCCATGCCGGAACTCAACTCTCTGGCCCGGGTGAAGGCGTCGGTGCCCGACATCCGCAGCGGCGATGAGGGGGCGGAGGCCATCTACAGCCTCTACGCCAAGGGAATCCTGTCCGGGGTGGACAGCCGGCTGACCTTCCAGCCGGAGGGCACCTTCACCCGGGCGGAGGCGGCAGCCATTGTCTCCCGCATGGCCCGCACCGAGCAGCGCCTGCTCCTGTGGAGCTGACCAACGGATAAGGAGGATGGGCCCTGTGAGGCACCTGTTCTTAATCAACCCCCACGCGGGAAAATACGACCGCACCCAGGAGATGCGGGAGAAGCTCCGCACTGCCTTGGCCGGGCGGGACGAGCCATGGGAGGCGGCGGTCACCCAATACCCCGGCCACGGGGCCGAGCTGGCCCGGGCGGCGGCGGAGAGGGGGGAGCCGGTGCGCATCTATGCCTGCGGCGGCGACGGCACCCTTAACGAGGCTGTTGCCGGAGCCGCAGGCTTCGGCAACGCCGCTGTGACCCACTACCCCATGGGTTCGGGCAACGATTTTCTGCGGATGTTCGGCCCGGATGCCTGCCGCTTTTACGACCTCCGGGCTCTGCTGGACGCGCCCCAGGCGCCGGTGGATCTCATTGAGTGCAACGGGCGGCTGGCCCTCAATGTCTGCTCGGTGGGGTTCGACGCCCGCATCGGCCTCGGTGCGGCAGACTTTAAGAAGCTGCCCCTGGTGAGCGGGCCGCTGGCCTACCAGCTCTCCGCCGTGCGCACCATTGTCCAGGGGATTCACCGGCCTTACCGGGTGACCATCGACGGGGAGCGTCTGCCGGGGGAGGCGTTTACCCTCATTTGCGCCTGCAACGGCCGCTACTATGGCGGGGGCTTTAACCCCTGCCCCGACGCCGTGCCCGACGACGGCCTGCTGGACTTTGTAGTGGTGCCGGCTGTCTCCAGGCTGACCATTCTGACGCTGATCGGCAAGTACGCCAAGGGGGGCGCCGGGGATATCCCGCGGATCCTTCTGCGCCGCGGCCGGGAGATGCACGTCGCCTGTGAGCGGGCCGACCGGATCAATTTGGACGGTGAAGAGCTGGTGGATTCTGAGCTCTCTGTCCGTGTGTCTGCTAAAAAAGTAAACTTTTTCTTTCCCGAAGGAACCCATTGGATTCCGGAGAAACGGGTGCGAAATTAGAAAACAGAAGAGAGCGGGAGAAAAAAGAAGATCTGAACAGGTTTTGAATGTTAAATTGAAATAGGAACCGCGCGGAATGGAAATTTAACAGATTATTTAAAAATTAAGACTTGCGGAATCCATCAAGTGAGGTTATTATTATAAGCAGGTTAGCACTCCGGTAAAATGAGTGCTAACCTGCTGAATTGGTTTACAAGAAAAATGAATGATACATGAAGGAGGAACCCCTTATGAAACTCAAGCCCCTTGCAGACCGTGTGGTTATCAAGCTGGTCGAAGCGGAGGAGAAGACCAAGAGCGGCATCATCCTGACCGGCGCCGCCAAAGAGAAGCCCGAGGTGGCCGAGGTCATCGAGGTCGGCCCCGGCGGCGTGGTGGACGGCAAGGAGATCACCATGACCGTCAAGAAGGGCGACAAGGTCATCACCAGCAAGTACTCCGGCACCGAGGTCAAGGTGGACGGCGAGGAGTACACTATCGTCCGTCAGGGCGACATTCTGGCGATCGTAGAATAACCCAGCGGAACGGCGAGATAAGCCGTCCACCTGGGGCCCCGCCTGGGGCGGGGCGGCGCGATAAGCGCCGGAGGCCGACGGAATTCATTTCCGGCGGCCGCAGATGAAATCCCCGGGGGTCCCCGCGAAATTCTGTTTCGCGGGGCGGACGGCGAGGAGTACACTATCGTCCGTCAGGGCGACATTCTGGCGATCGTAGAATAACCCAGTGGAACGGCGAGATAAGCCGTCCACCTGGGGCCCCGCCTGGGGCGGGGCGGCGCGATAAGCGCCGGAGGCCGACGGAATTCATTTCCGGCGGCCGCAGATGAAATCCCCGGGGGTCCCCGCGAAATTCTGTTTCGCGGGGCGGACGGCGAGGAGTACACTATCGTCCGTCAGGGCGACATCCTCGCCATTGTGGAGTAATTTTCCGTGTAGGGGCGCACAGTGTGCGCCCGCTCTCTGGAACAAGAAATCTTCCGGGTGAGTTCCACCCGACTCAATTTGGAGGTAATACGTTATGGCTAAAATTATCTGCTACGGCGAGGAAGCCCGTCACGCGCTGGAGCGCGGCGTCAACCAGCTCGCCGATACCGTGAAGATCACCATGGGTCCCAAGGGCCGCAATGTAGTGCTGGACAAGAAGTTCGGCGCCCCCCTGATCACCAACGACGGCGTGACCATCGCCAAGGAGATTGAGCTGGACGACCCGTTTGAGAACATGGGCGCTCAGCTGGTGAAGGAGGTCTCCACCAAGACCAACGATGTGGCCGGTGACGGCACCACCACCGCAACCCTGCTGGCCCAGGCCATCATCCGCGAGGGTCTGAAGAATCTGGCCGCCGGCGCCAACCCCATGGTCATGAAAAAGGGCATCGCCAAGGCCACCACCGCCGCGGTGGAGGCCATTAAGGCCAACTCCAAGAAGGTCAACGGCTCCGCCGACATCGCCCGCGTGGGCACCGTGTCCTCCAGCGACGAGACCGTGGGCAAGCTGATCGCCGAGGCCATGGAGAAGGTTTCCCACGACGGCGTCATCACCGTGGAGGAGTCCAAGACCGCCGAGACCTATTCCGAGGTGGTTGAGGGCATGCAGTTTGACCGGGGCTATATCACCCCCTATATGGTCACCGACACTGAGAAGATGGAGGCCGTTCTGGACGACGCCCTGATTCTCATTACCGACAAGAAGATCTCCAACATTCAGGAGCTGCTGCCCATCCTGGAGCAGGTGGTGCAGTCCGGCAAGAAGCTGCTGGTCATCGCCGAGGACGTGGAGGGCGAGGCCCTGTCCACCCTGATTGTCAACAAGCTGCGCGGCACCCTGAATGTGGTGTGCGTCAAGGCCCCCGGCTTCGGCGACCGCCGCAAGGAGATGCTGGAGGATATCGCCGTGCTGACCGGCGGCACCGTCATCACCTCCGACATGGGCTATGAGCTCAAGGAGGCCACCATGGACATGCTGGGCCGCGCCCGCCAGGTGAAGGTCTCCAAGGAGAACACCATCATCGTGGACGGCGCCGGCTCCGCCGACGCCATCAAGGCCCGCGTCAACCAGATCAAGAGCCAGATCGAGACTACCACCTCCGACTACGACCGCGAGAAGCTCCAGGAGCGCCTGGCCAAGATGGCCGGCGGCGTGGCGATCATCCGTGTGGGCGCCGCCACCGAGGTAGAGATGAAGGAGAAGAAGCTCCGCATCGAGGACGCCCTGAACGCTACCCGCGCCGCTGTGGAAGAGGGCATCGTGGCCGGCGGCGGCACCGCCTATGTCAACGCCATCGCCTCCGTGGAGAAGCTGCTGGCCGAGACCGAGGGCGACGAGAAGACCGGTGTGTCCATCATTGCCAAGGCCCTGACCGAGCCCATGCGCCAGATTGCCACCAACGCCGGCATCGACGGCTCCGTGGTGCTGGAGAATGTGAAGAAGGCCGACAAGGTGGGCTACGGCTTCGATGCCTATAATGAGACCTATGTGGACATGATCTCCGCTGGTATCGTCGATCCCACCAAGGTGACCCGCTCCGCTCTGGAGAATGCGGCCTCCATCGCCGCCACCCTGCTGACCACCGAGTCCCTGGTGGCCGACAAGCCCCAGCCCCCCGCTCCGGCTGCTCCGGCTGCCCCCGATATGGGCGGCATGTACTAAGAGAAATCCTGAACCCTTGCAAACACTCAGATTTTGGGCAGATGGAAGGCAAATTTACACCAAACTTACACCAAAATCTGCGCTTAATAAGCAATGAAGGGCCGATGCTCATAAAAGAGCATCGGCCCTTTTTGTTTGTACAGATATGAATTCGTAGACACCCCTTTGAATATTAAAGATTGTCGGAGGACCTTATGGATTGTTATAAACTTGAAATCAGGCAGATCGTGGATTATCCACGATGCCGCATCTATCGGGAATTTATCCAAACTCTAATTGCGGACCGGAGCATTCGTACAGGCGGAAGCTCCGGTCTCTTTTATTTTACAGTTCTCTGCTCATACGCCAACTTCCGCACCTCCTACCGGCGGCTGGATGGGATCACCTACACCATCTACCCAGGAGAATGGCTATGCCGGGTCTCCGAACTTTCCCAGTGGTTCCGAACCCGTTTCCAGCATCAGGTTTTCATATCCTCTCCATGCTACAGGCGCGGGGCCTTATTCACTATACTAGGCTGGGGCACCACGGGACTCTGGTGAAGTTCTCGATTAAAAGCTGGCGTAAACACAACACCGTGCTGGACTACAACTGTCCCAGTCAAAAGAGACCGGGTTTTCTTTTTACCGATTGCGACGGCCGTAGAGCTGATCGGTACCGGGCGCGCTTCTGAAATGGATATTGTCCTGGATCTCTGGATTTCTACTGTTTATAAGGACCAACAGGTGCAGGGCTCCGAAATTGGCCCTGTGGTCTATTTCAGAAATGGGAGTGGGAATCCCTTGATAACCTATGCGGATCTCTCTCGACGCTGGGGCATATCACGTTCCAGTGTTGGCCGACTCCTTAAAAGCTGGATAAGCTCGGTCACCTCTCCCTCATGTCATTTCCCGGACGGACCGGCAGCGTAATTTACCTCAGAAATTATCTCTACGATGTTCCAGATCTCGGATATTTTGGTGGATAAGGCCGAGGTTGCCATGGCCTTAAACTTGAAGCTAACCATTCCAGACAATAGCAAGACTGAATGTAGGCAGCCGCCTGCGGAAATATTTGCGTGTCAGAATCACTCTCCAGCGTTTCAAAACACACATATACATGATCGTCCAGAAAACCGTGCAGTTTCTTGGCAGACAAGGCATTGCCTGCTTCGGATGCAGTAAAGCAAAGTATATGTTATATCCGTTATCGGGAGACTGCCAGGGTATAGGAGAAGGCGGGGGCGGCACAGCTTCAAGCTGGATATGTACTGTGGGAACAGCGCGATTTACCATTTCGAACTGTGTGTAAGTCAGCAAGCAGAAGCAGAAGGAGGTTACTCAGATGGCGAGAAATAAACTGGATGCCAGAAATCTGACAGAGGATCCCGTTACCATGATACCTGGAAGTTGCTCAAACGATACCGGGATGTGGTGTGGAGTTTGGGGCTGTCTGTTCTTCAGGTAAAAATCAGTTCCGGATCGAATATGACAGCAACATTGAGGATTTCCTGAAACCGTCTACATGGCCGGAGCCGATCTGCATGGCACTGATATTGAAAGTCATGCCCGTTGCATTGAACGAAGCCACAAGATGCTTACTCTGCTGGAGAACGCGATCAATCTTCTGAGAACCAGACATAAAACGGTGAGCTATACTACTGGCTGCTCTATTACACATATCTTTCCCCACAGAAGCTTAAAATGTGGAAGAAATCATTGACGCGCTGCGCCCCACATCCGTGATATCAGCTTCAGCACGTACTACCGCCTGCGGAAAGAAGCGGTTGAGGCATTGAGCGCGGTGCTGTGGGATTTACTGCCAAAGAGACATTGATGTCCTTGAAAATTTCTTCCATCCGAACCGTGACACGAAATTGGGAGTGTTTTGAGAGTAAATTGGGAGTGTTTTGCTATTGAAAGCGAAATTTCCATATGTTAAACTGTTTATGCTCAAAATTATAAGCAGAACAGAAAATCGCCGCAAATGACGCCATTTTGGTGGGCGTCTTTTGCGCCCGTTTGCGGCAGCAGGAACAGCATCCGATTGAAATCGGGTGCTGTTTTCGTTTCTGGAGCGAATCAGTGAATGGAGGTTTTGCGATTGAAACAAGAACAGCTCCCACCTACCCGCCTGCCTCGCTGGAGGCCAAATATTGGCCGCGGACTCTACTCCGCATTTCTGGCGCTCAGTATGTCCGTGCTGCTGGTACCGGCGGCGTCAGCAGCGACAATCTGGGAGAAGGCCGACGAAATCATGAAAGACGTCTATTCTCAAATCCTCGGCATCTCCACCATCGCCGCTGTTGTTACCGCCGCCGTAGCGCTGCTTCTGATGAATTTTTCAAGGTCAGACCGAACCGTACAGGAGTCCCGATCCTGGCTCAAGCGTATCATCATTACCTGGGCGGTGTTGAATGGATTGGGCTTCATCATGGCGTATATCACGCCCTTCTTCCAGGGCGGCCAGTGGACGGCGTAAAACTATGGGAATTCTGGATGGAATTGTCGCATGGATTGCGGAGCAGATCATGTATGGCCTTGACTTAATCAACACATCGGTTTTGGGGCGCTCGGCTGTGACATGAACACGTTTCTGCGGTATTTCCCGGCGGCGGAAACCATGTATAGCCTTTGGTCGCACTGTCTATTGGGCTGATCCTGCTGTTTTGGGTTTGGAACCTATTCAAAACTACTGGCTGGTCATCGGGACAGAGGTGGAAGATCCTGTCCGCCTTACCATCAGAGTTGTAATCTTCATTGTGCTGGCCTGCTTCGCGGATGAAATCGTCGCTGTAGTTTTGAACATTGGCGGTACACCCTACAACTGGATTATGACATCTGCACTTCCTGCGCTGGATTTTGCCAGCTTCAATTCAGTGATGTTGACAATCATTGGTGTCTGCGCATCGGGAGCGGTCACACTGATTGTCCTGATTTTGACCCTCATTCTGGCCTGGAACTACATTAAGCTGCTTTTGAAGCAGCGGAGCGGTATGTGCTCCTAGGAGTGATGGTCTATACCGCTCCCATCGCCTTTGCTATGGGAGCGTCACAGAGCACCTCCAACATCTTCAAAAGCTGGTGCCGGATGTTCGGCGGACAGGTATTTTGCTCTTGATGAACGCGTGGTGCCTGCGTCTGTTTATCAGCATGGTTGGGGCGTTCATTGCTAACCCATTGTCACTTTAGAGAGGAGGTGCCATTACGAAAAGAAATTATCTTTCCGCAATACTACTGGCGGCACTCTTGGCTCTGGCTTTGGCAGTTCCCGCTTTGCTATCGAGGAAAGTGAAGTAGAGGCGGCCGTCAACGCAACAAGCCGGGAAGAGGTCACTGGAAATGTGTTGATCTGGTTTCTGTGTGCGGTTGCCTTCCTCAAGGTATCCCAGAAAATCGACAGCTTTATGAGCAGCATTGCAGGGAGGGCAGCGCGGCTCAGCCGGCTTTTCCGGAATATTCCATGGGGACTTGCGGGAATGGTCAGCCGCAAGGTTACAAACGATGCGGTAAAACCGCCACCAATACAACAGAAAAGCTGCTTCCAGTTCTTCCAGAGAGACACAGGCGGCATCTGCGGTTCATACGGCCACACATGCCGCGACTGCAACCCAAACGGTTGGGGCAACCAGCAAGTCTGCCACATCCCATACTGCAACGGCACAAAGGTCTGACAGCGCCGGTCGCACAGAGCGTACTTCTGAGTCCACGCGCCATCAAAGTACCTCCGGTCATACCCAAACGGCATCCGCAGTTCACCGTTCGAGTCAGCAGACAAGCCTTGGGGCAAGCTGTTTATGAGCTCCATGCTGACCGGGGGCAATTCGCCAACGAGGTGATTGGCAAAGTTGCGACTGGGGATATACGCTCTACCGGGACGATCTCCGGCGATTTCGCCGCACAGGCTCTCTCTGCTATACCGGTCTGGCGGCCCAGGGGACACGGCTCCGCAGGTGTCTTATGCAGATGTAGAAATTGGCGGCGGTCGGATCACGGGTACGGAATACACGCCGGAGCACCCGGAAGGCATCTCTTTCGGCCTGTATCATGTGGACCAGTACACGAAGCCGGACGGAGATTTTCAAAAGATATTTACCGCAGATGGGGCTCAATGGTACAAGCAGTATGCAGTCGATACCGTTATTAAAACGCCCTTCAAGGCCCCGGATGGTGAAGTGGACTACCACAAGGAAATCGTGAAGCGCCTGCCTGACCCTCCGAAGCGGAAGGACCGCATTTGAGAGGGGAAACGCATTGAAACCAGAAGAGCATGAAATTTATGTGATTCCCCAACTTTATTGAGGGCGGCACGCTGTTTGGGCTGTTTAAGACGAGAAATGCGATAGAGGCTGGCGTGATCGGATTTCTCGTTGGTATCCCTGTTCTCAGTTTTCCATTCTCTTTGACCACCAAAATCATTATTTTATGCCTGACTGCTCTGCCACTGGTGCTCTTGGCGCTGATTGGGGTTTCCGGTGGCAGCCTTTCTACGTTTATCCTGCTGTTTTCAGCTATTTACGAAATCGAAGGATTCTGTCCGGGAATCAGACGCATCCGGCGATAAAAGTGGAAGTCGATCCTACCAAGCTGGGCGAGCCGCCATTCCCAGATCAAAGGAACGGAAGATGATGACCAGCCCAAAAGCCGCAGTCGGTTTGCTGTTGACCTGAAAAGCCGAAAAGTTACGCAGTTCAAGACCTTTCTGCCAACGGAAAGCGCGGCGCACCCGCTCAATCCGCTGGCGGACTATATCCCCATTGAAAGATTGAACATGGTATCGTCTATACCAAAGATCACCGCTATATCAAGATACTTGAGGTCATTCCGGTCAACTTCTTCTGCGAAGCGCCAGGGAACAACGGAGCATTATTTACTCCTTTATCAGCTATCTCAAAATATCGCCGGTCAAAATCCAGATCAAGGCACTCACCAAACGGGCAGATATCAATCGGCACTTGGATATGGTTCGGAAAGAACTGGCTCAGGAAACGGATCCCCGCAGGACACTTCAGGAAGATTATTTGAAGCTTATTCGTCAGCTGGGCTCCAGGGAGGCCATTACCCGGCGCTTCTTTGGTATTTGAGTATGAACCGTTTCCAGGCACCAAGCGGGGCATGAGGAGGAAGAAGCCGTAGCGTCCCTCCAGACAGCTGCCCGTACCGCAGGCAATTACCTCCGGCAGTGTGGGAATGAGGTTGTTTCCCATGAAAACGAAGATGAGGCCACGGCGGAAATCCTCTACAACATCCTTTGCCGTAAGGAAGGCAACGCACAGCCTTGGACGCAGAAGGTCAAACAGGTCCTTGCAGACTATATCGCTGCGGGGCGCGACTTGGACACGATACCAGTAAACGAGTTTTATGCGCCGTCTCAAATTGACTTTACCCATGGCGGCTATATCTGTGTGGACGGCCTTTACTACGCATATCTCCTTGTTCCCTCTACTGGCTATAAAACACAGGTGCCCGCAGGATGGCTCAGCCTTCTGGTCAATGCGGGCGATGGATCGACATGGATCTGTTTTGACCCGCCAGCCCAAGGATCGCATGGTACGAAAGCTGGGACAGCAGCTCCGTATCAACCGAAGCAAGATCCGTGAGACCAGTGACACCAATACGGACTTTGACGATCTGGACGGGGCCATCCGAGCGGATATTTTTGAAAGACGGTCTGGGGAACAACGAGGACTTCTACTATCTCAATCTTTGGTCACGGTCACGGCAGAGAATGTGGAAGATCTGGAGTGGAAGGTTGCCGAGTTGAAAAGCTGATGCTGTCCCAGGATATGGATGTGCAGACCTGTTCCTTCTGTCAGGAACAGGCTTTTTATCATCCATGCCCCTCGTCTCCCTGGAGCGGCACCTTTATGAGCGGTCAAAACGAAATGTCCTGACCACCGGTGCGGCCAGCTGCTATCCATTTACTTCCTACGAGATGTGCGATGATAGTGGCATCCTGTTGGGAGTCAACAAGCATAACAACTCCCTGATCATTGTGGATATTTTGATTCCCGCGTCTATAAGAACGCAAATATCGCCATTCTTGGCACCAGCGGCGCCGCAAAACTTTTACGATGCAGCTTATGGCTCTGCGGATGCGGCGCAAGGGAATTCAGGTATTTATCATTGCGCCCCTGAAAGGACACGAGTTTCACCGCGCTTGCTCGAATATCGGCGGCGAGTTCATCAGCATATCCCCAGCATCCCAAAACTGCATCAATATCATGGAAATCCGTCGCGTGGACAAGTCTGTGGATGATCTGCTGGACGGCCCCGGCGTGGAAAAATCGCTTCTGGCCGCGAAAATCCAGCGCCTCCACACGTTTTTCCCTGTTGATCCCTGATATGAGCCATGAGGAAAAGCAGCTCCTGGATGATGCCCTGATCCGCACCTACGCCGGAAAGGGAATTACCCATGACAACGCAACACTGGACGATCCCGCCCATCCGGGCCGGTATCGTGAAATGCCCATCCTGGGCGATCTCTATCGGATACTCCTGGAATCTCCCGACACGAAGCGGCTCGGTAATATCCTCAACCGTCTTGTCAATGGCTCCGCCAGCGCATGGAACCAGCAGACAAACGTCTCTTTGGACAATAAGTACACGGTTTTGGACATTTCCGAGCTGACCGGTGATCTGCTCACTGTGGGATGTACGTGGCCCTTGATTTTGTATGGGATAAGGCCAAGGAGAACCGCACTGCAGAAAAGCCATCTTTGTGGACGAGTGCTGGCAGTTGATTGGTGCCAGCAGCAACCGGCAGGCTGCCGAGTCAGTCCTAGAGCTGGCAAAGACCATCCGCGGGTACGGCGGCAGCCTTGTGTGCGCCACCCAGGATCTCAATGATTTCTTTGCTTTGAGGACGGCAAATACGGCAAAGGCATCATCAACAACAGCAAGACCAAGATCCTTTTGAACCTGGAGGATGAAGAGGCCCAGCGCGTTCAAGACATTCTGCATCTGTCGGAAGCGGAGCTGATGGAAATTACCCACTTTGAGCGAGGCAGTGCTCTGATCAGCACGAACAATAACAATATCGCCGTGGAGATCAAGTGCAGCCAGATGGAGAAAGAATTGATCACTACAGATAGGCGCGAGTTGCAGGCCTTGTTGGAGCGAAAAGAAGCAGGGTAAGCAATACGCACTTAATATGGCGCTAATACGCATAATCTTCCCAATACGCCTGCAATACGGCGTTAATACGCAAAAGAGGGGGCCACACGATGAAGACACGGGAACAGATATATGGCAGGAAGCCGCCAGCATCCTGCGGGATGTGGCTATGTACAAGGCTTTGACGGAGGAGCAGCTTTTACGGCTCTATCCACAGAAAGAGTCCAAGGTAAAAATCTTCTGGCCTATCTGGTCAGGCAGGGCCGACTTCACGCAGCGGCGGCTACTTCTGTGGACTCGGAACAGGTGGAACATATTGACAGAGGCATGATGTCTGCCGTATGGGTCCTTCTGGATTTTATTGAACAAGCTGAATTCCATTCAGTTGGCGAGTATCCAGCTAAAATCATCTTTCGCCGGCGGCGAGGTATATGAGATCATCTATGTGGAAGAGGGAAAGAGACGCTGGTCAATCAACTGCTGTCCAAAGCGGCGGAGGAAGCCTCAAAGTATATTGTCCTGGTTGACCAGCCGGACCAGATCCCGGAGCTCCACATCCTCAATACCAGCGGATACTGTACCGTTTCCCGGGAGGGAGCAGTCCAATACTATCAAATAGAATAGGAGCGTGACCTTGAACAGAACAATCATATCTCAGCGTATCACATCCATTTTGTCGGAGATTGACCGGCTGAACAGCGCACTTTACGCCATGAACAGTACGGATATACAGCGATACCCAGACAATTACGAAGTGCTCTCCACGGACGCGGCGCTTCGGGCGGAAGGGATCACATGCCGCCTCCGCCATCTGATCTATGCGACTACTGCCATCAAAAGAGTGATTATCTCTGCTCAGCATCAACTATGCAGGGGTCGGGATTCGGGAGGATGAGGGCGTTCTGGAAATCACACTTCCCTGTTTGCTTCCCAAGCGGAAGCAGCGTCAAAGCACAGAGTTTCTGATTGACCCATTCTACGCCGCGTTGGAGGGATATTCCCGTCAAAATGCTCTGCCCAGATTCAGCCACTGCGTCGTATGCTTTGCCCATATATACTGCCAGGATCTGCCGGAACGGCGTGTACGGGATTACGACAATCTGGAGCTGAAACAGCTTCTGGATGTTATCGCCGCCTTCTGCTGGAGGACGATAACGGGCCCTGTGCGACGCCTATAATACCACAGAGCTGGGAGAGGCAGACTGTACCCACATCTTCATCATGGACAGCGACCAGTTTCCAAGGTGGCTGGAAAGCCATCAAAACAGTCTGAAAACCATATCGGATTTTCCCTGATTTTCAGGGAATGATTTTCAGAGGTGCCCAATGGAGCGGAGAGTTCTTCCAATACAAGGGGTTTCGGCGGTGCGCCAGTCTGAAAATTACCCAAGCTATAAAGACCTACGGTAATATTCGGCCGCGAGGAGGTGCTGCTATGGGTCAGCCGCTTCGGCGCCTGCCGCCTGCTGAAACCCTGTCTTATCTGCTGCTTACCATGACAGCTATCTCCGGTGAATTTCCGTCTCACAAGTCCGGCGCCTGCCAGGAGGGGCGGCCTATATGTTGAGCGTGGTAACTGCACTCAAACGTGATGGGCTGCTGAAGACATATTCCCGAGACAGCCTGCGGGGTCTTCGCCTTCCAAGCAGGCCAAACGGCTTCTGCTGGCTGACCGCCCCGAATGGTTCTCACCCTGCCTGACTGGGCGCGCTGAACCAAATGTCCTGAAAGCGAGATTTCCGGCGCTTGCGCCTCCATCGTATGGCCGAGGTGATGGTAACGATGACCAATGCCAGTGTGCCATCCCTCCTGGGAAAACCGTGCTTTTCTTCAAAAGACATCCTTCAGGCGTTCCCTCCTGCCTACCCGGTCTACTACACATCGAGAGAGTTGAAAGAGATCGGGCCGCAAGGGACAAAATCAAAAGCTCCCGCGCGACCGGCATTCTGCTGACGGATGGCGGTATTTTGTTGTCTACAACACGGGAGCCAGCCAGATGAAGTGGGAGTACAAGGCGGAACTGCGGCTGAAAGCGATGCTCCAAATAGAACTTCTCCGGGAGGCGCCTGCGGAAATGTGCATCAGCGGTATCCTGTTTGGGACGGACATGGAGCAGATATTTACAGCAATGGATGAGGGCAGGAAGCACAACTATTTCGTTTTGGATGGAAACTTCGACCATTTTATTACCTTACCAATGACCATAGAGGGAGGTGCTCCTGCGGCTTTTATATGATTCAGGTCTGAAAATGACGCTGGATCAAATCCTATCCGAAAATCTGTATGCGTGCAGGCCCGGCTGGCTTGTGGAGAACGACGCGCTTGATGAAAGTGGAGCCCCGGTCCTGTATGGCTACACCTGCGATATGCCCCGCATCCGTCGGTTTGATACCGCGCTGGAACTGCACGAGATGGAGGGGACGCTGATTTGCTTCGACTTTCAGGAAACGGTGCTGCGTCGTGTCTGCGGCCATCGGGTCACATTTCAGAGCATCGACTTTGAACGGTATGAAAGGAGTGCTCCATATCCAGGAAGAAACTGATTAAAGGCCTGATTGCGGTGCCAATCGCCGTACTGGCCCTTTGTATGGAAGTGGATACCTGTCCCAGCTGCTCTACAACTATGAGAGGTGGCAGGCAGCAGGGGAGTCTACGGACTGCCCCTGATTTTCCAGATCCCAACTTCTTCTTGTGCCTTGCAGCAGCCCTTCACCTTCCTTACGGTCTTTATGGTCTTGGCATCTGCATGGGGCTTCTTGCCCTGCTGATTTTGATGGTCATGCGGATGGGGTACAGCGACGCGGGAGTATATGACAGCCAGCGTAACCTGACCTATTCCAACAAAGGAACCTATGGAACCGCCGGATTTATGAGCAAGCGGGAGCTGAAAGGTGTTCTGGATCTTGTCCCGGATATCCGAAAGCACCACGGAACGATTTTGGGGAACTGGATGGGCAGGTGGTCTGCATCCCGGAGAAGACACGATTCAACGGCAATCTGGCCGTATATGGCGCTTCTGGCTCCAAAAGACCCGGGCCTTCTGCGTCAATATGATCCTCCAGTGCGCGGCCCGGAAGTCCAGCTTGGTAATCTGTGACCCAAAGTCGGAGCTCTATGAAAAGACCAGCGAATATTTGAGGAGTCATGGCTATACGGTCCGAGTCTTTAATTTAGTGACACCGGCTGCCTCCGACTCCTGGAACTGCCTATCTGAGATTGAGGGGCAGGAACTGATGGCACAGCTGTTCTGTGATGTCATCATCAAAATACAGGCAGCGAGCGGGGCGACCACTTCTGGGACAACGCGGAGCTCAACTTGCTCAAAGCCCTGGTTCTCTATGTGGAGCGTGGATATCCGCCGGAGAAAAGAATATCGGGGAGGTCTACCGGCTACTTTCCATGAGTTCTGAAAAGAGCTGAACGCGCTCTTCGACGTACTTCCGGTGTCCCATCCCGCCAAAGCGCCGTACTCCATTTTCAAGCAGTCGTCGGAAAATGTGCGCGGCGGCGTCATCATCGGTCTGGGGTCCCGGCTTCAGGTGTTCCAAAACCGGGACATTTGCAATATTACCGCACATGACGAGATCGACCTGGAGCTGCCGGGAAAGCAGCCGTGCGCTTACTTCTGTATCACCAGCGACCAGGACTCAACGTTTGACTTTCTCTCGTCACTGTTTCTTTCTTTCATTTTCATCAAGCTGGTGCGGTATGCGGATGAACACTGCCCGGGTGGAGAACTGCCTGTTCCCGTTCATGTATTGGGGAGGAACTATGTGCCTGCGGCGTGATTCCAGATCTGTCCCGCAAGATCTCGGTTATCCGCTCACGCCGGATCAGCATGTCCTGCGTATTTCAAAATTTGGCCGGTTTGCAAAACAGGTATCCCTATAACCAGTGGCAGGAAATCCTGGGAAACTGTGATATCACTTTGTTCCTGGCTGCACAGATGCCTTGACGGCAGAATTTATCTCCCAACGCACAGGTGAGGCCAGTATCAATGTTACCAGCAAGGCTAAGCAGCTGGGTACATGGCGCATATCCAATTACACACCGGAGTATCGGAAACCAGCGGCGTAGGCCGCCGCAGGCTGATGACGATGGACGAAGTCCTTCGTATGGACGTTGACAGGGCCCTGATCATCATTCGGGGTAAAATGTACTGGAGGTTGATAAATACGACTACTCCAAGCATCCGGAGTCTAAAAATGCGTTCCAGCAAAGCGGCTGCCCATGTACCGGCGTGGCGAAGCGCGAAGGCAGGCCAATCCAAGACCGCCGTCCATCCTGCCACGCCCGCCTCCCCTGCTGCCTCCGCTGCCCCTGATTCAAAGGCAAAGTCCCGACCACCGGAAAACCGGGAAGGTCGTTGCCGCAAGTAAAATTCCATTATGGTAAAAAGAAGGAGGAATCTCATGGCGAAGAAAAGACCACAGTACCCCTGAAGAAGAGCAGGTTCCCGGAATTGACGGTGCGATGAGCGCCAGCCCCAAAGACGAGTCCGGCTCTGAAGGATTGCTTCCTGCTGGGGAGCCTCTGGATACAACTGGTGAGGCCGGCGGAGGGGATTCCACGCCCCGAACGTATCCAGCGAAGATACCACCCCGCCTGACGATGCCGACCCGCTTTTGCTGGGGATGCAGAGATCCCCGAGGAGGGAGAGAAATCTATGGGTGATACCGCTGCAGAGACTGGAGAGGAAACTGTTTCCGGCGAGGGCGCGGCTGAGCCACAGTATGAAGACCTGCTCCGGGAGCTGGGGAACAGCACCTCTGGAAGTCGCTGGTGAAAGTGGCGAAGACGATGCACTCATGCTAGGCGACGGCGCAGAGCAAACAGGCCAGGGCGGTGAGGAAGATACAGAAGCGCCTCAATCTGAGGATCATACCTCGGTGCCCAAGGAAGAAGCTGACACGGCTGATCCTGTCCCATCCAGGAGCACAGAGCGGGATCGCTATGTGCTGACCATCAATGCCAAGGACCGCATCGAAACGGACGAAGACCGCGCGGAGTTGGTCTGGCACGAGATCCGTACGTCCCACATCAATGGCAGAATGCTCACCGGAACCCTGGACGGCGTGGAGCAGACGGAGTCCGGCATGACCATCGTGGTCGTGGACTATAAAGGGTACCGTATTGCGATCCCCATTCGGAAATGATGCTCCACAAGGGGTCAATCCCTATGGTGCCGAGTATTACAGCCTGATGGACCGGCTCAACCGCATCGCTTCCTCTATGATGGGCGCGGAAATCGACTTCATTGTGCGCGGGATCGACAAAGCCAGCCGCAGTGTTGTGGCGAGTCGGAGAGCCGCCATGCTCCGCAAGCGCCAGACTTTCTATATGGATGTCAGCGAAGCGACTGGGGCCCTCTGGTCTATGAGGGGCGTGTCGTTCAAGCCCGGGTCGTGGGCGTTGCGGAAAAGGCCCTGCGTGTAGAGGTGTTCGGTGTTGAGTGCGTTATCCTCGCCCGGATCTCTCTGTTGATTGGCTCGGCGATGCCAGAGACCGCTACAGTGTCGGTGACCGTGTGCTGGTGCGGGTACAGACCATTGACCGCAGCGATATCAATAATATCTCCATTACGGCGGACATCCGCAGCATTTCCGCTGATACGAGCCAGGACCGGCTGCAAAAGTGCCAGGTCCAGAGCAAATACGTGGACGTGTGACCGACTTCCGGCATGGAGTCGCCTACATCCGTCTAAACAATGGTGTAAATGCCATCGCGCACACCTGCCTGGACCGCCGTATGCCTGGGAAAAGGATGACGTCAGCTTTGCCGTCACAAAGCTGGACGAGGAGCGCGGAGTGGCTGTGGGGATTATTACCAGAATCATCAAACAAAATCTATAAGAAGGAGCGGCCGTCCATGAAACATTTTGCCAAGCTGGCCTTTTGCCTGCTGCTGGCGCTGTCCATGATGACCAGTGCGTTTGCCGCGGAAGTGCCGGATTCTCTGGTGACAGAGAACCTGAACGGGCAGCAGCGGCTTATCAAGACCTATACGCTCTCCCCAGACGTTGATCCGGATACGCTTCAGGAAGAGGATTTCACCTATGACGGATTTCTATACCTGGGCCTATACCACAAAGAAGAGCACCCTATCAGGATTCCAAGTCTGTTACGGAAACTGTTACTGTGGAGACCTCCAAAGATGACCTCACGCAGATCCTGGCGGAGCTGGCACCCAGCATCCCTTATGACCAGGACGGGTACACTGGGGAGCTAACTCTGGACCATACCACGCTGAAAACTGAGGCGGCCGGCTATACCACCAAGCACAGTTCTATCACGGAAACTAAAGTCATTGGAAACCTGGACCGCAACGATATGAGCTATGTACCCGCCACCACAATCAAGAATGGACGGACCTTGTCTCTGTCAAATGTGGAGTGGCAGGTCACAGGCACCGCCCTGGTAGGCGAAGCCCTTGTACCGGCGCAGTATCAGGCAGTGGCGACCTACTCCGCCTCCACCAGCTACAATGTCGCCACCGGCTATATAACCACAGCCGAATATACGGGTGATGTGGTTTCTAAGGGATTGAGGACATTACCTATACGGTTGTCTATACGGGGAGCGAAACCATCCCCGTCCACGGAGCGGGCTGGATCGATGGGTTACCCTTCCCATTCCGGCCCTGATTTTACTGGCGTTCCTTGCCCTGGGGCTGCTGGCGGCGGGCTTCTTCTGTTCCTGCGCCGCAAAATGTCTATGTTTATGTGCCTGGAGAAAAGCCCAGGGAATACAAGCTGATTGCGAAGTACCGGGTTAAACCGGAGGAGCCCAGCATCGACCTCCGGATCGGGATGCCGTCCCTTCCGGACTGTCGCTGTAGAGGTCAGGCGCGCTCTGGTGAAAAGCTGCACGGGAAGGAATTTACAGTCCATACCCCGGCTGGGGACCACACCTATACCATCCAGGCGGAGCGGCGAAGCGACTGGCATGAGTTTGACTTGAGTGCAGAAACGCAGGCAGAAACGGAGGTCACAACATGAAACGCACCTTCTCTTTGATTGTTTTGATGGCAGTCATGTGCTCCTGTCTGGCGATGACTGCCCACGCAGCAGACTACTCTTTACGACTGCGGCCAGTGTGGACTACTACGACTACACTTCGTATGAGGATGCCTATGGCTCCCAATACAACTATGGCGGCAGTAATGTGGTGGATTACCAGATTCCAGAGCTGGAATATGGGGCGTTCAGCACGACGCAGACCGGTATCATGGAAAATCTCCTCTGCCCGGCTTGCAGGCATCCGTTTCGACTACGCCCAGCGGAGATTATGGCGTAAGCGGTGACGGCACTCCTGTTATCCTTCCCGGCGTTTCGAGTGATCCCACCCCGCTTCCGGATATCCCTCTTTACGGAGCTTACCGATGGTTTTGCTCTCCAACGGGGCTATTGGAAGGATCTCCATCCCTGCCATCGGTGTTAAGAACTATTATCTCTGGCAGGGAGAAACTGCTTCCAGTATGAAGAAGGGGCTGGGCCACTTCACCAGTACCAGTGTTTGGGATGGTAACGTGGGAATGTGTGGTCACAATCGAGGAGCCAGATATAACATCGGCGGCATCAAAAGCTGGAGGCTGGGGATAAGATCACCTACACCACCTCCGAGGGGACCCGCACTTACCGGGTCGAGACAGTGAAACCATCAGCAGCACTGACTGGAGCTACCTGGAGCCCACCAGTGACAATCGACTTACCATCATAACCTGTGTTGCGGGCGATTACAGCCGCAGGTGGTGCCTTCAGGCCGTCGAGGAAAATTAAAATTTGTTGCCACAGTGCCTCTTTTCGTATAAAATAGATACTGAGGAAAGGAGGCCAGATTTATGGCACACAAATTTGCGGCCTTATGGCCGGCACACTTGCACTCTCCCTTATATCACCTGCCTCGGCCGCGACCAGCGATGAAACTGCGCTTGCCGCCAACTATCTCCGGGAACAAGGAATTATGGTTGGTGACAGCAACGGAAAGATGAATCTGGAGTCAGGTCTGACCAGAGCGCAGCTCGCAGTCGTCTTGGCCCGTCTAAACGGAGCGTCGGAGCTGGTTCAAGCGGAGAAGCCGTATTATACCAGCCAATGTCAATTCCCTGATGTCCCGGAGTGGGCCAAGCTCTATGTGGGATACTGCTATACCAACGGCCTGATGGTGGGGTATGATACCGGAGAATTTGGAGCAAATGACGGCGTGACGCCGTCGGCTGCCTGTACGGTTGTCCGCTATGCGGATTTCCCGGATACAGAGTGGAATTACTCCACTGCCTGTCAAACTGCCCTCAGTGCTGGGCTGACCACGACAGAGGCCACATCGAAGGCCGAAGTGACCCGCGGCGATTTGGCTGTCATGCTCTACCGGTCGCTGGGCAGCCCTGCTTCTGACTCTGCAAAGACAGAGGCGGGTAACGAGGTGTCAGTGGGCAGCTACAAGGGGAATACGCTTTCTTCCGGTGAGCGGAGTCTGCTGATGATCGGCACCGATGCAGGAACAGAATTTAAGGTTTCCTCCAGTGCCCCGTCCATCCTTGCTTTGGAACAGGTGTCCGGCAATTGGGTTGCAGTGGCGAAAGCCCTGGAACAGCCACAGTCACAATCACAACGGTTGATGGGCGGCAGGGCATCCTTACGATCACGGTGACCAGCAGCGGAGCCACGTCAGAATACCCTTCTGTGTCCCCGGAAGATCTTCAGGCCAATATGGAAATTCGGGAGATCATCTCTTTGGTCAACGGGGTGCGCCGTGAAAACGGTGTTTCTGAGCTGACTGTCAACCAAGCCCTTATGAATGCCGCGCAGGAATGTGCATCCAGACGTTATACTTGGCATCACACAAAGGAGGAATGTGAATCCGCCCTTGCGTATGGCTATCCTTATGGTTTTGGCGGAAACCTTACAGTGTTTACCGGTGCATCTGAGAAATCGGTAGCTAAAACTGCTGTGGAGAACTGGGTAAATTCCCTAGACCATTTTCAGTCCATGATTGACCCCAGTGGTGATTGCCTGGGAGTTGGGGTGGAGCGTTATGACGGAGTAACATATTGTTACTTGTTTGTCGGAATGCCAGACACCCACAACCCATATGAATAAACGGCCTTAGTCAAAACCCTTCCAGCATTTTGCTGGAAGGGTTTTAATCCAATTTTCAAAAGGAGCGCGCTGTATGAAAATATTAAAGGAAGTTCGATCCGTACCACAACGCGTTATTTCGCTGTTGCTAACGCTTGTATGCTTATTGGGGCTCGTGCCTACCGAAGCTTTGCGGCAACCTCCAATGTCCCCAGCAGCATCATAATGGAAGATTGCACTCATAACGGTGTCCACTATGAGTCGCCGGCGCTTGATACCTGTTGGCTTCACCAAATGCGTTTTGATTACAACGGGGTGAGTCTAATCGGTTTTGTTCGGATCATGACAAAGAGATGGGCTGGTCTCTGGAAGGACATAAGTGGGATAGTCCGCAACCGATCAACGACCCCACAGTCAAAATCATGATGGCTTACTACTATGCCCACTCCAGGGAATCTTCACCGACCAGGCCAAAGCGCTTGGTGTCGATCAGGTCTGGGGTTCAGAATACACCTGGACCATGAATGCCTGGGTACAGGCTGTGATCTGGCGCTATAAACAGGGCTCCCTGAACGACCCGGCGGCGGTATGCGCCGAGGAGCTCATGTACGTCTACAACAATCTGCAACACACCAGCTACACCAGCATCGACGAGATCGTAGATGGATGTCCCTTCGGCAACGTGCCCAATACATTCTGATCTCGGCGAGCAAGGCGTCTGGGGTGAGTGCGAAGCCTATCAATATACCTATGCTGGTCCCGGTTCCAGTTCTCATCAGGCCGACAGGGTCCAGGGTATTATCATTGGTGATTTAACAGTTACGCGCCAACACTATAAATTAACTGTTAAAAGGTTGATGCTACAAATCCCAACAAGGGCTCCCTGGGGCACGTTTCCTCGTTCAAAATAGTAATGGCACCTACTCTAAAGAAGTGGTAACTGGCAGCGATGGGACCTATACACTATCTCAATTGGATGCTGACACCTACGCGATCACGGAACTGGATCCGCCGGAGGACTATGAACTTGACAATCCCGGACCTCAATATGTTGTTCTTCCTGATGACAGTGGAACCACCGTTACGGTGACCTTTTCTGATACTCCTATCGTCACTGGTGAAGGGACGATCCGCAAAGTCGATGCGGATGATCCCACTAAGGGTCTGGCCGGAGCGGTTATCCAGATCGAGGGCGTTGATAATGAGTTCGTGGGCACATATATTACCGGCGCTGGCGGCTACCTGGAGGACGTCCCTTGGGATACCATGCCTATCGGGTCATTTGTGGCGACGGAGCTCACTCCACCATCAGGATACACCCTCAACGATGACCCGGACAAAACAAGCAGGAATTTTTCTGGGACGGCAAAACTGATGTAAATTTGGTTTCGAGGATGATGCGAAGGTCAAACTCGAACTTCTGAAGCTGGACGATTCGGAAAATCCGCTGGAGGGAGCGGTGTTCAATATTCTGAAAGACTGGCAGCTCATTGGAACAGAGGCTACTGGAGCAGATGGCACAATCACTGTCCCGAACATTACCGAAGGCCTGTATGCCTTCGTCGAGGTATCCGTGCCGGAGCCGTTTGCCAAGCTCCAGGACCCTGTTGTTGTTTATGTGGATCAGGCCGATGTGGACGGCGGTGGCACCATCTCTGTGACTGCCGTGGACCAGCGGCTGCCAAATCTGACTATTCTCAAGCAGGATGGACAGACCAAGGAAGTCATTCCTGGCACCACCTTTGAAATCAAGGGCGTCCATCACGGCTACCACCAGGATGTTGTGACTGGGGAGGACGGCACTGCGACCCTCACGGGCTCCCTGTTGATACCTACGAAGTGACCGAAACATCGGTTCCTGATCCCTGGTAGTATCCGATGAGCCGACCCAGGTCATTTGGCTGGCCGGGCGACGATCAGCAGCTCGTCTTTGATAATCTGAAGCAGCCGCAGCTCACCATCGCCAAGGTGGACGCGGACGACCCGGACACCAAGATCCCGGCACCGTATTCACCATCAAAGGGGTGAACAGCGATTACCAGAATGATGTGACCACCGGGCAGGACGGCACCGTTACCCTCCGGCTGGCCCCGGCACCTATGAAATCACGGAGAAGTCCGTCCCTCGCCTTACTACCTGCCGGACAAGGACGCCGACCGTACTCAGACGATCTCCCTGAATGCCGGTGACGAAAAGGAACTGGTCTTTAAGAACCACAAGGCCCCGGAACTCACGATTTATAAGGAAGATTCCATCGCCGGCGCTCCTGTTGAGGGGCGCGTTTTCATGTCACCTACACCTCCACAGGTGAGGCGGCAGATGCCCCAGAGAGCATCGACTTTGGGGAGATCCTGACGGATGAAAATGGCGAGATCAAGCTCCACGAGCAGGGCAAACGACTCTACCCGGGCGAGTACACCGTCACGGAGGTGGAGCCGGCCCGGGTTTCCAAATGAAGGAACCCGCCACACAGAAAGTCATCCTCCACGGTGGCGAGAGCAAGACCGTCACCTTCCAAAACGTCCCCTTAAATGCGATCATCGTCGAGAAATATGACTCCGTCACCGGCGAAGCTCTGCCCGGCTGCACGTTCCAGCTGCGCTATCTCGGCGGCACCAGCGGAACGGGCGGAACTACCATCGGCCAGAAAGTGACCGGGAAAAACGGCACCGCCATCTGGACCGGGCTCAAGAGCGGCACCTATATTTTGGAAGAAATCGACCCTGCGGATGGGTACAGCATCATCCAGTCATCGGAAACCATTTTCCTGGCAGACAGCGGAGAGCAGAGCGTCGTTACCGTGCGGTTTGAGAATATGCCTGACGGCATCCTCCTGATCCGCAAGGTCTGCTCCGTCAACCCCAGTGTGACCCTGCCTGACGCGGAATTTAAGGTCATGTATGCGGACGGAACCCTGATCGGCGACAACAACGGCATTTATCGGACGGACGAAAATGGTGAAATCCGCATCGAGGGCCTGAAGCCTGGGAAAAGCGTGGTCGTCACCGAAACTGCGGCACCTCCGGGCTACCTCATTGATACCCAGTCGCAGACCATCCAGATCAAGGAGGGGCGCACCGTCAGCCTGACCTTCAAAACCAGCCCAAGGGCTCGTTGATCATCCAGAAGCGGGACAGCGCCACCGGCCAGCCCTCCCCGGCGCTGAGTTCCGTGTGACCACCGCCGCTGGCTGCGAGGTGGGCTTGGACGGCGTGATTGGCGATTCTACGCTTACCCAGAACGGCATCTTTACCACTGACTCGGCGGGCGAGATCCACATCTCCAACCTAGCTCCGGGGCATATGTCATTTCGGAGATCAAGGCCCCGCCGGGTACGTCATGGATTCCCTCCACCAATGTGGTCATTGGCGAGAACGGCGACACCCAAACTGTGGTCATCAAAACTCCAAGGCGGGCTCCCTCATCATCGACAAACGGGATTCCCTGACCGGAGAGCCGCTGGAGGGCGTCACGTTCAAAGTCACCACTTCCACCGGAGAGTTCGTCCCCGATGAAAACGGCTACATCTCCAGCAACGGCCTGTATGTGACGGACAAGGACGGCAAGATCCAGATTGACGGCGTGGTGGGCACACTGGTGGTCACGGAAACCAAGACCATCCCCGGCTACACCATCGACCCCGCCACTCAGACGCAGACTGTGGTGGTTAACCCCAACGACACGCAGACCCTCTATTTTGAGAACACACCGTCAACAACTCTGGTGATCGAGAAGTACATCGAAGGCACCACCACACCCCTGGAGGGCGTGACCTTCCTGGTGACGGACAGCTCGGGCGCCGTGGTAGGCCAGAGCAACGGAGAGTATATCACCGACGAAAACGGCCGCATCGTGATCACCGATTTGGAACCCGGCACCACCATCACCGCACGGGAAACCAAGACGCTGGAGGGCTACGTCCTGGACGGCGTCCCCAAGTCCATTCTCATCAAGGAGGGCGAGGTCCAGACGCTCCGCTTCTACAACAGCAAGCAGGGAACGCTGGTCATCCGCAAGCTGGACTCCGTGACAAAGGAACCCTGGCCGGGGTGGAGTTCGAGCTGACCTACGCGGAGGGCGGCTATGTGGACGACGCCAACGGGCACCTCCAGCAAGGGCCTCTACACCACGGACTCCAACGGCGAGATCCGAATTTCCGGCGTCACGGGACTATCGTGGTCAAGGAAACCAAGACCATTGAGGGTACACCATCGACCCGGCAACGCAGACTCAAACCGTAACGGTCAACCCGGAAGATACACAGACGATCACGGTGTATAACGATCCCGTGGGCCGCGTGGAGATCATCAAGGTCGATCAAACCGGACCTCCACGCGAATCCCCAACACGACCTTTGAGATCCGGCGGGTAGACGATGAACTGGTGGACACCATCACCACAGACCGCAACGGCCGGGCCTATCTCGCCTTGGAGACGGAGCCTACTACGCCGTTGAGATCGAGGCAAACCCGGATTACCGGCTGGATGATACCCCCATTACTTTGAGGTCGAGGATGGAAGGTAACCACCCTCCGGATCACCAACCAGAAAAATTCCGGCATCCTTATCCACAAGGTAGACAGTGTGACTGGAGACGGTATCTACGGCGTGACGTTTTGCTCTATGATGAGGACAAAACCCTGTTGGCGAGTTCACCAGCGACGATGACGGCTATGTTTATATCACCGCTGATGATCTCCCGGATGGGGCCAACACCAGCGGGCGATTCTACCTGCGCGAGCTCGAGGCCGCGGAGGGTACGAACTGGACAAGGAGTACAAGACTATTTACGTCCGGCCCGGAAAACGGCTGAGATTGAGTGGGAGAACACCCCATCACCGGCCAGATCAAGTCTACAAGTATGCAGCCGAGTATAACGCGGTGACCGGCACTCCGGCGGGCTCCCCGCTCCAGGGCGCCGTCTATGAAATCAGTAACGCACGTACTGGAAAGGTCGTAGACTACATCACTACCGACGCCCGGGGCGTCGCGGCCTCAAGCCGCTCCCTTAACGCGCTACAAGGTCGTGGAGGTCACGGCGCCGGCCTACTGGCAGGTGGATTCCACCGTTCATGACGTAACCCTGGAATACTCGGGCAGATCATCAAGCTCTCGGCCTACGACAAGCCTGCCAGCCTAGGCGTAAGCATCACCAAACGGGGCAATGCCGAGGTGCTGGCCGGGCAGACCATGCGCTATGATCTTACAGTCGCCAACACCTCCAATGTGCCCTTAGAGAATTTCTACTGGCATGATAAGATCCCTATGATGTGGCACGGGCCACCGTCCTGACCACCGGCACCTATAGCGCCAGGCTCAACTACCGTGTGCTGTATAAAACCAACTACCAGAGCAGTTATCAGGTCCTGGCCTCCAACCTGCTGACCTCTAATAACTATTCATTCAGTCTGAACGCCATTCCCTGCAGGCTGGCGAAGTAGTGACGGATGTGTATTTTGATTTCGGTAAAGTCCCGGTCGGCTTCCAGAGCACAGTCGGCCCCACCTTGAGCGTCATTGTCAATGGAAATGCGGTCAACGGGTATCAGATGGTCAACCGTGCCGATGTGGGTGGGAAATACCAAGGGACCTGGCAGACCGGCCAAGCCAGCTGGGTTACCGTCATCCGCAAATATACCACTACACCCACTCTGCCCAAGACAGGCTATTGATCTGAGAACGGGAGCGGTTCCTGGTGGAACCGCTCCCCTTCTAAAGCTGATCGATCAAATCCAGCAATATCTGATTGTCCGCTACCGGATGGAATGTGCGGAGCCAATCATTTTCCTGAACGGAATTGACGTGGCCTTCCTCGATCCCTGCCAGTAATTCAATAGGGAAGGGACGGTGTACTCGACAAAAACAGTATTCCAATACGGGAATTTCCCTGTAAAGTGTGACAACAAAATTCATCCATTGTCTGAGGCGCACGTTCACCGCCCCACCAGACAGCGTAACAGCCTGCGGTGAAGATAGGACCTTTTCTTCGCCCGGCAGCTTGGTTTTAACCGTCTGCTTCAACCGCGCGACCTCAAAATATCCAAGCCGGCATACTCCAAACCGCGTTCAGAGGTCGGAAGCGGCGCGGTTCAACAGCTTGCACAATCGGAGCATATCCGATTTGCTGTCGCAAAATAAAAGGCTTTCCTGATGCCCCATCACTTCACCTGCTTTGTATACGAAATAACTTGAATTATTATAACATGGAGATACTTATGGAGCAAGATTTTTCTTTTCTGCTGACCCACTTCGCGCAGAACTATACGGCATTTCATACCAGACACTTCTGTGAACTGACCTACGCCATGCTCTATGCCTGCTGGTATAAGGATTTGTTAGGGGATTTCACAGATCTGGATCTTCCATTTCTTGCCGTTGCCGCCAGCCTTCATGACATTGGGAAAAGCGCCCTTGCACCAGCTATTGTAGAGTCCAAAGAACCACTATCTCCAATGGAACGAAAGGTCATACAGGCCCACACCTCATTAGGAGCTTTGATGCTGGGCTCAATTGATTTGCCGCTGTTTCAGGAAAGCAGGGTCTGCCGGTTCGGCTACGAAATCTGCCTGCATCACCATGAGCGTTGGGACGGCGGAGGGTATCCGGATGGGCTGAAAGGGGACCAGATTCCGCCCTATGTGCAGGCGGTCAGTCTGGCTGACGCCTACGATGCACTCAGGGTAGCACGCTCATACCGGCCAGCCCTGCCACACCAGGAGGCTGTAAAGCTGATTCAATCCGGCGGATGTGGAGCCTTCTCACCTAAAATACTGGATCGCTTTTGTTCCATCATTGATAATGTAAATGAGGAGCTATATGTCGAAAAGATACGTCCCGGTAATCGCCGCTAGTCAAGTGGCTCTGTTCCACTATCATATACGGAGATCCGGACAAGCTGATCCCCATATCTCACGGAACGCCGGCCTCCCCGGATAGCCCGGAAACCTATATAAACAGGCGGTGCAGGTCCGGTCTTTCCTCGGCCTTCACCGCCTGTTTCCAAAATGGTTTCCGCATCCAAGCACTCGACGCCATGAGACAATATCCTTCAGTACGTATAGGTGCAGGTTTGGCCCCTTTGCCGCCATCAAAGGTGCCCTGAGGCGCCAGATATCATTCTATCATCTCCTAAATGGCGCCGACGGCTTCATGGTATAGAGCCCGGACAGCATCCTGTACCGTTTCCACCGCAGCTCAGAGGCATAGGAATATTTTTCTGGTATCGGCTCCAAAGGAGGCCCATATCAGGACTCTCACGGACTTCCGATAGAATCAGATCGCCATCTTCCTGTGCGAACTGTGTTCCCCGCTTATGGCAGGTGGTAGCGAAGGCAGCCTGTAGATCCCCAGTATCATAGGCAGCGGACACGTCATGCTGCAGAATGTAGAGATCGTAGTAATCCCGCATCCGGGTGTTGGCAATACCGCGGCTCAGTATCGTTTCCAGTTTTCTGCCAATACCGTCTCCAGGTTGTAGGCCAGGATGCTGATCGTACGGTCCTCAAACATCAATTTGAACTGGTAAGAAACCTCCCGTGGGGTAATGGCATCGCCAGTAGAGATATCCAGCTTCAGCGGGGTACGCATAGTTTCGAGATTTGCCTCCAGCATGGCACGGATACCAGGGTATTCGGCTTCATCCATGATTTCATAGATGCGGGTGATGTGGAATGTAACGCCGTCTTCCAGCGGGATAGAGAGCACTTCGGCAAGAATATCTGATAGATTTTCCACCGTAAGAGGCATTCCGCGCAGCGTAGTGTCAACATCCATGGTCGAGCGGGTGTCCAGGCCCACCATAGCAGAGACAAGAGCACCTCCCTTCAAGATGAAATTCTCACGATACGGGGAGCGGGACAAGCGTTCTAGAAAACGCTCCATCATGTAGTTTCGGATCAGGATTTGAGCCTGCATACTGTTCCCCTTACTGAGATTCCGAACCAAATCCTTGAGCTGCTTGGATGTGTGTATCATGTCAGCAATACCTCCACATATGGTTTCATGACCTGCTCCACGCGCAAGGCTTTTGCGTAGCGCATAAGGAGTGGAATATTCTTTTTTTTGTTGGAAATAGCTTTGCAGAGCGGCGTGGAGGTCTTGGGCCTCTACCTGGCTCCGACTGCGAAACAGGTCGCACACGCTGCGTTCCGCATCGTATGCCGTGACCAGATGGCCTCCGGGAGATAAGATTTTCGTTCGGCCAAGCACATACAGTTCAGGTTTGACTTTATAGACCTTGATTCCCTCCGATGTCAAGTTGGTGGCATTGTAGCCAGCTTTGAGCGTAACGGTGACAGGCAGCGGCTCACTCTGCCAGCCCCATAGATAGAGGGCAGCTTCGTGGAGAACACAGCCTGCGGCCACCTGGACTGGATAATAAAAAATCGTCCCCAGTGAATCCGGAGAGAGGTAGACTCCGTGAGCAACTCGTTCCAAGCCACGGACTTTGACATACTCAGCAAAATATGATCTGGACACCCGAGTGCCCGAATATCGGCTGTTCGCAGGATACCGTTTTGACGCTGCATTACTGCGTCCAGTTGATCAAGCTTTGTCATACTTGTCACCTTACTTTCGTGCTCTTATTATACATAATAAGAGTGTGAAAGTAAAGTGCCTGTTGTTTTCGGTACCAAGTTCTATATGAGTCTGATCAATCCGAGGAGGGATGCTCTATGAAAGAAGAGAAAACCGGCTTGGATGAGGCCGTGTCCGTAACGGCTAATACCGCCCAGGTGGTCAGTGGCATGGTCAAAACAGGGAAAGCAGTCTCATCTGCGGCCAAGGGCGCGGCTGTGGGCGGTCCATATGGAGCGGTAGCTGGGGCGCTCTGGAGCGCCAGGCATCATCTGATGAAAATCGTAGCCGCGCTTCTGGTCTTGCTCATGCTGCCGGTGCTGTTTATTGTTATGCTGCCATCTATCATCTTCGGCGGGCTGACCGGAGCTGCGGAGCCTGGTTCCAGCCAGCCGGTGTTAAACGACAGTGCTGCCATCACGGAGAACATCAATGAAATTTCCTTTGCAGTCAACCAGATTTTAGGGAAGGCATTGATGATGTGGAGGACCGCATCGCACAGGACTTTGCGGGAACGAACGGGGATGAGTATGAAGTCATCAATCCCTATGAGGGTGATCTGGTGAGCAACACCAATCTCTTCCTTTCCCAGTATTGTGCCGCCAGAGATCAGGATTTTGAGGCCATTTCCTGTCTGACATGGAACAGACGCTCCGCCAAGGACTCCCACACCTTTATTCCTACACGCGAACGAGTGAAACCCGCACTGTGGAGGATGATAATCCGAAACCCCAGATGTTGTGGAGACCACCACCGAACTCTGGTACATTTACACCATTGTTTACAATGGCGAGGATTACTTTGCCGATGCCATCTTTGGCCTGTCTGATGCGCAAAGGAGCTGGCTGAGAATTACGCCCAGAACCTCAGTCTGTTTCTGGGCGACGGGATGTTTCAGCACTGAGAGTCCGAAGGAATTCCCTCTTTGGGGAATGTCCGTTTTACAGACGGTGTCACAGAGGTTGTCTATTTCAACCAGCTGGACGAACGGTATGCCGACAAGCCCTATGGAACGGATCACATCGGAGGATATGGCTGCGGCCCTACCGCCATGTCCATTGTGGTCTCCTCCTTGACCGATGACATCGTAGACCCTGTTGAAATGGCGGAGTGGGCTTATGAGCATGGTTACTGGTGCAGCAAAGCGGCTCTTACCACTCTCTGATCCCTGGAGCCGCCAAGGCGTGGGACTGTCGGTGGAGGGCTGTACGCCATCTGAGCCACAGCGGATCCTGGATGCCCTGGCTGAAGGGAAACTGGTTGTCGCCATTATGGCCAAAGGCCATTTTACTTCCAGCGGGCACTTTATCGTTTTGCGCGGTGTGCAGGACGGGAAGATCCTGGTGGCAGATCCAGCCAGCTATTCCCGGAGTCAGAAAGCATGGGACCTGTCCATCATCCTGAATGAAGCCAGCCGCCGGGCGGGTTCCGGCGGCCCGTTCTGGATCATAGGCCGGGCATCCTGACCGCCGGGAATGCTGATCAAGTTAAGATGATACCCATCCGTCACCCGCGGAGCGAGGCCAACCGCTGACAGGGTTGACGCCCTTGCTGATCCCTCCAGCGGGTTCCGTCAGAATGTGATGCACCTGCTTTATGATACGGCTTTTGTCCTTGTACGTACCATGGCTGGCGCTGGCATCTGCATCTAATTCAGGGGATGGATGGCGTATATAGATTGGTGGACCATGGGAGGCAGGCACTAGGCCTGCCTCCCCACCCCCGCGCCGTGGGCAAGGCAGAGCGGCGCTGCCCGCTACGCGTTGGGACAGCGCCGCTCATTTTAGTTCGACGATATTATGCGTGATCCTGCCAGCAATTCAAGGGGCATCTGAACGAGCGGCCATAGTCTTGCCCGGCTCGTTCAGAACATCCTCTGCCTGTATTTTCAACGTGGAATCCACACAATCGTCCAGTTTGCATCGCCCGGCATATCACACACTACCCTTTCTTGCTCTAATTGTGTCACGCAGTATGTGCAATGTAAGATCACACCATCATTTGGTCGGCTCCTATAATTTACAAAAATTCATACTTTTGCGGGCCTTTTGCTCATTTTCCGGTGAGTAATATTACGAGGGAATTTTAGAAGGAGGTTCCTCATGACAACAAACCATACTTATTCTATGTATGATTTCCTATCCAGCTGCGGCGGAAATTGGCGAAACGCCATTTTCGTCTCCTGCTCTCCGTGCAGGCATCCGTGCAGAAATATCAGAGCCGGCTGCCTCTGACAGCCTGCTCTGAGGGGACGCCGCTGGTAGTCTGTGTTCAGCGGTTTGAGGGGCTGTCCGGTCAGAAAATCGACCCTTCGGAATGTGCCGGACGCCTCAGCCGCAGCGCGTTTGAATCACTCTACGCCAGGTATCTGCTCTGGCAGCTCGACTCAGACCGGCAGTGCGCCCTGCGGCAGTTGGATCAAAGCGTCAGCTCGAACCTCTGATGTTCTCTACATTTGCAAAGAAGGTGCACTATGTGAAAAGGTACATCTCACCTGCCCCAAATGCCATTCCAAAGCGCTTCTGCGCCCCGCCAGCGTTGTCTATGGAAACAAGGCAGATCCAAATGCCAAGGTCTATGTCTGCGCCAGGTATCCAGCCTGTGACAGCTATGTAAACGCCCACCGCCATACAAACCAGCCGATGGGGACGCTGGCCGACGCTGTTTTGCGGCAGAAGCGCCGTGAAACTCACTTGGAGCTGGACAGGCTCTGGAAAAACGGCCTTATGAGCCGGGCGGAAGCATACCGCCTGATCCAGTTCTATCTGGGCGTCCCTTCCGAGGACGCCCACATCGGCAAGTTTTTCGTAGGGCGATGCGAGGAGGTGTCCGCATTCTGCCGGTGGTTCTCCTCTGCGGCCGATCAGGCCGCATAACATAAGAAACCAGCCTGCCGCGAAAGGAGGGCAGTCATGAAGCACGATTTTATCCTTACATCAGAACAGCAATCCCTTGCCGAGGAGCATATGTGGCTGGTAGACCGGGTCATCCGCTTTGCCATCCAGCCGAATGAATATGTTTGCGGGCTGGGCCGCGAGGATCTGCACCAGGAAGGGTGTGTGGCGCTCTGCCGGGCTGCTACCACGTTCCAGCCCGGGCGTATCAATTCACTACTTACGCCTTCCCGGTGATCCGCAATCACCTTTACGACTATTGCAGAGACATTCAGTCCAGCCGGCGCCATATCCCCACCATTTCTCTGGAATGCTTCAGCAGCGATCTCCCTCTGGAAACGGACTGGGAAGAGGCTGTGGGACAGCGCCTCTCGAAGCCGCTCTTCTTGAGGCCCTGCACCGCTTCAGACACAAATACAGTGGAACGGCCCGCCTGGGAATTGAGGCGCTGGAGCATAAGATGCGGGGATATACCACCGAAGAAATCGCCCAGTGTTACCATGTCAAACCAAACTATATCCGGGCATGTATCGCACGCTCAGCGAAAAGCTGCGCAAGGAGCGTGAGCTCTATGACATTTATACAGCGTACGCTGAGAGCGAAGCCCGGAGCGCATAACAATAGGAGGCTATACTTATGTTGCAGCACACTTACTACACGGCGGTCGGCCATTACCTCTGCAAAACCGATGAAGCCGGGAGAACATACCCCGTCGTGATTTGCCACCAGAAGGAGTACAGCGTTGATTTACAGGAAATGACGCTCTGGACCGCGCTGAACTGGCGTTTGCTGGACCGGCGGCAGGCTGAGCAGCAGTACCAGAAGCTGGCCCGCGATTTGATTCCGACGCCGCCCGCAGCTTTGATGACTGCCTGAGCCGCCTGTGTCTGCGGGGCTCGCGGCCGAGGAAGGGAGACAGGAGTGGACGCGCTCTACGATTTGTTCAGTGACCTCTATATCCCCCATCACCAGAAGCATCCCCGCCGTGTGAGCACCTTTCTGAAAATGGTGCTGCTGGATGGCGTTGCGGTTTCTGACGCTGCGAAACTGCTCGAAGGGACCGGCGCAGCCGACAGGAGCAGCAGATCATGCGCCTCTCCCGACAGGCGCTTCTGTCCACGGCTGAACTCGTCAAATGTGTGGAGAACAGGGTGGAGGATCTTTCCACCGACCAGAAAGTCCTGGACGCCCTGTATGGGGATACAGAGACAACCTGCGACAATATCGGGTTCATCATGCGCTCCTCGAAAAGCGTACAAGCGGTGGTCATCGCGGTTTCAAACCTGTATCTGCGCCAGCAGATCCTTCTGGAGCGGATTTGAAGTATGGAGCGCATCACAAATTGGCCCGTGGCCCTTCTGCGGCGCTGGCTCTTGTCCGCCGCCGTGGGAGGGATTTCTCCTGGCCGGGGTGGCGGCGTTCTTTGCCCTGAAGATCGCATCCTCCTGGGCCTCAGCTTCAGCCTGGCTCTATTCACATTCCTGCGCTGCCTGTCCATTTACCGCGTCGTATCGAGCGGAGCCTATGAGGTAGTAGAGGGCGTATGTGTGGAGCTCAAACACAAAACGTTTCAGAAACAGCAGAACGTCCTCCTGATGTCCCTGGACGGCGTGGAACACAGGCTGACCCTGGATAAACGGACACACCTGCGGATCGGCAACCGCTACCGCTTTTATTTCAAACCGGCCGATACAGCCTATGTGGATGGCCTGCCCCAGACCTCCGGCCCCAAGACCTGTTGCTGGGCATGGAGGATTTGGGTGGGTATTGCGCGGAGCAGGAATCCTCCAGTTCTCAGCAAGAGTGAGTTTGACTTTGGAAAGTCATAAAGCCAGCGCCGCAGAGCGAACAAGACTCGCTGCGTTCCCGCAATTCCATGACCATGCGGGGCACGCCTTCCGAATATTTTGGCTGCTATGTCAGCTTGCGCAGTTCTTAGATACAAGATGGGAAGAAAGTTGGGATGAACTGCCCGGCTTTTCTGTCCAAATTTATTGCAATAGGGGTGAAATATTTAAGTATGGCAAGAAAAAGTGGGAGTTCCCACCTTATGTTGATCGCTGCCTCCGCCAGAGATGGAGAAAGATGGTCAACCAGGGAATCGCAACAAAACAGCAGGCCTATACGCTTGGGTGGATGGAATTCTTTATAGATGCGCTCTTTATGATGGGCGCCATTGATTTCCATCAGATGAAAGCGCAATCCTCCGGGTCAAAGCATTTGCGGAGGCGATGGTAAATACAGAGTATGTGCGACGCGACGAGGGCGAGCCATCTTATTTGTTTGAGGATGGAGAGGAAGTAAAGTTTGCTGTGGGGGTATGCTGTGTGGAACCCCGGAAAAGATGTATTTTCGGCCCTCCTGATTACGACGAAACGGATATTCGCCTTTGACAGCATGAAAGCGCCCCGGGGTCCAGGATGTACTCCGAGAACTGGACAGACTGGATCCGGATCATATAGCCACAGTCATGCAGGCTCCGCTCCAAGATATTATTTCTGCTTCACTCAGACGCCCGAACTCCCGTTTCCCACATGGCTCGTTTCTGCTCACCTTCCGGATGCCGGATTACCTAAAACGGTGCGGGGTGCAGCTTTGGCGGCCGCTGAGCGATGGGAAACCGACGAACAGCAAAGAAGATATGGAAGGAGCACCAGTGGGATCTGGCTGAACAAATAAGCTATGAGATAGCGCTGCATTCGGAAGATACATACAGACAGCTCTGCAAGCTGTCCGGCGTACTGAAAGCAGCGGGAAAAGAGGAGGGTTTTGCGGTTTCCGTAGAGTGATCTCTGCCACGTGACGGGTCTGTTCATTCAGATACCACTTCGTCTCTGCGAAAGCTCCTGCTGTTGGACAAACGCATTTAAGAAAGGAAATTTCTATGCCAAAGGCAAAACGATTGCGCAGTTCTGTTTACATCGCTTCCTGGAGACACACTTTGACTTGGAAGCCGTTCGCATAACTGCTGCCGATGACGGCGTGATTCTGGAAGATAGTGCGGGCGGCCGTGCCCTGTTCCAATATCAGGAGGGAGCTGTGGTTATGCAGGTTATCCGCAGCCCTGACGGAACTCCCTCCGGCCAGTCGGTCAGCCTGTCATTTGCCGTCAATCCGGATAAAACTGTACGGCGGAGCTATCTGACACTCCAGCAGATAGCAGAGCTACCCGCCGCACTCTTCTCATTATATGACTTACCCGATCCCCACCGATGAAGAGGTACGCCGGCTGGCTCAGGCTGGCCGGGTATCCGGAACGGACTATATGAGCATATTGCTGTGGTACCTTGCCGGGAACTATGAGCAGCACTATCTTGGGCTGGGTGGCGTAGATAGCGAAGGCTATTATATTGACCTGATCTTTCATCACCGGACGCTCCGGGCAGAGCATATCAATTTTATCTGGAAGATGTACCGCAGTTCTGACCAGGCTCTGTTTTACCCGTGCAGAAACACCCTCGCTTCACCTGCCGTTGGGAACATTTTGGTACTGGCTTGTCAAAAAAATGCATTTTGGATATAATAAAGTCCTATATTCAGGAAGGAAGGATGGAACCATCATGACGAAAGCAGAACTGATCGCAGGTATGGCTTCAGAAAGCGGCCTGACCAAGACTGATGCAGAAAAGGCCCTGAACGCATTTCTGAGCCAGGTAGAACAGGCGTTGAAGCAAGGCGAGAAGGTGCAGCTGGTCGGATTTGGCTCTTTTGAAGTCAAGGAACGTGCAGAACGTATCGGGCGCAACCCCAAGACGAAAGAGGCAATCGTAATCCCGGCCGGGAGGGCCCCGGTATTCAAGGCCGGTACAGCCCTGAAGGACGCCATCAAATAAGCAGGGATTATAAAATGAGAGAATGAAACCTGGCCTGGACAGATTGCTGTCCAGGCCAGGTTCTTTTTTTATGGGAATAACGCGGGGTACCCCTTTTGGTTACATATATTGCGTTGTTGAAGGCCGAGTGAGTCAATGTGCATATGATCCAGATATTTTGAAAAGCGGTCAAGAATCGGGACGATCCCCCTCGGCCTGTCCCTGGATGCACCGTAGCAAGGGTTGGCGGAACGGCTAAATACGTTTCTGTTGCGTCGGCCACGATGCCGAGGGATGTGTCTGCCGCGTCGGCCAAAGCACCGGAGACCTGATCTGTTTCCGCCACAAGACCGTCCAGAACCGTATCTGTCCTGTCCGCCAAGGCTTGCAACATACCGGAAACAGGCGGACAACAGCAGTGCATAGAACAGGTGCACATCAGGAGCGGCGTCCATCTCTTTCAGATTTCGTTCATCGCGTCCTCCTACCTGCCTGTCGGCGGCCGCCGGACTTTTTCCTTTTGGGGTGCCCGGTCTCGCTGCCGGGGCGGGAAAGCATCAGAAGGGCTGCGGTCAAGACGATGACCGATGCCATGCCCAGAAGAGCCAGCGGGATACTGGGGGCTTGAGTAGCCCCGTTGTACGCCTGCATATCAAATCCGGCCAGCACCAGCGCCGCGGAGAAGGGGTAGGCCGAGAGCAGGAACCCGCCCTTAAAGAACAAAATGCAGTACCCCAGGAAAAAGGCCAGGATGGAGCCGCCCAGATAGGCGCCCCGCATCTGCCCAAAAATCAGGATCATGGGCATACAGACTAGGAAGGTGGTCAGCGCCGCGGCCACCACCTGTCCCCCCTGCTGGAGGATCACCCCGGGCGTCAGTCCCGGGAGGCCCGCCAGCATCCCCGTGAGCACCGTCACGGCCGCGCTGTAAAGGCCAAACAGCAGAGACAGCAGGGCGGTGGCCGCCAGCTTGCCGCCCAGGAGCTTTGGATAGGACACTGGGACGGTGAGCAGGTTCTTCATGGTGTCGTGGGTGTTCTCCCGATCGATCAGCCACCCGCCGATCATCACCAGGGAGATGGGGAGAAACACCTGGGTGTTGCCCCATACCACATTGGCGAACAGGTGGACAAAGTCAAAGTTGGGGTCCCGGATCTCCGGGTTCACGATCAGCTGGGTGCCGTACTGTGCCACCGGACAGAGGGCCAGGGCCACAATGCCAACCAGCAGAATCTGGCACCGCCGCAGTTTCCACCACTCCGTTTGGATCATTTTCCACATACTCGACACCTCCTCAAACGCCCTGGCGCTTGTAGACCAGCGCGATCAGGGCCAGAAACACTACGGCCTCCGCTCCGGTCACCAGAAACGCCTGGGCGGTGGTGACGAAATAGGGGCTGACCCGCTCCAGAAGTCCCAGCATCTCTGCGCTGGCATTGGAGAAATCGAGATACTGAAAGTACCAGCGGAAGGTCAGCGGCCCGGGTAGCAGTGTCCCCAGGTTCAGACCAAAGGGCTGTGTGGTAAAGGCCTCGCTCAGGCCAAAGATATAGTTGACGGCGGTATAGAAAAAGGTGACGATCACGGAGATGATATAGCTTCGGTTCAGCAGCACCACCAGCAGGATGCAGGGCAGGGCTCCGGCCCACATCATGATCCCCTGGCCGACGCCTACAAAGAAGAGCCGCAAGAAGCCCACCGGCTCCCACCCGGCGGCCAGTACGATCAACAGGATCACCAGGCCCCCCACCGCCATGAAGGCGACGGCAAAGAGAAACAGCAGGGCCATCTTTGCCATGGCCAGGGCGGGTTTGCTCACCGGCACCGTCATGAGGTTTTTCAGCGTATCGTTGTCCTGCTCCTCAAAGAGCAGGTTGGAGGCCAGCACCACCAGGGCCGGCATCAAAAGCAGATAGGCGCTCATTTGGAACAGGGTGGACATCATGCCGTCCACCGCCTCAGCCCCGCTGGTGAACTCCTGAAAATCCGGCAGGAACAGGGCGCATCCCAGAGGGAGCAGGGCGGATACGGCAGCGGCGGCAAAGAACAGGGGCTTGCGCCGCAGTTTGGCAAATTCACACCGCAGGAGATCAAGCAATGCCCTCACCCCCTGTGATGCGCTTGAAGTAGTCCTCCAAGGTGTCCTCGTAGAGATGGGCGTCGGACACTACCAGCCCCGCTTCTACGAACCGCCGCACCGCCGCGCCGGTGTCCAGGCGTAGATCCCGGACCATCAACTCCCGCTCATTCTCCACTGCAACATCCCGCACACCCATCTCCTGCCGGAGCATCTGGGCGGCCACCGGCGCGTTGGACACGGTAAAGCGGAGAACTTTTCCGTTTTTCTGTTCCAGCTCCACAAGGCTCTCTTCCTCCAGGAGAACACCGTGGTCGATGATCCCGATGTCGTCGGCCAGCAGGGCGATCTCGGAGAGGATATGGCTGGAGATCAGGATGGTCTTGCCCCGCTCATCGCACAGCGCCCGGATGAAGTCCCGCACCTCGGCAATGCCGATGGGGTCCAGGCCGTTGATGGGCTCATCCAAAATCAACAGCTCCGGGTCGTGCATCACCGCCAGGGCGATAGCCAGCCGCTGTTTCATACCCAGGGAGTATTGGGCGTAGCGTTTCTTGTCCCGGTAGGGCAGGTTCACCAGTTCCAAGGCACTCTTGATGTAGTTGGGACTCTTGAGGCCCCGGAGCCGGGCGAAGATCTGCAAATTCTCTGTCCCGGTCAGGTTGGGGTAGAACCCCGGGGACTCGATGAGACTGCCAATGCGGGGCAGGATGCGCGTTTCATTCCCCTTCAGCGGCTGACCGAAGAGAGACACCGTGCCGGATGTGGGAGCAGTCAGGCCCAGGAGCATCTTCATGGTAGTCGTCTTTCCCGCTCCGTTTCGTCCTAAGAGACCGTAGATGCGCCCCTTCTGCACATGGAGATCCAGGTTGGAGACGCTGACCTGATCCCCGTATCGTTTGATAAGTCCTCTGGTTTCGATGATACAGTCGCTCATAAGCGGTACCCTCCTTTACGTTATGCCAACAGGATAGCACCCGTACCTTGAGATAACGCTGAGCCAACCTTGATTTATCTCTGAGATTTTCTGAAAGACATGGGCAGACCCCCGCTTTGGCAGTATAATAGAGCCAATGGAAGGAGGTAAACCATATGGAATATAAAATCTTATTCGTGGACGATGACCTTGATATTTTGGAGATGCTGTGCTCGATTTTCCGTCGGGCAGGATATACCGATCTTGTGACTGCCTCCTCCGGCCCGGAAGCCCTCCGGGGTTGGCGTGAGCAGCAGCCGGCGCTGATCGTTTTAGATGTGATGATGCCGGGAATGGATGGATTTGAAGTTCTGCGGGAGATCCGCCGCACCAGCCATGTGCCCATTCTGATGCTTACCGCCCGGGGCGAGGCAGAGGACCGCATCGAGGGGCTGGAGATCGGAGCGGATGACTACCTCCCCAAGCCCTTTCTGCCCAAGGAACTGCTGCTCCGGGCGGGGGCCATCCTTCACCGGGCTTACCCGGAGCCACACCGGACGGTGGAGCTGGCGGCGTCCACGGTGGATCTGGAGAAGGCGGAAGTGTGGAAGAATGGAGAATGTGCGCCCTTAACAGCAAAGGAGTTGCAGTTGTTCGAGAAGCTCTATGAAAATGCCGGCCGGATCGTCACCACCGGTATTCTGTGCGAGACCATCTGCGGCGAGTTCTGGCAGGGCTATGAAAGCACCCTCTCCACCCACATCCGGCACCTGCGGGAGAAGATCGAGGAAAATCCCTCCAAGCCGGTCTCCCTGGTGACAGCCAAGGGGCTGGGATACCGGCTCAATTTGAAGGGGGCGAAATCGTGAACCCGGTGCAGCGGTTTTTCCGGCGCTACATTTTCTCCACCATTGGCATTTTGACGCTGTTCTTCGTGGTCAACATTGCGCTTGCCCTGGGCGTCATGATCGCCGGATACATGAGCGGGACAGACAACGGGTTGTCTGTCCGCGAGGTTTCCGGCCATGTGACGGAGCAGGCCGGCACCTGGACGGCGGACGGCACGGCGCTGGCCCTGCTGCGGGAGCATGACGCCTGGGCCATGCTTTTGGATGAGAGCGGCACGGTAGTCTGGGAGCAGGGTCTTCCGGAGGAACTGCCCCGATCCTATGCCAGCGCCCAGGTGGCGGCCTTCAGCCGATGGTATCTCCAGGACTACCCGGTGAAAGTGTGGAGCCGGGAGGACGGCGCCCTGATGGTGGTGGGATTTGCCCCGGACACCCTGGTGAAATACTACTTTTCCATGGAGACTCCCTCCCTAATGATGTTCCTGGTGGGAGCCATCGTGGTTTTTGTGTTCAACCTGCTGCTGATGATCTTCCTGATGCTACGGAACACCCGCCGGGTGGAGAAAGCCATGTCCCCCATCCTGCAGGGTATTCAAGCCCTGAGCCGGGGCAGTTACCGGTCTTTGGACGAGTGCGGGGAGCTGGCGGAGATCAACGCGGGGCTGAACCAGGCCGGGGCTTACCTGATGCAAAAGGACAACGCCCGGGCGGAGTGGATTCGCGGAGTGTCCCACGACATCCGTACCCCCCTCTCAATGGTGCTGGGCTACGCCAGCGAGCTGGAGGACGATGACGCTCTCACCACGGAGGCTCGGCGGCAGGCAGGTATGATCCGGCGGCAGGGGGAGCGGCTGAAATCCCTGGTGGAGGATCTGAACCTGACCACCAAACTGGAGTACGCCCTCCAGCCTATCCGCCGGGAGGCAGTAGATCTGGTGGAGATCGGGCGGCAGGCGGTAAGCGAGGTGCTCAACAGCGGCCTACCGGAGCAGTATGAGATTGAATTTTCTGAGGAGCATCCGGGCCGCGCTGCCAGAACAGAGGGCGACGCCGCCCTGCTGCGGCGGATGCTGGACAATCTGATCCGCAACAGCATTGTCCACAATCCCCAGGGCTGCCATATCTCCGTTAAGGTAGGCGCGGAGGATGGGCGATGCGCCTGCACAGTGACGGATGATGGCGTTGGAATGGATGCCGCTCGACTGGAGGCGCTGAACCAGGAGGCGGACGTCTCCAGCACCCAAGGCGGCGAGCACGGTCTGGGCCTCAAGCTAGTGTGGCAGATCGTAAAGGCGCACGGCGGCACGGTGCGGTTCCGGCAAGTTGGCCCGCATGGGTTGGGGATCTGCATCACATTTTCCGCATACAACACGCGTTGAAAAGAGGCGGACATCCCCGAAGAGCCATCCGCTTCCCGTTCCCTCCAATGACAACCGCTCTCCTCCATATCTGTTTATCCCGCCCTTTGTTCTGGTTTGGGATGTCACTCCTTTTACGGGAGAACAACCGTTTGTGATAACTAAAATGAATGTATGATAACCCAGTCTTCGCCAAACAAGATTTTGATTGTTCTCCTGATATTTCCTTTTCTAATATCCATATGTTTGATTGAGATTTTTCTTCCATAATGAGAACTGAAGGAATATGGTTCCAGCACCACATGAAAAATGGAGTCATTTTTTCATATGTACCTATTTTAGAACACAGAGCAGACTCGTAAGAGAGAATAAAGTCTATAATGCCCGGAGTTACTTTACCCGATATGATTGCCCCATAAGCCCAATCGGAATCTTGTATGCTCCCGTATGGGGGCGTGATTTATTTCATCTGTTTCATCAGACCAGCAATGAATAGAGAACGTCTGCACTTTATTTGATGTTTTTATTACCTAGACGAAGGCTATTTAATTGTAAACTGAACTGAAATAGTTAGGAGAGGTCCTGGCAAGATTTCCTTTTTGTATTGCCATTTTTGTAGATTGTGCTTATAATAATGGCGACAGAATCAAAGGAAGGAATGGGTCCCATGGACTATATCTAATCGTTTTTCTTTCCTCCCCACCCAGATATAATTGCAATAATGTTTAATAGCCCAGGAGGTTTCTCATGTTAAAGCATAAGCGGGTTTTCTTACCCTTATGTCTTGTGTTGGTCTTTGCATTGCTTTCTATTTCTGCATTTGCAGTAGCCTCCTCGAATCCCACTCCTGATCCCGATCCTGATGCTTTTTACATCACTGAGGACACAACCTATGGCGACGTATTAGAGCATTTTTATCCAGACGAGTACGCCTCTCTTACGAGCGATGTTAAGGCGGTTTACGACAGCCAGTATATCTTAGGAAAAAACGATGACCATACATTCACAAGCACGATGACCGCCACTGATGGTCCCGATGATCCGTACAGCGCCTGGCTCGAAACAAGTATCACTGGAGTTTGTTCTGATCCTACCAGCAAAGCAAAGGGGCCTGACATTCTAGTTACTCTTGTAGCTAAAGCCGAGTCGTCTTCAGAAGGGGAGCTTCGGGCACAGTCATTTTTGAAAGCATCCTCTCCATGCCCTAAAATGACTACATTGATTGTCGTATATGACGAAATACACAAGGTCGAGAAGACGTTCTACGACTTCGATGATAATACAAGTTCTCTGGAGATAGACGAAACTGTAGAAGACCTAGAATCCGGCAAGGAATACAGTGTTACTTGTTCTGCTACAGTTACTTTCCCTGCCGGTTATGTTCCTCCTATCGCCAACCGGAGCTGGGTTAATTATGTAACTGTGAAATAAGCGCCTATACGCGAAGGGATAGCACTTAGAAGTGCTATCCCTTTGTTTTTTTCAAAAACACTTTAATAGTACGAGGAAAGTGTATGATCAGACGCAAATACGCTTATATTTTTTTCACTCATATTTCCGGTATCAAGATCCAGTTCATCAAAAAACAAGCTGTCGCCAGATACTCTCAGACCGCGTATGGTAACATTATTGGGTGATTCATAAAGAACCCTGCCATCCTCATTCAAAATCCTGCAATGTCCGCTTTCACCAGAAAAATGCTGAGGAGCCTGCACATAGAACAGGCCATATTCAGTTTCAATAAATCCATATCCATAGTATTCACTCAGCAATTTCTGATTTGGAATATCAAACCTCTGATAAATCTGGAGAGATGGATTGATATGGCCCGTGACGGCCAAGATATCGCTATTGATGCTCATATCATCTACACTCAGAGCACTTTGGCTAAGTTCAAATTTTATAGGCTCAGAATTATTTGCCTTACCCAGATTATCGACAACGGAGACTGTGACGCTGTTGGGTTTACTATAGTCAATATCGCTAACATAAGCCATATATTGTCCGTCTACAGAGTGGCAGCTAGGCTCGTCTAGCACAATACCGTGCTCATCTTCAGAAATACTGCTTGATTTGATCCCTGTACCCGAATTCCCCCAACTATTTACACCCATAAAGCGAACTCTATAACTCCCATCGATGCCTTTTAATGAAGACCTTCCAACTCCCATATAAACATCGATGTCAAAATTCTTGATAGCACCACCGGTATCTTCGGCAATTCGCCGCCCAATACCAGTTATCTCTACATGACCTTTCTTGGCTGCGCCATTGCGCATTACACAGGGAACATAATAGGGATCAACGGCAATAGTAGTTCCAACCGTTGGTGTCGTTCCAAGTGCAGTCGTCGGTTTATTATACGAAAACTTACCGGCATAGTATTTAATATATCTTCCGTCGTCTCCGACTCCCGATCCCTGTACTTTAACGTCGTTAAGAAACGCGGATTTATATTTACCTGTGAGGCCGGATACAGAAATTTTGTTTCCGGAGTAGTCCGATTCTTTAGCTGTAATATACTGTGTAATCTTAAAGCTGGAGAGGTACGTTGCTCTTGTCCCAATATCTATTGTTTTTTTACTTTCTAAGCCTGCACATTTTACGGAAACAGGGAATTTTTCCATTCCACGCACATGAAATGTTGCCGAAGTATAACCTGCGCTATTTGTGGTACTGTCGGAAGACTTTATTCGGACGTTGGACGACGAGGCGGAAGTTGTCCAGCTTACAGATTTATTTCCATAGCTTGCTCCGCTGTTTAAGATTTTGACTCGGACAGTTACCTGATATGTAATTATGCCATCTTGTACTAGCCCTTTAGAAAGCATAGGAGTAGAATTTGGAATCTGTAGAGAAAGAACCTCCCAATTAGTAAATGTAAGAGGTGGTATAGCGAAAGAATCTTCAATGTCAGATTGTTCAGTAGGGCCATCGTCCCCCACGGAGGCAAAAGCCTGTGTAGAGAACGTAAAAATGAGTAAAAGGGATAAAAAAATGCTTATAAACTTTTTCATGCTTTCCTCCCTGTCCTGGTAAAGTATATATTTACTGCAATAATTCCCATATGCGGAGGGGCCTCTCCGCATCCCTGCTTAATAAGCAGGGATGCGACTCATGCCGTCTTTCCGCTCGTGGTAATGGTTTTCGTTTCGGACTTCCCGTCGAGCCACACGGTCATTTTTACCTTTGCCCGGTAAGTTGTCCCTTTCTTTGCTTCTACTGATTTGCTGAGGTTCGCGTTTCTTCCGTCTTTCTCTACGCTCCAGGAGTCAACGGTGATCCACTGGTTGCCCTGCTTTTTCTGGATCTCCAGCACGATCTTGCACCGTTCTGCTCCCCGGCGGCCAGTCACACTGGCGCTGGCTGACGCTTTCCCATTCTGAACCGTCAGAACACACTGAGCGTCGTTGATATTCTCCATGTAGAAGCTGATTCCCGGATCTGGGGCGGCTGCATCTGCGGCAAAGCATGGAACCGCCAGAGAACAGGCACACATAACTGCGCACAGAAAGCCAAGGAATTGTCTGTGGATATTCTTTCTCATAAAAAATCACCCCCTCTCCGTTTCATATACTGTAACGAAAGAGAAGGTGATTTAGGGACACCTGTTTTATATTTTTTTCAAATACTTTTTAGTAAGGTTGTAATTCTGCGGTACCCCACTCCCATTGCTTATTTAGTTTCAGGCTGGATCGTTTATCCCGACGCGGCATGGGGCTTTCAGCGTTTACTGCGGATTCCGCTACTTCATAAATATTCTCATTATAGAAAAGGTTATTTTACTGATATAGAGATCCCCTCCGCTATCTGTGTCAGCTCGGCCGGTGCCAGTTCGCCCGCCACCCATAAGACGAAGGGATCGTCCAACCACATCAATGCGGCCCACTCACCCTTAGCAACAAGTATCGCTTCATTTCCAGAAATATCGGTCTTAGTAACATCAGACAGCTCGGTATCCCAAATGACATCATAGGCCGTTTTATCTGTTACCATTTGAAGGTTTATGTGAAGCTGTCGGCCCTCTGTGTCCTCAAAGTAAACGGTCTGACTCAGATTATCCTGATCATACACCCGGTCAATTTCAACCATACCTTCCGGCAGGTAGCCAAAGGTGGTCTCTCCTATTTTTGTGGAGCCATTCCAAGTGGAGAAAAAACTGAAATGCGTTAGATCATATAATACCTCGGTGACGGTCTCAATAAATTTTTCTCGGTATGCCTCTACGGACATCAGAGCGGAGAAGCTGAGTATCGCTAAAATCAGCATGGCCGCTGCAAGTCGTTTTGACGCGAGTACCATCTTTCGGACTCCTGAGGAACGGCGCTGATCCCGGAGGAGCCGGTTCATCTTTCGCTCAAACCGCTTGGAGAATGTGTGTTCCGGAATTTTTTCATCGGGAGGCAGCCGGCTCAACCACAGTTCTTCCGCTTTGGGGACAGATTGGTAGAGCTCAGAATCTGTGATTTTCATGTGTGGCTACACCTCCTCACTTTCCAATGACTGCTCCAGCTTTTTCCTCGCTCGTTGAATCGTCTTTTTCACATTTTCCTTTGACATGGACAGGATCAACGCTATTTCATCAATAGAATATCCATGGGAATATTTCAGAAAAAGGACCTCCCGGTATTTTCCCGGCAGGGAGGCAATCGCTTTGGCCAGGAATTCTCTATCTTCTATGCTTTCAAGATCCGAACGATCCGGCACTCCCAGGTATTCCTCTTCGAATGGAGTGGTCTTCCGTTTCTGCCTCTTGCGGTACAGGTCTATTGCCTTGTTCTCAGTTATAGTAACGATTAGCGACTTGGTTTGGGGACACTCCACGTCCGTTATATCATCAATTATCTCAATGATTTTCAAGAAAGCATCATGTACGGTGTCCTCAGAATCCCGTGTGTCGCCCAATATTTTGCTCGCTGTATAAAACATCAGGTTTTTGTAGCGGTTATATATAAACTCAAACTTATGCCGGCCCTCTGGCGAGTCGATCATAGCAAGATATATTATCATGGTACTCATTCTCCGTCTTTTTTAATCTCTATACCACTCAGCTCCGCCTCTTTTCCTACTGTATTTTATCATAGATTTATACATCTTCCAATATAGTCGCACAATCATCTATTATGGCTTCGACGACCAGATACGCCGCATCTTCCAGTCCGTGTCCCTCGTACAACCCACTTATCGAATAAATACTTATTTTAGAAATAGACCACAAAACTAGGGCCGCCTGAATTATAAAAATTCAGGCGGCCTAATTATTTCTTTGCATATGTTTTTCGTGCAGATGTTCGTGCAAAAATACTAAGGATTCTTCCGTTCACAACAAACCAGCCTTATCGATTCGTGCGTTTGCGGATAAAATCGTAGTCTTCTTCTGTTAAAACGATCGGGCCGTGGACTCTTTCATAGCTTGCAATATGAGCCAAAATCAGTTGTTCGATTTCCTTGTTTGCTGAACGTCCATTATGACCTGCTATGTATTTTAGCTTATCCATTGTAGTTTCTTCGATACGCAGAGCGTAGTGCGGATTCTTATGTGATATATTTGTCATAATTTTCCACCTCAGAACCGAACTAACAGAGCCTATGCTTATATACAGATTATATACAGACGGATAGGCTCAATGTCCTGTGTCTTCAACGTTGCGCTCGGTAGTTTTCGATGATCTGCTCTAGTGACGCAACTTGACTCGGTGATAATCCAGATACATCTAAAAAATAGTCTTTCTGCCTGCTTAGTCCGAGTAGGAAGTCAGTTGTTACCCCTAATGCACGTGATAAATCAATAAGCCGTTGTAAAGATGGAAGCCTATCCCCAGTTTCGTATAAAGCAATGGTAGAGGCGTTGACCCCCACCCGTTTTGCTAACTGCTTTTGGGAGAGATTTTTCTCGTTCCGTAAGTCTCTTAACGTATTGCCTAACAGCATTTATAATCACCTACTTTAAGTTAAAATACCACACAGCATATTTTCTTTTAGTAAGTGATATTGATTTCTATTGGAAAGCAAACGTGCCGCATAGGGTATTTCATTTTTGATGAGATTTTCGAAAACAATCAATCACTGAAGAAACGGATGAAATCTCTTCTGAAGTCAGGTCAGACACATCGAGAATTTGCTTCGTCTCGTTCTCTACACCCAATAGATAATCTGTTGAGACCCCCAAAATCCGCGCCATATCAATCAAAATTTGCAGAGAAGGCAACCTACGTCCCATCTCATAATTGGCTACTTGTGATGCGGATAAGCCTAGTTTTTCTGCTAATTTGGACTGGGACCACCTTTTCTCGTTGCGAAGTCTCTGAAGTATTTGACCAAATGGAATCATTTCTTCCACTCCTTTTAGTCATTGTATATGAAAAAATACTTGCTTGTGGCAAGTACTTTTATTGACTTTTAGCAAGTGATATGCTAGACTATGCGCAAGGGTTGGTAGGAAAACCAATCCATCTACAAATAGAAGGAGGTCCCTAAGCTATGAAGATCACGCAAATCGACATCATGACCCCGCGTATCCAGGAAAATCCCATGTGGCGTCCCATCCTCTGCCGCATCCACACCGACGAGGGCATCTACGGCGACGGGGAAGCGGCGCTGGCCTACGGTATCGCTTCCCCGGCCGCGGCGGGTATGATTCGTGACCTGGCAACCCTTATCATCGGTATGGACCCCTTGGACAGTGAAGTTATCTGGGACAAGCTCTACAAGTCCACCTTCTGGGGTCAGAACGGCGGCCCCGTGGTCTTCGCCGGCATCTCCGCGCTGGACATTGCCCTCTGGGACATCAAGGGCAAGGCGTTCAATGTGCCTGTCTACAAGCTGCTGGGCGGCAAGCGCCGGGACAATCTGCGCACCTATGCCAGCCAGCTCCAGTTCGGCTGGAGCGACCACGCCGAGACCCTGACCACCCTGGATGAATACCGCGAGGTATCCAAGAAAGCGGTGGCCGAAGGGTACGATGCCATCAAGATCGACTTCCTCACCTATGCTCCCGAGGATGGACGCCGTTATACGGATGAGGATTGCACCCGCCTGCTCTCTCCTAAGCTGGTAGACGTTGTGGAATCCCGTGTAGCAGCGGTCCGCGAGGCCATCGGTCCCAATGTGGACATTATCATGGAAAACCACTCCCGCCCCGACGCACAGTCTGCCGTGCAGCTTGGCCGGGCGGTCCAGAAATACAACATCTTCTATTTTGAGGAGCCCAACACGCCCAATCCCAAGACGGCCAAATTTATCAGCAGCAAGCTGTCCATGCCCATCGCCCATGGTGAGCGCGTGTACTCCCGCTGGCAGTACGCCCCCTTCTTTGAGGACCAGTCCATTCAGGTCATCCAACCGGATCTGGGCAACTGCGGCGGCCTGACGGAAGGCAAGAAGATCTGCGACATGGCCTATGTCTACGATATCAGCGTCCAGGCCCACGTCTGCGCCAGCCCGCTCTCCACGGCGGTCGCGCTGCATCTGGAGAGCGTCATCCCCAATTTCGTGATCCACGAGCACCACACCAACAATTTGAAGCCCTGGAACAAGGAGCTCTGCACTGTTGATTGGCAGCCGGTGGACGGCAAGTTCAAGGTGCCGGAGGGGCCCGGTCTGGGCTGCGAGTTCACGGACAAGGTGCTCAACACGGAGAACAAGATCATCGTCAAGTAAATAGTGAGAAATATGGACACGGCACTCCCGGAGGGGGGGCACCGTCCCTCTTCCGGGAGCTTACCAATATGAGGAGGGGAATTTATGGCGATCAAACTGGTCCGAGAACGGGAACCTGGGCCCGGCACATTGGGGAAGCCCGAGCTCTATGCGCTGGCCATCGGCCAGGTCATCGGCGCTGGCGTTATCACTCTGGTTGTCCCGGCCATCAAAATGACTGGCTACTCCGCATGGCTGGCCTACTTTGCGGCCATTATCATGGGCTTCTTTATGATCCTGCCCACCGTGTTCGTTTCCTCCACGGTCCGCCTGGGAGGTGGCAACTACTCTATGCTGGCGGGCCTTGCCGGGCCGAACATATCAGGCATCTACGCCTTTATGTATCTGACGCAGTGCTTGTCCTTGTCGCTGTTTGGCTCCTCGGCCGCCGCATATTTGGGCGACATCATTCCCGCGCTCAGCAGTCATGGCGCCCGCATCGTAATCGGAGCGGCTCTGCTGACCTTCTTCTATGTAATCAACCTGATGGGCATTGACGTCATGGCCTCGGCGCAGAAGCTGATGACGTGGCTGCTCATCGCGGCGCTCCTCCTGTTTACGATTTTTGGCCTCGCAAAAATGAAGCTCCCGATCTTCGATTTCTCTGACCCGGAGTTCTTGACCCAGGGGTGGGGGGTTAACTTCTCAGACGGTCAGATCTCCGGCGGCTTTGTGGGAGCAATGCTGCTGTTTGTTTATTCAACTCAGGGCTACTACATGACGACTGCTTATGGAGGTTCGTCCAAAAATGCAAAACGGGACATTCCCTTTGTTCTGCTGATGTGTGTTCCCACGCTCTGCGTACTCTATGTGGGTGTCGCTATGGCCGGCGTGGGCTCCACCACTCTGGCGGAGTACGGCGAATCCACCACTCTGGTGGTAGCGGCGCAAAACCTGTTCCCCACCGTCCTGTTCTACTTCTTCATTATCGGCGGCCCCATCATGGCGCTGCTGTCCACCCTCAACTCCAGCTTTGCCTATAATTCCATCACCATAGGGACCGCCTGTGACGACGGCTGGCTCCCCAAAACCTTCGGGAAGAAAAACGCAAAGGGCGGCCGGGTCTGGATCTTGACCTATATGTATATCATTGGTATGATTCCCATTCTCTTCGGCTTGTCCATCACAACCATCACCAATATGGTGCAGCTCATCGGAGCCTGCTATGCCTTCCTGAACTTCAAGGCATATATCAGTCTGCCGAAGCTCTATCCCGATGCCTGGGCAAAATCCAAGTACCACATCCCCAACGGCCTCTATTATTTCCTCTGCTGCGTCTCGCTGGCCGGCTTCTGTGTAACGCTCTGGAAGTCCTGCCTGTCCATGAGCCCCGTCCTGGTGGGCATCAACATCACGGCTATCGTCGTTTTGGCTATCCTGGGCTTTGTACGAGGCAAGAAAGGGAACGTCGAGATCCATACCTCCATCTGGTGCGGCGATCCCGAGGGGGATGCGAAGGCCGCGGAAATCATGGCTGCTTCCATGAACAAGAAGTAAGAAACAAATTGTTAGAAGGAGGGTTATCTGTATGAAAATCACGAAGGTAGACGTATTCGAGGTCCATACCCGCCGTCCCGCGTGGCGGCCTGTGCTCTGCCGCATCTATACCGACGAGGGAATCTATGGTGATGGAGAAGCCGCTCTGGCCTATGGTACTGCCGCGCCGGCTGCCGCAGGCATGATCCGGGATCTGGCCACCCTTATCATCGGTATGGATCCCCTGGATAACGAAGTCATCTGGGACAAGCTCTATAAGTCCACCTTCTGGGGCCAGAATGGCGGCCCCGTGGTTTTCTCCGGCATTTCCGCGCTGGACATCGCCCTCTGGGATATCAAGGGCAAATACTTCCGCGTACCCATCTACAAGCTGTTGGGCGGCAAGCGCCGGGACAATCTGCGTACTTATGCCAGCCAGCTCCAGTTCGGATGGGGGGACGTATGTCGTGACAGCGTGGAAATGAGCGCGCCGCACAATGCGGCCACCATTGCCGACTATGTGGAGAACGCCAGGAAGGCGGTGGCCGAGGGCTACGACTGCATTAAAATCGACTTCTTTACCTTTGCACCGGAAGACGGCCACCGCTACACGGACGAGGATCGGACCCGCCTGCTGCCGCCGGAAAAGGTCCACATGATCGAAGAGCGCGTGGCAGCGGTCCGGGAGGCCATCGGCCCCGATGTGGACATCATCATGGAGAACCATTCCTACCTCGATGCGCAGTCCGCCGTACAGCTTGGCCGGGCGGTCCAGAAGTACAACATCTTCTATTTCGAGGAGCCTAGCACTCCAAACGTCAAAACAACCAAGTTTATCTGCGATGCGCTGGACATGCCCATCTCCCACGGTGAACGCCTCTACTCCCGCTGGCAGTATGCCCCCTTCTTTGAGGATCAGTCGGTTCAGGTCATCCAGCCGGATCTGGGCAACTGCGGCGGCCTGACGGAAGGCAAGAAGATCTGCGACATGGCCTATGTCTACGATATCAGCGTCCAGGCCCACGTCTGCGCCAGTCCGCTCTCCACCGCGGCCGCACTCCATCTGGAGGCAGTCATCCCTAATTTTGTCATCCATGAGCATCATGTTTTCAACCTCCACAATTACAACCGGGAACTCTGCACCGTGGATCTCCAGCCGGTGAACGGCCGCTTCAAGGTGCCGGAGGAGCCGGGGCTGGGCGCTGAGATTAGCCCGTGGGCAATGGAGCACTCCACCAAGTACACAGTGGAATAAGCAGGGATATAAGACCATAACAAAAATTTTAAGGAGGAACGCGGCATGAAAATCACAAGTGTTGAATGCTATCTGGGTGACAAGGGCCTTGGCGGCTTTGTCACGGTCAAGGTAAACACGGATGAGGGCATCAGCGGCTTTGGCGAGGCCGGGCTGGCCTACGGCAAATGCTCCGAAGCCGCCTTTGGACAGTGTCAGGATTTTGCCAGAATGGTGCTCGGTATGGACCCCTTCAATACGGAAGAGATTTGGGAGCATCTGCACCGCCACACCTTCTGGGGCATGGGCGGCGGCGTCGTGGTGACATCTGCCATGGCGGCCATCGACACCGCCTGCTGGGATATCAAAGGCAAGGCGCTGAACCTGCCGGTCTACAAGCTCATCGGCGGCAAGACAAACAAGAATCTGCGGGCCTATGCCAGCCAGCTCCAGTTCGGGTGGCGCACGCTGATCGAAAAGAACGACGCCCTCACCTTGCTCTATGATCCCAAGGACTACTACGACGTGGTGAAGGACGCTATGGCTGAGGGGTATGACGCCGTAAAGATCGACCCCGTATTTGCTCCGCTGGAGGAGAGGCCCATGGCAGAGGTCATGGCTACGCAGGGCAACCAGATCCGGGGCTGCTACCGGGAGCATGATTTGACTCGCTCGGTGGAGCGCATTGCCGCGGCCCGGGAGGCGGGCGGCCCCGACTTGGACATCATTGTGGAGATCCATTCGCTGCTCGACGCCAACACCGCCGCGCTGTTGGGACAGGCATTGGAGCCTTACCGCATCATGTATTATGAGGAGCCCACCATGCCCTGCAATCCTGGTGTGTTCAAGCACATCAAGGAGCGGTGCAAGCTGCCCCTAGCCACCGGAGAGCGGAGCTACACGCGCTGGGGCTTCCGACAGTTCTTTGAGGACCGGACGCTGGATATCATTCAGCCCGACCTGTGCAACACGGGGGGCATCACCGAGACAAAGAAGATCTGCGACATGGCCCAGGTGTACGACGTGGGCGTACAGATTCATGTCTGCGGCGGCCCCATCGCCACGGCGGCGGCCCTGCAGGTGGAGGCGGCCATTCCCAACTTCGTCATCCATGAGGAGCACAATGCCAATCTGTTGAAGATATTCAAGGAATCCGGGAAATACTACCACGCCCCGGTCAACGGCTTCTATGAGGTGCCGGAGCTCCCCGGCATTGGCCAGGAAATGAGCGAACAGGCAATGGCAACTGCACGCAAGGTTGTGATTGAGTAAGCTGGTTCCTGCAGCATAGGACAAGCCCTCTCACCATGGGGTGAGAGGGCTTGCTTTTTTTATAATGGGAAGGAGTGGACTGCACACCATGGACATTCTAAAGCTGTTCATCGTCTTCTGCGTCATCATTCTGGTCATGTGGCTGAAAAAACCAATATCCATTGCGGTACTGGCCGCCACAGTTGTCACCATCCTGATCTACCGTCTGCCGATAGCCGCCGCCTGCTCCGCTATGGTCAAGGGAGCGACCAGTTGGACCACCATTGAGGCGCTCCTGGTCTTTTACTCGATTACGTTCCTTCAACGGATGCTGGAAAAGCGGCAAAATCTGCGCAACTGTCAGGTGGCGTTGAACGGGCTGTTCAACAACCGCCGCATCAACGCTTCCATCGCGCCATTTCTGCTGGGATGCCTTCCGGCAGCCAGCACAGTTCTGATCTGCGGCCCTATTGTCCGAGACAGCGTGGGGGATTATCTGTCCACCCCTGAGAAGGCCGCGGTTACCTCCTATTTCCGTCACATTTCCGAGAGCTTCCTGCCAACCTATACCACCATTTTTATTGCTGTGGGCCTGACAAATGGCGCTGTGTCCGTCAGCAGTTTTGTCCTGGCGATGCTGCCCATGGTAGCCGCTCTGTTTGTGACCGGCTACCTGGTGTACCTGCGTAAGATCCCCAAGGATACAGGCATGGTTCCGGATCATCCCAAAGCCTATTATTGGAAGCTGCTGGCGCAGAGCGCCTGGAGTATTGCGCTCGCCATCCTGATTATTCTCATTTTCAAGCTCCCTGTAGAACTGGCGGTACTGATATGTATTATCATCAACGTCTTTGTAAACCGCTTTAGCCCCAAAGAGCTAGTTCCATTCTTCAAGACCGCTTTTGAGGCCAGACTTCTGGTCAGCACCTGGTTGGTTATGATCTTCAAGGAGGTCCTGGCCGCAACGGGGGTCATTGAACTATTGCCGGAATTCTTCTCCGCCCTTCCGATCCCGACCTTCCTGGTCTTTGCTCTTATTTTCTTTTTTGGCACCATTGTGGCTGGAAGCCAGGCTATGATCGTGCTGTGTATGCCAATGGCCATGGCGACCGTAAACAGCGGGGCGGCCCTGTCTCTGTTCGTCCTGCTCATGTGCATCAATTATGTTGCGATGCAGGTCTCACCGGTTCACATTTGCCTGACGCTCTGCGCAGAGGATTACCGGGTTCCGCTGTCGGCCATGGTTGTGAAGACCATGCCGATGGTCTTTGTGTTTACAGCTATATCGTTTCTATATTATGGATTACTAAGATTCGTTGGGCTTTAGATGGAATGGCGCCTCTATTATTGCATGATGTCAAAACGGAATAAGGAAACAAGCAGCAGGCGGCATACTGCCGCCTGCTGCTTAGTCAAATCTTAGAAGGTGATATGGTGATATGCCGAGAACATTGGCGATCCTGTAAAGTGCGACAATCGATATGGGATAGGGCGAAGTTGACTCAATATGGCTGATGGTAGAATAGCTCATACCGCATCCTTCTGCAAGCTCCTCCTGACTCAGTCCCGCCTTTTTACGAAAAAACTGAACCCGGTATCCAATGTTTTTTAAGAACTGAGCTTCTTGCTCAGTGTAGATGGACCTTGCCATAACTGCACCCCCGCCTTTTGTGCAATGGCAATATGATATCCTAAAATTAAATGCCGGTGAACGCTGTATATTAGTATGTTATAGTACATTCGAAAAATGCGATAAACCCTCGCAAAGTAGGAGGGAACGTCAAGTGTCAGTTTTATTTTACACTATTTCGCAAAAAGATACAAGAAGGGAGGCGAAAGAGTGGAGGAATACCTAAATGTTTACCGTTGCTTTTATCGGGTGGTAGGCCAACTGGTGGCCCGGAGGGAGTTCTTGACCTACCAGCGGCAGACCTCAAACTCCAAGGCGTATGAGATTGCGCCGGCCAGATCGGTCAAGGAGCTGCTGGAGGAGCAGCCTTTGGAGCAGGCACAGAACATGCTCCAGGTGTGGGCCGCTGCGGGCCTGGTAGAAGCGGAGCCGGAAATCGTCGTGAATACGACGGTGCAGGGCCGCACAGTAAGAGCGATTCGCTTCCAGCGCGCAGCGGTTTCCCTTGTCAAAGATTTTATTTACTGAAATAAAATCGGTCTGCACCTTGAAAATTTAATATATGTCGGCAAAATGTAGCGCAAATCGTTGACAATTTAAAACGAATGAGGGTATACTATCCCTAGAAGGAGGTGTACCAGAATGTCATTATCATTTTATTCCGCCCGTGACCTGCGAGCTGGAAAAGGCGGTATATGGGACAGCCTGGGCCGCTCGAATGAGGTTGTGATCACCAATAACGGCAAACCTCGGGCGCTGATGATTGACGTGGACGAGGATAATTTCGACGAAACCTTGAAAGCGGTGCGCCAGGCCCGTGCCATTATGGCCTTTGCCAAAATGAGGCGTAAAGCCTCTGAGGAAGGGTATATGACCCCAGAAGAAATTGACGCCGAGATAGCGGCAGCCAGGCGGGAGAAGAAGGGTGAGCAGGGATAATGTTTGCAGTCATTGATACCAACATCCTGGTGTCGGCCCTTTGGTCGCCAGGCGGCCCACCGGCGCAGATTTTGGGATTGGTGCTGCAAGGCACGGTGCGCCCATGCTATGACTACCGGATCATGGAGGAGTACCGTGATGTGCTTAACCGGCCCAAGTTTAAATTCCCGTCCTGGATGGTGAACGATCTGCTGGAGCAGATTGAGGCTGTCGGGGTAAATGTAATGCCGGAGCCGTTGGAAATCCCTTTCGATGACGAGTCCGATAAAAAGTTCTTGGAGGTGGCCCGGTATTGCTCCGCCCCTCTGGTGACAGGAAACCGCAAGCATTTTCCGCCAGACGAACCCCTGGTTCTTCTGGCGTCTGAGTTCCTGGCAAACTACTTCAAATAAAATGCCAGGGGAAAAAGATCGGCTCAGATCTGAGCTGATCTCTTGGATAGGGGGGAGTAGAGCAGTGGACGGAATCATCCCTGTAGCGACGGAAAGGAGTGTCGAGCAATGAAGCTAATGAAGAAAGCCGCTGCGGCTGCGCTTGCAGCGGTGATGGCTGGGACGGCGTTGCCGGCGGCCCTGGCTTACAGCACGCCGGACTTCAGCGATGTGCCGCCGAGCCACTGGGCATACCCCTATGTCATGGCAATGGCAGACGCGGGGGTGCTCAAGGGCACCAGCGCCACGACTTACGCCCCGGAGCAGAAGGTGAGCGCGGCTATGCTGGTTACGCTGGTAGGCCGGGTGACCTACGAAGATGATGTGGCGGCGGCCACCACCGACGGGGATAGCTGGTACAGCGCCTATCTCCGGGTGGCCAAGGACAAGGGGGTGCTGGAGGGCACCACCATCACGGACGCAAAGATTGAGCAGGAGGTCAGCCGCTATGACATGGCGGTTGTCCTGGCCCACTGTGCGGAGCTGCTTGGAGTACCGGAGGTAGACACGGATACAAGCAAGATTACAGACTATGCGCAGGTTCCAGATGCTTACGCCGGGGCGGTGGCCCAGGTCTACGCCCTGGGCCTGATCACCGGAGACAACGCCGGATGCTTCAATGGAGCCGCTGCCATGAGCCGGGCCGAGGCAGCTACTGTGATTTCCAGACTGCTGACGCTGGCGGAGAGCGGGGGGACGGAGAAGCCGGAGAAACCGGCAGAGACCATCCCGCCGGAGGAGTACAATCCCCATCCGATAGGGCTTCCTGACTGGGCTACACTCCATCCAGATGGTTCTATCTCATTCATGGTCGAAGGGGATGTAAGTGACACAACTCTTAGTTCCAAGGATTTTGAGAGCTATGATGAATATGTCAAGGGGGCCCGACTCCCTGGCATCACAGTAGAGTTTTATTACATGACACAAGAGCAATACCGTGCAGGTGAGCCAGGAATTTTACTGGGTACTGGTGTGACGGATGAAGAGGGCCTCTTTTCGTTTGAAGTAACGGTGGACAACTCCTACTTTTATTTGGTAGATGACCGCTCCTTCACGGTTAAGGCCCACGGAACCAGCGGAGGGATAGAGTACGATTCCCCATATAAAGAGCCGACCGCTATAGACAGCAATCTCAAGAGGGACGATGATCTGCTGTATGATCCTGGCTGGGAAATTCCTGCATACCCCGTAGAGAAGTAAGATAGGGGGAAATGAAAGTGTCACTACCACCTGGGGCCTCGCTCTTTGTAGGCATGTTCATCATCTTGGGTGTGATAGTATTTTTCCCGTACATCATAAAGTTCATCCGCTTTACAGGGCTTTGGCTTCTACCCGTTGAAGTGCTTCTGATAGACACGCTGCTTGTGGGCAAGGTCTTAAAGCTGGAAATGACGCCGGTTAACTACCCTGAGATCTATCCGGTCTATGAGACAGCGATGGTGGTGCTTTGGGTGGCCACAGTTGTCCTGGTCACCGGATATCACTTATACAAACTCTGGAGGGAGTGGCATCCCAAGATGCCTCCCCTGTGGGAGCTGGAGCCCATTGTGGAGATCGCTCCCGGTATCTACAAACGGGTAAGAGATTTATAGGGCTGAAAGCAGAAAGGACGCCGACAGGAAATGTCGGCGTCCTTTTTTCGATAGATATGAAGTGAAGAGGAAGGAGCGCGAATGTATGGCAGTATTCACACGGAAAATGGATGAGCTTGGCCGAGTTGTTGTCCCCAAGGAGCTCCGTACCAATATGGGAGTAGCCGATGGGGACATGATAGAGATCGTTGGTGTGGAAGATGGGGTGCTGCTCCGCAAGTATCGGCCGGCCGGGGAGGTGCTGGCGCTGGCGGAGGAGCTGTACGCAGCACTTAACGCGGACAAAACCATTGAGCCGAGTGTGGAAAGACTGATCCGGAGGCAGATGGAAGGGATCATCCAGGCATTGACACTGACTGAAAGCGACAAAACTTTGGATGCAAATTGACAGCCGAGCGCCCGGCTGGTAAAATAAAAAAGCCCCATAAGGGGCGGGCGCTGTTACAAAAAGGCGGTTGGCCACTTCCCTGCGAAGAAGGGAGGTGATGCTGATGGGAAACGCGCGCTGGGTGAAAGCCCTGCGCTTCGTGGTATGCTTCATCGTCATCCTAATGGTGATGATTTACATATCCCCAAAAGCGTGTTAGCCGCCCGGCTCGACCCCGGACGGCTAACATTTACTTAGCCACTATTTAGGGCCGACTGTTGTAACAGCGTCCCTCTATTTATATTATACCAAACGGTGGGCAGAAGTCAAGAGCGGCGGCAACCGGGGGCTAACACTCACATGGCTGCTGGTTTACATAGGCCCAAAAGCGTGTTGACTGATCTATAAGGGCTAACCGCAGTAACAGCGCCCCTCTATTGTAAGCGTAAAATGAAATAAAAACACAGAGGCGAGGGAAAACCTCGCCTCTGTGTCATAAAAGGATTTAGAGCTGTACTATGTCATGTTATCCAGGATAGATTTTTCTTGCTTTTTTGTAGCCTTTCCAACCTAGGTGCTGACCGCAGCGGTCACAGAAGGACATAAACTCACGCTCCACGGTTATGTGGCATCTGGGACAAACATAATATCCGTTTCCATCTGGGAAAACCATCACTTCCGTGACATGCATTTGCAGTCGGTAGCTGGAAAGGAGTTTCAGAAGATTCCAGAAGAGCGCTGGATGAAAAAGTGTTTTATTCTGCGTCAATTTCATGACTGCTCTTGCCCTCCTGTCGTAAACTCTTTAGGCTGAGCAGCATGGAAAAGGAGCGCAAGGAATTCTACGGGGCACGGACATCTCTCAATATGTCTTTGAGCAAGAGTTTCTATCAGGGCACGATTCCGTTCCCATGCAACGGCAGAAACTGTTCGGATATTTCGTTCCACAGCTTTCCAACTTGTGCCGTAATGCCTGGCAACGTCAGGGTAGAGCCATTTCGTCACCAGAAGGAGGCGTTCTTGCTGCTGCATACATAAGGTTACCGCATAGGCAGCATATAAGAGTCTTTTATAATTGGCGGATAATCCAAGGTGGTACAGAAACTCATGGTAATTTTTGTGGAATAGTCCCATATTCGTGTCGATCATAAGCAGATCCTCTCTTCCAACAGCTTCTTCATATCGTATTCGCTTAAGGTCGTGTCCAAAAGTTCGGAAACTGTAATGGACATATAAGCTGCAAAATTCTGCAGAGTAGAAAGCCTTGGATTGCAAGAGGGCAGATGGCGTATGAGTCGGTTAACTGTATCGAGGCAAACGCCAGAATAGTGGGAAAAGTCCTGTTGTGTTTCTCCGGAGAAAGACAGGAAAACTTTGAGCCAGCAGGAGAGGGTAAAGAGTTCATCTGTAATGTTCGCAAAATCGTCTTCCTCGTAATTTGGGGATAGCTCAACCACGAGAGATGGGGATGGGTCAAGCCTCAAAAAGGCGGAAACCGACATGCCGAAATTAGAAACGATACGTTTAAGTGTTTTTAAGCGTGGATTTGCGTTGGCTTTCTCCAGACTGCGGATCGTTTTCTCACAAACATGAGATTCTGCGGCAAGTTCTGACTGGAACTTCATGTTTTTCATGCGAAATTGCGGCAGCTGCGCTGCAATTTGATCCTTTTCTGGCATGTATTTTACCTCCTTTTGTAACAAAATTCTACAAAAGAAAGGCAAAATTACATACGGATTATAATTCCGGTCAAAAAAGCAAAAGAGCGGATTTGTCCGTTATGACAAATCCGCTCTATGCTCAAAAGTTTGCTGTTTTCGCTTAATGCCGATACAAAAAACGAGGAGCGCATAATAGCGCCCCTCATCCTCAGTATGAACAAATGGCAGATCAATATACCCGGCACACCTCCGGCGCTTTCTCCGGTAGCAGTTGCTCCGCCCATCCGGATCCGGAGACCGCCATTGCCGACGCACTCTGCAGCACCCACACCAGATAGCGGTACGGGTCCAGCCTGTTCTCCTTCGCCGTCTCAATCATACTGAAGATCACAGCACTGCCCTGTGGCCCGTTGGGCATATTGGCAAACAGAAAGCATCAAATCCCAATAGAACTGCAAGCATCAAGAAATATATGTAAATTGCTCTCACTTACTTCCTGTGAACTGCAGAAAGTCCCGCAGCAATTTGTTCTCCATCCGCAAGCGCTGAATCTCATATGCCTGCTCTGCCACAATGTTTCTTGGTGCGGAATCGTTCCTCGGTCGTCCTTTGGGCCACGGAACGATTCCGGCCTACAGCTTGCATTCTTTTCTCCGCTCACGCTCAAGCAGCCTTTTTACCACCTGTTTATCATGAAAGCCGTAGTATCCTGCAACTTCTCGTTGGCTTTTCCCCTCTGCCAACATGGCCTTGATTGTTGACAGCAGTACTTGAACGTGTGTGTAGTTTCTTTTCTCCATGACATGCCCTCTGTTGTAGTTTATTTTCCTACATCAGGGGGCCTTTTGTCACTGTTCATTTTTACTGGATCGGTTCATTATTTGCCAAACATCCGATTCAGGAAAGCCCTATAATCTGGGCCAGGAAGGAGAAGCCTGCACCCACCAGAACCAGCGTGAAAATGATCTTTCCGGCGAATTTCAGCCACTGCTGATAGGTGACGCCGCCAGCTCAGGGAGGCCATGAGCGCGCCGCCGAGGGAAGATGTAGTTGGTAAAGCCGTCGCCCAGTTGGAAGGTGGTAACCACCACCTGCTGATTGATGCCCAGAATATCGGCCAGGGGCTTGAGCATGGGGAAGAGGATGAACGCCTTTCCGCTGGCCGAGACCACGAAGAAGTTGAACGCAATGACAAAGAGATAGAGCAGCAGGATGATAACGAAGGGGCTCTTCCCCTCGAACAGGGTCGCCAGGGAGTGGATGATGGTGTCCACCATCTGCGCCTGCTCCATCAGCAGATAGATGGCTCGTGCCATGACGATGACGGCGGGATCACGGTGGTGGTGCCCTTGATGAAGTCCACGCAGACCTTGCTGGGGTTGATGCCGTTGATGATGGCCACGACCACCGCCACGATGATATACAGGCCGCTGATGTCCTCCATGTCCCAGCCGAACTGTACCGCGCCCACGGCCTGTCCCACAAAGGCCAGCAGCAGAACCACCAGGGTGGCGATGCGGCGGGCGGTCATGGGAACCCGCTCGCTCATGATCTTCTGCTCCTGCTGCTGCTCCTCCAGGAAGTTGGGCATGACGCTCTTGGAGGGGGCGCGATCTTGCGGCAGTAGGAGATCAGGAAGAGGAGAGCACCACGAAGCACACCAGGAATTCGATGAGCCGGAAGCCCCAGGCGGAGAAAATGCTGATGCCCGCCAGCTCCTGGCAGATGCCGGTGGTAAAGATGTTGAAGGCGCCGGTGGTAAAGCCGATACAGACGCCCAGCTGGACAATGCCCGCGCCCACAATCCGGTCATAGCCCAGCGCCAGAACCGGGCTGCAGCCATCATGGGGATAAGGGCAGGAGCGTCCTCGCCCTGACTGATCACGCCCAGGATACCGAAAATGAAGGTCAGGAAGGACGTACAATTTCCCTTGCCACCACGGTGAGCCGCTGACCCGCCGCCAGTGGCGCGTCTGCTCAATCACGTAGAGCACGCGGGGATCACCATGATGGAACAATGATGTTGGCCGACTCCACAATTCCGTAGGGATGGCGTAGAAGAGAGTCGAAGAATGGGATTCTCATTTCCGCAGGCTGAACTGGTGATCCACGGCGCCGTTGGCGTCCCGGACAGAACTGTCCGCTGGGGATGAAGAAGGACATGATGGTAACCACCAGCGCAGATGCCAATCAGGATAAGCCATCACGTGGGGCAGCTGGAAGGACTTCTTTTTCTTTTGATCCAATCTCATCTCAAATCTCCTCTCTGGTGTGGTGTAGGTACGGTCAGGTGGCGGGTCCTCCCGCCAGAAGAAGAACAGGCTCGCCATCGTCTTGACTCCATAGTCCAGGGCCCGCTCGTCCAAATGACGTTGGGGTTGTGCAGGAGGATTGCCCGGCACCCCACCCACGGAAAGAACGCCGGTACCTCCTGGGCGATGTAGGAGAAGTCCTCGCTGCCGGTCAGCGGCTGCGAGGTGTGGGTCACATGCTCCGCGCCGAAGACCGACCGGAGGGCCGGATCCAGGCGCTCCGCCAGCGCGGGATCCACAGTCAGGACCAGGGGTCAGCAGGTCTCCACACTCCCCTCGGCCCGGTAGCTGGCGGCCTCCCGGCACCACAATCTCATGGATGCGCTCCACCAGGCGCTTTCCCCAGCTTCCAGTCGTAGCAGCGCAGCGTTCCGCCATTTCGCACGAGCTCGGGATGATGGTGGGTTCTTCTGGCTGCGGCGTGCATGGAGCACAAGGGCCAGAATGGCGGTGTCAAAGCCGCTGACCTCCCGCTGCTGGCCCGCTCATGGCGTTGTATACCGCGTTCGCCGCCGCCAGGGCGTTGACGGTCTCCTCCGGCCGGGAGCTGTGTCCGCCCTTGCCCGGAGCTGGATGAAGATGTCGTAGATGTCGGAGGTGGCCACGCCGGTGCAGGTGGGTACTCGCCCACCTCGGTTGTGGAGTCCACATGGAGGGCAGCGGCGGCGTCCACCCTGGGGTTTCCAGCGGGCCGGCCTTCACCAGGGACTCCGCCCCGGTTCCCAGCTCTCCGCCCGGCTGGAGCCACCAGCTTCACCCTGCCGCCAAGCTCCTGCTCGTGCCGCCCAGGCACCTGGCCGCCAAACCAGGGAATCGCCATTGTGCATGTCGTGGCCACAGGCGTGCATATTCCCGTTGGTGGAGCCCGGAAGGGAGGGGTGTTGCACTCCCTCTACCTGGAGCGCGTCCATATCGGCCCGGAGCAGCAGGGGTGCGCTCCCCTGTCCCAGGGTGGCCACCGGAGATGCCGATGTTCTCCGGCCGGTATCCCAGCTCCGTGAGCACCTTCCGGACGTAGTCCGCCGTCTGGGGCAGCTCCAGACCGACCTCGGAATCTGGTGCAGCGTTCGGCGGTGCGCGACCACCCGCGCAGCCACCTCCTCCGCACTCTTCTGAAGATGTGTTCCAGCATAATGGTTCTCCTCCTGTCATTTTTCGCCATCTGCTCTTGACTTTTCATCACCATTGTACGATTTAGCTATCTGTTTGACAAATTAAACATCTGTATTGCTTCCATAAGCATTCTGTATGGAGGTGGGATTGTTTGGAATTATCCAAATATGAGGTCTTTTTGAAAACCGTAGAGCTGGGAAACATCACGCAGGCGGCCGAATTTCTCGGCTATACGCAGCCCGCGGTGAGCCGGGTCATCGCCGATCTGGAGCGCGAATGGGGCGTTCCGCTTTTGATCCGCGGGCGGGTCGGCGTCAGTCTCACGCCCGAGGGCAAGCACCTGCTTCCCCGCATCCGCTCCGTATGCGCCGCCCAGCGGGAGCTGGAAAACTCTGTGGATGATGAGCTGCTGGGTCTGGAGGGGGGCGCCATCCGTGTGGGCGCCTTCCACAGCGTCGCTATCCAGTGGCTGCCGCAGATTATCCGCTCCTTTCTGGAGCTCTATCCCAAGATGGATATTCAGCTCACGTTTGATCTGGAATACAGCTCCGTGGAGTCCATGCTCATTCAGGGCGAGGTGGACTGCGCCTTCCTCACCCTCCCGCTGAACCCTCCCACCAAGCCGCCCCTGTGCACCCGTTTTCTCAAGCGGGATCCCTCTGCGCCGTGCTGCCCATAGACCACCCCTGGCCCATGCGGACTGCTATCCCATCTCGCGCTTTGCCCAGGATGACTTTATCCCCATTCAGGAGACCCGCGACCGCGACATGACCAACATATTCACCTCCTGCAGTAGGCCCAATATCCGCTACTACACCAAGGACAGCTACCCATCGCCTCTCTGGTCGAGCGCGGCCTGGGAGTCAGCATCATGAGCGAACTCATGTTGGGGCGCATCCTACCAGTTGTACCATCCCGCTGGATCCGCCAGTACCGGGATATCGCGACCGCGGTTCGCCCCAGCCCCCTCCCCAGCCGTGTCCCGCTTTCTGGAGCACGCCTGCCTCTGGGTGTCCCAGCGCCTCCACAGCCCACTGGCCCTGACGCAAAAACGCCTGGATTCCGTTTCCGGAATCCAGGCGTTTAAATGGTTCAGGTTCTGGTGCGGTCGGCTTACATGCCCTCGGCCCGGATGGTGGCCTTGATCATCTTCTTCTGGAGGATGGGCACCTCGTGGGCGGGGATCTCCACGCCCAGATCGCCCGGGCCACCATGATGCCGTCGGAGGCGGCGATGATGCCCTCAGGTTCTCAACGCCCTCCGGTTCTCGATCTTGGCGATGATGCGGATATTGTCGCCGCCGTGCTTGCGCAGTTCGGCGCGGATGTCCTCCACGTCGCTGGCCTTGCGCACGAAGGAGGCGGCGATGAAGTCGAAGTCGTTGTCCACGGCGAACTTCAGATCCTCCGGTCCTTGTCGGTGAGGGAGGGCAACAGAATGTGCACATCAGGTATGTTAATGGACTTGTTGCTGGACAGGGGGCCGCCGTTTTCCACCTCACAGTGGATCTCGTGGCCCTCTACCTTCTGGACCCGCAGCTCGATGAGGCCGTCGTCCACCAGGATGCGGCAGCCGGGTACCTCCTTGTGGAGGTTGGTATAGGTGACACTCACCCGGCGGCCGTCGCCGGGCACGTCATCGGTGGTCAGGATAAATCCCTGGCCCTGCTCCAGAGTCACGGGGCCGTCGGCAAAGGTCTTTATACGGATTTCGGGGCCCTTGGTGTCCAGAATGGGTAGCCTGGGGCGCCCAGGGTGTCCACACCTTCTTGAACATATTCAGCCGGGCCAACTGCTCGGCGTGGCTGCCGTGAGAGAGTTGGAAGCGGGCAGCGTTCATGCGGTCGGATCAGCCGTTCAATGGTCTCCGCATGGTCCACCGCAGGGCCAAGGGTGCAGATGATCTTTGTCTTTCTCATATTCATGCTTTTATCCCTCCATCGGGTGTCCAGTCTCTCCGTATGCTTACAAAATCCGCAGATATCATGCACCATTCCCCTGTTTGGGAAGGGTGAAGAGAACATCCAGTTTGCGTCGCCCATATCCAAGGTCCAGCCGGCCAGCAGGACGCCGGCGTAGTTGAAGGTACACAGCAGCGCCACGGCCTTGAGGGTGCCGAATACAGCGCTGATGAGCAGCAGCCGCCCGCTGCCGAACCGGCGGAGCAGCTTTGGGAAAAGGAAGGCGGTGGGCAGCTCGAAGGCCCCCATCACAAACATGGCCAGGCCCAAGTCGGCATCGGTGCCGCCCCGGCTGGTGACGATGTTGACCAGGAAGTTGGACAGGGGGAGCACCGCCGTCAGGCTCAGCAGCACCCCGGCCAGCATCAGGGTAAGGACGGATTGGACCGCAGCAGGGCCAGGGCCGACTGTGGCCTCGGCCCCTCCGCATCCCGGGCGCGGGGCCTGCCCCGGTAGGGCGGGTAGGTGGCCTGGGGCGATCTCCGCCGCGACCAGCACCACATGGGTGAGCAGCGTGCTCTCCCCCGGAGCGCCCCACCTGGAAGCCCAGGAACACACAGGTCAGGGCGTAGGCCAGGGGCCCAGTCCCCGGCCCAGACTGTAGCGGATGGGGACGCCGTCGTTGATGAACTGGATGGCCATGGCGTCCATGAGGGGTAGGAGGACACCTCCAGCCCGCCGATGACCGCCCCACCAGGGCGGTCTCCCCAACCATGCCCGGGGCGAGCCAGTACCAGACGCTCACCCCAGGGGAGAGGGCATGGACAGGGGAGACGATACGCTTGAGGGGAATTCCGGGTGCCGGTCGGCAAAGCCCCCAGCAGGGCTGGCACACAATGCCCGCCAGGCAGCGCACCGAGGTCATCAGCCCGGCCTCCCCGTTGGAAAAGCCCGGTCCAGCAGCAGGGCGGTCTGATAGCCCACGATGGAGGCAAACATGGCCCAAAGCCGATCTGCATGGCCATATGGTGCCAGTCCAGCCGCCGGAGGAGGGGGTCTCTGTATGGTCAAGGCTCATTCCTCCGTATGTTCATATTGGAACAGGTTGTCCAGCCGGGTGGTGCTCGCAGTGTAGAGGGTGAGGGCTATATCCGGCTCCAGGCCCGCGATGGTGTCCAGCAAATCCCCCTCGAAATACCGCAGATCAATGGTGGTCAGCTCCGAGCAGGACAGGGCCAGGAAGGGGGTGAGGGCGCAGGCAAAGGAGTCCCGCAGCAGCACCACCCGCGGCCCGTCCGGATTTTTGTGGTTGGTGATGGTGGCGATGGGGTAGTCGCCGCCGGCGTAGTAGGTATAGGGGTTGCCGTTGAACCAGTCCTGCTGGGCCACCCGCTCGGGGAAGCACACCGACGTCTCAAAGGGGCCGGTGCGGGTAAAGCCGTAGGCGGGGCAGGAATAGGTCAGCTCGGAATCGAATTTTGGGGTATAGAGCGTGATGTCGTCCGCCCGGCGTGAGGAGCCCACCCGCTTGCCCTGGCTGCCCAGGAAGAAGTGCTCCAGCACACGGGTATCCCAGTTGGCCGGATCGGTGAGGGCCGGGTCGGCGGCCAGGCCGTACCGCCCCTCCAGCTCGTCCGTCAGCGCCTGCCAGGCGAAAAAGGCCGCCTCGGGCTTCCAGTGGTGGTCGGTGCGGAAAAACCAGTTGGAGTAGATGCCGTTCTCCTCAAACAGGGGGCGCAGATCCACATAGTCCGTTCCCTGCCGCTCCAGCTCCTCCAGGAACGCGTCGGCGCTCTCGTTGCCGTACTCCTCCACCCCGGTCGGGAGCAGCGCCTCCCCACGCTGGAGCTTCTGTGGGGCGTTCACGTAGAGGTAGAGGATTCCCAGGGCCTCCAGGTCCTGGGAAAACGCCGCCGTGGCGGCGGCGTTCTCCGCCACCTGCGGCCCGACGCCGGATCTGCTGTTCCGGGCGCTTCTTACCGGAGATCTTCTGCTGTGCGCTCCGCCGCAGACCGCCTTCTGCCCGGGTTTGCCGGGGCCAATGGCCGGTACCGGTTGTAAAGGGCTGGAGCTGGGTGGACGGTGCGCTGGACAGTGTACCGCACTTCCACCTGGCCATGGATCACGACTGGGATGAAACTGCCTGGTCGCGTCTTCGTTCGCTCTTGTACTATCTGTCTTGAAAATAGATACAAAGGGAGGCCCTGCACCTCCCCTGCCATCAGATAAAGATGTTTTAGACAGAATGAGACCAGCGGATGCCCTTTTAGGCTGGAGATTTTCCAAACGATCTTAGGCAGACCTCCCAAACCCTTTTTAGCATCGACGTGGATGCGCTCTTGGTATTCTCATTTATCATTGTCAAGCAGACGGCGGATTTTTCGAAAACAGTAGAGCCTTTGGAAACAAAATATTCGGTTACAATGTATGTAGTGCTGACGAATTTTTACTCCATCTCTATCTTCGGCGGCGTTTTCTTGGCATTGACTGTCAATCAGAACACCTCCTCGGGATATACATGGAAATATGTACTATGGATACCCTGCAAAAAGGACTGTGCTGCAGTCTGCCCCCGTAATTAACACGGGGGGCAGACGGGAGATCTCGTGTTAATTACGGGGTATTTTTACAAGAAAAATAAGATTTCGGTCAATATAACGAGAATTACGGCGCGTTTGAGAAGGTTATGGGGATAACCCTCGTAATTCTCTCAGATTTCGGCCTACGAGCTGCATAGGCCGATTTTATACAGTAGGCATTCATATTATTTTTGCGGCGGTTACAGTATGAAGATGTTTATCTGCCGTCCTGCAGATGTTCGACTACACAGTGCAGCCGTTTCACTACATTTTGCCCGCGTCTGAGCCATACACGGCGGTCAATAGGAAGAGGTGTAAGCGTCAAATGGCAATAGCGCCAGCCCAAGATACAGGCTGGCGCTATTGCCGATGACTGCTATTCTCCGGTTACAAATAAAATGCCTCGTGTGCCTGAACTCAGCAGCAGATCATTATTTTTATGATCTCCTCGTTTGTCTCCTTCATACCTTCCTTACCGAGCCGCCCCACATTTTGGATAGTAGCATCTACACCTTTGGTGACAATACCGTCGCCTCCATAAAATTGCTGACCATGCAGATACATCTGATAGCCCAGAATACCGGCATCCACTGCTGCGGCGATCTTTCCCGCGCAGGAAGGTTTGGCACCGTCACATACAATACCGGAGACAATGGCCAATGCGTTTACCACCGTATGAGCCACCTCCTCGAAACCGCCGCCGCACAGATAGGCAATGCCGGCACCAGCACCAGCACCGGCACTGACTGCACCGCAATAGGCGGACAAGCGGCCTATTGGCGTCTTTTGATAGATGGCGGTCAGGTTGGAAAGGGCTAGGGCACGATAAAGGGTCTCCCGGCTCACATTCCGCTCCTTGGCGTATACGATTACGGGGACGGAAACAGTGATGCCCTGGTTACCGCTGCCGGAATTGATGACAACCGGCAGCTCACATCCGCTCATTCTGGCATCAGAACCCGCTGCCGCCATGGCTTTGGCCGGGTGGCCTCGACTGATCCGTCGACAGTAGCACTTTGCCGATGTTGGCGCCGTAATCGCGGATACCTGCCTGCGCAATGGCCCAGTTGTAGTCGATCTGCCGGTCCAGCGCCTCTTTGATGTCCGACACGTCCACGGTGTTAATAAAGTCCCAGATGTCCGCCATATTCAGCAGGCTATGGTCGGTAAGGCCTTCTTCGCTTTCGCCTTCCGCCTTGGCCTGGTACAGGATCTGCCCATCCTTCTTAATCAGCACGATATTGGTGTGATAGTTGACAATGCGCACCTTGGCATAGGAATCTCCGTGATACAGCGTGACGATGATCTCAAAGGTAAAGCCGTTGTCCACATGGCGGACTTCGATCTCACGGGTTTCCCAAAATTGCTTAATGGCTTCAATATCCGCCGGTGTCACAGAGGAGATAACCTCCAGTCGCTTTTCCGGCTTTCCGGCCACAATACCTGCTGCTACCGCCGCAGGAATGCCCTTGAGGTGGTTGGTGTTGGGTACGATCACCGATTTTACGTTTTTGATGATGCTGCCGCTGGCATCCACCACCACCCGGTCAGGGGCTGTGCCCAGCACCTGGGCAGCATTCGCCGCCGCATAGGCCAGCGCGATGGGCTCCGTACATCCCATCGCGGGAATCAGCTCTTCCTTCAGAATACTGACATAGGCAGCATAGCGTTCATTTTCCTTATCCATAGAGCCGCCTCCCTATATTACGGTTTCAGCTCCACGATGCATTCGATCTCCACCGGGATATTCCAGGGCAGGGCAGCCACGCCGATGGCCGAACGGGCCGGCAGGCCGGCCTCCTCGCCGAACACATCCTTCAGCATCTGGGAGGCGCCGTTGATCACCTGAGGGTGCTCATAGAAATCCGGAGCAGAGGCAACAAAGCCCAGGATCTTAACAAATTTCTTGATTCTGTTCAGATCCCCCAGCTCATGATGCAGGTTGGACAGGATATTCAGCATGCATCTTCTGGATGCCTCCTGCCCCTCCTCGATGGTGTACTCACTGCCAAGCTTGCCGCACATATTCTCATCCACCTTGTTGTGGGGCGCCGTGCCGGACACATACAGCAGATACCCACCGTAGGGCTGCACTGTGCTGTAGATTCCGCCAGCAGGGTGGGGTCCAGCAGCTTGATGTCCAGCTCTTCCAGTCTCTTATAAACGTCCATGACTCATTTCTCCCTTGTTGTATTTGTTGAGGGCCGGAGATATTTCTCCAGCCGTTCTGAAATTGCCTCTGCCGTAAACAGGCAGCCTGTCAGAGCCTGCTCCAGACAAAGCACCGAAAGGGCCTCCAGCAGATCCGAGGACAGAGATGCTTTTGTGATAGCTCCCTGCACCACATGGGCCATGACCCGAACAACACCTCCGGCCACAGGCACCTCCAGTGCCGCATCATAGGCGGGACAATCGCCCAGATTCCATGCCGCGCTGCGGTAGCGCTCCAGATGCTCTGGGGGGCATACTTCAAAGTCCCAGGTTCTGACCTCTGCCGCGCCATATTCCGCTTGAAAACGTGCCATCAGCGCCTGGGCCACAGCAGTCATAGTCAGATTTGGATTGATTTCTTTCAAATTTGCCACCCGCTGCCGTACTGACGAAATGCTTTTCGTCTTCAGCTTCAGCCCGGATGGTGTCAAGGCCTGTGCCATCTGCTCCAGATCCACATCAATCAAAAGGGTCCCATGATGATAGGCACAGCCGTTTTCCGTGTAATACGCCGCTCCAGAAATCTTTCGGCCTTCCACAAGCAGATCATTTCTTCCGGAAAAGGTAGCTGTAATCCCCAGGTCTTCCAGCGCCCGCCGGATCACATTGGTCTGGTGCTGAATGTCCATCTGCTCCTCCGGACAGAAGAAGGTATAGTTCAGATTGCCCAGATCATGATAGACGCACCGCCGCCTGACAGGCGGCGCACCTGGAACCCCAGTTTGCTCCAGTTGATCAAAGAGCACTCCAGATAGGGATTCTGATTGCGTCCGATGACCACCACCGGTCGGTTGCACCACAGATAGAGCCAGGGCTCCCGCCTGGGCGTAAACAGCAAGGTCTCCTCCAGCGCTAGGTTCTCTGCCGGGTCTGTCCGGGCAGAAAGAATGATCTGTCCCATGGCCCGTCAGCCCTGATAGTGCAGCATTCCACCGACAGCCCCAGATCCGCCTCATGAATGGCTTCCGAAGTAGTGGGGTGGGCAAAAATTACCCGGGACAGCTGTTCATGGGTTAAGCCCTGGGTGACCGCAGTCGTAAGGGTACTGATCAGCGCGGAAGCATCGGGCCCCACAATGACCCCGCCCAGCAGGATACCGCTCTCGGCATGGCAGATCAGCTTGACAAAGCCCACAGTCTCTCCATGATCTTGGCCTTTCCATTGGCGGAGGGGGAATTTGCTCACCCTGACCGGAATCCCCGACTTTTGCAGGCCTGTTCCGACTTGCCCACAGGCCGCTTCCGGCGCGGTAAAGATCACGCTGGGGATGGCGTCATAGTCCATCTCATGGGGGAACCCGCGGATGGCATCCACCGCGACGATCCCCTGGTGGGAAGCCCCGTGAGCCAGAGCCACCTTTCCGGTCACATCACCGATGGCGTAGATATGAGGCACGTTGGTCTGCATCTGTTCATTGATTGCCACTGCGCCCCGGTCGGTCCGGGCAACGCCCGCCGCCTCAAGATTCAGGCCGTCCGTGACCGGACGTCGGCCGGTGGCGGTCAGCACAGACTGGGCTACCAGGGTACGGATCTGTCCGTCCTGCTCAAAGGTGACCAGGGTCTCACCGGAATCGGAGCGCAGGATACCGGTCACTTTGCTGCCGGTAAAGATCCGGATACCACGTTCCGCCGCCTGAGCTGCAATCAACTCGGAGACATCGGCATCCACATTGCCCAGAATGTGGTCAAGGTACTCCACCACATAGACCTGCATATCCATGCTGCGGTACAGGAACGCAAACTCCATTCCGATGACGCCGCCGCCAATAATGACTACAGAACGGTCAAAGTGACCGGCACTCAGAGCCCGCTCGCTATCCATAACAGGTCAGGGCAGTGTGCCAAGGGAGGGCGCAGAGGGCGTAGAACCGGTAGCAATGATGGCGTGTTCAAAGTGAACCTCGGTCTCCCGCTTGCCCTGGGTTACAACAGCGGTGTGCTCCCCGATAAACGGGCATGACCTTCCACCACAGTTACTCCGTCGGCTTGCAGAAGGCCCTCCACCCCAGCTCTCAGTTCCTCGCAGGATCCGGTCTTTGCGCGGAAGATGGCTGCTCCATCGGGCGGGGAGGTTCAGCGGCAATGCCGAATTCTCCGCATGCCTTGATGGTCTGGGTACATATGAGCCGACTGGATCAGAGCCTTGGTGGAATGCAGCCGCAATTCAGGCAGGTACCGCCTAGGCGGCTCTGCTCAGCCAGGACCGTGGGATCCCGAATTTGGCGGCATACAGCGCCGCCACATAGCCGCCCGGCCGCCGCCGATGACAAAGAGTTCTGTCTTCAGCGGTTCGGCGGGCAGATTATCCGCGTCCATCTCATCCAGCAGGAAGAGCGTCTGCCCGCCCTTGACCTCCTGCCCTTCCTGGCAGAGGATCTCTGCAATCCGTCCGCTGCTGCCCACCTTGATGGGACGATTCCCTTTACCGGTCTCCACGTTGGCCAAGACCTGTCCTTCCGAAACGAACTGGTCCTTTTCCCCGCAATCGTTCCTGTTATTGGGCGCTTTCCCCATGATAGGGGCATTTTGATCTCCATCATCACAGATCCTCAAGCACAGGCGCTTCCAAAGTCACGCCGTTGGATACGCTGTCGCCCCGGACACTGCTTTTCCACCATCTTCAGCAGCTGCTGCAGTTGCACCTTGGGGGCGCTGCTCTTGATGTGGAAGGTGGAGCGGATGTTCTGGAACCCGGGCCGTACAGTGGGATCCATACCGGAAAAGCCGTCGGGATCCAGGGAACCTTCTACCTCAACCTGGATATCATCGATCTTGATTCCATAGAAATCCGCAAAAATCAAGGCGGTAATGGTCTGGCAGGAGGCGATGCTGCTCAACAACAGTTCCACCGGGTTCATACCGGTGTTGTCACCGCCGGATTCCGGCTCGTCAACGGTGATCTGAAAATCCCGCGCCCGAACCTCCAGCTGCAGATTGTTTTTACGAGCGGCCTCCACATGATAGGTATTCAGAGCCATCTTTTTCCCTCCTTCTCAGCAACCTCTCACCGCGGCCAGCGGGTCGGTATCTCCTTCCACAGTCACGGTACACAGGCAGACCAGTTCTTCCGACTCGGAGCTGTTCCAGAAGCCGTGGGGCACCTCCGGGGGAACGTAAACCCAAGTGCCGTTTTCGATGTCGTAGACATCCTCACCTACCTGGAATTTGCCGTGGCCGCCGATGCAGACGAACCAGTGCTCCCAGGGGTGGTGGTTGTTGGCCGCCATTCCGCCAGGCTGAAGGGTAAAGCACCGCATCACATGGGTGGGCCAAAAGCGCTCAGGGCCAAACACGATGCGCTTCTCGCCGCCAAGCATGTGAGTACCGGCATCTGCGGTAGGCAGATCCTTGATCTTACCGCTATAACACTCTTTCATTCTGCATTACCTCCTGTTTCTTCGATGTGTTGCTGCAAATAGTCGACCAGACGGTCAATGTCGGAGTTGTCATTGAAGTAGTGGATACCAACGCGCATCCGGTCCTTCCGCTGAACACGGGCCCGGATACCGGCCTGCTTGATCACAGGCTCAGACAGCCCCAGCCGCTCAGGGAAGCTGATAAAGGCAAGGTTGGAGCGGTGCTCCGGCTGGTGGGAGTAGACCATGGACAGCTCCGGTACGGCTTCAACACGTTTCTCAAGATAGTCCTCCAGTTCCAGGATGTGGGCCTGAATATCATCTCCGCCCAGCCGCTGGTAGGTATGCAGTACCTCGGACAAGCCGTACAGGGCGGCGGCAGGCAGGCCGCCGTTCTCAAAGCGGCAGGCCGCGTCGCTCATGATCAGGTCAAAGGGCTTCCCGTTGATGCGGTCGCTCACGTTGGCCCACCCATCTCATACCTTCAGCCGGGGCATCAGCTTGGGAGATATGTAGGCAAATCCCAGACCTTGCAGACCCTGGAAGCCACTTGTAGACCGATGTAGCTAAAAGTCCACCTGCATATCCTGCACGTCCAGCTTCATAGCGCCGCGAATGGGTCGCGTCTACGCCGAAGGGAATGTTGTGGGCCCGGCACCAGCTTCCGATAGCCTTCGGATCGTGGCGGTAGCGGTGCCGGCATCCACAAAGCAGGCCGTCATGGCCTTGGTGTTCATCGGCCAAGGAGAAGAGGCTCTCACAAGGAATCTGCCCATTTTCGGCATGGGCAACCCGCACCTCGATCCCCAGACGCTCTTTCAGGTTGAGCCATTGATAGGTCATGGCAGGAAACGCCGTCTCATAGATGACCACGTTGTCACCCTTGTGGAGATCCAGACCATTACAGAAAATATTGAACAGCGTGGAAGCGTTCTGACCAAACGCAATGGTCTTTCCGCTCTCTGCCCCCAATAATTCCGCAATTTGATCCCGTACCGTATCGGCAAAATCCCACTGATCATGGTAGTAGTCGATATCCATACCCAGCCGCGTGCGCTCCTGCAAGTAGGTACAGATCGCATCGCAGGCATACTGTGGGATGGCCCCGGTAGTGGCATTGTCTAGGTAGGCATATCGCTCCAGGACGGGATAGTGACGCCGCTCACGCCTGAACTTATCGCTCATAATACAAACTCCTTTTCTCTTCGATCCTAGTCCGCCTTTGGAAGGTGAAGGTCATTGCGTCGCAATCATAAATTACGTCTTTGTATCATAGCAATTATTGTGCCAACTGATGTCAGGGATAAAAATGCCCGGAATCCGGCTTCCAGGCCGCTGTGATCTACCAGATGAGGCATTGTAATGGTTGAATTGGTCGGCTAATCAACCATTATATAGAAACTCTGCTTCCATGTGGTGTTACTGGAGGTCTGTACTCAGATCCTCGTTGAGAAGCGCCAGCCCTTTTTCAGTGATTCTGGTGCCTCCCCGTCCTTTGGAGATTTTCACATATTGTTCCCGCTCCAGCGTAGCCAGGATCTCACGCACTTCGTACTGGCTGAGGATCAGATTGTTGTTGCGCCCCTTTTCCAACAGATAGTCCCGGCCCACTGTCAGACCGGATTGACGGCTCTCAGCGAGCGTTTCCAGAATAAAGCGGAATTCGGTCAGCCGTTTCCCGGCCAGCTCCCGCAGGCTGGTCGTGACTGTCTGGGGCGCGGTTATACCGGTCTTTCGATGCACCTGTTGGTAAAAGCCCGGCGGTAATGCATCCACGTCGATGACAGGCCGGTCCAGATAGGAGAAATACTCCACATAGTTGCGCAGTTCCCGAATATTACCGTTCCAGTCATGTTTTAAAAACTCCGCCTCGGCAGCAGCGGTCAAGGTAAAATGGCTGCCCAGTTCTTTTTGGAAAGACTCCATCAATGGAATGATATCTTCCTTCCGCTCCCGCAGCGGCGGCAGATTGATGGGCAGCGTATTCAGCCGGTAATACAGATCCTGGCGGAAGGCTCCTTTTCTAGTTGTCCCAGCCGTTCGTTGGTGGCCGCTATAACCCGCACATCCACTGAAATCATCCGATTGTCACCCACCCGCATGACCTCGTGCTCCTGCAGGACGCGCAGCAGCTTGATCTGCAGCATGGGGCTCATGCCCTCCACCTCGTCCAGAAAAAAGGTTCCCGTGTGGGCAAACTCAAACAGTCCCATCTTTCCACCTTTTTTGGCCCCGGTAAACGCACCGTCCACATAACCGAACAGTTCGCTTTCCAGAAGGCTTTCGGCAGTGCCGCGCAGTTGATGGCGATAAGGGCCTGTCCCTCCGGTCGGAGGCGTTATGGCATGGGCAAACAGTTCCTTGCCCGTACCGCTCTCTCCTGTGATCAGGATGGAGGATTTGGTACGGGCCATCTTCTGGGCAATGTCCTTTACCTTCCGGATCGCGGGGCTTTCTCCCACGATGTCGTTAAAGATATACTTGGCCTTATGTCCTTTTCCAGCAGTTGAATCCGGATTTTATTCTGCCGGGCTTCTTCTGCGAAGTGCCGCAGGATGGCAATGGTACCGATCTGCTTTGTTATTGCGGTTCAGGGGTACCACATCCACATTGATGGGTATCCCGTGGACCCGGATCAGCCGGTTCCCGATGGTATAGCCGCTGGACTCATACTCCCCAAACGGGATATAGGGCACCGCTCTCCGCACTTTTCCTGTGGCGTCTGCCAATGAAGTGTTTAGAATCTGCTCGGCCTTCCGGTTATATATGAATACATCTTTTCGATCATCGATTCCGATGATGCCTGTGTCCAATACGTCCAGTAGCTTCTGGAAGGTAGATTCCATGTATGTTGATCTGCCCAACAGTTCGTTAAAACTGTAGAAGTCGGAGGCAATGGAGGACAGATAATTCTGGATTTTGGGGGACTCCAGCAAATCGTAGAACTTCAGCTTCAGTAAAATCTCCACCAGGGTATTACAGTCCATCTTCCGCTGCCCAACATTGATCACTTGCTGGATGCCGTCAGGGATATAACGCTCCTCATCCGGTGTCACCGCCAGGGGAAACTGATCCGTCCCATCCAGTGCGGCTCCTGGATAATAGGGCGAAAATAAGATCTGGTTGATGCCCAGCTGACTCAAACTGGTGATGCATTCCAAGGCCATCTTCTCATTCAGATTGACAAACAAAGCTTTGGTACCGTCCGGAACCTCCCGCAGCTTTTGAATCGCTTCATAGGAGAATGCCACAAAGAAGTATACGATCTGGTCGCTTGATGGAAACTGAGCCTGAAAGTCAGGTATCTTTTCCACGGCATCTGTGGTAATGCAATACAAATCCGCCTGTGGAAGTGGGGCTTCCAGAATATCCTGTACAGAGCAGCCGATGACCGTGCCCTTGAGGCCCAGTAATGCCTGAACTCTGGCATGGTAAAGCGCCGCTGCTTTGTCGTATGTAATCACAAGAATCTTCTTTTTCATTCTGTATCGCCACTCCTTTCCGCCGCGCCCTCCGGCGCAGCCTGAACGGGGTCTGTCCAACTTGTCCCATAGGCCTTTGCCCGTCTAACCGGTATTATAGTATAGTTGCAAAAAGAACGGAATTAAAAAATCCTTCCTCGCGCAGAACCGACTGTTCTTTATTTCTACATATGCAGGAAGGCACCACAAGATTTCCACTTGTGGTGCCTTTCATCAGGGAGGTCATTTATCTCCCTAGCCTGTGTTATTACTTTGCGCGGCCCTCAGCAAATGCCTTCTGGAGCCAATTCTTTCCGTCCACGATGCGGGAGACCATATAGCACACCACATAGTCGCCGCTGGCATTGATCATAGTTCCGGGAGGGTCGACTAGGTTGCCGATTGCAACCAGGATGGGGAAGGCAACTTCCACCTGAGCCGGGAAGAAAATGGTGGCAATGATATACTCGCCAATGTAGCCGCCGCCGGGAACACCGGAACAGCCCACAGAGGACAGCACCGCCACCAGGACCACCATAGGCAGCATGCTCCAGCTGAAGTCCTGACCCAGCGCACCCAGTACGAAGCCGATCTTCAGCACGCAGGAGAAGCAGCCGCCGTCCATGTGCATGGTAGCGCCTAGAGGACAAACCATCTGGGAGATGTCCGGATTGATGCCGGTCTCGTTGGCCTCCTCCACATTGATGGGGATGGTGGCAACGGAGGAGCAGGTACCCAGAGAGGTAATTACGGGGCGAGGCAGGTGGCGTAGCATAAGTTTTACGGCACCCTTTCCGCCGCCGATCCAGGCATACAGCGGGAAAGCGGTTACCAGGTAGATGAGGCACAGGGGATAGTAGATCATCATGGCCCGGCCGTAAGACTCGGTCACCGCGGAGCCGTAGGTGGCCAGCAGGTCAGCAAAGATGGCAAAGAAGGCAATGGGGGCATACTTGGTAATGATGTTGATGAAGTTCATCATTACTTTGGTGAGAGAGTCCAGGAATTTGCCCACTTCGCTTTCGGCGCCGCCGGCAAGGTTGGTGGCAAAGCCAAACAGGATCGAGAATACGATCAGGGGCAGCATGGCCTTGCGGCTCAGCAGACCCACAAAGTCATCCGTAGTAAAGAAGTTGACGATCATATCGGAGATGGTCGCATACTCGCCCATCTCTTCTGTAGCCATGTTTTGCCAGGGCTCCAAAACCGGCGGGAAGAGCTTGACCGCCGCAAACATGATGATTGCCGCGATAATGCCTGTAACCACAAAGATGCCAATGCTGGCGCCCATGATTTTGCCCGCACGTCCGCGGCTGGACATATTAGCGATAGACCCTGCGATGGATGCAAACACCAGCGGCACCACAACGCAGAACATCATATTGATAAATACAGTTCCCAACGGTTTGATGGCATGTCCAAATGAAGGGAACAACATGCCGACAATCGCGCCAAGAACCATTCCGCCAATCATCAGAGCGAGGAAGGCGTAATTCTTCTTGATTGTGTTTTTGTCAAGACTTGCCTTGTTACTCACAACTTTCTCCTCCTTATTTTTAGCGAATCTCTCATCCATATATGAGGAAGGGCGCCAGGTTATGATGGACCTTGGCTCACGTCCCCTGATTTCTCCCCCTTTCTCAACACATCCTAAAGGCGCCTATTCCTGCTGATACAGGATCCCGTTTTATTACATTCTATTTCTTGAGCAATGTTTGTGCCAACTTTAGCTGAACGGCTTGTATAGTTCACAACAACCTGAACGTCTTTGCAATTTCAATGTTCTTGTAAAAATATTTATCGACTTATCTGGTTTTCGAAAATATAGAAATTAAATTTGCGGGTTGATATGGTTGAAATATCAACCTACAAAATTAAATCCTAACAAAGCTTTGGATATCTCCAAAGGATAGCAAACGCTTAGTTAAAATACAAAGGGAATATATTCCTTTGTATACCAAAGCATACAGTTCTAGCAAAAAAGAATTTGTTATGAAGAATAAAATTGGTATGATAATTTTTCATACTTTCAAATTTGCGTTTATGTATTATTATTAAGAAAATGATATAAAGCGGGAGGTGTTTTTATCGGTTCATACAGCGGCGGTCCATAAGGGGACTTGGATAAAGGCCATGGCCTTTATCCTGGCATCATGATGCCAGGATTCCCTTTAAATCACTCGTCCCGACGGGATATGTCGAATGTACTCAGGTTTTGGGCAAGGAAAGGATGATGGGAAGTTGAACTGGAAACGCAAAGCGCTCAGCTTGCTTTTATCGGCCGCGCTGGTGTCCTCGCTGGCTGCCCCGGCGCTGGCTATGACGCCGCCGACGGACAGCGCCGTGCCGGACACGCTGGCAGACGGATTTTCAGATGACCCCACTCGCTACGAGATTTATCCGGTACCTCACCATATTGAATATCCCTCTGACGCAGCCAAGATCGTCCCCACCTCAACGGTGAACGTGATTGCGGAGGAGGGTATCGACTCCTATACCCTTGCTTTCCTGCGCGAGATTCTCTCTAGCTACGGCCTGACCATGAACCAGACGGACAAGATTGCCTCCGGTCAGACGAACATCCTGCTGGGAATCCACGGTTCCGAAGGCACGGCGGATGCCGCCGCGCCGGAGCCGAAGACCTATGACGACCTGTTCACCTCCTACGACAAGGTCGTAGACGGCAAATACGACCCCTATCTGATGGCCGTCACCGCCGATGAGCCCCGCGGCACCATCACCATCGTGGGCGCGGACTCCGACGGCGTATACTGCGGCCTTGCCACCCTCCAGATGATGTTTTCCTCCTTCTCCGGCCGCTATCTGCTGCCGGTGACCATCGAGGACTACTCCAACAGCCGGTTCCGCGGCTTTGTCGAGGGTTTCTACGGCGGCTTCGACTACGTGGGACGGGAGAGCCAGATGCGTTCCATCCGGGACGTAAAGGGCAATATGTATGTATTTGCCTCCAAAAACGACCGTTACCATGCCGAGGACTGGGACAAGCTCTATCCTGAAGACGAGCTGAAGCAGATCGCCCATCTGGTTCAGGTGGGCGAGGAGACCAAGGTGGATTACGCCTGGTCAGTTCACATCGGCAAGGGCGGCTTCTTCAACGGCGCCAGCAGCGATCCAGACTCTGGGACGAAATATGAAAAGTACCTGGAGAATGTGGAAAAGCTGGAGGTCAAATTCCAGCAGCTCTATGATGTGGGGGTGCGCAACTTCCATATCCTCAATGACGACTATAACAGCGGCACCAACGCGGATGTGGTGGCTCTACTCAACACCATGAACGGGTGGCTCAAGGAGAAGGGATGCGGCCCTCTGGTCTACTGTTGCAAGGGCTATAACACCGCGTGGGCAGGAAACGGCGCGGAGCTGAACGCGCTGCAGGAGCTGGACGAGGACATCTATCTCTACTGGACCGGTGCCGACGTCAACTCCCCCATCAATCAGGACAATGTAAACTGGCCCCATAGCAAATCCGGCCACTATACCGTTACCTGGCTCAACTACCCCTGCTCGGAGCACGCCAAGAGCGGCATGTTCCTGGGGGATATCAGCCACTATGTGTCAAATGCCGACGGGCTCACCAACAACCTGGGCATCCTGTCCAACCCGGTGAACTACCCCGAGGCCAACAAGGTGGCCTACTTCCAGTTGCTCTCCTGGGCCTGGAACCGGGACAGCTACAGCACTTACATCACCCAGTTGTGGGAGGACTGCTTCAAGTACCTCCAGCCCGAGGTGTACGACTCCTATCTGGCCATCGCACGCAACGTCTCCAACTGCCCTGACTCCGGTCGAATTCCCAACGGCTTTCCCGAGAGCGAGTATCTGAAGGACAAGCTGGCGGCAGTGCAGGAGAAGGTGCTGTCCGGCAGCGGGGACTTGAAGAACGATCCGGATGTGCAGGCTCTGCTGGACGAATTTGCCCACATCCTGTCCGCGGTCGAAGACTTTCGCGACAACTGCGCCAACGCGGCCTTGGTCAAAGAACTGGAACCCTGGCTCAAGTCCCTGTCCGGCGTGGCTCAGGCGGGCAAGGGTGGCCTGGAGGCCGCCATCGCCCTGGCTGACGGCAACCTGGAGGGCGCATGGGCCGGTTTCTCCTCCGCCAGCCTGGGGCTGGATCAGTGGGACAACTACGATACGCCCAACTATGCAGGCACCAAGGCCAAGGCTGGCAGCAAGCGTCTCCAGCCCTTTGCCAGCAAGGTTGTGGAGTATGTGGGCGCCGAGCTGAACACTGCCCTCAATCCCGGCGGACTGGGCGGCGGTGCCCCCACCTTCTATGGCCGTCTGGGTGGCAAGAACCTGTCGGCTACCGCCAACTCCGACAGGATGTTCGACGGCAAGGACGGCACCTATGCCGCTTTTGACAGCGGCTATGTCCAGCAGCAGGGCGACTACTTCGGCGTGGATCTGGGGAAGGTGCAGACTGTCACCAATATCCGCATCCTACAGGGCGCGGATGACAGCGACCAAAACTACTTCCACAAGGCCGTCCTCCAGTGCTCCGCCAACGGGAAGGACTGGGTGGAGCTTACCGGGCGGGTGAACGCCCAAGAGATCCACTATGAGAGGCCCATCTCCGCCCGCTATGTGCGGCTCTATCTGGAGGAGATCGGCTATCCGAATCCGGACGACAGCGGCTATAAGCCCGACTACTGGACTCGGGTGCGGGAATTTACGGTGGAAACCGCTGGTGAAGGCGGCCTCTATACCAGTGTCGAGGTGCCGGAGAGCACCAAGGTGACGGAGGACGGCGGAGTCTACACCCTGTCCGGCCTAAGCAATGTTACCCTGGCACCGGGCGGCTATGTTGGGCTGGATCTGGGGGAGGTCGTGGGCGTCAAGAGCATCTCGGCCAAGGATTTGGACGGGAGCTTGACCCTCCAGTATTCCGCGAACGGGCTTGTTTGGACGGTCTGCGGGGCGGAGCCGTCTCCCTTCTCCGCCCGCTATTGTCGTGTCGTGAACCTGGGAGAAGAAGCGGTGACCGAGACACTGCCCGATCTGGAGGTCACCCTGTCTGACCCAAAGCTCACCCCCTCCATGGTCAAAACGAACGTCAATACAGTCAACGCGGGCGCCTGGGCCAACGTATTTGACGGCGATGTGTCTACCTATGTGCAGACCAAGACCAATCAGGCCGAGGGTCAGTATTTTATCTTTGACCTGGGGGCCAGCGTCCCTGTTTACGACCTGAAATTCTACACCCACGAGAGCAACGATTATATTTACTATATGGATATTGCCATCGGGAACAGCAGCTCTCCCGACGGAGAGTGGACTACCATCGGGACGGTGGACAACAACACCCAGATGGATCCGCCCTACCGCACCTTCTCCTGCGACGGCGGCGGCCGGGAGGCCCGGTATCTCAAGCTCACAGTGACCCAGGCCCCGCCCAAAAACCAGTGGCTGATCCTGAACGAGATTGAGATCAACAAGGCCCGCCAGCAGAGCTCCTCCCTGGGCGCTTTTTCTGGCAGCCCCGTGGGCGACTTTGAGAAAACAATGGACGGCCAGCTCTCCACCATCTTCGCCCCCGGCGCGGTGACAGAGAGCGGCGGCTATCTCCAGTACCTCATCTCGGAGGACAACGACATCTCCTCCGTGAAGATCCTCCAGGAGTCCGGCTCTGTCTGTGACGCCGCAGTGAAGGTTCAGACTGCCGACGGCCAGTGGCACGAGCTGGGGGCGCTGGACATGGCGGTAAGCGTCTTTGACACCGCCGGCCTGGGCGGCCTCACGGCCCTGCGGCTGGAGTGGAAGCCCGGCACCTCTCCCGCCATTGCCGAGATCATCCTTCTCAGCGATGAGGGCACCGCCTCTGCGGATCAGGCACCGGCGGTTCTGCCCAGCATCTTCGAGGTATCCCCTGTGAAGGACACCAGCATCGAGGTCAACTTCGGCACACCGGAGAACATGGTGGGTCTGCCCGTCCAGGGCGTGGTCACCCTCAGCGGCGGCCAGAGGATGGTTCTCCCCCTGGAGTGGAGCTGCGAGGACTATGACGCCGAGCAGCCAGGGAAGTACACCTTCACCGGCGCCTACGACCTGACGGGGCTGAATCTCACCAACCCCGGCGGCTTTACCGTCACCGGCCAGGTTACCGTCCGGCAGGATCCCGACGCGGTACCGGAAGAGCCGGAGCCTGCACCCAGCGGAACTCCCATCGACCTGACGACCAGTTGCCAGGTAACGGCTTCCGGAACGGAACAAAATAACGACCAATGGGCACCGGAAAAGCTGGTAGATGGCGATTCCAGTACGCGCTGGAGCGCGGTGCCCAACATGAAGCAAAAGAATGACCGGAACCCTGAGAACCAGACGAAGGGAGTGGAATGGGTCTACTTTGACCTCGCCACAGGCAACGAGATGAGCGGAGATTATCAGGAGAATGAGCCCATCTACCTCACCGAGATCACGGTCAAGGGCACCGCGCAGAACAAGGCGTGGCCCACAGACTACGAAATCCAGGTGTCTGACACGGCCGAAGAAAATAGTTGGAAAACCGTGGCTACGTTCCACTGTGATTCCGCAGATCACAAGGGAACCGAGGACCAGGTGACCGAACTGGATCCCAATACGGCCCAGGGCCGCTACCTCCGCATCCTGGTAAACGGGATGAACATTTATGCGGATGCAGCTACAGCGGTCAGCATTGACGATGTGGTCGTCATGGGCTATCAGGCCGACGCCGACCCTGCCCATCAGGCCATGCCCCTGGCTGCCAGCCAGGCCGTGGATCTGATCCACGACACCGATGACGGAGCGGCCCGGGAAGTATATGTCTCCGGCCGGGAGGTTGCCAACGCAACCGGGCCTGAGTTTGCTGTGGACGGCAAAGAGGATACTTACTGGTCGGGCAACGGAATGAAGAAACAGGGTGACGCAACCGATCAGCTTCCATCCTGGATTGTGGTAGATCTGGGTGAGAACGTGGAGAGTATTTTCAACGTCACCATGCAGTTTAACAAAAAAGTATGGCCCACTGAACTGGTGATCCAGGCGGCAACCAGTACCTATAATCCGACGGATTATGCGGATATAAACGTATTCCGCGAAAAAAGAGACGACGGCCTTGGCGATGCCATTAAAGGCGATAATGCAGAAAGCGCTAATATTTGGCATAACCTTGCCACAAAATCTTGCGACAGCCTTTCAGACACCCCTACTGTCGTGGTGGATAACCTTTCCGCAATCCCAGAGGGCACACGCTACCTCCGCGTGTTCTTTAAGAGCATGAACGGAGTAGCGGCGGGGCATGCCATCGGCCTGAAGGAACTGAATGTCTATGGTACCCGTTTCGCCCCGGTAGTAAAGGTGGATCCCGAAATCAAAAGCGTAGTGCCCGTGGTGGCGACCGCCATAGCCGGCGAGGTAGCCCAAGCCAGACTGCCCGGCCGCGTGGTGGCGGTGCTGGCCGACGACTCCCGTGTGGCGCTGGAGGTCACATGGTCGCTGGACGAAGCTGACGACAGTCCCACGGAGGAGATACCGGTTATCGTCACAGGCACCATCACCCTGCCGGACGATGAGAGTGTCAAAAACACCGGCAACGTATCTGCCAGCATGAATTTGACCCTTACCGACGAGCCAAAGGTGGATGGGAGCGTCCCGGTCAAGGTCAACCCCTCCACCCTCACGGTGGCAGCCGGCACCGATGTCGAATCTCTGAACTTGCCGGCTTCTGTATCCGTCCAGATGGATAACGGCCTAGTGGTAGTCTGCCCCGTGACTTGGGACACCAGCACCTACGATCCGAAGCTCATGGGACCCCAGACCATTACCGGCACCTATACCTATGATCCCAGCCACAGTCTGCTCCGGGCCGCCGGTTCCGGCGCTATCACTGGCAAGGTAGAAATTACCGTGATCCCGGTGCGCTCCGCCCCCGAGGACGTCACCGTCTCCTTTGACAGCAATGGCGGAACTCCGGTGGAGACCCAGACCGTGGAATACAACACCCCGGTCAGCAAGCCGGAGGATCCCACCCGGGACGGCTTCACCTTCGATGGCTGGTATCTGGACTATGGCCTGGAGCGCCCCTGGGACTTTGACCGGAAGGTGACCTCCAGCCTAACCCTCTATGCTAAATGGACGGAGGACACCTCTGACGACTCCCACAGCGCCTCTTCCTCCTCTGGTTCCTCCAGCTATCGGGCGAGGGCGTCGGTGCGCGGCGATGGCTCGGTGGAGCTGTCCAGCAACCGTCCCCGGGTTGGCCAGACCGTCACGGTGAGCATCGTGCCCGGCGAGGGGATGTACCTGGCCCAGATTCAGGCCGTCACTACCGACGGAAAGGCCGTGGCGCTCACCAAGGTGTCTGAGAACCGCTACACCTTCGTACAGCCCCGGGGCGCCGTCACCGTCTCCGCCACCTTCCTGCCGCTGAGCGGCGGGGAGGAGACCCACTTCTTCGATGTGGAGCCCTCCGCCTGGTACGCCGAGGCCGTGCGCTTCGTTGTGGAGCAGGGCATCATGCAGGGCATTGGCGGCGGCCTCTTCGATCCCAGCGGCGTGATGAACCGCTCCATGCTGGTCACCATGCTCCACCGGCTGGCCGGTGAGCCGGGCGGCGGCACGGCCTCCTTCACGGATGTGTCGGCCGGGATCTGGTACAGCGACGCGGTGGCCTGGGCTGCTAGTGCGGAGCTGACGGGCGGATACGGCGACGGGCGCTTTGGCCCCACAGATGCCGTAACCCGCGAGCAGGTAGCCGCCCTCCTCTTCCGCTACGCGCAGCTTCAGAAGCTGGAGCTGGCGGCGGATCAGAGCGTGCCGGACTTCTCTGACACGGCTAGCGTCTCCGGCTGGGCTAAAGAGGCCATGGACTGGGCAGTGCGCACGGGCCTGCTCAGCGGAAAAAACGGCGGCATCCTGGATCCCCTGGGTACCGCCACCCGGGCCGAGGTGGCCACTATCCTCATGCGTTTCATCCAGAGCACAGCAGAAACAGAATAACTGCGCAGGCCGCCCCGGAGTCACTGGCTCCGGGGCGGCCTGCATTATGAGGAAAGCTGTAAAGTGGTGGGTCCAGCCCACACAACTCTCTTTGTATACATCATTTCTATGCAAATATCCCTATCAGGAGTAAGACTGACAAGTGCCAGAGCGGTTCGCTCACTATCAATGACAACAGCCGTAGCGGCATACTGGGCAATCCTACCATCATATTGGAGAATACAATTATCCAGCCTAACTGTGTTTTGTATAGAGTTCAACCTAATGAGTTGCTTGTAAAACAAACATTGGCATATCCCGGTCTTATAGTGGTGCGGAGTCATGTCTCTTTGCGGCAAATCAATCAAAACCCACGTTACTCCAAATACTGTCTGCACTTTTAGACTAATTCTATTTCACAATAAAGGTATCTTTTTCCAGAGAAAGGATGCGTTATGAAGATCATGTCCTGGAATGTAAACGGCTTGGTTGCCTGCAAGCGCAAAGGATTTTTGAAGGTGTTAGCCCTCTCCCGGGCAGACATATTCTGCTTCTTTCTTGGTTGTTTGATGGCCTGAACATCCATCATTTTATCACTGATGGGGCTCTATTTAAATTTTTAACCTCACCCGCAGAGCGGGTGGCTATGCCTTTCGCTTCCGCGAAAGTCGCTAAAGCGAGTAATAGCGCCCGTCTGTATCTCAGGCTGGCGCTATTGTCTAAAATGTATTATTCTGTAAATTTGGTAAGAGAAACAAGTAAAGCACTTTGGATCAAGTTTGGATCAAGTCAAATTGAGTTGCTCCAAAGTGTTCTATAAGTGGAGCGCCAAAGCCCAGGAGAAAAAGGACGAATGTGAGTTGGACAGCAGTTGAGTGTATGCTTGTGAAAACGAGAAAATCAGAAACCAGCCAGAATTTGAGGTGTTGGGCGATGTGCTCTCCGGTAGCTAAAGATACAGAAAAGAGAGGGGCCGCGTCCTGAAAGCTGTCCATGGGGAGCACCTTGTGAATTTGAAGCGAACCCTGGACAAAAGGTGGGAGTCAAGGGTATCCAGTTGGTGACCATCAGCCATCCAACGGCCTATAACGAGTACGCTCCCTGTACCTTTGTCAGGGACGAGTAGGAGTTCAAGGCTCTGATTTGTGCTATGCGGGTCTGACCCACATTACCCACATGCCTAAAAAAGCATACAGACTCAGCGGTTCATAAGAGCGCCAAAGAGTACGGTTTTTGCGTAGAAAAAAGGAGACTGCCCTGTGACCCCCATAGCAGTGCTAAACGACGTAGTGGTGGGCGCTCTGGTGTTTTTCCTGGTCACTGCTTTCGTGACTGCTCATACCTCCATCCGGGGAATCTCGGTTCCCATAATATTGTTCTTGATATTCCTTTTAGTGCTACTCGCTGTTTCCACCAGGTTTATTGGCGGAAAGATGATCCAGTATACCTATACCTCGCAACAGCACCCTCGCAGTTATGGGACTCATGTTGCTTTTCTCTGCGGGGTTAGGATTCTCCCTAACCTGCCCCCAGCCCACCACCTCTTCCAGCGCCTTTGGTTAGTCTATTTGCAGCCTCTCCGCGAACCAGCGATACTACTGTCAGGTTAGCCATTATATTTCATCTCCGCTATATGGCCTATGAGCATTTCAGCCATATCAAGATTTCTTCTATAATTATAGTGGGGCAGTCTAAGCCTTTTTTGGCTAGGGTTAATATGACTGCACATATACCAGAACTAGAGAGAGGGGCTCAAAATGAACATTGGAGAGTACGCTTACGTGCGGGTCAGCACAAAAGATCAGTCTGAAGCCAGACAACTCATTGCCATGCAGAAGCTTGGTCTTCGAAACGAAAATATTTACATTGAAAAACGCTCTGGAAAAGATTTTGACCGTCCAAAGTATCAGCAGCTTCTACGCAGGATGAGGCCGGGCGACATACTCTATATCAAAAGCATTGACAGGTTGGGCCGTAACTATGCAGAGATTCAAGAACAATGGCGCATACTGACCAGAGAAAAGGGCGTAGATATCGTAGTATTGGATATGCCTTTGCTGGACACTCGTTATACGAAGGATCTCCTGGGCACCTTTTTGAGTGATATCGTGCTCCAGCTTCTCTCTTTTGTCGCCCAAAATGAGCGCGAACTAATCCGCCAGCGGCAAGCAGAGGGTATCGCCGCAGCACGAAAAAAGGGCATCCATTTAGGTCGCCCCTCGAAGTCAGAACCAGAAAATTTTCCATGGATTTTCGAGCATTGGAGCCAAAACAGGCTCTCAACTGAAGAGGCGGCCCGATTATGTGGAATGAGCCGCTCGACATTTTACCGCCGCGTCCATAAGTATGCGGCTCACCCTCCCTTCCCCCCAAAAGGTTGACCTTTTGGAATACTACACAGCCTATACCCTTCACACTTTATTTCGTCACTTTTTTCGAAAAGTTAAGTGGTGTCCAACAAAAAGTTTTACAATTGCCTGTGTGTCAAAAGGTCAGCCTTTTGACACACAGGCTTTTTCTTCGCAATGGAATATCTGCTGAAATCTAGCCTGCTCATGGTTGCCGGTTAGGGTATATGACAGCCGCCCTTCCCCAGAGAAAGGAATAGAAGTATGCTCTCACTACAGTTAAAATCAGGCGAATATGTAACCATAGGTGAGGAAATTGCCGTCCAAGTCTTTAAGCAGTCTGGTGACTCCTTTCATGTTGCGGTCAAAGCCCCCCGCGAAGTCCCTATCTTGCGAGGGAAAGTTCTTGAGCGTACAGAGCGTCGTCCCGATGGTCTGTACAGGAGGCCGCCACAAAGTCCATCTGAGCAGCGACATAATGCCAAGCGTCTGGAAGCATGGACATTAAAAAAGGCTATGCGTGAGCAGATCCGGGCTGCTGCTATGGAGGACCTACTTGAGGTTGCCCAGTACATAGAAGACCTCGCGGTCGACCGAAGCTGTTGCGTAGAGAGACAGCGCCTGAGTGTGCTGGGTGTCCGCATCACCAAGGCTGTATCTGTGCTGAACAGTACAGGGGGAGGGATGTAATGGGACACAGAGAAACGGTCGGGCAGGCTATCCAGTACAACACCATAAAGGTACGCCTCTACCCTTCAGTTAACCAAAAAGAACTCTTTCAAAAGACCTTTGGCTGTTGCCGATATATCTGGAACCAGATGCTCTCCGACCACGAGCGTTTTTATCTGGAAACCGATGTCCACTTCATCCCAACCCCGGCCAAGTATAAAAAGAGCGCCCCCTTCCTCTCCAAGGTGGATAATCAGGCCCTGATTCAGGAGCACAACAAGCTCTCCCAGGCATTTCGAAACTTCTTTCGGAATCCCGGTGCTTTCGGCTATCCCCGCTTTAAGCGAAAAAAAGATGACCGCGACACGTTTACCGCCTGCAACCAGTTTTTTGGCCGCAGCGCCACCATCTACATCACGCAAAACGCCGTGCGGATGACCAAGGTGGGGCTGGTGCGGGCCGTATTCCCCCGGCGGCCCCGGAGCGGCTGGCGGCTAACCCGGATCACAGTGGAGCGCACCCGCACGGACAAGTATTACGGCTATCTTCTCTACGCCTGCCCGGTCCGCCCGCCGCAGCCGGTCACGCCTACGGAGGAAACCACCGTGGGACTGAACTATTCGGTCTCCCGCTTCTATGTGGCAGACGACGGTACCGCAGCCGATCCGCCCCGCTGGCTGAGGCAGTCCCAGGACAAGCTCTGCCAAATCCAGCTCCAGCTCTGCCGGATGCAGAAGGGGTCCAAAAACTATCAGGAGATGGTACAGAAGTACCGCCTGCTCCATGAGCATATCGCCAACCAGAGACGTGACTTTCTTCATAAGGAATCCCGCCGGATAGCCAACGAGTGGGATGCTGTGTGTGTACGGAGTGACTCTCTGACGGCACTGGCTGCGAAAACGGGGGGCGGATGTATTCTGGACACGGGGTTTGGAATGTTCCGCGAGATGCTGCGCTACAAGCTGGAGCGGCAGGGGAAGTCCCTGCTGCTGGTGGACCGTTTCCGCCCCACAACGAAGGTATGCTCCGTCTGCGGCTACGTCAATGAGGATCTGCCTGCGGAGGCGCTCCGGTGGCGCTGCCCTGTCTGCGGGACGGAGCACAGGCGCGAACGCAACGCAGCGGCGAATGTCAAAGCCATCGGCCTGGGCCGGTACCGCACGGAGACGGCAGCCGGCGGAATTGGGTAGCACGAAGTGCCCCGCAGGTAGCGGGGGTACTCCATATGGCCGGTCGGGACGCCGGTGAACGCCCGCATACCCTCCAATAGGCGGGGCCGCGGGAAACGAGAGGCCGCCTCCCCCTTACCGGGGCCGCGGCGGAAGCCCGGACAGCCGGGCGTCCAAAATATTATGACGATGATAACCCTTAATCTGGTTTCATCCGGCCTAGCGCAGCCGGTTGAAATATAGGAAGCGTGCGGAGAGCAGGTGCCAAAGGCCACGGAGCCTGCCGAACCGCACTAAACAACCAACCGCACAAGAAGGATACTGTGCGGCGACCAGCAAAGTCCCTTATCATTTCATATTGAAAGGAAGCAATTTGAATGAGAATCCAGCACAATATAATGGCTATGAACGCCTACCGCAACTACACCAACAATACCTCCGCCCTGTCCAAGAACCTGGAGAAGCTGTCCTCTGGCTACAAGATCAACCGCGCTGGCGACGACGCCGCCGGTCTGGCGATCTCCGAGAAGATGCGCGCGGATCACCGGCCTGGACAAGGCCCAGGACAACGCCAAGGACGGTATCTCCCTGGTACAGACCGCCGAGGGCGCCCTGACCGAAGTGCACGACATGCTCAACCGCATGTACGAGCTGGCCGAGCAGTCCGCCAACGGCACCTTTGAGGATGAGACTGACCGTGTGCAGCTCCAGAAGGAGGTTACCCAGCTCAAGGACGAGATCAACCGCATTGCTGATAGCGCCAACTTCAACGGTATCAACCTGCTGGACGGCTCTATGGCCGCTTCCGGCGGTGTGGAGAAGGTCTCCCTGGGCACGACGGCCGCTACCGCTGTTGCTGGCGCGACCTTCAGCCAGAAGCTTACATTTGGGGGAATGACTCAGAATACCGACTACACCATGAGCTTCAAGTACCTGGATGCCGATGGCAACGCCCACGATGCAAAGATCTCCTTTCGTGCAGGCGCTACCGCAGGTGATACAGCCAAAGCTGCGGCCGAAGCGCTGAAAGGAGTCTTTGGTGACGGCTATACGGTGACGGCCAGTGGTGCCGATGTTACTGTGTCTGCTACGGAGCTTGGTCAGAATAAGACCCAGTTTATTAGCGGTACCATCTCAATCCAAGAAACCCAGAGCGGTACGGCCTATACCACGTTGCCCACTATCGGCACCTTGACCGCAGGTAAAAATGAAACCATGACGGTTGATGTTGCCAGTGTTACCGCCGGAGACACGACCATTGACTATCTGGAAATCGACGGAACCAAGTATCAGATCCTCACTCGCGGCAAGGCGCCTGAAAGCGGCTATAAGGCCCTGTATGTAGACCAGTCCTCTGGAAAATATAGTGCTGATAGCGCCAAACAGATTGCCGACCAGCTCAAGGACTATGGTATCAATGTCTCTGCCAGTGGGGCTACGCTGACCTTCACTAAGGGTAGCGCCAACGAGGGCGGCCTGACCTTGCAGATCGGTGATACCAGTGACAGTTGGAACCAGTTGAAGGTGTCCATTGATGACTGCCATACTGCGGCCATCGGCATTGACGGCCTTGATATCTCTACTCAGAAGGGGGCCGCCTCCGCGCTGGATACCATCAAAGATGCCATTAACTATGTTTCTAATGTCCGCGGCACCTTGGGCGCAACTCAGAACCGTCTGGACCATACCATCAACAACCTCTCCGTCATGCAGGAAAACATCCAGGATGCTGAGTCCACCATCCGCGACACCGATGTGGCCGACGAGATGATGGCCTACACCAAGAACAACATCCTGATCCAGTCTGCCCAAGCCATGTTGGCCCAAGCGAATCAGGTGCCCCAGGGCGTGTTGCAGCTCCTGCAGTAAGCCGGCACTGGCGTGGCCAGAATTGGTCAGCACCTTGCAACACTATCGGGGGACGGCCCTTCTGGGGCCGTCCCCATTTCAATACGCGGTAGGAAACTTGCACAAAGCGGCCATTCTTGTCCCCATATCTGCCGCGCGTTCCAACTCATTCTTTTGGAGGAGCCTTGCTATGAATAAGCCGCTGTTATCAATCGGAATCATTTTTAAAAATGACATCCGCTGCCTCGCACGGTGCCTGGAGTCCCTGACCCCGTTGCGGGCTGCCATCCCCTGTCAACTGGTCATGGCCGACACCGGGTCTGCCGACGGAAGCCGGGCCGTGGCAGAGCAGTATGCGGACATCCTGCTTGATTGTCCCATGGGTCGATGATTTTGCCGCCGCCCGGCGTTGTGCTGGACCGCTGTACGGGAGAATGGTGTCTCACGGTAGATACCGATGAGTGGCTGGATTCGGACTTCGGGCAGCTTGTGGATTTCCTGCGGGGCAAAAAGCGCGGCCAATATGATATGGCAAGTATCATACAGCGCAATTATCAGGATAAACATCTGCGCGCCTATGGCGATTTTTTTGCCATGCGCATGGGACGCCGATGCGGCGGCGAGCTGCGTTATCAGGGGGCGATTCATGAATATCTCACTTACCGGAACCGTGAAACCGGAGGGTGTATCGCTCTCCAGAGAGTCATTCTCCACCATGATGGGTATTTTGAGGTAGATCCCGGGAAAAAACAAGGAAAAAACTACAGAGAAACATGCGCCTGCTGCGGTCGGAACTGGAGAAGCGCCCGGAGGATATCCGGACACTGGGGCAATGCATTGATTCCGCAGAAAACGAACGTGAAAGCGCGAATACACAGACCGGACGCGGGAGCTTCTGCGCCGGCCAAGGGCCATTGAGCGTAGGGCATGTAGTGGCTTATCAAAAGTGCACGCAGGTCTATTACGATCATCAGGAGAACGAGCTGTTTCTGGACTGCTATCAGGAATGGAGGCAGCGCTGTCCGGGTTCCGCGCTGCTTCGGCTAGACGGCGAGGCGCTGGCCGCTGGGACCTGTTATCGGTTGAAACAGTACGACGATACCCTGGTTCATATCAAGCGCTACTGGGAAGGGCGCAGGGAAGTCTCCCAGGGAAAGGACTTAGCGCGCAAGGACCGCTTATATTCCCAATATAACACGGACACCCCCCGCTGGGGTAGCAATCTGGAGATGATCCGCTTTTTCTGCCTGGCCTCCCTGGAGAGATATGCGGATATGGATGATTTTCTCCGCGACGTGAATGTCGAAGCCCTTGAAATCACGGATCGCGGGGCCATTGTTTTAAAAGTGCTGGATTCCGCAGAAAAGCTGCCCAGCGCCGCCAGTTTTCTGTCCCGCTGTTGGGCCTATCTCCAGAATAACAGCCTGTGGAAGCCGCCGGGCGGGTGCCGAGCAAAAAGGCCACCGCAGACTTTATCCATATGCTCCAGGATTACCTGACCCACAGCAGAGAGCATGGGGCGCTCTTTCTGGCCCAGATAGAGGGGGCTCCTGGTCTGGCTGCGCGCGTCCTGTTGAAAACACACGAGGAGGATATTCTGGAGCTGATGGACCAGCTTCCGGATTGGGAATGGGTGTATCCATCCACGTATTTACATATTATGGAGCTGCGGCTCCCACTGCCCGCAGCGCTGTACCGCCAGCCTGTCGAAAAGATGGCGAATCTTATTGCAGCGCTGGCAAAGCAGCCGGCGTTTTGCCTTACCGCCGCAGACTGGCTGACCCATGCGGCTCCGCCGGAAACGCCCGGGGAGTTGGCCTGGCAGTTCAATCTGGCAACCGCCGCACTGCGCTTTGACCGCTGGACGCAGGATGCCACTGTAGGGGAATCCCTGTGCATGTGTTACCTGGCGCTATCATCTACATACCTGGATAACGTATATCATGCAGAACTGTTAAACGAGGAGGATATTCTGATCCTTCCGGGGGTACATCGGTTCGCTTGGTACTTCCAACGCGCCTTTTCCGCCATGGAGAGTGGCGATGAGCTGGGGTATATCCGCGGACTCCGCCTGGGGCTGCAAGCCGCGCCCGCTATGAGGGAAATGGTCGATTTCCTCTTAGAGCATAAGCTGAAATCAGCCGCTCAGCGTGAGCTGGAGGAGTTAACGGAGCAAGTACGGTGCATTTTGGCCCAGTGCTCCCCCAATGATCCGGCGGTTGCAATGCTGAAGCAGAGCGAAGTGTACCAAAAGGTATTTCCTCTGCTGTTCCAGCAGAGGATGTCTGCGAGTGAACCGCAGACATCCGAATCCCCAGTATCTCCTGCCCTGCTGGATGAGGCCCTGGCAGGGACGCAGGAGGAAATCGCAGCCTCTGTCTGGGAGCATCTGGCCCGCTGGGGGGAACGCTCCGCTCGGAGCCGGGTTGATTACTGGGAAACGTATCCTCTCTGGGGCTCGTCCAAGGAGGCTGTGGTGGAGTCTCTCGCCGCTGCCCTCAGTCATCATGGCGCGGACTTCCGGTGGCTTTTTGACCGTCTAAGCGATGAACTGTCCCGCCGTGTTTTAACCGCTGTTGTGCGCGGCTGGCGCTTCTTTGAGTGCGCTCCTCTGCGCGGCGTAAGAGAAAGCCGGTACGACGATTATTTTGATCTCGATTTGTTCCCACGCGGCAGGCAGGAGGTACTGGCCGACCTGGGGGCATTTACCGGCGACACCTTCCTGTCTTATGTGAAAAACTATGGGAGCCTTTCTTACCTCCGCTACTATGCCTATGAAATTACAGCAGAAAGCTATCAGCGCCTGTCGCAGACCACAGCACCTTATCCACGCGTCGTTTTACGCCGCAAGGGAGCTGGTGAAGGCCCTGGAACCATGGCACTGCATGCTGGGGCTAATAAATCGGCAAACACCTTGTCAAAAGGCGAAACCCAATCTGCGGAGACAATAGAGACAGTGGCATTGGATGATGATATTGGTGAGCCCCTCACATTTATCAAAATGGATATTGAGGGCGCTGAGCAGGCCGCCCTCCGCGGCTGCTCTCAGCACATCCGGAAGGAACGGCCTAAGCTTGCCCTTTCTGTTTACCACAACTTTGAGGACCTCTGGAAACTTCCTCGTATGATTGAGGAGCTAGTTCCCGGCTACCGCTTCTTTCTGCGGTATCACGGCGGCGATCTGTGGCCGACAGAGATCACCCTGCTGGCCCTGCCTCCCAAAACGGAATAAGAAACAGTACATTTAGTACATTTTTCTAAACGCACAGCCTTTTTCTAAATGGATGATACCTTGAGCATTCCTCTCCATATCTGATAACTGGATGCGTCAAAGGGAGGCTGGCAGGTTCCTGGTTATCCGTGGTAAACTGCCCCCGGTGCGCTCCGCTCCAGAGGATGTCACCGTCTCCTTTGACAGTAACGGCGGAACTCCGGTGGACACCCAGACCGTAGAATACAACACCCCGGCTGTCAAGCCGGCGTCCCCCGCCCGGGAAGGCTTTACCTTTGTCGGCTGGTATCTGGACTATGGTCTGGAGCGTCCTTGGGACTTTGGCCGGAAGGTGCCCTTCACTTTGACCCTCTATGCCAAATGGACAGAGAACACCTCCTCTGGCTCCAGCTCCAGTTCCACCTCCAGCTACCTGCCCAGAGTGTCGGTGAGCGGAGACGGCTCAATAGAGCTGTCCAGCAGCCGGCCCCTGGTTGGTCAATTGTGCCCGGTGAGGGTATGTACCTGGCCCAAATCCAGGTCGTCACCGCCGGCGGAAAAACTGTGGAGCTCACCAAAGTATCTGAGAACTGTTACACCTTTGTACAGCCCCGGGGTGCCGTCACCGTCTCCGCCACATTCCTACCTCTAAGCGGCGGGGAGGAGAGAATCTTCTCTGATGTGGAATCCTTCGCCTGGTACGCCGAGGCCGTGCGCTTCGTCGTGGAGCAGGGCATCATGCAGGGCATTGGCGGCGGCCTCTTCGACCCCAACGGCGTGATGAACCGCTCCATGCTGGTCACCATGCTCCACCGACTGGCCGGTGAGCCGGGCGGCGGCACGGCCTCCTTCACGGATGTGTCGGCCGGGATCTGGTACAGCGACGCGGTGGCTTGGGCTGCTAGTGCGGAGCTGACGGGCGGATACGGCGACGGGCGCTTTGGCCCCACAGATGCCGTGACCCGCGAGCAGGTAGCCGCCCTCCTCTTCCGCTACGCGCAGCTTCAGAAGCTGGAGCTGGCGGCGGATCAGAGCGTGCCGGACTTCTCTGACACGGCTAGCGTCTCCGGCTGGGCTAAAGAGGCCATGGACTGGGCAGTGCGCACGGGCCTGCTCAGCGGAAAAAACGGCGGCATCCTGGATCCCCTGGGTACCGCCACCCGGGCCGAGGTGGTTGCCATCCTCATGCGCTTCAGCCAGAGCACGGTAGAAGCCGAGTAACAGTATGAACCGCCCCGGAGCTATCGGCTCCGGGGCGGTTTTGTGCTGATAGAAAGCCGCTCAGTACCATGTCCCTCAAGTCCTATAACTGTTGAAAATGACTCCTTCTTAGGAAATCTCGCATTTTTCTGTCTGTTGTCATAGAAAAGGGGGCTGTAAAATAAGTCCTGAATAAAGAATCGCCGGTTCCTACATTTGCAGGAACCGGCGATTCTTCCCTTTATGATACGTGATTGGCTGTAATTCATTGCTTTTCCTGTTTGTAGGGAGAGCTTTTTATCTCTTGTTCTGTTACAACATCTTCTACAGAAATAGGGTTTACATCATTCTCTTATGTCTCAAATCAGCATGGTGTTCCAGAAAGTATACCTGTTCCACGATACTATTAAAAATAATATCAAGTTTGGCAAACCGGATGCCATACACGAGCAAGTGGTTGCAGCGGCGAAAAAGGCGTGCTACCACGACTTCATCTCCGCCCTTCCGGATGGATATGACACGGTGATTGGCGAGGGAGGAGCCACGCTCTCCGGAGGCGAGAAGCGGAGGGTTTCCATCGCCCGCGTCCTTCCGAAGGACGCCCCCATCGTCATTCTGGATGAGGCGACTTCCAGCGTGGCCGCGGAGAACGAACATCTACTTTTGGCCGCCATCCGGGAGCTGACGGCGGGCAAAACGCTCATTTCCATCGCCCACCGGCTCTCCACCGTCCGGGGCGCGGATCAGATTGTGGTAGTGGACCAGGAACGGATTGTTCAGCAGGGAACGCACGATGTGCTGATAGTTCAGGACGGCCTCTACCGCCAGTTTATTCAAATTTGGGAGCAGGAGGGGGGCTGGCGGTTGAAATAACCATTTATAGTTAGGCTGGTAAGGCAATTTAATAATACCGCCAATCCAATAAATGGATTGGCGGTATTATTACTTGAAACTGAAAATAGTACCTACCTAAGCAATTCCTTTACAGTTTGCTTATATACTTCGGCGCAATTCGTTACCTGCCAGGGGAAGCCGTACTCGTTGGCAGCGTGCATGCCACCACCGGAGGGGCCGAAGGTCACCGTTGGAATGCCCAGCGAGACGGCTAGGATATTCGAATCGCAGACGGAAGGATCGTAGGCCACCGGCAAATCCTCTCCAGTGACGGCCTTGAACTTAGACTGGAGTGTGGTAACTAGGGGATCGGTGGGCTCCAGGGAAAAGGACTTCATGTAAGGCGAGGAGCGAGGCTTGAGGCGAATATCCACCTTACCTTCCAAACCCAGGGACTTGACTATATCCTCCATCTGGCGGATACAGGTCTTCTCATCCTCGCCGGGAACCACATAGCGGTCCACAAAGAGGTAGCAACTGTCTGGTACAACCAGAGTTCCGGCGTTTCCCCCCTCCATATACCGGACGCACCAGGTCCCGTGCTTCAGGTTGGGATGGCTCAGGGTAGGCAGTGCCTCGATTGCAGAGGCCAGTCTGCCAGCAGAGATTAGGGCATTTTCACCTACTTTGGGATAGTGGCTGGCGTGGGCGGCTACACCATGGACGGTTACTTCAAAGCTGAAGCGACCGCGGAACCCGATAGCGACATTGTCATACCGGCACTCGGCCATAATGGCGTAGTCGGCGGTGATCCCCTCTTTCACTAACTGATAGGTGCCCTTGGACAGGCCCTCCTCATCGGAGACAAAGCAAGCCTCGATGCAGCCGGTGAATTCGTCCTTGTGTTCGGAATAATACTCAAGTGTTTCCAAAATCGCGGCCAAGCCGCCCTTCATGTCCATGGCACCCAAACCATGAACCTTATCCCCGTCCTCCGTTGGGACAAAGGGATCGGTTTCCCACCCGCTTGCCACGCTGACGGTATCAATGTGGCCAATGAGCATCACGGTTTTACCCGGCTTGCCGCTGTCCAGGGTAGTCCAGATGGAAGGGCGCACCTTATTCTCTGTATCCTCGGGGAAGTAGCTGTAGTGAGGCTCCAAATCCATGGCCCGGAGTTCCTTTGCGATGTAGTCGGCCAAATTCACCTCATGGCCGTTAATGGAGTTGATGCGGATCATATCATACCAACGTTTGATGATTTTGTCCATTGCTGAACCTCCAACTATATTTTAATCTCTCAGGCGTTCGAGCCACTCTTGTCGCCCTTTAGTTTTGCTACGCCAATGCCGGTGATACCCATGATGACAGAAATGATAATCGACAGCCAGAGCATAGGAGCAAAGGGGGCAAACGCCGTGTTGCTAACGCCCAAGGTGCTGGCGGCATAAGCGCCGGTAGTGGCCCAAGGGACGAGAGGTGCCAAGCCGGTGCCGGTATCCAGCATGATGCGCATCAGGTTCTTCTTGTCCAGACCATACTCAGGGAACATGTCCTTGACCATGGAACCCACCACAGGATAGGAGACGTAGTAGGCACCGGTGATGGTGAAGAACACCATATGGAGAATGAGTACTCCAGTGGACATGACTCTGGAGTTATGGGCCAGCTTGTGTACGTAATCAAGCAGAATCTCCACCACACCAGCGGTGCGCAGAGGCGCACCAAACACGCCGGCGGAGATCAGCAGACCGATGGTATTGAGCATACTGGTGAGGCCGCCGCGCTGAACCATACTGTTTACGATTTCGTTGCCAGTGTCACCGGTGAAGCCTTCAAACATAGCCATGAACACGCTCTGAGCGCCGCCGTCCGTCTGGATCAATGGCGTGCCCTGGAACACCACAGCCAGGACAGCACCTACGATGATGCCTGCGGTGAAGGTTGGCAGGGTAGGCTTTTTGAGGACGATCAGCACAATAACGACCACAGGGGGCAGGAGCAATAGAGGGGTGAGGTGGAATGCGCTGGTAACGGTGCCCATGATAGCGTCATACACCTCGCCGCCCACGGTGCCGCCGCTGTACCGGAAGCCATAGATGGTCAGGAACACCAGAGAGATCAACCAGCCAAGGCCAGTAGAGGTAAACAGAGCATGCTTCACACCGTCTACCAGTGGCACGTCCAGGACGCTGGAAACCAGCACGGGGGAATCGGAAAGCGGAGAAATCTTGTCTCCAAAAAAGGCGCCCACGCAGATGGCTCCCGCAGTGGCGGGCAGAGGCACGCCCAAGCCCTGTGCCACGCCCATGAAAGCCACGCCCACAGTAGCTAGAGTACCCCAGGAGGTACCAGCCATAGTGGACATCAGAGTGCAGACGATACACACAATCGGTAAAAACAGGCCCGGGGTCAGCAACTTCATACCGTAGTAGATCATGACAGGTACAGTTCCGGAGATCATCCAAGTACCTACCAGTACACCAACGGCAATGAGAATCAAAATTGCCACCAGCATGGAACTGATAGTCGACTTGATATCTGCCTGAAGGTCATCATACTTGATACCAAAGCAACACGACATGATGCACATGACGACGCCATCTACCAACAGAATGATGTGGTTCTCTGCCTTAAAAACCATAAGTCCCAAGAAGATAATGGATATGCCGACCACAATCATCAGCAGGGCTTGCCAAGGCTTTACTATTTTACGCTCTTTGGTCACCGTCATTTTTAATTCCTCCCTTTATTATCCATTCCTCTTTTGTCGGCGGTGTGGCACTATGTATATCTGCGGAAGCGCAGGCTCTGAAGCACTACTGCCAATCCTTCGGGCTTCTTACTGTAGCAATTCCACCCCGCGCTGTGTATGGTAAGCTCCATCCGACAAAAGGCTGTGCACATGGAAATCCCTTTGGAAGAGGGCAGGTTATTTGATCTGAATCTCTTGTCCCATTTCTATGGATAAGTCCTGTTTCATAGGAGTAACCTCTCGGACTGTCATATTCTGGATCTGGTATGTCAAGTTTTGAGAGTCTGCCGCCTCTCGTCCACAGTCATCCAAAGGATCCACATAAGCAGGAACAGTCCCGCTGCCCAGCTTGCCCTGACTCCCATCCAGAGGCAAAGCAGTGCGCCCACAGATGCTCCCAGCGGAAAAGAAAGCAGAAGGCCGACATAAGTGGCAGCCTTCTGGCTCACGACATCTGTGCGGCGGAAAAGCCAGGAATAAAAGAGTTGCCCCATAGTTCGAAGATTTCCGGTACAGATTGTCGTGTTGTGGTTTCCTCCAGCCCAAGTGCGAAATACATCCAACTGGAAGCCGGTGACCAAGGACATAAAGGCATTAACCCAGAAGTCGGGAACCGACTGTGGGATGAATCCCACCATTACCAAAGCGGCCAACTCCATCCACAGGGCATATCTGTGCCAATGTCCGCCCAGCATATCATCCTTGCCTTTGATTAACTCGCAAAGGAACGCCCCCAGGAAGCAGCCCACAATAGGTACGACCGCATTAAACGCATCCCAAGCATTTAGCGTTGCGACTGCAATACCTAGTTTAGCCATATTCGCTGTATGTGCATTGGCGAATACTCCGCCACGCGTCATGCCGGTATAGGCGTTACAGAAACCGCCCACCGCAGTGATCCCGCAATGAAGGCGGGGCGTTCGATTAGACTTATTTCTTCTTTCTCCATGCCTTTCTCACTCCGTCTGATGATGTATGAAGCGGGGCGCATTTTCCATATTACGGTCATGCCTTGTATGGATACTGCCCACTGTCGGAACTATCTGACATCCACGGAGGCCCACGGTTACCGCCGCTGATTGAACAGGGGATGTATAATGCCTGAGTGCGGTAAGCAAAAAGACACTTCTCCATAACCCAACACCTTTATCACAAAATGACTGATTTACAAAAATGTCTACTTTTTTGTAAACAGATTGGAGATAGGCGTGTCATAGAGTAAGTGGCAAAATTTTTAGTCAAATTGGTCTAGAAAATCTCTTTGTTTGATGCTATAATAAGTCAATATTAATATGTGTGTCACCTTATGAAAAGTAGACTTTTCAAAATATGTGGAATCTAAAGTGAAAGGCTAGCACGAACTCTGGTGAGCCAAGTATGCTGGTATGCCTTTAACTATACCCGCAGTATGACTTACTGCATAAAACAAAAGCCGGGGCGGATCAGCCACGCTGGACCAGGACCGGGTGGATCGCTTGAAAGCCGTATTTTGGGACCTGACGGAGATCACATCTAAAGTGGAGACCATAGACCATCCGGGCGGCGAGGACAGCGAGGGTGGACAGAATCCATCCTGCATATCACCATTACCCCCAAGACCGTCGATGAAATGCGGGCCGTCTACGCTTTCACGGATGAACAGAACAGCGCCTTGACAGAACTCCTGTCCGACCGGGCGGCCCTGGCCTCCCTGGCCGGGAGCCTCACCATTACCAGCGCCGATCTGCTGGAGGTGCTCCACGCCCTGCCCGCCGACCTGGACCAGGCCCGAAAGGAGGCGGTGGAGACCGCGCTTTCCCTGGCTGGGAAGGTGGGATATTTTTGGGGGCGGAAAATCCCTGGTTATTGGCTGGAACAGCCGGTGGGGGATGCTCAGGGAAGTGACCGCTGCGGGCAGCTCCACCACCGACACCTACCTCTCCTATAGTTTGGATTGCTCCGGCATGATGGATTGGATTTTCTATAACATCACGGGCGGCGAATACATCCTGGGACGAGGCGGCGGTGCCACCGCCCAGCACTCCTACTGTATGCCCGTTTTCAAGCAGAGGCCCAGCCCGGTGATCCGGCCTTCTACCCGTACGATTCTCATGTGGGGATCGTGGTGGGCTGGAGAGAGGATGGGAAACTGCTGATCTGCCATTGTTCCAGCGGACAAAACAATGTGGTGGTGACGGAGTTCGCCGCCAGCGGCTTTACCACCCTGGGGCGGCCGGATATTTTCCAGTAAACAGCCGAAACTCCCCTCAATTTGAGGGGAGTTTCGACCGTTTGCGTTTTTCTCTGTAAACTGTTAGCATTTTATGCAGAGGCAGTACGACTTGTTCGGATGCCTGCTCAACTGTAATTCGCGATTCAGCGGCAGAAGATGTAGTAGCCAGAGTGAGTATCATTGTTAAGGCCAAAATAGAAGACAAGAATTTTTGTAAAATTATAAAGCTTTCCTATTTTACAAATTTCACAAGCTGGTGAGGAGCAGGGAGCATGCAGGAATAGCATAATATGGTCTGCTCGGTAGAACGTTACAGTTCGACGACTTCCAACGTCGTAGATTGGTAAATATCTCTACTGCCATGGCTCGCCGTATCAAACGGACCATCAAAATATACGGTTACAGTATCTCCAACTTCAAAGCCATCAGAATACTCTATTATGGTTGCAGCCTGTAAAGATGGGACAGGGATTAGCGGATCTGCCTTAAAGTCTTCTGATCCGATGTATTTTCCGTTTACATAGAGCCTTGCAGTTCCCTCCACTTTTGTGAAGAAAACGCCATCGAAACTCATCAGAAATACTTGCGCCCCAAGTTCATTCTCGTTCATAACCATGATGCTTGCTTGAACAAGCGCAATATCCTCATCAACTGCTAACTGATCCTCAGAGGATTCCTCCTTCATATCAATTTTAACAGTTGTTGAACTTGTATTAGAGATATCCTCCTTTTCAAGTTTGTACTCTGTTTTTGTAGTAGCCATGTTAAGTCCGCCAGAATCTCAGAAGCCCCAGTAGCAAATGCTGGCGTTAAAAGTGCAAACATCACCAGCAGTGGAAGTGTGATACATAAACTTCTTTTCATGTTAACATCTCCTTAACTTTAATAAGAGAAATAGAGCTGGCGTAGCCAAACTGCCTAAAGCATTGGAATCACCTACCTGTTGGATATTTTAGGTGAATAATTGCTAGTCGCTCTATGTTACCTTACTTATATATGACCTAAAATGGCTGGTTCTAACATGGAATCTCAAAATCCTAATGATATTTACGGGAAGTATATCATGAGCCGGGCGCGGCAGTGCTGCCGCCCAGCACTCCTACTGCACGCCTGTTTCCCAGGCGGACGCGCAGCCCGGAGACCTGGCCTTCTACCCGGACGATTCCCATGTGGGGATCGTGGTGGGCCGGAGAGAGGACGGGAAACTGCTGATCTGCCATTGTTCCAGCAGACAAAACAATGTGGTGGTAACGGAGTTCGCTGCCAGTGGATTTACCTCCCTGGGGCGGCTGGATATTTTTCAGTAAACAGCCGAAACTCCCCTCAATTTGAGGGGAGTTTCGAGCTTTACATTTTCACGCGCGGCGATCTGGTTTTTACTAAATTGATTCCTTTTGGGAATTATGCTGCGGAAGTGAACCACCAAGAAATCGTTACTTTGCCATTATTTCAACGACCAAAACAATGTAGTGGTAACGAAGTGCACACCTGGCGGATGTGTTGATTTTGATTAGATGCGCTACAAGCTACGAAGGACGGACATTAACGCTTCATTTTCAATCCATATGTATCTTTGCGAGTCATTATACAGTTGCCCACAACGGTCTTGGTAATTACCTAAGACACGAACACGGTTAGGAAAAGCAGTATAAAATTCTAGGATAAAGCGAATATCTTGCCCTTCAATAAAAAGTATCTTGACTGGATTTTCATGCGCAAGTTGTCCAAATTTTATATCAGCCAACTGGAGATGATTGAGCACAGAAACTAATCGCGACCTCTCTTCCGCAGTTAGCTCTGTAGGCTTGTAGCTACCATCGGGATATCTGACATTTATATAAGCGGAGTCTAAGTCCTCGACAGATATGGTTTGACACCATGTAGTAAAAGGCAACCGTGAAAGAAATATGCGTGATCCTGTATATAAAGCGATAGCGCAAAGAGTACATATAATAGTCAGAAACACGAGGAGGTGCTTTGCTTTTTTCATTGAGTTTCTCCGTATAACAATATGGAATGTATCGAAACGTTCCACCACTATTAACATATAGAGGGTGAGGGCATATAACGAGCAACGAACTGAAACACATAGCAAAGAAGGAAGAGTGGGGTTTGGCAATACAAGAATGCAGGGGGAGCGGGCTGTCAGTGCGGGAGTGGTGCCGCCAGCGTGGCGTCACGCCAACAACATATTACCGATGGGAAAGAGAGGTATTGTCCGGTATACGCAGGAAAGATGAGGCAGGTCGGTCTGGGGCCGCATTTGTGGAACTACCAGTACAACAACCAGTGCGAAACGTTTCGGAACGTACCGCAACACTCAACATAGGGGATGGCATCATTGATCTATACCAGGAAATAGGGCCGGAAATGCTGAGGATACTGGTGGAGCTGCTGAGGCAATGTTGAGCGATTTTAGTGGAGCAGATGGGTATACATTGCCTGTGGGTACACAGATCTGCGGAAAGGGATCGACGGCCTGGCGACATTGGTGCAACGGCAGTTTCATCTGAACCGGTTCAGCAATACGCTGTTCCTGTTCCGCGGCTACCGGCGGGACCGGATCAGGGGGCTGTATTGGGAGGGGGGCGGATTCGTGCTGGTGACAAAGCGGCTGGAAGAGGGAAGCTTCCAATGGCCTCGAAACAGTACGGAGACACGGCAGTTGAGTTACCAGCAGTACCGATGGCTGATGGAGGGACTGAAGACCGAGTAGCTGAAGGCGAATAACCATTTGTGATAACTAAAATGAATGTATGATAACCCAGTCTTCGTCAAACAAGGTTTTGATTGTTCTCCTGATATTTCCTTTTCTAATATCCATATGGCTGATCGAGACTTCTCTTCCATAATGAGAACTGAAGAAATATGGTTCCAGCACCACATTAAAAAATGGAGTCATTTTTTCATATGTACCTGTTTTAGAACACGGAGCAGGCTCGTAAGAGAGAATAAAATCTATAAAGCTTGGAGTTATTTTACCCGATATGATTGCCCCATAAGCCCAATCGGAATCTTGTATGCTCCCGTACAAGAGGGCGTGATTTATTTCATCTATCTCATCAGACCAGCAGTGAATAGAGAATGTCTGCACTTTATTTGCAGTTAAAACTCCTTGGACCATATTCTTCCACCATGTTATGTTTAAAGGGTCTTTGATTACTTCAATATTTATCATCGTTTATACCTAGTATAACATCCCCCTTATCCGAACAATAAGGGGGATGTTATATATTTCTATGCGGCTTCTTTTGCGGAAAATGGAATGACCGGAATTGGATCCATGGGAAGAATGAGATCAACAATTGCAACAATAAGAAGACCGCCAATAACTACTGTAGCCCAAAAATCGGCTTGATCCAAAACATCGCTAACAGCGCCCTGAACAAACTTGGCAAATTCAGTTACCGCATTTGTCCACCCATCATTATCACAGTGCTGGAAGACCGTAGTTTTAGTTACACTATCCCATGCAATGAAACATTCGCGGCCCTCTTGATTGATGCCTTTAAACAGGTGGTAATTTGCAATTTCCTTCTTGGTTTTGACATTTCTTATGTGGAGATTTATGTGCTCAATCCAACCATAAGGGCCAACATTTCCCTTATGTGGATTTGTCATTGTGAATTGGATGTTACCAACAATAACAGGTCCCCAAGCAAGCCCTGCACTCAAAGTGGAAATATCAGTGTTAGCAGAGCCTTCATTGGATACGGACGTAGCAGAAGCGAAAGTAGTAAGATTGAATACCATCACAAATGTTAGAAGGATACTAAGTATTTGCCTTTTCATGTGATCCGCTCCTTTCAGATTTTTGTATATTATAACCCATGTATTGAAATGAGTCAATATACTCTATATTGAAAACATACAAATTGAGAGCGAGGAATAGCCGCTAGAGAGAATGTACGGCTGGTGTAAAGTGGCGTATTACATCAAATCCAGCATTCCTGTAAAGAGCTAACTCCATTTTGTTCGTATAAGGGTGCCACCTAATCTTGGCATTGTTTTTTGTGCTCCTGTAAAAATTGTAAGTATGCCATCCTGTTTTATAGATGAAAGCAGAAAAAGCTTTCCGACCAAACACATAACAGAAATTGGAATAGGAGGTTGCTGAAATGAGACAAACGCGCATCAGCCAAATCAAACTCCCCTCACCGGATGACCATGATCCCCACCCCAGGCTCCTGCTGAATGGCTATGGCATCCATGCGGGAAGCTCTTATACTGCTCTGCTCCCGGACGGCTGGCATGATATTACGCTGGAAGTCGCATGGGACATTACTGGCCCTGCCTGCTGGTACATTTCCACTCCTGGATTTGCGGGCATCTCTCCGGTAGGGCTGTTTGTCAGGCGGTAACAGATTGCCTTTCCACAAGATAAAGACAATATTTCCTCCAAAATACTATATATAGTAAAGTGATATTGACATATACGATATCTTGTGTTACAATCCTCCTGTAATTGATTTCTGCGCGAAATCCTCACCCGTTGAGGCATGGGCTTTCGGGCCTGTGTGTGGAGCGAGAGCTCCACCTGCGCACGTTGTTAGGTTTGTACGCAAGTGTCAGTAGGATGACTATGCCCTTTTGCGGGGAGGTCGTTCACTGGCGCTTTTTACATATATAGTATGGCCCGTGAGGCAGAAAGGAGTGCTATGTCAGAACTGCGTTCTTCCGGTTGGGTGGCCCGAGATCTGGAATTCAAGAGAAGTCAGAAGGGCTCCCTTTATGTGCGCTTCACATTGGTCGAGCACCTCGGTTATGGGGAAGCAAGCCGCAAGCAATATTATGAGGTTTGGGCATGGAACGAGGTCGCGCAATCCCTGCTGGATCAAAGAATCGGCAAGGGAAGCCGCATCCGTGTCCAAGGCTTTTTGGAACTGGTCGATTATATGCATAAGGATGGAAAGACCAGGGACAAAAAGCTGAAACTTCGGCTGCGGGAATGGAGGCCGTGGGAACCCGGGAAATACACGGGCCCACCGATGCTGGGAGAGACAGAAGACCCGCAAGTATGTCAAAGCCCCGGGCCTGTGCCTGTGGTGGACGGCGAGCGGGAACCGCTGCCGGAATAGACGTTCCGGCGTATTTCAAAAGAGGAACCGTATCATGTGTTTGGAAATGCTCTGAACCTTGGTGCGGTTCCTCTTTTTGTGTTCCGAACGTAATGAAAGGTGGTAATCGCTATGAAGAAAGCATCCGCTCTGTGGGGCGGAACCGCTCTCCTGATCGAGCTTGTGATCCTGATCCTGGCTCTGGTGCGTGGAGATTGGATGATCCCACTGTTGCTGGCTGTGTTTGCCGGATGGTCCCTGTGGCTCATCTTCACACAGCTGCTACCGGTCTGGAAGAACAACCGGGCGTATCGAAAGAAAGAACAGGAACTTCGGGAGCAACCTGTGGATGGCTCAAACAATTTGGAATCCGACGGCGAGCTATCTAAAATGTTGCTCCAGCATGTCAATTACCGGATTTTGACGATATTGAAAGCGGCCTACCCCAACGTGCAGTGGGAATGGACGATGGAGGACCCGGCCGCATTTGTCACCAGAGGCGGCACCGGCCGCATCCGTCTTTACGAAGTCCCTGATTATGACTTTGCGGACGTCACGCTGGACCGGCGGGCAAATCTCCGCTGTGATCTGGTCAAGGTTGTCCCAGCTGTGCCAGACGGCAGTCCTGCATCCGCATCCGGACAACCGGTCGTTGACCCCGGCGTATGGTATGAGCTGCGGGGACGGAAGGTGTTGGATGCGCTGATTCCTGATCTTCAGTCCCGCGGCTATGACAGCCTGATGGTGATGGAGAACGGCGAAATCTGTATTGATCACGAGAAGGACGGCAAGGCCGAACTTCTGGATACACTGCTGGACTTCCCGGCGAAGGTCTACTGGCCCCAGTTGGTCAAGGTACTGGAGCGTGAGGGTATCGCCGCCGCAGCTACGGACAGCGGTATCCGGCTTTCCTGGTGAGCCGTATGTATCGGAAGACGATTCTTGTAATCGAGCACGACGGCCTTGCTGTACGCGCATTTACCATTGCGTTTGCGCTGCGGAGCCCGGACTTTGACTGGAAGGCCGCGGTGAAAGCCGCGTGCGAGGAGTATGTGCAGTCAGAGGAAGGCCGCAAGGTCTATCAGTATAACTGCGGTTGCTTCAACTGGGCCGATTTCGTTCAGCACGTGCCAAAGGAACTGTGCATCAAGCACGGCCTCCTGCGCTGCGATGACGAGCTGGCGGAAGAAACAGTCGATTGGGACGAAGAGCTGGTTTCCTCCCTGGAGTGAGTCCATGGAAGAAACCACTGAGGCCATAAATCAAAGAAAGGTTGTGACACAGCATGAAAGCCGGACGTACGATTGAAGCCATGCTTCAAGAGCTGGCCCGACAGAGCGCGGCAAAAGAGGACTATCTGGTGAATACCAGCTGTCTCGTGATGGAGACGGATGGTTCTGTGCCCACGCTCCGCATGGCAGGGCGGGAAGAGGTCCAACTCTCTCCCCTGGGGATCCGGCCCACGGCGCACCAGCAGATCGGAACCTATCTGGGCATCCCCGCCAAATACTATGGCAAAATGCTTGCGGAGGACACAGAGCTGCTGGCCTACAATGTCAACCGCTGGTTCCAGCGCAACCCGGAGCAACGGATGCTGCGAACCATTGACGGACACGCCAGAGCGTTTCTGAGCAACCGCTATCGGCGCATCGAAAATCTGGACATCGCCAGATTTACCCTTCCCCGTCTGGCCGAGCTGGATGGGGCCCGTGTGGAGAGCTGTGAGGTCACCGAGGACCGAATGTACATCAAAGTGGTCAACCCCCGCTTGCAGGCGGAGGTAGTGCCCGGCGATGTGGTCCAGGCCGGTGTGATCATTTCGAACAGTGAGACCGGTCAGGGCGCCGTGTGGGTCAAGCCTCTGGTGTACCGTCTGGTTTGCTCCAATGGGATGGTCGTTGATGACGCCAAACTGGGACGCTACCATGTGGGGCGGGCCGCCGACAGTGAAGAGGACGTCTCCATCTTTTCCGAGGAGACGAAGCTCGTGGACGATGTGGCGTTTATCAAGAAGCTCCAGGACACAGTGGATGCCGCTGTGGAAAAGGCACGGTTCTTGCAGGTCGTGGACAAAATGCGGAACAGTGCCGGGATCAAGCTGGATATCAAGCACATCCCGGATGTGGTAAAGCTCACCGGTGCCAGCTTCCATATTATCGAGGAGGAATGCGAAGGTGTGTTGCAGCACCTGATCGAAGGCGGCAGTATGACCCTCTATGGACTTGCCAATGCCGTCACCCGATTCAGCCAGGATGTGGAGAGCTATGACCGCGCGACCAAGCTGGAGGAGATCGGATATAAGGTTCTGACGATGCCTGCATCGCTGCAGGCGCGTATTACCCAGCCATTCTCCCTGCCCGCGGCCGCTTAACATAAATGATATAAAAATAAGGAGGAACAGTTATGAACGAGCAGAAAAATATGATGGTGGAAGATCAGAAGCGTTTCGTACTGCCCCAGATGATCGGGATGGACGGCGGAGATGACGATCTTGCCGATGATATGGAAGGCCTTCAGTTGAGTTTTCCGCAGATCAAAGTGCCCGGTGGCGGGAGTCTCGTCTGGGAACTGCCCAGCGGCGATCCGCAGAACCCGAACTATGAGAAGTACCTGGAGGGTGTGATCCTGTTCAGCCACAACAGCAACGCCTACTGGCCGGAGGGCAGCGAATACGATGACAATGTGCCGCCTCTCTGCCAGTCTGTGGACGGCAAGGAGGGCTATGGCGAACCCGGCGGCCTCTGCCTTGACTGCCTCCAGAACCAGTATGGCAGCAGCCAGAAAGGGGCGGGGAAGGCCTGCAAGAATATGCGGACCATCTACCTGCTCCGCAGCGGGGAACTCATGCCCTACCGTATTCCCCTGCCGCCCACCAGCATCAAGCCCTATACGGATTTTGTCAACACCGCGTTCCTGTTCCGCAAGCGCCGTATCTTCAGCGGCGCCGTGCGGATCGGCCTGACCCGGGAGACCAATACCCGGCTCAACAAGGATTACAGCGTGGTCAATTTCACCAAGCTGTATGACTTTGAAGGCGAGGAACTGGCTCAGATCCGCAGCTTTGCCGGAGGCTTCATCACGCAGATCAAGCAGATGAACCAGCAGCGGGCCGCGATGCTGGCCGCCGGCGCCGCCATCCCTGAAGATGCTGACGGAGCGCCCACGGTATTGCCGGAGAACGGCGGACACTTTGTGGACGCGTGTGTGCTGGATGGAGAACGGGAGAAACTGCCTGCGTAACACGCCGGAGCAGATCCCACAGAAAGAGCTGGGGCCGCCCGAACACCGGGGGCGGCCCCCACCTCTGAATGCTCTGACGGAACCGCAGCGTCAATTTGCTGAGGAACACCATGCGCTGATCTACCAGTTTCTGCTCGACCGGCGCCTGGATATCTGTGAGTATTACGATATTGCGGCCCTCGGGTACCTCCGCGCTGTGCAGAGGTACCTGACGCGGCCCGCCTTGTCCCAATACTGTTTTTCCACGGTCGCGTGGAGGGCTATGGGGCAGAGTCTTGGCGTTTTCTTTCGGGCTGAGAAGCGGAATCGGGAGAGCTGCGCGCGTTTCTCCGATTCTCAGGGCCGGCAGGCAGATCTCCTGTGGGAGAAACTGGAGGCAGAGTTGATCCTGCACGACCTCGCCCGTATTGCAACGAAAGAGCAGTATGCCCTGGTGGAACTGCGGCTGCGCGGATATAGCGTGCCGGAAGCGGCTCGGGCCAGGAACGTCGGCGTAAAACGTGTGCGCAGGCTGCTGAAAAATCTTTTCCAAGCCTATTTGAACATGAAGTGATTAAAGAAGGGAATCGAATGAAGCCCTCGGCAGACACCTCGCTGAACTGGTATTTTTACATCCTGTACAGCGCATTTATCTGGGGCTATGTGGTGGTAAGGCTGCTCTGCGGATACAGCTGGGATAATATACTCCCGGTCTTGATCGTATGGTTCCTGACCTGCATTGCCTGGTATGTGAATTGGTCTCTCTACACAATCAAACGGTTGGAACTGGAAAATGAGCATCTTCGCTCAGAGATGGAGGAAACCTCCAGCAAGAAAGAGGGGAACGATCTATGAATAAAGTGACCAAGGTCATCATTGGCACACTGATGAGTCCTCTGTCTGTCGGAGCGTGTGCCCTGATCCTCCAGGGCGGGCGGTATATACGGACTTCCACCGTTGTCCGTATCCACAGCATAACCCCCAGGCAGGTCCGCTTTGAGACGCTGAATACGCAGTATTGCCTGCTGGTTCCTGATGCCCCTGTATCTGTGGATAGCTCCGTGTCTATGGAATACGCGGCGTAAATCACAGGAACGTCACGATAAAGGTATGGGCCTGCCCCGGATGGTCAGGCCGTAATCAGAAGGGCCGCAGTCTCCCGGCGTGGGGCTGCGGTCCGCTTTCTTTGTGGAGCAGCCGGAGTAATTCAGATCCAAATCTGTATTCAAAACCGAGAGGCATGATATTGAGCCAATCCATACAAGGAGGAAACCAATGAAAAAGATTTCGTTTCCAGAACCGGCCTGCCGGTTCAACTGTCCGCATTTCAAGATTGTTGGAGCCATGCTGAACGAGACCTGCTACTGTATGAAAAAAGGCAGGAAAGGCAAGCGATTCCAGAAAAAGGATATCAAGCGCAGACCCCCGGACTGGTGTCCGCAGCGGCTGAAGACCTCCGTGTGCCGGATCTATGGCTTTCGGGATGCACTCCAGGAAAGTCTGGACCTTGATTACAGGCTCGCACTAAAGCTGGAGAAAGCGGACTGGTGCTTTCCAATGGGGCACCGCTATGTGCTCCGCCATGAATTCCCGCTTGGTATGACGGCGGAAAAATTCTATGCCGCGGTGCAGGAACTTGTGGTGGATGAGGTGCTCAACGGTACGCCGGTTCGGAATGGGGAGTTAATCGAGATTGATGATGGGCTGGCGCCTTATTTCTTCTATGTTTACAATCAGGCGACGGTTCTTCCGGCGAAGGTGTTCGGACTGAAAAAGGAGGATCACGATGAAACATGAGGGGATGGCCGGTGCCAATTTGCTGTGGCTGGCTGACGCGCTGGCTGTAGACGGACCGGCGCTGGCAAGAATGGACATCAGCATCGAGGAGGATGTGGCGCTCTGTGAGCAGACCCTCCGGCTGATCGGAAAGGCGTGCCCGGCGGCCACGCGTTATGCGGGGGAGTCGCTGGAAACCTTTTTGCAAGAGAAAATGGCGGAGAAGACGTCCGGAGTACCTAAGAAGCGGCATGAGGATAATACAGCCCTGCTGCTTTGCAGCCTGCTGGAATTGGCAGCCCTTTTATCAGGAACAGACCGCCAGACGGTCGTCCAGCTGATTGGATTTGTAGAAAAGTGGCCGGAGCAGTATTTATGGAACCCCACGGAGCCGGTGAACGATGGCAGTGAAAAGCGCCGTCCCATCACCTATAAAGAGCTGAAACAGCGCCAGCAGGCGGAGGTCAGTGCCTTTCCGATGGCGTTTGCGTTCGGTGCCCGGCAGTTTGAAGAGGGAATGAAAAAGCTGGGTCTTGAGCCCTCGGAGCGGGAGAAAATCGTCAGTATCGGGGGTGGTGGTTTCATCCGTAAGGATGACCAGGAGGCCCTGATGGAGATGTTCCGCCAGCATAAGCGGCAGCGGAAGATCGCCGCAGCCGCTGACAAGACGGGGAACGGCTATCTACTGGAGATGTTTCGATATGAGCTCGCCAATCACGAGTACGGCTATACCCGCGACCCTGAGCCTGCGCTTGATGCGCTGGGCCTTACGGAGCAGGAAATCGCCGGGGATAAGCGGTTGTGTGCCGCTTATCTGACGGCCCGCCGGCAGGAGGCGGCATAGTATGACGAGCATTGCTGAGAGAACAACAAAAACGCAGGAAAGGAGAGCGGCGCCCATAACAGGCGGCAGCAATGAGGCGAGGTACAACAGTGCGATTAACGCCCTGCGCCGAAAATTGATTCGCCTCCCCACCAACCGGCAAACAGCTTTCAACAACGGGGTGCTCTGCGGAATGTCCAAGATCAAGGAGGTATGGGGCCGCGACATGGAAGATCTGCCTGCGGACGGTGCCCCCCATGTCAAAACACGCCCGCGCTCCGCATCCGAAAAATATCAATATGCGGTGGGCTCTCTGCGGCGGAAGGTGGAGAATGCCAGATGCTCCGGCCGGTGGAGAGAAGCGTACCGGGAAGGCGTTATGTGCGCCATTGCCCAGATTGAAAAGACGTGGGGGCCTGATCCGGACGGGCAGGCGGAGCCCGACCCTGATGCGGATTTCTGGAGGGCTGTGCTATGAGCGATATGATCCCTCTCCGCTCCAAGGATACGGTCCCTTTCCACTGTGGACGGTGCGCCGCCTGCTGCCGGAACATAAAGGACACCATTATGGTGGAGCCCATAGACGCCTTCCGACTGGCCCGCTTTTTCCATGGGCGATCCGGATATTCGCAGATCCGGGGCGTGGAGGGCGTGTATTCCTGGTTCACACACATTTCCACGCTGGAAGGGATTTTCCCGATCTACCTGATGAATGCGACGGGGCCGGAGGGTGCCTGCACCTTTCTGGAAAACGGACGGTGCTCGGTCTATGAGGCACGCCCCAGGGTGTGCCGGCTCTACCCGTTTACGGCATTTCCCGGCACACGCGGCAGGGATTTTGTATTTTACCAGTGCATGGACGGCCATGCCGGCCACTTCTCCGGGGGACGGGCCGTGGTGAAGGACTGGATGTATGAGAACTTCACCAGAGAAGACCGCGCGTCTTTAACGGAGGTGTCCGATGTGATCCCACGGCTGGGCAGGCTGCTCAAAGCCCTCTCCCCGGCACAGCGGAAGCGCCGGTATTACCAGGTTCTGTATTACTACTATTTCCACTATGATCTGGAACAGCCGTTTTTGCCGCAGTACCGGAAGAATGTGGAGACGCTGTGCGGCGAGCTGCAGTCGGAGCTGTCGGGATCGGAGGAGCTGCCATGTACGTGCTGATGCGGCGTGTCTCCCAGCGAGGCGGCCGGTGCCAGTGGGTGCGGTATGCGCTGTGCAGCAGCGCCGGTACTCTGGAACGCGTCATACGCGGCCAACCGGATCCCACTAACTGGCGCGTTGACGTGTCCCCGGAGACGATTCAGACCGCCTGCCTTGTCTGGAGCGGCATGGCGTCGGCCATGCGCCACGGCGAGGCGGGATAGGATAAGAAAGGAGATCATTTTGAATTTTTACGAGACTGTGGCAGGGAAACGCTTTTTTGAGAGTCAGCTGCCAAAGCTGATCTCTGCGCTCCAGGAGATCGCCCAGGGGCTCCATCAGGCCCCGAGCGTAATTCCGTTTCCTCTGGATACCCAGGATATTCTGCACGACCTATTTTACGGACAATATGAACCCTATTTTGAAAGGCCTAACACAGAAGAATACCAGGATGCAAGCAGGAAAATCTCTGCATACTTGGAGTGTCTGCGCGCTGAACTGCCGCCGGAGCATTTCTCAAAGGCGGAACGCCTGTTTGAGTTGACCGAGGAGCGGGCCAGTATCGACCGGGAGCAGGCATTCTGTGCCGGCTACTGCTGTGCTGTACAGCTTTTTCTGTGCGGCCTGCGCACGCCTGGACATATGGTGAAGGAGGATCTGAAGTATGAGCGAGAAAACATTTGAGTATTTGGAGTATGTCTGTGCAAACACCCCGGCGAGACAGCACTATATGCTGATCCAGGCGCGGGATACCGAGTCGGGCGAGATCGTGTGGGCGATTGGCGACGATCATGTGTGCGCCGTGACCCGCGCGGATTTCATCCGCAACCGCAGCGTGGAGTATAACGACGTTCTCATTCGAGAGTTCCCCTATCGAGACAATACGCCTGAGAGCGTAGGCGAGTGGAAGCCGCTGATCCTGGAGCTGGTGAAGCATACGCTGGACGCCTATATCAACCATGAAGGGTTTGTCCATGTCTATCCCCAATGGCTTCCGGAGGATCTGGAGACGCCTATGCCCAGGGAGCTGCTTCTGGACAGATCCAAGATCGATCATGTCATCCTGCATGACGTCGGGATCATCGAGGCGGTTCCGGCTTCGGAGAAAGCGGGGCCGAGCGATGTACTGTAACCCGGATGTCTGCCCCAACTGTATGTACATAGGAGAGGGGGGACAGCCTCTGCGATGCCCTCCAGGAAATCGTTTTGGCTGACTGGAGCCCCACGGAACATTACATGGGGCCCGGCTGTCCATATCGGCTGCCGTCAGGCAAGAAACAGCGCCGCAAGCCGGAAGCTCGGAAAACGGAAATGAACAGGGACGTGACCCATATGACGCCGGTGGAATTGGCAGAGGCGGCCACATATGTGCGGAAAGGGTGGAAAAATCCGTTCTGTGAGGAGCTGTGCCGCAGAGCCGGGCTACATCAAAAGTATCTGGAGAGCTACGGCGACAAAACGCGGGAGATCGTCCAAAGAGCTGCCAAGGGCTTCAATATTAGAATGATTTAGGGATGTGATGTTATGAATGGTATTTTGCGGGGAACATACAAGGGAAAGCAGTACCGCCTCAAGGTGGAGTGCTATTCTAAGACCCCGTCCATCAAGGTCCAGCTGATTCCGACCGACGGTTCCGACCGTATCACGGTCACACAGGACATCGGCCAGTCGCTGCCCCGTTACCAGGCATATCTGGTCGAAAACATTCTGGATGTGGACAGCTTTGAGTTCATGGCCTTTATGGAGCAGAACAATCTGGGCCACATCGCGGACTACAAGCGGTATAGCATGGACACCGGCGGGACACGGAAGACCGTGGCGCTGTTTCAGTTCCACTCCGGGCCTCTCAGGAAATTCCATGCTTCCGGCTGTGCCCGCTACGAAAGCCACTACGCCAAGCTCAAGAGGACCTATGCAGAGCGCCGCACCCGCCGGATGGCGGGTTAAGAGGTGCCGCTCATGGAGATCCTCTATTTCTTCCGGCACAGAACTGCCGGCTGGGAAGGAGTCGTTTGCCGGCGTGACGACGGAAGATGCTTTATTACCGATGGCCGGGGAGCTTGGGAGGTAAACGAAAAGCGACATGCTTTGCTCGTGCCCGTCCCGAAGATATCACCTGAAACACTGCGCAGATGCCAGGAAAAATTCCCGGTGATCCGCCAGGCACTTTGAGCGGTGACGGTTAGGCGGACCAGATTGGGAATAGACGTCGGTCTGCAACGAAATTGTTCAAAATTTCAGGTGGAAATTTCCGAATAGCCATGCTAAAATGCAATCAAAGAGGAGTGGTGTCTTTTGGAGCTTGAGACAACGATAGCGAAAAATATCCGCCTTTCCGATCTGGACGCCCGCTATGACGCCGCGTGCAAGCGCCTGCTTTCCGAGCGGATCATCCTGGCGTGGATCATGAAGTCCTGCCTGGAGGAATACCAGGGTGTGGACGTCAAAGAAATTGCGGAAAAGTACATCGAAGGCCAGCCTGCGGTTGGCGAAGTACCGGTGTACCCGGATGAAACCAGCGCCGGCACCCAGATCCACGGGATCAGCGGTGAGGACACATCCTTGCACGAGGGGACCATTACCTATGATATCCGGTTCCATGCGATTGCCCCGGCGTCCGGTGAGCTGATTCGCCTGATCATCAATGTCGAGGCACAGAATGTGTTCCATCCCGGCTATCCGCTGGTCAAGCGGGGCATATACTACTGCAGCCGGATGATCTCCGCCCAGTATGGGACTGAGTTTACGGCGGCGCAGTACGACAAGATCAAGAAGGTATATTCCATCTGGGTCTGCATGAACCCGCCGGAAAGCCGGAAGAACAGCATCACGCGCTATGCGATCCAGGAGGATAACTTGGTAGGCGGCGCGCAGGAGCCGGTTCGTAACTATGACCTGCTCTCTGTTGTGATGATCTGCCTTGGCCGTTCTGACCACGACAGAGAGGCCGATGTACTGAAGCTGCTGGATGTGTTGCTTTCAGAAGAAACAGCACAGTCTGAGAAGCGCAGGATTTTGCAGGAAGAATTTGATATTCCGATGACCGAACACTTGGAACAGGAGGTGTCTGTGATGTGCAATCTGAGTCAGGGTATTCGCCAGAAAGGCCGCGTGGAAGGCCGCATGGAAGGCCGTTTTGAGGAGCGGCTGGAATCGATCCGCGCACTGATGGAAACTGCCGGTATATCCAGTGAACAGGCGATGGATATGCTGAAAGTGAAAGAACAGGACCGGCCGGAAGTCCGCAAAGCGCTGGGGGAGCGATAAGGTCTGCCAGTTCAGCTGTTGTTGAGGAGGTGCCTGTGATGTGCAATCTAAGTCAGGGTATTCGTCAAAAAGCCTATGCAGAAGGTTATGCGGAATCCTATGCGGAAGGCCGTTTTGAGGTGCGGTTGGAGTCTATCCGTGCACTAATAGAAACTGTTGGTGCATCCAGTGGGCAGGCGATGGATCTGCTGAAGATAAAGGAGCAGGATCGTCCGGAAATTTGGGAGGCTCTGGCAAGCAGCGGCTGCTGACTGAACTTCAGCGTGTCCGCACGGTTATACCGGATGCGTATTCACGAGAGAACTGCTCAGAGCTGTAATCGGCTTTCAGAAAGAATTGAATGAATAGAGTTTCATGCGCTATGCGTATGGAACACGGAAAAAAGGGACGTACCGACCATCAGGCCGGTACGTCCCTTTTTTGCCTCACGGCGGGAGTGTGGTGATGGAGAGCTGGATGCTGCGTTCGTGCGCGTTCATCTCCCATCTGCAAATCTTATTATACGAGGAGCGAACGTGTGTATGAAAGATAATCTGCCTGATCGGGCTGACGGCCCGCTGATCATGGTGATTGGGGATCGCAGCGAGCCTCTTATGCTGGCCCTGTTGGATCTGGAAGCGTCGCGCCCCGGGATGCTGGACAATCTGATCGAGGTGCTGCCCAGTGACGGAAGCGACTTATCCATCACAGAGATACGGTTGCTGCGTCCGCCGTATAAAAAGGTGCTGGATGATATTTCTCAGCTGCTTCAAAATCACGGCTATGAGGCGGCCAGCAAATTTCTGGACTGCGCCTATGAGCTTTGATTACTTTTTAACACAGATGAAGGAGTGTCAAGGATGAAACCAGCAAATTTGCTGATGATCCGGGAATTGAATGTAAATGGCTGCGGCGACTTTGCCGATGTGCTGTTCCAGCTGGAGCATCCCCTGTCTTCGGAGGAAAACCGCGCCCTCCGGGTGGAACTGACCAGACTCAAGCAGGTGATGGACGATCCCGACACGGATACCGTGACCAGACTCGCAGTTCACAATATTTTAGGGCCGTCCGGTGCATGGAACGGTTACGAACTTATTGAATTTTGAAAGGAATAGGAGCCTATGTCTACTGAAATCACAGAAAAGATCTCCCGTCTGCTCGCTTTGGCGGCCAGTCCTTATGAGGCGGAGGCCAGAGCCGCGCTGCTCAAGGCCCGCCAGCTCATGGCGGAACACAAGCTCTGTCCGGAGGATATTACACCGCCGGAGCGCCAGCGGGTCATCAAGGAGAGCACCGGCGTAACCAGCACGAAGATGTCCTCCCCGTGGGCGGTACAGTTGTCCGCGATCATCGGAGAGCATTACTGCTGCCGTCATTATATCCTGAACATCAAAGGCAGGAAGATCCATGAGATTGGATTTGTCGGGTTTGAGGATGACTACAAGGTGTGCAAGATGGTCTACCGCTATGCGTTTGAGAGCATCATGTCCCGCTGTGCCGATATCAAGAAGCAGCGGGGCTACTCTGCGGCGGTACTCCGCCAGATGTGCAATTCGTATGGCTGGGGGTTCTGCCAGGGGCTCCTGGCCGCGTTCGAGGAGCAGTCGGCACAGCATCAGGAATGGGGGCTTGTCATGGTGATCCCCAAACCGGTGCAGGACGTCGTGGACGGAATGAAGAAGGCGACCTATGCCAGGCCTTCCACAAACAGCTTGCATAGGAGCTACGTCAATATGGGCTATGCGGACGGCCAGAAGTTCGATGTTTCCCACCGGATCGACAAAACAGGCAGGGAAACTGAAACGGGCAAGCTGGCAGCAGGATAAGGAGATATTCCCGGCTTCGCCGGGAGTCAAGAACAGGGAGGCAGCTTCCGGCGGTTTGCCGGACTGCCTCCCTGTCCATCAATAGAAAGGAGTTGTTATGGACCTTTTCGAGAAGTTTTCGGCGGTATCTGTATCAGCAGGCAGCCGCATCAGCGATCTGGACCGCTTTTTCTGTGAGCAGCATCAGGCCGCGTATCATGCCGCCAGATCGGCGCTTTTGGAGCTGCGCTGCATCTGGGAGGATGTTGAGAAAAAACAGGATGAACTCCTGCAGGAGACGAAAGAGCTGCTTTCTGGCAGAAATTCTTACACTGTCTCCAGAGATCTCAGCATCACGGACGCCAGGCTCAAGGAGCTTCTGATGGAACAGCCCTGTAGCTTTGTTCAAAATCTGGTCCACTATTTCAACCGGACATATCATACGGCTCTCTCCGCAGACGCCATCCTCCAGAGAATGTTGCCGGAAAAGCCGGAATACAGAAGACGGGACGAGGAGGCATGGGCCGCCTATGAAGAGGCAGTCCTTGCCCGCAAGCTGACCTACACCGAGGTAGTGGAACAGCTTTTCGCGCAGATGGACGGGCGGCAGTTTGAGGAGCAGGCACTTTTTGAACTGCGGCACGAGTGCCATAAGGCGGCGTGGTGGAGAGATGGGACTCCCAAGTTTGAACGTAAGAAAGACATGATCTGCTTTACAAGAAGCGCCTGCACTTACAATGATTCATACCGCAGCGATTACTGGACGCTTTCTTCGGATATGAAAAGCATCCTTCGCGGCCTGGCCTGCTTTGAGACCGGGAGCGTTTCCGTGTTCCCCTATCGTTTTTCAGACTTGCTGGGTTACGGAAACATCCTGGAGAACCAGATCGCCTTCTCCACCTGTGACAAGGTCAAGCAGCTGCGCCTGTTCAAAAACGGGCGGGTAGACCTGAAATTTTCCAGTGAACAGACGGCGGCCGATTTCGTGGACACCTATTTGGGCACGGTCTATTAAGTCCGGCGGGCCTGGAAACTTCCGCTTGAATGCTGGAGGATTGCAGTGTACTCGGCAGAATGATCCCTATCTGATGGCCGGAATGTTGAAGTTTATGCCTATAAGAGCGTTATATAAGGAGGACTTGTCATGTCTATCAAATCTCAGGAAGCGAATATGCGGAAATTGGCCGGCTTGCTCAGCCAGAATCTCAGCTATGTAAGGGGAGAGCGAGAGAACGGCCCGAACGGCGTGAAAAGGACGTTTCTCAATCTTGGGAAGGCATTTCTACGGGCTCTGGCAAAAGATCTGGGCCTGCGGGATGTACGCGTCATGTCCAACCCCGGCGGCATCGCCGTATCCGGTCGATGCTGCCTCTACGGGATGTAGGTAGACAGCGGTATTTTTGTCAGTATAGAGCAACCCTGTCTTGGCGACAACGTGCTTTTGTACCGGACGATCCGTTCAATCACCGACCATACGGGCGGCTGCAATCACTACCTGCGGCTTCGTGATCTGGAAGGGCTTTCCTACAAACGGGTTCTCCAGATTCTCTCCGACCCGAATCCGGCGGAGGGCGGCCATGCACACGCGGCCTGAGCAAACTCCGGAGCCGCAGACACGGCCGGCCCTGGGACACTGCTGCGCCCCGGGGCTGACCGGCCGCGGTCCGGACTGATGTTGAGGTGTTTGAGATGGAACTGAATCGCTTGACACAGGATCTCTATGCGGAGGGTACACCAGGGAACAGCACCCGAACTTTGTGTATTGGAGCAACTGGCAGAATTTCGGCTATCGCTGGGAAGCGTTGCTGAAGTTTACCTGGAGACGCCCTGCGGGCCCTGATCCGGGGATAGTGACCTCGGGCGGGGCTCGCCGCAGGGATGCCGCCTATGGCGGGATCTGTTACTGTCCGGAGAACGACAATCCTCTGCTTCTCTGTCCATACGAAAAGGCCTGCCCACATATTCCGCAGGGATTTCCGCGCCCCTTCTGCCCGTGCCGCTGCACAGGCCGGCTCTATGATTATGAGTGCAGCGCCGAGAAAGTCGAAGCGGAGCGGGCGCGAGATACACCGGCAGTATATGGAGCTCACCGGCGGGGCCTGCTGTGCCTGTGTTGTGGGAAGCAATGGCGATCAGGGCGGGTGCCTGGAAGTCCGGTATGATGTGGAACAGTGCATCCGGTGCCGCTGTAAGAACGAGGTTTGCGTGATCCGAAAGGAGAAGCGTGACCTGCGCCGCGCCAATGTGTTCTATGACATCCGCCGCACCTGGATCACCCGCACCGGGTTCCTGGAGGAAAAGAAAGTTGAGCTCACCAAAGGCGTGAAGGTATTCCCAAGGTTCGTGGCCTGGACGGATGCGGAAATCTGGCTCCAAACCAAGCAGGCGGAATATGATCCCTGCATAGTCGGAGCGTAAGCCAGCCGCAGATGACGCCCCAGGATCGCCAGCAGGCTTTTCAGCAAGATGCACCGGCAATATGGGAAATACGATTACTTTGAGTTCCATTACGAGGTGGAGAATATCCACATCGCGCGGAGCGAGCGCCGGACCGCGTCCGGATCTTCAGGATGCGGCGCTCGGGGCAGAGGTCGTCCACGACGCCGATTTGAAAAAGCGGCGGCTGAACATAAGCGGGAGGCCAAACGGCAGAGAAGCGCGCAGCGGCAGCGGCGGAAGGCCCATGGGACACAGACAGAGTCAGGCGGAGAGCAGCTTGCGCTGTATAGTGACAGCACAGAAGAAATATGATCAGGAACAGGAGATTTAGAAATCGTGAAAATTCAGGTGACACATTTGTTTGAAGACACAGGGTTCTGCAAAGACGTGTTTCAGTCTGTGAGTGAGCCCCGCTTTACATCAACCGCGATTCGGAAACCGGAGAATGGTATACCGCCACACCGGTCTACTATGAAAATGACAGCCGGGTTCGGACGGATGTGGTGATCGAGATCCTTTAGACGGAGAAGCCGTTGCGCTGGATGGCAACGGAACATTTGACGGGAAACGTCCCTTTGTTCCATTCCATCAGTTCAGGGAACGTGTGACAAAGTTGCTTATGGACAAGTATCCCGCGCTCAAGGGTATGGGGCCATGAAGGAAATGCTGCTGTCCCTGCCGGGCGGCGAGATACGCAGATTCACGCGGTATCTGGGAGAATTGGGTCTATGATCTGGACTCCGGACGCAGGCGGGAGCAGGTCACGGAGAATGCCCACTGGATGGGACAGGAGTACTACATCCTCGCGGTGCAGGAAACGCACAGGCCCACCGGCTTTGTGTTCACAAATTTCCGACTCCGGGCGGCAAACCAGCCGCCGGCTCTGCCAGCTGCGACTTGCTGCTCTACGACTGGCAGACACATCCGTAATGATGCACAACTGAAATGGGAACGAACAATATGCCTTATGGCATCACAGCCATCAAACAGTTTTATCAGACAGCTTATTGCGGAGAACGCACTTTTCCTGCTTCCTTCCGCAAGGCTGCCTTTACAGAAAGGTACGGTCATCATGGAGCAACACTATTTTCCACCATTGCACGGAATGATAGCGTGCAGCCAGTGCGAGGCACAGGACTGCGGTGCCGGGGCTTGTATCAAAGGAACCGGCGTGATATACCCTATGCCTCGGACGGTGTCCCAGGCTTCCCGACCTCTGCGGGTTCGTGGAAAAATCAGAACGTGCAGATTACATGGCAGCCTTTGTGCTTATCCACGCAGAGCTGGGTCTTGGGGACTGATCCTGCTGGTCACGCTTCCAGGGCAAAACGGTATCGAAAGGTCTATCAGGCAAAGAGCGGATACTGGTACTACAATATAACCGGTCAGGATGGCCGCGCGGAACGGCAAGTGTTGTATCTGGAGGGCTATCCGTCCAAAGAGAAGATTTTGGAACATATGAAAAGGCTCCGTACCGACTATTGTATCCTCCGCTGTGAAATGGAGGGTAAACAGTATGAAAAGAGGTGCGATTGATATGGCGGAAGAACGGAACTTGTGGATCAGGCTCGGGGCTATGCTCCGGATCACGGTCGAGGAGGAAGCTGCGATTTTGCGGCGACCCAGCACAGGCATATGCGGCACTGAAACGTTCCCTATCGGAAGGAAGATACGATTTCGATGGGGAGAGCTATATCCCGGAGGTGTCAATCGAGGACTTCAACAGGAAATACCGCACCAACTACTGCACCGAGGAAATCGGTGTGGATCTGTGAGCGGGATGTGTATGTTCACAAACGATATGCGGCATATCAGCCGCTGACACAGATGGAGGAGCAGACAATGATATTAAACAAACCAGGTGAGGAATGGATCGATAACGGCACATCCTATTCCGTCGGCAGGCCGGTGTGCACCAGCTGCAGCAGCGAATATCCCGGGCTGTTTGGAACCATTGAGGAGATCCGCACAGGTGCGGACAGCAGTTCGGGCGATGAAGCACGGACATCTGCTGCACCTTTGATCTCCCCGCCCTCTCCAGAAATGTCCAAGCATTGGAGCGGTTCCTTACACAGCGCAGGGGACTCCCGTAAAGGCGGAAGAGCTTCCGCTGGAGCGAATCGCTATGAAACCGGAGATGATCACGCCACTGGCAATCCGGAGCAGGACTATCCAAAGCTTGCGCTTTACATCGTTGACACCAACTGGGCTGTCGACGGCGAATCCGGTTCCTATGAGGTCGTGTTTACCTTGCATCAGGACGCCCTTCGGCAGTTCCACAACGATCTGCTGGAGGAGCGAAACAGCGGGAGCATTGAGCAATGGAGAGAACACAGCGAATTCGCAGAGGAGGAAACAGCTGCCAGTTATGAGTGCTGGCTGGACGGCTGCTACTGCGAAAATCATTACAAAATCGAAGTGAAGAGGAGGAGTTGCCTCTTGCTCCAGGCTTCCTTCGTATGGCGGCAAACGTATACCGCACCAGGCGTATTTTGAGGGATTTCGGTCAAGAAGCCGCCCGGCAGAACGAGTATCAGGCTTTGACGGAGGCGGAGAAGAAACAATTGCTTGCCCGATCCGACATCGCAGAATACGTCATGCGCCGCCTTGAACGCCGTGTTGCCTACTGGGAGGCGTACCGGGGTGCGGTATCTGACACGGTGCGGGACATCCTGCGGGAGCGTTCCGCCGAGGTACCTCGCCAGTGTCCGATGAACGGCACGGAGGAACGCCATGATGAAAAAGCCTATAAGCACCTTTCAGAACGGCAAAACAGACTCGTAGAGGATGACGCTCCACTGGAGCATCTGCGTGCCGTCTGCCTGAACCGGTATCTGTCGGATGGAAGCGGAGAATTGAGTCTCTGCAAAGCCGTGGAGGAAGTTCTGGATCAGCAGATGGCCCTGCGGGTACTGGATGAAATGGACGCGCTGCGCCGCAAGCAGTGGTATCATCTGCCGCCGCCCTGCGACTACTACCTGCGTGCTATGGAGGCCATCGTCGCCAGGGCCGCAGGCTATGCGAGCCGCACGGATTGGACAGACTGTCTCAAAAGCGACGCAGAGAGCCAGTATTGCCGGGATCTGGAGGACCCGGAAAAACAATTTGTTTTAAGTATGGAGGAGACCGCATGGGGCGGTCTCCCTCTTCATTGGGAGGAAAGAATTTCAATGACAATGACGATCACTTTGATTCGCGGCGGCCGGGCGAAAATGACCCTATATCTGCCGGCCGACAGTAAATGGATTGCGGCCGCCTATGACGACCTTGACGCGGCGGTGCCGGAGGGCATCACACGTTTGGATGAGATACAAAGCCCGATCACCGGTCTTGGCAGTTATTTCACCGGCATGAATTTAGATGACTGCAATGCTATGAATGCGCTGAACCGTTTTGCGTACCGGATTGCGGACGTGTCTTCGCATGAGCAGATGCTTTTCCGGCGCAATTGGACTCGCGGGCGCCGACGGATTGGAGGACATCCTCGGCGTGGCGGAGCACCTGGACAGCTTTGAGCTGATCGAAGGTGTGACCGGGCACGAAGCGCTGGGAAAGTACCTTGTGGCCCAAGGCCTTCTTGGTATCAAAATTCCAGAGGAGGTCTTGCCGTACCTCGACTACATAGGAATCGGCGCGGCCTATTGCCGGCGGCACAACAGGGATTACACCTGTTGCGGCTATGTTTCAGAAAACAGGAGCGCCAAACGCATACCAGGCTTTGAGGGTGCCTCCAATCCATGAACTACCAATATGAACCCGTCTTGCTGACGGCCGAACAGCGCAGAGAATTCAACGAGAAAATTGTATGTCTCATTGACAGCGGCGGCTGCGGGCCCGCGGGGATCACCCGTAACGACATCTTCAATGCCTACACAGGGGATGGCGGCCTGCACGGTCTGGAGCGCGCTGATTACGACAGCTATCATGCGTACAGTGAGGCAAAAGGAGGTGGAGAACGGGCAGTTTTCACCCTCCGCCCCTGTGCGAGTTTGTGGCGGCCTGTCTGATGCTCTCCGATATGGATCTGGTGGCTGACCTGACCTGCGGTATGGGCAATTTCTTCAACTATGTGCCTGTGCCGGCCAATGCCTACGGCTGCGAGTTGGATGCCAAGGCATATAAAGTGGCCCGGTATCTCTACCCGGAGGCAAACCTGACCCTGGGCGATATCCGCACCTACGCGCCGGAGACACGCTTCGACTATGTGCTCGGCAACCCGCCCTACCACCTTCGCTGGCGCCTGGAGAATGGGACGAAGATACTGTCCCATCTCTATTACTGCCTGAAAGCGGCCGATCTGCTCAAACCGCTGGGAATCCTGGCCGTCATTGTGCCGAGGTCTTTTCTGGCGGATGACTTTACCGACGGCGCCGCCATCAAACAGATGGAGGAGCGGTTTGCGTTCCTGGGGCAGATCGGCCTTCCGGCCGACCTGTTCCGTACCTTTGGCGTGGACAGTTTCCCCACGAAGCTGCAATTCTGGCAGAGAAAGAGTGCCTTTTCGGCTGGAACCTCCGGCCGCTACACCACGGAATGCCTGGATATGCCGCTCCCACTCACACAGCCTGCAAAGAAGCCGAGCCGGTTTATCGCAGGTATATCCAGGCGGCAAAACAGAGCTGGAGCAGAACCGAGCCGTGTCCTGCTGGAACTGGCAAGAACCCGGGCGACCTCCGGAACATTTCTATACAAGATCCGGAAGATGCTCTACCAGATCAAATGCCATCCAGTTACCCGCCGCAGGTACGCGGGCTGCTTCGCCTATGTCCAGCGGTTTTACCCAGCGGATGCCGGAAGGGATGGACGCCAAGGAGTGGAACCATAGGAAACTGACGGAGGCCAAGGTGATGGCCTATCTCCGCTACGCACTGTCCCAGCAGGTGGTGAGGCCGGAGCAGGATGTGATCCGGCTGGTCAAGCGGAAATACGGCTTCGCGTACAAGGGCTACAGTTATAAGATGCGCCGCCAGATGACCCCAGATCAGCGTGCGGCAGTCCCGGTCTATCAGGCCGTCCTGGACAACACACCGGAAAAATTCCCCGGTTTTGAGCGCCTGCTTCGCAAAAACGGCGGGCGTATGACCGCCAGAGTCAGCCCTTTCTGAAATGGAAGAGGCCCCGGCAGTAATGGAATGGCTGGATCGCTTCCAGTATTGGGACGAGGAGAACGAGGACTGGGTCAGGCTCAATCCAATCCAGAAGCACGACATCAATCTGCAAATTCAGAAGGATTACGGTTTTCTCCAATGGGAACAGGGGAGCGGAAAGACGGCCGCTGCCATCGCAGTGGGACAGTACCGCATGGAACATCAGAAGGCCCACAGCACCTGGGTGGTCTCCAGCGCCATTTCCATCCGCAACAACTGGAACGTGGTCCTGAAAGGCGCCGGCATCCGCCACGTCTTTGTGGAGCGTCTGGCAGACTTCCAGAAAGTGCAGCCCGGGGATTTTGTCCTGATGACACTCAATAAGGCAGGACAGTTCCGAAAGCAGATCCCCAAATATCTGAAACGGATCGGCCGCAAGATCCAGTTTGTCCTGGACGAGAGCGACAATATCGCCAATCCGACCACGCGCCAGGCGACCTCCATACTGGCCTGCTTCCGGCGCTGCCGGTACAAGCTGCTGACCACAGGCACCAGCACACGGAACAACATCTCGGAATTTGCTCCGCAACTGGAACTGCTCTACAACAATTCCATCAACATGATCTCCTGGTGTACGACTCTCTACCACTATTCCCGGAACAGCGGCACGGTGGATAGCTACGGAAATAGTATGTATGGCAGACCGATCCCGGCCTACAAGCCCGGTTATGCACTGTTCTCCGCCTCCCACCTTCCGGAAAAATTACGGTATTCGGCGTGGGCCAGCGGAACCAGGACATCTATAACGCGGATGTGCTGGACGATATTCTGGCTAAGACAGTCATCACCAGGACCTTTGCGGAGGTGACGGGTAAGGAACTCCGGCGTATCCACCAGATGCCCATTCCCTTCGCGCCGGATGAGCGGGAGGCCTACCAGCTGGTACTCCAGAAATTCTATGAGGTTCAGCGGCGGTACTTCCTTTCCACTGGCAACAGCCGCAAGGACGCCATGATGCGGCTCATTCAGCAGATTACGCTCCTGCTCCGAGTCAGCGCGGCGCCGGACACCCTGGAGGAGTACATCGGAGACACGCCGCTCAAAGAAGTGGCTATCGTGGAGCTAATCCACAAGTGGCCCAACGAGGTGGTCGCGGTCGGGTTCGGCACACAGCAGTCCTGGACTGCTACGCAGAGGCATTTCGGCGGTATCTGCCAGATCGTCCGCTCTTCTGTGTCACAGGCTCCTCTATGTCCTTCGCCAAGCGGAGGGCCCTGCGCAGGAAACTGAAGAGAGTGGAAACGGCATCCTGCTCTGCACCCAGCAGAGCCTGCCGTCCAGCGTCAACTACCCTTTGTGAACAAGGTGGTGATCCGGAACTCCATTACAATAACGCTGGCATGAGCCAGTTTTATATGCGCTTTATCCGCTACAATTCTACTGAGTACAAGGATATCTATTTCCCCATCTACCTGGGGAGCCTGGAGTCCAATCTGATGCAGATGGTGCTGGCAAAGGAAAAGCTTACCCAGTTTATGAAGGGACAAAACGCCGATCTGGACGAGATCTATGAGCGATTTGGTGTGGACTATGACCTGCTGTCCACGCTGATGACCCGTGAAAAGGATGAAAAGGCTGTCTGCGCATCCGCTGGGAGAGCAGCAGATCGCCTGACCAGAAATTATGATAAGGAGATTTGAAAATGAGTTTAAGCAAAGCACGCTCCAAAGAGGAAACGGAAGAAATCTATGAGCTCGCCCAATTTATCAGCGACTACAACATGCGGAAAGGGAGCATCGACGAGCGGTTTCCCTATGAGAGCGCGATCGCGATGGCGCTCTACGACGAAGGGTATCGCAAAACCGCGCCCCGCAGGAGTGAGGGTGCACAGGGGAGCGGGCAGCCGCCCGCTTTCCCCTGGCGGCCGGCTCCGAGAAACCGGGAAATCGCGCGGTGAAAACAGAATGGAGGTAAGACAACATGAATGAAGTCAAGCAAGCTGCCATTGATACGATGAATACGCTCCACAGCAACATTCCGTATGATGCCTACTGCACCGTCATGGACGGCCTGCAGGAGATCGAGTCCCTGCAGGAGCGGGACGAAGACCTGGAGGAGCTGTGGCGCGAACTCTGGATGGTGCCTGTGGACAAGGTTTCCGGCCGCATTGAAAAGCCGTTTATGGGCTGGAAGCCGGGCACACACCGGGAGGAGATCGATCAGTGGTTCGATGCGCGGCACAGCATGGGCCTGGTCTATCTGCGGTATGGCGATGAATTTTCCAGAACGCCGGAGGACATCAGGCTTCTGGGCCTGCGAGACCTTTGCTTCGAGTGCGGCTCCGCCGCCTGCCACTACAACCACCAGGGCGAGTGCCGGTTTCCGCTGGTCCATGAGCGTGCGCCGCGGATCAACGATCAGGACGGCTGCGTGGATTTTGACTACCATGAAGGGAACGACTGAAAACGCCGGCATGGAGGTCTTGGATATGAAGGATTATCACGCTGGAGACATCTGCACCTATCCGCACGGGGCCGGAAACCGCTCCTTCGCCGTCGTGGAGCCCGTAAGGATTCTGAACGACCCCGTGGAGCGGCGGAGATTCGGTTCCTGGAGGTGCTTGTGGACGATACAGGGAACGGCACGTTCACCTATCTGCACAAGACTGGAAAGACTATGAATGCAAGTCTGCGATACATGAAAAAGTCTCGCCTTAATGAAAGGGATCACCGCCGCGGAGTTTCTGACGCGGGAGGCGCTCTCGGAGGCGCTGGGCCAATACGGCCTTGCTGCGGAGCGTGGAAAATCCTGGCGGAGCTGGACCGGAGCAAGGTGTCTCTAGAACTCCGGCTGTCGCCGAGAAAACACCTGATCCTGGATTGGGTCGGCTTTGGAGTGGGCAGGAGATATACTGTCCGGCTCCGCCGCTGTTTCTTCCAGGATATTTAGAACATTCAAAAGAAAGGGTATTTTTATGAGTCACTATACGGTGTTGGCCGCCGTTGAGCTGCCGAGCCTGATGTTGAGTACCTGTCCCAAAATCGACTAGCCTTGCAGGTGGAAGGCCAGTTGGACGATCTGCTGGCTCCCTATGAGGAGGGCACGAATAATCCGGATTACCTGGAGTTCGTTGATATGGAGGAATCCGCACGCCTGGAGTATCTTACCCAGACCATGCTCTGTGTGAAAATGCCGGACGGCCGGATACTCCCGCATATTCCGGCGTATTCTCCAATCTGTACGAGATCTACGATGGAAAGGTGTACAAACGCCGTTGCGGTCCCTCCATCACCGCAAACGCACAAAAGGCAAAGCGGATCAAGCTGGTTGATTATCCGCTCCGAAGCTGTTCCCCACCTTAAAGGTATACGTGGAGGATTTCTGCGGGTACCAGTATTCCGAGGAGGAGGGCGCCTATGGTATTACCACAATCCCGACGCGAAGTGGGATTGGTACGAGATTGGCGGCCGGTGGCCTTACCGCTTCCTGGTCAAATCGGATTGCCCTTCGGCGTTGCCGGGAGTCGCAGTTTCCTTTGAACGACCAGTACATACGGCTTGCACCTGATGGGTATCGCTGGGTGAGCATCGCCCGGAAGAGCGACATTCAGTGGGATCTGATGAAGCGGCTGGCGTTGAAAGAGACATTTTCGGCGTACAAGAACTACAAACATTGGTTCCGGGAAGGATTGCTCCCTGCTGACACAATGCCCTTCCTCCGGATTACCGAGGCAGGCATCCAGGACTGGGGTACCCTGGTCTACCGGAAAGACGACACATTGGAAAAGTATCTGCATCGGGCCGGACTGTCCAGAGAGGACCGGTATGCGTTCGACACATACGCGCTGCTTGACAGCGCAGGCTGGAAAGGCTCCGGCGACATGGGCTGGTTCGGCATCATCAGCAACAGCATGGAGGAGCGGGAATGGCAGGATGAGATCCAGGCGTTCCTTGCGGACCTCGATGATACGGTATTCCTCGTGTCGGTGGACTGCCATATTTAAGGCACAGTTCACCGAGAGAACCTGAAATCAGAAAGGAGCAGCGACCATGAAACCCATTCAGATCCAATCCAAGTTAGACCTTTTGAACACCTGGGCGATAGACCGGACATGCTTTTCCCCCGATGCTTCCCGGCCTCCCGCCTGCCTGCGTTGTGGACAGAGCCTTGACCCGGTGCTGGCCCACAACGCCCTTAGCCGCTATGTGGATGTCTACATTTGCACCAGCTGCGGAACAGATGAAGCGATCCGGGACATGGAGGGCAGGCCAAAGCCCTTGGACTGCTGGCAGGCTGTGAAGAGCGGCAGGATGAAAGCCCCGTCCTATGAGGACTTTCAGCTGCTGTCTCCTGTTGCGGCTTCCCGGAGATTTTCCAGGAGATGTCCGTAGACCCATACGGACACAAGGCGCCCGGTGTGAGCTGGTCTATTCCCGCTCGGACTATGACGGGCACCGCTGGCATACGATCTGGTTTCCCTGCTGGGAGGATCGCAGAACACAGGCGCTGGCTCAGAAAGTGGATCAGTTTATGGACGCGCTTTGGAAACGGAGGAGTTTCGCAGCCTGGGACAGATGAAACGGATGTGCCGGGCCTGTGCTGAGCCGACTTCTGACCCAACGGAATTCAATCTGTATGGGGAGACGGCCAGCTTCTATATCTGGATCCGCGCGATCACGCGGGAAAAGGACTACAACCTCTACGTTCATTTCTATTTGAAGAATTCCGTTTAAGATGATCGTGGGAGGGGGGATTCCACGCCCTCCCCACGATCCCGCTGTTTCAAGAAGGAGAAAACACTGTATAGATAGGCAGTTCTATTTCATTTTGTAAATTTCATGGCTATTGAGTTGATTTTGCATTGCAAACAGCATATAATATATGTACAATAAACTTGAAAGGGACTGATAGAATGGCGAACACGACAAATTTCAGCGTTCGTATGGACAAAGATATCAAAAGCAGTGCGAAACGCTTTACAACGAATTGGGCGTGAACCTTACCACAGCGATCAATGTTTTTCTGCGCCAGTCGCTCCGCGCCGGTGGCTTTCCCTTTGAAGTCAGGCTGGAACAGCCCAACAAGGAGACCATTGCCGCCATGTTGGAGGCGGAAAGGATTGCAAAGGACCCGTCTGTAAAGGCCTATAATGACCTTGACGAGCTGTTTGCCGACCTGAAAAAATGAGGAAAACAAAGTACACCGTCAAGTACACGACTGCTTTCAAAAAGGACTACAAGCGGGCGATTAAGCGCGGCCTGAAAATGGAATTGTTGGAACAGGTCGTGGAACTCTTGTCGATGGGCAAACCGTTGCCAGATAAAAACCGCGATCACGATTTGTCCGGTGATTGGGTGGGTCATCGTGAATGTCACATTCAGCCGGACTGGCTCCTCATCTACCGTATCAAGGACGACGTGCTAGTGCTGACGCTGGCCCGCACCGGGACGCACAGCGACTTGTTCGATCAATGAGCATACTGCCGCCGTATGGGTTTTCCCATACGGCGGTTTTTCTGTGTGCAAAGGGTGTCACGATGATGTGCTTCCCTGTCAAGCAAGCATGGAAATACTTCACCTTATGTGCAAAACTCTCTTTCGGCATCCCACATAGAGCAGACTCTGGCCCCTACACCGCCAGCAGGTATACGCCCAGGGCACTCAAAATTAGTGTAAAAGTGCTTTGAGCACCGAGGTGAGCACTTGGTCCCTGGTGGCACCAATGTGAACGTTTGGTTCCCAGGGGAGTGATGTGAGCATCGGCCGCCTATCCTCCTGCGGCAGGCGCCCAGCCACCCTATCTCTCTAAAACGGGGGAATAGGCCCCGGCAGAGCCGAGGCCCATTCTCTCACCTTAGAAATCAAATTCCTTGATGCAGTGGAGCAGGGTCGCGCAGAATTCCTGATACAGATCTTCGTCAAAGATGCCGTCTACAATGGCCTCCCTGACCAGCAGCGGATGGTAGAGCCGGGTAAGTTCCTCCTGTGCGTCGCGGCTCCCCTCTTTTGCGCGGTACAGCAGATCTTTGAAGTCCATGAATCACTCACCTCCCAATGCTTTTCGGAGCTTATGGACAACCCGGTGGTAGGCCACCGCCACACCGGAATATGTCATCCCCAGTTCAGCACACAGGGATTTGAAGCTCCGCTCGTTTAAGATATGGGTGAAGAAAATGTAGCGGTCCCGTGGGCTGAGTTTGTTCAGCGCAGCTTCTAATGTCTGGTTTTCAAATTCCAGCGGCAGAGGATCCTGCATACAGGTCGAAAATGTGTCCAGCAGATCGCCATCTTTGAAGTCTGTGGACAGTTCGTGCCGTTGCAGGTGCTCGCGCTTCTTCAAGAGATCTTTCTTCTTGCGGATCACCGCCACGGACAGGTACGCGGTGAACTCGTTTTGGAGAATGTTGCTCTCTCCCTTACCATCGTTTCTGGTGTGCATATGATCAACCTCCGTTTTTCTGGCGTTGTTGAGCTCAGAAAAACGAAGGCGGCCCTCGGCACCGGACCAGAGGTAAAAAAAGAGGGCAGCCGGTTATGTTGTCGTACACATAACCAGCTGCCCTTGGCGCACTGAGATACCCGCAAAATTCCCTTTGGAGGCCAGAATATTTTTGATGGCCAAGCCTCCAATATCTGCTGCCATTCAGACGAGCACGTAAATCATGTGCCGCTAAGGTGGTGTGTCCTGGCGCGTTGAATGAGCGGATATTCTCAATGCGGCAGAGCTTGTCGCCCATCGCATCTCGTTCTCCTTCCGCTGTTGCGGTCGGCACACGGACAGAAAGCTCACCTCTTCTCAGGAGATATGGCAGCACGAGATCCTGCCCTACCGATAAAGAATTTGATTGTATGATTGTAGAAGATTTTCTGCGCTGTGGTAATAAAAAGGCCAGGCTGTAGCTTTCCCTGGCCGGGAAAACGTGACAGCCTGGACCTGCTTACCGTTTTACAGAAGACGCTTCTCTTTTCCAATGCACCTCTCTTTCTCTTTTTGATAACTGCCACAATGCATAGTTTACAGGGTATTTATATCGACATAGTATCCTTTTTATATTGGTTTTGTCTGATGGTTAGACAAAATTATCTCATTTGCGACATCAAGGACGGCTCTGGCTTTTCCTTGGTGTTCCGATCCTGATATTAACCCGGGTAGGAGAAAGAGTAGCCTACCCCCCAGACATTTCGGATGCAGTCTTTTCCGTATCGCGCCAGCTTCTTGCGGATCTTCATGATATGATTTTTGATGGATGCGTCTGCATTGAAGCAGCTTTCGTCCGGCCAGACATGGGCATAAAGCTGTTCCGCGCTTAGAACCTGGTTGGGATGGCGTGCGAGGTCGTACAGGACTTCAAATTCCTTGCGTGGCATGTCGATTGGCTCACCGTCCAGGATCAGTTGGTGACGCATATAGTCGATGATGAAATCCATGCCATAGGCTAATGTATAAAATTGCCCATCCTCCGGATTCAGCGCCAGATACAGGTTGATCAGGGATTCTGTCTGGGCCACCAGCTCACTGACCAAACAGCTCTTCTCCAACACGGCGGTCGCGCCGCCGCGTAGGAAGAGCGTGCGTTTTTCAGATGTAACACTGGGGAGAAGGGCGAGAATGGGAACGACTCTGGTTTCCCGCAGGATTTTTAGGAGCCGAGTCTTATTCTGTTCCGCAAGGACGCCATCAATGATGACCAAGCAAAACCGGTATTTGGTATAGAACTTGATCGCCTCATCGGTGGAGAGGGCCGATAAAACTTCTGTCATCGGGCCGTTCAGTGCATGAGTTACCCAGCGGCAATAGTCCAGACTTTGGTCCACAACGAGTATGCTCCGTTTCATATCTTTCAGGACTCCTCTCTATTTCTTCTTATAGGCCCAGGGACTGTCCTACGCTATGAAAATAAATCCAAGATCTAGAATAATCAAGAGAAAAATAGTATTATTTCCAACAGAATGAAAGCGCCTACTATCTTCTGCCTTTCAAAGTGCTTTCCCAATTTCCATAACCCGCCCGAAACCAACGTTGAAATCGTACCGGCACTTGAAGGGGATCATCAACGGTGATATCGCGGTATTCCTCATCCTGCTCAAAAGGGAACAGGCATAGCAGACGCCATGCCTGTTCCCTTTTAATTTTGTGTGAACATCTCTAAAGAGCTGAGAATGGATGCTACCCCGTTCTTCCCACCAAACCATTTTTCCACGTCTGCGTCTGCCTGCGGTACTACGTCCGTTTCAAGCGGTTCTGTGGACGTTTTCCTCTCCCCCTGCTCCACCTGTGGCTGTCCTGCCGTGTTTCGTGCCAGGATTTCCAGCACCAGTTTTTCCAGGGATTCCCTATCCACGGGAAGGGGCGTGCGGCATTCCGGCGTTTCCGGGCAGTTGAGATAGTGAAGAACGGCACTGGTCAGGAATTGCGCTTTACTTCGCCCCTGCTGATCCAGCAGATCGCTTACCGCTTTTTGTTTTGGATCACAGAGATTGAATTGAATGGTGAACCGACCGGGCCGCTTCTTTTCGCCCATGGAACTCACCGCCCGCTATGCTGCATCCGATACAAGAGGTCATAGCCTTTGGCATTGGCGTTGATGTCTTCAACAAAGACTGACTCCTCTATTTTCCCCGAGGCTTCAATCTGGCGCCGCAGCAGAATGGCGCCTCCGCCGGTGAAGATGACTTTGCCTGACTTGAGCTCCAGCATCCGCTCACGCAGGCCGCTGAGCAGGTCATTGACAAATTCCTGCGCACCCCGCTCCACACGCTCAGCGACTTCCAGATCCATTCCATCCACATTCCCCCGCAGAATCTGGTCGATCTCTTCTTCATCCAGCAACACGTCCAGCTCCGCATTGACCTTTGCCTTGATTTGATTGTAGAGGACAATGACACCGCTCTCCAACGAATCGCAGGCCGCCATATCCGGCACACCGTTCCGCAGGCGTACATAGTCCACCGTGAAGCCGCCGATATCAATCACCAGTGCTTTGGGAATAGATACCAGATCCCGCACCGTGGCGCTGGCCGCAGAGAAGGACTGCGGGAAACAGGCGGTGTTTTCGATGTAGATGGCGAACGGCTTGCCCTGGAAGCGGAACGAAACTGCTCCGCGGCCCATGAAATACTGGGTGAATTTTTTTGCCTGAACGCCGAAATGGGCAGGCGGAAGCCCAATCGCAAGCTGGATCTTCATCACATTGTCGGTGTATTGCCCACAGGCCTCGATCTCATAGGCAATCGCAAACAAGCTGAGAATGAAGAACCGCTCGTCTTCTGTTTTATCCCTCCGGTAAGGGATGCGCTGATTCGTCAGTGTGTAGTATTTCCCCTGATACTGGAGCACATCATTTCCGAAGCCCGGCGCGTCACTTTGGATCAGGCCGGATGTGAAGGGGGTATGGTGCAGTGTCTTGATTTGTTTGTTTCCGTGGTCGATTGCAATCAGCATATCATTCAACCTCCTTGTATTATAGAGTAGTAGTTATTAGAGCCCCTCTCCAAGGGCTGTGCTACACTGTAAGGGATGCTGTGGATTGGTTTCAACCTCCTACCACGAGATGGTTCCAGAAAGGTTCCAACCACAGCCCCTTACAGTTTTGTTGATCAGTTAAATACCGCCAGACGGTTTATGTGGAACAAGGCTACAAAAGTAAGGTGTACTGTGGATGCAGCATCACATATTTATCGTTGGAGGTATTTGTTATGGTGGTTTCTGTTGGCATCGATGTCTCAAAAGATAAGCACGATTGCTTTATCGTCAGTTCCGAGGGCGAAGTCCTGGCGGATGCATTCATAATCCCCAACACCATGGACGGGTTCCACTACCTTTTACAGCGAATCCGGCATTGTACCGCACCGCAGGATAAAATAAAAGTAGGGCTTGAGGCTACCGGACATTACAGCTACAATCTGCTCGGGTTTCTTCTTGACAACGGTCTGACCACCTATGTCCTGAATCCCTTGCGCACAAACCTTTACCGAAAGAGCCTTAGCCTGAGAAAGACCAAGACTGACCGGGTGGATGCACGAACGATTGCTTCTATGCTGTTATCCGATGCGGGCCTCAAACCCTACACAGATACAGCATACCACAACGAGGAGCTAAAGTCACTGACCAGATACCGTTTTGACAAGGTGAAAGAACGTGCCAAGCTGAAAAGTTCTATCGCCCGGCTGGTCTGCATTCTGTTTCCGGAATTGGAAAAACTCGTCCCTTCTCTGCATATTGCTTCTGTCTACGCCCTGCTGGAAGAGTTCCCGGGGGCCAAACAGGTTGCCAATACCCATTTAACGAGGCTGAAAGCGTTGCTCGAAACCGCCTCCAATGGCCACTACAAACGGGATAGCAATCATTGCCATCTATCGTCTGGCGACTTCGCGGTTTGACTCCCCAGACAAGCTGTTGGCTTATGCAGGGATGTCCCCCTCCACTTACCAATCCGGACAGCTCAAAAATTGCTACCCGCATATGGAAAAGCGTGGCTCCCGATACCTACGCTACGCACTTTACAACGCAACCAAGTATGTCTGCCACTGGGACCCGACTTTTGCTGATTATCTCGCCAAGAAGCGGGCGGAGGGAAAACACTACAACATTGCCATCTCTCACGCGGCCAAAAAGTTGGTTCGTCTGATATTTGCCATGGAGAAGTCCAGGCAGCCATATTGCTCAGCGGCTTAAGTGCAGCTACTTGAATAGCCAGCAGGGGTCTGACAAGACCTCAGCTTTGCTATACCTTTTTTGAGCCATCTCTTTTTCACCACCACCATTCATTTTCGGGGTTGACTTTTAATAGTTAATCTTATACTTTTCTTATACGGAAACAATACGCATTGAGCAACAAAATAAATAAAAAAGTCCCGGATGCTCTTTGGCATCCGGGACTGCTATGGCTGGTGGCCGGACAGGGCTTATCCATGCAGGGGATGGCTTTCCGGCAGGCCGGCGCCTTGCATCCCCTCTGCCCCTGTTGGGATGAAACCGTGTTCCTCACACCAACGCAGCGCGATTTTATGGTATGCCTCTGCCCGGTACGTATACCAGCGCTGTTCCAGGAGGTGATAACGGATTCCGCTTTTGAACCTGCGGAAAGCCCCCTTGCTACAAATGGCCGCCTCAAGCTCTGCCTGGGCCTTTCCGGCCGGAAGACTGCGGACGAAGTCCGCCATGATATGGTAGTCGTGGATCTCATACCGGGTCGGGAATGGGAGAAACCGACCGGGGCTGTTTTCCAGGAGCTCCACAAGAGGTTCATCCTCCAGCCCTGTGATGAGCGGGTCTGGGAGGCATACCGTCTCGCCAGTCTGCCGGTCGTAAAAATAGGCAAACGCATCACCGGCGGCCTCTACCGCCTGGATGACCTGCGCCAATTCGATCCTTGGCTCCATAAGCGGTTTACCTCCCGCAGCATTTCTTATATTTTTGCCCGCTTCCACAGGGGCACAGGTCATTACGCCCCACTTTGACGGAGTGGACTGTTTTTCCATCAGACACGGTAATTTCTCTCAACAGGCTTTGGCGCAGCCGCTCATTGTGGAATGGGGAATCCAGGAGTCCCTTCTCCAAACTCGCTGCATCCATCGTCCCATCCGCAAGCGCCTTTTTGATATTGGGGCCCAGGGAGAGCGATTTGGGAACGCGGGCAGCGGGCAGATGCACGGAGAGTAATTCTTCCGGTGTGTAGCCCCGGTTACACTGTAGCCGCATGTGGTTATGGAACTCCTGATACAGCGTGCAAAAACGTTCTGCGTCCCTTCGGTGCCGGAAGTGAATCCCGAGGCCCTCCAGGCGGGCCATTACTTCTGAGATCCCAGCATCCAGGCAGCGGGCAGCGTACACAAATTCGGCCAACAACGCTGCCGCACGATCATGTTTCAGGCGCAGACAGCGCTCCATGAATTGCAGGAGGGCATCTGCTGCTGGTGTTGGCTCACAGTAAAAGGGGTCATCAAAGGCAAGCAGTTCTGCCCTATCAGGAATATAATACGGCTTTCCGCCCTGGCTGTGACGCATCTCATGGTAGGCGTTCAAATCACCATCGACCAACGTGATGTCGATGATCTCCCGGTCCAGGGGAGCTGTTTGTTTCCGGCCCGGGTAGAGTTCATCGGCTCCGAGCAGGCAGTATTCCTCACACTCGTGGCGTGCGATCTCTGAAAAGGAGAGGAATTCCTCTTTGCTTACAGGATGCCTGCACTGAGCAGAGATGATTTCATATGCCTTCCGGAGCGGGATGATCCCATATAGATTCGCCATGGCGTTGAAATATTTTCGGAGCAGCCGGGACGTGGTATCTTTGAGGGGGATCTCCCGGTACAGCGCGTTTAGTTTCCTGCGGGAATAGACTTCTGGCAGCGATACACAGACAGTTGAGGGTTTCAGATTCATAGGGCACCTCCCCCGGCATTTTCAATTCTGATTATATAAGTTCGGCCAACGGCTGGCAAGAGGATGCCTGCATTTTATTGAAGCGTTGTCGATATGAACTTATAAAGAAACGTCTCCGCGCTGTACGCAGTCCATCCGCCAGCACGAAAACGCTCCTTGATGATCTTTTGGGGCTCCGGTGGCTGTTCCCGTGTTCGGTCAGTCTCTCGGGAGCCGCACCGGAGCGCCGTTGATCTCCACGGCGTCCTCGGCCGGGACGAGAAGGTACCTGCGCCCGTCAATGATCCGGGTTTGCACCAGATAACTGCGCTCCGGAGGCACGGAGATCGTGGCCTCGGAGGTCTTTACCTCAAAACGCCCGGCGTCGATCAGGTTGGCCGGATTGAGGGCCGCGCCGGAGCCGAACTGCTGGGCGCACCGCTCCTGAAAGGCCGCCACCTGCTCCTCCGCCACGCCGCACTCCCGGAGGATGCCGCCGATCTCCCCCGGCGTGATGATGGGCGCTTCCGGGTCTTTATTCTCCTTATGGGCATGGATGCGCTCGTTCAGGCGCTCATAGACGGTCTGGGCGATCTCCACCTGGTACGCCTCGTCCAGCGCGTCAGAGAGCGCGGCCTGAAACGCCTCCCGCTGCTCGGCGGCAGACATGGGCGGCTCCACATGGAATACGGCGTCGATGACCTCCTGGTGGATCTTCCCGGCCTTCCGGGTATAAAACAGGGCATTGTAAAGATTGGCGGCCCGGTCGTCAAAGGCGGGGAACAAAAAGCCCAGCTCCGGGGCGGAGACCACCTGCCCGCCGCAGGTATGGAACTCGTTGTCGCCGGGGAAAAAGCCCAGCTCGGCCTTGCGCTCCTTGATGGGGCAGACGCAGCAGAGAAGGTAGGAAAAGACCTCATCCGAGGCATCCCGCATCACGGTATTGTCCTTTGCGCGGCGGGGCACATCGTAGTCGTCGTGAACCAGCAGGATCAGGTAGCCGCTTTCCTCCAGCTCCAGCGAGTCGATCACCTTCCGGTAGAATGTCTCCCTGACCTCCCGGTCCTTCAGCTTGGAGTCCCGCAGGGACATGAGCAGGCGGTGTTCCTCACTGTCCGCTACCTGCTGGGTGGAAAACACCAGGTCGATCAGGTTGCGGCCCAGCGTACCGGACAGGGACTTTTTCAAAAGCGAAAGATACTTCTCCGCCTCGTCCTGGGGCATGGAACCCAGGGATTCATCCAGATAGGAGACGATCTCCCGGCTGGAGTTGACGTAGCATCCATAAATCCGGCTGACAGCGCTCTTGTCCGGGCGGAACCGACAGCGCAGCTCGCTGACTTCTTTTTGATTCATAAAAATCTCGGTCCTTTCCCAAATATAAAATCGTAGGATTCATCATACCATACCGACCGTGGTTTGTCACGTTGGGCTTGACGATGAGACCTGAAGGAACATGAAGTATTGCGGAATGGACATCCGGATCGTCGGCTCCATTAAACTGGTCAAGGTAAAAATTATGTGGTAGAATAGGGGCAAGAATCCGTGCCAGGAGGTGAGAGCGTGTACCGCATTGCTGTTTGTGAAGATGACCCCCGCACTGCGGAACAGAATAAAGCCGCCACCTGCCACGCGTTGGATGGAAGAGGCCGCATCCGGGGCCAGGACTATGACGTGGATGTGTTCCATGCCGCCGCGCCGCTGATGGAACGGCTGAGTGCGGACTCCGGCGCTTACCAGCTCTTGCTGCTGGATATCCAACTGGATAGGGATAACGGCGTAGAACTGGCCCGCTTCCTGCGGGAGCATGAGGTGGACGCCTCTATCATCTATATCACAGATCACCCCGGTTTCGCGCTGGACAGCTTCCCCACCTATCCGCTGGAATACCTGCTCAAGCCGGTGGACGAGGCGCGTCTGGCCGCCGCCCTGGACTGGGACTGGCAGCAAAGACAGCACCGGCCAAAGCGTCCGGTGCTGCGCGTGGGTGGCCGGGCCATCCCCCTGGACGAGATCGCCTATCTGGAGACCGCCGGGCGAAAGACCGCGGTCCATACCAGAGAGGAGCGGATCGAGCACGCCGTCCCCCTCTCCAGGCTGAAGGAGGAACTCCAGGGCCAGGGCTTCTGCCTGAGCCATTTCAGTTATCTGGTGAATCTTTCCCATGTGACGCAGGTGGAGCGGGACGCCCTCACCCTGGACACAGGCGAGTCCATCCCCGTCAGCCGCCGGTATTACCAAGACTTCATGGCCCGCTATGTGGAATCCCTGAAATAGAAACTCCGCTGTTCCAAGAAACAGCGGAGTTTTTCTATGCTTTCGTTTCGGGGAGCAGCAGGGCGGTGCTGGCGGAAAAGGTATTTTGATCGGCCTTCAGAACCAGCTCGCTGTGATACTTCCGGGCGGTGGCCCGTGCGGATTTGAGGCCCATTCCGTGGTGGACGCCGGACTTGGTGGAGCGGTACAGCCGCTCCGCCGAATCGAAGTCCACCGAGCCGAACCGGGCGTTCTCCACGCCGATATACAGGTACTCCCCCCGGATGTGCATGGTCACCCGGAGCTACTTGTCCGCCCCTTCGGGGGCTTTTTCGTTGGCCTCCAGGGCGTTTTCCAGCAGGTTCATCAGCAGGGGGCACAGGTCGCTGTCCGGGATGGATAGTTTGGGCGGCAGCTCTACTTTGACCTCGGAGCGGACTCCCGCCTCAGCCCCGCGGGCAAGCATGGCGGTCAGGACGGCGTCCACCGCCGGGTGGACGGTGCAGCCGCTGCTCCGACTCAGCTCCGGACGCCGGGACAGAGTTTCCAGATACGTCCGGGCCTCCTCCAGATCGCCCTCCCGGCACAGGCCCTGGAGGACCGTGATATGGTGCCTCATGTCGTGGCGGAGGGAGGAAAGTTCCTCGCTGTGTCAGCGCAGGTTCTCGTAGTTCTCCTGGGCCAGCTCCCCCCGCTGGAGGAGGAGCCGCGCCTCGGTGCGGCGCTCTGCCTCCGTTTGGAGCAGATGGATGAGGGCGGCCAGGACGCCCGCCCCCAGGGCCGGGAGAGACAGCTTCCACAGCAGGAACCGGGGCAGACCCATTTGGAAGCCGGTGCGGAGCTGGAGCAGCAGCTCCTGTCCCCACTGCGGCTCCGCCAGGGCATGGACGCCCCAGACTGCCACGCCCAGTCCCAGCGCCGCCAGGAACAGCGGCGCGAACAGGCGGTAGAAGCGGTTTTCCCGCTTCATCCAGACCATGGCCAGCACGCTGGCGGCCACCAGGCCCAGCAGTCCGACGTACTCCGACACAGTCGTCAGCGGAGACGCTGCAGCGGAGCGCCCCAACAGGGCGGTCAGGCCGTGGAGCGCCGCCGCGCACCACAGCACCCAGCGCAGCCGTCCGCCGCCCCGCTCTCCCAGAAAGACCAGCAGCGCGGTCAGGCGCAGGGCGCGGCACAGGGCGTTCCAATCCGTCTGCGGGTACGGGAGGTAGCGCCCCAAAAAGCTGACGGCCGCCAGGGGGGAGAGCATGAGGGAAAAGACGGCCAGGGCAGCCAGGGCCAGCCCGGCGTCCCACCGCCCCCGGAAGCCCTGCCATAAAAAGGCGGCGCAAAGCAGAAGTCCCAGGGCGAAACAGAGAGCGGCGGGGATGGCGGTTCGGAAGCTCTCGGCAATGAGGGCGCTCTCATAGGCGTAGCCGCAGCTCAGGGTCACGCCGCAGAAGTAGACGGTGGACTCGGCCTCCGGGATCTGCTTTTCCCCCAGGCCGGTGGACTGGACGATGGTCAGGGTCTTGCCCACATGATCCATGGGCAGCGAGACCGCCACCGGCTCCGTCCGATCCCAGCCCAGCGAAGGGGAACTTGTGGGGAATGACGCCCTGCTGTACCGTGCGATCTATAATGTCATCGAGAACAGCATCAAATATAATCATACCGGCGGGCAGGTCAGCGTCCAGTCAAAAGCAGAACAAGGGCAGATCATCATCACAATCTTAGACAGCGGCTGCGGTATTCCGGCAGAAGATCAGGGGCAGGTCTTTGAGCCGTTTTTCCGCGTTGACAAGTCCCGTTCCCGTCAAATGGGCGGCTGCGGCTTGGGTCTGGCGCTGACAAAGGCGATCATAGAACTGCATGGCGGACAGATTGGGATTGTTTCCAGCTCTCCCAAAGGAACGACGATCCGTATCATGTTGCCGCAGCAAGGTAAGTAGAAGGAGTGTGCTTTATGAAAACAGGAACAGGATTTGTATTTCAGAGCATAACGGCAGAGAGAAATGAAGAACTGCTGAAAATGTGCATCCAAATGGCCACAGCGTTAAAAGCCCAGGGAGATGCTCCGTTTGCCGCATTGCTGGCCGATGAAAACGGCAATATTCTGATGGTGCAGGACACGCTGGTATGTATATTAAATATCATGCTGGAGAGCCGAATTTTGGCATTGGTGCAGAGGAGCAGACCGTCAATATCCCTTATACAATGGCGTCATTAAAAGTTGGCCTGCCGTTGCCGTTCCCAGATAATTATAGTGAAACTGAGTATTACCATATTGATGGTATTGAAGGAACGTTTACATATAGAGCGGCTTTTAATAACAGGATCTTATCCATTCCCTTCTCGGCAGGTATGGCATTCAACTGGAAAGGCAGGTAATGTAAAATGAACGTATCCGGAGTCCCGAATGAAATTTATCGTCCTTGTTATAGGCTGAACAGCTCTACGGGAAAGATAGAGAGCGGATCCTATAACTATTCTGCCCTGATGCGAAATATTCAGAAGCAGGAGGCAATGGCGAAAGAGGAGATACCTAAGATTGGAGATAAAGAACTGTCAGAATCGGAAATAGAAGAACTTGCCAAGCGATATGATCCCAAGAATATGTCTCAGGCAGAGTATGATGATTTTATTCGTTTTCTGCAAGAAAAAGGCGTCTTGAGCAATATTGAAGCAAGTTGATTCTTCTGCGTATCTCTCATGAGCAGCCTTATTTTTGTGTATTGCAGTTGTATTGGAAAACTGCCCTGTATACTGAGATAGTGTCGAGAACCGGCATACAAACTTGGTTTCAGTCATGAGTAGTGCTGAAAATATATAAAAAGTGTCTAAAAGTTTTGCGATTCCGTTTTTTGCTTTTTGTTGATTTATAATAATAAACACAAGGGGAGGAGAGCACCATGGCAACAGGAAATTTCCGTAGCACCAAGGACGAAGTCCTGGAACATGTTGCGAAGGTCACGCAGCGACTGGACGGAAAAGATATGGCTTGCTACACTGCGCAGGATATTGGATATCAGCTCAGCATCAGCCGTAATTCTGCCTGTCAATACCTGAATGAGCTTGTGGAGCAGGGGCTAGTGGTGAAAGTGGTGTCCAGGCCGGTATATTTTATCCACCGGCGTACAGCAGAACGAAAGTACGGCTGTATGCTTCCGCAGGGGAGCTTCAAAAGTGTGGAAGATATGATGGACATACTGGAGGGGCGAGCAGATGAAAAACCGGATTTCGGCAAAGCCATAGGCAACGAAGCCAGTCTGAACTACTGCATTGAGCAGTGTAAAGCCGCTATGCAGTATCCGCCCAATGGCCTACCGTTGCTCATCAGTGGTGCAGCGGGTACTGGCAAAAGTTTTTTTGTACAGCTTACTTATGAATACGCCCGCCGAAATGGCTGCATTCCGGTGCAGGGGAAACTGGTAACCGTGCGCTGCTCGGAATTTGCCCAAGATGGCCGCACACTGTTTGAGGCGCTGTTTGGCAGCCATACAGGACTTTTGGCCCAAGCGCAGGGAGGCATTTTGCTGTTCGATATGGTGCAGCTTCTGCCCTGCCCATTGCAGAAAGAATTGTTCAGCTACTTTGACTCCTTTACCATGCAGCAACAGGAGTTGGCGGTGGAGCAACGCGTGCCGATGTGCCGTCTGGTGTTCACGGCTGAAAGCAGGTCTTTCTGTAGACTGGATAAAAGCCTTCTGCGGCGCATTCCCATTCAGGCAGAACTGCCAGAACTGGAAGAACGCAGTACCGAGGAAAAAACACAGCTTATTCTGCACCTTCTGCATAAAGAAGAACTTCGTATGGGTATGCCGATCATCGTGAGCCCGCAGGCGCTGGCGGCCTTAGCGGACTTCCGATATGCGGAAAACATTTCCCAGATGTATAACGATGTCCATATCGCCTGCGCCAACGCATTTCTGGCGCGAGATACAGGCGCTGGGGCACTGGTCCTGAAGCTATACCATATGCCGGAAGAGCTGCTCCGCAGCTATCATGCCGATACACCAGCGATGGAGGACGCCGATAGCCTGATGACACTGGAACAAGTGCGCGGCACGCTGCGCATGCGTCCAGCACAGGTATATTACGAAAAGTTTCTGGATGGCTTCCGTGCATTTACCAACGGGCAAATCAGCTTTGACGCCATGCTTGCCGCTTGGACGCAGACGTTGTACGCCTATGACGAGTACCTTGTATTTGGCCGCAAGTATGACAACAGCAAGGTACGCGCTATCAGCCAGATCGTAGAACAGGTATTGGAGCAGGTTCTGGAGCAACATGGAGTCCAATTCCTAGCTGACAGCGCAGCCATGATTACCCGGGGCGTATACGATATGATGAAAGAGCAGGTATGGGTGGCCCGCTGGGAACAGGCAAATGCCAATGAACTGCAGCAGTGTGTAGCCGCCGTACAGGAAAGCATACCGCAGGTATATGCCATTGCGCAGGGCTTGGACACTCTGTTGAGTAGCAATCTGAACATGGCACAGGGGAACTGCGTGAAGATTGTGTTTCTGGTGGCTTATATCCACGAGATGGACCCGTGCCTGCATGTGCAAGATACTGTGGGTATAATCGTTTGTCACGGCACATCCACAGCCAGCAGTATGGCGCATACGGTAAACCAACTGCTAAAAAGCCCTGTATTCACGCCATTTGATATGCCGCTGTCCTCTTCCGAGGACGAAATCGTATGCCATATCCGCCATTTTCTGCATTTGAGGCATTTTGTGCGTAACCTCGTGGTGCTGGTGGATATGGGGTCACTGGAGGACGTGGGCCTTGGACTGCAAGATATCGACAACATCGATATCGGTATTTTGAACAACACCTCTACACGCCTGGCGTTGGATGTGGGGGCGTCTATTTTGGATGGTGTGCCCATGAAGCAGCTTTTAAAGCGTGCGTGTGATCGGTCGACCAGCCATTATCGCACCATCATCAACCGCCGTCGAAAGGATGCCGTTCTCTTTGCCTGCGACGCGGGAGGCAACGCTGCACAGCGCATGATGCAGATGTTCCGCGAAAGTCTGCCACGCAAAGTTGACGTAGATATTATGGCGTGCGATTTCAACTCTCTGATGCAGGGCAGCACGCCGGACGATGTGTTCTGTGAATACCATATCCTATTTATATCAGGTCTGCTTAACCCCGGGTGGAAGGATGCACCATTTATCCCAGTGGAAGACATTATCGACATCATGGAGAATCCCACTGTGTATAAAGCCTTTGAACGTCATCTGTCCCATCGGGAAATAGAGGAGTTTCAGCAGGCCCTTTTGAAAAACTTTTCACTGGAAAATGCCGTGAAAAGCCTGACCATTCTGGATGCCGACCGTCTACTGAATTTTGTACAAAGCGCCCTCAAACGCCTGCAAAGTGCGATGGGGCGCCCCTTCCACGCAAAAGCTCTGCTTGGCCTGTATATACATATCAGCTGTATGGTAGAGCGCCTCGTGACAAAGACATTTATCACCAGTTTTGATGGACAAGCTGAATTCGAGCGCGCACACGGGTCTTTCATTCGCGCGGCGCATAGCGCCTTTGCGCCCATGTGTGAGCATTATCATATAGAGCTTCCTGTTAGTGAACTTGGCTACATTTATAACTATATTGAGGACAGCAGCCCAGAAGCCGGTCAGACCGATGATTTTTAGGCTGAAAGAGGCTGCTATGAGGAGGAGGACAATGTGCGAAGATTTTTGATCGCCACACACGGAAGATTTGCCACAGGTATTATGGATTCGGTAAACCTGATCAGCGGCAGGCATGAAAATGTGGAGTGTTACTGCGCATTTCTGAACGGTTGCGAAGATTTAGACACAAACCTTGCTGCTATATTGGATTCATATGGCCCGCAGGACGAGGTGATTGCTGTGACAGATCTTTTGGGCGGCAGCGTATGCAGTGCGCTTCTGCGCCAGCTTTCTCGCCCAAACCTGCATATACTGGCAGGCCTGAACCTGCCGTTGATGCTTGCTTTGCTGGATGCCGAAGACGCCCCGCTGGATGAAATGCTGGGGACGGCCCTCCAATTCGGCAAACAGGCGGTGTGCTACTGCAACGAGGCCATGAAGCAGACGGTTGAAGAAGATGCTTTCTGAGCCACGCGGCAGCTATGGTTCAGAGGGAAATAAGAAGGAGAAAAGCTTAAAATTATTTTAGGGAGGGATTGGCATGATTAAACTTTTGAGAGTGGACAAGCGCCTCTTACACGGCCAGGTGGCTTTCACATGGACGGCATCTGTGGGGGCAGACTGTATCCTCATTGCCTGCGATACCTTGCAGGACGATCCGCTACGCCTCACTACCATCAAGTTGAGCAAACCTGGCGGAGTGAAGCTGGTGATTAAAAACGTAGAGGATTCCATTGCGGCCATTAACAGTGGAAAAACAGACCCCTATCAGCTTCTGGTGCTGGTGGAGTGTATTGAGGATGCCTACCGTATGATCAAAGGCTGCCCCCAGATCAAAGAACTTAGTGTGGGCTACACGGGTGACCGTCCGGGCTGCCGCAGGCTGACGCACTGGGTATTTGCCACCCCCGAGGAGATAGCGAGGTTGACGGAACTGGATGGCGCAAATTTCCCTGTTACATTGCAGACGGTGCCAACGGAAAAAAGCGTCTCCGTAAAAAAAGCACTATCGTAAAAAAGGAGGAGGAAACATCATGTTGCAAGCATTCTTACTGGGCTTGTGTGGCGCATATGGTCACATTGACTGGGGCATCGGCACACCATATTTGAACCGCCCCATCATTCTGGGACCGCTGGTGGGGCTGATTCTTGGAGATCTCACCACCGGCATTATCATCGGCGGTACGCTGGAGGTATTCTTCTTGGGGCAGATGGCTATCGGCTCGTACATTCCTCCTGATGCAGCGGTAGGTGGTGTGCTGGGTACGGCATTCGCTATCAACGCAGGCTTGGGCGCTGAAATGGCTCTTACCATGGCAATTCCAATTGCGATTATTGCCACCAGCTTCCAGAACGTGCTGTGGAGCATCTTCTCCATGACCAGTAAGATTGCAGACAAATATGCGGCGAAGGGCAACGAGAAGGGCATCGCGGCCATCATGTTCATGGAGGGGAGTCTGAACGTCCTTCTGAAGTTCTGTCTCGTATTCTTTCCGTGGCTGTTTGGCGCCGACAAAGTCACCGAACTGCTCAATTCCATTCCGCAGGTGTTTATCGACGGTATGACAGTTGCCGGAAGCCTGATGGCTGCCATAGGTCTTGCCATGCTGATGCGCATGATCATGAGTAAAAAGGTGGCCCCTTATTACTTCCTGGGCTTTTTGCTGGCAGCCTATCTGGGGGTGCCGGTGTTGGGGGTCGCGGCTTTGGGCCTCATTCTCGTTTTGACCAAATTCGATTTCAATTTGAGCACACTAAAGACTTCTGCCGCTGAGACAGGGGAGGTAGCACAAAATGACGACGATTTCTAAGGAGAATACCACGCCGGAAGTGAACGAGGCTGTGTCCAGCGAGCCAATGTTCACAAAGAAAGACCTGCGTAAAATGTGCTGGCGTTCGTTGCCAGGTGGATTTTCGGTCAACTGGGACCGCTATGTACATAAGACCTTTACCTTTATGATAGCCCCGATGCTCAAGCGTATTTATAAAAATGATCATGAGGGCTACGTCAAGGCGCTACAGCGCAATATGGAGTTTTTCAATATTACCCCACAGGTACATGCTTTTATGGGGGGACTCACTGTAGCGATGGAAGAACAGAACGCGAAAGACCCAAACTTTGACCCTAAGACCATTAACTCGGTGAAAGCGGCTCTGATGGGCCCGTTATCCGGTATTTTCGATTCCATCTTTCCCGGCACTTTGCGCATCATAGCCGCAGGTATTGGTATTTCGCTAGCTGCGCAGGGCAATATCTTAGGCCCCATTCTGTATGCGCTTATCTATTGCATTCCGTCTTACATTTGCCGCTTCAAAGGTGGACAGATCGGCTATCGTCTTGGCACCGGATTTCTGGATAAGCTACAGGCCTCCGGCCTGATGGACAAGCTGATGCTTGCGGCCTCCATATTAGGCCTGCTGGTAATAGGCGGTATGACCTACACTATGGTGAATACAAACTTCGTACTTACTTTTGGTGCGGGTACCGAAAGCGCCATGACGCTACAGACTGCGCTCGACAGCATTATGCCCGGTATTGCAAAGCTTGGCTTTGTGGGGCTGTTTTACTGGCTGTTGGGCAAAAAGGTAAACACCTTTGTGCTTATTATCGGCACTATCTTGGGGTGCATCGCGCTCACAGCACTCGGTATCATGGGGTGAGTTCAGGGGTCTGCATATTCTGAAAACTGTCAATTCACCATTTTCAAAAAATAGGTGTGAAGGATCTCCGGAGTGCGTATGCCTGCTCGGGCTGTAAGGAGGAGACACAATGAAGGAAATGACTATTCTGCACCGCATGGGTGAAGGTGGAAAATGCCTTATTGGCATGGTACACTGCCTACCTCTCCCCGGCACGCTGGGGCACGGCGGCGATATGGAAAAAATTTATGAAAAGGCGCTGACCGACGCGCGCACATTAGAGGCCGCGGGCTTTGATGCCGTCATCGTGGAAAACACCACTGACATGCCTTACGCGCGCAATCTTTCAGCGGGCCAGCTTGCTGCGCTTGCGGCCATCACGCGCTGTGTGGTGCAGGCGGTGCGCATCCCCGTGGGGGTGGATGCCTCGTTCAGCGACACGCCCGCCGCGCTTGCCGCAGCCTATGCTGCGGGCGCCCAGTTTGTGCGTTCGCCCGCCTTTGTAGACACCGTACAGGTCACGGGGCTCGGCAGTATCGGTCCCTGTGCGCAGGAGGTGCTGCACATGCGCCGTCAGCTGGGAGCGGAAGACATCGCCGTGTTTGCCGATGTACAAGTAAAACACAGCCACATGGTAAACCCTTCCGTATCGCTGGAGGAATCGGTACAGGCCGCGGCAGACTGCGGTGCGGATGCTCTTATTGTCACGGGGCTGTCCACCGGGCTGGAAACCCCAATGGAAACTGTATCCCGCGCAAAGGAGGCGTCAAAGCTGCCTGTTATCATCGGTAGCGGCTTCGCGCCGGAGATAGCGGCCCAGCAACTTGCTGTGGCAGATGGCGCCATCGTCGGTTCTGCTCTGAAGCAAGGGGGCGTTATCACCGCACCTGTGGATGCCGGGCTTTGCCGCCTCGTGGTACAGGCGGTACGCGGTAGAGATGTCGAAGAGGAAGGGGCGACGCTGTGAATAACGGTTTTGATACGGTTTATTACCTGAATTTCGGTGCGCCCAGCCCCGCTGCGAGCGTGGAGCTGGCGGTGCAGTATGCCGCTGCGGGTTGCCGCCATCTTCAACTGGATCTTCCTACACAGGATCCGTACCTGGAGCATGATATCATTCGAGACCGGATGCTACAGAGCCTTTCAGCCTTTCCGAGCCTTGGTGTCTACCTGGATGCCATCTGTGCCCTGCACATGCGGTTGCCCGAGGTGAAACTGGAACTCACTGTCTATGAGGACACCTTGAGAGAAATAGGCTTCAGTCGTTTTTTTGACTTCTGTGCACAGGCGGGCATTCGCTATGTAGCGTATCTACCGCAGCGCCAAGGCGCAGATGAAGCCTTGGGTGCAAAGCTGGAGGCGGGCGGCCTGCACCTGTTAGAAGCTGTTCCCTTTCACCTGCCTGCTGGGCAGGTGGCGCGCGCAGTAGCCACAGGGCGGCCCATTCAGCTGATGATGCAGAGTATAGGCGGTTGAAAGGGATATAGTCCACCCACTGAGGGCGGTCAAAAAGTCGGCTGGAATGGAGTTCCAGCGCATGATAGTGGATCTGCGTGGGGGCCTCTTCTGCGTAGTTGTGTGCAGAGAGCCATTCTACGAGAGAATTTAAAAGCGGCTGCTCTCCATCACGCCTGATAATGGCTTCTGTTAACTCATACCAGACATCCAGTCGAACATCGCCAATAGGGGTGAGAACGCCTCGCCGGTATGCGGTTTTCTGCTTTTTCCCCTGCCTGGTTGACATTCGCTGGCCGGTGCCGACCAGCCAGCGAATATCGTTCAGATGGAGCGTGGAGAGGTCAAATGCGGAAATATCATTATATTGTGTGAAGGGCATTGGGTTTATTCTCCATTATGTGTGGATGCTGTAATAAGCGGTCCGCAAATCTTCTTGCTGGTGCAAAATGACTCCGCCGGTTATATCAGCCCCCACAGCAGTATAGCTTTGAAACGCAAAACTATAAGGAATTGTCTCATCTGTCAGGATGATTTTCGTGCAGTTACGCCATTGGAAGTGACGGTCCAGGAAAAGTCCCAGCTTGTGCCGTAGGAGGGGATTCCCCGCTACGGCCGCTAAATTTCGACTGCGCTGGAATGCGATCCGTGGACGGTTGGTATCGGGAATAGAGAGCAGCCGCCGCGACTGTCCATCTATGCTGTCGTTGTCGATGACAAACGCATGGAAGCAGGCATATGGGACACGGATACGCTCCTGAAAGCCAGAGACACCGCATTTGCCAAAGCTGCTGAGCCAGGTAAAATCAATATGGAGAAAGATTTCTTGACCTGACATCCGCTCCAGCCACATCTTGGCGAAAGAGTACAGGTCCGATACCAAAATCGTTTGATGTTGTGTTTCCAATCGGGCCAGATCACTGCGAAGGACAGCAAATCTGTGCGGGGACTGTTTCTCAGCAGAGAACGTCTGAATATCAAGGATCTCGCCACAAGCATTCAATTTGACCATGGTGCGATTGTTCATAGTGTTCTCCTTGTATTATAGAGTAGTAGTTATTAGAGCCCCTCTCCAAGGGCTGTGCTACACTGTAAGGGATGCTGTGGATTGGTTGGGTTCTCCTACCACAAGATGGTTTCAGAAAGGTTCCAACCACAGCCCCTTACAATTTTGTTAATCAGTTAAATACCGCCGGACGGTTTATGTGGAACAAGGCTACAAAAGTAAGGTGCACTGTGGATGCAGCATCATAATTCTAACCGCTGGAGGTTCTTGCTATGGTAGTTTCTGTTGGTATCGATGTTTCAAAGGATAAGCACGACTGCTTTATCCTCAACTCGGAAGGCGAAATCCTTTCGGATGTGTTCACCATCCCAAACAGTCTGGACGGTTTTACCATTCTGCTGCAAAGAATTCGGGACTGCTCTTCGTCTCAAGACAACATAAAAGTAGGGCTTGAGGCAACCGGGCATTACAGCTACAACATTCTCGGGTTTCTTCTTGACAATGGTCTACCCACCTATGTCTTGAACCCCTTGCGCACAAACCTTTACAGAAAGAGCCTTAGTCTCAGAAAGACGAAGACTGACCGGGTCGATGCGCGAACGATTGCGGCTATGCTTTTGTCCGATGCAGGCCTCAAGCCCTACACAGACACAGTTTACCACAACGAGGAGCTAAAGTCATTGACAAGATACCGTTTTGACAAGGTAAAAGAACGGGCGAAGCTGAAAAGTTCCGTTTCAAGACTTGTCTGCATCCTATTCCCGGAATTGGAAAAGCTTACGCCAACGTTGCATATGCCTTCCGTATACGCTCTGCTGGACGAGTTTCCCGGCGCAAAACAAATTGCCGAGGCAAACTTAACACACTTGAAAGCCATCCTTCACAACGCATCCAAAGGCCGCTATAACAGGGATAAGGCCATAGATATCCGCGAATCAGCCAGAGCATCTATTGGGGCAGTAATGCCTGCAAAATCACTGGAGCTTCGCCACACCATCCGGCTCATCCGAGAGCTGGACGCTGAGATTGAAGATATTGAAGCAGCCATTCAAAGCATCATGAACGAGATGCATTCGCCCATTACCACCATCCCTGGCATCGGCACTCGGATGGGTGCTATGATTCTTGCCGAAGTAGGCGATTTTTCCCGCTTTGATTCCCCGGACAAGCTGTTGGCATATGCTGGTATGTCCCCGTCTACCTACCAATCTGGGCAACTTAAGAACTGCTATCCCCATATGGAGAAGCGCGGTTCCAGATACCTGCGCTATGCGCTTTACAACGCCACCAAGTATGTCTGCCTATGGGCCCCAACCTTTGCTGCATACCTTGCAAAAAAGCGGGCGGAGGGCAAACATTACAACATTGCGCTTTCTCACGCTGCCAAGAAGCTGGTGCGGCTTATTTTTGCTATGGAGAAATCCAGGCAGCCGTACTGCTCGGCAACGTAAATTCCTCTTGATAGCCAGCACTGGGGTTCTAACGAGTATACCCTTTTTGAACCATCTGCCGTTTTACCACATCCATTCATTTTTAGGGTTGACACTTAATAGTTAATCTTTCTGCTCGCTGTTTACAAATTGATTTTGTGGGACCAGTGTCCACCGCTGGAGTAGTTCCACTCAATGGTGCCGTCCTCATACTGAATGACCCCGTGGGCAGTCAGACACCAGCCATCCGTAATTCGCTCAAAACCTGCCAGAGAGTCGCTTGGATGGGCATGTCGGAGGACTTGTGTGCAGAGATAGTCACGACCATTTCGGTTGCGATAGATACGCCCTGTAACAGGGAAAATATACTTTTTTCCATATGATTCTCCTTTGGACTGTCTGTCTTATGTGCAGCAGAAAAGGAACCGGCTGCCTGTATGAAAGCAGGCAGCCAGTTCCTCTTTTTATGCTCACGCCAGCGGCGGGAGCCGGTATCATTTTTCAAGATGGTGAGGTGTTCCACGCGGATGAAGTGTCAGTCTGCGCTTTGCCCCACGGCCAGAGATCTCAATCAAACCCGCAGTTTCCATCTCCTTTGCCAGCGTATAAGCCCGGGTGCGCTTGATCCCCAGAAGCTCCTGCAACTCCTGGTCGGAAATCTCTCCATGAGCGGACAGATATTCCAACACGGTTTTCATCTGGGGCGTGACCGCTTTTGGCATATCTGAACCAGGCGCGTCTGTTTGTCTGGCATGGTTCAGATTCGGCAATACAATACGGAAAGAGTTGGGCGCCACTGAAATGCTAGGCTGCACCGGGCAGTCGCGGTATGCCGCAAAGATACGCCGGATGCCTGTACCATAAGCCTCAATGTAACGCAGCCGGAGGAAAACCTCCGCCAGCTTCCGATTCCGCAATTGTGAGATTCCGTTTTGGATGTCTGCGACCGTGAGGCCAGCCAGCAGGCCGCCCAGAGAGATAAACTCCATCTCATCCTCATTTATATTGATAAGCGTGCTGCCGCTAAAGCCATAATCCCGATGGATAATCGCATTGAGCAGAGCTTCCCGGATTGCTTCAGGCGGATAGTCCCAATAGTCCACACGCTCCAATCCGACGATCTCCGAGCGGGTCTGATTGCAGAGCTGGAGATAGTCATAGGCATCATCCAATTGTGCCAGAAGGGAGCCCGAAAACTCCCGGCGGTCTCGGAATATGGTGTTCGCCGCATCGGAAAAGACGGCCGCTTTGATGGTATGGGTACATTGATCCGATAACAGCAGGCCGAGATTGGTGTATAGACCCAAGCTGCGGGAGCGTATGCCAAGGGCATCGTATTTCTCCGGGCGCAAATCCAATCCGTGCCGGGCAAATGCTTTTGCGGCGGCCTGAAAGGTCAGCTCCTGTTCCAGAGAGCGAAGATCCTCAAACACATCTCCATCCGCGTTTTTAATCATCAGCCGGATCTGTTCCGGAGATGCGGGGACCGCAGAGGTGCCCTGACGCACATATACACCAGAGGGCTTTAAGCCCTTTACTTTCAAATAGTAAGGCTTATAAGAACCCTCTCCGATCTCCATTTTAATGATTTCTCCATCTTCCAGAGTATACTTGACAAAAATCGTGACATCCGGGAGAATGGCATCGCGGACTCCATTGGTGATGCGGGTATAGACATCGTCCACATCCTCCAGGCCCACCGGCTCACCATGGTCATTGATTCCTACATAAATCGTTCCGCCGTCCGTATTGGCGAAGGCAATGATCTCCTTGTAAATGTCATCGGTCAGGCGCTCCTTGAACTCGATTCGCTCCGTTTCCTGCATCTGTGATCAGCTCCCTCCTTGAGTTTATCCGCTTTGTTCACATCATACACTGAATGTTCACTTTTTTCAAGTGAATGTTGTGAACAAGATGGATTTTGCGAACCATTCACCGCATACTCTAAGCACCTATTCCTCAAGAAAGGAGCGCGCCATACTGTCCAGCTGGTCGAATTGTTCCATAAGCTCAAGAAAAGCGGTAAATGTGATTCCCGCATCAGACAGGCTATTCCGAAACGTATCCGCCTCCTGTCTGGCCTTTTCTTCGGCCCGCATTTTCATCGCTTGATTGAGCTCATCATATTCTCTCCGCAGGGCCTTCAGGTCCACACGTCCTGCGGCGACATCCTGGCAGAACCTTTTGGCGTCTTCCAGAGTGAACTTCTGACGGTTCTGCGTGGAAATATTTTGGCTGGGATTTTTTAGATCGCGGATTGATACGGCATAGGTGAGTGTATCCTTATCGCAATGTCTCAAGTAAATCTGATAGAGGATATTGTTTTGCCGGCCTTGCAGAAAATGGCGTCCGATATTCCGAAATTTGATTTCTTTTTCTTTCATATTCGTTTGCCCCCTATGTGATGTTAGACCTCTCCTGTGAATTGGTAATCAGGGGCGGAGGACCGCTGATAGTCCTCCGCCCAGATGATTTATGCGCTCTCCCCAGCCATACGGAAAAACTCGTTGGGAGAGAGGATCTTGATCCCCAGCTGACGTGCTTTATCCAGCTTGCTCCCGGCATTTTCTCCGCAGATCAGATAGTCCGTTCTGCTGCTTACCGAACTGCCCGCATGGGCACCCAGAGATTCAATTTTGGCGTTGATCTCCTCCCGGGTGTACGGCTCTACCTTTCCAGTGACAACAACGGTGAGGCCGGTAAAGAGAGTGCTCTTGCTGCTGTTCCCGGCCGCAGGCGGCTGATAGGCCATAATATGGACGAACCGGCGCAGCTCAGACCATAGTACCCAGTTTTCTTCCTGCCGGAACCAGTGATAGATATTGGCGTGCATTGTCGGCCCAATGTCGGGCAGCTGGGTAAAATCGAACCGGCTCAGTACAGCCGCCTCAAATTTTTCCAGGCTGCCTTGGAACTGCTGGCAAAGTGCCCGGCTGGCTGTGTTTCCAATCATGGGAATGTCCATAGAGATCAGATACCGATCAAAGGTGGTCATCCGGCTGTGCTGGATGGCATCCCAGATATTCTGCCAGGATTTTTCGCCAAGGCCCTCCATCTGAGTGATTTCAGCGCGGTGCTGATCTAGCCGGTAGAGATCCATATAGCTGTGGAGCCAGCCTTTTCCGATGAACTTCTCCAGCGCGCTTTCCGACAGGCCCACTATATTCATGGCTTTCTGGCCGGTGAAGTGGACAAACTTCCGCAGCTGCCGGGTATCGCAGCCGATGTTATCACAGAAGACTACACGGGTGCCTCCCTCTGTCTGATGGATGCGGGTTGGCTGACCACAGCATGGACATTGGCGGGGAACTACGGCATCCAATGCGAACTTGCCGCGGTCCAGGTTTTCTTCAATGTGGGGAATGATCTGATTCCGCTTGCTCACCATGATACGGTTTCCCGGCACCAGTTCCAGGCCTTCAATGAAAGAGAGGTTGTGCAGGCTGGCCCGGGACACCTGGCAGCCATCAATTTCCACGGGGTCAAATACGGCCACCGGAGCGATCTCTCCAGTGCGGGTAGGCGTCCATTCGATCTCACAAAGCGTTGTTTCATAGAGATCGTCCGCAAATTTGAGGGCCAGACCATCTTTATAATGATGACCTGTACGTCCACACGATTTTGCGTAAGCGACATCATTGTAGGTGAGCACAATTCCGTCAATGGGAATATCCTGTGCAGCGGCAAAATCCTGCAAATGTTTTACCGCAGCGGACACATCTTCCAGTTTCAACGGCTTTTGGCTTGCGAGATACTTACAGAGCGTGAAGCCAAGCTGCTCCACACAGCGCAGGCGCTGGCCTTTGTATGGATACTGCTCAAACCCTTCCAGGACATTGAATGCCTGGAAGCAGACCCGCCGTTCCTTGCAGGCGGCGGCATCCAGCAGTCGGACAGAGCCGGCGGCCAAGTTACGACCATTTTTATAGGGCTTTCCGGTGCTATCCAGCAGGCTGACTTTCAGGGCATCGAAATCACTGGGATGGATAAAAGCCTCTCCAGTGACTACCAGACGGTTCTGATAGGGGATCGTCTGCGGGATGCCGCTGATCCCCCTGGAATTATGGGTAATGTCCTCGCCTACTTCGCCATCTCCGCGGGTGGCCGCCTCAATTAGTTTTCCGCCCTCATAGGTCAGCTTGACCGTCAAGCCGTCCAACTTCAGCATCAGCAAAATCAGCTGCCCGTTGATGAAGTCGTACAGTTCTGAAATGCTTTTGGTCTTATCCAAGGAAAGCAGGGGAATTGGATGCGGGGTTTTCTTCAGCTCGCTGACGACTGAACAGCCTACCGTCTGTGTGGGCGAGTTTGCCATACAGATCCCGGTTTCCTGCTCCAAGCGGGCAAGCTCATCGAAAAGGCTGTCGTAGACCTCGTCCGTGACAGAGGGGGCGTTGAGGTTATAGTATTCGTGGCGGTATCGGTTGAGCTGGTCGGTCAATTCCGCTACCCGCTGCTGCTTTGTCTGTTCCATAAATCGTACACTCCTATCTGATCAAAGCTCTATCCGGCGTATCAGGGAATACCTGCTTACGCCTCCCGATTGGCAAAAATCATCAGAGCCTGTTTCGTAAATCGCTTTCCTGATTTTCAAATATTGTCCTTCATAATCTGTCGTGCTCATTTGTCATTCTCCTCGAAGTGTGCCACTGTGAAGTCATATTCTCGCAGCGTTTCGTCATTGCGCAGATTTTCTTCATACTGGCAGAGAGCTTCATAGTCCTCATAGTCCTTGTCGATGCTGATGAACTCCACTTCTACCTGTCTGCTCGCCAGTACACTTGATGCGATGCCGTCCATGATAACGACCTTGACAGTTACACACGGTTCAACTTTGGCAGAAGGGAGCACGTTGTCTGCGCCGTTAGCCTCAGAGCCCTGGGCTCTTTCTTCTGCAAAAGCTGTGTTCTCGTTATAATATTCCTGTAGATCTTCGCAGTCCAGACAGATCGCGCTGCCATCCTGCTCTTCATGGTAGAAGCAGTTGGCGTCGCCGCAGATACATACTCGCGTTTCAGCGGGCAGATCGTTTGTGAGTACACGAAGATCGCCGACAGTGAGAAATGCTTTCCGTTTATTGATATCAAACATTTTATTTTCTCCCCATTAAAACTGTAATCTGATGTCCTGGCTGTGTGTCCATTCCGCGCTGCCAGAACTGTTGTGGGCTGAAAAATAGGTTTTGGTCATCCGCAGCATAGAAGCGGATGAAAGGATATTCCTCCCCCATGAGGTCTCGCGTCTGTTCTGCGATGAGAGATATAAAGTAGTCCATATTCTGTTCTCATCTCCCAAAATGTATATACTGACAACGGCCTTGCCTGCCGGAGACAGAAACCGGCGCATCATGCTGCCAGCAGTTTCTCATTGAGCCGAACGGTACAGATCATTCCCATGTCGCTCCTGCCATCCGCTGTAATGACGATAGGAGTCAAAGAGGTATTCACCTTCATCGTCACCAGAGGCTCGTCCTTGAACTGCTTTATGGCATCTATCATATAATGTAGATTAAACACAAAGGTAATATTGTTTTCTCCAACGATCTCCACAGTGGTTCGGTATTTTCCAATCATGCCGGGCATGACCATCGTTCCGGCATGGAAGCGTACATAGGGGCGAGCCAATTTAGAGGAGAACCGTTTTAGGTAGTTCAGTTCCCGCAGAAATGCTTTCGGGACTACTGAAAACTTCTCTTGGAATTTTTGAGGAATTGCCTTTTCAACGTGGAAGACATCATCACCTAGGACGCGAAACCCAATGGTCGTGTCCCCGTGCCTGATCTCCCCTCTGTACTTGCTCAGGGAGATCGATACCTCCTCATCTCCAAATATCTTCAGATAAGAAAGCGCATCGCCATATGCCATAAAAGGCTGTGGGAACGAGTAATGCTCATCCGTATCACAGGCAAGCCGCATTCCATCCAATGCGTAAACCTGATGGCCTGCCAGCTGTACGCCGGAAGCGGATGAGTGGCGGCTGTCGTTGGACTTTGGCGCCGCGTAGCTGACCCGTTCCACACGTTTTAGAAGTGTAGCGGCATTGATAGAAAATGTAGTTTCTGCTTCGATGGGGGTGTAATCCTGATGATTTCCTGGTTCCAGCGCCTCAAACTCCATGATTCTGTTTCCGCATCGCATACACAGATTCAACGACCTGTTGTCGCTCTCACCGGTATCACTCACTTCCAGGGTCAATTCACCGTTAAAAAGCTGGCAGGCTTTGGCGATTTCCTTGGTTCGCTTGAACACGAACGCAAGATCATCTCCCTGAGCGGGGATCTCTTTGACCAGCCAGGTATTGAGGTCGGTACCAGTCAGAACGCAGCGGTTTTCCCGACAGCGGACCAGCACCTCAGAAAATGCATGTAGCACAGGGTCTCCCATATGCCGCAGCACACTGCTGACCTGCGATAACGCTTCCGAAAAGTCCTTTGCATCTGTTGTAATTTTGCCTGTCATTCTTGTCACCTCTTATTTGCGTATTTGCCGAAATTTAATTCATGGATGATGTGCTGGATGAAACAGTCATCGTCCCAGGAGATACACAGCGTATTTTGACCCATGTGGATCGAGACAAGACCTCCGTGGATCTCCAACAGCACATCTGATCGCTGGGCACAGACAATAGCCAGATTTCCGAGTTGCTTCATAGCTGACCTCCTTATTTGGGGGAGCGGGATATGAGGAGTTCATATCCCGCTCCTGAATGTTTTATAGCCGTAGCATGGCTGTATCTACTTGATTTTCATAAAGACCTGTGCATCGGGATATTTTCCTTTCGGACTCACGCAGAGCAGCCGGTGAAACAGGACTGCGATTTCTTCCATGTCGGTACCCGCATCACGCTGCAATTTGGGATTCCCAATCCACACCGGCTTCCTCCATCGCTTCAACAGACACAACGGTGCCCCACAGATCAAAGGGGGCATAAGTGAAGCCGTACAGGGCCCGTGCGCTTTTGCAACTGAGCAGCTCATATTGGAGCTGTGCGAAGATATGCTGGCGCAAGATGCCCTTTTCAGGATTGTACCCTGCGACGGCCCGAATGAGGCGCAAGGCCAGCGTTTGATAGACATCATCCAGATCCAGTCTGGCGGCCTTTATCAAGGTATAGTTCTGGCGAATCACACTGTCAATGCACCAGAGATGATCTTCTACAATCGCATTACGCTCGGAAACCTGATATTCGTTTTTCATAGTGGCAAATCGCCATCCTTTCTTTATGTACGGGGAACAGAAGAAGAGCGAGTCCCCGCATCGTCCGTTTTATCTCCAAAATATGAATTCCTGGGATGCGTCAACGTCACGCGGCGCGGTCCGTCTCCAGAAGGTCGGCGGTGAGAACATCTACAAGCCGCTGGCCCTGGAAATCACCGACATAAATCCGTACATCCTTTTCCCTCAATTCCTTGAATTCCTCCTCCCGGAGGACGCGGCTGGTTGCGGCCAACTGGCGGTCTTCCGTGGTGAGACGTTTGGCAATGACCTTTTGCCAATGTTTTAAGAACTGGGTCGCCTGTTCAATATCCTCTTCCTGCCGGTCAAACTTGGTCCGCTTCTGCCTGATCGTCCCGTCTGGTTCGACTTCCAGGGTATAATAAGGGACATGCGGGGCGTCCGCCTTTCGCAGGAAGAGCAGGTATGTTTCATGCCGGGAGATGCGGTCCCAGTAGACATCGTTCTGATTGCGGGCGACACAGTGGCAGAGTATTTTCCCCTCGGCCAGGATGTCGGCCACGCCTTTTGGAACTACGATTTGATATTTCTTGTTTCCATACGCATACTTCTCCTGAAGGGATTGACAGATATGATCCACATCCGGAAATGCCTTCTGAATCTCCACAGCAGGCTCTTTGCAGGCCTCCTGTGTGGTGCGCAGCATTAGTTCGTCATGCCGAAGGCGCAGTTTTTTGACCCGGTACACAATCTCATCATTGGTGTCGATGCCCAAACCGGATGCCATGGACAAATAATCCTGCCAGGTGGACAGGACTTGACGCACATCTTCTCCGCTTTCAGCCGCCTGCCGTTTCAGGTAATTGCAGATCTGCACCGGATTCATCCGATCCAGAATAAACTTCAGGGAATCCGGGGATATTTCTTCCTCCACGAGCCACTGGATCACCGAATCGTGGATCAGCCGGCCGGAAGATTTTTCCCATTGGAGCCATATCAAGGCTCGGTCTCCACCATTCCACTGGCGGAGACGTTTTATCCGCTGCGTATCTATTCCTAAAGACTTGGCAAGACTGGGAGCTTCGGGGTTCTTCACGCTCTCGCTCGCCCATATGTCTCTGCGGATGATATCCTCAGTGAGCTGCGGCAGATGGGCTTTCGCAATCCGCTCCAAAATCGGATGCCTTTTCAGCTGATATAGGAAATCCATCGGATTCCCAGTCATGTGATTGGCGTGGAGCCACTCTACCAGTCCAGTTGACTTTAAGATCCCCTTGTGCAGGGAGGGGAGCGTTTTGCCGTAGATCCGGCCGGGCTTGTCCCCTCTGAGGTAGTAGGCATATCCGGGGGCAAAGCTATAGAAAGACCGGGGTGGGAGTCCGGCGAGCCAGCGGTCGCCGCGGTGCTTGAAATCGCCCCAATAGTAATGGCGATCACACATAGCGGGGTCATACAGGTGGCGCAGATGTTCCGTGCAGCATACTTTCGGTTTCTGATAATTCTCCTTGTAATAAGTGCGGTATGCCCAGAACTCACGGATCACCAAGCCGTCAGGCCGCCGCTGCATCAGATATACACAGGTATTCTCAGTGTAAAAATGGTGCGGAAGACGACCAATCGACTTGAATGTGACTTTGTGGCGGCAGCGTGGGCAAGTGCCGCTTTTCCCATGGCGGGGCTTTTCCAGGAGCGGCACCTCCCGTTCGCAGTAGGAGCAGTATCCAGTTTTAGCTCCGCCCTTTTTGTAGGCATAGAACATGAACTGTTCCGGGATGCCGACCTTATCCACCCACCGGTTCCAATCCTTGGGGAGCGCTGGTGTGAGGGCCATATCCTGGTTCCACTTGTCCGTTGTCCTCTGATCGCGCCGGATTAGTACTTCTGTGCGGGCCGCGTGCTGATAGGCCACAATTCCATCGAAATTTCCGCTGGAGCAGCCGAGGGCCGTTTTGACCTTTTTCTGGTCAGCATGGGACAGCCATACCTCCGTTGTGCGTGACGTATTGTTACATGTCGGCACATCCAAATTGTCCAGCATGGCGCTTCGCCACTTGTTGACCGTATAGTCGTAGGTCAAGAATCTTTTGGTCTTTACCTCTATGAAAGTTTCATAAGCCGGCCGCCGTGCGCCCAGTCGCATACTGTCCGGGAGATAGAGGGAGACCCTCAAAATGTTGCCCTCTATTTTGCAACGCAGAAACAGCCTATACTTTCGGGATGTGACTGTATAAGTTGATCCCCAGTACGTTTGGAACGTATGCTTTTGCGGAGCGTCCTGCGCGGCCAGCTTCATCATCTGATTGGTGGCCATCAGCATCGGCATCTGCAAAAGTGACTTTTTTACCATGACTATGCGCCTTTCCTTTCTTTCCAATCAATGTCATACCAGGTATTGGCCCGGATTTTTCTGCCGTCTACATAGGTGAGTGCGATTTGGATGATTTTTCCGCTGCCCGGATCGTCTTTCGCAAAAGCGAGGATGCTCCCTTTTGCCCCACAGGCTACCGGGTCAGTGCCCCGCACAACGCAGTAGCCGGATGAGGCGGTTCCGCGGTCCTTTTGGACATGACTGCTCCAGTTACGGTTGGCGTGATCCACCATATAGGCCAGTCCATGCAGGAAAAATTCCTGAATCGTCAGCTTTTTGACGATAGTAAGCTCCGTACAGGAGATTTTCGAGTCAACTTGATCCTCATCCATATCTCCGCCCGGAATGACCAGGCAATAGTCGGAGAAGTTGATATTGCCATAGTAGGACAGACAATCCAGAGGATTTTCCGCGCAGTGGAAGCCGTTTTGACCGCAGTTCGCCGCTTCGGTCACGTTTTTTCCCATGGAAAACTGATACCCCCGGCACTTGAGCCCACGCTGGAATCCCTTATATGCAAACATCGCTTACCCAGCCTTTCCCAGCGTATCAAAGCCGCCCAGAGTGATTTGACCGCTCTCCGGCTTTGGCTTGCTGGAGTCCTTTCCCTTTGGCAGATTTGTCCCAGCGGATCCCTTGTCTGCGCTCTTTGCCGCCGTTGCCTTGACAGGCTTGCTCTTTTTCACATAGGGGCGGGGGACGAATTTTTCCTCCTGCTCCTGGTCTTCTTTGGCGTCAGGGTTCCGGAAATATTCTTCCGCCCAGCTGTAGCACAGGTCATCCGGAATATCACAGCCATACGCAGTCGCATCTGGACCAGGCTTGAAGCCGCTTGCTTTCAGTTCGTCCTGAATATAGTCATACGATTTCCGGTTGATATACTGAAAACAGTGAACCATGCTTTTTCGGGGATGGAGGATCAACCGTGCAAAAGCAGTGTCCTCCAGGCATTTGGTCTGGATGTACTCTGATACGCACTCCTTCATGTTGCGCCGGGTCAGTTTTTCCGTGCCGGTGCGGACTTGCGTAACGGCGGCTTTCAAAGCCTCCTGCTCACTCATTGCCATTGCGGCCTGAATAGCCTCCTGTTCAGCCTGCTTTGTTGCCTTATGCTTGGCCTCCCACTCTTCCTTCCGTTTGGCCTCCGCCTCTTTATGGGCTTTCCGGGCCGCATCTTCGTTCTCTTCCTCCTCCGTTTTGGTGGCTTTGGGTGCCTCGGCATCCTGTGCCGGCGGCGTGCTCTTTTCCACCGACTGGGGTGGTGTTCCCGCACTTGACGAGCTGCCTGGGACAGCCTGCGGAGGGATGAAATCACCTTCACCAAATGCGGACAGTGCATCACCAGAAATGACTGCTTCCCCGCCTTTACCGCTTGGGGCTTCATTCGTTTCGCAGACCTCCGTATCGTATGCCAACTCTGAATAGTAGCCCATGATATGCTCCTTTCATGTTCAAGAAATTGTAGAAGGACGCCGTGTGCTGCTAAAAGCACATGGCGCCCTTCTTTCAAAAAATACTTATATCTGGTAAACCAGTGTACTGAACGGGTCAAAACAATAGCATTTGATTCCCGGATATGAAGCTGCCTTTCTTTGAATTGCCTGTTGGAGTGCGGTGGCTTCCTCTAAAGCAGACGCCCCCCATTCGTTGCAGGCTAACGCAGTAAAATAGTGGGCCTCCGGCCGGTACCGCACATCAGCGCCAAGGCGTTGGCAAGCGGCGGACAGATCTTTCAGGGAGGATGCCTCAATCGTTGTCGGCATCGCCGCACCCCGGATTTAGCCTGCCCAGCACGGTTCTTGTCTCGCAAAAGCTATCACAATCCAAGCAGTACGTACCGGAAACGCGGTAGGGAACATCATCCTGACTGATCTGCGGACTCTCTGCATTTACCGGATCATAGAGCTGCGGGGCTGCGTGATCGGTCCGGAATTCGAGATGATAGAGCCTGTGCCCGCCGCAGCAGCGGCATACCTTGTAACTGGGATAGCCGTTCTGTTTGGGTAATACTTCCATGTGTTGAAACTCGTCGGCCTGCGCTGCCAGCTTCTTGTTCAGAGCATTGACGAAAGAGATATAGGCATCTTCGTGCTGTTCACCGCCAAATGAGACTGTCCATGAAATGTCCTGCCCGTGTTCCCGTCGTATGACCACATCCGCCAGGTGAGGTATGCTGTTCGTCGGCGAGTTGATATGAAACCGGGGTACCATGACATCCCCGGACAATTCATTCAATTCCTTCAGAAGCCGCTCACCGTCGATGGCGGAAGGTTTCGAGCACTTTTTTACCAATGCCGGAGAGAATTTAACCGGCACAAATTCTGCGGTGTCCCGGTAGAAATACTGTCTCCTGCCTTCTCCATACAGCTCTAACACGTCAGACGGGGCTATGCTGTGACCGGGATAATCCGCAGGCAGACGATCCTGGAACCGTTCCAAGATCCGTGCCAGAATATACTCGACCGTCTGGCGTCTGGGAACGAAGATGGAGCCCTCATAGACCAGATGATAATCCGCGGCAGGCGGTTGTTCATAGCCGGCTTTTTGCAGCGCCTTGATTCCGCCAAAGGCAAAGGGACAGGTCTTCCCATCATCCAATGCCAGTTGATAGATGCGAAATCTCTGTGGGCGGCGCTGGGCATTCAGAATGTTCTGAAGCTTCGTTCCGCTACGGACATAAGCCGCATATTCCTGATCCGTCAGGCCTAGGAAAGCGGGAAGCGTGGCTGAGATATCTTCCTGTTCATGCCACTGCTGAACATAAACGTCAACATCACTGAATGCGCACAAGCCATTTAAATACTTCTCCTCAAAGGTCATCACTGGTTTCTCCCTTTCCATAGTCTTTTTTTGCCGCAGAGCCAGCAGCCAGTCATCGATCCCCTTATAATTGGGGTTCCACGTAAGACGCCGGCAATCCAAGCCATGTTTTTTTGCCAATGCCGCGATTTTAGCGCTTCCTGCATCCACCGCGGTGTTGCAGAACTTGTCCATATCCTCAGCCTCAATGATGACCTCTGTCCCGTTCCTTTTCAGAAAAGCGAACAGGCCGTCCAGCTTTGCCACATTGTTTGCGCCGATAACTGCCGCGAAAGTGCGGCCGGTCAGAGCATGGGCAATGTCTGCTTTGAGGCATCCCTCCGTCACATAGACAACACGGGAGGATGGGTCGCCTACAAAATGGAGTGGACTCCCTGAAGTAATTCCCATTGGCTTGCCGGAAGAGGATAATGTGAGATATTTGGTTCCCTCTTTTTCCGGCGGGTCGTTTTCATCCTTGATGGGATTGTCCAGCCGGACCTGCATACCGCAGATCAGCCCGTCAGCCCCTGTGATTGGGATGATAATTCCAGAGGTGCGACGGTAAAACTTTACCGTCCACTTTCCATAGTCATTGAGATAGAAGCCGGGGACGCCCTGCACCGTATATCCAGCCCGGATCAGACGCTCCGTAAGGAGCCTGCACAGGGAAGGCGGCGGCGTACTGCGCAGCTTGAATTGTTCAATCTGATCATCAGAGAGGCCCCGGGCCTCGTGAAGGTGTTTCCGGTGTGCATCGGTCAGTGACAGCATTGACAGAAGTGCGGAAAATGTACGGTTCAATTCCTGCGGGGATACCGCCGCGGCCCCTTTTGCTTCCGGCACCTCTTCCTTTGGCGTAATGGGATAGTTCGTTTCAAATCCGTCTATGGCAAGCACATCACAGATATCGTGATATGCCTGAGACTTGTCAACCCCATTCAGAACCGCGTAAAGGCCCAACATCCCGCCGCCTCTTCCGCAGTAGTTGCAACGCCAGGTGTCTTTTTCAAGATTGAGGTTCATCTTGCCTCTGCGGTCGCTGCAGAAGGGACAATCTGCATAGACCTGATCCGGCAGCCTTCTTCGGATATTCAGGCGGAGGATGTCGGCCACGTCCAGAATGCCGAATGGAAAGTCGTGTTTTTTCTGATAGCGCACTCCGGCACCTCCCTTGAAAAAGTCGCTTTACTTCAAGACAAGCATCAGCTTGCATTGGCTTTGGGGGCCGCATCTATCAGGATGAGAGCGCCGGCCTTGATGACATTGCCGCATTCGTCATCCAAATAAGCGTAAAATTTCAAGCTTGAAGGCCGCTCCTCCGCAATCTGTGCCAGCGTCCAGCCGATGTTGATTCCTGTGGAAACCACCAGCTTTCCAGCCTCCTCCGGAGTCATCCGGGCACAGATGTCCTCCACAGTCATGTCATTTGTATATTTGACCTGAACCGGCTCCTCCAAATGGCTGTCTGCCGACTTATCCGTGACGCCCACATGATCCGCCTGGGATGCGTTATCCCCTGATGCGGCGTCTTCGCCCGTGGACGAAGCATCGGGATGGGCATCGGGCTTATCTCCCTGCCCGTCAAGCGTGCGAAGAACTCCTAGGGCCGCAGTAATGCCTCCGGCGTCCTGTGGGGGGGCAGATTCGGAGTCTTTGTGTTCAACATCTGCATCTCCGGCTTGGTGCTCGACCGCTCCATGGTCACCCGCACTCGCCTCGCAGGACTCCTGCGTCTGCGGTGTGTTTTCCGGCGGATGGAAAGAAGGTGGTGTCTGTGTTCCCGCTTGGGGAGGGATAACCTGTGGAGCGGGATTGGGGGTGGCTACGGGCGTCGGTTCAACGACTGCGCAATCCACCTCGCAGAGCTGAATTCCAAATCCGGCATCGTCCAAAGCAGTGTCCAAAGCCGCTTCCTGGGCAGCCTTTACAAAATCTCCATCCGCTACATCTTCCTTAGATCTGGTGACGGTGAACGCCGAGATTGGACGTTCATCGTTGCGGTCTAGGTAGACTGCGGCCTCATAGGTTGCCGTCCGATCCGTGACGCGGATCGGACGGTAGTTCATGCTCCCGTTGGGGAATGCCAGGCGGAACCAGAGTTTCTTGTAGCGAAGCTGCATCTGCATCCGGACTTCTCCGTTTCCGGGTCGGCCCCACGCTGCAGAAACTTCTTCGGATTGAAATTAACCACCTCCCGAAGATGGGCCGCTGCCGGGACCGCGTTGATCAGCATGACTTTGTTATTCTCCATGATTGGCAAACTCCTTTCAAAATAAAACAAGAGATGCCGGTGCCTTTTTACACACGCATCTCAAAATCAACTAGCATTTTCAATTTCTCATCGGCCACCATCGTACCCGGTACAGGCCTGTGTGTCACTGCTTTATGGTAAAGTTGGATACGCTGTCCCAGATTGGTATTGCGCTTTCCCTTGCCGTTTTCTTGATTGCCATATAGAGCGCCTTTTTCACCAATCAGCAGGACACGCCGTTTGGCACGGGTAATTGCCGTATAAATGAGGTTTTGACAGCAGTATTCTGTGAGCCGCCATCAAAGGGATGATAACAATATCGTATTCCGATCCCATGCTTTTGTGGATCGTGATCGCGTAAGAAAGTTCCAATTCATCCAGCGCCTCTTTGGAATACTCCGCGAATCTGCCATCATAGTTGACCTCAATTTTGTCCGGCTGTACCGAGCAGACTGTGCCGATGTCCCCGTTAAAGACACCCTCGCCAACCGAAGCGCCTGTCTCGTCATGGAGCTTGATGTGGTAGTTGTTTTGTCTGCATCACACGGTCATGCAGACGGAACAGCTTCCCGCCGCACGCGATTTCCGGCGCATCTTCAGAGGGCGGGTTGATGTCCTCGCGGATCGTTTCATTCAGGTTGAGCGCGGACACTGCTCCCTCCGTGCGAAAGGGGCACAGGATCTCCACTTGCTCAATGCCACTCAGATCCGTCTGCTCCCGATAGAGCTTACGAACCCACTCCGCAGCCTCCTCCTGACTTTCCGCCTTGGTAAAGGTGAAATCTTCACCATAGTAAAGGGCTGTTTTCTCCTCATTGATGAATTTGGCGTTGTAGGCAATCCTACTGTCCTTTGCCTGGCGGAAAATCTCGTCCAACACAGTTACCGGGACAATGCCGCAGTTGATCAGCTGTATGAACACATCTCCGGCACCGACGCTCTCCAGCTGGTCGGCATCACCGACCAGAAGGACTTTGTCCCCAGGCGCAGTCGTTTGAACAGCTGGTGTGCAAGCCACATATCCATCATGGATGTTTCGTCTACGATGAGAAAATCGGTATCCAGCGGCTCCTGCTGCCGGGCTCGCCGCTCATCATCATCCCCGTACAGGCCGAGAAGGCTGTGCAGGGTCTGGGCATCCGTTACACCAGTAGTCTCAGCCATGCGGCGGCTGGCTTTTCCGGTCGGGGCGGCCAGAGATAGTTTTTCCCTGGATACAGGTGCCGATATACTTCGATCACCGTTTTCAAAACGGTGGTTTTGCCTGTTCCGGGGCCCCGGTGATGATCGAGAGATTGTGATGGAAAGCCATTTCGACGCCGTCAAGCTGTTTCTTGGATAGCCTGATGCCAAGTTTGGCTTTAACCTCCAAAGCAAGTAAAATGCTTATCGGTTCCGGTTTTCAGAAGCAGATCTACGATCCGCTGAGCAGTTTCGCTTTCCTGGAAATACGCGGGGCAGATAGATATTGCCCTGGTTGGATACCACTTCGTCACCGACGATCATGGCAGACAGTTCCTGCTCGACCTGATCCCGCGGGACGCGTTGGGGGAGAGGGACCCGCTCATTCAACAACTGTGAGGATTCCTTCAGGAGCGTATTCCTCCAGATACAGATGTCCACCTTTGAGCGAGCATTTTCCAGAGCATAGAACAGTGCGCCGCGCACTCGCTTTGGGTCTCTCAGATCCCCACCAGACTTTTGCACGATGGCATCCACCCGTTTGAAGCCAAATGTGGGTACCTGACACAGATTATATGGACTCTCCCGCACGAGATCCGCGCAGGTTGGCCCAAGGTACTCATAAATCTTCCGGGCAGAAGTCGGCGTGACATTATATGGAGCCAGTAAAGTCAGCAGATCCCGCATCCGGCGGGTCTGCGTATAGGCGTCCTGTATTTCTATAAGGCGCTCCTCTGTAATCCCCGGATTTCCAGAAGCCGTTTCGGCTGATTTTCCAGGATGTTCAGAGATTCCAGACCAAACCGGCAGACAATGGCATCTGCAGTTTTTCACCGATTCCTTTCAGAAGTCCGGAGGCAAGATAATTCCGTATCCCGGCAATAGTGGGAGGAACGACCTCATGCCATCGCTCCACTTGGAACTGAAGACCGTATTTTCCGTTTTCCACTCACCGATCAGTTCCAGTTTTACTGTTTCTGTCTGCGGGATCTCATACCCAACAGCAGTAAATCGGATCAAATGGTCGTGGTAGCGGTAGGGCTTCGTGCGTCCTCCGGTATGCTGGTATCGTCGGTCTTCATGCGGAGAACAGAGTATTTGGTAGTAGTATTGCAGAATAAGACCTTATCAAGACTTGCGACAATGCCCACAGGCAGTCACCTCCATTTCTGTTATGCCGCTTGCGCGGCAATTTTGACAGTAAATCTTCTTGTCACTGAACGGACCACGTACTCATTGTAAATATCCGGATGTACCTCCTTCAGCCGTTCCAGCTTGTCTTTCGGAATGCCGGTTGTGTAGCTTGGGAGATAGGACACAGCATAGTCCGCATCTGCACCAGTGTAATTGGCCCGACAGCTGCTTCCCATCTGCTCGATGATGTAGGCCTTGGCCCGGCTCATTTCATTTTCAAGTTTTTACTTCTGCGGAAAGCGCAGCCTTCTTTTCCGCAGATCATAGTAGGAAAGCACCGGAATGGCATTGGATGGGTTCAGCATGACTGGTGGTGCATCCAGATCAGCGGGGCCAAATCTGCGCTTGATGCTCTGAAGGATCAGTTCCCCATCTTTTCAATATAGGGCGGCGGAACATGGGCCTGGACGCGGTTTGTCCAGAAATCCTCCTCCAGGAAGATGAGTTCCGCTTCATAGGCGGCATCACGGTCGGTATGGCGGATAATCGCCTCTTCGGCGGTATTTGTGTAGTAACAGCAGTAGTAGACCCGGTCTATGTTCATCACGGACATATAGTGACGCCCTGGACTTCGTAATTCAGAGGTACGATCTCGCAGCCGTTGTACCACCAGTTTTCCTTGCCAAATGGGTTGGTGGTTTTACACTCCAAGATGGCGATTTTCCCATTTGGAAGTTCCACCAAATAGTCCAGATCGGCCAGCATCCAGGGTACTTTGGATGCTGATACATGAATGGCTTTCGATAGACCTTCAGTCCTGTCCGATAGGAAAAATTTCAGCAACTAAAGGCTCCAGCAGCGTGCCGGCTTTCTTAGCCACCCAGTTGTCATCATCGTTTGCGGAAACGATTTTAAGCTTGTCATAGTAGAGATCCCGCCCAGTCTGAAACGGTGAGATACCAAGTACAGCAGCTGCATCACTTCCTCCAATGCCGAGCCGACGGTATTCCAGCCAATCCTCACGCGGCAGCCCTTCAGTTTTGACCACGATCTGCGGAGCATATTCCCTGCTTAGTACCATGTCTGTCCCCTTTTACGACGGTAAACTTTTGGCTTTACCTGTGCAGAACAGTACATTTTGGGAGCTGGAACGCGCCCTGTCTGGGACGGCCTCCATGTCGCCACTTCTTCTTGAACTTCATGTTGAATTCCACCTTTCTTGATATATCCTCAAAGCCTTCCGGCATTTGGGCAACAAAAAGCGAGAACGACGATTCAGGCAAAAGCCATACCGCCCGATATTCAATGGGCAGTCGTCATTCTCGCAATAGATGGGGATGTCCCCGATAAATAAAAGTCAGCCGTTAAAGGCCCGAAGGGCGCAATAACTCTGCTGACATTTGCGTACAAACCTAACAACGTGCGCAGGTGGAGCTCTCGCTCCACACACAGGCCCGAAAGCCCGTGCCTCAACGGGTGAGGATTTCGCGCAGAAATCAATTACAAAGGAAATATAGCACAATATATAGTGGTTGTCAATACAAAAACAATATGTAGATTTTGGGAGGAGGTGTAAAATTCGTTTAGCCCATCCCTGTTTATTGTATGAATGGATGGGGCCGTATGTTAGGGCCCATTCCGAACCTGTACCTTGACAAAGTACCCTGTGCAAAGGGGAGAATAGGGGCCTGCAGAAGTTATACAGGATTAGCAGATAGTATGCTGCTTGCATACCTGCCAAGGAAGTGTCGCACAGCGGCAGCCTGCAAATACGCGGTCTGGAATGAGAGCGCAGGAAATGGTCTGTGGGGTAACCCATGATTTTTCTATGTTTGGATGGGAGCGGTATCCATATGCGGTACCGCCCCTCATTTTTTTACAATAGCAGCCTGCTTGGGGGCTGAACTGTGTATGTGAAAGGAGTCTGTATGAAAGAAATTCCGATTTGGGAAAAGAGCAATTTGACCCTTGAAGAAGCGGCTGCCTACTCAGGAATTGGGATCAATAAGCTGAGAGAGCTTACGAACAGCAAGGACTGCCGTTTCGTTTTATGGGTCGGAACCAAACGCCTGATCAAGCGTCGGTTATTTGACCGATATATCGAAGAAGAGTTCTCAATTTAAGCACTTTGATAAGATAATGTGTAGGATTATGTAGAAATATACATGTTGTTGTTCATCTTTTTAATTGCTTGTGCTATAATAGAAGTGCTTATTAAGCGCTTTTCAAGAAAGGAGCGTTGGTTTTGTCAGAAAAGCGCCGAGATAGCAAAGGCCGGGTTCTAAAAGATGGTGAAAGCCAACGGAAAAACGGCTCCTATATGTATCGTTACACTGACATTCACAAAAAACGGCAATATATCTACGCAAAAACGTTGGAAGAGTTGCGGAAGCAGGAAGAGATAATCAGGAACGATCTGGGCGATGGGATTGACTATTCTGCCGGTGAGATCACAGTCGCGCAGTTGGTTGATCGGTATGTGAATTTGAAACGAAGTCTGAAGCCGAATTCGATGAGGGCCTATAAGTCCGCAATCAACCGGGTACATACAGAGCCATTTGGCCAGAAGAAGGTAAATTCCGTAAAACTGTCTGACGCAAAAAGCTGGTTTGTTGCATTGCACGACCAAGGCTTAAAAAGAAATACCATTGGTGTGGTTCAGAGCGTAGTCCGCCCAGCATTCGAGATGGCCGTAGACGATGACATCATTCGGAAAAATCCATTCAAATTCAAAATGGCGGATATACTTCCCGATGACGCCTATGTGCGAGACGCGCTGAGCAAAGAACAACAGATCCAGTATTTGCAGGCAATACGGGACGACAATGCAGGGAATTACTATGATGATATTGTGATTCTCCTGGAAACCGGCCTCCGCGTGAGTGAATTGTATGGACTGACAAAATCGGATGTCAGCTTCGAGCGGCGTTGTATCTTTATCCGGCATCAGTTGTGCCGAACCGCGGATCAACCATATTTCATTACACCGCCAAAGACCAAGAGCGGTATCCGAACCATTCCTTTGACGGACACCGCGTATCTATCACTAAGGCGCGTCGTGAAAGAGCGTCCTGTTCCCAAAGTTGAAATGATGGTTGATGGTTACAGCGGCTTCCTCTTCCTCGACAAACTGGGTAGGCCAAAGGTCGCTATGCACTTGGAAAACTATATGAGGAATTTTGCGAAACGATATAGAAAGGCGTTCACAACCAGAATGCCCAAAGTTACTCCTCATGTGCTGCGTCACACTTTTTGCACCAATATGCAGAGAGCCGGTATTGATGTAAAAAGCCTTCAATACCTAATGGGCCATTCCAATGCCAGTGTAACCCTGGATGTTTACACACATACAGATTTTGAAATGGTGAAAGAAGCCTTTGCCCGTGCCGTCGTAAACCTCTGAAAATCAAGGGTTTAAGAAGATGGTCGGGCCTTGGCCGGCTTACACCGAGCTTACACCAAACTTACACCATTTGCCCATCAATCTACGCAGAATTACGTGGATTTGCGTGGGGGATGATTTTTTTGAAAATCGCTGGAATCCTTGAAATACAAGGAAAAGTAGAGTTCCAAAGATTTTTATAGAGCGCTCCTATTCTGTGGGTTTCAAAGGGCGGCATGTACTGAGCCAGAGAGAAAAAAGGCCCGGAACCGATTTGGTTCCGGGCCTTTTTGCAGGGCTGTGGCCTGTCGACGGGGCTAAAAAGAGCTGCTGCTTCCGGCATACGGAAAAGCAAGAAATACGAAGGCACCCCCGGAGCCGTTGGACTCCGGGGGTGCCTGGTGTGTAGGGGGAGATCAATCAGGCCGCGGCCTGGGCGGCAGCGGGGATCAACTGCGCCTGGAAGAAAGCGGCGGTGGCGTCCACCGTCTGATAGAGGGCAGTGAAATCGCCAGAGAACACGTTGTAGGTGTGGTCGCAGTTATCCACCAGCAGCAACTGGCTGTCGGCGTTAGCGGCGGCCTTCACAATCTTCTCGGCGTTATCGGGGGTGACGGTAGTATCGTCCTTGCCGTTGATGGCCAGAATGGGGGCCTTGATGTCAGCAGTTACCTTCAGAATGTTGGTTTCGGCCACCTCCTGGAACCAGCGCTCACCCAGCTCCAAGGGCTCCCGCCAGTCAAAGGTCATCGTATAAAAGCCCTCTTTTTTGGCCTGGGCATAGGCATCCTCAAAGCTGGTACCCGCAAACAGGGAGGCGCCGTTCAGCTCCAGGGCGCCGGACCAGGTGACAACAGCCTGGAAGGTGTCGGGGTGGGCCTCTGCGGCCAGCAGGGCGTCGGTTCCGCCCTGGCTCCAGCCCATGACGCCCAGGTTCCCGCCGTCCACAGTCTCCAGGCCGGCCAGGTAGTCCGTGGCGGCCTTGGCGTCAATGACGGCGGAGGTGTAGTTGTAATCCCGGTAGCTGGCGGTGGAGTCGCCGTTTCCCATGAAGTCGATGCGCAGGGTGGCGATGCCGTCGGCGGCCATACGGGGGGCGGCCAGGGCGTAACCCATGCCGGCTTCGTCCCGGTTGGAGCCGGTGCCGTGGAGCATCACCACGCCGGGGACCTTCGCGTCCTTGGAGGCGGAGACGGGCAGGGTCAGGGTGGCGGGAATCTCATGGGCAGGGATCCCGTCCTGGGCGGCTACAGGGATGGAAACCACGGTCTCCACATAGGTGGGCTTGAGGACGCTGAAGTTCTTGAGCACCTGGGCAAACTCAGCGCGGGTGAGCTGGCCGTTGGGGTTCAGATTGCCCTTCTGGTCACCGGTCATCACCTTGCCATAATAGCAGAAGGTCATGCCCTCCAGATCGGCGGCGGGGATGGAGTCGTAGTCGGGAGCCTCCTTCATAGCCATGCCGGAGGTGTCCACGGTAATACCCTTGTAGGAGGCGTAATCGGCGATAATAGTGGCGATACCGGAACGGGTGATTACGGTGTCGGTGCCGTACTCAGTGCCCTCAAACAGGCCGGCGGAGGCGGCCCAGTTAATGGCGTTGGCGTACCACTCGCCCTCGGTGCCGGTCACAGTGGTCTTTTCAACCGCGGGCTTACCCTCCATGTTATAGAGGGTCTGGTACACGGTGGCGCGGGTGACGGTGCCGGTGGGCTCAAAGCCCTTGTTGGTGCCGTTCATGATGCCATTGTCCAAGGCATACACGGCGGCGTTGTAGTACCAGGAGCCGGTCTCCAGATCGGCGGGATAGTTGGCGGGCTCGTCCACAATGGTGATGCGGCCGGCGGGCTCGCCGTACTGCTCGGCGGTGATGGTGCCGTCCAGCTCCTCAGTGGTGTAGTTGATCAGGGCGTCCTCCAGGGACACGCCCACATCCTTCCAGCCGCCGGCGGTCTTGAACACGCCGTAGGTGTCGCCGCCCTTGGCGGTGAAGTCGTTGGTGGCGATGGTGTAGGTGGCGGCGGGATCAAAGGCCTCGCCGTTCACCGTGGAGATGGTGACGCGGCTGCCGGGATTGGCAGGAGCGTAGTAGGTAGAGTTGGCGTATTGAGTGCCGTTCACATAGGGAACGCCGGTGTTGAGGGTGAACTCAATGCCGGACACCTGGGGGAAGGCGCCGATGGCCTCGGGGGTGGTGCAGGTAGCGGCCTCCAGGGCCTCCAGAAGCTGGGCGCCGGTCACGTCGATGGTGGCCACGGTGTTGCCGAAGGGGAAGACGGCCAGCAGGCTCTTCTTGGAAATGTCGCCCTTGGCCAGAGCCTCGCGGATGCCGCCGCCGTTGGTCAGCGCGGCGTCCACGTTCTCCTCGCCCAGAGTCTGGCGGGCCTGCCACAGGATGGCGTCGGCGGCAAAGTCGCCCAGGTTGGTCTCAGTGGTGCGGACGCCCTCGCCCTCGGGGAAGGTCATCTCGGCCTTGGTAACAGGATCGGTGGCCGCACCGCCGGAGCGGGAGCCGTTCAGATCCACCTCGGTGGTGGCGATCTTCTCGCCGTAGACCTTATCAACGGCGGTGTTGCGGTCGTCCACCAGCTTGGCCACATCGGCGTCGGTCTTGGTGTAGGAGGCGGCGGGAACCAGCTCGTCGGTCAGGGTGCCGGTCTCCTGATCGTAGATCACCACGCCCACGTTGGCCAGAGCGGTGCCGGTGGAGACGATCTTGGCGCCGTTGACCACGTTGGTGTCGCCCACCTTGGCAATGATATCGGCAGTGGTGGAGTGGCTGTGGCCGTCGATGAACAGGTCAATGCCGTTCACGTGCTCACACACGTCGATGGAGCGGTTGCCGATGCTCTCGTCATCGATGCCCAGGTGGCCCAGGCAGACAATCAGATCGGCGCCGGCCTTGTTCAGCTCATCGACCTGAGCCTGGGCGACGGCGTACAGCTTGTCGGTCTGGGGGAAGGTGATGCCGGGCATCTTGGAGGCGTCGGCCTTGGTCAGGGTCTCGGGGGTGGCCAGGCCGAACACGCCCACCTTCACGCCGCCGATCTCAAAGATCTTGTTGGAGTCGAAGACAGTCTTGCCGTCGGCCTCAGTGGTCATGTCGGCGCACAGGATGGGGAAGTCGGCATCCTTGGCCAGGGCCTTGAGGTTGTCGATGCCGAAGTCCAGCTCATGGTTGCCCACGGTCATGGCATCATAACCGGCGGCGTTCATGAACTCGATGGCGCTCTTGCCCTGGTCGGCGCTCACCAGGGGCTTGCCCATGATGGAGTCGCCGGCAGAGACCAGCAGCACATCGGCGCCAGCGGCCTCGAAGTCCTTCTTCAGCTGGGCCACACCGGCCATGCCGAAGGAAGTGCCCTCCTCGTCCAGATCCGCGCCGTGGGTGTCGTTGGTATGGAGAATAACAACCTTACCATCGACATCGGGAATGACATAGGGGGTTGCGGTTTCTTCCTCTGCGGCAAAGGCGGCCCCGAACAGGGAGCACACCATAGCCAGCACGAGGAACAGGGACAGGAATTTGCTTGCGGGTTTTCTCATAGAAAACATTCCACCTTTCCTCATTGCCTTTCCCTATGAAAGGCGTTTTTTGGGGCATCCTAATGGTAACAAACTGGAAACAAAAATACAAGGTGGGGGAGAAAAAAAGTGTGCAAAAAGCACACGAATCTTATGAGCCCGCTGCTCAAAAGATTCGTGTAGGAAATAATTTATTTTTCAGCCCAGTTGCCGGTGGCCTCCGCCTTCAGATAGGCGTTGATGAAGCCGTCCAGCTCGCCGTCCATCACGGCGTTGATGTTGCTGGTCTCATAGCCGGTACGGTTGTCCTTTACCAACTGGTAGGGCATAAACACGTAAGAACGGATCTGGCTGCCCCACTCGATCTTGAGCTGTACACCCTTGATGTCGGAGATCTTCTCCGCGTGGGCCTGCATCTGAAGCTCCACCAGCTTGGAGCGCAGCATCCGCATACAGGTGTCCCGGTTCTGAAACTGGCTGCGCTCGGTCTGACAGGAAACCACAATGCCGGTGGGCTTGTGGATCAGGCGGACAGCGGAAGAGGTCTTGTTGATGTGCTGGCCGCCGGCACCGGAGGAGCGGAACACCTGCATCTCGACATCCTCCGGGCGGATGTCCACCTCTACATCGTCGGGAATCTCCGGCATGACCTCCAGCGCGGCGAAGGAGGTCTGACGCCGGGCGTTGGCGTCAAAGGGGGAGACCCGGACCAGCCGGTGCACGCCGTGCTCACTCTTGAGGTGGCCGTAGGCATTCTCACCCTCGATGGAAATGGTGGCGCTCTTGAGGCCGGCCTCGTCGCCGTCCAGGTAGTCCAGCGTCTTGCACACGTAGCCGTGGCGCTCCGCCCAGCGGGTGTACATGCGGAAGAGCATCTGCGCCCAGTCCTGGGCCTCGGTGCCGCCCGCGCCGGCGTGAAAGGTGAGGATGGCATTGGAGCCGTCATACTCGCCGGTGAGCAGAGTGGACAGCTTGGCCTCCTCTATCTCGGCCTCCAGCTTGGCGAAGCCCTCCTCCACTTCGGGAACCAGAGTCTCGTCCTCGGCCTCGTTGCCCAACTCGCACAGGGTCATCAGGTCGTCCCACTGGGTCTTGCGCCTTTGCTGGCCCTCAATCTTGTCCCGTAGCTGCTTGACCCGCTGCTGCACCTTTTGGGCCTTCTCCAGGTTGTCCCAAAAGCCGTCGGAAGCGCTCTCCGACTCCAGCATCTCCACCTCCCGGATGGCCGTCTCCAGGCCCAAGGCCTGGTCCAGCTCGTCCAGCTCTGGGCGCAGATTGTTGAGCTTTACCTTGTATTCATCAAACTGAAGCATGTAAAACCACACTCATTTCCATAAAATAGCCCTCATATTATATCCAAAAGAGTGGAAATTGTAAAGAGAGTGGCAGGAAAAAACCGCCCGAGGGCGGGCGGTTTTATCGCTCACTGACCATCCAGCCGGGATCGGCGCGGAAAATCAGGTCATCTATGTCTTCCTTTGGCTCGGTGCGCAGAATGGTTTCGTCCTGCTGCGTGTGTTGCATGGGGATACCTCCTTCGTAAGTCGTGTACATATCAGTATATGCCGGAGGGAGGGAAAGATGTATACGATTCCTGTCGGGCGGCTTTTTAAAAATAGGGGTTGACAAGAGGCTTTGACTGTGGTATTCTAATTGAGCACTCAAAAGCAAGAGACTGGAGCCCTCCACGCCGGAGTGGCGGAATTGGCAGACGCCCGGGACTTAAAATCCCGTGGGAGGAATCCCGTGCCGGTTCGACCCCGGTCTCCGGCACCATATCGCGGGGTAGAGCAGCTTGGTAGCTCGTCGGGCTCATAACCCGGAGGTCGGTGGTTCAAATCCATCCCCCGCAACCATAAACCCGTCAGAATCCATGGATTCTGACGGGTTTTCTCTTGTTTTCATCATTTTTTCTGGATGATTATTTTTGCCGTTTTTATCTGACCCAAACCGTGACCCATACGGGATCTCGGAGCGTTCAGGGCTGGAGACTGCCGGAGAGGATACTGCCCATCGTTTTGGCCGCCTGGCGCTGGGAGGCCGTGGTCACATGGGCGTAGGTGTCCAGGGTAAACCCCGCCGAGAAGTGCCCCAGCATTCCGGATACCGTTTTCACGTCCACCCCGTTCTGGAGGGCCAGGGTGGCAAATGTGTGACGCAAATCGTGGAACCTCACTCGAGGTAGCCCTGCCCGTTTCAGCACCCGGTGGAGCATGTGCAGCACGCTGTCCGGTGAAATCGGCCTGCCGGTGGGGCTAGGGAACACCCACGGGCTGTCTCCTGTTTTCTGTTTCTGTGCTTTCAGAACGCCTATCGTATCCTCTGCCAGCGGCAGGGTGCGGTAGGCGTTTTTCGTTTTCAGGGGCGCCTCCACCACCTCGCCGTTGATCCGGGCGATCTGCCGCCGTACCCGGAGGTCACCCCGCTCCAAATCAATGTCCACCCATTTCAGGCCGAGAAGTTCTCCCCGGCGGAGCCCAGTAGCCAATTCCAGATAGTAGAGCTCAAACACGCCGCTGTCCTTGGACTCTCTCAGGAAGGACTGGAGCTGCTCCACCAGCAGGGTTTTCATCTCCTTGTGCTCCAGCCGGGGCAGGGCACAGCCCTCCGCAGGATTTGCGGTGATCAGTTTCTGCTCCCTGGCTAAGTTCATCGCAGAGGAGATGATCTGGTGGATGTTCCGCACGGTCTTGGGGCTCAGCCCCTTGGCCTGGTGCCTGGACTCCAGCCGGCCTGCCCTTCCCTGCTCCAGCAGCTTCTTGTAGAACTTCTGCAATTCCAGAGGAGTGAGTTTTTCCAGGGGGACCTTGCCAATGTTGGGTTTGATGTGGTTGTCGATGTAGCCCCGGTAGGTCTGGTGGGAGGATGGCCGTACTTTTATCTTGGCGTAGTGCTCAAACCACACCTCCATCCACTGCCCCACCGTGTACCGGCCAACCTTGGCCGTGTCCAGTCCTTTCGCTTCCTCGATTGCTTGTTTCAGCTTGGCCTTGGCCTCTGCCTGGGTTTTTCCCAGGACGTTCTTGTAGATGGCCCTGCCCGTCTCCGGGTCGCGGCCGGCGGTGTACCGGCCCTCCCAGCGACCGTCCTTGCGCTTGCGGAGGTTTCCCTCCCCGTTGGCTCTACGTTTTGCCATGGCTTATTACCTCCTTTGCAGCAACACAACATACCGCAGAAGAGGAGAAATAGCTAGGCCAACGACGCAGAGTTAACAGAACATTATCATTTGCCTTTTCTTTGTTACAACGTATCATTTCCCGTCCAGCGCAAAAGACCCTATCTTTGTTTTATGTGGCGCAGGATTTGCGTACCCCGGCGTGGAAGGATGTCCCCAGCCCAAACGCCCCCACAGCGGCGGTCAAAAAGGCTGGAACCAGCTGGTAACACTGCCTTTCTCAATACTACCGACCACCTAAAACTTCGAACTCCGCCTTCAGCGACCACCTAAGCTTGGTCTGAGCCGAAATCCCGCAACCCCTTGGCACGCCCCGCACTGCGGGGCGTTGTGATTGGGCCGGCGGCGGTTCACCGACGTCGGTCCTTTATCCTAGTACTAAAATCGAACGCCTCCGGAGAACCCAGAATCGGGCCCCCGGAGGCCTTTTCTCTCTGGAATTCATGCTACTCTGGGAGGGCAGATTTTCCGTGACACTCCCGCCCAGGAACCACTTGCCCACACGCGGCCCAACGCCGCCAAAATCCCGTTTCAGGGGGCCCTGCCCCACCCCTGCCCCGAAACCGGCACACAGGGGTGACACGGCCGTGACGGCGGTCGCTCCCTGGCTTGTCCCTCTCTGCACTTTGCCGCACGCTGTGCGCTTCTCCCGAGAAGTGGGTGCGGGTTTCCGCCCGCAAAAGGCGTTTGGCAGGCACTTACGGCAGTTCGCCTCCACCTCAGAATGGGCAAAATCTCTCCGAAAGGAAATTAACGATTGACAACGAATAAAATGGGGAATACAATCAAGTTGCTACAAATAAAATAGCGAACGCACAGGTGCGTCTCCCCTCCGGGTGGAGACGGAAAAGGGAAGCCGGGTGAAACTCCCGCACAGGGCCGCTGCTGTAATTGCGGAGTCCCGCCAAAAATGCCACTGGCAGGTAATGCCGGGAAGGCTGGCGTGGACGGAGACGCATGAGTCAGAAAACCTGCCTGCTGCGTGCACAGGACATGCTCTTCGGATCTCAGGAGCCAGTGTGCGGCAGAGGAATATCCCCCGTAGGCGGGGGATGAACTGTTTGCAGGAAAACCGGGATCGGAGCACGCTCCGACCCCGGTTTTTTGCGTTCATCTTCCCGATACAGAAAGGCGGTCATGCGCAAATGGAACGATACGAATACCCCTTCTCAGCCCTGGTGGGGCAGGAAAAGCTGAAAACCGCGCTGCTGCTCAACCTGGTGGAGCCCCGCCTGGGCGGCGTGCTGATCCAGGGGGAGAAAGGAACGGCCAAGTCCACGGCGGTGCGCGGTTTGGCAGAGCTGATGGACGAGGTGGAGGTGGCGGAGGGGTGCCCCTTCCACTGCCGGATGGATGGTGAGGCGCTGTGCGACGAGTGCCGGTCCAGCCCGGCCCGCCGCGCCGTTCCCTACCGCCGCCGAGTGGTGGAGCTCCCCGTAAGCGCCACCGAGGACCGGGTGGTGGGCACCCTGGATCTGGAGCGGGCGCTGAAGGAGGGCGTCCGCGCCTTTGAGCCCGGCCTGCTGGCCCAGGCCAATGGAAATATCCTCTACGTGGACGAGATCAACCTGCTGGAGGATCACATTGTGGACGTGCTGCTGGACTCCGCCGCCATGGGGGTCAACACCGTGGAGCGGGAGGGGATCTCCTACAGCCATCCGGCCCGCTTCATCCTGGTGGGCACCATGAACCCGGAGGAGGGGGATCTGCGGCCCCAGCTGCTGGATCGCTTCGGCCTGATGGTGGAGGTGCACGGCGAACAGGAGGCGGAGGCCCGCAAGGAGGTGGTGCGCCGCCGCCTGGCCTTTGAGGAAAACCCCGCCGCCTTCTGCGCCCGCTGGGCGCCGGAGCAGGAGGCCCTCCGGCGTCGGATCGGGTCGGCCCAGGCCCTGCTGCCCCAGGTGTCCCTGCCCGAGCCCCTGTTCGATACCGTGGCCCGGGTGTGCACCGCTCTCCAGGTGGACGGCCACCGGGCGGACATCACCATGCTCAAGACGGCACGGGCTCTGGCGGCTCTGGAGGGCCGGACGGAGGCCGGAATGGAGGAGCTGCGGCGGGCGGCGGAACTGGCCCTGCCCCACCGCCTGCGCCGGGCCCCGTTTGAGCAGGCTGGAGATGCCGGCATCGACTGGGAGGCGCTGTTCTATGGATAGGCCCCTGTATCCTTTCACCGCCGTGGTGGGGCAGGAGCGGGCAAAGCAGGCCCTCCTCTGCCTGGCGGTGGAGCCCCGCATCGGCGGGGTGCTGCTGTGCGGGGAAAAGGGGACGGCCAAGTCCACTCTGGTGCGGGCCCTGGGCGGCCTGGACGGAGTGCGCCTGCTGGAGCTGCCGGTAAGCGCCACGGAGGACATGCTGCTGGGCGGTGTGGAGCTGGAGGCGGCGGTGCGCACCGGCTGCAGAACCTTCCAGCCCGGTTTGCTGGCCCGGGCCGACGGGGCGGTGCTCTATGCCGACGAGGTAAATCTGCTCCCCTCCGCCCTGACCGCCGCCCTGCTGGACACGCTGGAGACCGGAGTGTGCCGGGTGGAGCGGGACGGCATCTCCCACACCTGCCCCGCCCGCTTCGCCCTGGTGGGCACCATGAATCCGGAGGAGGGGACGCTCCGCCCCCAGCTGCTGGACCGCTTCGGCCTCTATGTGGCGGTAACGGGGGAGCGGGAGCCGGAGGCCCGGAAAGAGGTGGTGCGCCGCCGCTTGGCCTTTGAGGAAAACCCCGCCGCCTTTCGCGCCCAGTGGGCCCGGCGGGAGGAGCGGCTGGCCGGGCAGCTGGCCGCCGCCCGCGCCCTGCTGCCCCAGGTGGACGTGGGGGAGGCGGAGGAGCAGGCCGCCTGCCTGCTGGCCCGGCAGGCCAACGCCGCCGGGCACCGGGCGGAGCTGGCCATCCTGCACACCGCCCGCGCCCTGGCCGCCTTGGCCGGGCGCACTTACATCAACTTGGAGGATCTCCACACGGCGGCGGAGCTGGCCCTGCCCCACCGCAGGCGGGAGGGAAGCGAAGGCCCGCCCCCGCGACAGGAGAGAGGGGAGGAGCCCCCTCGGGGATCTGGAGCGGACGGACAGGCCGGGGGCGGGGATGGACCGGCGGACGAGTCCCACCCCGCCGACGGGCCGCCGCAGGAGGGGGTTCAGGCCCCCGCGCCACCCACGGAGCAGGGGCCGTCCCGAGAGCGGTTGGAGCAGGGGGAGAACCTCTACGAGGTGAGAGCCCTGCTCACCACCCGGGCCGACCGCCTGGCCCGCCGGGGCAGCGGGCGGCGCAGCAAGACCCGCTCCGCCACCCGGCGGGGGCGGGCCGTGGGCGACCGCATCCCCCGGGGGAAGGCGGAAGATCTGGCGGTGGGCGCCACGCTGCGGGCCGCCGCCCCCTATCAGTGGAGCCGGGGCGGCGGGCAGTCCGGCCTGGTCATCCTGCCCCCCGACCTGCGGGTGAAGGTGCGGGAAAGCCGCGTGGGTGCGGACATCGTGTTCGCCGTGGACGCCAGCGGCTCCATGGGTGCGGCCAGGCGGATGAAGGAGGTCAAGGAGGCGGTGCTCTCCATGCTGATGGACTCCTACCAGAAGCGGGATCAGGTGGGGCTGGTGGCCTTCCGGGGCGGGGAGGCCGCCGCTGTGCTGGAGCTCACCCGCAGCGTGGAGCTGGCCCAGCGGGAGCTCCAGGCCCTCCCCACCGGCGGGCGGACCCCGCTGGCCGCTGGGCTAGAGGAGGCCCGCCGCATGCTGGAGCGGCAGCGCCGCCGGGTGCGGGATTCCCTGCCCCTGCTGGTGCTCATCACCGACGGCCGGGCCAATTTCAGCCGGGGCGGCGACCCGGTGGAGGAGGCCCTGCGGGCCGCCCGGCGGGTGGCGGAGGCCCACATCCCAGCGGTGGTGATCGACACCGAGCGGCAGTTTGTCTCTCTGGGGCTGGCGGCTCAGGTGGCCCAGGTGATGGGTGCGCCCTGCTACCGGGTGGAGGAGCTGCGGGCCAGGCCGCTGGCCCAGCTGGTGCGCGGCCACAGCCCGGCGGCGGGTTAAGGAGGCGTCTATGGTAAAGCTGCTTTTCGTGCTCATGAATGAATACCGGCTCTGGGCCCTGCCTCAGGCCCTGGCCGCCCTGGAGCGCCGGTACCCCGGCGCGGTGGAGGGCAGGGTCTACTCCGTGCGGGAGATAAATGCCGACGCCGGGCTGGAGCGGGCCCTTCTGGCCGACGGCGCGGCGGCGGACATGGCCTTTCTGGCCTCCCATGGCTCGATTCAGAACCTGTACTGCTTTTCCCGGCTGTGGGAGGCGCTGGAGGGGCGGCCGGTCTATTTTACCTCCACCATGGGGGACGAGCTGGCCGAGCTGCTCCCCAGGTTGGGGCTGGAGCCGGCCCTCTACGCCGCGCTGGACAGCTATTACCAGGCGGGGAGCCCGGGGGATCTGGAGGGGCTGGTGCTCTGCGCCCTCAACGGCCGCTTCGGCGGGGATTATCCCCTCAGCCCTCCGAGCCCGCCCCGGGGGCAGGGGGTGTACACCCTGGAGGGCTTCCTGCCGCCGGAGAGGGAGGCGGGGTACCGGACACGGATGGCCGCCGAGACCCGGCCGGTCATCGGTGTGCTGATCCATGACCACTACGCCAGAACCGGCAATCTGGAGCATGTGGACGCCCTGCTGCGGGCCATTCAGGCCCGGGGGGGCGTCCCATACGCCCTGTCCGACTCCTTCGCCGCCGACCACGGGACGGAGCAGGGCATCCTCTACCGGATGGAGCGGTTCTACCGCAGGGCGGACGGCACCCCCATTCCGGGGGCGCTGGTGGTGTCCTACGGCTTCAGCCTGACCACCCTGGCCGGGCGGGAGGCCCGGGCGGGCCAGGTGCCCGCCAGCGTGTTTGAGAACTGGGGCCTGCCGGTGATCCAGGGACTCACCACCTACTTCAGTGCTGACGAGTACCGGCGGGATATCCGGGGCCTGGATCTGGTCTCCCTGCCCGTGTGCGTCTACCAGCCGGAGTTTGACGGGCAGCTCATTTCCGTGCCCTACGCGGTGACGGAGCGGACGGCGGACGGGCGGAAGGTGTGCCTCCCCCTGCCCGACCGGGTGACGAGGGTGGCGGAGCTGGCCTGCCGCTGGGCGGAACTGGCCCGCAAGCCCATGCCGGAGAAAAAGGTGGCCGTCATCTTTCACAACATGCCGCCCCGCAGCGACACCATCGGCAGCGCCCACGGCCTGGACACGCCGGAGACGGTATTCCGGGTGGTGCGGACCCTGGAGAACCAGGGCCTGCGCACAGCCTACTCCTTTTCCAGCGGGGCGGAGATCATTGCCCGCATCCGGGCGGCGGTGACCAACGACAACCGCTGGCTCTCCCCGGAGGCCGCGCTGGAGCGGACGGAGGCCACGGTGCCGGCGGAGCAGTATCGGGGGTGGTTCGACCGTCTTAACCCCGAGACCCGGGCCCAGATGGAGGAGAGCTGGGGCCCCGCCCCGGGCACCGTGATGGTGTCCGGCAGCCAGATCGTCATCCCCGGTATCCGAAACGGCAGCCTCTTTGTGGGGGTGCAGCCCATGCGCTCGGCGCCGGAGCGGGCGGAGGAGCTCTACCACAGCACCGACAGCACCCCGCCCCACTCCTACCTGGCCTTTTACCGCTGGGTGGACGAGGTGTTCGGGGCGGACGTGGTGCTCCACGTGGGCACCCACGGCACCCTGGAGTGGCTACCGGGCAAGGAGATCGGCCTGTCCTCCGGCTGCTTCGGCGACATCTGCATCGGCGGGATGCCCCACCTCTACATTTACAACATCAGCATCCTGGGGGAGGGGATGCAGGCCAAGCGCCGCTCCTACGCCTGCATACTCGACCACCTGATCCCCTCCATGGACGACGCGGACACCTACGGCGGCCTCACCGATCTGGACGAGGCCATCGACGGCTACTATCACGCCCGCCAGGCCCGGCCTGCCCAGGTGCCCGCACTGCTGGAGCGGATCTTCACCCTGGCGGAGGAGCTGGAGGTGACTACCGATCTCCAGCTGGAGCGGGCGGATCTGGAGGCCGAGCCGGAGGAGGGGGTGGCCCGCCTCCACCGCTGGGTGAGCCGCATCAAGACCTCCCTGGTGCGGGACGGCCTGCACATCTACGGCCAGCCCCCGGAGGGGGAGCGCTTCGACCACCTGGCCCGAGCCCTGGTGCGGGTACCAAACGGCGCCGTGCCCGCCCTGGAGGACAGCATACTGCTGGCCCAGGGGTGGGCGCCCGAGGAGCTGCGGGCCGCGCCGGAGCGGCTCTACCCCGACGGGCGCACCGCCCTGCGCATTGTGGACGGGGCGATTGCGACGGCCCGGCGGCTCCTTGCCCGCCTGTCGGCGGAGGGCTACCGGCCGGAGGCTGCGGCGGAGCTCCTGGCGGAGGAGGGCTTTCCGGGAGACACCACCCCGCTGGCGCGGGTGCTGGACTTTGTCTGCACCCAGGCGGCGCCCCGGCTGCGCCAAACCACGGACGAGCTGGATCTGCTGCTGGCGGGGGTGGAGGGGCGCTTTGTCCCGCCCTTGCCCGGAGGCAGTCCCTCCCGGGGGAATGTCCACATCCTGCCCACGGGCCGGAACTTTTACGCCATCGACCCCGCCGCCGTACCCAGCCGGGCGGCATGGACGGTGGGACAGACGCTGGCGGAGCAGGCGGTCGACGCCTACCGGGCCCAGAGGGGGGAACCCTGGCCGGAGAGTGTGGCGATCGTGGTCTACTCCGACGAGTGCATGAAAACCAACGGAGAGGACATCGCAGAGGTGTTCGCCCTGATGGGGGTGCGCCCCCGCTATCTGGGCCAGACGGACAAGGTGGTGGGGGTGGAGCCCATCCCCCTGGCGGAGCTGGGCCGCCCCCGCATCGACGCGGTGCTGCGCATCAGCGGCCTGTTCCGGGACACCTTCCCCAACGTGGTGGAGCTGGTGGAGCGGGCGGTGCTGGCCGTGGCCGGCCTGGATGAGCCCCAGGAGCAGAACTTTGTCAAAAAGCACACCGACCAGGAGCGGGAGCGGCTGGTGGCCGAGGGCCTGAGCGAAAATGAGGCGTTGGAGCAAGCATCCCTGCGGGTGTTCGGCTGCCCACCCGGCACCTACGGCGCAGGGGTGAGCAAGGCCATCCACAGCCAGAACTGGGAGAGCTGGAGGGATCTGAGCCAGGTCTACACCCTCTGGAGCGCCCACGGGTACAGCAGCCGCTTCCACGGCCAGGCCATGCCGGAGCTGTTCCGCAGCCAGCTGTCCTCCGTGGGGATGACCATCAAGAACGAGTCGTCGGTGGAGATCGACATGCTGGACAGCGACGATTTTTACAGCTATCATGGCGGCCTGATCGCCTGCGTCCGGGACTGCAGCGGGCAGAAGCCCGTCTCCGTGGCGGGCCTCACCGCCGACCCCGCCCGACCGGAGACCGCCCGTGTGGAGACCGAGCTGGCCCGGGTCATGCGCAGCCGCATCCTCAATCCCAAGTGGCTGGAGGGCCTGAAGCGCCACGGCTACAAGGGCGCCCAGGAGCTGTCCACCACCTTTGACACCTTTTTTGGCTGGGACGCGGCGGCGGAGGTGGCCTCCAACTGGATGTACGACGCCATGGCGCGGCAGTTCCTCCTGGACGAGGAGACCCGCCGGTGGATGGAGCAGGTCAACGACGCGGCGGTGCTCCAGATGAGTGAACGCTTCCTGGAGGCCCACCAGCGGGGGATGTGGCAGGCGGGTGAGGAGGAGCTGCGGGCCATCCGGCGCATCTACATGGACATGGAGGGCGTGATGGAGGACGGCTTTCAATGAAGGGCGGGCTGGACACCCTGGTGCTGCGCCTCACCAACCGCTGTAATCTGGCCTGCGGCTACTGCTACGCCGGGAGCGGGCCGGCGGGTGAGGATCTCTCCCCCGAGCGGGCGGCAGAGGCCGTGGCTCTGGCCTGCCCGCCGGGGGAAGCCCTGCGCATCCAGTTCACCGGCGGGGAGCCCCTGCTGCGCTGGGACACGGCGGCGAAGGTGCTGGACTTCGGCCGGGCCTCCGGACGGAGGTTCCACGCCGCCATCCAGACCAACGGCACGCTGCTCACACCGGCGCTCTGCCGGGAGCTGAGGGCCCGGCGGGTGGCCGTGGGGGTGAGCCTGGACGGGGTGGGCCCGGACAACGCCGCCCGCCGCACCCCGGAGGGGGAGCCCTCCTTCCAGGCGACGGCCCGCGGGCTCCAGACCCTGGCGGCGGCCGGCATGGCGGCCAACCTGACCGCGGTGGTGTCGGCGGGCAGTGTGCGCGGCCTGGACCGTCTGCTGGACTTTGCCCTGTGGTGCGGCAACGTCCACGGTGTGGGCCTGGATCTGGTGCGGCCCCAGGGCCGGGGCGCGGGGGCGGGGCTGTCCCCCTCCCCCCAGGCGCTGGCCGAGGGTTTGAACCGCCTGCTGGCCCGTCACGATCAGCTGGCCCGGCTGGGCCGCCCGGTGCGGCTCAAGGAGCTGGAGCGCCTGCGCCTGCTGCTGCGCACGGGCTGCAGACGGGACTGCTACTGCAACGCCCAGACCGGGCGCTCCCTGGCGGTGACGCCGGACGGCCGTCTGTGGCCCTGCTCCGCCCTGGCCGGGGCGGAGGGGTGCCTCCTGGGGACGCTGGGCGCGGGGACGGCCCTGCCGCAGAGTCCCTGCCCCGGGCTGGAACCGCCGGAGGAATGCGCCCGCTGTCCCGCCTTCGGCCTGTGCGGCGGGGGCTGTCCTGCCGCCCGGCGGGCCGGGCCCTCCCCCCTGGACTGCCAGATGCACCGGAGGATGCTGGAGCACGCCTGCCGGCTGGAGGGGAAATTGGAGTGGTGGAATACGTGGAAAACCGCGTTTCCAGATAGAGAAGAACCAGATGACAAGGAGGAATCGCAATGATACACCATCTGAATCGGGCGGCCGGGCTGTGCCTGACCGCCGCCCTGCTGCTCACAGCGGCGGGCTGCGGCCAGCAGACTGTGCCGGAGAGTCCCAGCCCGTCCCCCGTGGTGGAGACCGCTGCGGCAGACAAGAACGACCTGACCGTGGTGCGCAGCATGGAGCTCCAGTATGCCAACAACTTCGCGGTGGACTACTGTGCCAACGGCTGTAAGATCATCACCGACGGCGCGGGACAGAAGTTCCTGTGGGTGCCCGAGGGGGGAGAGGCGCCGGACGACACGGGGGACATGACCGTTCTCCAGGCCCCGCTGACCAAGCTGGGCTGCTTCTCCACCACCCACGCCACCCTGTTTCACGCCATCGGGGCGCTGGACAAGGTGAGTCTGGTGACCACCGACAAGGATAAATGGCATATCGAGCAGGTTGCCCAGCAGATTGAGGACGGCACCACCACCTATGTGGGCAAGAACTCCGCCCCCGACTATGAGCTCATCAGCGCCGCCGCGCCCCAGATCATCCTGATCTCCGCCAACACCATGCACGGCAGCGACGAGGTGCTGGCCAAGCTGGACGAGCTGGGCATCCCCTACATCGCCGACAGCCAGCACCTGGAGAACCACCCCCTGGGCCGCGTGGAGTGGGTCAAGCTGGTGGGCGCCCTGCTTGACATGGAGGAGGAGGCCGACGCCTACTTCGACGAAGAGGTGCAGCGGGTGAATGCCGTGGCCGAGAGCGTGGCCGGGGAGAGCGAGCACCCCACCATCCTCCAGACCTATATCTTCAAGGGTACCGTCTACGTGCGCAACGGCGGCGACTATGTCAACAAGATGCTGGAGCTGGCCGGCGGCACATATCCCTTTGCGGAGCTGGAGCCCGGCCAGGGCGGCAACACCAAGATGACCGTGGAGGAGTTCTATCAGGGGGCGGTGGACGCCGAGATCCTGATCTATGACAATACCAGCGACGTCAGCGTGTCCACCGTGGCAGACATTCTGGCCAACGGGGACTATCTGGCGGATATGAAGGCCATCCAGGAGGGCAACGTCTGGGGCATCCAGAAGAACTACTGGCAGTCTGCCGACGACGTGGCCACCATGATCGAGGACATTGCCACCATTATCTACCACCCCGAGGACGCGGATCAGCTCCACTACTTCTATAAGCTGCCCGCCGAATAAGCCGCGGAGCCCGGCAGGGGAACGCACGGAAAAGGAGAGAGGCCTATGAGACAACACACGAGAAACGCCGTGGGATTTGTTGTGCTGGCAATACTGATGGCCGCCCTGTTTTACTGGAACATCAATACCGGCTCGGTGCATCTGAGCCTGGAGCGCATGCTCACCCTCCTCCGCTGGGGCAACGACGGCACCACGGAGGGCAATATCCTCTGGAAAATCCGCCTGTCCCGCCTGCTGGGGGCTGCCCTGCTGGGCGGGGCGCTGTCCATCGCGGGCTTCCTGCTCCAGACCTTTTTCAAAAACCCCATCGCCGGCCCCTTTGTGCTGGGCATCTCCTCCGGCTCCCGCCTGTTTGTGGGCTTCTTCCTCCTGGCGGCCACCCCCATTGTGACGGGGGGCTTCTCCCCCTACGTCATCTTCCTGGCGGCCTTCGCCGGGGCACTGGCGGCCATGGCTCTGGTGCTGGCCGTGTCCAGCCGGGTGCAGAACCTAGCCATGCTGCTGGTCATCGGCATGATGATCGGCTACATCTGCGACGCGGGCACCGACTTCATGATCACCTTCGCCGAGAGCAGCCAGCTCCAGAATTTCACCATCTGGACGATGGGCAGCTTCTCCGGCATGACCTGGGCCACCCTGGGGGCCTCCGCCCTGATCACCATCCCCACGGTGGTGCTGGTGTTTCTCCTGTCCAAGCCCCTGGGGGCCTATCTGCTGGGTGAGAACTACGCCAAGAGCATGGGGGTCAACGTCAAGGGCTTCCGTGTGGCCCTGATCCTCCTGTCCAGCATCCTGTCGGCCTGCGTCACCGCCTTTGCCGGCCCCATCTCCTTTGTGGGCATCGCCGTGCCCCACATCACCCGCCTGATCTTCCGCACCTCCCGGCCCATGGTGCTCATACCGGCCACCTTCCTCACGGGAAGCGTGTTCTGCCTGGCCTGCGACCTCATCGCCCGCACGGCCTTTTCCCCCACGGAGCTCACCATCAGCACCGTCACCTCAGTGCTGGGCGCCCCCGTGGTGATCTGGCTGATGATCAAGCGCAGGAGGAATGGCTGATGTATTTTGAGACCCAGAAGCTGTCGGTGGGCTACCATCGCCGGCCCCTCATCGAGGACATCGATATCGGCATCTGGCAGGGGGGCATTCTCTGCCTGATCGGCCCCAATGGCTCCGGCAAATCCACCATCCTGCGCAGCATCACCCGCCATCTGACAAAGCTGGGCGGCGTGGTGGCCATCGGCGGCCGGGATTTGGACGGCATGAGCGACAAGGAGCTGGCCCGCCACGTGTCGGTGGTGCTCACCGACCGCATCGAGCCGGAGCTCATGACCTGCTGGGAGGTGGTGGCCGCCGGGCGCTACCCCTACACAAACCACTTCGGAAAGCTCTCCAGGGAGGATCAGCGCATCGTGGAGGACTCCATGGCCCGGGTCAACGCTCTGGAGCTGCGGGAGCAGCGGTTTACCGAACTCAGCGACGGCCAGAAGCAGCGGGTGCTGCTGGCCCGGGCCCTGTGCCAGCAGCCGGAGGTGATCGTCCTGGACGAGCCCACCAGCTATCTGGACATCCGCCACAAGATCGAGCTGCTGGACATCCTCCGGGAGATGACCGCCAGCCGGGGGCTGTCCGTGGTGCTCTCCCTCCACGAGGTGGATCTGGCCACCAAGCTGGCCGACGTGGTGGTGCTGGTAAAGGATAACGCCATCTTCCGCTGCGGCGCGCCGGAGGACGTACTGGATGACGACACCATCCGCCAGCTCTACGATATCCACGACGGCAGCTTCAACCTGCTGCTGGGCAGCGTGGAGCTGTGCGGCGCGGCAGGGGAGCCGCGGGTATTCGTGGTGCCCGGAGAAGGCAGAGGGGCCCCCTGCTTCCGGGCCCTGCAAAAGAGGGGGCTCCCCTTTGCCGCCGGGATCCTCCAGCGGTGTGACGTGGACTGGGCGGTGGCGGAGACCCTGGCCGCCCGCCGGTATGAGGCGGAGAGCTTTTCCCCTCCCGCGCCGGACACCCTGCGCGCCGCGGTGGCGGCGGCCTGTTCGTCCGCCTGTGTGGTGGACAGCGGGGCCGCCATCGGCCCCTACAACCGGGAGAATCTGGAGCTGCTGCGGGCGGCGGCCGGGGCGGGGGTGCCGGTGCTCACCCTGCGGAGGGAGCGGCTGGAGAGCCTGGAGGCCGCCCGGCCATTTGACACCGTCCGGGCCCTGATGGACGAGGCCGCCCGCCTGGCGGCCGGAAAGGGGGGAGGGGTGTGTCCCTCGTCTGGCGCTGCCTCAGGCGCTATCGCTGGTACTGTCTGACGGCCCTCCTGTTTGTCCTGCTGGAGGCCAACTGTGAACTGCTGCTGCCTACCCTGATGGCGCGGATGATCGACGAGGGGGTGCGCACGGGGGAACTGGGCCGCGTCCTGGAGCTGGGGGGCTGGATGGCGGTGGCGGCCCTGGCGGGCATCCTGTGCGTGCTGGTGCGCAACTTCTGCTCCGGCACGGCCTCCCAGCGGTTTGGGGCCGAGCTCCGCCGGACGCTGTTTGCCAAATGCCTCCGCCTGACCGAGGGGGGCGTGGATCAGCTCGGGAGCGGCGCCCTGGTCACGCGGATGTCCAGCGACTGTGACCAGCTCTCCAGATCGGTGAACTCCGCCCTGCGCATTGGTGTCAAGGCCCCCGCCCTGTGCGTGGGCAGCGTGGTCTATGCCATGGGGCTGGACATGGGGCTGAGCTGGATTGTGCTGGCGGTGGTGCTGGGGGTGACGGCCCTCATCACGGCCTATCTGGCGGAGAGCGGCCGGCGCTTCCGCCGGGTGCGGGAGGCCATGGACCGGGTCAACACCACCGTGGAGGAATTTCTGCGCGGCATCCGCCTGATCCGGGCCCTGGGGCGGGAGGAGTGGGAAAACCGCCGCTTTCAGGCGTCCAACGGAGAGCTGGAGGAGTCCGGCATCCGGCTTCAGCTCCTGTCGGCCTGGTTCGCCCCCCTGGTCACCCTCACTGTCAACCTGGGCATCGCGGCGGTGCTGTGGGCGGCGGGGTGCGGCGGGGCAGAGGCGGGCACGGTGTCCGCCCTCGTCACCTATATGACCCAGATGCTCACCTCCCTGATGACTCTCATTGACGTGTTCAAGCTGCTCATCCGGGCCAGAACCTCCGTCCGGCGGGTGGAGGAGGTGCTGGCTCTCCCGGAGGAGGGAACCCTGGAGGGGCCGGAGGAGACAGGCGTGGAGGAGCCGGTGCTGGAGCTGCGCCATGTGACCTTCGCCTACCCCGGGGGAAGCGGCGTGCCCGCCCTGCAGGACATCTCCTTCACACTGCGGCGGGGGGAGCGGCTGGCGGTGGTGGGTCCCACCGGCGCGGGCAAGACCACCCTGGCCTGGCTGTGCGCCCGGCTCTATGAGCCCCAGAAGGGAGAGCTGTACCTGGGCGGGCGGCCCATGAGTCGCCTTCCCCTGGTGCGGGTGCGGCGGCAGGTGGTGGTGGCCGCCCAGCGGAGCGCCCTCTTTTCCGGCACCATCCGGGAAAATCTGTCCATGGGTGACCGGGGCGCGGGGGAGGCACAGCTCTGTGCCGCCCTGGAGACTGCTCAGGCCGCCGACTTCGTGGCGGAGGCCGGCGGCCTGGACGCCGTGCTAGTTCAGGGGGGCGTCAACCTCTCCGGGGGACAGCGGCAGCGGCTCTCTCTGGCCCGGGCTCTAGTGCGGGGAGGCGCGGTGCTGGTGCTGGATGACTGTACCAGCGCCCTGGACCCGGCCACTGAGCGGAGGGTGCTGGATGGATTGGAGCGGCGGCCGGGGCAGGCGGTGCTCCACATCACTCAGAAGGTGCGCGCGGCCCGCACGGCAGATCGGATCCTGGTGCTGGAGGAGGGGAGGCAGGTGGGTCTGGGCACTCACCGGAGCCTGCTGGACACCTGCCCCACCTACCGGGAAATCTGGGCCTCTCAGGCCCCGGAAGAGGAGGGAGAAGATGGCACACGGTGAAGCGTCCGGCGGCCCTGTGCTGCCTCCCCAGCGGCGGAGCCTCCAGCAGCGCTTCGGCCCCCACGCCAGGGCCAGGGACGGGCGGGGCACCGTGCGGCGGCTCCTGGCCCTCTACGCCCGCTGGGGCAGGGAGCTGCTGCTGGTGGTGTGCCTTACCCTGCTCTCCACCGGGGCGGCCCTGGCGGTACCCTATCTGCTGGGACGGGCGGTGGACTGCTTTCTGCCTTGGGGCGGCGTGGAGCGTGCCGCTCTGTCAGTGCTGCTGCCCACTCTGGCAGGGGCCGCGGCGGCACAGTGGCTCGGCAACTGGGGCCGACGCCGCTGGATGGAGATCCTCTCCCAGCGGATGGTGGCCCGCATCCGGAGGGAGTGCTTTGCCAAGCTGGGGCGGCTGCCCCTGTCCTACTTTGACCGCCACCCCCATGGGGATACCATGAACCGCCTGGTCAGCGATGCCGACAACGTCAGCACCGTGGCGGCTGAGACGGTGACTCAGCTCCTGTCCAGCCTGCTGATGGTGGCGGGGGCGTTGGCCATCATGGCGGCCCTCAGCCCGCTGCTCACTCTGACGGCCCTGGCAACTGTGCCGGTGATCGCCCTGTGCACCCGCCTGATCTCCCGGCGGAGCAGGACGCTCTACCGCCGGCAGGCCGATGAGCTGGGCCGCCTGAGCGGCCTGGTGCAGGAGTCCCTCTCCAACAGCCGCACGGTGAAGCTCTACCACCAGCAGGAAGAGCTGTTGGCGCGGTTTGACCAGATGAACGGGGCGCTGTGCGCCACATCGGTGAAGGCGCAGATCTGCGCCGGCCTGCTCAGCCCGCTGGTGAACATGGTCAACAACCTGGGCTTTGCCCTGATCGCCTGCGCCGGGGGCGTGCTGGCCCTCCGCGGCGCGGTGAGCGTTGGGCTGGTGGTCAGCTTCCTGGGCTACTCCCGGCAGTTGGGGCGGCCCCTGAACAGCATTGCCGCCCTCTTTTCCAGCATTCAGCAGGCCGTCGCTGGGGCCGAGCGGCTCTTTGAGATTTTGGACGAGCCGGAGCTGCCCCCCGATGTCCCGGGTGCAGTCTCACCCCGGACGGTGCGGGGAGAGGTGTCCTTTGCGGATGTGTCCTTCTCCTATGAGCCGGACAGGCCGGTGCTGGAGCATGTGAGCTTCCGCGTCAGGGCAGGGGAGGTGGCCGCATTTGTGGGGGAGACCGGCGCGGGCAAGACCACCCTGGTCAACCTGCTGATCCGGGCCTATGAGCCGACGGCGGGGGAGATCCGGCTGGACGGCGTGCCCCTCGGTCGGTACAGCCGGGAAGGACTGAGCCGGTGCTTCTCCGTGGTGCTCCAGGAGACCGTCTTTTTCCGCGGCACGGTGCTGGACAATCTGCGCTATGCCCGCCCGGAGGCCACGGAGGCGGAGGTTGTCCATGCGGCAAAACTGGCCCATGCCCACGGTTTCATCCAGCGCCTGCCCCAGGGGTACCAAACCCTCATGTCGGGGGCGGCCGGGGAATTCAGCCAGGGGCAGTACCAGCTTTTGGCCATGGCCCGGGCCCTGGTGAGCCGGGCGCCTATCCTCATCCTGGACGAGGCCACCAGCAGTGTGGATACTACCACGGAGCAGCGGCTCCAGCAGGCCACCCTCCGCCTGCTGGAGGGCCGCACCTGCTTCCTGATCGCCCACCGTCCCTCCACCATCCGCCGGGCCGACCGCATCTTTGTGGTGGGGGAGCGGGGGATCGTGGAGTCCGGCACATATGATGAACTGATGAAAAAGCGAGGAGTTTATTGGAGTGTGCTTCAATGAATCAGTCGTTTTGAATGTAATTTATGACCAGCAGGCCATTGTTCTTTTGACCTTGCGCCTCCGTTGGGGTGTTTTGTCTTATAGTGACGAATTTCTGATAACATGTTGCTACTTTGACCCATGACTTGACCCAGAACGGGAAAAATCCCAGCGGAGCAGGCAGCATACGACCTCCGGGATTTGGCAGTTTTCTGGAACGAAAAGGGTCGGAAAGCACTTGAAATCAAAGGATTGAACTGCCGGTAGCAGCTCATAACCCGGAGGTCGAAGGTTCAAATCCTTCCCCCGCAACCATAAACCCGTCAGAATCCGTGGATTCTGACGGGTTTCCTTTTGTTTTCGTCACTTTTCCGGGCCAATTATTTTTGCCGTTTTTATTTGACCCAAACCGTGACCCATACGGGATCTCGGAGCGGTCAGGGCTGGAGACTACCAGAGAGGATACCGCCCATCGTTTTGGCGGCCTGACGCTGGGAGGCCGTGGTCACGTGGGCGTAGGTGTCCAGGGTGAAGCCTGCGCTGAAGTGCCCCAGCATCCCGGATACCGTTTTCACGTCCACCCCGTTCTGCAGGGCCAGGGTGGCAAAGGTATGACGCAGATCATGGAACCTCACTCGAGGCAGCCCCGCCCGTTTCAACACCCGGTGGAGCATGTGCAGCACGCTGTCCGGGGAGATCGGCCCGCCCGTGGTGCTGGGGAATACCCACTGGCTGCTCCCCGTTTTCTTCCTCTGTGCTTCCAGAACGCCTATCGTATCCTCTGCAAGCGGCAAGGTGCGGTAGGCATTTTTCGTTTTTAGTGGCGCCTCCACCACCTCGCCGTTGATTCGGGCAATCTGCCGCCGAACCCGGAGGTCGCCCCGCTCCAAATCAATGTCCTCCCACTTCAGACCGAGAAGTTCACCCGGCCGCTCCAGGTAATAGAGTTCAAACACACCACTGTCCCTTGCCTCTCTCAGAAAGGACTGGAGTTGCTCCACCGGTAGTGTCTGCATCTCACGGTGCTCCAACCTTGGCAGGGCGCAGCCATCCGCCGGGTTGGTAGAGATCAGTTTCTGCTCCTGAGCCAGTTTCATGGCAGAGGAAATGATTTGATGGATGTTCCGCACCGTCTTGGCGCTGAGCCCTTTGGACTGGTGCTTGGATTCCAGTCGATCCACCCTGCCCTTCTCCAACAGCTTCTTGTAGAACTTCTGCAATTCCAGAGAAGTGAGCTTTTCCAGCGGGATTTTGCCGATATTGGGCTTGATGTGGTTGTCAATGTAACCCCGGTAGGTCTGGTGGGAGGAGGGCCGCACCTTCACCTTAGCGTAGTGTTCAAACCATACCTCCATCCACTGGCCCACGGTGTACCGGCCAACCTTGGCCGCATCCAGCCCCTTCGCTTTCTCGATTGCCTGCTTCAGTTTGGCCTTGGCCTCCGCCTGGGTCTTGCCCAGGACGTTCTTGTAAATGGCCCTACCCGTCTCTGGGTCGCGGCCGGCGGTGTACCGGCCCTCCCAGCGGCCGTCCTTCCGTTTGCGGAGGTTACCCTCCCCGTTTGCTCTGCGCTTTGCCATAACCTTGATCCCTCCTTCGCAGCAACACAACATATCGCAAAAGGCACAAAGTAGCTAGGTCAACGGCGCAGAGTTATCAAACAATTCACATTTGCGAACTGGCCTCTATGGAAAAGCTTCTCATTGTCAACACCATCGCAGTTGTACTTCGGAAAGGGCTTTTTTCTTTGTTTTGCGACGCAAATTTTGCATCCTTCAGGCCACAGCGTCGCTAAAAAGGCCGGAACCGCCTGGGAACACTGGACTTCTCAAATTGACGACCACCTAAAACCATCGACTGTGGCGAAAAGGTGCACCTCCCTCAAAAGCCGGAAAAGCCCCGCACTGCGGGGCTTTGTGGCCGGGAGGTGGGCGCTTGCGACCACCTTCCTTTATCCTAGTACTAAAATCGAACGCCCCAAAAGGGCCCGAAACGGGGCTCCTGGGGGCGTTCTTCTTCTGGAATTGAATGTTCTGGATGGCCAGGGTCGCCGCGTCATGACTATCCCAGACAGCCACCGCCCCACACGCGGCCCAATGCCGCCGAAATGCCCTTGACAGGTGCACCGCCTCCACCCCTGCCCTCAAGCCGGCACACAGAGCCCACACGGCCGCGACGGTGGCCTTCCTGTGGGTGTTCAGTTCTTCTGCCGGAGTGGGTGTGAGCCATGCCCACAAATGCTCCATACTGCCGTTTATTTTTGGTTCAAACAGCCGGTGATGAAGCATACTGAAACATACAGCGGAGGCTGCCCGCTTTATGGTCGGACAGCCTCCGCAATATATAGCACCAATGCCAAAAATCAGATATGGTTTGCTACTTCAAACGCGTCCCAGATCGCATACATGATATTGGAGACCTTACGAGCATCGCCCAGTAGATAGAGCTCTGGTACGTCGAACTCCAACTCCCGGTAGAGCGAATCTTCCTCTCGGTAGCCTACCGCCAGGATCACGCTGTCGCAGGGGATCTCCCGCCCGCGACCGGCCGCAGCCAGTGACAGGACGCCGTTTCGATAGCACTTGACTTCTGCACCTGTGACAACCGTCACTCCTTGGAACGGCAATAGGGCCTCCAGCATATCCCGGTTAGCATGGCAGAGCGGTCCGTTGGCTGCCATAAGACCGTCCAGCGTCTCCACGATAGTAACTTTCTTTCCATGCTGCGCCAGCCATAGCGCGGTCTCACACCCGACCAGGCCGCCGCCCACCACGACGGTCTCTCTGCCGCAGTCCTTCTCCCCCAGCAGAACCTGGGCGGCGGTATATACCCTGTCATCATCGCCCAGGGAGAATACCTTTGGGGTGGAGCCGGTGGCGATGATCAGGGCGTCAAAATCCTGCTCCAGAATCTGAGACCGGGTAAGCACTGTGTTCAGGTAGACCGGCACCCGAAGTCGCGCCAGTTCATCGGCATACCAGCGCGCCAGGGCCAGATCATCTTCCTTGAACTCTGGTGCGCCGCCTGGCAGAAGATTGCCGCCCAGCCGAGAGCCCTTCTCGTAAAGGACTGGCAAGTGCCCACGGATCGCCAGAACCCTAGCGGCCTCGCACCCGGCGACACCACCGCCCACAATCAGCACCTTTTTCTGGCGGAGCACCGGCGCATAGGCTGTGACCCGCTCCCGGGCCGCCTGGGGATTGACTGCGCAATTGATCAGGGAGTACTCCGCCACCCGGCCCATGCACCCCTCCTGACAGGAAATGCAGGGGCGGATCTCCCGGCACCGTCCGGCCCTCAGCTTGTTACAATAGTCCGGGTCAGCCAGCAGAGGCCGGCCTAGGTCGATGATATCGCAGACACCACTTCGGATGGCTTCCAGCGCCATATCGGGGTCATCCATTCGTCCGGCGCAGAATACAGGAATGGAGACCACTTCTTTCACCATTTTGCAGTATTTCCGGTACAGTCCCTTCTCCTGATACATGGGCGGGTGGTTCCACCACCAGGCATCATAGGTTCCCACGTCAGTATCCAGCGCGTCGTAACCGTATGACTCCAGCAGCCGGGCCGCCTCCAGCCCCTCCGCCACGTCCCGGCCCTTTTCTTCGAAGTCCTCACCGGGGAGGGCCCCCACACGCCAGTCCTTGATCATGCTCTTGACGCTGAAGCGCAGGGTAACAGGGAAGTCCTCGCCGCAGCGCTTTTTGATCTCCTCCACTGTCTCTCTGGCGAAGCGGAGCCGGTTCTCCAGAGGGCCTCCATACTCATCAGTCCGCTGATTGAACATGGAAATGGCGAATTGATCCATCAGGTATCCCTCGTGAACAGCGTGGATCTGGACGCCGTCAAAACCGGCCCGCTTGGCGTGGTAGGCCGCCTCGCCGAACTGCCGTACAATCGCCTGAATCTCCTCTCTGCTAATCTCGCGGCAGGTCTTATCCAGCCAGCGGTGTGGAATTGGAGAGGGGGCAATCGGCGGAATATCTCCCACATTGGTGGGGATCGTCACACGTCCAAAGCCGCCGCTGAGCTGGAGAAAAATTTTGCTGCCGTAGGCGTGTACCCGCTCGGTCATTTCACAGTTGGTCTTGACAAAGCTGACGGGCTTATAGAGCGGATTGGGCACAGTAGATGGATCCTGCTTCTCCACCACCTGGTCGAAAAAGGTTACGCCCGTGATGATCAGTCCGGTCCCGCCCTTGGCCCGCTCCACATAGTAGTCAATTCCGCGCTGGTTCCAGCCGCCGTTGGCATCAGCCAGGCCGAGCGGCCCCATAGGCGCCATGGCGAAGCGATTCTTGATCGTAATGCTCCCCACCTTGACAGGGGTAAACAATTCTTGGTACTTCATGGTATCTCCTTATCTTCGGCGTATCAATTCCGGGATAAAAATGTCCCGGCCGTGTACGGCGACCGCCTCGCCCGGCCGGGACATGCGTCTAATGCAGATCCACTTCAGTTCCGGAGGCCCTGGCCATTTCCTGCCAATGCTCCATTCGGCGCTGAAGTTCCCTCTTGCTTTCCGCGTCCTCGCGGAAGGCGATCGTTGTCCAGTCCATTTCCCCCAGCGCCGCAAAGAATTCCGGCAGCTTCTGATAGGGAATGGAGATCATCCGCAGCCCAGCCGGATAGGCCTTGCGGCGTTTGAGGCCATGGTAAAAGCCAGTCGTAATATGATTGACCTTTCCGGAGATGACGGGATATGCGTACATCCACGCACAACTGATAACCGGCGAGGATTTGGATTCCCACAAGTCACCGGAGATATAGCTGGTTGCACGCATGATGATATCCGCCTGCGGGAAATCCGAAACAAAGAAGAGAAGATCTGGGTCAAAATCGCATCCTTCAGCGGGGCAGAATTCCACATAGCGAATAGTATTTGGTTCCAGTACCGGCAGTTTCTGATAGAGTTGCTGGGCTCCAACAGGAGACTTGTAAATTCCGAAATCGTATCCGGCTTGACCACTCGCAGTTACCGGCGGCTTCCCAATCATTCCCAGCGGCATCTTGCCGTAGCAGGCATCATCTTCTGCAGTAATATAGAAGTGATTACCGGTTTCCTGGGCATATTTGACATACTGGCAATAGGCCAGTTTTCCCCCGTCGTAATGGGGCGCGTCCGGTTTTTCAAAGCGATATTTCACCGCCACACAGGGGTAGGGCAACTCCAGCTTTTTCAGGAGAGCCTTCTCCTTATCACTCAGCATAAAAACACCTCGTTTCAAGCGGAATTCGGCGCTTCAGAGCATCTCTCTTTTCATTCCGGACAGATGCTTTTTCAGGCACTCCAGCCGGGACAGCGCGGCTTGAATATAGGATGTTGGCGCAGCCAGATTCCAGCGCTCGAAGCCCTCCCCGGCCTCTCCGAAGATAAAGCCCTCATCCAGGAAGATATGGGCCTCTTCTTTCAGAATCCTGGCCAGCTCGTGGCACTCAATTCCCAGGCCGCGGAAATCGATCCAAAGCAGGTAGGTGCCCTCCAGCCTTGTGACCCGAACCTGGGGAAACTCCCGGGCCAGATAGTCGGTGATCACCTTTCGGTTGGTGTCAATGACCTGAAGGCATTCATCCAGCCATGCATCTCCGTAGGCATAGGCCAGGCGGCAGCCCTCCAGACCCAGGATATTGCACTTGGGGTTTCCGTCGTCCTTTTGCTGCTCCACGTAAAATCGCTGCCGGAGTTCCTCGTTGGCAATGATGGTATTGGAAGTCTGCAGCCCTGCCAGGTTGAAAGTCTTGCTGGGCGCGGTACAGATAATGGAGTTCATGGCAAACTCCTCGCTGATCGAGCCGAATGGGATATGCTTATAGCCGGGCATCAGAAGGTCGCAGTGGATTTCATCGGAGACCACCAAGACATGATTGTCAATACAGATGCGGCCGATACGCTCCAGCTCCTCCCGCGTCCATACCCGTCCACTGGGATTGTGAGGAGAGCACAGAATCAGCAGCTTTGTATTCGGTTCTGCCGCCTTTTGTGCAAAGTCCTCGAAATCAATCCGGTAGGTATCCCCCTCCTGAACCAGGGGGTTGTCCACCAGAACCCGGTCATGACGGGTGGCGGCGGCATACATGGGATAGTACACCGGCGTCATGAGCATCACACCCTCGCCGGGTTTTGTAAACGCCTTAACCGCCGTGAAAAAGGCATTGATGACACCCGGCGTATCCCGGATCCACTCCGGCTGGATCTGCCAGCCATGACGGCGCGCCTCCCAGGAAACCACTGTCTGTCTGTATTCCTCCGTCATGGCCGCATAGCCCATTACGCTGCGGTCGAGGAACGCCTTCAGTCCCTCCCGCACCTCAGGCACCATATCAAATTCCATATCCGCCACAGAGAAGGGGATTACATCCTTCGGGAAGCAGCCAAGAGTCCTCTTGATTTCATCCCATTTGCCGCTCCCGGCATTCTCTCTTCGGATTACTGTCTCAAAATCGTACCTCATTGTACTAACACTTCTCCATTTCATCCGGTGTACTGTCGTCTATAAACGCACACGGCACCGGGTTGGCTTACTTCCAGAAGATATTGTCGGGCATTGTCGTAAAGGAATCGTGCCCATTGGCCGTGATCAGATGGGTGTCCTCCAGATTGAAGCCGCCGTGTACGGGTGCGCCGCCCGTGCCGGAGTAGGGGGTCTCCAGGCAGACGACCATGTTGGGCTCCAGCACGTAGTCGGTTCCGGGGGCGATTGTGGGATACTCCTCCGGGCCGACGCCGCAGCCGATGGAGTGCCCCATGTGGCCTCTGGGATACTTGGGAACCAGGCGGCTCTTCTCCACCTCTTCCCGGATGGCACTGTAGATGTCCCGCATGGCCACACCGGGCTTGAGCATACTGACACCCAGGCGATTGGCGCGATAGAGGGTGTCATAGAGCTCCAGGGCCTCGTCGGGAGCGGTGCCTCCCACGGCAAAGGTGCGGGCGATATCACTCCAGTAGCCCAGATACTGATATCCTACATCAAATTTGATGATATCACCAGCCTGGAGGATATAGCCCCGGGGCATCCCGCACAGGCCGTAATAGGGCCCGGCCGCGGGGATGAAGTTGTGTCCTCTTGAGGCAGTCCCGTGTTCCAGATTCAGCTTGGACGCATAGTAGGAGAACATGGCGTCCAGCTTCCAGGCAGGCATACCGGGCTTGACCTCCTCAATCATGGCACGCCATGCCTTATCAGCCTCCTGAGCAGCCAGTCGGAGCATGTCAATCTCCCACTGGCATTTGACCACTCGGCAGTTTCTGGTGACGGTGGAGCCATCCACCACCATCCCCTCCGGCAAGGCCTCTGTGAGGGCGGTGTAGAAATGGTGCGTGACACTGCCCATCTCGATGCCCACCTTGCCATCCATGGGGGTATTTTTGATGAGATCCAGGCAGATGTGAATGATGGCGTCAGGATCCATCACGTCCCCCTTATCCCGGCGGGACTCCTCAGTACCGTTGTCAATGAATACCCAGGACATAAATTCCCGCACGTCCACATCCTGCGTGGATGCGTAGGCGTCGGCGCTCTCCAGGGTGCTGATCAGGAGGTGGACATCCCCCTCGGCGGGAATCACTGCCGCACTGCTTCCCACCAGAGAGGTGTATCCGGTGGCATAGAACACATTGTAGGGAGCCTGCAGAATCAGGTAGCCCAGGCCCTGCTTCTGCATTTCGGCCTGAATTTTATGGCAGAACCACTTCTGATCTCGTTTGGCGAGCATGGGGTGCAGACATTTTTCCAGCTTGTTGACCATAATAAATCTCCCTCGTATAATATGATTTGCAGACCGTTTTGTAAGTGTGTCTGCTTAGTGCACTTGTTAGATTAGATATCAGCAGGCTTAGAGATGCCCATGATACAATAGCTGTAGGACAGCAGGGTTAAGTTCTGAAATCTCCCGTTGAACCGAAAGGTTGCTTCATGGAAAGTCCGTTCCCCTGAGCCGGAAGTTAGCTGCAAACTCATTGGCTGTTTGCCCGAGTGTAGGCCGCCCTTTCAGCAGTGAGGGATATCGCATCGGCCTGCTCTGGAATGATTCTGATAGGCGAGGTTGCGGATGCTCCGGTTATCATGGGTATCTCAAAGCCTGCTGGCCTAAAATCTCCATGCGGGGAGGTGAAAATTATGAACCCATTATTCGTTGGTATTGATGTGAGCAGCAGGAACAATGTGGCCTACCTGATGAAACCAGACGGCAGCAAGTACTCCAGTTTTTCTGTGCAGAACAACCTTGGCGGGGCTAAACTGTTGTCAGAAAGAATCGTATCGGCACTCGGCTCCATGCAGCTCAGTGATGTTGTGATCGGTCTGGAGGCCACCTCTATCTACGGGGACAGCCTTGTCTACGCTCTCCGAGAAGATGGCAGACTGGGGAAGTTCCAGCGAAAGATTCATGTCCTTAACCCCAAGCAGGTGCGGAAATTCAAGGAAGCCTATCCTGACCTGCCTAAGAACGACTGGGTGGACGCCTTTGTGATTGCCGACCATCTGCGTTTTGGCAGAATCGCCAGGGAGGTCTACATGGATGATTACCGTTACAAAGCACTCCAAACCCTGACGCGGGCCAGATTTGAGGTCATTCAAAATCTGACTCGTGAAAAACAGCGGTTTGCCAACTACCTGTTTCTCAAATGCTCCGGCATGGCCCAAGATAAGGATATTGCTAATTCCAGCTCCACCACGATTGCGCTCATGGAGCGCTTTGAAACAGTGGATGATCTGGCAAACTCTGATCTGGAAGAACTGACCGCCTTCGTTACAGAAACAGGGCGTGGAAGATTTGCAGATCCAGCTGCCACGGCCAAAGCGGTGCGAGCTGCTGCCAAGGGCTCCTATCGTCTACCCAAAACGGTAAATGACACCGTGAATCAGGCCATGTCTGTCTCCATTGCCTCTATGCGGGCCTTGAAAGAGCAAGTCAAGGTTTTGGACAAGGCCATTGAGCAGCAGTTTGAAATCATCCCCAATACCCTGACTTCCATTCCCGGCATTGGCAAGGTTTACTCCGCCGGCATCATCGCTGAAATCGGCGACATTCACCGGTTTGATTCTCAAGCCTCCGTTGCCTTGCCGGCCTTGTCTGGCACAAAAATCAGTCCGGTGAATTTGAAGCGGAGCATTCCCGAATGATTAAATCCGGCAACCGCTATCTCCGCTACTATCTGCTGGAAGCCGCCAACTCTGTGAGAAGATGCGACTCCGAGTTCCGGCGCTACTACGACCTCAAATTTAAAGAGGTCAACAAGTACCAGCATAAACGCGCACCTCGCTTTAACTGCCAGAAAACTGGTTCTGGTTGGTCTTTCGGCTGCTGAAGGACAACCGCCTGTATATCCCGCCGGAGAGCTGAGTACACCACCTCGCAACTCTGGCGCTCCCGCCCTGTTTCAAAAAATCTTAGGGCAGGGCTTAGGTCTCGTGTTGCCTTTTTCTGCCTACGCAACTGTTTTCCTGCATTTATTCTCGATTTTCCTGCCATCA